>Ga0082212_10000010_pt1 | contig 276045 bp, 264 predicted proteins | sample TergutNt197P3_FD_71548 | JGI IMG/M metagenome (GOLD analysis project Ga0082212, IMG submission 71548) | Neocapritermes taracua P3 segment gut microbial communities from Petit-Saut dam, French Guiana - Nt197 P3 | ecosystem: Host-associated > Arthropoda: Insects > Digestive system > Gut ... | reverse complement strand
CAACACCAGCTGAGGTACTGAAGTACAGCAGTAATGTGTGGCTACAAGAGTATGGATTTAGAAAGTCTATTGATAGCAATATACAGACCGTGCTGTATAGGGAGGGGGCACCTAGGGTGTAGGGTTGTTAGGCCTGGCCGGTTCGTGATATAATAAAACCGATTATGATGGGTTTTATAGGAGTTCTGTTACTGGCTGGGTTAGGCATCTTCGTGGTGCTTTATACCCCCAGCGTGGCTGAGCTGAAAGAAAATAAACCACCGCGTCTAGCGGAACAGCTGGATAAGCTTTGGGTGATGTCGCGCGATTCAATCAAAAGTAAGCATTATCTTAGAGCGGAAAAAATTCTGTTGACTATGTTGCAAGTGGACAACAAAAACGCGGCGGCTTATAATCGTTTGGGGTTGCTGTACGCCAAAGAAAAAGAATTTAGAGATGCTATAGAATGTTTCGAGATTGCTCAGAGCCTTGACCCCAGTGCGTCCAATTTGCACAACGTAGGCATGCTATATTTTGAGATGGGCGACTATGAGCGCGCTTCGCAGGCGTTAGCTCAAGCTCTGGAATCTGAAGATGATGTGGCTACGCGGCACATCGCCTACGCTAAGGTGCAAGAGAAACTGGGCGAAAAAAACAAAGTAATCACGCACCTAGAAAAAGCGGCCCTGTTGGCGCCTAGCAAGCAGATAATTGAGGTGCTAATTTCTACTTACCGCGAATATGAAATGGACGACAAAGCCGATGCACTGGAGAAAAAGCTCAAGACCTCGAAAATCAAAACGGTGCGCCAGACGCAAAAACATCGTTCGTCTATATAGCGTCTCTACTAGATTCATAATTATAAATAAAAGACCCCACCGAGGGCTCTTTTAATGTTGCGCCGCGCCGCTATTTTTTATCGTTAATGCGGAAATGCAAGTCTTTTAAGACATTTGAATAATAGACGAAAGCGTCGTAAGGCGAGTCGTAGACACTAAAGTAAGCGTGAACATCGCCGTCTGAGAAATATTTGGTGCACATATAATAGGGGTGGTCAGAAATAGTCATCAAGCGCCAATCGCGAATCAAGGCCTCGTCGCCAGAATTAATCACTGCAGATTCAAATGAGTAGAGAATGCGCTGCGATTCCTGCTGCATTTTATTGCCCAACCAGGCGGTCAAATCGCGTTCAGTGTCAGCCCAAGTCATGGTGTGAGGGCAGTCAATAAAGTCGCGCGGTTCGTCAAGCTCGGCCGCCTCAGACACAGTAACGAATGAGTGCCCGGGAAGAGCCAGCCAACGCTTAGGAATTTCTTCTAACAGTTCAAAAATACCCGAATCTGCCCACTGGTGTTCGCCGAAAGTCTCATAATCCATAAACAAATTGACCAGCGGTGCATCTTCGGCGTCCAGCCAAGTCAGGTATTTTTCCGCCGTTAGAGGATATTCTTTCCAGGAACGGTTAGAGAAACGAAAGGCCAAATCATCGGACAATTTATAGTTCTTGGTCAGCAACTTAATGTCTTTAGTGTCGTGCGGACGATAAACATAGTTAGGGCTGCGCCAGGACAAAGTACCTTCCCAGCCTTCTGCGATAATCGCCTTGTAACCAGCTTCGTCGGCCCAACGCGCTAGGTCGTTATTATAGGCTAGTTCGGTGTTGCGAAAAGCCGTAGGACGAACACCAAAAACTTCGAAGATTTTCGCCTCGTGAGCCGCCACTTGTCGCACAAATTCGGCGCGTGAGTAAAACCAGGCCAACGAGTGATAATATGTTTCGGCCAAAATCTCTACCTTGCCAGTCGCTACCAGCGCTTTGAATGACTTCAACACATCTGGCCCCCAAAGTTCGCACTGTTCAATAAGCGTACCACTCATTGATAGACTGACCTTAAATTCTGGATATTTCTTTAGCAACTTTAATAAGATTTTATTCGTCGGCAAGTAAGATTTTTCGGCCACCTTGCGAAAGATTTCTTTGTCGCCAGGGCCGTAATAATTGTGGTTTTTGGCCACGTCAAAAATCGAATAAGTGCGAAAACGAAACGGCTGGTGAACGTGAAGATACAAACAAATACTCTTAGGCATATGCCGCTCCTCTCTGGCGCGCACCGTGCGACGCGCTGGTGTATTGGCGCATGAACTTATCGGCAGCATGACCCCAGTTGTATTTAATGTATTCTCCAGCGACATTTTCTTTCAAGGAATCCTGCAGGGCGGGAGACAGTGCTAGATTGACTAGGTCGTCAGCTAATCTGTCGGTGTCCCAAAAATCATATTTGAGCACGCTGTTAATCTGTTCAGCCACGCCAGATTGTTTAGTAAGCACTAGCGCCGTGTTATGAGCAGCGGCCTCTAGGGCAGTTAGGCCAAACGGTTCAGACACCGAACTCATGACGAAAACATCGCCTTGCATATACAGTTCGCGCCATTTAGCACCGCGCACAAAACCAGTAAAAACTACATTCTCAGTAATACCCAGGCTGGCAGTCCGCTCAAGCAGCTCGTCGCGTTGTTCGCCGTCGCCCGACATCACCAAAATCATCTTCGGGTAAATGTCCAGCGCCTTTTTAAAACCTTCCAGCAAAAAAGTCAACCCTTTTTGGATGGTGTGGCGCGTCCCGCCAATAGTTACAATCATGTAGCCACGTTCGCGCATAAAATCTAAATAGCGATAATTGTCGCCCTCGACCTCTACTTTTTCCAGCTCTTCGCGAGCCAGAGCATTGTGCACAACTTCGATTTTGTCCGATGGAATGCTGTATTTTTTGACAATCAAATCTTTAGTAAGTTTTGACACCGCGATAATACGGTCAGCCATCATTAAACCTTGATATTCAATATCGTGAATCAAAGGATTGCCATCGCCACCACCAGCACGATCAAACTCAGTAGCATGTACCTGGACAACCAGCGGTATACCAGAAACCTCCTTGGCTCGAATGCCGGCCTCCATAGTCAGCCAGTCGTGAGCGTGAATAGCTTCGTAGTGATTAGTCGTTACCAGTCTCTCGATGTAATCAATATAATTTTCTTGCACAGAGCGAATCTTATGATAATCACCAGTGTAAGGGTCAAGTTCAGGGCTGTCAGTCATGCAGCGTTTATTTAGAGTTTTGATAGTCTTTGTTTTTTTCAACGACGGCACCGCGTGAACTTTCATAAAATCTATTTCAGAATAATCTTGGCCACTTGGCAAGACAAAATCAATATCAACGCCCTTGTGGCTCAAAGCTTTGGCCATATGAAAGCACGCCACACCTAACCCTCCTGAGTTATGTGGTGGAAGTTCCCAGCCAAGCATTAGTAGTCTCATTGCTTAATAATTATAGACCATTCATAAGCACATTTCAAGCGTTTTCTTCGAGAAAGTTGAACAAATTTTGTGTTTTTTTGCACACTATGAACAATTTTGTTGTCAAATTAACAACATTTACTCTGTTTTTACGACTGTATCAACTCGGCCAGCATGCTACGAAAAACCGCGCAAAATGCAGTTATTTTCCGCCTTGACTTTCACGCAGTTTTAATTTACAATAACGACATAATTTAAACATAAATATTTTAGAAAGATAATAATTTGAAAACTCGAAACTTTGCCTTAACCATTATCATGATACTCTCAATAACTAGCTGCCTGTATTTTTATGTTAAATATAGTTTTTCGCAAATTCCCAACGATCCGCCGCCGCAGGTAGAAACGAACACTTCGTTTGATAGCAAATTGCCAGATTTTTTTGAAGCGCTTAGGGCAGAACTAGCAGAACAGGCCAAGAGGGAATCGGCGGCTAGCACGATCCAAGCTGAACCGCCAGTGGCACAGACGGCACCACCAGCTACTAAATGTACGAGTGGCGGCTCCGAGATCAGCATAGCCTTGTCGAACGACGTGCTAGATTTAGTGAACATTACGCGCGCCGCTAACGGCCTGGGTATTCTGGGTTGCAAAGATGATTTGATTCCGTTGGCTGAGGTGCGCGCCAAAGAGACTATCGCGCTGTTTAGCCACACCAGGCCTAACGGGCAGCAATGGTATAGCCTGAACACTTCACTGATGAACGGCGAGAACCTGGCGATTGGTTACGGCACCGCTCAGACAGTGTTCGACGCCTGGATGGCGAGCCCTGGACACAGAGAAAATATCCTGCGCCCAGAGTTTAAATCAATGGGAGTGGGATATATTTTTACAAATTCAATTACCAAAGTGCCAGCTGAACTGTGCCAAGACCGCAACGGCAATCCGAACGACCAAGATACCGAGTGCAACCAAGTTTATCACCACCACATAGCGCAAATTTTTAGCGTAACGCTGTAACGCCATAACGCTTCTGATTAAAATTAGTTTGTTATATCGACGTATTTAAAATATCATGCTATACTTTACGTGTTGTATTTTTGTTAAGTGAGAATATGAAGTTCTTTTAATCTTTTACCATGCGAAGGTTTGAATTTTCATAATCTCACACCATACCGAGCCACTTTAGGCTACCTGAAAGGAGAAGTTCTATGGAAGCGTTGTTAAACACATTGGTGGTTTTTCTGTGGATACCAGTAGTACTTGTAGTTCTTATTATCGGATTTATTATTTTTAAGTTGCGTTATAAGATTGCCAAGCCTAATCATGCTCTTGTTATCTCCGGTGGAAAAAAGAGAAATGGACCTACAGTTTTGGTGTCGGGGGGGGCGTTTGTTTCTCCATTTAGGAGACACGATTTTTTTTCTCTGGCGGTTATGACAGTAGAATCTGATGACAAAGAAACGCAGACCAAGACCGTTGTGCCTGTTGTGGTGAGGTGGACAGCCCAGTTAAAACCTGATATTGAAGTTGAGGGTTCGCTAGCGAAAGCTGTCATGGGATTTATCGGCAAAAAAGACGAGGAAATCAAAAACTCACTGCAGCAAACTCTTGAAGGCGAAGTGCGTGCAGTTGTAGCTAATTTGACTCCAGAAGAAGTTATCCAAGGTCGCGATAAATTCAAGGGAGACATTGAAGCAAATGTGAAAGAGCGCATGGCCGAACTCGGGTTCAAGCTTATTTCGTTAAATATCACTGAGGTCAAAGACGGCAAGGGTCATTATGACAACCTAGCAGCCAGGGACCGCGAAGAAAAAAGACGAGAAGCTGAAAATTTGACAGCTCGAGAAGAGCAATCTATTGCTGAGACGGCGGCGGCAACTAGCCAAGCGTCTGAGGCAGCTCGCTTGAATAAAGAGCTAGCGGTTGCGGAAAAACAGCGTGACTTGCAATTGAAACAGGCTGGTTATCAAGCCGAGACCGACAAAGCCACGCAAGATGCTATTTATGCAGGAAGAATTCGCGAACAGGAACAGGAGAGAGAGCTCGCTACTAGAGAGGGAGCAGTTGCTGTGGAACGAGAAAACCAGCAAAAAGCAGCTGCAGAAGCCCGCAGAGCTGTTGTAACAACAGAAGCTGAAACAGCCAAGCAACGACAGGTCATTGAGGCACAAGCAGCAGCTGAACAAGCTGGAATCGACGCTGAAGCCAGAGTTGTGGTCGCTGAGAGAGATGCTGACGCAGAAGCTAGATCTGCAGAAAGAAAAGCTGGCGGTCAAGCCACGGCAGCACAAAGACTGGCCGAGGGCAAGGCCGAGGCTCGCAAGACGGAAGCCGCAGCAGAAGCTGATTTTATTCGTAAAACACGCGAAGCGAATGCAGCGGGCATTGAAGCAGAAGGTAGAGCGGAAGCCGCAGCTATTCGCGAGAAAGGCTTGGCAGAAGCCGAGGCCGAGAAGGCTAAAGCTGAAGCATTAGCTGAGCAAGAAGGTGTTAATCTGCAAGTCACGTTGGCGGAAATTGAAAGTAAGACACGCATTCAAGTATCCAATAACATTGCTACGGCCGTAGCCGAAGTTGGTACTAACGCCACCATTATTGATATGGGGGGCGGCGGTCACGGCGACGGCGACGATTTACTGACTGGTTTTTTGAAGAAACTTCCTAGCGCTTTGGCGCAAATGGACGTTTCGTCCGGAGTGCTGACTGGTCAATCGGGGCTTACTTCGATTAACCAATTAGCCTCGGCTGTTCTCAATAAACCAGCGCAACCTCAAGCCGAATCGTCAAAATTGGCAGCTATGGCCGCGGGAGTTGGCGCAGTTAAATCATCACTCGGTGATCAGCGTTCAACACCTGAAGCCATTGAAGAAGTAGCTATTGAAGTTGGCGAGACACCGACAGCGCAGGCCTCACAAGTTGAGGCCAACACGCTGACAGAAGATGTTGTACAGACGGTGTCTGCTGCCGATAGGCAAGCGGCCATATACGCAGCGTCTGCAGAAAGAAAACAAGCTGAAGCAGCAGCCAAGGAAAAACCGACTGATGACGAGCCAAAGCCGCCTATGCACCCTGATGACTCAACGCTGGAGACAGTAATGCCAGAGGAAATCAAGAACGCCATAGGCTCAAGCGCTCGACTGAGCGAAAAAGAAATGTCTGACATGGCGCAGGTCTATGCGGCCCTCAAAGAAACTGGCATTGATGACAAAATTGCCCTTACGGATATTGTCGTCAACGTAGCCAACCAGATACACGCTCATCATATGACAAGCACGCCGGTCGATATCGTTGATATGGCACAATCAGTCGTCCGCGGTTACAACAAGAGCTATGGTGGACCTCTGGACGATGCTGATCTCGACGCAATTGTTGTTAGGATAGGCCAAATCGCTAAGCAAAAAGTCTCTAGGAGTCGTAGCAAGAAGACCAGCTCTTAATCCCGCCCGCAGGCTAACCTGCCCGAGATAAGATACTATTGAACACTACAGCATGGTAAAACAAAAAGGCCAGCGTCCTACAAAACGCTAGGCCTTTTTTCTTTGAATAATTTTTGGCACGGGTGGAGAGACTCGAACTCCCGACACCAGGTTTTGGAGACCTGTGCTCTAGCCAACTGAGCTACACCCGTAGACTTCAATATTGTAGCACAAACGCCCAAATAGTTTAATAGGGGCTAGCTCGCGGCTCGCCCCTATTTACATTGGTGAGGTTGAAGTTTTGTTAAAAAATCCATGCTAGTACACGCTCAGCAAATTCGCGCAGAATTTTAGGCTGATTTTGCGGAATACCCGTTTCGATATCCACTATTTGTTGGTATCCGTTGGTTACCGTAATGAAGCCGTGACGACCAGGTCTATACGCTATCAAGCCGTTTTCTACGTCCATGTCGACCATTGAACTAAAATCAATACGCAGTCTAACGTCCCAGTCGGGATTATCCGACCAGCGCCCGACCACGACCAAGACTTCCTCGCCAGTTTGTTTGTCGCCCGCCGTGTAAATAGCGTTTTCGTAATGGCGTAGGCCGCCCTTGACACGAGTCGTCCATTTAGCAGCAACGTGTTGGACTATGCTGCCCAAGTTGTTTTCGCTAGCTAACAATATGTTGATTACAGGGTCGTTCATAAAACCACTTCCTCTCAATAATAAAAAAGTGCACTCACCGATTTATATTATATCATGATATACTAGAAAAATGAATACTTTGCATGACAAAGAATTTGGTGAAATAAAAATCACTAAAGTGGCGTCTAGTTATATTCGGATTAAAGTCGGAGAAGATCGACGCGTTTCGATATCGATGCCGAGTTTGACACCGATTTTTATGGCGCGTAAATTTCTAGAAAAATCTCGTCCAGAGATCCGCCGCAAAATCAATTCTATGCCTAAACAGACCAAAAAAATGAGCGAAGCCGAAAAAAAAGCTCTGCGTAAACTGGCTCGACCTTGGCTGCAAACGCGCCTGCGCATTTTGGCGCGCACGCACGGATTTAAATACGAAAAAGTGCGTATTATGAACGCTAGAACTCGCTGGGGCTCGTGTTCGTCGCGCGGTACGGTGTCGCTGAATATAGCGTTGATGAGAATCCCAGAAACCTTGCGTGATTATGTGATTTTGCACGAGCTCACGCATACTCGCTACATGAATCATTCAAAAGAATTTTGGGCAGAGCTGGCGAAATATTACCCCGAATATAAAGAGGCGCGCAAACGTATGAAGAAATACTCACCGCAGCTATAGACTTTTTCGAAAAGGTTTATGCTAAAATAGAAAAAGATGAAAAGGCTAATCTGGAAAAAACTCAAACAAATTGATAAAGCGCGCTATATTTTGCGCACCAGTATTATTTTCTTGATGGCACTTTTAGTTTTGTATATGCTGACTTTGCAGTCGGGCCTAGTAGGGCACCACGAAGTCTACCGCAGTGAATACGCCGCACCGATGATATTCGTGTTAATGACTTTGATTATTTATGGTCTTTTCTTGCGCAAACGCCACAGCAAACCGTCGCCGACTTATCACATTGCGCAATATGTAATGCTAGGGATTTTCACCGTAGCGATTAGCGGATTCACGCCGTCAATTTATCTATTTTGGGTGGGCTGGCTAATGCTAACGGCACTGTTTTTTGGTCGCACGGCTTTTATTGCAGCCACTTTGTATATGTACCTAGTAACCATCATGGCGTTTATTCTCGACACCAACAACGGCATGCAACAACTGGGCTCGGGTCTGACAGCGATGATTGCTACAACAGTCGTGGCGATTACGGTGGCTTTGATTGCTGAGTACACCGATGTTTATAAACGCCTGTTCGAGCACGCTAAGCAGGAAAATGAGTTCACGCAAAATCGCTTGGTAACGACTATTAACACGATTAAAGATGCGATTATCGGCGTAGATTCTAAGGGACGGATTCGCGTTTACAATCCAGCCGCGATGATTTTGTTTGACACCAACGCCGAGCTGGACGGTAAACGTTTGACGCGTTATTTGACTGTGGTGGATAGCAAAAAACGCCCATTTGATTTGTGGAAATATATTAAAAAAGAAAATCGTAGTTTTACCCGCGAAGATCTGAGCCTGGTTTTTGCGGACGGAGATAAGGTTAATCTGTCGGTGTCTTGCGCACCTATCATAGAAAAATATCACGGTGGCGAACACGACGTCGGTAAAAACGAAGGTTACGTGTTGACGCTAAATGATATTACTAATAGCAAGTCTTTGGACGAAGAGCGCGACGAGTTTATTTCTGTGGTTAGCCACGAATTGCGCACGCCTGTGGCGGTAGCTGAGGGCGCACTATCTAATATTCAATATCTTTTGGAGCGCGAGATTGATCCAAAAACCTTGTCAGCGCAACTGGCGGTAGCGCACGGTCAGATATTTTACCTGGGGCAAATGATTAATGATATTAGCACTTTGAGCCGAGCGCAACGAGGCGTTGGTGCTGAGTTAGAGCTGATAGATGTGCGCGAATTTTTTGGTCGCGTGGAAGCGCAATTTGCCGATCAAATCAAAGATAAAAAACTGGGATTAGTCATTGACGTGGCTGAAGACGCTGGTGAAATTTATTCCTCTAAACTGTATGTGCAAGAAATTTTACAAAACCTGATGGCCAACGCCATTAAATATACCAATAAAGGCGCGGTAACAATTTCTTCTAGCAAAACTCCACAGGGTGTGCTGATAGCGATTAGCGACACCGGTATGGGCATTTCTAAATCCGATCAAAAGCATATTTTTGATAAGTTTTTCCGCTCGGAAGATTTTCGCACACGCGAAACTGGCGGTACGGGACTGGGACTATATGTGGTAGATAAACTAGCAGGGCTGCTGCATTTTAAAGTGAAGGTCAAAAGCGAACTCGACAAAGGCTCGACGTTTAGTTTTGTCTTGCCAGCCAAAGCTCCCGAAGAATCTGAGGTAGCAGAGCAAAGTACGACGACCGCAAAAGAGGTTAAGCAGTGATTTATTTCGCTTGGCGACATTTTCGTTTTCCTAAACATTCTACAACAGAGAATTTACCCACCCTGACGCTGGCCATACCAGCGCGCAACGAAACGCTGTCGTTAGTTGACTGTCTGACCAATGTTCAAGCGTTAGAATACCCTAAGATAGAAGTGATTGTGTTAGATGATCAGTCGAGCGACAACACTAGCGAAATTATCCGTGGTTTTGCCCATGCTGGTATGCGGTTTATCTCCGGCGATCACCCCGCCAAAGGCTGGACGGGAAAAACCTACGCGCTGAACCAACTGGAGCGGGCCGCCAGCGGTAAATACATTGCTTTTATGGATGTTGATGTGCGCCTGGGCCCGAACGATCTAGACCATTTGATCAGCTACATGCAAGAGACCGATCAAGACATGCTGTCAATTATGCCACGCCACAGCAGTAGCTACTCGCTGAACGCTTTGCTGGAGCCGCTGCGCTATTTCTGGGACGTTTTTAGGCCAATTAGCCAAAACCGCACGCCAGTCGGACATCGACTTTGGATTATTCGTCGCGAAAAATTAGCGGCGCTCGGCGGCATTGCAGCCCAAAGTTATAAAATTCTGCCCGAAGAGGGAATTGCGCGGCGGTTGATTTGGGAGAAAAAATATAAATTTTTTGTCAGCTCGGGGTTTTTACGAATCAAGCACGCGGAAGATTTTAAACACGAATACGACTCCGCGGTGCGCGTAACCTATCCGCAATTGCGACGCAAACCGCTACGCGCCCTGTTGGCTATATTGGCGCACTTGGTGTTGCTCGCGCCGTTTCTGCTGGTTTGGCTACTAGAATTGGGTGGACTGGCTTGGTGGGTGAATTTAGTTATTTTACTGATTGTCATTGGATCTAATGCTTGGTACGCGGCGCTGACACGCGATTCTTGGTGGCTGACGCCAATGCTGACGCCGCTGCAAATCATTCTGCAAATTTTCGTCATCGTGGGAAGTTGGCATAAATATACTTTTGGCAAGGTGGACTGGCGCGGCCGAGACATTAAGCTAGTGGTGAGCAAACCCGTTAAACAAGCCAGCTATCAGCCAGCGGAGCAATACCGCGAGGAATATTTGGGAGATTTTCACGTCGTAAAAGACAAGAATAAAATCAAAAAGCATAATCACAAACACAGGCGCTAAAATATATTGACAAAATATTGCCTATGTGATAAAATTGCACCAGGAGGTGGTTTAGATTCAAGTAGCGAGCTAGGAGAGTGATTGATGTGGAAGAACAGACCAGTAGGCTACCAAGGACTTTTGCAGATGGTGATGTTGGTATCATCGAACTGCGTATAGTCAAGTGCGATTACGGAGCCGAACCAGAAGAATGGCCCGTGATTGCGAGAAGTAAGAAACAGGGAAAGTTGACCCGGTCAATGTTGTCAAAATTTAAACAATTTGAGAACGGAGACACTCTGGGTCTTGTCAAAAAACTGAGTCCAGCCGAAGAAAACGAAGCCCGCGAACTGCATGTTCTGCTCGAAGACGGCAAGTGGTATTGCGCGGCAATATATCTTGGCTTGGACGCAGAAGATGCGGGCGAGACTGCCGACGGCGATTATTGTCCTGAGGACATCGAGCGGCTTGTTAAATTGCGAGAGGAAGATCCTGACAGATTCTGGCAAGAATGGTAACAGATACGCCAAAGTGGGGGACGATGAGCCCAGTTTATGCCAAATATGGCACGAACTGGGCTTCTTTACTTGCATTATGAACCGAACCGTGCTAAACTCTTGACAATGTCCGTTAGGACTTTTTAATTGAGGAAAGGAGCTCGGCAGTGGCAACAGATGAGACAAAAGTAGTTAAACGTATCAAAGCTAAAACTAACGACCAGGCCAAAAAAACGGCGCGCGAGGTTAAGGTTAAGGTCAAGGATAACGACAATGCCAAGGGCAAAACAAAGGTTAAAAGCAAAACTACTAAAAAACCGACCAAAGACATCAAGTCTAAAAAACAATCGCAAAAAGAAGACACTAAAAATTATTTCGTGGGTGCTTGGCGCGAACTGAGGCAGGTTCACTGGACTAACCGCCGCGCGACCTGGACATTGACCATCGCGGTGATTTTATTCAGCGGATTTTTTGCATTATTTATTTTGGTGGCTGACTGGATTTGGAACTGGCTGATGCAGGAAGTAATTTTATAGAAAAGGAGAAGAGAAATGGCGAATAGATATGATTCAACTAGACAATGGTACACTCTGCAGGTCTCGAGCGGATTTGAAGAAAAAGTAGAAAACGAAATCAAGCAGCGCATTAAAGGTGTGGACATGAACGATAAGATTTTCGACGTTTTAGTGCCGCGCGAAAAAACTATTGAGATTAAAAATGGCTCGCGCAAGGTTTTAGATAAGAAGATTTTTCAAGGATATGTTTTGGTGGAAGCGAAATTAACCGACGAAGTTTGGTATATTTTGCGCAACACTCCAGGTGTAACTGGTTTTGTGGGCGCCGGCAACACGCCAACACCAGTTTCGGAAAGCGAAATTCGAGAGATTAAAAAGCGCATGGGCGCTAAAGACCCTGTTCAAGAAATTGACTATAAAGTGAACGAGGTAGTTAATATTGTCGATGGCCCGTTCAAGGGGTTCGAGGGCTATATCGACGGGATTGATACCGCAAAGGGCAAGCTGAAAGTTTTGGTGTCAATGTTTGGTCGAGACACTTCAGTTGAGCTCGATGCTCTGCAGGTCAAAAAAATCGACTAGAGTTGATTGAGCGAAGCGCGAACTAAGCGATAATATCTGGGTCGCGCTCTAACGTTACGCCGAATTTTTCAAACACGGCATCGGAGGCAAATTGAGTGTAGTTTTCTAGTTCGGCTAGAGTTTTGGCGGATTTATTAATCACTACCAGGGCGTTTTCGCTGTAACTGGCAAAGCCAAATTTCTCGACGCCCTTGAGACCCGCCTGCTCTAACAGCCAGCCCGAGAAAATTTTAACCTCGCCGCTCGGCTGTTTGTCAAACGGAGCGCCAGGAAAGGCTTTATGAAATTTGGCAAATTTGCGCGCGCTTAAGATAGGGTTTTTGAAAAAAGAACCAGCAGAAGCGTGTTTTTCTAAAGATGGCAGGCGCTCTGCACGCAAATTTAACACCGCTCGACGCAGCAGCTTCGGCGAGACTTTTACAACGCCGTGTTCTTTGAGATGTTGCTTCAAACCAGGGTGCCCCAGGGTCATTTGGGGATCAGACGGACGCAGTTGTACATTCAGCCCCGTGATAATATATTTGCCTGGGTGATTTTTAAAAATAGAACTTAAATATTCAAATTTGCAACTTTTATGACTCAAACTGACAAATTCCTGCTTAGCCACATCGTAAGCCTCAACACTAGTAACGACATCTGACAATTCTTGGCCATAAGCGCCTGCGTTATGCACCGGAGCGCCGCCCACAGTGCCGGGAATACCGCTCATGCACTCCAGACCGGAAGACCCGGCTTTGATGGTTTTTTCGATAGCCGTGTCTAAAACCACGCCCGCGCCAAAATGCCACTGATAATTATCTGACCGCTTAATTCCGCCTATTTTTACCAAGATAACCACGCCGTTGTAGAAATCCGCGCCGATTACATTAGAACCTCCCCCCAGCACAAACCAGGGTAGCTTCTTACTGCGAGCAAAGGCCAGGGCTTTAGGAATGTCCTGCTTTTTTCTGACCGTTACCACAAAACTGGCTCGACCGCCCAACTTCATAGTTACCAGCTTTGATAGCAAAAAATCTTTTTGAATTCTCATGTTATTACTTCTTCAACATCGTTGACACTAAATCGACTACGCGACTAGGCGTGGTGTCAGCCTTGACAATAAACTGGGCGACGCCGAGCTTGCTCAGCCGCTTAGGCGCTTCTTCGAACCCTAAATTCGTCAGAACCGCCACTGGAGTTTGGGAATATTCTGGCATTTTACGAATATGCTCCAGAGCTTCATCACCGTTCATTTCCGGCATCATCAAATCAAGCAAAATAACGTCTGGGCGCATTTCCTTAACCAGTTCAATACCGTCTCGACCGTTCTCTGCGACGGCCACTTCATAGCCCGCCAACTCAAACTTCACGCGATACATCTGATTAATCATCGCATCATCTTCAATTATCGCAACTTTTGTTTTCTTGACCATACATTTTAACTTTAGCATTTCAAGCTGGCAATTTCAAGCTGGATATGATAGAATAAGGTGGATATAAATTAATTTGTGGGAGGTCTTAATAAACCGTTTTTACCACGAAAGGAGAAAACATGGCCAAAAAAGCCGAGCTCTTTGAAGAGCTAAAGAAGCTAAATAAAAAAACTGAGTTGACGCTCAAAAATACCATCGCAGAAATCGAAGCGGAGATCGCTACGTTTTCAGTCGTCGCTACTGCTGAAGAAAACGAACCAGCGCCAGAAGAAACGCCGACTGAGACAGAAGTTTTTGCTAAAGCTGGCAAACGCAGCGAGAAGGTCGTTAAAGAGGTCGAAGCGGAGGCCGAACGCCAGGCGCGCAAGGAAGTTCCAGTCGAAGAGAAGAAAGGCCCAGCGCCAAAAACTCGCTCGAAGCTAGAGCGCCGCAGCAAAAAATATCAAGAGGCCGCGAAAAAAATTGACACAAGCCGAACTTACACTTTGGCCGAAGCGATGAAGTTGGTGGTTGAGACTAGCCCAGTGAAATTTGACGCTACCGTGGAAATCCACGCTCGTTTAGGAGTTGACCCTAAGCAGGCCGACCAGAATATTCGCGCGACCGTGGTATTGCCGCATGGCACGGGTAAAACTGTACGCGTGGCTGCTTTTGCGCCAGTTGAGCTGGCCAAGGGCGCTGATATTGCGGGCGAGCAAGAAGTCTTGGCCATGCTCGATAAAGAGCAACTTGATTTTGATATTTTAATTACCACCCCTGCTAATATGCCAAAACTGGGCAAATATGCTCGGCTACTGGGGCCAAAAGGTTTGATGCCTAATCCAAAAGCTGGCACTGTATCGGCCACGCCAGAGAAAGCCATTGCTGAAGCCAAAGCTGGCAAAGTCGAGTATCGCGTCGATAAACAGGCGATTGTCCACCTTGGCATCGGTAAAATCAGTTTTGGTGCCGAAAAGCTAACCGCCAACGCTCAACTTTTCTTGGATTCGCTGAATGCTAACAAGCCTAGCACCACCAAAGGTAATTATATTTTGTCGCTCAACCTGTCCTCGACTATGGGCCCAGGCATTAAAATTGCACTCTAGTTGTATACTGATTGACCCTTAAATTTACTTGCGTTTTTGCGAACGCTTATGTTATACTTTGGTCAATAATCTTAATTCAAGGAGTAATATATGGATCCTAACCAACAAAACAATCCCTCCGGAGTTCCCACAGATGTACCAGTGCCAACGCCAGAGGTTACACCAACACCAGAAGTTCCACCAGCGGCGCCAGATATAACGCCGCCACCAGAGATTCCGCCAGCGCCGGGCATGGCACCACCGCCAGAATCCGCACCAGTGGCAGATAATACCCCCCCCCAATCGGCCCCAGGCTCAGTAATGACACCTTCACCCTACAACGCGCCGAGTAGGCCAAAACTCGGGCTCGTTTTAGCGCTGGCGGGAGCCGTGCTGTTTATTGTAGTTTTAGCCGTAGTGCTAATATTAATGTTTAACGGCGGGATTCGCAATGCTGAAGATTTCAAAGCTGCAGTGAAGAACAAAGATGCAATAAATTGCCTACTCGAGGATAAAGACAACAATAAGAACTCCACGACGCTACGAACAACCAAGGGCTGGGACAAAGTCAGGATGTCTACAAAGACGGGCGGCGAGGATATTAACATGTTGGCTATCAAGGATGATGCTATTTATGTTTGGAATGACAGCATGGCTGTTAAACAAGATTATGATGCTAGCATGATAGATTATTTCATCGAAGACATAGCTGGCTACGAAGGCAGCGATAAGGACGATACTAAATTTACTTGCCCATCGCCAGACAAGTTGGACTTCTCTGTGCCAAACAAAGACTGGGACGGAGACAGCGCAAGGAGCTCTGACGATACTGATGCCTATAATGATAGCAGAAGCTCAACCGCGACAACAGCACCATCTAAATCTGAAATCGCTATCAACGCGACGATTAACGATGCTAAAAACGGCCTAAACTATAAAGCTACAAAGTTGGTTATTGATGCTTTTAAAATCCCGCAGTCTGTGATGGACGATAATTATTATAGTTCTTCTACTAAAGCGGTTGCTGTCTATGTCACAATGACATCAAACGATAAAAATTTCTATGATATCGATGGCAGTTTGAGTTTTTATGATCGTCATGTCGGAAGAGACACTAAAGATATCGTCTTCGACCGCTTGTTCCAGGAAACTAGTTACGCGTTTAAAAAGGCGGCCGACGATGCGGGTTATAATACCGAAGGATGCGACAAATCTGCGAAAAAACCTGGTGATTCAGTTAGTTGTTGGGTGATTTTGCTTGTAGAAGCCGAGTATACAGATCAGATTACCATGTCAAATGTATCATTTTTTGTTGAGCAAGATGAGGCAGTTTTTGTTAAACTGACCAAATAATTTACAAAAAAAGTGAAGGGTCGCTCGCGAGATGATCTCAACGGCGACTTTTCATTTGCAAAATTCTAAATTTATTGATATAATGAGGCCAACGTTATCTGAGACAACCGCGGGGAAACCTTAATCATGCGGTCGAGAAATCTCTTTTTGGTAACGACACCTTAACAATTCGGGTCGTTTTGTAATTAAGGAGGATTATCTATGGCAATTAGCAAAGATAAGAAACAACAATTAGTTGCTGAACTTAGCCAACTGTTGAGCGGCGCAAAAATGACGGTGTTCGCTGAATATAAAGGCGTTAGCGTGCAGAGTCTGCAAGATTTACGCCGCGCGGCGCGCGAAGCAGGCGTGCAGATTAAAGTAGTCAAAAACCGTTTGGTCAAAGTGGCCGTGACGGATATTGAAGATTTGAAAGATGTTGACGTAACTACTCTTAAGGGTCAATTGCTCTACGCAATTAGTTCTGATGATGAAGTGGCGCCAGCGCAGGTTTTGGACAAATTTGCTAGTAAGCACCCAGAACTTGTAACCATCGGCGCGTTTTCCGGCATTGGCGCGAACCTGTCGGCTGAAGACGTTAAATCATTGGCTGGCCTGCCAAGCAAAGAACAGCTCATCGGCCAAGTGGTCGACATGCTGCTCAGCCCAGTCAATGACGTGATCAGTGGCGTTAATGGACTGCCTGGCATTTTGAATGCGCTAGAAAGTCAAGCAACTAACTAAATAATAAGAAAGGAAAATAATATGGCAGATGTAAAGAAATTAGCTCAAGAGCTAACTAAATTGACTGTTTTGGAAGTCAATGAATTAAAAAATGTTTTGAAAGATGAATATGGTATTGAGCCAGCTGCGGCCGCTGTGGCTGTGGCGGCTGGTCCAGCTGCTGGCGGCGAAGCTGCGGCTGCGGAAGAAAAAAGCGAATTCACAGTTCAACTAAAAGACGCCGGTGCGCAGAAAGTCGCAGTAATCAAGGCTGTTAAAGAAATCACTGGTTTGGGTCTAGGCGAAGCTAAGGCTATCGTGGACGGCGCTCCAGCTGCAGTCAAGGAAGGCGTTAACAAAGAAGATGCTGAGGCAGCCAAGAAAACTTTGGAAGAAGCTGGCGCCAGCGTAGAATTAGTTTAAGTTCAAAAACATCGACTCGAATTGAAGACGAAAGGGCGTTGTGCTTAGCACAACGTTTTTTTGTAAGCCACCTTGCGGGCTGTGGAAAACTGTCTTGCATTTTTTGAGCAATCTGTTATGATAGAGGTAATATCAATGAAAATATAGACAAATAGCGAGAGGAAAGAAATGTCTAAAGAGTTAGATGATAAACAAATAAAGCGGTTGACTGCGCTGTTGGGCGACGCAGAGATTAATTTGGCGGCGGCCAAAGAAATTATCCGCGACATGGCGGGAGAAGAGGCCCTGCCGAGCCGTACGCCCACTGAAGAAGTGGCGGGCAAAGTTATTGAGGGTCTGTTTGACGGTCAAGTTATGGTAGGGCCAGACGGCAAAACCTATCCGGTGCCGGCTAATTACGCCAGCAAATCCAAACTGGTCGAGGGCGATATATTAAAATTAACTATTGACGAGGACGGGTCGTTTATTTATAAACAAATTGGCCCAGTGGCGCGGCGCCAGATTATTGGCGTTTTGGGTCAGCATGACGGTGCATATTTCGTAGAGGCAGCCAGTCGCGAATACCGCGTGCTGTTGGCTTCGGTAACTTTCTTTAAGGTAAAATTGGGCGACCAAGTGTCGATTATCGTACCGGAAGACAACCGCGAAGCCGAGTGGGCCGCCATTGAGGCCGCGCTGTAAGAGTTTCTAAAAATTAACATTAGTGGTATAGTTTAATCATGGGCACGACAAAAACAACTGCAAAAGACAAGGAAATTAATTACGACATTATTTATGTCGATATTGATGACGATATTACTTCGGTAATCGAGAAAATCAAAAACAGCAGCGAGGAATATATCAAGCTGGTGCCGCCAAAACGGCAGGGCTTTATGCAAAGCTCGGTAACTATGCGGCTGATTAAACGCACCGCCTCTAAAGTCAAAAAACACGTGGCGATTGTTACCACAGACAAGGCACTGCTGACGCTGGCCGCCACTATCGGCATCTACGTTGCTAAAAACCTACAGTCTGAGCCAATCATGCTGGCTAAGCCAGAGACTACTGCCAGTGCTAAAAATACTGACGACGTGATCGACGGCGAAGATATTGACACTAGTGATTACAAGGACACTTCTGATATTCCAGAGGACAAAGATATCGAAGTCTCGCTAAGAAAAAATCGCGAGAAAAAAGACGATGAAGAAGATGACGACGAGCAGCCGAAACCGCCCAAAAAGGCGCCTAATTTTAACAAATTCCGCAAACGCCTGTTCATTTTTGGCGGGCTGGGCGTAGCTTTAATTGCGTTTTTGGTTTGGGCCATAGTTTTTGCGCCGCGCGCTAACGTAACTATTTTTGCTAATACCACTAGTGAGAAAGTGCAAGAAACCGTACAAATTGGCGACAAACTGACTACTGATCCCGCCACTCACACCATCAAATCTGTCATTAAATCTGGCGAGAAAGACGCTTCGGTCGATGGCACCGCGACAGGCGAGCGCAACGATGGCACTCGCGCCAGCGGTACGGTTGACTTGGAAGCATCTGATCTTGGTACTTGCGTTAGCTTGGTGATGAGCGGCATAGCTTCCGGCACTGGCGTAACGCTGTCTGGCAAGGATTTTTATACGACGGCCGGGGCGGCATTTGCGGTCAGTGGCAGCAAATGCGTCGCTAACGACGTGCCGGTTGAGGCGATGGCGGCGGGTGAAGGATACAATATTAGTGGCGGTGGTGGGGCAGTGGCTGGTTTTGGCGGCGTTTCGGCCAACGGATCAACCAGTGGCGGTTCGACCAAAATCGTCAAATTTGTGCAAGATTCTGACATTAAAATTGCCCAAGAAAAATTCAAAAACGAAAATCAGGACGATTTTAAAAATGATTTAACCAAGGAACTTTCTGGCGACTATATTGTGATTAGCCAAAGCTTTAAAGTAACCACTAGCGACCCTGTGGCCAGCCCAGGCCTGAACGAGGCGTCCAGCGACGGCAAATTCAAGCTGACTATCAAAACTGTTTATTCCCTGGAGGCGGTGTCCAAAGACGAAATTAAAACTTATCTTGAGAAAATTCTCGATGCGCGAGCGGGCGAAATGAGTCAACAGAAAGTTTACGATTATGGTGTGGACAACATCAGCCTGACCAACTACATGCGAGTCGATGATAAAAACCCAGCAACCGTCGCTTTGTTCGCCACGGCTAAAATTGGGCCAGATATTGACCTTGACAAAATTAGAGAAGAAATCGCTGGCAAAAAACCCATGGAAGTTACTGAATCACTCAAACGTGTCAACGGAGTAGTAGACGTCAAAGTTGGCCTATCGCCGTTTTGGGTCAGTTCCATACCCAAAAACACCAACAAAATCAAAATAGAATTTGAATCAAACAACTAATTGAACTTTTGTGCCGATGCTCGGAAAATTAGCGTTAGTGGCTTTAATTTGCTAGAATAAGTTTATGAAAAAAGTTGTTTTGACGGGTGACCGGCCAACGGGCAAATTGCACCTGGGCCATTTTGTGGGTTCTTTGAAAAATCGCGTGGAAATGCAAAATTCGGGCGATTACGAAATGTTTGTGATGATTGCTGATCAGCAAGCGCTGACCGACAATGCGCGCGATCCTGGTAAAATTCAAGACAACCTGCTGGAAGTGGCGCTGGATTATTTGAGCGTCGGACTTGACCCTGACAAAACTACGATTTTTGTGCAGTCGGCTGTGCCAGCTTTGTATGAACTGACTATCCATTATTCTAATTTAGTCGGCCTGGGGCGTTTGCAGCGCAATCCGACGGTCAAGACCGAGATTAAACAGCGCGGCTTTGGCGATTCTATACCGGTGGGATTTTTGACTTACCCGATTGCTCAGGCGGCTGACATTACGGCTTTTGACGCTAATTTGGTGCCGGTCGGTGAAGATCAGCTGCCGGTGTTGGAACAAGACCGCGAAATTGTGCGTTCGTTTAATTCGCTCTACGGCGATGTTTTGGTCGAGCCAGAACCGGTGGTGCCAGAAGGCAATGCTAAGCGATTGCCGGGCATTTTTGGCGCGGACGACAAGATGAGCAAAAGCCTGGATAATGGCATTTATCTGTCGGACGATAGCGAAACCGTCAAGCAGAAAGTCATGCAGATGTATACTGATCCTAATCATATTCGCGTTGAAGATCCCGGCAAAGTCGAAGGCAATGTGGTGTTTATTTACCTGGACGTCTTTGCTGAAGATCAGAAAAAAGTTGCTGAGCTAAAAGAACAATACCAAAAAGGCGGCCTGGGCGACGTGGCGGTTAAAAAATATTTAATCGAAGTTTTAGAAGAACTGTTGAGCCCAATTCGTCAGCGGCGCGCTCAGTACGAACAAGATCTCGAGCAAGTACGGCAGATTTTAACCGACGGTAACGTGCGCGCTAACACCAAAGCCGATAAAGTGCTAAAAAGAGTGCGCGACGCCATCGGCATAAATTATTTCTAATAAAACCCCTGACGAACTCTAATGTCCAACAGGGGGTTTGTTTGTATTAAATCTAGTTTATTTTTTGGCTTTGTTAATTTTCTCGAGTGCTGCCGACGTAGCATCGTTTTTGTTTTTCAATTCGCCAGAAGTTTTGAGCTTGTTGTAGGTCATAAAGTATTGAACGGCACTATCAATAAACAGCGCTGCACCAACAACTAGTGGGTACCAAAAGATGTAATACTCAAATTCTTCGCCGGCTGAGCGACCAAGCCCAACGAAAACACCGCCGCTACGACGATTAATATTTTACTCACTCTTTTCATATTTTTACTCCCCTTTAATTGTATTGTGACAATTATATAACAAAAAACATGCTAAAATAAAGCAGTGAGTAAATCCAAAATGATACGCGATAGATACAGCAAACAGGGTGGCCACGCGGCCACAATCAGCAAAGATCAACTAAATTGGCGGCAGCCTGCGTTTTGGCGTAATATTTTTCTTTATTACTGGGCGTTTGCATTTGCTGGTCATATTCTAGAAGTGCTGTGGCAGAAAATAACCGACAATCCGTATTTTGACCCCAACAACATACCGACCTTTGCGCCGCTGGCGGTACCTTATGGCTTGGGCGCTGTAGCAGTTATTTTAGCAGTATGGCCACTTTATAAACGCTTCAAAAAAATGAATGTTTTGCTGGTTTTTGTGCTGGCGGCTGTGGTTACTACGGCTGTGGAATATTTGTGCGCCCTGGTGATTATCGCCTTTATGGGTCATAATCCGTTTTGGGACTATTCAAATATGCCGTTCAATTTTCAGGGTATGATTTGTCTACGTAACGCCGTGCTGTTTGGCATAGTCGCAACGATTTTCCTACAAGTTTTGTTCCCGCGCATTGAACGACGCGTCAGCAAGATTTCTGACAGATTGCTAAATGATATTTTCTTGTTACTGGCGACGACTTATGCGATCGACGTGCTGTTAGTGTTTGCCATGTGGCTGTATGGAAATTAGGTTAGCAAGATGAGATTAGATAAGTTTTTGAGCGAAAAATATCCCGAGTATTCTCGTAGCATGTTAGCGAGCTGCGTTAAGTCGGGGCGCGTGCGAATTGATGGCGAAGTTGCGACTAGTCCTGCCAAAACTGTTGATGAGAGCCAAAAAATTGAGTTCCAACAACCCGCGAAACCCGACTTTTCTGGTTCTTCATTGCCGATTATTTATGAAGATGATAATGTGTTGGTTATTAACAAACCCGCGGGCGTGTTGACTCATGCCAAGGGAAATTTTACGGAAGAGTTTACTGTGGCGGAATTTGTTAAAAAATATTGGCCGCAGTCAAGCTCAAATCGCGCCGGCATTGTCCATCGACTAGATCGTGGGACTTCGGGCGTGGTGGTGGTCGCAAAAAATCAAGAAACTGCAGGGTTTTTGCAAAAACAATTCGCAGCGCGCAAGGTCAAAAAAACTTATATCGCCATAGTTAACGGCACGCCAAGAGAAGTTTCCGCCAAAATCGACCTGCCCATAGCTCGCAACCCCAAAAAACCCGCTGAGTTTAAAGTCGACGCCAAAGGAAAAAATGCAGTAACATTTTACCAAGTGCTTGCGACTAATGAACAAGGCGAGAGTTTAATAGAATTAAAACCAGAAACCGGGCGCACCCACCAGTTGAGAGTACACATGCAGTATCTAAAAACGCCAATCAAAGGCGATGTAGTTTATGGTCAGGCCGCCGATCGCATGTATCTGCACGCCAAGAGTTTAGAAATTACTATCCCAGGCTCACCTAATCAGCGCAAGATTTTCAAGGCGCCCGAGCCGCCAGGATTTACGAAAGGATTTAATGTTTAAGCTGGCGCAAAGTACAATTTTAGCTGGCGGTGATATAGATGGGCTGCTAGCACGCGCTCGAGAAATCGCCCACAAAATTGACGGCGATTATATATTGATAGAGCATCAAGACAAAAGCGACAAGGTCAAGGAAATTCGCGAGCTGTACCGTTTTGCGCGTGGCGTGCATCGTCAGCCGCTGGTGTTCATTTTGCAGGCTGATTCGTTTTTTGCCACCGTGGGCAACGACCATTGGCAGAACGCCTTTCTCAAATTATTTGAAGAGCCAAACCCTAACATTTATTTTATAATTGCAACCACCGCGCCACATAAACTTTTGCCAACTATCAAATCTCGCGGACAGGTTATCAAACACGGCGAGCATATTACGCAGCCTGAAAACTCGACTTGGTTTACTTTACCAACATATGACAGGTTAAAAATTGTAGCAAAAATCAAGTCTCGAGAAGAAGCCATCGAGCTCGTTCAATCAATGGCGGCCAACGCCACCAAAGACTCCAGTCGGGCCAAAAATTTGCCGCTATTGTCAGACACGCTAGACCGCTTGGCCCAGAACGGCAACGTCAAAATACAATTAACGAATTTGGCGGTAAATTTGTGATGAGACGGTTGAACAAAATCTTCGCAATTGGTAACCGTCTGCGTGCGGTGGCTTTTGTGGCGGGTTTTGCGATGATGGCGTTCGAACTGGTGGCAGCGCGGCTGCTAGCCCCGACGATTGGCAATTCTACTTACACTTGGACCTGTGTGATTGGCGTGATTATGGCGGCGCTGAGCCTGGGTTATTTTCTGGGCGGCAGGTTAGCCGACCAGCGCGGTCGCGTGGCAGACGTGGCGTTGTTGATGCAGATTACTGCGCTGCTGGTGTTAGTCGCCCTGTTCGCTAATGCTTCGTTCACGACTTACTTAGCCGAAAATATTATCGACCAACGAGCTCAAGGGCTGCTAGCTTCGCTGATTTTGTTCGCGCCCGCCAGTGTGGTTATTGGCATGATTAGCCCGTATCTGGTTAAACTAGCCAGTACTTCTCTAAAAACCCTGGGGCGCACCGCAGCCGGACTGTCGACCTGGAACGCCATTGGCAGTATCACCGGAACTTTTGTAACTGGTTTTATTTTGTTCGCGCTGATTGGTTCTTGGCAAAGCCTGTCGGCCATCGCGCTGTTGCTGTTGGCCGCCAGCTGGTTGATGCCCGTGAGAGACAATTGGAAAACCAGGCTGGGCTTTACGGTGGTTCTGCTGTCCATTATTAGCGGTGCAATCGCTTTGAACAGCTCTAACGCCACCTCAATCAGCATCGACACTGCCAGTGCTAACTACCGAGTACATTTTCAAGATGCTTATAACGGTCAGGTGGTTTACCTGACCAGCAGCCCCAGTGGTGCGCAGTCGGCGGTTTATTCTGAAGATCCCGACAAGATGTTATTTTGGTACACTAACGAATTTGTTAATATCGCTGATATTACGCCCCGCCCCAGAGGGCACATGTTGGTATTGGGCGGCGGCACTTTCACAGTGCCGAGATACCTAGCGGAAAAATATCCCGACGCGACGGTTGATGTGGTAGAAATTGACCCTGGGCTAAAACAGATTGCTCAGGATTATTTTTTCTTCGAGCAGCCCGCTAATTTGAACATGTATTTTGAAGACGCCAGGGCCTTTGTCAACAAAACGAATAATCAATACGATTTGATTTTTGTCGATGTTTATAATGGCGTGTCGATACCGTGGCAATTCACGACGATGGAATATGCGCAAAAACTGGCGGGGATTTTGAGCGACGACGGTATAGTGGCGGTCAATGTTATCGCTAATGATAGCGGAATTTGCAAGCCGCTGCTGGACGGGCTGAACGCACCTTATGCGGCGAATTTTAGCCACCGCCAGTACACGGTCGACAAAAGCAACAAAAGCGACAGTAAAAACATGATTTTGGTTTACTCAAAAAGGAAGGTGCGCATTGATGATTATAAAAAGTTAGATGTTCCCGAACAACGACCGTTCACGGATAACTTTGCGCCGATTGAACCATTGCAATCGGGTTGCAGTTCGTAAAATGAAATAACCCCAGTCTCAAAAGAGAACTGGGGTATTTTGAATCCTTGAGAGGAAAATGGTTAATGAAACTTTAACGCTTTAGTTCTTCCACCAACGCCTACTCGCAAACAACGTGGCGCTACTACCGCTGACCAAAAGCAACAAAATAGCTATCAGCCAAGGGGCGCTATCGCCAGTCTTCGGCATGTCACCAGGTTTAACAATAGTGGTATCAGCATCATCAGCATCAGCGTTATCAGACACCGGACTAGTAATGGGAGCAGGAACGTCAACTTGTAACGTTGTAGCGACCGTTGCCGTAACTACGTAGTTCTTTGTTGAACCATCTTGCGCAGTTACCGTGTAGGTAACAGGACCGCTAAAATCTTGTGCGCCGCTCGGAGAAATGGCCTCGCCGTTGTGCGCAATTTCAGGTGTCAACGCCGTTACGTCAGTGCCATAGGGCACAGTAGCGGTAATGGTTCCACCAGAAATAGCGCCTGCTACGCCTGCCAGCACAAAGGACGTGATGTCCTTGTCGCTGGATGCTGGCGCCACGGTCACTGTTACCGTGTAAGTCTTGGTCGAATCATCTTCAGCCGTCACCGTGTATTGCACCGGGCTGGAAAAATCTTGCTCTCCCTCAGGTGAAATACTGACACCACTGTGCGTGATATCGGGCATCTGCGCCGTTACATCCGTACCGTAAGGTACAATGACGCTAATGTCCGCACCGTTGATTAATCCCGCCGCGCCAGCCAAACTAAAAGACGTGATGTCCTTGGCGTCGCTTGCGGGAGCTGGTGGCCAGGCTGGAATTGGGTAGGTTGAATCAAGAGACAGCTGCGGTATACCATCGGCATCGTCCAAAGTGATGCGAATTCTGACACTGTCAGCCTGGCCTCCATTAACATTGATTTGCAAATTGTAACTATTGTGATTTTCTTGGACGGAACGGTTAACGCTAAAAACGGTGTCCCCATCTGCATTAAAAATCATAAATACTACAGAGCCTTCACCAGTACTATCGAACTCAACCACATATGCATCTTCGCTAACACGCGTGACGGCTACATTCGTCACTTCCATCGCCAATGGAGCCAATGCAATCTCATCTTCGTCAATAGCATCAGCGACCAAAACAACTTCAACTTCTTCTATGGCCTCTTCACTTTCACTCGCTTCTACGGTACCAACTGGCGGCGCCGCTTCTGTGGCTTCTACAACATCAATCACTTCCTCTTCCGCGGCTATCGTCTCAACAAAGGGTTCGTCTGCGACCCCATCGTCAATAATGACAGCTACGACCTCGTCGCTTGCCGTAACCACATCCTCCACTACCGCGGGTTCTGCGCTTACAGCTTCTTCTGTGGCTTCGCTAGCAGTTTCGTCAGCGAAAGCTAGTGTCGGCACGCCGAGGCTAGCCAACAGTAGCGCCAGCAAAACTGGCAGGAGCTTTTTTCTTACCTTACTCATCACTTTTCCTTTCGGTCTTTAGAACTCGTGGCTTATTAAGCTCCTCGCTACAGAGGGGCAGTGAGACCAAATGGTCTCCTTCTCCTTTCCTTCCTCTAGAATTTTAAAGTACGTTCTACGCAAAAAACAGTGCATATTAGCAATGCGTATGTCGGGATTATATCATAAATCATCAAGTTTTGCAATACTTTACAAAAAATGTGCGAAAAACGCTTGCTTTTTAAAATTTTTCGTGCTACAATGACACGCAGTTAAAGGCGAGAACAGATGTAAATCCACCAAAAAGTTTTCAAGCGTCTGCGGGCAGCTTTAAACTGCATTTTAACAATTTAATTGTGCAAGTCAATTTTCGTCAGCATCTTTTATGTTAGTTTTTTTAAAACACATTTATGGAGAGTTTGATCCTGGCTCAGGATGAACGCTGGCGGCATGCCTAACACATGCAAGTCGAACGGTAACGGGCTCACTTTTGGCTCATCACCTTACGAGGTGACGCGGAGATTTCGCAAAAGCGAAACCAGCCGCATCATTATCGAGGGAGAAAAACTTTATATCTACAAAATCAGGTAGCTAGAAGTGATGAGGTAAAAGTGAGCGCCGACGAGTGGCGGACGGCTGAGTAACGCGTGGGAACGCACCCCAGAGTGAGGGATAAGCCAAAGAAATTTGGTCTAATACCGCATAACCTCTTCGGAGAAAAGATTTATCGCTTTGGGAGCGGCCTGCGTACGATTAGCTTGTTGGTGAGGTAATGGCTCACCAAGGCGACGATCGTTAGCTGGTCTGAGAGGATGATCAGCCAGACTGGAACTGAGACACGGTCCAGACTCCTACGGGAGGCAGCAGTGAGGAATATTCCACAATGGGGGAAACCCTGATGGAGCAATGCCGCGTGCAGGATGAAGGCCTTCGGGTTGTAAACTGCTTTTATTAGAGAAGAATATGACGGTAACTAATGAATAAGGGGCGGCTAACTACGTGCCAGCAGCCGCGGTCATACGTAGGCCCCTAGCGTTATCCGGAGTGACTGGGCGTAAAGAGTTGCGTAGGTGGCATGTTAAGCGAATAGTGAAATCCGTGGGCTCAACCCGTCGGACTGTTATTCGAACTGACATGCTCGAGAGTGGTAGAGGTAGCTGGAATTACTAGTGTAGGAGTGAAATCCGTAGATATTAGTAGGAACACCAATGGCGTAGGCAGGCTACTGGGCCATTTCTGACACTAAGGCACGAAAGCGTGGGGAGCGAACCGGATTAGATACCCGGGTAGTCCACGCCGTAAACGATGGATGTTAACTGTGGGGGGTATCGACCCCTTCCGTAGTAAAGCTAACGCGTTAAACATCCCGCCTGTGTAGTACGGCCGCAAGGCTAAAACATAAAGGAATTGACGGGGACCCGCACAAGCGGTGGAGCGTGTTCTTTAATTCGAGGCTAAACGAAGAACCTTACCAGGGCTTGACATCCCAATAGCCGATTTCCGAAAGGAAATCTTCAATTCGGTTGGATTGGTGACAGGTGATGCATGGCCGTCGTCAGCTCGTGTCGTGAGATGTTTGGTTAAGTCCATCAACGAGCGCAACCCTTATCGTTAGTTGTATTTTTCTAGCGAGACTGCTTTCGTAAGAGAGAGGAAGGAGGGGATGATGTCAGGTCAGTATTTCCCTTACGCCCTGGGCTAGAAACGCGCTACAATGGCCGGTACAACGGGCAGCTAAAGAGTAATCTGGAGCTAATCCCATCAAAACCGGTCCCAGTTCGGATTGAGGGCTGAAACTCGCCCTCATGAAGTCGGAATCGCTAGTAATCGCAAGTCAGCAAATTGCGGTGAATACGTTCCCGGGTCTTGTACACACCGCCCGTCAAGCCATGAAAGTCAGGAGCACCCGACGTCCGAATTTATTTCGGCCTAAGGTGAGCTTGGTGATTGGGGTTAAGTCGTAACAAGGTATCCGTAGCGGAAGCTGCGGATGGATTACCTCCTTTCTAGGGAGAAATAAGCATGTTATGGGTCAATTGCGCTTGTTTTACAAGCACACTGGTTCGTACCATAGCTATGGTTGATCTAGTGATAACTGCCGAATTCGAGTTATCACATTAATAGCAGAATTCAATGGAGACGCTTGACTAGAGAATTGACTTGCACTGTTAAATTGGCGACCGCCCTTAGGGGCGGTTTTGTGTTACGCCAAAAAATATTGTTGATTTATATTAAAGCTTAAGTTATCGTTACCGCGCAGCTGAATTGAGAAATTTGACAGCAACTCATAAAACTGCTTTTTTCAACCCGCGAAAGTAGAATAATCATCAACATGCGAGAAATTGAGGAATGCCTGGTTGACGCGGAAACGGCCTATCTAATTCTTGCGAATATATGCTAGAATATACTCCATGGAACGATACAATCCAAAAACCATAGAAAGCAAGTGGCAGAAAAAATGGGCCGATAGCCAGATTTATGTTGCCAAGGATTTTGACGATAAACCAAAATATACAGTTTTAACCGAGTTTCCATATCCGTCGGGTGCAGCTATGCACATGGGCCATGCTATGACTTTTGGTGGTGGCGATATCGTGGCGCGATACAAACGGGCCCAAGGGTTTAACGTGTTGTTCCCGATGGGCTTTGATGCTTTTGGATTGCCAGCGGAAAGCTTTGCTATCAAAAACAAAGTTACTCCCCAGATGGCGGTCGAGCAGAATATCGCTCATTTTCGTCATCAATTGGAACGTATGGGCTATTCGTTTGATTGGTCACGCAGTTTTTCGACCACTGATCCAGAATATTACAAATGGACCCAGTGGCTGTTCCTACAATTTTTCAAAGCGGGTTTAGCGTATCAAGACGAAATTAATATTAACTGGTGTCCGTTTTGTAAAACTGGCCTAGCTAATGAGGAAGTTATCAATGGTCGCCACGAACGTTGCGATAATCTAGTCGAAAAAAAGAAATTAAAGCAGTGGCTACTTAAGATTACTGATTACGCTGAGCGACTAATTGATGGGCTAAAAGATGTCGATTACCCATCACGCGTTGCTGACCAGCAAATCAACTGGATAGGGAAGTCAATTGGTGCGGAAGTAGATTTTACTGTTGCCGACCAGGAATATAAGATCAAGGTTTTTACCACCCGCCCCGATACACTTTTTGGCGCAACGTTTATGGTGCTAGCTCCTGAACACTCTCTGGTTTCTAAAATCACAACCAAGGAGCAAAAAGCTGCTGTTGATTCATACATTAAAGCCACTCAAGGTAAATCGGATATTGAACGTCAAGACACCAATCGTGCTAAGACCGGTGTGTTCACGGGTGCCTATGCGATTAATCCGGCTACACAGGAGAGAATACCGATTTGGATTGCTGATTATGTGTTAATGGGTTATGGTACCGGTGCGATCATGGCAGTGCCAGCGCATGACGATCGTGACTGGGAGTTTGCCAGGAAATTCAACATTCCCATAACAGAAGTTATTGGCGGCGGTAATATCGACCGAGAGGCCTACACTGGTGATGGTAAATTAGTCAACTCAGGCTATCTTGATGGGCTAGACGTAGAAGAGGCTAAACGAAAGATTGTCACCGAGCTAGCTAAGAAGGGAATAGCTCAAGAAAAAGTTAACTACAAACTGCACGACTGGGTTTACAGTCGCCAGCGCTACTGGGGTGAACCAATACCGATTGTTCATTGCGACAAGTGTGGTGCGGTACCAGTACCTGATAATCAATTACCAGTTGAGCTACCGATTGTTGATCATTATGAACCAACTGGCGACGGACAGTCGCCGCTTAGTAAGATTGAAACTTGGGTTAACACAGCTTGTCCTAAGTGTAAAGAGCCTGCTAAGCGCGAAACTGACACCATGCCAAACTGGGCGGGCTCCAATTGGTATTATCTGCGCTATTTTGATCCGCACAATAACGAAACTTTTGCCGATGCCAAGAAATTGAAATATTGGGGCATGGTTGATTTGTATATGGGTGGCATGGAGCACACGACGTTACATCTGCTGTATTCGCGCTTCCATCATCAGTTTATGTATGACCAAGGCTTGGTGCCAACGCCCGAACCGTACGCGGCCAGGCGCGGGCACGGTATGTTGTTAACGACTGATGGCACTAAAATGAGCAAGTCTAAGGATGGCGGTGTGGTCGATCCGATTTCAGTAGCAGACGACGGTTATGGCGTTGATGCGGTGCGTATGGCTTTAGCGTTTCTGGCGCCGTATGACCAGTCCACGCCTTGGAGCCCCGAGGCCGTAGCTGGTTGTTATCGCTTTTTGACTCGAGTTTGGAATTTGGTCAATGAACCAGTTAAAAAATCTTCCGCCAAAAGCCCAGAAGATGTGATTATTCAAAAAACCATCAACAAAACCATCAAAAAAGTCGGTGCTGATTTAGAAAAAACGAACTTCAATACCGCTATCGCTGCGCTGATGGAAGCGCTTAATGAATTTTCGAAAATTAAAAATAAGGGTAGCGCAGTTTGGCATGAGGCAATTAGAAAATATATTCAGCTGCTAGCGCCGTTTGCGCCGCACGTGACAGAGGAAATTTGGTGCGAGGTCTGGCAAGAAAAAGAGTCAGTTCATCTGTCTAAGTGGCCAGAATATGACGAGAAGCTGACTGTTGATGAGTTTGTAAAAATTGGCGTGCAAATTAACGGCAAACTACGCGGCGAAATTGAAGTCACTAACGACACCGCCGAAGCTGAGGCACTCAAACTGGCGGGGCAAGACGCTAATGTTGCCGGATATTTAGACGGCAAAAAATCCAAAAAAGTTATTTACGTGGCGGGCAGAATACTCAATATTATCGTTTAATATGCTATAATAACCTTGGTCGACCGCGCGTGGCGGAATTGGTAGACGCGCTAGCTTCAGGAGCTAGTGAGCATTACGCTCGTGGAGGTTCAAGTCCTCTCGCGCGGACCAGGTTGGTTTTAGTCGGTTACGTGTTAAAATCAATCGCATCTGGGGTATTAGCTCATTTGGCTAGAGCGCTTCGCTGGCAGCGAAGAGGTGGCCGGTTCGAATCCGGCATACTCCACCAGGAAATTAATCAGTAAAAAGTCTTCATTTTAAGAAGGCTTTTTGTTTGTGGCACAAGATGAAAACTTTGGACTTGTGCGAATAAAACTATTCTGGTAGAATCATAAGCAATATGAATAGAAAAATTTTAAGACACATGTCGCCACGACGTCCGTACACTTATTTCACCATGGAAATTTATGACAAAGCCAACGGTATTCGTGGGGCAGGCGGACTGGGCGTGTTGGCGGCTGACACGCGCCGCGTAGCAGAAGATCTGGACATTCCGCTGATTACTATTACGCCGTTTTATCCTAAGGAAGTGCATCAGGTGTTTAAAGACGACCAGTCGCTTATGGAAATAAAAAATATCAAGCCGAGTGATTTTGATTTTCGTCATGTTGGCTATGAAATGATTAATATAGCTGGCAGCGAGCCGCGCAAATTGAGTCTGTATTTGAAAGAGCTCGGTTCGACTAAAATATTGTCGATTTTTGAGGAGGATCTGGGCACTTTGTATGTTAGCGAAAACAATAATAGCGACGAGCGGCTTTTTCAAAATGTCGCCAATGGTTTTGGCGGCTATCGCGGTATGCGAAAATTAGGGCTCAAACCCTCCGCCATGCAGCTGAACGAGTCAGCGACTGCTTTTGCCGCCTTGGCGCGCGTAGACAATTTAGTGAAAAAGGGTAAAACCCTAGCCAAAGCAATCCAATATATCAAACGATATACTCTGTACACTAACCACACGTTGGTTCAATTTGCTGAGAGCGAGTTCGATTTACAACAGTTTGAAAAATATGTTTTTCCGAACCTTACTACCCCAGAAGTCAAGACCTGGCTGAGGGGACTTTTTCGCGACAACAGAATGCGCCTGAACACTATTTGCCTGGAGCTGACCAACATGCGCAGTGGCGTTTCCAAACTACACACCAGAGTGGCCGACTACCACGAGCTGAGCGGCAAAAAAGTGAATTTTCGGGCCATTACTAACGGCATACATTTGCCAACCTGGATACATCCACGCATATTGAATCTCTATCTCGATAAAGAAATCCTGGAAGATGACCACCTGCCGACTTGGCGCTACAAGCGCAATATTAAAAAGTTGACTCCTGGAGAAATCAGAAAACTGAAACAGAAAGGGCGCGCAGAACTCAACCGAGTTTTGAAAAAGCGCCAAAACCACCTAGGGCAAACCATTAAAATCCCCGAAGATGCCGTGGTCTTTGATTTTAAGCGACGCTTTGTCGACTATAAACGCCCCGACCTACCGTTTAGCGATGTTGAGAAATTAAAAACCATACTCCAAGAGTATAACGCCTACTATCTGTTCACTGGACGGGTTTTTGAAGGGGACACAGTCATGGCGGGGAGGTTGCACGACGTACTAGACAAAGTCGCCGCAGATGATTTCCTGCGCGAACGCGTGCATTATTTGCCAGATTATGACGAGGAACTGGGTCGCGCATTAGCCATTGGTTCGGACGTAGCAATCAACGTACCGATTGTCGGGCTAGAGGCTTGCGGCACCTCATTCATGAAAGACATTGGCAATCTAAAACTGCTCATTTCGACTATTGACGGAGGAGTGGCTGACATTAGATTAGCACCGATATTGCAAGTAACCGGGCAAACCGAAGAAGAGGAAATTCAAAGCCTGTACGACAAGATGAACCGAGCAGGCGAAATTCTGCGTAGCGACGGAGTATTGGCCAGCCAAATTCACAAACAACTCAGAGGTTACTTGCCAGTTATCTGCGGCAGCCGCATGATGGACGATTATCTGCGCTATTTCTTTAAAAATTAGCCCGTTTCAAAGTTCGTGCTAGAGGATTATCACGGAAAGCATCGTTGTGCTACAATTTTAACATGGACTATAATTTTTGGCTGAAACAGGAAGAGAAGCGGCCGCTATATCCAGATTTTGAATGGAAAAAACCAGAAAATAAACGGCGAGCCGGCAAGCTTTTGCTAATCGGTGGCAATGCGCACGGCTTTGCGGCAGTAGCTATGAACTACAAGGCTGCTGTGGACTGTGGTGCGGGACAGGTGCGTGTGCTGATGCCGGACGCAGTGGAGAAAGTTGTCAAAAATCAGTTTCCAGATGCGGTTTTTTTGCCCAGCAATGTTAGCGGGGGTTTTGCCAAAAGTGGTCTGGATCAGGCCCTGGCGGCGACCGACTGGGCGGACGCAGTAGTGTTTGTTGGAGATTCGGGTCAAAACAGTGAGACGGGGCTGCTGCTAGAAAAAATCTTGCTGAAAAGCGATAAACCCGTAGCTATCACGCGCGATGCGGTGGATTTGTTACGCGGCATGGGCGAACGGTTAATGAACCGCCCGCGTACCACTCTGGCGGTTAGCTTCCAACAATTGCAAAAACTATTTCAGAGTGTTTATTATCCAAAAGTCTTGACCTTTAGCCAAAACCTGACTCAGACAGTTGAAAATCTACATAAATTCACTCTGACATACCCCGTGAGCATTAATTTGTTTCATAAAGACATGTTGTTAGCGGCCGCAAACGGGCAAGTAGCGAGTCAAAAATTTGCTAACCCTACACTGGTATGGAGTGGCAAACTGGCTACTCGCACTGCGATTTATCAAATGTGGACAGATGACCCGATAGAGGCTGCTGCCGCCAGCTGGCTTAATTAGTCAAAAAGACCCCTGAGAAGCGGTCGAGGGGTGTTTTTGTTTTAATACCTTTTTGTTTGGTATTTATGTCGCCATTTTAGCACATACACAATACAAAGTCAATGGGGCGAAGCAAAATTAACGCGCTTAAGCTATCCGACTGAAATTTTGTTGACTTAATAGTTGAAATGTGATACACTAAGCGTCAATTAGAGTGGGTCGTACATTAAAAAACGAGTCACTTTTTGGATAGGCCCAGGAGGGCCCAAAACGAAAGAGGTGTGTTATGGTAAGAACAAGAACGGTACCCGTGTTGGCCTTTGCTGACCACCGCAACGGAGTCACGTTTACCGGCAATATCAACTCAGCGACAGGCGGTACTGGCTACTTGAACATGATCGCGCACGACCAACGAACAGAGCATTTTGCAGTGAGCGATTTCTATGGGCCAGAAATTAATCCCGGAGACCTCGACCCAGAGTGGGGAGTTAAAATAGCACGGGAGTCTAATTCCCCAATAGCTTGCCACCCCGGACTTATTAATCGATACGGCAAAAAATACCCGGACGTAAACTTCATCGTCAAAATGAACACCAAGACAGATTTGTCGCCAAAAGATGCGCGCAGTGCGTTGCTTTGCGACATGGAGCATGTTGCAAAGCTGTCAGACGAAGTTAATATTGTAGGCTGTGGCTGGACTCTGTACACAGGGTCAGAGCATGAAGACCTGATGTTGGCAGAAATTCAGCGTGGCATTTTGGACGCGCATAGTATAGGTCTGTTCACAGTGCTTTGGCATTATCCGAGAGGCGCGGGCGTTGCTGCACTGTTTGACAACAAAGAGAAGTGCGCGAAGATACTCGAGAAAAACGACGTAACGGCTGAGGTAGCTATTAACGCTATTAATGCCGCGGGCGTGGCCAACGGGCTCGGCGCTGATTATGTCAAATTAAATCCCCCTAAAGATATGACGGCCGAGCAGATTCAAATGACAGTTACAGCAGCAGGCAACACTGGCGTGATGTTCGCAGGTGGCGCTAAAAGAGGAGTTGATGGGTTCCTGGAGAACCTGATATTCCAAATGGATAACGGCGCGGCCGGCGCGGCGACCGGGCGCAATTACCACCAAGCCGAAAACGGTATAGCCTTAGCCAAGGTCGGCTATGATATTATCGTTGGTGGTGTGCGCTACCTTGAAGTAGCCAAAGGTTTGTATTCTGCTTATATAAGCGAACATCAATGATTGGCGTTTTTTAAGCGACAGAGCGGTTTGACCACAAACGTAACTCGGCGTAAGGCCAGTGTCAAGTAAGACGCTGGCCTTTAAATTTATGAGTTGAGATTACTTACGCAAAATCTTCCTAAAAAATGTTACAATATGTTTATGGAAAACAATATTTTAATTATCAATAGCGGCTCAAGCTCGGTTAAATTCCAGCTCATTAACGCCGAAGATGAAAAGGTAGTTTTGAAAGGGCTAGCAGAACAGCTAGGGCTGGACGAAGCTCACATAACTATCAAGCACCAAAACGCTGAACACGACACCAAGCTCGACTCGACGAGCGATCATACCGCGGCGCTGAATGCTTTGTTTGAATTTTTGGACGACAATTCGTTGACGCCGACTATTAGCGCCGTTGGCCATCGTGTGGTGCACGGCGGCGAAACTTTTAGAGATTCTGTGCTGGTTGATGATGAAGTGATTGCTGGTATTGAAGCGGCTATACCGCTAGCGCCCATGCACAACCCCGCGAATTTACTGGGTATTCGAGCTATCTCAGACATCAACCCACAACTACCGCAAGTAGCGGTTTTTGACACCGCATTTCACTCAACCATGCCGCCAGAAGCCTACCGCTACTCGGTGCCAAAACACTGGTACGAAAAGCACGGCGTACGCCGCTACGGTTTTCATGGTACGTCTTATAAATTCATAGTCGCCAAACTGGCTAAAATTCTCGGCAAAAAACCAGAAGAGGTCAACACCATCGTAGCGCACCTAGGTAACGGAGCGTCAATTACCGCCATCAAAAACGGTCAGTCGGTCTCGACCACCATGGGATTTTCGCCGATTTCGGGCCTGCCCATGGGCACACGTTCGGGCAATATCGACCCAAGTATCATACCGTTCATTATGGAGCGTGAAAACCTCACACCTGCTGAAGTGATGCATGAACTTAATAGAAATTCTGGACATCGTGGCGTGTCAGTTAAATATGAAGATAATCGAGATTTGACCAGAGCGGCCGAGGAAGGCGACGCGAATGCGCAGCTGGCACTGGATATTTTTGCACGCAAGTGCGCGAAATATATCGCTGGATTTATGACTATGCTGCCGCGTCTAGACGCGCTGGTTTTTACAGCTGGACTGGGCGAAAACGGTGCAGAGACTCGCGCAATGATTGTCGAGCGACTGGGCATAATGGGCTTTAAAATTAACGACGAGCTAAACGCCGCTACGGTTGGTTACAAAGGTAGCGAGGGTTTAATTTCGGACAGGGCTTCGCATTATGCAATTTACGCGCTGGGCACTAATGAAGAGCTGATGATCGCCAAAGATACTGCTAAAATTTTAAATGAAAAGAAGAAAAAGAGTGCCAAAAAATAAGATTTATTCTGGTCTCGACCAATTTGTTGGGGCAATCAAGCAGGGCGAAATCAACCCGGTTTTTAAGCAGAGCTTCGGATTATACGAAGTGCCGTTTCATAACCAAGCAGTGTCAGAGCTAGCGCGGGCGCACTACGCGCTGGCAGACATTGAGAAAATTGCTAAGCTGACCGTGCCGACTCGTGAGATTAAATCAATTGCGTCTGTCAACGGCGAAGTAGTGCCAGCGGACGCGCACGATATCGTCGACGTAACTTTTGACACGCATTACGATTCCATCTGGACGCGCGATAGTTGTTGGGCCTATATGGGACTAAAACTAGAAAATCCTGAGCTCGCAAAAAAAGTTTTATTAACCGAAATTAATTATTTGGTTTCGCAGCGCGAACGTATTGAGCAGCTGGTTGATAAGCCTGAGACACTGGGCGATGATAACGTTATACACATTCGCTTTGACAGTAAGCAGGAAAATTTTGGCGATGTGTGGGAAAACGGCGCCGTGCAGCCGTGGAATCATAAACAAAATGACGCCGTGGGGTTGCTGCTTGATTTGGCGGTGACGGCCTGGCGAGAAGATTTTATCCAGCCCAGCGACGAGCAAATCGAAGTGATAGTTTTGACTTTTGCCTATCTGTCGGCAACCAAATTTTGGACGCAGGCTGATGCTGGAGCTTGGGAAGAAAGCGCCCGCCGCAACACTTCGTCAATTGCGCTTTGCACCTCAGCGTTTGAAAATTTTAGAAAGTGGTTGGTTCAAGACCGTAAGTTCAAGCAGGATTTTAATATTTTACGTGATAAGCTCGGTGTTGAAAAACTGCTGAGCGATCAATATTTAGCGCAAATTATTAAAAATGGCTACGCGGTCATTCGCAAACAAATTAAAGATGGCGGGGAATCGCCGAGCTACAGTAAAAGCCACCCGGCTTACCGCACGGCTGATGCGGCGCTACTCAACGTGGTATTTCCAGCTAAGCTACTGCGACTAGCAGTCAAGCATAAAATCCAAGTGCTAAAAATCGTCAGTGGTCTGGTGCGTGAGCACGGTATTATTCGTTACATCGGTGACACCTACCAAGCGGGTAATTTTTGGTTCAACGACATACACACGGATTGTGATCCAGAACAGCTGAAGCGTCGTCTGTCTATGTTTAAAAAAGGTAGCGAAGCTGAGTGGTTTTTTGACAGTTGGTATTCGATTTGCGCACTGGAAATTTATCAAAAAACTCGCGACGATGAATTTATTTACCTAGCCACAAAACATCTTAACCGCGCGCTCGGACAATATACTGACACCAAAAGCTACAAGGCCAACGGACACCCGTGCGACGAGTTGGAGCTGCCAGAAAGTTACAATTTTTTGCTGCTAGGCGCGGAAAAATTTGCCGCCGCCAGCCCCATGACGCCGCTTAATTGGGCTAAAGCGATGCAAAGTTTAATGCTAGACAAATGGCAAAACTTTTTAAGGAAATAGTAAAGTTAGAAAAAACCGTCCCCGGCGGTCAAACGTTGGGATGTTTGAAGGACGGCAAAAAAGTTTTTGTGTGGGGAGGGCTGCCGGGCGAGAAGGTTGAGCTAGAAATCTACAAAACCAAAAGTTCGTACGCTGAGGGCAGTGTGATAAAAGTATTGGCACCGTCGAGCCAACGGGTCGAACCGCGCGATGCATGTTACTTGGCAACCAGTCCGTGGCAGGTTTATGATTTTGAATATGAAAACAAGCTCAAAAATGAATTGGTAACAGAAGCGTTTGGGCAAGAAAAAATTGAGCTCAATTTGCCGCCGATAAAAACTGACGGCAAAGATTTTGGCTATCGTAACAAAATGGAATATTCTCTGTGGTACGATAACGAGCAGGCAAAAATTTTTCTGGCTTTCCACAAACGCGGAACTCATAGAAAAACCCCGATAACTAGTTCAAGCATTGAGCATCCAGAAATTTTTAGCGAAGCGACGCGCGTCGTTGACGAGCTAAACGCCCGCGGCGAGCAAGCGCGTAAATATCAGTCGCTGATAGTGCGCTGCGATCAGCAGAGCAATGTGAGTTCGGCGCTTTTTGAAAATGGCCGACCGCACCCGCAAATGACAAATTTGGAAGATAAGATTTTGGGCAAAAAGTTTAGCTATTCGCCAAATGGATTTTTTCAAATTAATCTGCCGCTTTATGAAATGGCGTTGATAGAAATGCAAAAATTTATTAACCCAAAACTCAACACTGTTGATTTTTACAGCGGGGTGGGCAGTATTGGCCTAACCATAGCCGACAGTCCGATTTTGGTTGAGAGCAATAAATTTGCTGCTGCCGAGGCCGAGGAAAATATACGCAAACTACAATTAACGAGAGCAAAAATGATTTGCAAGAGCGCGGAACAGTCGCTTGAATATATCACTAGCAATATCAACCTGGTTTTAGATCCGCCCAGGGCCGGACTTGACGAGCAAGTAGTCGCGCGAATTTTAGAAACTCGCCCAGCACGTATAATATATTTGTCTTGCAACCCCACGACCCAAGCTCGCGACGTAGCCAAATTGCTCACGACGCACAAAATCATTCACAGCCAAGCTTTCAATTTTTTTCCGCGCACGCCGCATATTGAAAGTCTTATCGTTCTGGAAAAATATCATAACGCTCATCGTTGCAAAAACTAACAATAGGTGTAAAATAGGGTAATCTAGCTAATACAAGTTAGAGGTAATTTACACTGCAAGTACGAGAGGAAGGAAGTCGTCATGGCTTACACGTTTCAGGAATTGCCAGCAGGAAAAGTGAGAAGGCGCATCAGAATTAGCAATCCGAATAGCAACGATGTTTTTTGCGCGTTGATCGCCAGCGATAATATTTCAGCATTTGAAAAAGTCTATGGCGAGGTGCTCTACAAAGGGAGCATTTTGACTCAAATTGCTAACTATTTTATGGATGAGGTTCGAAAAGCCGGGCTCAAAGTCTGGGCAATTGATACTGGGGACGACTTGGCTGACAATACAACTTTTGGGTATTTTGCGAAGCCGATCAATTGCGAGCTCATTGTCCGGCGATATTTGACGGGCTCGCTGTGGCGCAAACTGCGCGACGGCCAAGAGTTGCCGTGGGAAGATTTGGAGGAACTTGAGGAAAAAGGAATGTTTTTCTACGAGTTTCAGCGTTTTGATCAACCCATTTTTACGCCCACGCTCAAAGATGATGCTAACAATGATCCGCCAATTTCTGAGGCGGAGCTGGTTGATCGCGGTATTATTTGGGACCAAGAAGAGCTGGCTGAGATTAAAAATCTGTGTCTCAAAATTTTCGAGTTAGGCGAGAGGCTGGCTGATGAGCATGGATTAGTTTTGGTTGATACCAAGTTTGAAATTGGTCGCGATCTGCAGGACGGTCATCTTGTTATCATTGACGAAGTGTTGACGCCGGATTCGTCGCGCTATTGGCGTGATGATTTGTGGGATGATTTTTCGCCTGAGATTAATCCGATTGAAATCAGCAAGGAGTTTGTTCGCCAAGACATCATTACATTGATGATAGAGCAGGGTTTGGTTTCGCCTGACCCGTCGGACGACGAGATAAAGGCTGCTGCGGATAAAGTGCAAATCCCTGAGAGCAAATTCGCGGAGTGGTCAGAAGCCTACATTCAATTTTACGAGGACATAACTGGCCAAGTTTTCAACTACAGCGATAGATTTCACGAAGAACCGTTAGCGGTGCTCGAAAATTACCTGCTGAACACCCAAGTCTAGTCTCTCTTGACTTCTTGCGACAGGCGGCTATGGTGCAAAAATCGTAGCCGCTTTTTTTTGGACAAAATCATGGCAATTGTGTTAAACTGGATTTAACATCAATTTGAAGGAAGGAGAAAGATGGAGGGAGAAAAACCAAAAAAGAATACTAATAAACTGGTGGCGATTATCGTCGCGGTGGTGGCAGTTATCGGCATTGTGGTGGCAATTGTGCTGCTGGCACTGAGCGGCGGAGGAGGTATCAAAAACCTTGACGACCTTAAGCAAGCGTTTAAGGACAAGGCCGCCATTAATTGTCTGCTATCAAAAGACGACGACAGTTTTACATTCCAATCTACTGAAGGCTGGGATAAAGTTCGAATCTTCGGCACTGTTGATCATGAGACTAGCGATCTGCTGATATTAAAAGATGATGCAATTTATGCCGTATATAAATATGACGACGAGGCAAACGAAGACACAGCAGTCAAAATGGCATATGATGCTGATTTTGTTAAAGCAATCACCGAGGACATTGACCAGCCGAATAGCGCGGAAGACAAGAAGTGGAGCATTGAGTGCGATTCACCTAGCAAAGCCGACTTTAGCGTGCCGGACAAGGACTGGTATGATATGACCCAGTCAATTACGCTGGATCATAACTGGGATGATGAAGAGGAAGAGGACGACCTAGACGATCCAGAAGACGAATGGGACGATGAGGAAGAAGACGACGAAGACGAAGAGTAAATAGGCTCTTCTCAAAATAAGTAGCTTCTCGCCCGCGGGAGGCTACTTTTAGTGTTGGGGCTATGCTATACTGTAGGCTGATGGCGAAAAACACTTCTGGGATAAGCGTGCAGGGTTTCCAAATGAAATTCGGCGACAAAGAGGTCATTAAAGACCTTAGTTTTACCGTTAAGGACGGCGAGATTTTTGGGCTGTTGGGCTCTAACGGCTCGGGTAAAACCACGACCATTCGCGCCTTGTTGGGTTTGTATCAAGAAACTGCCGGCGAGCTGCTGATAAACGGCCAGAAGTTCAAGCCTGATGGCAGTTTTGTGGTCGGATATTTACCAGAAGAGCGCGGGCTGTATCGTAAAGAAAAAGTTCTGGATGTGATGGTTTATTTTGGTCGATTGAAAGGGCAGAAAAACCCGCGTCAATGGTCGCTGGAATATTTAAAACGAGTAGGGCTGGAAGAAAAGACTCATGAAAAAATTGAGAAGCTCTCGGGTGGTCAGCAACAGAAAGTTCAACTTGGTATTACTATTATGAACAATCCGAAACTGCTCATTCTCGACGAGCCCACTAAAGGTTTTGACCCGGTGAACCGTAGATTGTTGATGGATATTATTGACGAGGTGCATCGCAAAGGCGCGACTATTTTGATGATTACGCATTATATGGACGAGGTGGAGCGTTTGTGCGATCGTGCGATTTTGCTCAAAGACGGCGTGGCGCGTGCCTACGGTAAGATTTCTGAGATCAAAAAGGAATTTGGCGGCAAAAGTCTGGACGAGATATTTGTGAAAATATACGGGGAGCAAGATGTTTAATTTATCAACGGTAATCAGCTTCGAAATTGTCCGCGCTCTGAAAAAACCGAGTTTTTGGGCAATGGCAATTCTCATGCCGTTAATGTTGGTGGCGCTGATTGGTATTAGCGGCTGGTCGGGCTATAGCAGTAACCAAATTTTTGAAGCGTCTGGCAGCACCGAAGGGTTGCAGGTAGCGTTGATTGACCAAAGTGGTTTGATCGCTGGCAGCCCTCTTGGCGAAGAAATCGCCCAGGATATTGAAATGAGAGATGACAAAGAAACTTCGATTGACCAAGTCAAAAATGGCCAGCTCAATGTGTTGTATGTTGTGCCTGCGGAAATTTCCGCCAAGAACGCCATTGAAATTTACACCAATACCGAAAACAATTCTTTGTTCGATAGTTACACTAACAACATTCGCAGCATTCTAACGACCGCGGCCATGGCGGGCTTATCTGAAAATCAAATTAATATCTTATCGGGACAAATTAATGTCACAACGCACAATTTTATTGAAGGCGAAGAAGCGAATATTTTGGGCAAAATGATTGTTCCGATTATTGGGCTGATTCTTTTTTATGTGTTGATCTGCTTATTTGGCAACCGCCTGATGATGAGCACGCTGGAAGAAAAAGAAAATCGTATCAGCGAGATGATTTTGACTTCTATAAGTACTAAAACGCTCATCGTCGGCAAGATTATTTCGCTAATCGCTCTGGGCTTTTTACAGGTTTTGATTTTAGTGCTGCCGATGGCGATTCTTTACTATTTTGCCGGAAACGCGTCCGTCGGCCAAATTAACATTGGCGATGTTTTGCCTCATATCGTTTTTGACCCACTCGTGATAATTTATACATTATTGTTACTCATTGCCAGCTATGTTTTGTTCACGGGCCTGTGCGTAACGGTCGGCGTTTTGATGCCCACAGCAAAAGAGGCCAGCGGGTTTATGGGCGTGTTGATGATGCTAGTCATTGCACCATTTTTATTCATCACAATGTTCATGGCTCCAGCGCCCAGCACGGTAGTGAAGTTTTTATCATTCTTCCCGTTTTCGGCGCCAGTTGCCTTATCGATGCGCAACGCTTTTGGCACTTTATCGGCAAGCGAAGCAATAATTGGTTTAGTGATTATTATCGTGTCGGCCATTGCAATCATCGCTTTAGCAATTAGGCTATTTCGCAAAGGCGCGATGTCTTATGATTCTGCCTTGATTAATCTCAAGCGCCTGTTCGCAAAGAAATAGCCGCCGTGGTACAATTTAGTTATGGATTTTGAAAAGAACTTTCAAACGGAATATGATAATTTAAACGATGCACAGAAAAAAGCCGTCAATCAAATTGATGGGCCAGTGATGGTTGTCGCGGGGCCAGGCACCGGCAAGACGCAACTATTGTCGATGCGCGTAGGTAATATTTTACGCCAAACGGATGCTCTGGCGCAGAATATTTTGTGCCTAACTTTCACTGACAACGCATCCAATAATATGACTAAACGCATGAGCGAGCTATTTGGCAAAGAGGCCTACAGGGTCGCCGTGTTCACTTTTCACGCCTTTGCCCAAAGTGTGATAAACCAATATCCAGAATTCTTTTTTGACGGCGCAGGCGAAGCTTTTGAAGCAGCCGATGAGATTACTCGGCAAAAAATCATTGGCGATATTTTGCGCGAACTGCCCATGAATAATCCGCTTGGTAAACTTTTGGACGACGAACCGATTTATTTGCGCGGCGTAGTTAGCGCAATATCTGACATTAAGCGCGCCGGGCTATGGCACGAAGATTTAGCAAAAATTTTAGCTGAGAACGATAATTTTATTAACGAAGTCGAACCAATTTTGGCACAGTTTTTCAACACGCCAACAGCGCGTAGCCACGTCGAAGTTGCGCGGTACCAAGCAAAGTTTGCGGCGCTTAAACTGCCAAATGCACAAACCGACTATCAGCCGTCATTAGCAAATACGCTGAAAACAGAAATTCAAAAAATGATCGAGCTAAATGCGGCACATGCAACGCCGACTACCAAATTTATCACTGAATTTCGCAACACCTATTTAGAAAAAAATCGACACGGTAAGTGGATAATGCGAGACCGCAAGCGTGGCAAGAAAATGAAAGCGGCGGTTGAGGTTTATGCCAAATACCTTGCCGTTATGGGCAAAAGGCGCTTATATGATTTTGATGATATGATTTTGCGCTTGGTCAGTGCGTTGGAAATTTTTCCTGAACTGAAATTTAACTTGCAGGAGCAGTACCAATATATTTTGGTTGACGAATTGCAGGATACAAATGATGCGCAAATGAAAATTCTGGAGTTTTTGACAGATTATTCGAACACGCCAAATGTTATGACCGTGGGCGATTACAAACAAGCTATTTTTCGCTTTCAAGGCGCTGAGGTAGCCAACATTGCGAAATTCGCTAAGCGTTTTGGCGACGAATTAAAACTATTTGAGCTGGAAAATAACTACCGATCAAGCAGCAAAATTTTAGACGCTGCGTATGCGGCGATAGATACCAACAGCGCGCTGAGGCTAGATGCCAAGCTGACAGGAAAACTAACTGCCAAAAAAGACCGTTCTAACGCAGTAGTCAAACACGTCGTTGCGACCGACTGGACAAGTGAGTTAGCCTACGTAGCGGACAATATTGAGCGCCAAATTAAAGCTGGAATAGCACCAGAAAATATCGCGGTGATAGCCAAGAAACATCGACATTTGGCTGAGCTGGTGCCATTTTTGGCGACAAAAAATATTCCTCTACAATATGAGAAGGAGCAGGACGTACTAGCGAGTCCACCAGTTAAGCAGCTAGAGTTGTTGGCGCGTGCGACAGTTCACATAGCACAGCAGGACTTCGACCAAGCTAATGAACTATTGCCTAAAATTCTAGCTCACCCAGCTTGGGATATCACCACAATCGAGCTATGGAAACTCGCTCTAGCGGCAGCGCACAAGAACTGGCTAGACGTCATGCTAGAACGTGACGGCAATATAAAAACGGCTGCGGAAAAAATATTGGAACTGGCCCGCAACTCAGAAACCGAGAATCTTGGAACCATGTTAGACGCTGCGTTTGCACCATATCGCGAACATTTTTTCAATGAAAAAAATCGGCAAAAAAATCCTGACGAGTACTTGAGATATTTGTCCGACCTGACAGCTCTGCGCAATTTAGTGCGGGACTATAAAGGCAAGGACGACCTGGAACTAGCTGACTTTATTGAACTCATTGACGCATATCGTAATTTGGGCGAAACCATCACCCTGACGCGCCGCTACCAGACTGGTAATCGCGTGCAGCTGTTGAGCGCCCACAAAGCCAAAGGGCTTGAATTTGACACCGTGTATATTTTGAATGCCACTAACGACACTTGGGCGAAAAGTATGCGCGGCCGTAATTCTCTGGTTTTTCCGTCGAACATTCCACTCAGCATAGACGATAGTGAGGACGAACATGCGCGCCTGTTGTATGTAGCTATGACTCGCGCCGAGCGACAGTTATTCATTACTACGCACCAATTCGACGACAAAGGCCGCGAGCTCTTACCGTGTTCATATTTGGCCGACGCCAATATGGCGCAAGAAAAACTCGCTGCCGAGTCAATAGAAAAGCAGGTGAAAAATACTGAAACCGCGTGGCACAAAAGTCTAGTCGAAACGACGCCAACCCTCAAGGATTTGCTAGCACCGATGCTCGAAAATTATAAGATTAGCCCGACTCATTTGAATAGATTTACAGATTTGGAATATGGCGGGCCCGAAGTGTTTTTGATGAAAACTTTGTTGCGCTTTCCAGAAGCCAAATCTGCTAACGCGGGCTTCGGTACGGCTATCCACGCAACCCTGCAATTCGTTCATAACGCCCTACGCGCTGACGAAAAAATGCCCAACAGCGAGACTATTCAAAAATATTTCACTACGATACTTAAAAAACAATCTTTATCAAAACTAGACTACCAAAAATATCTGAAAAAGGGTCTGAGCGATTTGGAAGTTTTTGTCAGCCAATTCAAATTTGAACCTGCACAAATTGCCGAACGCAAATTTTCTCAAGACAATGTGGTGGTTGACGAGATGCGCCTGAACGGCACCATCGACATGCTGATAGTCGACAAAGAGCGAAAAGAAATTGTTGTGTATGATTACAAAACTGGTCAGGCCTACGAAAAATGGGACAAAACAACCAAGCTGCACAAATATCGCCAGCAGTTGTTGTTTTATAAAATATTGGTTGAGAACTCACGCGAGTTTGCGGGCTATACAGTAACGCGTGGAGTTCTGCAATTTGTTGAACCACTTGACGGCGAAATTGTCAGTCTTGATCTTGACTATACGGAAGAGGAATTAAATAATCACAAAAAATTATTGAGGGCTGTTTGGCACCGCATCATCAATCTTGACTTGCCGAACACTTCTAAATATTCGCCTGACTTAAAAGGTACGCTGCAATTTGAGAAGGATTTGATCGGTGAGTAGTGGCGTAAATTTTTGGGACAACTTGCCCGAGCCGTTTTTTTGTCTAGCCCCCATGGAAGACGTAACGGACGTTGTGTTTCGCCAGGTGGTTAGTGAGGCAGCACGGCCAGATGTTTTTTTCACAGAATTTATGAACGTCAGCGGTTTCTGCCACCCGCAAGGAAAAAATCAGGTGTCCAGGAGGCTAGAATTTGCACCCGAAGAACAACCTATTGTGGCGCAAATTTGGGGTAGCAAACCCGAAGACTTTGCCGAAACTGCCCGCGCGATTTCCAAACTCGGCTTTTCTGGAATTGATATTAATATGGGTTGTCCAGACAAAGCGGTGGTGAAATCTGGTGGCGGCTCGGCTTTGATTGACGATCCAAGTTTGAGCGTTGAGATCATTAAAGCGGTGCGAGAAAATACTAACCTGCCAGTAAGTGTAAAAACGCGATTGGGGGGGGTGTCGATAGACGAGTGGCGGTCGTGGCTGGCTGTATTGCTACAGCAAGATTTGTCTGCGCTGACTGTGCATTTGCGCACGCGAAAAGAAATGAGCAAAGTGCCAGCGCACTATGAATTGATTTCTGAAATTGTTGCTCTGCGCGACGAGATATCCAGCGCTACTAAGCTGATTATTAACGGCGACGTGATGGATCGTGAGCAAGGCCTGGCGCTTTCAAAAAAGCACTCTGGTGTTGATGGCTGGATGATTGGACGGGGAATTTTTGCTAACCCATTTTGTTTTGAAAAACAACCGTGCGCGCATTCCCGTCAGGAGCTAATCGGCTTGTTGAGCCGACATTTAGATTTGTTTGATCAATCTGGACACCAGCGCAAATTTGAACCGCTGAAACGTTTTTTCAAAATTTACGTCAATGGGTTTAATGGCGCTAAAGAGTTGCGAGAAAAATTAATGGCTACTAAAAACACCGGCGAAGCCCGCGCAGTGCTAGAGGAGAATCGCAACCATGGCTAGAAGCAAGAAGGTTTTTCAACCTGCCAAAACCAAAACTTGCAACGGTAAAAATTGCTATTCCAGCCAAAAAGAAGCTGAACAAGTAGCTCAAGAACAAGAGTTGCGCGACGTCAGACAAGAGCTCAAAATAGGCGTCTACCGCTGTGTATATTGTGGCAAATGGCATTTGACTAGCAAAAAATAAAATTGCAAAATCACAGCTTATTTGCTAAAATATATGTACTATGAAAAAACCTTTTTTTAGTGTCGTTATACCGACGCTTAACGAAGAAAAATTTCTGCCAAAACTTCTACGAAACTTAGTCGACCAATACTGGTCTGATTTTGAAGTTATTCACATCGATGGACATAGCGACGACCAGACCGTTCAAGAAGCCGCGAAATTTAAAACCAAACTCAATATAAAAACCGTCACTTGCAAGATACGCAACGTGTCGGTTCAGCGCAATCTGGGTGGCGAGCACGCGGTGGGCGAGTGGATTATTTTCTTTGACGCTGATACTCAAATCGATCCGGATTTTTTGCTGGGGATTCGCTACAACATTGCTAAAGCTGAGCGTCGAGGTCATGAGTTTGGCGTGTTTTCGTCGTTGATTACTTTAAACGATTTTGATGCTAAAAAGTCTAAACATCGAGTTTCCTCTAATGTAGTTAATTCCGTGCTGACAGCCAGCGCCAAATCTGACAGGCCGCGACTGTTCGGAGCGATGATTGGCGTATCGCGCGAGGCCTTTACCGAAATCCAGTTCGACCCAAATTCCAAATTTGCCGAAGACATGTTGTTCGCCGAACAAATTATCAACAAGGGCTACGACTACCGATTGTTTCGCACGCCAAAATTCAAATTTTCGATGCGGCGCTGGGACGAGCAATCGCTAGTTGCCACCGCGGCAAAAGCTGGACTGTTGCAAATGCAGCTAATTTTTGGCAAAGATTTTTCTGAGAAAGATTACGAAATGGCGGGCGGCACTAATTACGATCACAAAGACTAACTTTTAACTTGCGCGAAAATCGCGTCCCTCAAATCCGCGCTGCCAATTTTTGAACGACCACTTTTTAGTTTTTGAATCATAGAAACGCAAAATAGGCGACCAAAAAGCCACCGTCAGATTACCCAGCCAGACTGCGAAAATTCTAATCAACAGAGCTTTAAACGGACGATTATAAATCACATAAGTGTTCCACCAACGCGTACTATAGCGCGCATAACTCAAAGGGCTGGTGCGCTGACGACGACCCGAAATTCCTGCTAACATATTAGGCACGGTACCGATTTTGCCGCCGTGCTCGTGCAGCGTCAACGACAAGGCCAAATCTTCCATCAACTCGCCCGATTCTTCGCCTTTGACATGGTCTTTTATTTCTTGCCAAGCGTCGCGACGAATAGCCATGTTGGAGCCAACAAAAGCGCCTTTTGAGCCAGATTGATTGTTAACAAAACGCCTGGAAACCTTAGCCATAAAACGGCAATAGCGGGGAAACGGCATATCATAAAATTCCGAAAAACCAGTGCAGCCAGCAAAATCCTGGCGGTCGGTCAAGAATTGCCGCACTGCTTGAGCCCAACCAGATCGAACACGAGTATCAACATCTATACGACCAATAATATCGGCTTTAGCGGTCGCAAAACCTGTGTTGCGGGCATTTTCTACGCCAGCCTTCGCTTCGTTTACCAGCTGAATCTTCGAATGTTTACGAGCATATTTTTTGACGATATTAGCAGTTTTGTCGGTCGAGGCGTTATCGACAATGATGATTTTGCGCAAATCGTCACCCTGGGCCAACAAACAATCTAAGCACTCGGCGATACCTGCCTCTTCATTATAAGCAGGAACCACTACGTCCATGGTTAAAAGTTTCATGTTATAATTATACCATGAAAAAGCGAGCCCCCGGCATCGTCAATCGACGCGCCAGTTTTGATTACGAACTAGGCGAAGATTTAATAGTGGGCTTGGAATTAACTGGCGCTGAGACTAAAGCGGCGCGCTTGCAGCACGTGCAGCTAAAAGGCAGCTACGTGGCGGTTAAGCGCGGTCAGTTGTGGCTAGTCAACGCTTCTTTTTCGCTGAAGTCAAACGACAAAGGCAGTGGCAATACCGTCGACACCCGCGACCGACGCATTTTGGCTCATCGCAAACAAATTGATAAATTCATTGAGCGCAAAAAACAAGGTTGGAGCATTGTGCCCAGAAAACTGCTAACCAATGGACGCTACATCAAGCTGGTCATAGCTGAAGGCAAGGGCAAGAAACTCTACGATAAACGCCAAACCATTAAACAGCGCGATATTAAAAGAAAGGGCGATTGACCCCTGTAATCACCCCCCCGTCTATTGACATTTTAACCTTAACGTGCTATAATTAGGGCAGGTAATCGTTGCTGCACTTCACAATCCGAGTTAATCCAACCTGAGAGGGGATGATAGGAATGTTACTGTTGATTTCTGTAATCTTATTGGTTATTTGGTATCTGGTGGCTGAGTTTTTGACGGCCAAGGCCTGGGTGTCGCCCAGGTATAGGTACTATCTTAACACAACGTCCGACCTTGGCGTGTCCGATCGACACACCGATTCGTTCGGGCTCAAGTGTTTTGCGGATCGCACAATTTGCAGCCCAAGATATTGGCTAATCAACGGCACATTTTTCGTGCTAGGATTGGCGTACATCTTCGGCGTAGGTTTCTTGGTGCAAGAAACTCCTAGTGTACTAACTGTAATTGTTGGTCTCGGCATGATGTTGTTAGCGTTTTTTAACGCCAATAACCCCGGGCACATAACGCCCAAAATGGTAGTTCACTGGGTTGTTGGCGGCTGCGCTTTAATTGGCGGGCCGATCAATACATTCTTGATATCCAGTGCGCTGAGTTTTCCGCTCGGCCAAGTCCTGGGCATCATCGGCGCCGTTTGTGGCGTGATAGCCAGTTGTTATTGGCTGGGCTTCACGGCAATTCCGCAACGCATAGGCATTTACAGCATGCTTTTGAGCATCGTTTTAATTGCTATACACCTGCTGTAACCCCCATGGTTAACGATTAACCTAAACAATGGGCTTTAGCGATAAAGCCCCTTTAAAATTACCGAATTTTTATAAAAGCGATGTGTTACAATTATGATATGAAATTATTCTCTTGGAACGTCAACGGCATTCGCGCGGTCATCAAAAAAGGCGATTTCGGGAAATTCATCGCAAAATATCAGCCAGATATTTTATGCCTGCAAGAAACTAAGGCCAAACAAGGTCAGGCTGAAATTGATTTGCCTGACTACCAGGAGTTTTGGAACGATGCTGATAGAGCGGGCTATTCTGGCACGGCGATTTTCTCTAAAATCAAACCGTTGGAAGTGCGCTTTGGCTTTACTGAGACGATAAATCAAAAGTATAATTTTCAAGATCAGTTCGGCGACGGCGCACGCGAGGGACGCGTAACTACTTTGGAGTTCGCGGATTTTTATTTGGTAACTCAATACGCGCCCAACGCCAAGCGCGAGCTAGAGCGTCTGGAATTTCGTGAGAAAATTTGGGACCCCGCGTTTTTAGAATATTGCCAAGATTTAGAAAAAACTAAGCCTGTGATTTTTTGTGGCGACTTGAACGTGGCGCATCAAGAAATCGACCTGGCGCGTCCTAAAGACAACGCGGGCAATGCTGGTTTTACCCCAGAAGAGCGCGCGGGTTTTCAAAAATACCTAGACGCGGGATTTATTGATAGTTTTCGCCATTTTTACCCTGACACCACCGATGCCTACACTTGGTGGACTTGGCGCGCCCAAGCACGCGCCCGCAACATTGGTTGGCGTATTGATTATTTTTGTGTCAGTAAAAGTTTAAAAAACCGTATGAAAGATGCCAGAATTTACCCTGACCAAACTGGTTCAGATCATTGCCCAGTCAGCTTGGAGTTAAAATAAAATGAGTCGCAAGTTTGCCGTTTTTGACATTGACGGCACTTTGATTCGTTGGCAGCTGTATCATGCAATTGTCAATCGTCTGGCCGCTAAAGGCGAAATGCCGCCAGAAGCTTACGAGAAAATCCGCCGCGCTCGCATGAGCTGGAAAAACCGCTCTCACAACACCGCTTTTGAAGATTATGAAATGGCACTAGTACAAGAGTGGCTGGCCAGCAGCGGCGCGCTGACTTATAAACAATATCTCAAAGTTGTCGACGAGGTGGTCAGGGAATACATCAATCAAACCTACACTTACACGCGCGATTTGATTAAAAAATTGAAAAAGCAGGGGTATTTTTTACTGACGATTTCTGGTTCGCCTAAAGAAGCGGTCGAGAAAGTGGCCAAACGCTATGGTTTTGATGATTTTGTGGCGGCAGAATTTGGGCTTGACCAGCGGCAACATTTTACCGGCAAAAACTTTTCGCCGATTTTCGACAAGGCGGCCACTCTGAACAAACTAGTGCGCAAGCATAAACTTTCTTGGGTTGATAGCGTGGCGGTCGGCGATACGGCCTCTGATGTGGCTATGTTAGAGCTGGTTCAACGGCCCATAGCTTTTAATCCAGAACGAGAACTAGCCAAAATCGCCATGAAGCGCGGCTGGCCAATCGTCGTGGAACGCAAAAACGTCGTCTATAAACTGAGCGCCGACTCTTGGAAAATCTGATTTTTTGAAAAACAGACCGTGCCGCGTAGAAGGCGCTTGAGGCGTAAGAAAAGACGTGGTGGGTTGACTTTATTAGAAAAGTATGCTAAAGTTAGCACCAGACGAGCGCTAAGTTAACCCTAGCCCTGACAAGGGGCGCGAGTTAGCTCGTGGCACTTTTTGTTTCTAACCATTCATGAACTACGCTACGGAAAGGAAGTGTAAAATGGGCAAGAAAAAGCAGCTAATCACAATGACCAAGAAGATTTCGGAGTACTTTAGCAACAATCCGGGGGAGGTGAACCAATGGTTTGCGGAATATGCTTTTAGGAACATCGCGGTTCTCTCGGACCGTATGCTCGCAGAGCATACTCCAGACAACTCGGATATGCCAGAAGCACCGCAACCAGAGCATATGCAACGAGTTAAGGAATTGTGCAATCAGGCTGATGCCTTGCTAGACGATATGCTGCCGGAACGCAAACCTTATTCCGACGAAAATCGATTGCACGAACTGCACGATGTAGTGTTAGAAAACCGCGGCAAAATTTCGGAGGAATATTGTTGGTGGTTTAGCCAGATTTTGGAAGAAGGTAACGAGCTGCTAATAGATGTTGTGCAAGACAACAAGGTGGCGGAATGCCTTGTTGGCTATTTCATTGGCAACGCTAAGCCTGTAACTACACGGATCATCAACATCGAGTTTTACGAAGAAGAAGAAGGGGCAAGGAGAGATTGGCACGAAAAAGACGAGGAGCTTTGGGATTATCATTGACCAAACGGGCAAAACACGAGAAAGAAAGTGGTGATATGAATGGCGCAATCGCAATGTTTACACTGCAGGGGCACTGGAATTGGTGGCGGCGGCTGTATTTGCAGCGTCTGCCGGGGTTCCGGGCAGGTTTCGGATAGTCGAAACAAATGCCCCAGGTGTGGCGGAAATGGCTACAACGGCGGCTTCGTTTGCAGTGTCTGCAAAGGCACGGGCGAAGTCAAATAGTTATAAGTTATAATCTAGCCACACAGAGCCTATGAGAAGGCTAAAATGACGCGCCTAGCGTCAACTTCTCATAGGCTTTTTTTCTTTGGTTTTGTGCTATATATAGCGTATATTTTTCCACAAAATACACTAAATGCAGCACCCAACAGGGGCAAAATATTGTAAATTTTACACGTAAAAAGTCTTGACTTCCACCATATGTAGGGTTTATAATTAACAATAAGCACTAAATGTGGTTAGTTATCACCACGAAGACAAACACCGCAGTGCAAATACGAATATTTTAAGAGGTGGCTGGCAAACAGTAGTTTTAAGTGCACCAAAAACAGGAGGGAAAAATGTTTAAACACATACAAAAACGCGACGGTCGAAAAGTCAAATTTGACCCAGAAAAGATTATTAACGCTTTAGCGAAGGCCGGTCAGGCTACGGGCGAATTTGATGAAAAAGAAGCTGTGAAACTTTCTAAAAAAGTTGTCGAGCGAGCCACGCAGGAGCTTGGTCGTAAGATTCCAACTGTTGAGCAGATTCAGGATATTGTCGAGGAGACTTTGTTGGCTTCTAAATTTGGCCACACTGCTAAGGCGTATATTTTGTATAGGCAGGAGCGCTCTAATGTTCGCAACTCCAAAGACCGTTTGATGCAGACTTATAAGACTATCGCAATGGCGATGGCTGAGGAAGATAGCGACGTCAAGCGCGGCAATGCTAATGTTGACGGCGATGGGGCTATGGGCAAAATGTTGCAATTTGGCGCTGAGGGCTCTAAGGAATTTGCTAAGCATTTTATGATGAAACCCGAGCACGTAGCGGCGCACAGTAGCGGAGCCATTCATGTGCATGATTTGGATTTTTTGGCGACTGGAACTTTAACGTGTTGTCAGACCGACCCGCTAAAACTGTTCGCTGACGGCGGATTTAACACTGGGCACGGATTTTTACGCACACCAAAATCAATTGGTAGTTACGCGGCTTTGGCGGCAATTATTTTACAAGCCAACCAAAACGAGCAACACGGCGGACAGAGCATTCCGAACTTTGATTACGCTATGGCCGAGGGCGTGAATCAGACTTATCGCAAAAGTGTTAAGTCGAATATCGAGAAATATAATTTGTTCGCTGATAAAAAAGTTAAGATTGACGAAGAAGGCGTTGCGGCGCTGACCTTTGGCCAAAAGCTCAAAGGAATCAACGATAAAATTTTCGCAGAAGCAAAAAACGACACCGAAAAGCAAACTTTTCAGGCGATGGAGGGGCTGGTGCATAACCTGAACACCATGCACAGTCGAGCTGGCGCGCAGGTGCCGTTCACTTCGATTAATTTTGGTACTGACATTTCGCCAGAAGGTCGGCTGGTCAGTTTGGCGTTTTTGGATGCTACCGAAAAAGGCCTGGGGCACAACGAGACACCAATTTTTCCGATTTCAATTTTGAAAGTTAAAGAAGGCGTAAACTACAATCCTGAGGATCCTAATTATGATTTGTTCAAGCGTTCTATGGAAGTTTCTAGCAAGCGCTTGTTCCCGAACTTTGTTTTTATCGACGCGCCATTTAATTTGCAATATTACAAGCCAGGCGATTATAAATCAGAGGTCGCCGCTATGGGTTGTCGAACGCGCGTGATGAGTTCGGTCTTTCCAGAAAGCGACGGCACGACTATTGGCCGCGGCAATAATTCATTTACCACCATCAACTTACCGCGCATCGGTATCAAACACGGCACAGCGCTGGGCGGTCGTAAAGAAGCAGACTGGGATGGATTTTATAAAGAGCTCGACCAAATGCTTGATTTGGTGGCCAACCAAATGATGGAGCGTTACGAAATCCAAGCCGAACAAACAGTAAAGAACTTTCCGTTTTTGATGGGTCAGGGCAACTGGCTGGGTTCTGAGAAACTGGGGCCGCGCGATAAATTGCGCGAAGTGATTAAGCACGGCACGCTGAGCATTGGCTTTATCGGTCTAGCGGAAGCACTGGTAGCAATGCTTGGTCAGCATCACGGCGAATCTGAAGAAGCTGCTGAGCTAGGGCTGGAAATTATCGGCCACATGCGCGATCGCTGCGACGGGCTGGCGAAGAAACATATGTTGAACTTCTCGCTTTTGGCCACGCCAGCTGAGGGTCTATCTGGACGCTTCACTAAAATTGACCGCGCAGAGTTCGGCGAAATACCAGGGGTAACTGACCGCGAGTTTTACACTAACTCTTTCCACGTGCCGGTGTATTATAAGATTCCTGCTTTCGATAAAATCACCAAAGAGGCGCCGTATCACGCGCTGTGTAACGCGGGACATATCACTTATGTCGAGCTTGATGGTAATCCAAGTCAAAATATCGAGGCTTTTGAATCGATAATCCGCGCCATGAAAGAGGCAGGCATTGGCTATGGCTCAGTTAACCACCCAGTTGACCGCGATCCAGTTTGTGGATTCTCCGGCATCATTGTTGGCGATACCTGCCCGGCGTGCGGACGCCACGAGCGCGACGGAGAAGTCGGCTTTGAAAGGCTGCGCCGGATCACTGGTTATTTGGTGGGATCTTTGGAGCGTTGGAATGATGCCAAACAAGAAGAAGAAAAAGCTCGCGTAAAACATTCGGTGCGCACAGATATCAACGGCGTGTATTCTAAAACCGAGAAATTGGCTCGCGAAACCAGTAAGGCAGCCCGAACCAAAGCGCTAGGAAAGGCCTAGGCGTGCCCGCCAACAAGGATATTCCAGACGCCAATCGATCTGGCACTACTGGTAAACGGCGGCTGACTACGCCGCAGATGGACGTGCCCGACGGCTATATTCGTCTGGCAGCGGAAATTGAACATGACAATATAGTGAACGGTTATGGACTGCGAGCAGTGTTGTGGACTCAAGGCTGCCGACAACGCTGCCCAGGCTGTCAGAATCCTGAGACTTGGGACGAAGCGGCCGGTAAATTAGTAAAAATTGACGACGTCAAGGAAAAATTGCGGGCTCTGAAAATGCAGGCGGGGATTACTTTTTGTGGCGGCGAACCGTTGTTGCAAGCCAAGCAGTGCCAAGAAATCGCCGACTGGGCTCGGCGCGAGCTTGGTTGGGATATTTGGTCGTTTACTGGTTTAATTTACGAGAATATTCGCGAGAGCGGCGGGGTTGAATGGGAGTTTGTCAAAAGCCTAGACGCGCTAATTGACGGGCCGTTTATTCTTCAGCAACGCGACTTGACGCTGAAGTTTAGGGGCAGCCGCAATCAACGGTTGCTGCATTTGAAAAAAGGTAATATTACTAAGATAGAATAGGAGGATTGAATGATTAGGTTAAATAAATATTTGGCGACTAATACGGGGATTTCACGGCGAGAGGCTGACGAGCTGATCAGCACGGGCAAAGTCAGGGTCAACGGTTCGGTGGTGCCGCTAGGGGCGCAAATCAATCCGCAGAAAGACCGCGTAACCGTACGCGGCAGGTCGGTTAATGTGTTGGCTAAATTTACTACTGTTATTCTCAACAAACCTGAAGGGTATGTCAGTAGCCGCAATGGTCAGGGCAGGCCGACGATTTATGACCTTTTGCCGCCAGAATACCGCCAACTCAAGTCTGTCGGCAGATTAGATCAAAACTCAAGCGGGTTGCTGCTTTTGACTAATGATGGCGATCTGGCGCATTCTTTGACGCACCCTGGATTTGCTAAAGTCAAAATTTACGAGGCTAGGCTCGATAAACCGCTGGAGCCGCTGCACGTTCAGATGATAGCGGATTTTGGCATAGATCTAGCGGATGGCAAAAGTCAGCTGGGGTTGGAAAAACTGGATGACGAGGCCGTGGAGTGGAGAGTGATTATGAGCGAAGGGCGTAATCGCCAAATTCGACGCACATTTAAGGCGCTGGGCTATGATGTACTGAGGCTGCACAGGACAGATTTTGGACCGTACCGTCTGGGCGATTTAGAATCTGGTTCGACAAAAATAGCTTAATGTGTTAAAATAATACGATAAGGAAGCGAGATGGAGAAGGTCAAAAACACTTCTAGCCACAACAAGGCCACAACGCAAAACGAGGCGACGGATTTTGAATGTGGGCCTGCATCTTGCGCCGGTTGTCCTCTGGCTAATCTGGGGTGCAATTTGAAGTTTAATGTTAAGAAAAATGAGACCGAAGACAAGCCGAAGACTGAGGTAATGAAAGCTAGTATTTATACTGTGATGTCGGAAAAAACTGCCGCGCCGCGTGTCGTTAAAGAAATCAAAGACAAACCTAAAGCCGGTAGCAAAAAAACTGAGAAAGCCGCCGAGTTTGAGCCTATCGTTACACCGCGAGCAACAGAACCCAAAAAACGTTTTGAAGATATTTGGAGCGAAATCAACAGTAGTTATAAGCAAGCGCCAAGTCTGCTCGAAAAGAAAAAATCAAGCCCAACCAGGCAAGTTGAGAGCAAAAAGTCAGAGCGCCAAGCGGCGGCCGAAACCGCTCCTGAACGTAAAATGCACAAATCAGAGACAAAAAGTAAAGCGGTCGAGCAACAAAGTGTAACAGTTAAAAAAACTAAATCGCCAGAACGGAAAATCTCGCCCCAACATCAACACAAGATTGAATCAGCAAAAAAACAGGATGCTAACAAGCCGAGAAAAACTGCCGAGAAAGTCAAGGTGCAGTCTAAACAAGAAAGGATTCGTGAAGAAGAAAAACCAGATGAGCTAACCAAAAAAGCCGCTGGTAAAGCAGAAAAAATCCGCGCAAAGCAAGAGTTTTCGCGCACCCAAACGCGCCCTGAGCAGCACGAGCGACGAGCGGGCGCGCGACGCAAAAAATCTGTCGAAAATAGGCGTTCCGAACCCGCAATAGAAAAACCGCAGATATTTCTGGACGAACTTGATGTACGCATTCATGATTCACCGCCCCCGGTATTCGAACCTGTTTTAGTAATTAATCGTGAAATTTTTGAGAGCCAACCCGATTACAACGGGGAAGCAATAGAGCAAATACTGCGCATGCCGCCAGAGCAGATTCCGGAGAGCTCGATCGACACGACTGATGACGCGACTAACGCAACTAACGTCAGTGGTGGAGCCGTAGAGAACGCCCGCGCTTGGACGGCTCAAATATACGACAATTACGCTGAAGAAATCACGGACATTAACCAAGAAGCCTACGCCGCTACTCTGGCCTATGAGCAGGCCCGCCGCGACCAGGAAACGGGGCCGTTCATTGAGCGCGCTCACACGGTTGACTACGAACTCTTAGACAGGGTTGATATCGAGCATGATAATGACTTGTCTGATTTATCAGATGCGCTACCACCGCTCGCTATTGACGGCATTACTGATCCGGATCTGGGCATTGAAAAATTGCGTGCTAGTGCTAGCGTGAGCGTAACCACCACGTCAACGCTTTGGACTAAAGTTAAGCTGAAACTGGCGCGGTTCTTGCTGCGTAATGTGGCGCCAGAATAACAAATATGTTACAATTTTAACGTTATGGGTGCGGACCAAAACCAGAAATCCCAAGAGGTAGTCAAAAGGATTAAACATGAAAAAATCATCGAACCGCCTACACATCGCACTGCGGCGGCTAATTTAGAGCGCGCCAAAATAGACCGCATGCCAACTACTAATGAGCAAAAACAGACCGTTAGGACGTTCGCTGCGCCGAGCAGGGAACCAGAAATTCATTCGCGCGAACAGGTCATTAAGACCATAGACAACACTCCGGCCAACAAGGTGCCAGATTTTACCAAGCCCGCTCCGACCGTCCCAGAAGAGCCCGAGTTTAGGGTCAAAAAGTCCAATCTAGACCAGTACCACACAGCCTGGCAGAAATACTATCAGGACTATTATGCTAATTATTATTCTGACGCGGTTAAAAGTGAGAAGATTCGTTTGAAGCGTCAGAAAATAGGCGGGAAAATGTCGGTCATGGTATCTAAAATAGATGACCTGAGCGAAAAAGAACAAGCGCGCAAACTTCATCACGAAATTGCCTACAAGGCCAAAAAAACTGCCAAAAAAGTGCGCCGCTCACGTCATTTTATCCCGATTATCGCGGCCGCGGTGGTGGTGTTGGCAATTTTGACAATTCAGTTCAACCAAATGGTGACTGGCTATGTTGAAGCTTTCATTTCGCCAAGCGGCGGCACCGACCAGCCGCTGTTAATCGCCACCATCGAAGATATGCCAGTTGGCGAAGATAATATGTTGGTTATTCCCAAATTAGGCCTGGAATCGCCCTTGGTTTTTGACGCAAGATCGAACCAAGAAACGGACATGCAAGAGGCACTGGAGCGCGGAGTGGTTTGGTACAATCTGCCGAAAGCTAATTCTATGCCCGGTCAGCTGGGCAACGCGGTTTTCTTGGGCCACAGCTCTGGCGATATTTTCTATGGTGGCCAGTTTAAATATATTTTCTCTAAACTTAACCGCTTGAATGTCGGCGACACTTTTTATCTGAATTTTAACAAAAAACGGTATATTTACAGTATCGAGCGACGCGAAGTTATTTGGCCAAACGAATTCGACAAGTTATATATGGGCGATGGAAATGCCTGGGTTACGCTGATTACTTGCGATCCGCCGGGTTCGTCAGTGCGCCGATTGGCGATTTATGGCAAACAAATTAGCCCGGACCCTCACGAAAGTTCCAGCGCCGAGCAGCCGAGCAGCGAGAACAATGGTTCGCCGCAAAATATCACCGGCAGGACACCAACGTTGTTTGAACGAATCTTTGGCGGTTAAAATTTAATCAACTAATAGTTTCGACCGCTGCAAGATGGTTTTATCCGTGGCGCTAACAGTACTCGCGCCCAGCGAAAATAGATAACGTTTGTTCGGACTAAACAGCGCAAAACTAGACATGCCAGCAACATCAGTTATCTCGTTTAGATTATCGCCGTCAAACTCAAAAACTTTGCCATTGCCATTAACGTTGACAAACAAATAGAAATCATCCAGCCAAGTCGGTTTCTGCACCAACCCCGCAATTGAAAACTTCTTGTGCTGCTTCAATTCCTGGTCGTAGCTGTCAATTTTCTCGCGACCGCCCACCAAAATAAACCGCCCCGAAGCATTGAGACTAATCCATTCTGGCGTGAAATCTGTCTTGTAGGTCGACAAATATTTAATGCTGTTTTCTAGTGGCCGTTGAACAATCTCCACTCTGTCACCATGCAAAATTACCAGATATTCAACGTTGTAATAATTAGTGAAATAAGCATCGGTAATTAATTTATCGGTGTAAGTCTGAATCGCGCGGTATTTGCCGTTGCCATAAGTAATGCCGACGGTTTTTTCCTGCTTGTCGTTGAGAGAAATCGACACCAGCTTGTCGTCATATTGGGTAAATTTCAAAACATGCTCAATCAACGGAGCAGTCATCGACTGACCGCCGTAGTCAATTCTGCGCAGATGGTCGTTGTCGTCAATGATGTAAAACTGATTATCAGAACGCTGCGAAAAAGCAATGTTTTTAATGTCGATGGCGAAGTCGCGCGTGATGTTGCGAAAAGTCTTAAGGTCGCGACGGTCAAAATAAATATATTCTACGGTGACCGCGCCAGTAGCCGTAAAATCATGGCGCAACAGATAATAGCGCGAACTAGTGTCGCCCTCAACAATACTGATTTTGCTAGATGTATCAGCATCAGGCTTGGACAGCACGCCGTCTGGAATCTTGAAGCTCGTAATCTTAACGTTGGTAGGATCATCTACCGCCAGCAAATCAAACGTCGGTTGGCTAAAGTCGCCTAGTTCAAGCAAAATCCACTTGTTGTCTCGAGTTTTTTTGGCGTCTAGGATTGGGCCCGTTACATTGGCGACTTCATCTGTTTTAATAATCTCTGGAATCATCACCGCGTAGTTCAACCACAGCACTTGGCCTTTGCTCAAAGACACCTCTTTATACCAATCGCGATAGCCGTCGCGCGAAAACTTAACCGCATAACTACCGACGTCAAGCACTGTCTCGTCATTCGTGCGCAGCCCTTTGTAAAAACCGTCATTACCGTAAATATGCGCGTTAGCACCGCTCGGGTGGGAATAAACTTCGAGCAGGCCAGTCGCCTTGATGTCAGTATTGATAAAATCAAAACGATTGCCGCTAAGACGCATAATGCAAAAAATAAAAATCACGGCCATGCCCAAACACATACAGACGTATTTCAAGATACGGCGCAACAATTCGTTTTTTTTGGTTCGTTCAATATCACGACGGATTTTTTCTAGCTTGTCCATGCGTTAACATTTTAGCATAGAGTGCGAAAAGAAATAAACAGGCCCGTTCTTCCTCGAGCGAACCCGGAGCGCAGGGCGGCCTATTTTTACGTAAAGCTTGAAAAAACACTGCCGTTACGATATGATGAGCGAATGACAACTCGAGAAACAAACAATCTAGTAATCGTCGAGAGCCCCGCTAAGGCCAAAACCATTGAGAAATATTTGGGCCCGGGTTTTAAGGTTATGAGTAGCGTTGGCCATATTCGCACTATCGCTAAAGCTACCGACCTGCCAAAAGGCGAAAAACCTATTGACACACAGCACGGTTTCGCCACTAAATATATTGTCGATCCAGAGAAGGTCAAGATTGTGTCCGACCTTGAAAAGGCAGCCAGCAAAACCAAGTTCGTCTGGCTGGCCACTGATGAAGACCGCGAGGGCGAGGGCATTGCCTGGCATTTGTGCGAAGTTTTGAAGTTAGACGAAAAAAAGACCAATCGTATTGTTTTTCATGAAATTACCAAGTCGGCTATTGAGGCGGCTATTGAGAATCCGCGCAAGGTGGACATGAAGATGGTTGAGGCGCAACAGGCTCGACAGATTTTGGACAGGCTGGTGGGGTTTGAGCTGAGCCCAGTGGTCTGGCAGAAAGTGCCTGGGGGTAAATCAGCGGGGCGCGTACAGAGTCCAGCAGTGCGACTGTTGGTTGAGCGTGAGCGCGAAATTCGCGGGTTCGAATCTAAATTTGTCTTTAAGGTTTCTGCGCTGTTTATGCACGGCAAAACTGAAATTAAAGCTACCAATCCTCAAACTTTCAAGAGCATGGCGAGTGCCAAAAAGTTCCTGGAAAGTCTCATTGGGGCAGATTTCAAAGTAGCCGATGTCAGCAAAAGTCCCGGCAAGCGCACGCCGCCCGCTCCGCTGACCACCTCGACGCTGCAGCAAGAGGCCAATGCAAAACTCGGATTTTCGGCTCGTACCACTATGTCAGCCGCCCAGAAGCTCTATCAATCTGGCCAGATCACCTACATGCGTACTGATAGTCTGAATTTATCTAGCCAATTTTTGGCCGCCGCTACCAACTATATCAAACAGGAGTACGGCGAAGATTATCATCATTACCGAACCTTTAAAACCAAGTCGGCTGGCGCCCAAGAAGCTCACGAGGCGATTCGCCCGACTAATGTGGCCAAAAAGACTGCCGAGGGAGACGATTATGCTAAAAAGCTTTACCGGCTGATTCATAGTCGCACTTTAGCGACCCAGATGGCCGATGCTAAAATTGAAAAAACCACTGTTATTATTAATCCGCAGGGCTTTGAAGCCAAGGGCGAGGTGGTGATTTTTGATGGTTTTTTGAAAGTTTACGGCAAAGCTAAAGACGACATTTTGCCAGATATGAAAGTTGACGACAAGCTGAGCGCGCAAGAGATTATCGCCCGCCAAACTTTCGAACGTCCGCCTGCTCGCTACACCGAAGGATCGCTAGTGAAAGAACTGGAAAATCGCGGTATTGGCCGACCGAGCACTTATGCGACTATTATCAACACCGTACAAACTAGAGGTTATGCCGAGAAAGGTGAGTCAGAAGGCGAAGAACGCAAGGTGCAACAGTTAACTCTTAAAAAAGGCATCGTTTCAGAAGATACCGTAACAGAGAAAACTGGCGCGGACAAGGGAAAGCTGGTGCCAACTGATATTGGTATGGCAATTTCTGATTTTTTGGTGCAACATTTTGACCAGGTGGTTGACTATGATTTTACGGCCAAAGTTGAACAAGAATTAGACGACATCGCGGCGAATAAAATGCCTCGTAATAAGATGTTGGAAGATTTTTACAAGCCATTTCACGAGCTGGTTAAAGACTCAAAAAACATTGACCGTCAATCGGCGGCAGGCGTGCGCGAATTGGGGCGCGACCCCAAGAGCGGGCTGCCAGTTTACGCTCGTATAACGCGTTTTGGCGCCGCTTTGCAGATGGGCGACAAGGACGGCGAAGAAAAGCCAAAGTTTGCTCCGATGCCCAAAGATGCCAGGCTAGAGACCGTCACTCTTGAACAAGCCCTGAAAATGTTCGAGCTACCGCGCACGGTCGGGCACACCAAAAACGGCCAAGAAATTATCGCTAACATTGGTCGTTTTGGACCGTACATCAAAGTTGACAGTCTGTTTATCTCTATTAAACCAGCCAGCCCATTCAAAATCACTGAGAAAAAAGCTAACGAATTATATGAGGCGAAGCTAAAAGCCGAAGCTGAGAAAAACATTGCGGATTTTGGCGAAATCAAGGTGCTAAACGGTCGTTTCGGCCCATACGTAACGGACGGCACCAAAAACGCCAAAGTACCAAAGGAAGTTGACCCCAAAAAATTAGACGAGAAGGCCGCCCGTAAACTGCTAGAGGCAGCCCCCACCAAAAAACGCTACCCGCAACGCAAAAAATCTTAAATCGTCGCTTGACAAAAACATTGCGCTATTGCTTGACAATCAGCGCGCACCCGTGTAACAATATGACTTGAGCTGGTCGGCGCTCTTAACTACTGTGCTGGGTGCGACTGGCTGGTAGCTTTTACAGTTTGTACGTCAATATTAAGAATAGGATGTGATTTGTTATGGCTAGAATAACTGCTGGAGAAAAAGCTTCGCAAGAGTACATTAAGGCCCATATAGATGACAAAACAATTCACCTTGCGCTTGGCTACCTAGCCCGTGGTCGCAACAGGGGGTGTATCATGTCTGAACACCCATTTATCTTCGACGAGGACGACATTAAAAACACATTATTCGACGCCGATCACGGCTGCATTGGCTTTCTGGCCGTTGAGTCCCAGTATGGCAATATCTCACAACCAGCCTTAAATGGGTGGTGGACTATAGTGCTGAGAGACGGCTCCTGGGGTGATTACCCATATCCTCTTGACCAGCCACACGGGCCAGACGAGTGGTGGAACCACCACGAGATAGCTTACAATAATATTAAGGTTGCTATGGGTAAGATGACGCGGTTCAAGGGGTTCGGTGTAACGCGGAAGCAATATGATGTCCTGCTCAGAAAGCTCGCTTCGGACAAATTGTCAGACTGCATAAAGAAAATTGAGTCTGAAATTGAAAGTCGTAACCAAGAAACATTCGACAAGAATGCCAAAGCCACAGCACTTTTAGAACAACTTGGGCTAATCGCTCAAGAATTTTCTCTTAAGTAAGCTCGACGTGTTCTCACCCAGACCCTTCGCACGGGAGTCTGGGTGAGATTCACTCTGAATGAAAATATTGACGTACAGATTTACACTCTGCAATAGACAATAAACTTAGACACATTAAACCACAGGCGACAATATTCTATAAAAAATCTTTGCAAATTACTGAAAAGTGTGGTATCATTAGACAAAGCTATGTGATATAACCCTAACGGTGGATTGAAAGGAAAAGCCATTTATGGAAGCAAATATCAAAAATATCGGCAAGGCACTTCAAGATATTATCAGTTTGATTGACAGAGAGCGAGAGCGAGACGTGATTTCGCGACGTTTCGGCCTGAGTGGTCGCAGCGAAACTTTAGAGGCAGTGGGTGACGAAATGGGGGTAACTCGTGAGCGGGTGCGCCAAATTGAAAAAGTGGCGCTGGAACGCTTGATGCAAAAAATTGCTGCCGATAAGGCTCCCGGCTATCTAATGGCCGAAAAAACCATTATTAGAGAAATGGCAGAAATGGGCCGCGCTGCTCGCGTGGTTGATTTGACCAAGGCTTTACTGGGCAAAACTGACAAAAAATCCATAGCGACTATCCATTTGCTGACTGAACTTTCTAAAAAATTGACCTCTATTAAAGAAAATAATTTCTACTATCAAAGCGTGGCGATTAGCCCCAATGAAGATTACGAGGAACGAGACCTGAAAGATGAGGTTGACATGGTGGTGAAGATCGTCCGCGACAACAAAGAGCCTCTGAGCGTCGACCAGCTTTTTGAAAAAACTGACTACGAGACCCCGAGCAACGTAACCGCTCTGGCTTCCATCAGCAAACTTTTGGCTACCCTGAACGGTCGTTGGGGTTTAGAGAAATGGCCGCTGGTTAATCCAAAAAATATTCGCGACAAGGTGTTTGCGATTTTGGAGCAGCACGGCAAACCGATGCACTATAGCGACATTTCTGAAGCTATTAAAAACAGCGATTTTAAACGCAAAAACGTTACTCAGCAAGCTATTCATAATGAGCTAATTAAAGACCCGCGCTTTGTTTTGGTGGGTCGCGGCATTTACGGCCTGGGCTCATGGGGCTACAAACAAGGCACCATCGCCGACGTGATTACAGACATTCTCAAAGAAGCGGGCGCGCCAATGGAGCGCAAAGAAATCGTCAAACAAGTTCTAAAAGTTCGCCAGGTTCGCGAAGCGACAATTTTGTTAAATTTGCAAAACAAGCCCGAATTTAAACGAGTCGGCAAAGGTTTATATAGCCTATAATACCACTAGCGTAAACTGGTGATATTGTATTTTTTACAGAGGTATAATTAGACTTTCTAAGCATAAGTTGTTTACTTTATGGACTGACAGTGATAAAATGTTATGTTTATGTATTGACAAAAGTACATAAATTTGCTATAATGGCGATATTCAGATGTGTGGGAGTAATCAGCTCTAATGCATCTCGTAGAAGCAACTTTACAATCAGATCAAATCATTACTGCGCAAAACGCAGTAAATGTGAACCGCAACCCCGCGGCCCATTTTGGAAAGGAGGACATCATTATGTCCAACAAGACACAAAGTGTGCCGCGAATAGTGGCACCGAAGACATCTACTCACGTAGAAGGGAAGGAGGCCACTATGACGAGGCCGCAACAAGATACTACTACAGCAAAACCGTCGTTGTCGCGTTTGTTGGCATGGGTGTTAACCGCCCTCGCCATCATACTGCTATTGGCTTTCGTATTCAAAAGCTGTAGCAGCGACAAGGGCCTGGTAGGCGCTGACGAGGCCACAAACCTCGATGCGCAAACTGGGGTTCCAGTAATCGACCTCGATGTCGTTCAAGCTCATTCGCTGGACGGCCTTGAGCCGACCTGGGAATGGATGGCAAGGTCGTTACCGTCAAACAACGCTGAGAGGCGTCAGTTGACGGGATTCACAGACGGGCTTACATACCCGTTTATAAGCAAAGACAATGCAGGGATGCGTCAAGAGCTCTATATTGAGATCTTGCGCAACCCCATAGCCTTTGACGATTATGTCCAAGGGCTAATCGACGAAGCTAACACTAATCCTGGTTGTGCTGCAATACTGCAGCACAATACTTGGATTGTGGAAGCCAAGCAGGCTGTTGACGCCATGATGGCGGATTCAGCAGTTGGCTGGAGTACCTGGATGGAATATCGCATCGACGTTGCCGGCGAGTACGTTTCCACGCCTAGGGGCGTTGATTCGTTCGTCGCCGTAGTCGATGGCAAAGACCGTGTGGTCTTCGTAACTGAGCAATATAGAATCTACGCTACGGCGTTGGTCTACTTGCTCGACGCGATGGATACCGAGGGCGTGTCAAGCCGCACAGCGGTCAATTGGCACCTGCCCGAACAGGGCATGTACGCGACCGCTAGAGCAGCAAAGAATCCAAATTTGGAATCTTTGCCCGCTCTATGGTTGCGTACTGTCCCCAAGGATGGTTCTGCGGGGGTCTTGATAGGGTTCAACCTCTTAGATAAGAGAATTGAATTCCCGAGGGAAACTGCACCAGAGGTGGCCCCACCAGCAGTGGCAAATCCGCCAGCCTGGAATCAGCCGCCAACACCGAACCCGCCAGGGCCAACACCGACGACACCGTCGACACCAAATAAGAATCCGACAAAGGTGCCTCGACCTTCGAAACAGGAGGACCAGGGCAAGCAAAAGTCGGATCCTGTTGGGCCTACGACACCGTCGAACCCACCGCCGCAAAACACGACGCCGCAACCAAATCCGGCGCCGAAGCCCGAGACCCCCCCAGCGAATAATTCTAACAATCATTCCAATGGTGGAGGAACTAAGCCAGGTGGCGATGGTGGTAATAGTGGTGGCACTGGTTCTTCGTCTTCGAACGGTAACCAGACTGTCACTGATGGGGAAATCGTTGGCGATTTCTAAAAGGGCCGGCCGGCTCACATGAGCAATATAGCTCAGCGGAGGAGAAAAGTTACTTCTTCGTCATAAGATACCTTACCGGTTTATGCCTTCGGGCACGGTTTTAAAAAAGGTATTAAAACAAAAACTTTTTATATAACCGGAAGGGGAAATTGTAGGGTGTTTTACTCTATAACTTTCCCCTTCCGGACACCCAAGTTTTACTCGGTAATGATTTGATCTGTTGTGGAGCGACGTTCATTAACAATTCAGTGTGAGGTGGTGGTTGAATTTTAATATTTAATTTAAATTTAACGAATTAGAAAGGAGAGCGAGATGGAAAAAGTCAAGACTCTTTGGTCAAAGCTTAATTACAAAGCTTTGATTGCGATGGCGGCCGTTGGCGGCATTGTCATTGCCGGGGCTGTAGCGCTAAGCGCTTGGGGCCCCGCTCGCACTACTTATACCTTAGACCAAATTAATAATGGTGCTTTGGGAAATAAAGCAGTGCTTAACAGTATCAAAGACGAGGCAAATGTTGATAAGATTATTGCCGAGTATAATAAAAATCACGCCAGCAAGATTACTACTTGGATCGGCGATGAAACCCAGTTCTTGAACGTCAAGGAAAAGGGTACAACCACTAATGATGAGTATAACGGATGGCGCTCAGCTGAGCCTAACTACACCGACCCTCAGGTCGTGCAGGAAGGCAAAACCTATCGCGTACGCATGTTTGTTCACAACAACAACCCTAAGGGTATGGAAGTTTTGGCGAACAATGTGGTAGCTAAGGTTAACATGGCTGATGAGTCAGCTCAACTAGAAAAAACTATTACCGCTTATATCCAGGGTTCGAACACCAACCAAGTCTATGACGAGGCTAAGTTCGTTTCTGGCAACGGTAAGAAATTTAATCTAGCTTATGTTCCAGGTTCTGTTGAATATGTCAACAACTGGACAAATAATTCAACCAACTTCGGCAAGTATACTAAGGGTAAATCTGGCAATGGTTACGCTAAGTTAACTGATAATATGTTTGCGGCCCCAGGTGCGCAAATTGGTTATTCTAACTATAATGCGAACACTTTGCAATTTACTGACAGTATCCCGGGCTGTTACCAATACAGCGGTTGGATTTTCTTTGATGTGATTCCGCAATTCCAAGAAGTTGTGGCTATCGGCATCAATAAAGAGGTCTCGCAACACGGCAAAGACGACTGGAAAGAATCAATCAGTGTTAAACCTGGCGACGTAGTTGATTATAGAATCACTTACGCCAACAAGGGTACAACCGACCAAATCAACGTTACCATTCGTGACATTTTGCCAGAAGGCATGAGCTATGTCAAAGGCACCACGCAAGTTGCTAACGCTAAGACTAACGGTCAATTTGTTGATTGGACTGGCGGTGACACCATTACTGAGAATGGTATTAACGCTTCTATCAACGATGCTGGTTTTGCGCCAGTCAGCGGTGAAGGTAAGCGCAGCTATGTGGTAATGTTTAGTGCTAAAGTTAACGCCGACGTGAAATTGGACTGTGGTAAGTTAAATACCCTAACCAATATTGCGCGAGTGAGTGTAACTGCCGAAGGTGACCGCTACTATAACGAAGACCCCGCCAAGGTAACAATTCAGGGTCCTGAGTGTAAGAGCCAGGACAAAGATCCTGTCTTTACCTGTAAAGTGCTCGAAGCTGACAAGAAGTCGATTAAACCAGGTGAGACTGTGAAATTCACCGTAACACCAAAGTTTACTGACGGCTTGAAAGACGGTGAAACTGTCAAAGTTACACCTATCAGCTACAGCTTTAATTACGGTGATGGTCAAAAACTTGACGCTACGGACAAAAACGTAATTGACCACAAATACGACAAAGTCGGTACGCACGTTGCTACTGCTAAAGTACAATTTAAAGTTAGCGACAAAAACAGCGAGTACATTGGCAGCGCAGACTGTCAGGTCAGCATCAACGTGACGAGCGAGGTAACTCCTCCGCCCGTCGCACCAGAAGAGCCAGAAGTTATTGCTGAAACTGGCACCGGTCTAGCGATTGGCAGTATCTTGGGTGGCGGCGTTTTAGCTTATGGTTTAGCTAGCGTCGCTACAAGTCGCAAGCGTAACAACTTGTAACTCTGAGCCTCACGCGCAGAAAAGGTCTTCCTAGGCGGAGGGCCTTTTTTGGCGAAAGGGGATTTCTGCTATTGCGTTTTTAACGTGTTTGTGGTATAATGTTGAAGTAGTATATTGAGACATAACCGCCTCTTCGTCATGCTATAATGAAAGAATAAAAATGGGATTATTTTCACGTAAATCACAAATCAATATTCCTGCCAAATTGCTAGTCCTGGAAATACCGAAAAATAACGACAAAAAGGAATTAGCCGCAGAGCAGATGTTTGCCGCCATTCACGGTATTTTAAGGGACGCCAAAGAGCTGAAGCTGAACAGTGGCGTGCAGGAACATGTCAGTTTTGAAATCGCCAGCGTCAAAAAATTGATTCGTTTCTATGTCTGGGTGCCAGAATCTCTGCGGAATTTCATAGAAGGGCAGATTTACGCTCAATATCCCTCGGTGCAAATTCACGAGGCTAACGAAGATTACGCGGCACGTCTGGTAGGAGCGGAGACCGTAGCAACGGCCGACCTCACTCTGTCGGACGACGAGTATCTGCCAATCAAAACATTTCAAAGTTTTGAGGTGGATCCGCTGGCGGGCATCACCGCTACTTTATCCAAGCTGCACAATAGCGATGAGGAAATTTGGATTCAGATTTTAGCGCGACCTATCAACGATTCGTGGCACGTGGGCGCGGCGCACGTTGTTGATTCCATAAAGGGCACTGGCGGCTTCATGGGCGGTGGCACCAATTGGGCACAGTTAGCGACCATTCTTGCTAAGCCTTTGGATCCCAATGAAAAAATTGAAATTTCAGAACGCGATAAAACCCGAGTGTCAGAAATTGAAAAAAAGTCGACCAAGCTCGGCTATCGCGTAGCGATTCGCGTTGCCTATATTGGCCCCGACCAAACCAGTGCTAAACTGCAAATCCAAGCAGTTGCGGGCGCTTTTAAACAATTCAACTCAACTAATTTGAATGGATTTAAACTGTCGCAAATTCGTTACGGCGCTGACGGGCTGCAAAATTACCGCGCCCGCGCTTTTTTGCAAAACGGTTTTATTCTAAATTCAGAAGAGCTGGCTTCGGTTTATCACTTGCCGCACACCAACGTGGAAACGCCAAATGTGGTTTGGGCTAGCTCAAAAGTGGCCGAACCGCCATCGGCACTGCCTATCTTAAACGGTACTGACGATGATAAATTAATTTCTGCTTTTGGCATCACTAATTTTCGCGGCATGGATCAACAGTTTGGCATTCGACGACGCGACCGCAATCGCCACATTTACGTGATAGGTCAGACTGGCACTGGTAAATCCGGCCTCTTGGAGCTGCTCAGCCTTTCGGATATTTTCCACGCCGAAGGCTACGCCATTATCGACCCACACGGCGACTACGCAATCAACAACCTGCACTTCATTCCGCCGCATCGTATTAAAGATGTTATTTATTTTAACGCTTCTGATACCGAGTTTCCGCTGGCCTTCAACCCTATGGAGCTCATCGACCCGAGTTTCAAAAATAACACTTGTTCAGAAATCATCGGCGTACTCAAACGTATGTTTGGCGACTCATGGGGGCCGCGCCTAGAGAACCTGTTACGCTACACGATTTTAGCACTTTTAGAATATCCAGAAACTACAATGCTCGATATTACGCGAATGCTAACCGATAAAAAATTCCGCGAAAAAGTGTTGCGCCATGTTAAAGATATTGTGGTTTTGCAATTTTGGCGCGTTGAATGGTCGGGCTGGGGCGAGAAAAACCAGGCTGATGCTATCGGCCCAGTGCTAAATAAAATCGGCGCGTTTACGGCTAACTCAACCATCCGCAATATCATAGGGCAGCCCAAATCTTCATTTAACATTCGTGAAATTATGGATGCCGGGAAAATTCTAGTGGTGAATTTATCCAAAGGGTTGATTGGTGAAGACAACGCGGGAATTTTGGGTTCGTTCTTTGTTACTAAGATCCAGTTAGCAGCGATGAGCCGTTCGGACATCCCGAACGTTGATGATCGCCGGCCTTTTTATCTTTACGTTGACGAATTTCAAAACTTTGCCACTGACTCTTTCGCGGTGATATTATCAGAAGCTCGCAAGTACGGACTGTGCCTGACGGTGGCTAACCAATATATTTCGCAAATGAGCGACACGGTGCGTGAGAGCGTTTTTGGCAACGTCGGTACGCTGCTGTCTTTTCGTGTGTCAGCAGATGACGCTACTAAAATTTCTAAACAATTTGAGCCGCAGTTTGAACCGCCCGACATCATCTCTATGAACAACCGCCATTTTGTGGTGAACATGATTATTGACGGTGAAAAAACTCAGCCGTTTAGCGGTGTAACTCTAGCTTTGCCGCCACGCCAAGATAGTCACATAGACGCCATAACAGAGCACACGCGCGACAATTATTCAAAACCACGCCTGGTGGTTGAGCAAGAAATTGCCGAAAAAATTGACATTCCGTTAGAGCTTCACTCTAAAACACAGCGTCGCGCTATTCGTAAATCCGAGCGGGCGGACGAAGAGGTTAAATACGTTACGCTAGGCACGCCGAACCCAGTCTCGACTCCACCAGTCTCTACTAATAAAAATGTTAGCCCTAGTGGAAAAACCGGCAGTCAAACAGTCCTGCCGAAAAATATTGGCGGGTTAATTTTGAATAAAGTCGGCAGTGTGGTTGGTAAACAACAGGGAAGTCCAGAGAAAAAAGAGGTTCAATCGAAACGTCAGCGTTCTAATAATCGCAACAAAGCCAAAAACGGCAGCAAGCCTGTCGGGCCCCCATCACAGCAAACGAAACAAGCCGATACGCGCAAGACGCAGCAGCCAGTGAATAAAAAATCAAAGGCCTCAGATCCGTCCGAGCTGCAAATAGGTCATTAATACTGCTATATGACCAGACTGACAACGACTTTAGCTGTCTTCGTTTTCATGGTGCTTAATTTAATTGCTACAGCAAATTTGCGCAATTCAATCTAGACTAACGCAAGTTGAGCTCGTATAATTTTTTAGTCAGTTCGTACAAACCCTGAACGCCATTTTCTAATCGATAATAATGGCGAATGTAAGCCAGGGTAAGAACCACTAATATTAAATCTAAAGCCAGCGTGCCAACGGTAAACAGCAGCGGGGGAGTAATTCCCTCTTGCCAACTCCACCCCAGTTGAAGCACGCCCATTAGCGTCCCCGTGCCAATAACTACGATCAAGGTCAAAGCCGCAAAAAACAATGTTACCCTGAGGTGGATTGACCTTTCATGTTGAAAGTTCTCCACCATTTGTTTATGATAGTCCGTTAGGTCTCGTAATCTTTTTTCTGTGGTTGCAGAAGTTTTTTTATGCGCCAGGCGAGCCTTGAGCAACACGTTGTATTGCTTCTGAACGTATTTCTGATGAGATTTAATTCCAGCATGCATAGTAGTTTAATTGTAGCGCAAGACAAGTTAATAGTCAAAATAAATACGGCGTTTATTCAAAACAATGATGCGCACGTTGCGCGGGAGGGGAAAATCTTAATATCTAAAATATCGGAAATATACATGATGAAATTTATATACGGAAAGGTATGTGAGTTCATCTTTTCGTTATATTATGTATGTCGCACAATATATCTTTCACGACATTACTAGAGATCTAAACCTAGACTAGGCCTGGCAAGCTCGGCAAGCACCATCACCATGTTGCAACTTACAACCATCTAAGCTATGCCCGATAAATTTACAGCTCACGTGTTTGCTAGCAAAGAGTGCAAGTCCTTTGGCGCGTCCTGATTTATTAGTTGTCAAAAATACACGCTCTTGAGTTTTTGTACTTTTGATAAAAGCCCCTGCATAGTTTTTAGCATCATCGCCAAGGCCTATGGCTACAATGAGTGCGAAATCTTATATCATTGACTTTTCCACAATTTATGTTATTCTGCCCTATTTTTTCATACAGGCTTTTCACGCACTTGATTTTTGTTAAAGATATTTTATAATATTTTTCATTTAACGCCAATACCCCCTACCCTCTACCCTCACGTCAACGTAGCTAGGTATAAGATTCTTGCCTTCTAAATATTTTTTCATACTAATAATATCGGCAACCTGGCGAGCCGGAACGCGATCAATTTGCGCCTTAAACGGATAACTCACACCGTCTATATAAAGTTCAACATACCTGAGAGCGCCCGGGGGTATGACTACCTTCTGCGCAACCAGTCCCGCATCGCTTAAACCAGATGCAACCTGACCAATAAAACTCAAGAAACTGCCCGGCAGGGAGCTATCTCCTGCCCCGCTATTGTCAATAATTTCGAGCTCTGGCGGAGAAAAGAAATTATTTTCAAAAATCATGCCCTGGGCATCAACGTATTGATTTTTGAAACGAGCTTCCGGACGGCGGAGACTCACCGAAAGAGAGTTGCTAAAAAGGTTGGCTTTTTTTAGTTTGGCTTCTTTAATTTCTGGCATCTGCTTCACCAAATATTGCTCAAATCCGTCATTGTTCATCAAAAAACTAATTCTCTCAAACGGGTGCTGGCTCAAGTATTCCCGTGTTAGAGCAGTCATTTTATCAAAGTCGGGCTGTTTGATAACTTCGTCTGTATCATCGTTAAAACTAACGTAAGTGGCGTCAAAATATATTTGTGTCAAAACCAGTGTGGTGGCTAAAGACGCAACCAAACAATACGCAAAGAACATACGCGAGCGATGCACTCGCTTCTCTTTTTCTAACTCCTTATCACGATCCGAGCGAAACTTGCGGGCTTTGGACACGTTTGATATTGTCCGGGCGCGCGAATAAGCCTGCGGTTTAACTTGATCGCTAACATACAAACGCCGCCGCACCGGCTGTTCTGACGCTAGACGCTTACGCTGGGATTTTTTCTTCATCGTCTCTTTCCAGACACTTTTAGGATCATTTCAACCATATCAGAGAGCGCGTTGGGCTTTGCAAAAGCGCCTAGCGCTTGGCCCAGCGTTCTTTGACGTTTAGGGTTTTTAGCCAAATTCGTGATTTCATTTGCAAATTTATCTGACGTTAAACTACCCTGTTTTAACACAACCGCGGCATCCAGACCTTGATAAACCTTGGCGTTTTTCTCTTGATGGTTGTTCGCTAAGTGCGGATGCGGAATTAAAATTATCGCTTTTCTTGCTGCTGCCAATTCTGACAAACTGGATGCTCCCGCCCGAGTTACTACAACGTCGGCGGCGCGAAAGATGTCGCTGAGTTCATTGGAAAATTCTTCGACGCGAAAAAATTTATCTTCGAGATTTTTTGGTACGCTATAAGCCTTGCCGCTCAACAACAAAACTTGTATCTTGTTTTTTGCCAGAATAGATTGAGTTTTAACCGTTAATTCATTAAACACTTTGGAGCCGCCGCCGCCGCCAGTTACTACCACGAAAGGCAGCTCATTGGTAAAACCGAAACACGCTCGCACTTTTTTTATCTCGGACTCGCTAAGAGCGGTGAATAAATTATCGTCTACGGGAATACCGACAAACTTGGTTTTGTCCGCGGGATAGCTGGGGTAATTTTCAATCGGAGAACCAGTGCCAATCAAGCTAGCGTGTTTGGCCAAGATTCTATTGGTTAAACCTGGTGTTGTATCACTGTCATGAATGACAATGGGAATGCGCTTGTACGCCGCGACTAAACCTAGCGGCAAGCTAACATAGCCTCCTTTTACAAACACTACATCAGGTTTAAATTTACTCATTAGCAACATGGACTGGCAAAAGCCGGTACCTGTTTTAAATAGGTCGACTAGGTTCGCTAAGTGAGTATGCCAAATGTGATATGGTGCAAGATGAGTGTACCACTTAAGATTGGCGTATCGCCTTAACTTGCCCGCTGAGATAGTTTTTACTTCTGTATCAGTATTGCTAAAAAGCGTTCTGGCCTGACCGGCAAAATTTTTATCGCACACAAAGAGAAAATCGGCGCCAGGCACTCGCCGTTGAATTTCTTTAGCTATCGCTGCGACCGGCGTAACGTGTCCGCCTGACCCGCCGCCAACTGCCAGAATCTTCATCTGCAGAACCTCCTTTGTCGTTAATTTCCCTATGCGCTGTATAGCGCGATATATTATAAACCATACCGCTCGCCGCCATGACCATAACTAAACTGGTGCCACCAGAACTCAAAAATGGTAGGGTGATGCCAGTCAGTGGAGTGAGCCCAGTCATAGATCCGATATTAACCAAAATGTGCGAAAATATCCAGCCAAAAACTCCCGCGGTTAGCACGCGCAAAAATGCGTTGTCAATGTAATCTGATATTTTTAATATTCTATATAACAAAACGTAGAAAATTATCATTATGACGATTAGGCCAACCAGACCGAACGTCTCGCCCATGATAGCAAAAATTGAATCATTGACGGCTTCTGGCAGCCAACCAAAAGACGAGATGGAATGACCCAAGCCGCGACCAAAAACCCCGCCGGAACCGAGCGCCGTGAGCGACTGACAGATATGCCAAGTGTCAGCTTCGGCGTCAATCACCGAACAGTCGGCACCAAAGCTAGCAACGCGTTCCATACGATGCGGCGCAATGGCAATAGCCATCAGGCCAAACCCCACCAATATCGTAACCAATGCGGCGATTATTCGCCACGATGCTTTTGAAATAATTAGCTGAGCTAGAATTATGCCGATTAACGCCACGCCCGTACCGAGATCTTGCTCAAGAAATACTACCACGAACAGTGCGCACATCAACAAACACGTTAACGGTAAAATCGTGCGCTTAATACTGTTAAGTTCTTTGAGTTTGGCCTTCTGTGCTAGAAATCCTGCTGTGAACAACAGCATGGCTAATTTTAATAATTCGGCTGGCTGGAAGTCGAAGAAGCCCAAGTTGTACCAGCGACAGGCACCGTTAGCACAGTTGGCGATCGGTAAGTCGAAGACACCAAAAAGCGCCAGCAGCGCACATGCGGCAAAGGCACCCACCAATAGCCAGCCCGAAGCGCGACGCAAAGTGTTTAGATTTATACGCGAGCAGAAAAAGAAAGCTGCTATGCCCACAAGCAGAACTGCCACTAATTTAAGGACGAACCTGGCTTCAGCAGCGGAGCCGCCACCAAGAATTTGTACGCGCGCTGGCGCAATTGACCACAAAGTCACTAGGCTGATCAATAACAGAGCCATAATCAAAATGAAGATCAGCCGATCGGGGCGATGTTTGCGTTGAGAAATAAATTTATCGTCGGTGACTTTTAAAGATTCTCTGACAAAAGCAAAAAACCCGGCAATGCTGAACTCCCTCGCCTGTTTTTTGGCTCGGCCTAAACTTTTGCGAACGTAATTCCCCACCGGCTTGCGGTCCATTAGAACACTCCGCCAGTTATCCACAAAATTAAGCTGGCTATGCCAGCCACATTAGCCAGCACCCAGAAACGCATAGTGATTTTTGGCTCCGGCCAACCGTTGGCTTCTAAGTGATGGTGCAAAGGTGCTGAGATAAATATTTTACGATGCAAAAATTTCTTCGACAAGATTTGGATAAGACTAGAGCCAACTTCAACTACAAACATTACCGCCACAAACGGCAACAGAAACAGCGTGTCGGTCAACATAGCCACGACGCCAAGTGAGGTGCCGAGCGCAAATGAACCAACGTCTCCCATGAAAAACCTGGCCGGATAAATATTAAACCAAACGTAAGCAATCAAAGCTCCTACGACCGTAAAACAAAAACCGGCAATGCCATAGTTACCCTGCAGCAAAGCAATAAAAGCATATACCGTAAAAGCGCTGACAGCCAAGCCGCCCGCCAAGCCGTCTAGCCCGTCGCTAATATTAACCGCGTTGCCCATGGCTACCACTACAAAAGTGAACAACGGTATAATCAGCCAGCCAAATTCAATATCGCCAAAATGCGGTATGTGTACCGTCGAGTAGCCCAACTTGGCAAAGAAGAACCAGCCCAGCACCGCTCCCATGAAAGTAACCATGGCAAATTTAATTGGCGCGCGTATACCAGCAGTTTTTTTGCCGTCTGAAATTAGATTAATTATGTCATCAATCAACCCGATGAGTGCGCCGCCAATTAATGCCGCCAACGGCAACCAAGTCTGCGCCCTGTCTAGGTTGCACAACAGCGTTATGATAGCCACAGACAAAACAAAAATCAAGCCTGCCATAGTTGGAATATTACGACGAAATTTGTGCGCGTGCAGTTTGGTCATCACGGTCAATTTCGCACCGCTGACGTCATCTGAACGTTGCTTTTTCCAGAATTTATATTTATAAGCAAAGTAGGTGTAGACTGGCGTGAGCGCAAAAGCTAAAACGCAGGCCAGCAGCCCCCAGATGAAAACGTCAGATATTTGGTCCGAAAACGTTCTTAAAAATTCTTTCATGGTTTACTCACTCCCATATATCGCAACATGTAGTTGGATATCTCGTTAAATATTGGCATGGCGTCATCCGACCCATTAAAATGCTTATTTTTTGTTGGATCCACCCTAACCATTATAACATATTTTGGGGTTTTTGTACCGTCGGCGCCATAGCCAATATAGGTACCAACAGTTTGGGTTTCTGAATAACCGCCAGTGGCTTCGTCATATATTTGAGCTGTGCCAGTTTTACCGCCAACGTAAAAACCTTGGTCGTTTCTTGGGTTAACGCCATAAATTTTGCGTGCTTCATGCAGCATTTCTTTTAGCTCCGTGCTAGTTTCCAGCTTAAGAGTCCCCTCCATCGGCGATTCGGTTTTTTGGGGCACAAACGAATCGTTGTTGTAAGTTCCAGCAATAATATGAGGTCTGTAATATTTACCGCCGTTAATTGCCGCCGAAAAAGCCGCGGCGACCTGCAGGTTAGTCACATTAATACCCTGTCCGAACATCATATTGGAATACACCACCCGCGCACCATGTACCGTGTCAGGTTGGCTAATAAACCCAGCTGTCTCGCCAATTTGCTCGATACCGGTCAGCCGACCAAACTGATAGCGCGCCGTATAGTAATCATACAAACTTTGCCGCGCCGCCATGGTTATATCACCACCGCCCATTTGGTTGAGCACCCAAACCATGCCCGTATTCAACGACCACGCCAAAACCCCCGTCATGTCCAGGGTTTGACCGTCCACTTGTCGTGATAAATTACAAATTTCAGCATCATCAATTTGCGTACAGCCAGTGTTATGATACTGCGAGCTTGGTCTGACTGCGCCAAGATCCAGCGCTGCCCCCATCGCCATACTTTTCATAATCGAACCCGGCTCATAAGCATAACTAACAGTCTTGTTTTGAAAAACTTCTGCGTTTTCTACTTTGCCATATTCAGCAGGATCATAAGTCGGATAATTTGCCATAGCCATAACTTCGCCGTTTTGCGGATTCAACACCACCACGCTACCGCTCTCAGCCCCCATGCGCTCCAGCCCCTCTTTAAGCGATAATTCGACCTGACTTTGCACATTACGATCAATAGTCAGCACCACATTATCACCGTTTTTTGCTGGAATACTAATATCGTTAATACCAATAGCGAGCGGCGTATTTCGAACATCCCGCACAGTCTGCAACAGCCCGTCTTCGCCGCGCAATTCTTTATCTAAATATTGCTCTATGCCATACTGACCTTCGCCGTCATAGTTAACGAAGCCCAAAGCTTGCGCCGCTAAATTTCCCTCAATATAAACGCGCTTGGTACCAGCCTGCAAGCTCAACCCAGGAAGATCCTTTTCTTCAGCTAATTGTTTAATTTGCTCGGCTTGCTCACGACTAATTTGTTTAGCTAAAATTTTATACCTAGAGTTTACGCTAAAATCATCAAAAGCGCCGTCTATCGTTTGATTTTTCAAAACTTTTTCTATAGCACTTTTAAGTTCGTTGTAAGTTTCTTTTTGCAAGTTTTCGCCATCATAATAAACGTGCGGATCGACCGCCACAGTATACACAGGCTTGTTGAGCACTAACGGCACAATTGAGCCGTCGGTATCGAGCGCAAAAATTTCACCGCGCGTTGCCTTCAAAGTGCGGCTACTAACCTGCAGAGCGTTGGCGCTCGCCAGATATTCTTCATGATGAGCCACTTGAATGTCTATCAATTTTCCTATGATAAGCAAAAAAACTCCGAACACTGCTATCAGTAAAAAGCTAGAGCGCGAGAGTTTTGTTTGCATTAATTTGCCGTGTCAGTAGTGGCAGGATCAACCATGGTCGACGCAACCGCGCTGCCACGCACTGCGGTTAAACTGCGCATGCGGGCATTGTCGACTTCTAAATCCTGTTGCTCAGCAACAAGGGCGTCTTGCTCTTTACTGATGTCGTTTAGTTGATATCCATATGAACCGGTGGCTGCCAACTGCATTAAATAAAGCACTAAAAGTCCGACCACAATCAAACCAATAAGCACTGTCGAAGCCACGGGCCCCACATGTTTATCGCGAGCGTAAGCTACTGTGTTTTGGTTCATGGCAAAATTCTGTCTTAAGCCACTCCGTAGCGAGACGCGCGCAGATTGATAGTTTGATGTTTGATAGGTCATTTGTGTTTTTCCTTTCAGGGTCATGGAGCGCCCGCCCGTCTTGCAAGCAGGCGCTATAAAATGAAGATCTTCGTTTTATAAAACTATTTTATTTTACAAATACTACTTCGACCTTCTGGGCTCGAGATTTATTAGTAATTTGAATCTGCATCTTAAATCTCCTTTCTGTTTATTTTTATTTTGCTAGCAACGCGCAATTTGCCCGATCGCGCGCGCGGATTATGTTTATCATGATTATCGCCACTTAGCGGTTTCTTAGTTATCACCTGCAACTCCGCTTCGTAGCCAGCTTCTGCTTGTTCCTTGAAGTAATTCTTGACTAGTCGATCTTCCAGACTATGGAAAGATATAATTCCGACGCGTCCTCCCTCATCCAAAAGTTTCGGCAAAAGCTTTAACATTTCTTCGACCTGAGTCAATTCATCATTGACCGCAATGCGAAGAGCTTGAAAGGTGCGAGTAGCAGGGTGAATTTTATGGTATTTTTGCGAGCTTATTGCCGCAATTTTTTCTTGCGCCTGCTTGGTGTTAGTTGGTATAGGCTCCTGTTTTAACGCTTTGGCGATTCGCATAGCCGCTTTTGGTTTTTCTTCGCCGTATCGAACGATGATGTCCGCCAGTTCTTTTTCGCTACTTTTGCGAATCAACTGCTCGGCAGTCAGGTCTTGGCTGACATCCATTCGCATATCGAGCGGCCCAGTATACTGGAACGAAAAACCGCGCTCAGGATTATCCAACTGTGGTGAACTTACGCCTAAATCTGCCAAAATAATATCAAACTTCTTCCCTTCTTCAACCAGTTTGCCAGCCGCGCCCAAAAAATCACTTTTTAAAATCTGTGAGCTAGAAAATTCTGCACTCAAAATTTCAATGGCGTTTTTGTCGCGATCTACTAACACAGCGTTTTCGGGCGCACCAGTACTGGCGATAACCGCCCTAGCATGCCCGCCGTAACCAGCGGTCAAATCTAAGTAGCTATCACCTTTTTGGGGTGCCAAAAAAAGCACTGCTTGTTCGAGCAGAACTGGAATATGGGGTTGTTGTGGTGTTTGTTTCATATTCTTGATTTACGCATACGGAGGTCACCTATCTGACAAACAAGGATTTTTGTTTTAATGTTTGTTTTTAGTTAGTCTATACCCACTTTGTCGTTGGGGACAAAATCGATACATGAGAGACTTATGTGTGTGAGGTGGAGTTGAGGTTCTCAAGGAACCCGCAAATGTACGACTTGTCTTATTCACCGGTACAAGTCGAGCCGCTTCCCTGTTTGCCAGGTAGCTGACCTTCGCTCTACGATTTTTTAAGGTTCGTGGTTTATGTCATAAACACGGAAGATGGTTTTCCCTGGAAAAACTCGTACCGCTTTGACCTCACGAGAGATACCAGCATAACTAAGCAACTCTTGTGTCAAGGTAACGCGACCCTGTTTTTCATCGAGCGAACTATCAAGCTTGCCCATCCTAAGCTTGATATTGAGGCGCGCAATCTCTTGATTCTCCTCACCAAAAATTGGCAAATCTTCGCGAACTTTGAGCGCCGGCTCGATAGTCTTATTCCATTCGTCAATCGAATAGAGGTCGAGACACTTTTCGTTGGGGTTTTGGGCAACAACAACACCTGACTTAAATTCACCCTGTAAATCGACTGGGATTGTCAGTCGTCGTTTGTCGTCGATTTTCTTGCTGAATGAATCAGTTGCCATGCTTCCCTTACCTTTAATGTTTTGTATTTTCCTAGTCTTTTTGTTTATGACTATGTTTGAATTCTATGCCATTTTTACCCACAAATCAACACTTTTTACCCACTTTTTTACAATTTTTCTATGGAAAACTATTCCCTTACTATATATGGTGTCATTTATAAAAATAAACGCTAGATATAGCGCATATTATTGACAGACGCTATATGACGTGTTGTTGTATTTTTAACAACTAAAGCAGCTTCTCGCGTCAAGTTGTGCAGTTTATTGTTCTTGTTCGTAAAAAAAGAACTGTTTGTTAGCTATCTCAATAGTGGATTCGGGCGCTGCCCCCTGTCGCTCTAGTTCGTGGCTAATACCCAACTTTTTCATGATGTCCCTGAGGCGCTCCACACCCTGCCAATTATCAAAGTCGGTTTTGCGGGCAAATTTTTCAATTTTTTCGCCACTAACGATGAATTTATTCTTACGCTTGCCCACCGTCCACGATTCGCCCAATTGCTTTTGGTTAAGAGTAATGGTCGGAAGTGCTTCATCATCAACATCAGCGCTAGAATCTTTTTTATCAACACGTTCTTTCGCTAGTTCAACCTCTGACAGCAGCTTTCTTAAAAGTGGTTTAAGCCCTTTCCCGGCGCTGGAAGAAATGGCAAAAATTGGTGTTTTCTTTGCCACTTTTTTTAGTTCACTCTCCTGCATGGCCATTAGTTCATCATCGACTGCGTCAGTTTTAGTCAGTGCAATTATCTCGGGTTTTGCGGCTAAATCTTTGGAATATTTTTTGATTTCTTCCCTGATCACTTTATAATCTTTGGCGATATCGTCAGAAAGAACGTCAATCAAGTGCAAAACTATCGAAGTACGCTCAACGTGACGCAAGAAATCAATCCCGAGACCCCGGCCCTCGGCTGCGCCCTCAATCAGTCCAGGTATATCAGCCACTAAAAATCCTCCCTCGTCAACGTTTACAACTCCAAGATTCGGTGTTAAAGTTGTAAAAGCATAGTCCGCTATCAGGGGTCGCGCGTTAGATACGACAGACAAAAACGTCGACTTTCCCGCATTAGGCAGACCAACTAACCCCACGTCAGCCACTAATTTAAGCTCCAGCTCTAATTCTAACTCCTCACCTTTTTCGCCTAGCTCTGCCACCGTCGGAGTTTGACGCGTGCTAGACTTAAAATGTGCGTTGCCAAAACCACCCTCGCCGCCCGTAGCAATAATTTGTTCAATTCCCGATTCTGACAAATCTGCTAGCACTGCTGTCGCTTCATTTTTTTTGTTCATTACGATCGTGCCGACTGGAACTTTGACCACTAGGTCTTTGCCATTGCGACCGTGTTTGTTGCGCTTTGTACCCGCCCCGCCATCTTCGGCGATCAAGCGCGGATTGTAACGAAAATCAGCCAACGTGTTGGTGTTCTCATCAGCACGAAACACCACATTGCCACCACGCCCACCGTTGCCACCGTCTGGACCACCCTTATCGACAAATTTTTCGTGCCGGAAAGAAACAGCCCCCCTGCCGCCACTGCCAGCTTTTACGAAAACTTTTGCGGTATCTGCGAACAAAACCTACCTCAACCCTGCTTTAATGCGTCGCACGCCAGCCGAAGAAGACTCTTCTTTAATAATCTTAAACAACTTGCTATTTTCGGCCAATTGACCAGTGTGTTGTACGTGTGGCCCACCGCAAACATCAACAGTAAATGGATTTTTCATATCTCCAATAATATAAACCTTAACCTGGTCGCCGTACTTTTCGCGAAATTCGCCCGTTGCCTTTAGAGTGTCCAGCGCATAGTCAGTATCGAACGTATCAAAAGTAACTTGTAGGTCTTTTTTTATTTGTTCGTTAACCATGTCTTCGACCCGCTGTAGCTGTTCTGGCGTCAATTTTTCCGGATAAGCAAAATCCAGTCGCAAACGCTCGTCGTTAATATGCGAACCGCGCTGCGGCACATGCACGCCAAGTATATTATCCAAAGACCGCCCCAGAAGATGCGTCGCCGTGTGATACTTCTTGTGAATTTCTTTATCGCCCTCAAGACCGCCCTTGAATGAGCCCTTAGACGCTGTTTGACTACGTTCACGCTGTTTTTTCAACTCCGCGTCAAACTCATTTTGCCAACCCTGCGACAGTTTAAAGCCGCGAATGGTGATTTCTTCTATAGCGATTTCGCGCGGAAAACCAAAAGTATCGTGCAGTTTAAAAATGTCCTTGCCTTCAATTTGCGGCTTATATTTAGCCAACTTCTCTAACTCTCTTAGCCCCCTGTTCAAAGTGGCGCGAAAAGTTTTTTCTTCTCTTTCTAGCACCGCCGAGATTTCTTTATTGGTCGCCGCCAACTCTGGATAGCTGTCTTTATAAATATCAACAATGCTCTTGGCGAGCTGGCCAAGAAAGCTATCATCAATGCCTAGGTTTTGAGCCTTGAGTATGGAGCGCCTAATTAGGCGACGCAGAACATAGCCCTGCTCTTTGTTGCCTGGCGCCAAGCCCTGCCCGGCCAGCCAGACTGCACTGGTCAAGTGATCGGCAATCACGCGCATTGCCGCTTGATTACTCTCATAATTCTTGCCCGACATGCGTTCTAGCTCGGCAATAATCGGCTGATATAAATCGGTTTTAAAAATATCCGACGTATTATTAGTAGCGGCCGTCAAACGACTCAGCCCACCGCCAAAGTCCACCTTGCCCTCAGACATAGGCTCGAAACTGCCGTCGTCTAGGCGCTTGTACTGCATCCAAACCTTATTACAAATTTCCATAAAGCGCCCACTGTCACTAGCTGTGTGCGCTAACCCGTAACTCGCATCGTGCGAGCTCTCGCCGAAATCATAGAAAACTTCATTATCAGGCCCGCAAGGATCACCAAGCGGCGTAGTGGCAATACCGCCGTTGCGACTCCACCAGTTTTGATGATCGTCATAAAAAAACACGCGCTCGCCAGGCTTGATGCCGCGCTTATCGCCGTCGCTAGTTGAACCAATTTCAGCGGTCTTAGCGTCAATGCCAGCTTGCGCAAATATCTCTAACCACGCGCTCGCCGTATCGTCATCGCGAGGTATACCGTTGGCCTTGTCGCCGATAAAACAAGTTACGTACAGGCGCTCTGGGTCTAACCCCAGAGTTTTAGTCAAAAACTCGAACAGCCATTCAATTTGCTGTTTCTTGTCGAACCCATTAAGCGACCAGTCACCCAGCATTTCAAAAAAAGTGGTGTGGCGATTATCGCCGACCTCTTCCATGTCCTGGGTGCGAATACAAGGTTGAGAATTCACCAAAAGTTGGCCGATTGGATGCGACTCGCCCAACAGATACGGAATCATCGGCTGCATGCCGCTACCCGTAAACAGCGTGGTCGGATCATCAGTCAAAACCAGTGGCGCTACGTCAGCGCACTGATATCCACGCTGCTTCATATAATCCAAATACTTGGATCGCACATCATTAGCATTCATGCGCTATATTTTATCATGTTTTAATGCTTTATCCTAGGACGATGTAAGTGTTGTTCGGCCAGGTTTTTCCTGTTTATTGCCTTGTGGTAGAAATAATATCCAGTCGCGACTGTCCCAATGACCAAAATAACCCGTGTCAATAACGTCCCGGCACTCGCTACGCCACCATCCACGCCGTTTGCGATTAAAACCAAAATAAACGTCGCTTCGTAAGCTCCCGCTCCGCCGGGGGTAAACACCACGAAACCCGCCACGCAGCTCGCGCCATAAGCCAGCAACAAGACCATAGGATCAACGAACGCGCCCATGGCCATAAAAGTTACTTCGAACATCGACACCTCCGCCAAAAGCAAAATTATACCCCAGACAAAAGGCTTGCGCAAAGCTTTTTTATCTTTAATCAATCCCACAAAGTCGCCATGAAAATTATTAGCATGCTCAGCCATGCGTTCCGGGCTCAAAATAGTTTTCTCACGCCCGAATGTTACTTTTTTGACAATTCGATTGACTGTTTTTGTCGCCCAATTGACAAAATTAACGGTGCGTTTGCGACTTGACATCAGGTACGAACCGACAATGACGCTACTAATCAGCGCGCAACTGGCCGCTGTCGCGACCATGACTATGGTGCCGTGGCCCTGGTCAGTTATGGCAATCCAAAATGCCGCAACAATCAACAACGGCGCAAAAGCTACGAAACTAATAATTGTGCGGACGAGTTGACCCATAGTGGCGTGAACAGTCTCTACGCCCAAACCTTTCATTCGCCACAAGCCATATGAAAAACCTGAGGCCCCACCACTTGGCAAAACGTGATTAACAAAATTGAGCTCCAACGCAATGATAGCCTTAGTCCACCAGCGTTGTTTTTTCATCTGCTTACGTCTTTCGAGGTAGCTCATGCCGATTTCGCTCATGGAATAATAAACTGTGATTTGTAGAGGTACCAGTAGCAACAGCCACCAAATATTCACCTGGCTCAGTAGCGACCAGGCTTTAGCCAAATTATGCCTGGCGAACCAAATCAGCAAAATGACTGCGATAATCGTGATAATGTTGAGATAAAAACGAAACCCTCGTTTTTTTCGCTGCTGCGTCATGGTTTTATTTTATCACAAACACTTATTTTATGGTAAGATTACCTATATGAATTCATATGTTTTTATTCTGGGCCGACAACCAGAGATTGGTTTGGCAGAATTGCGAGCGCTCTTTGGCAAGGTAGAACTGGTTTTGCCAAACATAGCGACGATAAAAAGTAATAATCAGCCAGATATCAAACGACTGGGAGGTACTCGCAAAATCGGCAAGATAATTTATAGCGGTGTTGAGGGGCAGAATGATTTTTTGGTTGAACACTTAAAAAGCCTGCCAGAAGGCAAAATCACCCTGGGCGTTAGCCACTATGGTCGTGGCGCTAGTGTAAGCAGTGCGAGAAAAACGGGGCTTTACTTGAAGAAAAACGTTGGTCGTTCGATGCGAGTTTTGCCGAACGCTACGGCAGAAATTACCGACGCGGCCACTCTGGGCAACAAGCTCGGCAAATCGCCAAACAAAGTTGAGCTGATGATTATTCACGCGAAAGATCAGCTGATAGTGGCCGAGTTGACGGGCGTACAAGATTTGAACAGTTATACTTTTCGCGATCGTTCTCGGCCGCGACGCGACGCCAGAGTAGGCATGTTGCCGCCAAAATTGGCGCAAATTATGATAAATCTTGCTGCCTCGCAATACACCGCCACCGCTGGCAAAACTCTGCTAGATCCGTTTTGTGGTACCGGTGTGGTGCTGCAAGAGGCGGCTTTGATGGGTTTCGACGTTTACGGTAGCGACCTAGAGCCGCGTATGATAGATTACACTAAAATCAACCTGGACTGGCTAAAACAGAAATATCGTCTGTCAACCACGCCGTGCCTGGAAGTAGGCGACGCTACTTCTCACGTCTGGCAACAACCTTTCGATTTGGTGGTTTGCGAAACCTATCTTGGCCAGACGTACACCACTGCCCCGCGACCGGACACCTTACGAGAAAATATGGCTACTTGCAACTTGATTATCGAGAAGTTTTTAAAAAATCTCCATGAGCAAATCGATAGAAATACCGGCATTTGCGTTGCTATCCCCGTTTGGTTTGTGGCGGGCAAAAAACACCACCTGCCCGTTGTCCAAAAACTTACTATTTTGGGCTTTGAGACAAAAATTAATTCTCTGGTTTACGCTCGCGAAAGCCAAATTGTTGGTCGCGAGCTAATAGTGCTTGCAAAAAAGTAAGGTTTTTGGTACAATGACCTCCAGGATTAAAGAAAGGATTTTTATTTATGTCACATGTTAAAGCGGGCGGTACAGCCAAAAACATTCACAACAATGCCGGACGACGATTGGGCGTGAAACGTTTTGGCGGTCAGAAAGTCAAATCTGGCGAAGTCATTGTTCGGCAAGTCGGCGCTAGCAAAATTACAGGCCCTGGCACTTACGTCAGCCGCAACTTCACTATTCACGCCAAAAAAGACGGTGTCGTCAAATTTACCAATAAAAAAGTGCGTCGATTCACTGGTAAAACGGTCAGTCGCACGATGGTTTGCGTAGAGTAATAAATTCATTGCCAATTATCAGATAACACCCCGGCTCATCAGGGTGTTATTTTCATGATAATCTAATCAATCAGAGTTTAAGCGCCGAGGCTGCGTTTAACTCGCGCCACCACATCGCCAATCACAACTTGCGACTTCACCAAATATTCGTCAGCACCTAGACTTTGAGCCCTTTCCATATCTTTCTGCTGGCTCAGAGCGGTTAAAATAATTACGTAAACATCTTTCAGCTGCGGAGTGTTGCGCAAAATATCTAGCGCATCAAAACCGTTAATCTTCGGCATCATAATATCAAGCAAAATGAGGTCTGGCTTAAACTCGACCGCTGCAGTCAAGGCTTTTTCACCGTCTGGCGCGTGCTGCACCATGAACCCCTCGAGCTCCAAACGAGACTTGTAAACCTGCGCCAACGCCAGGTCGTCTTCCACTATCAAAATTTTTTTCTTTGCATCTGCCATATATTTATCCCCTCCCTTATGCTTAATATACCATGGTTATTTTAGCAGTTCAAGCGCTCTGACTAATTGATTGTCGCGACCACTTTTTTGATAAACATCTGCGTCGAATTCAACTTCTTCGTCTGGTTTTAGCCCAGTATGATCTATATTTGTGCCGCCCGGAGTGTACCATCTAGCCGAAGTGATTTTTAGCTGGCTACCATCTGATAGAGGTTTGATGGACTGAACCACTCCCTTACCGTAAGTTCTCACGCCAATCAAGGTGGCCTTTTTGCCGTCCCGCAATGCCCCAGCTAAAATTTCTGACGCCGAAGCAGTATAGTCGTTAATCAAAACTACGGTCTTAATGCCGGCCAATGTTGCCTGACCAGTCGAATATAACTCAACCTCAGGGGTGAGCCGCCCACGCTCAACTGCGATAATCTCGTTTTTATCTAGCCAAAGGCTCGCAACATCACGCGCTGCCGTAACATAACCGCCGCCGTTACTACGCAAATCCACAACAATACCGCTGACTTTTTTGTCGACAAATTCCCTAGCAGCCTTGCGAGTTAGCTCCGCGGTGTCGGTAGCACCAAAGCGCGATATGCGCAAGTAGCCTATGTTGCCGTCTTTAATTTCGTAGCGCACGCTAGGCTCATTGATTTTTTCGCGTGTAATCGCCTTTTCAATTGCCTCTTGACCTCTGATGATGACTAGTTTGACAACCGTGCCAGCCTCGCCGCGAATTTTGGTCACCGCATATTCTGGTGCCCAGTCCAGCGAACTTTCGCCGTCAACTTTGGCGATGATGTCTCCGTTTTGTAAACCAATTTTAGCGGCTGGCGAGCCATCTAGCACCCAGGTAACAGTCAGAATTTCATTGACCCGCCCAAGTTCTGCGCCGATTCCTTCAAAACTGCCTTCCAGGCCGTCAAAATAAACGCTGGCTTCGTCGCTGGTGAAAAATTCCGTGTAAGCATCGCCAAGACCTGCCACCATGCCCCTTCGTGCGCCATCAATCAAATCGGACTCATTAATATCTCCATCATAAACGTTTCGCAAAACGTTATAGATTTCGTCCAAAGACGAGTAGTCCAAGTTAGCTTTTTCAAAAGAGCCGTACAACCAAAAATCATGAAATTTTTGACCTAGCAAAAACCCCGCGACTAAAGCTATACTGATCAACAAAAAAGCGGCGAACCTCGGGAGTTTGCTGCTGTTAGCTTGCTCGTAGCCAACCAGAGTTTCTTTTTCTACACGCAAAGTCTGACCCCTAGAAATAAATATACCAATCGTAAGTTGAGGCCGGCATATCCATGCGGCTGAACATTCCCCAACCGGCGCCGTAATTATAATTATATTGGGCCGCGCGCACCGAGCCATCACCGTTAACAGCTTCTATCCAGACCACGTGACCATACGGCTCAAAGTCCATCACGCCAATTGATTTAGCGCGAGGGGTTTTTTTCACCTCAAACCCGGCACTTTTAGCGCGATCGTCAAACATGTTGGCATTGCCCCAGCTGACATATATACCAGTTTCTTTAGCGGCGCGCCAAGCAGCGTAAGAGGCACATTGTCGACAGCCGTAACCGTGACCATCACCGCCGTTGCCGTCCGCCCCACCAGTCGATAACATGCCCCACATTGGACAGTTGGAATTATTCCAGGGGTAATCACCAGCAATAGTGTCGACAATACTAACGTTACCATAGCGGCCGTTCAAAATAGCTTGCTGTTCACGCAGGCTGTCTATCTCGGATTGGCGCTGGGTAATCAAGCGCTGATATTCGGCTTCTTGACCCTTGGTAAAGGTCAAAAGCGAAGTTTGCTCGGCTTCCTTACCGGCCAAATCAGCCCGCTTGGCCTCTTGGTCGCTCAAAATATGCTCTAGCTCTTTCTTCTGTTTTTCTAAATCTTCTTTGGTGCGCTTAACGTCGTCTGCTATCGACTTGGATTGACGCTTGATGGTATCTTGCTGGGCCTGCCTGGTGGTAAACTCGGAAATGGTAGTGGAGCTCGCTAAAATTTCAATTGGCGTAACCTGTTCGTTGAGGTAGTTGTTGATAATTGCCCTGGCTAAAATACTCTTGAGCTTGACCAGTTTTTCTTCTGCGTCTTTAATTTGCTGCTTAAGTTGTGCCATTTTAATATTATTCAAGTCAATTTGCGTTTGAATTTGATTTTTTTGCGCTACAATTTGATCGACAGCTTCCTGCAAAGTGGCCGCTTGATGGGCCGCAGATTCGGCCTGAGTCTTATATTTATTCAGTTCGTTTTGCTTGGCTTGAATTTCCGCTTCAAAATCTCGTGCATTTACTGGACTCGACGCAATAACAAATACGCTGCTCACCCCTACCAACATCACTGCGAGGGCGATAAACCAGCTACTTAATATTTGTTTTTTTCTCATGTGATTATTTTACCACAAGCGCGTGGCAAATGCAACCCTAGTAGCGCAGATATTTACGCACAGCCAACCGCGCCGATATTTCAGCAATCAACCAACCCACAAAAATCGTGCCAATAACCAACAGAATACACCAAGGCAGACTGAACATAATCTTCTGTAATATATCAATCGCCATGCCCTGCGACTCCAGCCACGGGTTAATGCTCGAAACCAAAACGTAGCCGCCAATGGTAGTGATAATTCCCGCCAGCACACCGTAAAGTTCCGCCTCGACCAAAAATGGCCCGCGAATATAGTAGCGCTCTGCACCAATAAGTTTTTCCATTTCGATTTCTTCTTTGCGCGCAAAAATGGCCATGCGAATAGTGTTAAAAATCACGAGAATAGTGATAAACAAGAATATACCGCCCAATATCAAACCGAATAGCTGCACTTTTTGGGCCCAGTCGGTGATGGTCGAGACCGTGCGGTCATTTTCGTTATTATAAAACTGCTGATCGTAATAATTGACTTCGTCAATGTAAGAACGGTAATAATCGTCCAACACTACGCCCCTCAGACTATCGAGGTCGCTGATATTTTTGACCTTAATGGATATCCCGATTGGCATGGTTTCGCTCAAGTCAATCCCCACATCATCAATGGCCTGCTTGGTTTCGCCCGAAGCCGACTCGAGAGCCTTCTGGGCCATTTCTTCACTCGTGGTCAGTGCGACGCTCAGAACGTTGTCGTCTTTAGCAATGTCAGATTTTAGCATTAAATAAATATTCTCAGGCGTGTCATTTTTTAGATACAATGATAAATCTAGTTTTTCGGTTTTCAGCACATCTACGGTGTCGTTCAAAACCAAAGTAGCGACGCTAGCCATGAACACCGTGAAAAGCGTTATGGACATCACAATCACCGCCGCCGCCGACAGCCAAGAGTTGCGAATAAAGTTAGTCAGTCCTCGAGTAGCGATGCGTTTACGCATAATCATTTTGCGCCGCATGGGCAAGTTTTGGTGCAGGCTCGACATTAGGCTACTCCTCCCGCTGGTGCGTCTGAGACAACTCGACCGTGGTCAAGCGCAATCGTGCGTCGTTTTAGAGTTTTTACAATATTGATATCGTGCGTTACTAGCAACACCGTGGTGCCGCTCTTGTTGATTTGGCTGAGCAAGGTGATAATTTCTGCGCTGTTTTTAATGTCAAGGTTTCCCGTTGGCTCGTCAGCAATAAGAATTTTTGGATTGCGCACCATAGCCCGCGCAATTGCCACGCGCTGTTTTTCGCCACCCGACAATTCATCCGGAAAACGATCGCGTTTGGCAGCCAGACCAACTGTTTGGATCATTTTAGGAACTATGGTTTGGATTTCTTTATTTGACGCCCCAGAGATCTCCAACGAAAAAGAAATATTTTCAAAAACCGTGCGGTTTGGTAAAAGTTTAAAATCTTGAAAAATCGTACCGATGCGGCGGCGCAACGCCGGCACTTCGTACTCTAGAATATCGTCGTAATCCAGGCCGCCTATGACAATTTTACCAGCGGTTGGCGTAATCTCGCGCGTCAATAATTTTAGCAAAGTAGACTTTCCTGCCCCTGACGCGCCAATTAAAACCACGAACTCGCCGGGCTTGATATGCAAAGACACCTTGTCCAAAGAATGCTGTTCACTTTTGTCATATATTTTTGTTACGCGGTCAATCAGAATCATATCTCAATTATATCTTATATTGCTTAAGTTTGCAAACGCCAATCTAATCGTTCAACCCGGCGTTTTGCTCCAAGTAAGCATCAACGAAAATGTTAATGTCGCCGCCTAAAACTCTATCAACATCTGCCTTTTCTATGCCAGTGCGAGTGTCTTTGACCAGTTTGTATGGGTGCAAAACATAATTTCTGATTTGCTGACCCCACGCCGCAGATTGCGATTCGCCCTTAATCTGCGAGAGATTCTCAGCGTGCTGTTCAATCTGCAGGGCCACTAATTTACTACGCAAAATAGACAGCGCGGTCTCTTTGTTTTTGAGCTGCGATTTTTCGTTTTGAATTGACACTACAATGCCCGTCGGTACGTGAGTTACTCGCACTGCCGAATCAGTGGTGTTGACCGACTGCCCGCCGTGCCCCGACGCACGATAAACGTCAATCTTCAAATCTTTGTCATCTAGCTCAACTTTGCCCGGCGTATTGAGCTCTGGCAAAACTTCCACGCGAGCAAAAGAAGTTTCGCGACTCTCAGCATTAAACGGGCTCAAGCGCACCAACCTATGCACACCGTTTTCACTGCGCAACTTGCCGTAAGCGAACGGCCCACGCATTGTAATAACTGATGTTTTTACTCCAGCGTTTTCTCCAGCTGAACGCTCAATCATCTTAGCTTCAAAACCACCGCTCTCAGCATATCGCAAATACATACGTTCAAGCATTTCTGTCCAGTCCTGAGCATCATCGCCGCCCGCGCCAGCGCTCAGTCGCAAAATAGCATTATTCCCATCATATTCACCACAAAACAGTAGTTGTTTTTTCAGCTCTGCAAGTTCAGCCCTGACTGTTGTCATTTGACTTTCTACCTCATCTAACAACTCTTCGTCCTCGGACACGCTGGCTAAATCTTCTAGCTGCAATTTCAACTTCTGCCACGGCTCAACCAACTTCTTGAGCTTTGTCTGCTCGCGCGTGGTGTTTTGGGCCTTCTCTAAGTCTTGCCATATCAAAGGGTCAGCTAGCTCCGAATCTAACTGTGCAATCTGTGTTAGCTTGTCGTCCAACCCCAGGCGTGTCCAGACATCTTCAATTCCTGCTAGAAGACTTCGGATTTCTTTTTTCATAACCTACTGCTTAACCCAGGCCGGGTTATATGAACCGTGGTGATGCTGAGCCATGTGCAAGCGGCGCGCCACCGCGGCATTGGACGCTGTTACCACCTCTTCGATGTCGTCTGTCGTTTTTACCAAATCTAAATCTTTTTGACCCATCATACCAGTAACCACAAAATGTTTTAGCAATTCCATCAGCGGCTGCCAATATTCGCTACCGAACAGAAATACCGGCGCATTAGGCATCTTATCGTTCTGTAATAGCTCTATGACCTCAGTAAATTCGTCTAGCGTGCCGATACCGCCTGGAAAATAAACGAACGCCTTGCCGCTATCAACCAACATGACTTTACGCGCAAAAAAGTAACGAAACTCCATACTGTCAGTCGTATAATTGTTCAGTTTCTGCTCAAACGGTAAGGTGATATTCAGGCCCAACACGGTGCCGCCAGCTTCTAGCGCGCCTCGCGAAGCCGCCTCCATAATACCTGGGCCACCGCCAGTTGTAACAATCTGACCGCTCTCGGCTAGCCGTCGTCCTAGCTCCTTGGCTTTCTCGTAAAATTCACTGCCCTCTTCTGAACGCGCCGAGCCAAAAATCGTTACGCCTTGATCGTATTTTTCCAAAAACTCTCGCCCGCTCAAAAGGTCGCGCGCGTAATGCAAAGATCGCTCAATCTCCTCAACCGACAACTCATGTCGCGCCTGGATTTCCTTGATCCATTTCCCTTCAGATTCTAAACTGCTCATCTAGCGCTTCCTGAGCAATCGACGCAAAATGTTCGGTCGACGTTTAGTCTCGTCTTTGTATCTGTGGATTTGCCGCTTGATTTTATTTTCTGCTAACTCAAAAGCATCAATCATGCGCTCTGAGTTCGCCTTAGCCACTAGGTCTTTTTTACCTGGTACTTTTAAAATAATTTCCGCGTTGATCTTTTTTGCGCCTTTGACCGCACGCTCTACATTAACGCTCATATCAGCAGATTTTTTAGCGTGTCGCGGTAGAAATCCAATTATCTTTGCGACCTTGACACGAATTGCCGTTTTTTCTTTGTCGCTCAACTGGTAATTTTTCGATGAAATGTTTCCCATCTCTTTCCTCCTTTTGTGTAATTAGCATTGTAGCACAAAATGTATTCGTTTTGAATATTGCGAGCTTTAATGTGTTTGCCGTTTAATTTACGCCTCAGCTAATCAACGTAGCCACCGCCCGGCACCCCTAAATATTCCTCAAGTGTCAGTCCGGAATTGTACACTGCGCCCGCCAAGTCAATGCCAAGATATCGCAAATGCCAAGGTTCACCGCCATAGCCCGTGATAGCTTGCGTGGCGTCAAAATAACGCACGATAAACCCATACTCGTGCGCGTGCAAAGCCACCCAGTCAGTCGCTGGGTCATATGTCGAATCGCCAATACGATACAAGTCGCCCGTGCTGTCTTTCAAGTCAAAGGCTAGACCAGTTTGATGTTCAGAGAACCCCGGACGCGCAGAATAAGTGTCTACCAAAGCTACTCCGTCTTGGGCCACGTACGAACTATAAAGTAGCGCCTGCGTCTCATAAGATCGAAAACCGCTCCAAGAATTAATTAGATCAACACCAGCGGCCCGACCAGCGGCAATTAGATTTTTGAGGCTAGCTAACGCCTCTTCGTTCTCGCCAGGACTGTAGTCCGACGGCAAACCGTGTTTTTTATTGACCACCAAAACGCCGTCTTTATAGAACATGAGCTTAGGATAATCGCTGGACGACGAATCTACCGGCACGACTGGGTCAGTTAGCGTATCGCTGCGCCAAGATAGTTCAGCATTCTGTCGTTCAGTTCTCAAATAAAGCGCCAGCAAAAAAGCCGTTGCTAACAACACGAGCGCCGCCAATAATATCACCGCGCTTTCTAGCTTGAACGAGCGAGATTTTAGCTCCATACTCATATTTTCGCCACCGCCAAAGCTATCGCCAAACAGTCGTCCGCTAAAACGGCAGCTCCTTTAATTTTACAAACCACATCAAGTTGATTTTGCGCCAATACTCGCAAAAATTTAATGTGCTCGGTAGTATATTGACCGCTGTTATTAAAAATAAAAACTTGATCATATGCATCGAAATCGTAATTGCCACCTTCGACCAATTTCATACCGTTGACGTCCGTTGCGGTGTTTAAACCAAGCCCGAGGATGTTCGCCAGGTGTAAATAAAACCAAACCTGGCACAAACTTAGCGGTATTTCAAGATCGTCCAAAGATTGCAGTGTCGACAGCAGCAAATTGTAAAATTCCTGTTCGGCTATAGTTTCGACCGATTTATTGATAGATTTCAAAACGTCATAGCCAAACTGCAGCCTATCGTACTCAACTAATATTTGGCTGAAAAATTGCTTGATTTTAGCACCAGTTAACGTCGACAAACTGCTGCGTCCGATGTGCAGATTCAGATCGCAAACCGCGAACAACTCTATTTTGCCAGCTAGCTTGGCACCTTCTTTGCGCACAGATTTGGCCATCACCGACATCACGCCGTCTCTAGGAGTTAGCACCTTTAAAATTCTATCCGCTTCGCCAAAGTTGGTGCGCGCGAGGATTATACCGTCAGTCCTGAGCGCATTCATGATATCATTTTATCAGATTAGTCGCGCTTTTTAAAGCCGTAGTTCATTGTTTTTCAATTTGATTAGCTTTCTTAAAAACTACATGCTTATACGCAAAATAATTCCACGTCATCGAAAAAATTGTCGCGAAACACTTAGCGAAATTATCAAATAAGAATTGGTTATTTAAGAAATTCGGCACAAACTGATGTACCGACCAAATAATGCCCGTTTGGATCACCCACAAACCGATAATAGTAAAGACAAAAAAGGCCAATATTTCGCGAGTAATTTGCTTTTTTGTTTTGCCGTCAGATTTGAAAGTATATTTTTTATTCAACAAAAACGAACAGAACATCGCGACGATTGTCGATATCAGATTCGCCGGAACTTGATTCAGCCCAGCAAAGACCCCCAGATTCATCAAAGCAAAATCGAGCACAGTCATAGACGCGCCAACAATTAAAAAGCGGAGCTTATCGGCGTGTTGGTTGAGCTTTTTCATTTTAGTCGCCCATCCTAGCAATTGAATGAATTGTAATTTGTTTCGAATTGTCGTCTGTTATTCTTGTTGACAAGTTTGACAATAATTGAAACTGTCCAAAACAAAAATGCCAAAATGATAAACAGAACAGAAACAATTAAACTTGGAAATTTGTTCACAAGCCCAGTTTCGAAAAACTCAATAAACGGCGAAATCGCCAACGACACACCGATAACAATGCTTACCAACCCACAAATGCCCCAAAAGAAAATCGGCTTATAGTTTAAAACAAGCGTTGTGAACATCCACAAAATCTTGACGCCGTCTTTGAGCGTGATTTTACTTTCACTACCGTCTGGTCGTTCGCGATATGTTGTGTCAAGCTCAACCATCTTTACATCATAGTATGCGCCGTGAATTGTTAGCTCGGTCTCGAGCGTGAAACCGCCCTTGTCCACAGCGAAAGTTTTGACAAATCCGCGCGAAAATCCACGAAAACCAGTCAGAATATCTTGGATTTCGGTTTTGAAAAACTTTTGAATTAATTTCGTAACAAGTCTGTTACCCAGCCCATTAACAAGCTTCTTGTCGCCAGTCTCAGCGAAATATTCATGTCGGCGGCCAACGACCATGTCGACCTTATTATTCAAAACTTGATCGGCGATTTCCGTCGCACAAACTGTACCAGTTTTTTTGTCGCCAAACGGGCAGTTCGTATCGTCGCCATCCGCCATAATATAACAATCAGCATCAATTTCACGAAACATACTTCGCACGACATTGCCTTTTCCTTGGCGAGTCTCGCTCCGTACAACCGCACCGTGCTTTTTCGCAATTTTGGCAGTTTTATCTTTGCTGTTGTTGTCGTACACATAAATTGTCGTTTCAGCTGGATATTTGGAAAACACTTTCTTAAAATCATCGACGACCTTGCCAACAGTGAGCTCTTCATTATAACAAGGAATTAAAATTGCGACTTTCTTCATTATCCTCCTAATTAAATTGACGTTTCCGAGTTGCTACCAAAAAAGCAGCCACATACGGGTTGCTCAAACCTTAACACTTTTACGATTAGCGCATCAGTGCCGCACATGGCTGCTGATCTTTGCGTTAAGCACTCGTAAAAGTGTTACTTGTAAAATTATTAAGGTTTGAGCGTTTTAATTATATCAGATTTTGCGGAATATTGCATTTTCTTATTGAGAAAATGTTACTCTGTTTATTTCAACGTTTCTAAAGTCTGGCACAAAGCTTCGGGCGTGATTTCTGTTTTGTCCAAAACTTCCGCCACGCCTATTTGCAACAAATCTTCACGTAACACATCTTTGGCCGCCGAAGACATGACCACAATCTTCACACCGTCCAGATCATCATAACTGATAAATTCATTCAAAAACGTTACGGCATTCTTGCCGCCCAAAACCAAATCTAGCAACAAAAAATCTGGCTTGAATTTTTCAATGGCCGGAAAAACCGCCTCGGCCGTGCCGACTGTCGCAACTCTAAATTTATGTTTTAAACTCTTGCCGACACTCTCGGCAAACCATTTATCGTCATCTACTATCAACACACGCTTCATATCAAACTCAATTGCCTACTAGCAGGTAACGTAACTTTAAAAGTCAGGCCGCCTTGACGATGCCGCGTCACCGACAAACCTCCGTTCATGTATTCGGAAAACTTCGCGGCAACGAATAGCCCCAAACCCGTTGAATTTGGCCGACTAGGCAAAGGTGTTGGAGCACTATTAAGCCGAGACGACAGAGATTTCAACCTACTAGCCTCAATAATTTCACCGAAATCACGCACCAAAATCTGCAGATTTTCACCGCTGTTACGAAACCTCACTTCAATAGGTTTATCGCCTGTTTTATGGCTCATTAATGAGTTGTCAATCAAGCCCATCAATATAGTGCGCACCAGATCAAAATGTCCTATTGCCAAAACATTTTGACGAGTTTTAATTTCGATTTTCTGTCCCAGCGCAGTTGACAACGGCTCCAGTTCTGTTATCACTTCGTGCGCCACATTATTGACCACAATTGGCTCCAACTTGAACATGGCGCCTTCTAGTCTGGCTGTTTTCGATAGTCCATTCACCAGCCGCAACGATCGCTCAGAAGTCAAACGAATTCTTTGGGCAATTTCTGCGACTACTTCCGGATCAGATTCACGAGCCAGCTGCAATGAAAGTTGCCTCAGCAAAACCAGAGGCGCCTTCAACTCGTGCGCTGCCACAATTAGCGGCGCCAATTCAAAAACTTTCTTCCCTCGCTCGTCCATATCTAAAGTATAGCAAACCTATTACGCTTAAGTTTAGTTTTTTTATAAGAATTTAGGCTAAGGAATGAATTGAAAACTTGGTAAAATTATTTGTTCAAAATCTTCCAATTTGTCTTCTATATCACATCGTATGTGCATGGTTTTTTCGCGACTCTTGAGCAATATCAAAATACCCGAGGCGCCGTTTTCTAATTTACCGTCCAGGCGCACGCCAGTGTAATCTTCACCCTCGTGGTTCGGCACAACGTACAAAGTAGCTTTCAACGTCCCGTCATTGATATTATTTTGAAAACCTCGTAAAACTTCTTCGTACAACCTTGCCTCGACGATGACTTGCAGAGCGTGCGAAGTGCCCTCGGCAGTCGGAGTTACCATGTATTCGTCAAAATATACGGCATATCTATCCTGGCGAGTGTCAGAAGTCATGTCACTTTTTTGGTAAACGCTCCAGGTCAACGGATAATTAAATTCAATGGTGCCAAATTTTTCTGGCGATCTAAAATACGCGTATTTAAGCGGGCTGTTGATCTTGTCGGTGACGCCAAATTCTTGTGCTAAGTTGGTTCCCTTCCTGGCCCAAGAAAAATTAACTTTGTTCAGTTCTATTTGATCTTCTATGGCTTCAGCAACAGCGGACTCGATAATTTCCTCTTGATTATTTTTATAGTGACTGTATTCGCCGAACATTATGGCCAAAACTATGCCCGCAACAATCGTCAACAGACCGAAAAATATTGTGAGAATTTTGGATATTTTCATTACCTAGTCCACCTTAACGTTTTCAGAATCATCTTGTTAAACACCTCAGAGTGCGCTGGTTGCATACTGTAAAGTTGCAAAACTTTGTCGCGCACCACGAACTGAACCATCGTGCCGTAAGCTGTTTCGTTACCGTACGGGCGCAAAATATTTCCAGTAAATTTCTGACCTCTGATGCCCGTCTCGCTTTCGCGCGCAGTGTATTCATTGACCAAGACGTAATCCTCAATCTTAACGAATCCGCCTTTGACAAAACCCTCGTATTTGTCTTCTATAGCCTTAGCGGTGCTCTCAAAAATTCTCAGCTCCAAAGCATGCGCGAATAGCCTTCTGTCGGTAACAGGTGAAATCACGCCTGGGGAAAAATATGCCTCATACGTAGTTTTGCTATCGCGACCACCATTTTTGTCGTTATAAACCGACCACTCCCTTGGATATTCAAATTTGACAGAGCCAAAATCCGAACTAGACTCGAAAGTCCTGGTGGTCTGCGCTACGTAATTGTCAAATTCTCGTTGGTCTTTGGCTAGTTGCTGAGCCCGCGCTAAATCGGTTGCCTCGCCAGCTCTAGCGTCGACTATATCTTTTGCAGCTTCTTTCTCTGTGTACAAATAAATAGACGCTCCACCCAACCCTAAAGCAACAAACGCCAAGAAGCCCGCTAGCACAGCAAACGGAAAACCTCGCCGCTTAGCGTAGTTGTTCTCATATGGATTCATGTCAACATTTTAGCATAGGCGCAAAACGTTTTGCAAGGGTTTTATTGCTCTTTACTGGCGGCAACGTAACGATTGGTTTGTTCGTCTATCTCGCTAGCTATCTCAATCGCACTACGTAAAAAATTAATAAATTGACTGTGTCGCTCCCTGTCTTTTGTATTGTTCGCCAAAGCGCCGACCGTTAATTCTGACTCAATCAACCCCTGGCGCATATCATAAATATACAGGTCGCTACCCACCAATTCTATATCATATTTTTTCTCCTGATCTAACAGCCTTGCCATCACATCAGGCGTAAAAACCTGCAACGCGTCAATATGAAATCCCTCTGGGGCATACAAAGAGAAATATTCATGGAAATTGCCCTCCAATCTAATTTCTTTTGTGCCCTCAATTTGCAGGGCGCTAAACTTGGAGTCCAAAACCAGATGCGGCACATCGTTGTGCAATTTGAATCTAGCAAAATTAAAGTGGTGCCACACTGTTTCCCCGCCGACTTCCGTTTTATAGGTATACTCCGCCACGCAAAGTCTATCGTCGAGCCCTAACATATGCGAAGTTGTTCCGCCATGACCGATATTAAAAGCTAGCGCGTTAGGGTTATTGTCGCCCGTGGAGCCAATATGATACTTAAAACCGTTTTGTTTGGCAAACTCCAGCCACTTTAGCTGCATTCTTTGGCTGGCCTCCTCGACCCAACCCAACAGATACAGCAGCAAGAAAATCACCGCTGGAAAAGAAATCAATATAGAAATCGATATAGAGATAAATGGCATAACGACACCTATAGCTGCTATAGCTGCAATTGCAATAGCCGCCGTAACCCAGATTGCGCCGTGTTTTTGCCCCTTGATAAAGCCGGTAATAATCTGCAATATTCCTTTTTTCTGCCTGATAATGCCCGCGTTGTACAACTCTTCGCTGTCGAATTGCTCCACCCTTATGTCTTTTCGCGCGAACGCTGAAAAATCCATTTTCGTTGGGTCGATTTTACAAGACTGCTTATAGGTCGGTCTCATTTTTATTTACCACCTCAATTTTATTTTTAGCTTGCTTGAGCTGTTTCTCGATGATTGCCGCTAACTCCGCACCTTTTTCATAGCGAGAAATTGCTTCTTCAACATCTAAATCTTCACCCTGATCAAACCAGGTTACAATCGCATCAAAATCTGCTAGCAATTCCTTAAGAGTTTTACTTTTTTCTGACATTTTCTACCTTTGCTTCTATTATTCTATCAAAATTTTCAATATTTACCATCTGCCCAATAGTAGGGCTTCTTAAAAGTTCGCCGTTGACACCACGCATAATTGCGTATCCACGCTTCAATACCAGCTCCGGATTTAAGCTTCTCAAGGCTGAGCTGAGGCTATTGAAAACTGCCTGGGTTGTATAAAATATTTGTTCAGTTTTAAAACGAATGCTCTCTAGTTGTTGATCGGTAACGGCTGTTTTTTTGTCTAATTGGCTAATAAACATAGCCTTAAATAATTTATGTTTTTCGACTATTTCGCTGGTTAGGGCATGCCCGTCTGGCACTAAAATCTCAGCTGCGTTTGACGGCGTAGATGCGCGCACATCTGCCGCTAAATCTGCTATGGTTGTATCGACTTCGTGGCCAATGCCAGTTAAAATTGGTACGCGCGAGCTGGCGATTTTTCGCACTAGCGGCTCGTCATTAAAAGCGGCTAAATCGTCGGTCGAACCGCCACCGCGTAAAATGCAAATCACCTCTGGCGGTTCTGCCAGACCGTTAAAATATTCTAGACCCTGTATGATCTGTTCTGGCGCGTCTACTCCCTGGACCAACGTGTGATAAACCTTAATATCCAAATTGCCAAATCGCGCTTGAACAATTTTTATGAAGTCCTTGTAGCCCGCGGCTTCTACCGACGAGATCACGCCTATACGCTCTGGCAGACGCGGCAATGTGCGCTTACGTTCTGGCACAAATAAGCCTTCTTTGTTCAGTTTCGCCCGTAGCAGATCGAAAGATTTTTTTATACTGCCTTCGCCCGCTGGCATAATTTGCTGCACCGTTAAAGAAAACTTGCCCCACTGCGTCAATTTTGGCGTTGCAACTATCATGATTTTCATGCCATCTTCAATTTGCACACGCAGATTAAAAATGCTCATAAAGCAACCTATCGAGCCTTCGTCGTCTTTCAGATTAAAAAACACCCATTTGTCGTGATTTATCTTAAAACTAGCCACTTCGCCGACCACTTGAACCACTGGAAAAGCGTATTCCAGCGATTGGTTAATCACCGCTATTGCATCTGAAACTCCTAGCACGGGCGTACTTTCCATATTAACAATTGTAGCACTCATTTACGATTGATGCTCAAGATCCGCCCCTCAACGGTTTCGTTGCCGCGCCATTCGTTGATTTCAAGATTGACCCACAAGTCAATTTTGTCACCTGGCTCCACAAACCACTCTTTCGGTGGCTCGAAAGCCAGCAATTTCAGTTCCGTCTGGCCCTTGTCGATAATTGTCAATTTTAAATGGTTGCTCTCTTTACCAATCTTGTCCACAAACTTAGCGGCCTGGTTTTTCAGCTTAAATATCGGTCGCTCATTCGCCAAACCAAACGGCTCCAAGACTTCTAAATCGCGCGCCAGTTCAACGGTCAGCTCGCTCAAGCTTTCAATCTCGACATCTTCTCTCACACGCAGGTGTGCTGCTTGGTTTTTCAGCCCCAAATCTTTATAGTATTCATTTATCGCCTTGCGCCACTCAGGCAGTTTGACTGTCTCAATAGTCACGCCCGCCGCTGCGTCATGACCGCCGCATTTAATTAACCATTTACTAGTCGCGGCCACCGCTTCGCCTAATTTAAAATCGCCAAAACTACGCCCGGAGCCTTTTGCGGTGCCGTCATCCAGTTCTTCCAAAATAAAGACTGGCTTACCCAACGCTTCAACCACCTTGCTTGCCACAATGCCGACAATACCGTGCGACCAACCACGACTTGAGATCACTAAAACTTCGTCTTCACAACCAGCCAATTTATCACAAACCTGCTCAAATATTCCGTTTTGCTCTTTGCGTCGCTCCAGATTAAGGCCATCGAGCTTCTCGGCAAGGCTCAAAGCTTCTGCGTTATCTTCGGTGCGCAACAATGATAAAGCTAGCTTAGCGGTTTCTAATCGCCCGGCTGCATTGAGCCGTGGGCCCAACACGAAGCCTATGCTGCGCGCGCAAACCTGTTTCGGGTTGACCCTAGCTACCGCCATCAGCGCCTTGAGGCCCGGCCGACGGGTCTTTGCCAACACCTTCAGCCCCCAATAAACTAGCGTTCTATTGTCCTCGGCAAGCGGCACTATATCACTAACCGTGCCAAGCGCCACCAAATCCAAAAACCACTTTTCTTGGCCTGGCGACAACCCAGAAAGCCGCGTTTGCAAGGCCCGCACCAACTGAAACACCACTCCAGCGCCACAATAATCACTAAATATTTTTTTCGAGTCGCCATAGCGCGGATTAACAACCGCCACTGCTGGCGGCCGCACCTTGGCTACGTCATGATGATCAGTTACCACCACATCAACGCCCAACTTATTCGCAAGCTCAATTTCCAAATGCGACAGCGAACCGCAATCAACCGTAATAATTAAGTCGACTTGGTCATTGGCCAACTTTTTAATCGCAACTTCATTGAGCCCATACCCTTCACTAAACCTGTCGGGAATATAACTCATGACATTTTCGGCGCCAAAACACTCTAACGCCTCCAGCAGCAACGCGGACGCGACCGTCCCGTCAACGTCATAATCGCCGTAAACAGCTATTTGCTCGCCAGCGTTCACAGCCCTAACAATGCGCTCAACCGCCAAATTCATGTCAGGCAACAAAAACGGATCCGCTAACTTGTCATAGTCAGGGTTTAGAAAAGCCTCAATCTCTTTTTGCTCTTTAAGACCGCGCTTTGCCAAAATTTCTTTTACTAACTTGTTCATTAGCCAATAGTATAACATGGGACGGCCATTTAAACTTATGCTTGCCAATTGCCGCTACCCATAATACAATTGAACAATTAGATGTTCTAACGTATATTTGACAGTTTAGAAAGGACGGTGATTACCATGGTCGCGAATAACGATCCGCGAATAATTTGGAGTGCAGACGGAGTGTCCGCACACATGTTAAGCGAAATTGTCGATAACGAAGCTGTCAATAGTTTTCCATCGCAAGTCGCAGTCAAACTTGATCGGCTTTTGCTTACTCAGTATGGTCTTGAGCAAATCAGCATCATACAAGCTTTTGGTCGACCGGTGTTTGCTGACGCAAAAATCATTGAGATTCCAGAGAAATGTCTTGAGATTGCCAAGTTGCATTTGAAGCACAAACCCTGGATGCTTAATATTATGGCTGGTGCTTGTTCGACTGGTGTTTGGGACAGTGATCGGCCAGACGATATTGACGCGCTCAAGCGTTTTGCTGATCTTTGTCATCAAGCTGGCACCAAACCGTGCGCGGTGACAGTGCTGACCAGCAAGCGTAATACCCTTGCGTTTAAAGAATTTTGGCGTACTGCAGTTGAGCAAGTTTTGTTCTATGCTGAGTTGTTGCTCCAGGCGGGCTTCACCGACATTGTTTGCTCTGCGCAAGAAGCCAAGGCGCTGCGCAAAGAAAGCAGGTTCGACAGCCTAGATATCAACACGCCAGGAATTCGACTACCAGATGACGATGCTAACGGTCAGGCACGCACCATGACTCCGCACGAAGCTATTCAAGCTGGAGCAAGTCGCCTAGTCATAGGCAGACCGTTGAGTAAAAACGGCGCATTTGCGAACAATTACGCCCGTATTATGGCCGATATCGAAGGAGTGTGATCGTATGGAAGAGACGATGATTTTAGGAATGTTAGAAAACATTGGCGCGCTTGACTTTAACGGACACTACCGTTTGGCAAGCCCAAATCCGAAAACCAGACAACCCGTGCACTCTAACGCGTATATTGACGTGCGCGCGGCTCTGTCTGATCCAGCAATTATGCAGGAAATTGGCGACGAGGCTATGATCCAGGTTTTCATGACGCAAGAAGCGAGTGAGAAAGAAGCTTTCGCCAAAACAGATATTGTGGTCGGTTTCGGCAACGCTGGGCCAATCTTGTCTCATGTAATAGCCGAGAGTCTGCGCGTAGTTAGATGCGCAGCGGAGATTATGGGAGAAGATTTGCAGTGGCAGAAAGTATACGCTGAGCACAAAACACGCAACGTTTGGTGCGTGCGCGGTCAAGACGGCAAGTTCGGTTTTCCAGAGAAGATTCCCTCTTTCGCTAGGCTAGTTAAGCCCGGTATGACAGCCGTGATTGTGGACGACCTTCTGACGAGTGGTGGCTGCCTGAGAGACGCCGTGGAACTTCTGGAGTCGCTCGGCGTAACAGTTTTGGCTGCAATTATAGTCGTGAGTCGCAATTCTGAGCTGACAGCGGCGGATTGTAATTTGCCCCTGCTGTTTAAGTTGTCATCAGTTGACGAATCGCTCATCAAGGTCTGGGACGAAGACAAATGTCCTCTGTGCGCATCGCAGGAACCTATGAGGCCTGGCATTGCCCACAACGACGAATTTCTCGACGCCAATCCAAACTACCCGAAATTGCAAGATTAAAGCTAGAACATCTAAGCACCAAACCCCATAGGCCGCACTTGCGCCTATGGGGTTTTAAATTATGACTCTTTTTTATTTTTGGCGGCCAGTTGTTGAGACTTCACAACTATAGCTTGCAGCTCTTTAAAAATAGGAAAATTCTTGTTGGTAACGTAGAGCTTCGTGTTGCCCTTTTGCTCTACTTTAAGAAAATCAGACTCCACTAGCCGCTTAAGCTCTCTCTGGATATTGCCCGGGTCTTCTTTAATTAATTTCGCCAAACCCCTGATGTGTGTTTTAAAATCTGGGTACTTTGCGTACACCATAACAATCTTGCGCCTCACCCGGCTTGTTATAAAAACCTCCAACATGCTACCCCTATTATACACCAAAAATTAATTTTTACAACAACTTGATTGTAGTTTTTACAGTAAATTTTAGGTTAAGCGTATTTCGCCCCTGTGTTGGGCTTGGTTGAATTTTATGCTTTGGCTTTGCCTTTTTTAAGTCGTTGGTGTACTATGGAATTGTTAAGTTACATGTGCCTGCTATTGTTGTTAAATTCGCCTTCATCTGAGGGCGAATTTAATTTGCAATATCGATAAGGCGTGTTATAATTACCTTACCTAACTAATTTTAGTGTGAACTGTAATCTGAGAATTTGTATTTGAACTACAATCATCAGACCCCTCTTTCATTTTTTGACAACTTGTGATATAATCCAAGTTGTCAACTTATTTAGTTGATAACGCTAGAGCTAGCTTGCTAGCTCTTTTAGTTCACCGACTTTTTAAGTTTCATGTGCCTGCCACTGTTAGTCGAAACTTGCGCACGTGCTATACTATAGGTATGAACTACTATGAGGTGAGTCCTGTCGGCGCGCTTAGGCGCAACGTTGCTGTTTTGACCTATGTCAGCGAATTGATTATTCGTCCTGGACAAATGGTTTCAATTCCCGTTGGCAAAAAAAACATGATTGGAGTCGTAGTTAAAAAAGCACAGAAACCAGGTTTTGAATGTAAAAAAATACTCAAAGTTCTATTCGATACGTCGCTGCCAGAACACCTAGTAAAACTTCACAGCTGGCTTTCAACCTACTATTCAACCGGTGCTGGCATAGTTTGGCAAACCATGCTCCCATCTGGCTTGTCTAAAAATCACCGTGATAAAAAAATAACAGATACGAAAGCGGCACGCAAACGAACACATATTTTACTCAATAACGACCAGCAATCAGCTCTCCGCCAAATTCTAAATCGTCAAAATAAGACCTCTCTATTGCACGGTATCACTGGCTCTGGCAAGACCGAGATTTACAAAAATCTTGTGTGCGACACTATAGAGCGCGACCTTAGCTCTATCATATTAGTGCCAGAAATCTCGCTGACCTCCCAAGTTGTAGCAGAATTTAAAAACGAGTTCAACACGGTTGTCGTTACCCATTCAAAAATGACCTCTGTCGAAAGATTCGTCGTTTGGAAAGGCGTGCTCGAAGCCGAAAAACCGCTCGTTGTTATTGGGCCGCGTTCTGCTCTTTTTTTGCCAGTTAAAAATTTAGGGCTGATAGTCATTGACGAGTGTCACGAGCCTGGCTATAAACAGGGGCTCTCGCCCAAATATAACGCTTTGCGCGCCGCGGCAGTGCTCGCCAAAGAGACCGATTCGCGACTGATCTTAGGTTCAGCGACTCCGCTAGTTGCCGATTTTTATTTGGCAAAACAGCAGGGTGCGGTGATAGAGCTCAACAAATTAGCCGCCAAAAACGCTATTAAGCCAAAAATCACCTTGCTCGATATGACTAAGCGAGAGAATCGTCGCGGCGACAGTGTTTTTTCGCCAATTTTGCTAAAAAAAATAACTGATACGCTAAAAGCCAAGCACCAAGTTTTAATCTTCCATAATCGTCGCGGCTCTGCCAGCTCGACGCTCTGTGAAAATTGCGGATGGAGTGCTACCTGCTCGCGTTGCTTTTTGCCACTCACGCTCCACGCTGATAACTTTGTTTCCAAGTGCCACCTTTGCGGTTATCAAGAGAAAACTCCCACTAATTGCCCCACCTGCAATTCCACCGGCATCATCCATAAGGGGGTCGGTACCAAACGCATAGAGGAAGAGCTAAAGCGCCTTTTCCCTGACGCTCACATAGCGCGTTTTGACGGCGATAATAAGAAGAACGATGGCGTGCATGAGAAATATCAGGCGCTCTATGATGGCACGGTTGACATTATAGTTGGGACGCAAACTATCGCTAAAGGTTTAGACTTGCCCAACTTGCGACTGGTCGGCATTCCACAAGCCGACACCGGGTTGAGTCTGCCAGACTTTTCTGCGCGAGAGCGTACTTTTCAGTTGATTTCGCAAGCGGTCGGACGAGTTGGACGCAATCAACATCAAACCGAAGTGGTGGTACAGAGTTTTCAAGCAAATTCTCCAGTGGTGAAGTTTGGCATCAATCAAGATTACCACGGGTTTTATGAGTCAGAAATTCAAGAACGCAAGCGCGGGCACTTTCCGCCGTTCTCCTATTTGCTTAAATTAACAAATTCATACAAAACAGAAAAAACTGCCATATCAACGGCGAAAAAACTAGCCCAAGAAATAATCTCCGATTTTCCCGATGTTTTTGTGCTTGGCCCCGCCCCCGCCTTTTACGAACGTCAACGCGACCAATACCGCTGGCAAATTGTCGTTCGTGCCAAAAATCGCAAAACCCTAGAAGAAATCGTCAAAAAAGTTCCGCCCACCACTTACTGGCAGACAGAACTTGATCCGAACTCGCTGCTGTGAACATGAATCATACGCAACCTGAACCCCAAAGCTGGCGAGGTTTGGTTTACACCATCACAAAATTTTCATATACGCTTTTAATTTCTTGATAGCCCAGTCGTAATGACTTGAGGTTACCGACGTACAATATTGCCCCAGAGTAGAGCCGCCGACCCAAGAAAAACGCCCTCTCGAAAATAGCTCGTCGTCAGAGAAAACTTCAATCAGCTTAATAACTTTTTCGTGGCTGTCTTTTAGCATTTTTCTGGCTTGATCATACGACGTATCCTGATGTTTTTTCCAAAACTCAACGTTCATGTCGCCGTAAGTCCTCCAATTATATGGCTCAGGTAAAAAAGATTGTTCATCGCCGCCCCGGTTTGCACCGGCCCAATTTAGCAATAATTCATGCCATTCGTACAGATGCACAAATACGTCTCGCACATTTTTATCTCTTTGCCAGTGCGCTTCTTTACCAGCGTCGCTACCGAAATGAAATTCTATGTCGCGCCCTTGCTCGCTCATGGAATCGAGAATTTCCCAAAACTTCGTAAATTGTTTGTCGCCCGCTAGTATTAGCTCTGATTTTGTTGTCGGTTTTGCCATGATTGTGCTTCCCCCTTCTTGTTGTTCCACGCTTATTAATTTCTTAATCATAACATATTTTAGCCAAGATAAATATGCTACAATTAGTCTATGAAATCCGAATATACCAAAAAAAATATCCTGGTTCTGCCACACCCCAACTTAAGAAAAAAGTCGGTCAAGGTTCACGTGATTACCGAAGAAACCCTGCAGTTAGTAGAGAACATGAAAGCGGCGGCGCTTGACTGGGAAGACAGTCGGCCGAACGAAGTCGCGGTGGCCCTAGCGGCAGTGCAGATTGACGCTTTAGAGCGCGTGGTTATTATTCGCGAAGATTTTGACGACAAGGAAAACCAGAGATTCATTGTTCTAATTAACCCCGAAGTTACCAAATACGAAGGCGATATCGTGACGGATCAAGAAGGTTGCCTATCGGTCAAAGATGTTTACGGCCTTGTTCCTCGCTATGAAAAAGTGCGCGTCAAAGCCGTGTCAATAGACGGGCATGAAATTCGTATCAAAAGCCCGTCGCCGTTTATTGCTCGCATATTGCAGCACGAAGTCGATCATACCAACGGCAAATGTTTCGTCGATCACATCACGCGCGACGAAAAGGCTTTCTCGATATTGACCAAAAACGGCGAGTTAGAACCTGTTGAGTATGAAAAAGTTGTAAAAATGGGTATATTAAATTTAAAGGAGGAATAACATGTCACTACCACTATATATCAACTGGCTATATGGCGTATCAGCACTTTGTGTGATAGCTTTTGTAGTCTTAACAATTTTAACAGCCCTGTTCGGCAAAAAAATCCCGCACGGCATTAAAACCTTGCTGCTGGTTCTGCCCTTCGTAACTGTGGTAATTTTGCTCTACAGCTGGTTAGGACTTAACGAAACGCTATTTAGTTTTTGGTAATATGAAGATAGTTTTTTTTGGTACAGGACCAGTCGCCCAGAAATCGCTTGAGGGTCTAGCGCAAAATTTTGATATTGAATTTGTCATCACTAAAAAAATGCCTGATGGCTTTCGAGGCGCAGCGCCTGTGGAAGAATTTGCTCAAGCCAAAAACCTGCCAATTTTGTTTGCGAATACTCGCGCAGAACTAGACAATGCCATTCGTCAGAATTCGCCAAAAAGTCGCCTCGGTGTGGTGGTGGACTACGGAGTGATAATATCTCAGGAAAGTATTGATTATTTTCCTCTCGGTATCGTCAACAGTCATTTTTCGCGATTGCCGCAATGGCGTGGCGCTGACCCAATTACTTTTGCCGTTCTCTCGGGACAGTCGTCCACTGCCGTTAGCTTGATGTTAATTGAACCAGAACTTGATGCCGGCAAAATTATCGTCCAAAAATCGCTAAAAATCAACAGCGATGAGACAACGCCTAGTTTGACTGAAAAATTGGTAAATCTGAGCAATAAGCTGCTGGTTGAATATATCCCAAAATACGCCCATGGCAAAATCAGGCCGCGGCGTCAATCACACGTCGAACGCGATGTTTCATATTCGCGCAAAATTACCAAAGAGGACGGCAATCTTGACCCGACTACCCTAGAGGCTATTGAGTGCGAGCGCAAAATTCGCGCGTTCATTGACTGGCCAAAGTCGCGCCTGCCCTTTCGTGGCCAAAGCACCATCATCACCAAAGCAAAATCCCTCGACTACAATCCGGGCGATAATTGGCCCGATGTAGTTATTTGTACTAACGACACGGCCCTACAAATCATCGAACTCATCAACCCAAAGTCCGGCAAAACCATGCTCGTCAAAGATTATCTCAACGGCCTCAAATAATTCATGCGAAATTCAGCTGGCGGACTTTTTGGCTCGCTTCAAATATTCTTTCGTAGATATTAAATCACCTCTGTTGACATAATCCGTAAACAATATGCCGTTGATATGATCGGCTTCATGCTGAACAACGTGTGCCACAAAACCGCTGACTGTTCTTGTTTGCGGTTGAGCATTGCCGTCCAAAAACTTAACGCGCACTCTTTTGTGCCTCGGCACCTGTGCATATACTGGTAATCTATCCTCACCAAGTATACTGCAGCAGCCCTCCCAAAGAGGAATTTTATCGCCCAGAGTTTCAATAATCTCTAGGTTAAAACAGACTTCGTCAAACGGTACGATATTTGGTTTAGACGGAGTCGGCTTTATCGCAATAACCGACAAAGCTACTGGCTCGCCAACCTGACAAGCAGACATGCCCACACCATAACTCTTTTTGTCACAAGTAAATTTTATGTCTTTGACAAGCTGCTGCATTTTTGGCGACAAAATTTCTTCACGCGTTAGCCTAAGAGTCTTTTCGCGAAGAACCGGGTCACTTTCTAGACGTACTTGACGAATTTTAGGAACATATTTGGCCATTAACGCGCTCCGCATTCATTGCTAAATCGTCCTTTTCTTCGTCTCACGACTAAAGAATTCGAGTTTGTCGCCAATCTCGACCACAGTTTTGTGTTCAGTTTTCAAATCCAACCCGCCAACATCGCCTTCGATAAGCTCTTTGACTTCATCTTTATTTTTTTGCACCGATATTACTAGGGCGCTGCCAATTTGCTCTTTTTTACGCAATATGCGCACCTGTAGGTCTTTGAGAATCTTGCCCCGAGTTACTAAACCACCGCAGATTACCTCATCACGCGTGGTGCGAAAAACGCCTTTGACCTCCAACGCTCCCATTTCCGTCTCAATCACTTCTGGCGACAGCTTCTCGCTCATTTCATTTTTAACATCATCAATCAACTCATAAATCACCTTGTAAGACCTAACGTCAACGCGTGCCCTTGCAGCGTTCTGCTTGATATTATTGTCAATACCCACATTGAAACCGTAAATGATTGCGCCTGATGCTTCTGCCTGTCGCACATCACCCTCAGTAATATTACCAACTCCAGAAGCAATAATTTTCACCGCCACTTCCTGGGTGTTGAGCAATTTCAACGAATCAACCACAGAAGCTAGCGAGCCCTGCACATCAGCTTTCACCAAAACGTTGATTTCTTCCAAATTATCAGCCTTGTTCATCATACGCAACATATCGTTGCCGGTTATATTCGCATTGGCGGTAAATTGCTGTTGCTCGTCATAGTTTTTTTCTGCTCGAGCTCTAGCTTCGCGCTCATTCTTTGTCTGAATCAATTGGTCGCCAAACTGCGGCACATCTTTAAAACCAGTTACCGAAACTGGCGTCGAAGGACCCGCAGATTTTAGCGCGTTGCCACTCCAATCACTAATTGTACGCACGCGTCCGTAAACACTGCCCGCCACAAAATAGTCGCCGATTTTCAATTTGCCGTGTTGTACCAGCACGCGCGCCATCGAACCGTGCCCGGCGTCGCGTCGCGCCTCGATAATCAAACCTTCAGCTACGCCCTCTGAATCCGCAGTCAATTCCTCCATGTCCGCAACCAACAGCACCGTATCAAGTAATTTATCCACGCCTTCGCCAGTTACCGCGCTGACCGGCACCATTATGGTATCGCCGCCCCACTCCTCTGGATTCAAGTCATGCTCAGTCGCCAATTGCGACATCACCATGTTGATATTGGCCCCTGTTTTGTCAATTTTATTAATCGCTACCACAATCTTCGCGTCAGCGTCCTTAGCAAACTTAATCGACTCTATCGTCTGAGGCTTAACACCGTCATCAGCCGCGACCACCACCACAACCACGTCAGTCAAAATCGCACCGTGCTGTCGAATGGCGGCAAAAGTTTCGTGCCCAGGCGTATCCAAAAAAGTGATCTTTTGACCGTTTTGCTCAGTTTGATAAGCCGAAATATGCTGGGTGATACCGCCCGCTTCATGATCGGCTTTGCTCATGCCCAAAACCTTATCTAGCAGCGTAGTTTTACCGTGATCAACGTGGCCCATGACCGCCACAATAGGCGGCCGCGGCACAATTTTACCGCTGCTCACACGTTCGCTCTTGGTCGGATTGCTGCTAATTTCCTTCTTCTCAAGCTTAATATTAGAAAGCCCCAACTCATCAATAATAATTTCTGCTGTTTCAAAATCAATACGCTGATTCAGAGTCGCCGCTATGCCGTTTTTAAACAGCTCCCCGATAAGCGTCGTTACGGGTATGTCCAGCTGATCCGCGAGCTCGCTGACCGTCACCATATCTGGTAGAATCAAAATTTTTTGTTCCTGTGTGTTCATGCGAGCTCCTTTCGTTTAACTTGTTTTACTTGACTAGACCAAGTGAAATTTTTCTAGCTTCTGGATTGATTTCGATAATGCGAAATTCTTTCTTTTCGTTCAATTTGAAAATCTTTTCTGGGTTAGTTTTGTCGCCGTCGCCAGACAGCTCAGAAACGTGTACCAAGGCTTCGACCGCTGGACTAATCTGCACAAAAGCGCCAAACGGCGTGATGCGCGTAATGGTGCCCTCGACCACATCGCCTACCTTAAACTTCTGCACCTCTTTCAGATAAGGATCTTCTTTTAGTTGCTTAATCGACAGGCTCAAGCGATCTTTGTCTATAGCGATAATTTTTGCTTCAATCTCGTCGCCAACCTTAAGCAAATCGCCAGGGCTAGTTACACGTTCCCAGGAAATTTCACTAATATGCACCATACCTTCTATGCCGTCAACATTCACAAAAACGCCAAAATCAACCACGCCAGTAATTTTGCCCTTTACCGTATCGTCAACTTTAATTGAGGCAAATTTCTTCTCGATGCCATCTTTGATAGCTTCTTTTTCAGAAAAAATCAGCTTGTTTTGCTTTTTATCAACGTCTAAAATCTGCGCGTGCAAAGGTTTGCCGACCAGTTGATTTAAGCGGTTCAGAATTTCGTCTTTACTCTCGCTACCTACTCGTGGATAATGCTCAGCCGACAGTTGCGACACCGGCATGAAACCGCGCACACCTTCGTATTCAATCATTAATCCGCCTCTGTTAGCATCATAAGGTACCACCTCAATAGTCTCGCCTTTTTCTAACACGACCTGAATTTCGTCCCAGCCCTTGTCCTTGGCAGCCTTACGCAAACTCAAAATAATCTCGTCGCCCAAATCTGCTTCAATAACCGTGATGGTAACTTCTTCGCCGATTTCGTATTTTTTGCCAAAGCCAATCTCGCGCTTCGGCACCACGCCAACGCCAAAAACACCTAAATCAACGGTGATCTCGTTCTTTTTTACATTTAATATTGTGCCCTCTAGGGTCGCGCCAGTCTCTAAGACCGCATCAGACGCACCGTTCAAAAGGTCGTCCATAGTAATAGCTTTTGTAGCCACTGCTCTCTCCGTAAATTCGCCTTCTGGAGTGCGAATCTACCTATCTTAAATTATATAATCCTCTCCCCGCCCCAGCAAAAATCGGATAGTCTTATTAAATTAATATTAAAACTGTTTGAATTTTAGCATATTATCTCTGGAAAAGCAAGGAGTGAGTTTGTAGTGGCAGGCACATGAAACTTATAAAGTCGGTGAACTAAAAGAGCTAGCAAGCTAGCTCTCTATAATATCAACTAATTTAGTCGATAGGGTGATTATATCACACTTTATCGACAAAAGAAAGAGGGGTCTGATGATTGTAATTCAAATACAAATCCTCAGATTGCAGTTCACGATAAAATTAGTTAGGTAGAACTTGCCTAGTTATAGTTCCCTAACAATTTAGATAGTGATATAATCAAAACTGTTCGCTAAATAGGCGAGAGCCGGTTATAGTTCCCTAACAATTTAGATAGTGATATAATGCGCGGCATTGTTAACCGCCTCTTGCGATTGTTATAGTTCCCTAACAATTTAGATAGTGATATAATCCACAGTGAATAAACTCCATCGCTGGGATAGTTATAGTTCCCTAACAATTTAGATAGTGATATAATTTAAAGGATTTACACTACCGCCAGTAGCTCGTTATAGTTCCCTAACAATTTAGATAGTGATATAATTGTATTTGGATCTTCGCTGCTGTCTAGTATGTTATAGTTCCCTAACAATTTAGATAGTGATATAATAACCTGCAGCGTTTGCTGCTATTACGATGTGTTATAGTTCCCTAACAATTTAGATAGTGATATAATAAATATGTCGAACGCTTCGATAGGCACCGCGTTATAGTTCCCTAACAATTTAGATAGTGATATAATCAAAACTGTTCGCTAAATAGGCGAGAGCCGGTTATAGTTCCCTAACAATTTAGATAGTGATATAATCACCGCAAACGGTCAAATGATCACCGTGTCGTTATAGTTCCCTAACAATTTAGATAGTGATATAATCCAGCCCCTCAATAGTCATAGTTCCCTTTAGTTATAGTTCCCTAACAATTTAGATAGTGATATAATCAGTTTTGAGTTTAAAACATTCGTCATTGAGTTATAGTTCCCTAACAATTTAGATAGTGATATAATACTTACTCAAAAACCTCTCTGTTGCAGAGAGGTTTTTAGTTTAAAAAAATGACAGTTGCTGACTAGGAACCACCAATTCTTGCGTGGTTTTCTCACCAACTATGATGTGCATATTGATAAATTGGTTCTCGGTCAACATCAACATTCGCACCGAACCACTATCAGGCGCATTTTTCTTGACGCGCAATAAGTGCATGTTAGCATTATCCCTGTCGGGACAAATCCTTGCGTAAACACTATATTGCAACATGTCAAAACCATCGTCCAGCAAAAACTTGCGAAACTGCGTGGCCGCTCTGCGTTCACTCTTGGTGCCCGTAGGCAAATCAAATAAAACTACCGCTCTCATAATTTTGTACAACTTAAACTCTTTCTTAACAAATAACATTTGGAAGACTCATGTCGCTTGCATCGCCCGATTTTATTACTCTAACCAGACTCTCCACCACCATATCGCACGCGTGCTTAATCATGAATCTCTTGCTGTTCATTATAACATATTCGTTAGTTATGTCAACTATTAACTTCCTGTCCTCTTTTGTGAGTTTGCTATCTTTATCCCCAATATGTTGAGCCGCAACCTTGGTCAGTATAAAGTCGTCGACTATTGGACGAAAAGTTTCAATAATATCGTCTGCTAAGTTGAAACCGTTTAGCTCGCTATGATGGAAAACTCCCTGCGAAGCGATTAGCCCGCGCGCTGCCATCGAGCGCGCTATCACACTACGCACAATTGCATAACCATAGTTCAACGCCGAATTATGCCACATCGGTTTGCGTCGCGTCGCATCGTCTAGCAGCGCGTCAAAGTACAGTCTAGCCGCCACAGATTCACGGTTGTCGGTATCGCCCGAACGCACAGATTTTGCGAGTTCCAGTAATTCTTTGTTATCAAAACCTAGTTTCTTCATAACGGCCGCTTGGTTGATAATCTTCTGCGTAATAGTCTTTTGCCAAATCTGCTTTTTAAGCGGCTCGTTCATCGCTAACTGTTCACGCGAAACTCTAGCACCACGTGAATGTTGCGAATATGGCAATAGCATGCTTGCTGGCAAGTGTTTTTGGTCACAAATCACCACCGCCACGTCGTTATTGGCAAGTTCCGCGAGCAAATTCACAGAGGTAGAGATGCCGTAACTATCTAAAACAAGACTGTCTATGTCTTCAAGCGGCACTAGCGCCTCTTGCTCTTGTTTGACGACAAGTTTATTGTCCTTTACACTCAGAGTCGCGGGGTTTTCAACGCAGATTACTCGCCAAGCCATATTAACTCCACTTGTAATTGTCGCCGAGAACAGTTATATCATGTCGACGAATAGCCAGCGCCTTACCTGTATCAATATACTTATTACCCGGTTGGCTTGAAGTATGGTCGGTGTAAACAATACGGCTCTTCCCCGGGTAGTTGTTGAAATACCCCTCAATTACTTTATTATCAAAAACAGCGACAAAGTAGTCATTTTTATACAAAGAAAACACAAACTCAAAATTAGTGTCATCAAGCGTTTTTGGTTTATGTAATTGGCTCATATATATTGGTATGTACTTATATCTTATATTACTCTTCGGCCTGCAATCTCCAACAAACTTATAGACATCCGCCCGTATGATATCTCCGTTGTTCACAAATTGTTTATCATTATTGATAAGGAAACCAGACCTCACGTTCTTTGAATCATCAACCTTAATCGTGCTAACTGGTGAGAGTGGCTTACCGTTTTTGTCGTGCGTTTTGCCGCCTTTATAGACAGGCTCAGCAAAGGCTTTCTTCGGGTCATTACCGTTTTGCTCCAACAAAGTTTTTAGTTGTTCGTAAAGTACTTTGTCATCTTGTTTAACGGATGAATTTTCTAATATTTCTAACGTTACCTTGTCTAGCCGCGTGCGGATATATGAGATTTTCTCTTTATCTAATACACCACGCGGCGAGCGGATAGTTTCTTGGTTGGCAGTACCCGTACCGTTACGTTTTGGCATGCGCGATACGAAAATTGGGTGTACTTTTTCGCGGAATTTATCGTCTTGGTCTTTGTACAAGTCCCGGAATTGGTCTTGCCAAATCTCTAATTTATCACCGGTTTTTGGTTGCGAAGTGCGCAGGCGAACTTCTTTATCAAAATTCTCCCACGGCAAAATACTCTCACGTAAAGCATCGTATGCTGTTTTGTTGATTATTTCACCCGTTAATGGATCTGTAACTTTTGCTAATGCCGACTGATACTTGAAACTCCCCGCACCAAGACCAGTCCATCTACTATATGTCGAAGTCTCTTGAATTTTACCCTGATCTACTAACGCTACAATTACAGCATCAACTGCATGGTGGAGATTATTCTCTTCGCGATTCTTAACTCCTATTCTCCACATTCTCCGCATATGTGAAGTAATACCGCCAGCGGGCATAATCACTTTCTGCTGCTTCTCGTTGTCTATAAATTTGAGATTCTTCTTGATGAAATTCGACATAAATTTAGAGATGTAGCGTGTGTCGTTAATGGCTCGCTGGCTCCAATCTTCTTTCGGCAACTTCTCAGTCAATAGTCGTTTTTGTTTACCATGAGTTTTGCCAAAATAAGTCGCTCGCGCAAAGTTCTCTATCTTAGCCCAACGTTCCGTGTCCGCACTCCAAGTTTCATATGGTGTCTGGTTGCGCTTGTTTTGGTTGCACTCGTTGTGGCACAAAACTTTATTGCCACGTCCGTCATTACCACAGCGCGAGAACGGGATGATGTGATCAATTTCACCGTAATGTTCGTCAGAAAACAGTTGGTTTATGTCCAGTGACTCAACACAATACGGGCATTTACCATTTTGTTCGTTATAAAATCTGAATTTAGTGATTTGTAGACCCGTTGGGTTCGCAACGCCGAACTCATTTTGCAGCCGTTCGACTATTTTCTCATTTTCCGCCGCATTTTCATCCTGCGCCTTTTTAATCTTGTCACGCTCTTTGAAATTTTTAGCTAAGTCGCCCGCACATTCTAAGCCAATTCGTGTTGGTGCGCCATATTTTCGTATCACGGCGTTCACAACCTTGATAGTTTGCGAAATCGCCCGCTTGACCACTGGGTTGGTAATTTGGTGCGCCTCGTCTTCGTTGAGCGGTGGCAACTTGCTCTTCTCACCCGATAGTTTCGCATTGAAGACATAACCCGCCTCAGCGACTGCTTGATCATATGTTTTGCCTTGTAAAATAAACGGCGTAATTTTCCGTAGTGCCTTAATTGACAAATGCCCGAACCCAGAAAACGATAGTTTCATTAACTCAGTAATGGCTTTGTCCGACAATTTGCCCAATTTTCCTAGCTCGTTCTTTATCGCCTCGTCGTCTTTATTAGCAGTCAAAATATAGCCAATTTCGTCAAACAAATCCGCGCCGCTCTCAACTTTCGCCCAATCGTCTGGCAAGTCTTTCAGTGCTTTTTTCACACCGTGATAAAACTTCAACTCCGCAAAAGTATTCTTTTCTTTGACAAACTTATCTTTTTCTAAGTCTTCTTTACTCGGGTCTTTGCCGCGAATGTAATCAAACTCAAAAGTGTCATCGCCCTTATACCCAAGCGTTTCACGAATCGCTTTATATGTGACTTTTCCAGTAGTTTTACATTTCTCAATACATTTCTTAATTTCTTCTTCGGTTAATTTTTGACCACCGTTATAAGTCAAGTGCGCTAAATCGCTCGCCAAACGAAACATCTCAAAAGTAATTGAAGCTTTTTGCGCGCGTGGCTCGCTTGGCTCAAAGGGGCATTTACCACGCATTTTTTCAATCAACTCTTTGTCCACAAAAGGACGCTGGGCAAAAAGACCGACCGCCATTTTAACTTTGAGATGCTTTATTTTGTCTTCTGACAATTCTTTGCCGTTTTTCTTCTTAACGTCGTATTCCAGAATATAGTTTTTAAATAATAACTCGTCAATCTTCTCATCAGTTAATTCTGGGTAAAATTTTTGCTGTGCGGTCAGAATCGCCTTGATTTCCGCCTCAAAATTCTCGCGGATGAACGAATTGCTGTAATCACCAGCCTTGTTTCTCTTGTGCGCCTTAAACTTGCTATCTTTATTAAGCGTTACGACAACCGTCGAGTATTTTTCTAAAAGTACTTTATTCTCAGAGATGGATTTAAGCACCTCGCCCGTTTCTTTGTCGTTTTCTTCAACCGACTTGCGATTAGATTTATACCCGCGCCGTTTGGCGATGTGATATAACGCAATAAACAACTCTTCGTTATCCAATTTTTTGCTCAGCCCTTTTTCGCGTAGTTCATAAGGATTTTTCGCACCCTTGTGTGGCGTCAAAATTTCCTCAATTTGCTCAGCAGATAACAACTTATTATCAATAAAAAACTCTTTCAGATAATTCAAACGCTGACGGCGGCGGCGCAATCTACGACGCGTGCTCCTCGCTGTACGTCGCGGCTCGGCAAGAGACTTGCCATCTTTTGGGTTTTCGGGTTTTTCAAAAATACGCACACCCAAATCTTCAATGCGGTTCTCGTCTAAATTAACTACTGCCCAACCGACAGACGTAGTACCAATATCCAGACCGAGTGAATATTTCATGATTGTGTATTATACCACAGTCCGCCCCTGCCTACAAGACTAAATGTGGCACAAGATAAACCGCCAATTGGCGGTTTAGAGCTTTGCTTTAGTCTTTATAACTAAATTATTATAGAAACCTAAGCAACTTAGATAGTGACACAACTCTTACTTAAGGAGCTATGTTGATACTTATCATATATCATAACCTTTGCACAGTCAAGCATTAGTTGTGATACAATTATTAATATGCCTGTTCAAAAAATCAACGACACACCAGAGCGCATCGTTTCGCCCAAAGCGAAAGATGTTTCGGAAGAGCGCGACGAAATCAACTTGCGACCGCAAAAATTCACCGAGTTCATTGGCCAACCTCGCTTAAAGAAAAACCTGAAGCTAGCTATTGATGCCGCCAAAAAGCGCGGTGATACGTTGGATCATATTTTGCTTTACGGGCCGCCGGGACTTGGCAAAACTACCATGGCGGGAGTTGTTGCTAACGAGATGGGTGTTGGGCTGCGCGTAACGGCTGGCCCTGCTATTGAACGGGCTGGCGATTTAGCGTCAATTTTAACCAATTTGAACGACGGCGACATTTTATTTATTGACGAAATTCACCGACTTTCCAGAGCTATTGAAGAAGTTTTGTATTCAGCTATGGAAGATTATAAGTTGGACATAGTTATTGGCAAGGGCCCCGCCGCGCGCAGTGTACGTTTGGATTTACCGCAATTTACAGTCATTGGCGCCACCACTCGCACTGGTTCGTTGGCTGCGCCGTTGCGCGATCGTTTTGGCCACCTATATCGTCTGGAGTTTTACGCACCAGAAGATATTAAAAAAATTATTTCGCGCTCTGCTAAGATCTTGAGCAGTCAAATTTCTGGTGAAGCCGCTGAAACTTTGTCGACGCGCGCTCGACTGACGCCACGCATCGCTAACCGTCTGTTAAAACGCGTGCGTGATTTCACAGACGTTAACGGCGACGGAATTATTGACGAACCAATTACCAAAAGAGCGCTGCTGGAGCTCGAAGTGGATCACTTGGGTCTTGATCCGGCCGATCGTTTACTGCTATCAACGATTTTGAAAAACTACGGAGAGCGTGCCGTCGGGCTCAATACCATAGCCGCCCTGACTGGTGATGAAACTTCAACCATTGAAGATTTTTACGAACCATATCTCATGCAGATTGGTTTTATCGAGCGTACTCCACGCGGTCGTGTGGTCACTAAAAAGGCCCGCGAGCATTTAGAATCTAGATAAAAACTACTTCCACCAATGGTGCGTGGAGCGTCGATGCCAACGTCGATGTTTGTGGTAGCGCTTGATAGCAACAATGTCTGAAACAATAAAACAAACGCCGAAAAAAGCCCCCGTATATAGTCCGATAACCAAGTTATAACTAACCCACGCAATCTGATTGACTACCAACATACCACGAATATTGTTTTCGTGACGCTGGAACAGCGAAAACACGTAAATCGAGCTGCCAATTAGCGCCAAAATATCTACTGGGCCAGAGTAGACAGCCAGCCAACCGACCAACAACAGCGCCCAAAACACCCAAGCGGTAGCCGGTTTTAGGCGGCGGCGATGTTTGCCCTGACGATAAATGTAAAGGGTCGGAAGCAAAGTTACGAAGTTCATCATCAACCCGCTTCGCGCACCCATCAACGCCAGCGCCGACATAGCAATTAAAGTGCTCGCTATAAAAAAATAAATTATGTGCCTCTTGTCTTTAAATTGTATGCTGGAGATAAAAATGACCGCCGCCACGGCACTAAGAATCTGCGCTACCACAAAACTATCCATGAGCATATTATAGCACGTTTGGAGTTTTAAATTGCGGCATTATACCGCTAATCAGTTTTTCAAAAAACGCCCTCTTACAGGGCGCTTATTTGTGCAGGCCGAGCCTATTTAATTGAAACAATTTCAATTTTGCTGTACTTTTGGCGATGGCCGTTCACTTTGTGCACACGTTTTTTCGCTTTGTAGCGAATGTACTGAATTTTGTCGGCCTTCACCTCTGGTTCCACAACCTTTGCGGTTACCACCACGTCAGTTTCTGGAGTGCCTATTTTGGAATTTTTGCCATCCAAAATAGCGAGAGCGTTGACTTTGAGCTCTTTTGTGCCTTCCTGGAGGAGATCCACCAGTAGGGTCTCTTTTTCAGCAACAATATATTGTTTACCGCTGATTTTGACAACTGCTTTCATGTTATCCTTTCTTGAATAATTATTTTTTGGTGGAGACTCCAAGGAGTAACCTCGGTGTCCCCATAGACTGGTGGGTCGCGAGGGGCTCGAACCCCCGACTTCCTCGGTGTAAACGAGGCGCTCTAGCCAACTGAGCTAGCGACCCTGAACTGGTGGAGATACAGAGATTCGAACTCTGGGCCTCCTGCTTGCAAAGCAGGCGCTCTAACCAGCTGAGCTATATCCCCTTGCCGTTTGTAACAAACATCGCCGCCATATTTTCAAAGTTACAAGTGGCATTGTATCAAAATAGCGGCAATTTTGCAAGCTGTCCGGCTCTGGCCAGCAACCTTAACTCTTCTTCAACTGGATAATCAGTTCCGCACCATTAACTGATACGGTAGTTTTGTATCCATCGTTATCGGCAAACTTAGTAGCCAGAATTTCAGCAGCTATTGTATCACGATATTCATTAATTGTTTTCTCAATAATACTGTTAGATGTTGTTATATTAACAACGATACGATCGTCGACATTAAACCCAGCTTCTTTGCGAGCGTTTTGAATTACACGAATAATCTCGCGAGCTTGACCTTCGCGTTTAAGATCTAGTGTAATTTTTTTATCAAGCACCAGTTCTTTTGCATTATCGACAACTTTAATATTTACTTCCTCAACAATAATTTGCTCATAAAAACCATCTAGTTTATCACCAGGATATTCTAATCTAGATAGTGGCTGCCGAACCTTGATCTGCCCGAACTCGTCATCACGATTCATTCGCAAGCTCAAACCTCTCTCAATGATTTCACGAGTTCGTGTCATGTCGCTCAAAGCTTTTTTGTCAATCTCGCCTACCTCTGGCCAATCGAGCAAATGGACTGACTCTCCGCCAGCCAATTTTTGATATAACTCCTCAGCCAAAAACGGTGTGAACGGTGCTAGCAATACCCCAAGTTTCACCAAGACATAGTGTAGAGTCCTATATGCCTCGCTCTTATCTGAGTCATCCTCACTTTTCCAAAAACGTCGGCGCGAGCGACGAACATACCAATTTGACGCGTCGTCAAGAAATGGTAGTACTTCACTACAGGCTTCTGGTAAGTTGTAATCATCCATATGACGTGTTAAATGATCGGTAAGCTGATGCAGGCGCGATATGATCCATTTATCAAGCGGGCTTTTGACATCGTCAGGATTCAATGTTAGTGATTCTGAATTATCAGACTCCCAGCCATCTACTTCTGCGTACATAGTAAAGAAATCGTACATATTCCAAACCATTGACAGCTTACGTGCTACGTCGGATACATCTTTGTCTTGAAGTGAAAAATCTTCGCCACTAAGTATCGGACAACTTAGTAGTAAAAATCTTAAGGAGTCAGCACTGAATTTGTCCATCAGTTCGTTTGGATCAGTATAATTTCCTAAGCTCTTACTCATCTTGCGCCCATCGTTACCAGCCAGCGTACCAGTCACGATGCAGTTCTTGAAAGCATTTTGGCCAAACAGTGCAGTGTTTACCACATGAACATAGTAGAACCAGGCTCGTACCTGTGCAACATATTCAGTAATAAAGTCCGCTGGGTAGTTCTTCTCAAACTTCTCCTTGTTCTCAAACGGATAATGTAGTTGAGCAAATGGCATTGAGCCAGATTCAAACCAACAATCAAGGACTTTTTCGATACGGGTAAAGTGTTCACCGTTGATATCAAAAGTAATATCATCAACCCACGGACGATGATAATCATCAAGCTCCACACCTGATAACTCTTTTAATTCCGCATACGAACCAATGACCTTGACCGTTCCCTTATCGCCTTTCCAAACTGGCATAGCTGTAGCCCAAAATCGATCACGACTGATGTTCCAGTCTGGTGCTTGTTCAATATTTTTGGCAAATCGACCTTGTTTAATGTGCTTCGGGAACCAATTAATGTTTTCATTTTGTTCCAACATCAATGGTTTCTGTCCCTGGACGTCAAAGAACCAGGAAGGTATTGCACGGTACATAATGCGTTGGCCGGAACGTGGGTTAAACGGATATTCGTGTTGAATATAGTCAATCTTCCAAACAACACCTTGCTCATGCAGACGTTTCGCAATAAATTTATTAGCAGCCCAGACTTCAATACCGTTATCGTCAGTATTCTTAACACCAATTGTATGTAGTCTTTCGGCAAATTCTGGTAGATAATAGCCGTTATCATCGATCGTATGTAGTAATGGAATACCATGTTTTTTAGCCAACTCAAAGTCATCTTCACCGTAAGCTGGAGCGATGTGGACTATGCCAGTGCCACCTGCGTCTTCAACGAAATCGGCTGTCCAAACTTTACCGCCACCGCCAAATAAACCTTCGTATTCCAGGCCAACTAAATCCGCACCGGTCATTTCTCTAGTGATTTCATAATCTAACGGTTGGTTTTTGTCATCAACCAGCACTTTTTCGACTAGTTTTTTAGCCAAAATCAAACCCTCGTTACCAACTTTGACTTCGATGTATTTGAGCTTCGGATTTACCGCCAAAGCTGTATTCCCTGGCAAAGTCCAGGGTGTCGTCGTCCAAGCGAGGAGGTAGGTGTTTTGCGCAGTAAACTCAACAATATTTTCCCCGCCCTCGAAATGTTTATAAAATTGAGGTGGGCTTATACCAAATTTTGGCCGCTGATATTCATAAACACACAATTCTTTTTCGTCATAGTTTTCGGGAATATATTTGGTATTTTTTATAAACTTCTTTTTCACATCTTTCAGTAATTCTTCCTCGGAATTATATTCATGAATTCCCTCAAACGGCAGCCACGAGTGCTCAAGCCAATAAATTTTTTTATTTGATCTGAAAATTAAGAAAGTATGATTTGGGTAACTCTTATTTTTGTGGTCATAATAAACAATCGCGAAAGTTTTTACAGAAATGTTTTTGTCTTCAAACATTTTTCTTTCAAACTCAACCTGGTCCCAACAAACACCCAGTTTGTTTTTCTGAACCTCGCTTGGGCTCTGCAAGACATAGTTGTTCCACCACTCCTTGCCACTGTGATTACCTTCGCACAGTTTCCCATTTTTTAATTTCATACCGTATTTTATGTTTGACATATTCTTAAGGATTTTACTTGCGATTTCCAACCCGTTGTTATTGTCGATTAGATTGTCTTCAGCAACTTTGAACTTCACATACGCACTCGGATCCGTCACCGTCTGATAAGCATCATTATCCATAGTCACTTCGTTTTTGCTCACTGGAGTAGCAAATTTGGTGTCATACATCAGCACCTTTTCGCCTTCGTAAATTTTGCCCGCCTCATACAACTGCTTGAACGCCCACCAAACTGATTCCATAAAGTTTTTATCCATAGTTTTATAAGCACCCTTAAAATCTACCCAGCGGCCGATGCGGCTAATCACATTTTCCCACGTTTCGCTATTGGCAACCATCGACTCACGAGCCTTGATAATATAATCCTCCAAACTAATAGTTCGGCATGCGCTACCACTGCCGTCTTTTTCACACGAACTCTCAAGCTCTGCCGCCTCTTCAGTTTTCCATTCATAAAGTAGCCAGTTTAACTTGGTAGTTTCAGATTTCCAGTTGCAAATTTTCTTAAAACCATTGCGCTCATAGAGTTTTATCAACCCCGGTTGGTGTTCTCCAGTATCCAAACGAAAACTGTCGCGTCTATTTTCAATACTTCGCTGCTTTAACAAATCCAAAACGCTGTCCGCGTAGCCCTGCCCTTGAAACTGTGGCAAAATCGCAAATTTGTAGAGGTATTGTGAGTTTTCCGCGGGTTGCTCTTGCCACATACCATCGTAGTCGTCGTCTTTCAAAATAAACGCGCCGATTAGAGTGTCTTGGTTATAAATTGTATAAAATTCTGCCTTATTTTTATACTCTTTCAAAAGAGCAGCCGGTAAAGTATGCTCTAGCCCCCACGTATCGCCATGCGGAAAGCCCTTTTCTTGACGCCATTTTGCAACCTTGCGAATAACCTCAGCGGATTTTTTAAAGTCCTGCTCAAAGCGAATCTTCGACTGCCTAGAAACTATAATTTGCCGACGATCGGTAATACCAAGTTGCTTTTCAACAAAATTCTCCGCTGGCAGCCCGTGACAATCCCAGCCCCAAACGCGCTCGACTCGCTTGCCTTTCATGGTCCAATAGCGCGCCACAGCGTCCTTCACGATAGAACTCAACAATGTCCCGTGGTGTGGCACACCAGTGATAAACGGCGGCCCGTCGTAAAAAACGTATGCACTTTCGGCCGGACGTTGCTCAACTGATTTTTCAAAAGTTTTATTTTTCTTCCACTGCGCAGCGATGTCTTTTTCGTATTCAATCGCTCTGCGTCTGGTGCCGTGTTTAAATTTCATTTAGCTCTCCTTTGTCAAATCAACCAACCCACCCAAAAATTCTGCCGAGTAAACGACGTTTTTCCCTCGCGAGATGATTTCGCGTGCAGTAAACTCATCTAGCTCTCCGTCCATTTCAAATTGATAAGTCAAACCATCAGCAACCGTACCGTCAACACCGCGCGGTAATCCAAGCTTGGGTCCAGTCAAAACTTTGCCCAAAAATGCATAGATTGGTTCGACATCTTCGCCTTGCATGATTCGTCCTCGATACTGCATAGCCCACATTGCGCGACCATTCGCAAAAATTACTTCTTGCCCAGAATATGGTTCACCTCCATAGTAAGTGTCCCTAAACTCGAACCCGTCTTGCGCAAAGGTGATAACGTGCTCTCCGTTTTGACGTCTCTCTTCATTGACCTCAGGGCTTCCATATCCGTGCGCGTTAGCTAGATATAAAAATTGTTGCAATTTCCTGTTCACCTTATCTCCTTTCTTAAACAAAAACTATCTTTTCGACACTGGAACGCTTTCGCGCGGTACCATCCAGTTTCCAAAAGATAGTTCTTTTAGCACTTATTTTGCCAGTAACGCCTGGCCAGCGGAGAGTTCTAATGATGCCGCAAAACACAACAGGTTCTTCTCTCGGCTCGTGGTTGATAGCCACTAATAACGCCTTTGCAACACAATTGTATCACGTTTTGCAGCAAATCAAAAACCAAAACAGCAGCAGACGCTAATCGACACTTGGTTTATCGGCGGCGGTTGGCGGTTCTATGACTTCATGCTTGTTGTTGGCGCTAAATTTTTCTGCATCTGACCGTTCAGCTTTTTCTTCCGAATAATACGCCACATCCGCTAGTTTGGGTAGCATGTCTTCCGTCCACCTAGCCACAACTTTGTTTTGATTGTCTAGAGCTGCTATAGCCGGAAATTTATTAAGCTCGTTAACGCGAATTAAATCGTCAATTTTGACATCGTCTGGGCTGTACTCTTCGATAACTTTGTCAGGATAACGACGAGAAAAGTCCGCCAACCAGTTCCTAACGTCAGGGTAATAATCGTCTGTTTCACGATAAATTATAATTGTTCGCATTCCCCACCTCCCCTTTTTTTATTTTTTCAATTTCCGCAGAATATTTGCGTATTCGTCAATAGTTTTAAACTCATAAAACACGCTGGAAAATCGGATATAAGCCACTTCATTGCGCTTTAGTAGTTCATTTAGTACCAGCTCGCCGATTTGATTTGACGGGACTTCATTTTCTCCCAGCGCGTAGAGAACCTCCTCGACCGCAGAAACCACCGAATCAGTCTCCATCTCGCCATCTAGAAACTTGCCCACTGATTGGTAAATAGCTCGTTTTAGCTTGTCGCGATCGAAAAGCTCACGAGAACCGCTGCGTTTAACAACGGCCAGGTTCATCTTCTCAATACGCTCGTAAGTCGAAAAACGATGGTTGCATTCAAGACATTCTCGACGACGACGAATCGCATCCGCAGCGTCGCGCGACTCTATAACCTTGCTCTCACTAGACCCACACTTATGACAACGCATTTACCAGTCCTTCTTGTCGTTGTCTTTAGTGCGACGAAGTTTACCCCAAATAGATGGCTTGTCGAGCTCTTTTTCTTTCTGCTCGTCAAAAGGACTTTGCGACCAAGGCGTGCCAGCAATTGGATTTTCGCTCTGAAAATCGTTTTTGGTTGTTTCAATATCGTCTTTGTCCAGATCAATATCCGCAATAACCTTTTCCGTGTCAACTGCGCTAGTTTTCGCCACAGGCGTCGGCTTGTCTTGCTGCGGCTCGTCAGCGGCTGCTGGTTCATCATCTGGGTCGGTCGAGTCAACAGGGCTATCAAACTTGTTGCTATTAAAATAAGTGGCGTCAAAACCCGTTGCCACAACCGTAACGATAATTTCATCATCAAGATCTGGGTCAACGTTAGTGCCGAAGATAATATTAGCATCTGGCGACACTGCCTTAGCAATAACGTCAGCCGCTTCTTGCGCCTCAGAAAGCGCCATGTCATAACCACCAGTAACATTCAGCAGAACGCCGCGCGCACCGTCAATCGAAACCTCAAGCAACGGCGACTCAATGGCCAACTGAACTGCCATAACCGCCCGATTTTCACCACTGGCGCGACCAATACCCATCAGCGCCGAACCAGCATTACTCATGATATTTTTGACATCGTTGAAATCAAGATTAATCATACCCTCTTCGGTAATAAGCTCAGAAATACCCTGAACGCCCTGCCGCAGCACGTCGTCGGCAATTTTAAACGCCTCCATAAGCGGAACGCGACGATCTATAGCGGTGAGGAGTCGGTCGTTAGGAATGGTAATCAGAGCGTCGACCTTTGCGGACAGCTTGTCCAGCGCCCACTCAGCGTTCGCACGGCGCTTAGCGCCTTCAAATTCAAAGGGACGAGTTACTACCGCTACGGTTAGAATGTCTGACTCCTTGGCAATATCCGCGACCAAGTGCCCCGCTCCAGAACCAGTACCACCACCAGCACCAAGAGCGATAAACACCATGTCGGCACCCGCTAGCGCATTTTTAATATCTTCACGCGATTCTTCGGCAGCTTTTTGTCCAACTTCGGGATCGGCACCAGCTCCAAGACCATGAGTGGTCTCGCGACCAATGTGTAACTTCACGTCCGCCTTGTTATTATGCAATGCTTGAGCATCTGTGTTAACGGCGATGAATTCTACGTTTTTTAAACCCGCATCTTTCATACGGTTGATTGCTGCACCACCAGCACCACCTACTCCCACAACTTTAATAGCCGTAAAGGCTTGTGCTGTGTCTGGTTTAACTTCTGGCATTTTTCCTCCTCCTTCTCTTTAACTAGTTAAATTAATTATACACTCTGCGTGCATGTTTTTCAAGAGTTTTTTCGGGAATATTATTTCTTCTTTTTCTTTGGAAAAAATTTGTTCATAATTTGTGTTTTTTGCTTTGACTGTGGACGACTCTCAGCATCAATAAGCATTAGCCCGAGACATGTTGTAAATTTTGTGTTCATTATCTTATCTGTTATACCGGCAAATTTTGGAACATGAGCGATTTTCGTATTGAGCCTGAGCGTCTTTTTGGCAGTTTCTACTATGCCAGACAACTTGGCGCTCCCACCAGTTATAATGACTCCGCCAGGCAATTTTGCAAACCTGTCTACCTTTTTTAGCTCGTCATTAACCAAGCCAAAGATAGCCTCGACGCGTGCCTCGACTACCATATCAACCTTGCGCGAATCAAAATCTAGTGCCTCATCTTCTGTTTTGACGTGTACGACTTCTGCTTTTGCGCGCAAATTTTGCGCCGCATAAGCATGCTTAAGCTTCAAGGTTTCTGCAACGTCCATGTCGGCTGGCAAATAAACTGCTAGATCGTTCGTGATATTGTTGCCGCCAACTGGAATAATTGCTGCATGTATCAAATCGCCCTCTTCAAACACCACCACGTTAGTGGTCGCGGCACCGATATCCACCAGAGCTACACCGTGCTCGCGTTGCTTCTCAGCCAAAACTAATTTCGCGGCCGCTAGTCCTGCTATTTCTATATTATTCGGCTGCAGGTTCGCCATACCCATAGTTTTTATAAGCGTATCCAGGTGCGGCGTAAGCGCCGTGGTGATATAGGCATTGATTTCCAGCCTAGTGCCCACCATGCCTAACGGATTTTTGATATTAACCTGCGAGTCCAAGGTGTAGTTCTGGGGTAGGACGTCTAAAATGCTGCGGTTGGCTGGTAAACTAACGATACGCGCGGTGTCCTCAGCACGTAACAAATCATCTACTGTTATCTCTCGACCAGTTATAGAAATCACACCGTTGCTCATCACCCCTGCTATGTGCGAACCGTTAATACTAACTGAGGCTGACTCGATATAGTGCCCGCTCATGTGCTGAGCGTCAATCAGCGCCTTATCGATCGCCTCGGCCACTGCATTCGGATTTACAATATTACCCTTGCGCATACCCGAAACAGGCCTTTGCGCAGCACCGATTATAGTGATTTTTTCGTCTTCATCAACAAGCGCAACTGCAACTTTGACACTAGCTGACCCGACGTCAACGCCAACTGCATATCGCTTGTTATCTTGCATACGTTTATTCTAATATTTTTTTACTGTTGGGTCAAGATTTCGCAACCGTTTGGCGTAACTAATACGGTGTGCTCAAAATGTGCTGCTAAGGATCCGTCTCGCATATGGTACGTCCAACCGTCATCTTCATCGAGCATGACTGCATCTTCGCCAAGAGAAGCCATCGGCTCAATTGCCAGCAAAACCCCCACTGGTACAACCGGGCCGTCGTGCCTGTTGCCGTAATTGGGGATCTCTGGCGGCTGCCATTGTTCTACACCAATACCGTGTCCGCATAATTCTCTAACAATCCCCAGTTTGCCTTTTTTAAGCACATTCTCAATTGCCGAGCTAATTTCACCCACTCGCACTGGCCCTTTGACTGTTTCTATACCAGCGTACAAAGCGCGCTCTGTTATGTCTAGTAAATGCTTGGTTGAAACGTCCATCTGCTCGCCCACTACCATAGTAAACGCCGAGTCAACTTTGATGCCACGATAGCCAATAACCAAGTCAAACTTAACAACATCACTGGCCTTTAAAACCGTGTCATCTGGCACACCATGAACAACCTCGTCATTCAAACTAATACAAATAGAGCCCGGAAAACCAATTTTCGGATCGTGGTAGGAGATTTCACAACCACGACGAATAATTTCCTTCTCGACCCACAGATCAAGCGATTTAGTAGTGATGCCCGGAGCGACGCGCGTCTTAAGAGCCTGGAACAACTCCGCTAAGTTTCTCCCGGCAATACGCGCTTTTTCAATCTGCTCACTGGTGAGTGGCGTCATTTGATTGGCTTTATTCATAGCGCAACGACTCGATTGGGTCAAGTTTTGAGGCTTTGCGCGCGGGCAAAGTTCCTGCCAAAAAGGCAATGGCCATGATTAACAGCACAATGTAAACTAAGTTAAGAGGATTAAACGCGATTAGAGTAAAGCCTGGCAAGTCTTTCAAGAAAGTCTGGGCCGCCAGACCGTTAGTAACTTCTTTGGCTGCATAGGCAACCGCCACACCCAACACAGCGCCCCAGAAACCTAGCGCCACCGCCTCAAAACTGAACATGGTACGAATTTTGCCCTTGCCCAGGCCCATCGCTTTCATCAGACCAATTTCACGCGTGCGTTCCTGAACCGCCATATACAGCGTATTTATGATACCGATAGAAGCGGCAACCAGCGCAATCATGCCAAAAATAGTCAGTACAATCGTAATCGCGTCAAAGAAAGATTTTATCATGCCAACTTCATCCTCTACGGTCATGGCCGAGTATCCCATGTCTTTCAGCGCGTCTTTGATTTCCTGCATTTTCTCCTTTGAATAATAATCCTCCTCTAGCTGCGCCACGGCAAGAAAAGCCCTGTCTTTATATTCTGCTGGCAGACCTTCACTCGCGCTCTCACTCAGTCTTTGGCTCAAAGAATCATTAATCCAACTACGACCGAACCCAATCACTGATGGATTCATAACTCCAGAAATCACGGCTTCAATCTCAACTATTTCTTTAGTAACTACGTTTTTGACTGCCAACTTCACCGTCTGGCCAACGGCGGATTCATCGCTGTCAAAACCAAGTGGCGCAACATATTTATCGGCCAAAGCAATCTGCGGCTTTTCGGCATCAATATCCACCATAGCGCCAGCCGACATGTCCACATTAATAGTATCTGTAGGCATAGTCGCTAACTCTATAACGTATTTTTTGTCGGTCTTGACGCTAGTTATGTACTCAGCGCTAGTCATGTGCCATTTTTTAGCGCTTTTGACACCGTCCACTTTTTTAATTTCGGCGATATCATCATCACTTATAACCTGCGCATCAGAAGCATTCTTGTCAGGGTTATACTCTTGCGCCTCACTGCTCAACATACTGGCGCTGGCCATCAGCTCCATCGTCGCTTCTGGCATTATCTCCAAATAACCCTCGCCGCCAGCACTGTTCATCTGTTTGTCAATATAACCATTCACGCCAGTATTGATGCCGGTAGTCATAATTATCGTGAATGTACCAATAAAAATCGCCAAAATCGTCAGCAAAGAACGCCCCTTGTTACGCAGCAAATTAGAATTTGCCGACTTGATTACCTCTATCAAACTCATTTTACAATCCTCCCGTCTTTAATGTAAATTTGCCTGTCGCATTTTTGCGCTAAGTCTTCGTCGTGCGTGACAACGATCAGCGTGATGCCACCTTTCTTATTGAGTCTCATCAAAATATCTTCGACTTTTTTGCCCGTAACGGAATCTAAGTTGCCCGTTGGTTCGTCAGCAAAAATCACACTAGGACTATTCACCAGCGCACGCGCAATACAAACACGCTGTTTTTGCCCGCCCGAAAGGTCGTTGGCCTTGTTTTTAACTTTGTCAGTTAGCTCAACTATTTTCAGCGCCTGCATAGCTCGACGCTTGCGCTCGGACTTACGTACTCCAGCGATTTTCAGTGGCAACATAACGTTGTTGAGCACTGTATCGCGCGAATTCATGAAAAATTGTTGAAACACAAAACCAAACTCTCGGTTGCGTATCTTGTTAATTCGCCGCTGTTTGAGCGCGGTAGATTCTACACCATTGACAGTTACTGTCCCCCGGGTCGGCGAATCCAGCAAAGCTAATATGTGCATCAGCGTGGATTTTCCAGAACCAGATTTGCCGATAATGGCCACCGATTCGCCTCGCTTAATATCCAAGTCGACATTTTTTAACGCCACGAATTCGTGAGACTTTTTGCCGTAAACTTTTTTAACATTTTTTACAGAAATTACGTTATTACTTGCCATTTTTGCAGCTCCTTATCAAGATTATCACTTATTTCTTCAACGCTCGGACTAGCATCAACCCTTAGCACCCTCACTTGGTGTTTGTCTAGAAGTTCTAAAATAGCGCTCATCTCTTGGTGGTAAATATCCAAACGGCGCTTGATGCCCGCTTCATCGTCATCTGAACGCCCGCGCAACTTCAGGCGATTTATGGTTTCTACTTCAGACAATTCAAAGACAACAGCCACCGCAATCATGCTTGAGCCATAGCGCTCGACCAGATCTTCCAGCTCTTCTGTTTCGCGAGGATAACCATCGATTATAATATGCCCGCCGCCCACTGGATCAGCCACATTGAAAATCAATTCGTTGACTATGCCACTCGGCACCAAGTTCCCCTCGGTCATAATAGTAGCTAGATTTCTGTCAGTTTTGGCTTTTTCGCGCAATAAATCGCCAGCCGAGACAAATTTCCAACCGTGTTTCTCGGCCATGATGCGCCCCTGGGTAGTCTTGCCAGAACCAGCTGGCCCATAAAGTAAAATCATTTGCTTAACTTATCCTTTACTAATTTCGCGATTAGCGCACCATCCGCAGAAATCCCCACCTCGGCTTTGACGGCACCGATAACTCGACCTATGTCTTTAAGGCTCTCGGCCCCTGTTGAAATGATGGTCGCTTCAATTAGTTCTATCGTTTCTTCTTCGCTCATTTTTTCTGGCAAAAACTTTGCTAATACCTCACGTTCGGCCATTTCTTTTTGCTCTAACTCTTTATTGCCAGCCGACGCGTAAATTTCAATCGCATCATCACGCTTCTTAACCTCGCGCGCGATGACCGCTAAAACTTCTTCATCACTCAAGCCTTCTTCTTTTTTGCCTTTTGCGACCTCTTCGTACAATATTGCCGATTTCAGCCCAGATAACACGATTTTTAGAAAATCGTCTTTGGCCAACATCGCTTCTTTGAGCCGTGCCTGAATTTTGTCTTTCATTTAAATTCTCTCCTTTCCGCCCATGTAAGGCTTCAACGCCTCTGGAATTGTTACCGTTGCGTCTTCATTTTGATAGTTCTCCATCACCGCAATCATCGAGCGCTGCGCGAACACCGTAGCATCATTGTTGTGAACCAGCTCAACCACACTATCTTCGCGCCTGACTCGAGTCTTTAGGCGACGCGCCTGGTAATCAGTCATGTAATCCGCAGTGTGAGTCTCGCGGTATTTATTCTGCCCAGGTAGCCAAGTGTCAATATCCACTCCGCGCGCGTTCGGCTTACCGATATCAAAGGTGCATTTTTGAATCACCTGATATGGCAGACCTAATTTTTTATTCAAATGCTCTTGTATTGCCACTGCCAACAAATGTTCGTCCAGGCTCGTTTCTTTTGTCGACAGACTAACCATTTCCAGTTTATCAAATTGGTGCATGCGAATAATACCCTCCATGTCTTTGCCTGCCGCACCCGCCTCGCGCCTGAAAGAAGAAGCAAAACCAACGTAGCGCAATGGCATATCCTTTTCGTCTAAAATTTCCTCAGCGTGCATAGAGCCCAAAACATGCTCCGCCGAACCCTGTAGCCACAAGTCTTCGCCTTCGATTTTGTAGCGCTCTTCTCGCGGCTCCAGTCTGTCCATAGCATCATAAACACCGGTACGAATCATCAGTGGCGGCAGCACTGGCGTAAATGGTTTACTGCTGATTTTTAGACCACTCTCTTTAATCAACTTTTCAATGACTTTTTCATTTGTCATCTCGTCCACCGCGAATTGCTGCATAGCCCACCACAATTTTACTAGGTCGCCCTTGATATAAGCGAACCTCGCCCCCGTTACCTTAGCAGCACGATCTTTGTCAATCCAGCCACGTGCCTGAGCTAGTTCCCAGTGGTTTTTTGGCTTGAAACTAAAGCTGGTTGGCTTACCAGCAGTTTTAATCACTACGTTCTCGGATTCGCTCTGCCCCACTGGAACATCCTCGTGCGGCGTGTTAGGTAGCTTTTTGAACTCCAGCGTAAACGTCCCTTCTGCTTTGGCAAGTTCTGTCTCTAGCTCATTCAAGCGATCCTTGACCTTTTTACCCTCTTTAATTAAATCTGCCTCTGGTTTGCCGTTTTTCATTTTTGCGGCTATTTCGTTACGTTTCTGCCGCAAATCATCAACCTCGCTCTGTAAAACCCTCCTGGCCTCGTCTAGTTTTAGAATCTCACTGACATTTACTTTACAGCCCTTATTTTCAGAATCTTTCTGCACCTTGTCGGCGTTTTCACGCACATATTTAATATCCAACATATCTGTATTTTATCACATTTCTTCCGAGTTTGGACAAATCGACTCAGCCCAAAGTTGCAACTCCTGAACCACAAAGTCATCTGCACCGTCTGTTTGAATTTTCTGCAAATCTTTTACGTAGTTTTCTATCTGAGAATTAAAACGTTCCGCCTTAAAGTCAGACCACTTTTTTTGTTCGCTTTCGCTAAGGGACTTTGGGAAATTACGCGCTTTGTAGCGAAAAAACAACTCCGGCAAACGCTCATCAGAGAACTCTGGTTGAAAGTCAGCCAAGTCTTCTTGAGAAAGTTCGGGCACCTTCTTCACGCGCGGCTTATCAGCATCCGGCGTGAAAGATTGATAGAGTTGACCCTCTGTATCGCTGGCCACCTGGTAGTCGGGTTTTTCACGCCAAGCCTGGATGATTTTATCTAGAATGCCCTGATTTTTTTTGAGTTTCTCTAGGTTTTTCTGTACTTGTTCAAGCGATATATCAAGACGTTTTTGGCAGTCAGCGTCCAAAACACCCAGGGGTGCCACGCTGGGGCAGCGTCCGTAATTCAATTCTTTGACCGGCAAGCAAAGCGGGTCTTCTGAGTTTTTTTGTTTATATCGCGGCAGCGCAGCCTCAGCAAAGTCTTCTCTCTTCCAATCTTTGTAATCTGTAATGTCTTTAAGCAGGTCGTAGACCAAAATAGTCCCCGAATTTTTTCCAGGCGCAACTGGAGTCGCCACGGTCGTTTTTTCGCGTTCTGCCGCATAACGACCAGATGTATAGACAAAAGGTTTGGGGTCGTCCAAGTTCACTAATTGCTGCACCTCTTTTTTGCCGCGATTTTCAAATAAATATTCAAAAATTTTCGGCTGCTTACTTTTCAGCAATTTAGCAACCTCGATAAGCCCAACCACGTCACTAAGCGCGTCGTGGGCCTTGGCGTGCTCTAGTTTATTTTGTTTAGTCAGCAACTCCAACGTATTGGTTGGCACTTTTTTACCGTCTTTACTTACAAAAGGCCAACTAATCCCATCAGGCCGCAAAGCCCTCACGCTACGCACCACATCTAGCAAGTCCCATCGACTACGCCCCTCGCTCCACTGCCATTCGTAAGGGTCATAAAAATTGCGCCAAAAAAACGAGCGCATAAACTCATCATCAAAACGAATATTGTTATAACCAACTGATATTGTGCCCGGTGTAAACACCTCTTTTTGTAATATTTTAGCAAGTTCCGCCTCTGCTAGGCCGTCCCTCAGAGTTTGTTGCGGCGTGATGCCCGTCACGGCGATCGCCACAGGATTAGGTAAAACATCATCAGTCAATTTTACCAAAAAATTCACCGGCTTTCCTATGGGTTTAAAGTTAATGTCTGTACGCTGACCAGCAAACTGCATGATACGATCATAGCGCGGACTTAAACCAGTGGTTTCAACATCATAAAAAAAGAATGTCTGGTTAGCAACCATTTAAAGCAGCCCGCTAAAGATCGTCGACAGCACCAAAATCAGCAGTGTGGCAAAAATTACCGCCCAGCGAATATCGACCCATTTAATCTTACCTTCGTTACGATCGTAGCTATCATAACACGGCAGAAAAATCATCGCCAATAACGTCACCAGTATTGATACCTGGGGAATTAATAACACATCGAAAAAACTATACGCTAGGGTCCAGTGAAAAGTTACAAAACCAATCTCAGCAACCAAGACACCCCAAACCATCGCTAGCAGTGTCCGCGAGTCCTCTTCGTCATAATTTAGCAAAATGTGCCGCGCAGTCGAAAAACCGATAATAAAACAGCCCACCAAAACTACCGGTAGCGCCACCAAGTGTGCCACCGCGAACAACACCCACAAACCAATAAATTGCGTGGCGGCAGCTTGCGTAGCCACCATTCTGCGGCTGCTGCCGTGTTTGATGAAAAGAAGCCATATTGCATAAACGACAGCTAAGCAAATTTGTACGACTAGATCTGGCATGACGCACATAAGCGCAACGATGCCAACACCGAAGACCATGTCTGGCAGATTTGACAACATGTTAACCCACCAGAAACGCGGCCTCACAAACAACATGCGCCACTTAGATATCAAAACCAAAATGATAGCGATTGCTGGCTGATCGAAAAGTAAAATTGACAGAAGTACTACCGTAGCTAGGGTAATGTCAAAGACAAAATGGGTGGCTGAAGTCAAAAGCGTCTTTTTATTCTTATTCCTCAATAAGTCCATATCTCGATAATTGTATCACAAATTGCTAGCGAATGATAACGACGAAATCTCTATCTGTCTGTACGTCCGCTGGTAAGTTAGCCACGTCGGTTATTTCTATCACTTCCACAGCTTCGCCCAACAGCTGCTTAATTTCAGCTAGGCCTTTTGGCTTTTTACCGCCTGTAAAATCTAATATAGCGTAACCGCTACCGACTAAAACAGTGTTGCCACCGTTGCTCGTCCCGACCACAGCGTCCACTCCGTTGGTGGCCAACGAATCTTTCAAGCTGGCCGCTAGCCCAGCAGTCGTTGTGGCGTTGTAAACTGCAACCGTAGGCGCGTCTTCTGGCACTTCGACTGGTTTTTCCTCTGGTTTCTGCTCTTCTGGTTTTGATGTATTTTCTACAATATTAGTGTCATCAATTTTTGCCGGTTCTGGAGCATCATAAAATAACACGAACAAGAAATAGGTGACTATTATCGTTACCACGACAATGACCGCTCCCCCAATAACTCTGAGCACTACGTTCGACTCATCTTGAAACTCTGCCCTGCCTTCTCGTTTGAAGCGACGCGAACGGTAATTTTCGATATCGTCTTCGTCGACGCCCAAATCATTGTCTGGATCGTCTTCGTCATCTACTGCACTGTAATCATTCGTCTGCTTGCGCTCTTTCACAGCGTCCATAACCTTGGCCCGCTTCTGCTTTGGCCGCTCATTATAAATGTCAAAATCGTCCTCTTCTGACCCTTCACTGTCGCCCAGCTGTTCGTCCTCATCGACATCTTTTTGCCAAAACAGCAACTTCGAACGCTGTTTTGCTGGACGCTCCTGCTCAGTCTCATCTTCAGCAACCCCTGGGTCATCGTCTGAATCATTGCCCTCATAATCTGGTAATAAACCGTTTCGATTGCGTGACATTGGTTTGTCAAAATCAACGCCCGAACCCTCGTCTTCAGAGTCAACCAAAAAATCTTCAACTGTGTAAGTTGGTTTTTTAGAACCCTTGGCTCCTCCCCCTCTGGCGCTGACAAAATCATCATAGCCTTTAATTTTCAGGTCGTTGCCGTTAGGCGCTGGCAAAGGCACGATCCCTTTGATTGATTTTTCGTCGTCCTCAACCAGTTCGCTGGCAGGAATACCTCGCCCAGTCCGCGCCGTAGCGCTGGTAGTGTGCGTTTTCACATTTTTTTTACTTGGCACAAAGCCATCTATCGATTTTTTCTTATTCATGGATAGTCAAATTATAGCACTCTTGTCTATTTTTTTGCAATAGCCACTAGCTTTATTTGGAAAATCGCGCTACAATTGGGGAAATATGGTCAAAAAACGCAAAGGTAGCGACCTGCCGAAAGTTCACAAACCAAAATCGTGGCAATCTGACCTGTTAGGGGTTTTGGTTTTTGTAGTGATAGTGGCGGTGGGAGTTTTTGTGATTAACGTAGCAGTGTTTCGCAGTTATTCTGTTACAGGCCCAAGCATGGAGCCAACCTTTTATACGAAAGATCGCATTATCGTGAACCGCTTGCCTGTTACCTGGGCCATGCTCCAGGGCAAACAATATGTCCCGACACGTGGCCAAATCATTGTTTTTGAGAACCCACTATATAAGAGTGGCGAAGAAGATAAGTTTATTGTTAAGCGTGTCATTGGGTTTCCCGGTGAACATATTAAAATTCAAGACTGCGCAATCTCAATCTATAATAACGAACACAAAAATGGGTTCGATCCTTATGATGATTTTGATATCAAGCCCGTTTGTGTGAGCGGCGACATTGACCAGGTAGTAGACGACAACGCGCTATTTGTAATAGGCGATAATCGCGATGGACGCTACTCGCTTGACTCTCGCAGTGGGCTTGGACAGGTGCCGTATGATAAAGTCGTTGGGCCAGTTGGCGTGCAAATTTATCCATTTGACAAAATTCAACTTTATTAAACCTGAGCTCGACTGTTGAGCTGGCCTAGTTTTTCTTCAAGCGCCGACAGCTCTTCGGCGTTTTTAAATTCGATGATAATGCGTCCGCCGCCCTTTTTAGTACTAATCGTTTGGGAAACTGGTAGACCTAGTTTGTTCGATAACTCTCTGGTAAAATCGGTGGTGGTGATTTTGGCCGCTTGTTTAATCTGGGGCTTCTTAGAGTCTTCACGCTTGGCGGCGACCACGAAACGCTCTGCCTCGCGCACGCTCATGCCTTCTTTGATTATTTTTTCGACCAAGTTCTTTTGGGCCACGCCGTCCCCTGCTAGAGCCAAAACTTGACGCGCATGCCCTTCGCTAATTTCGCCTTTCGACAAGGCTGTTTTAGCAAAATCAGGCAGCTGCAACAACCGTAAGGTATTGCTGATGGAGCTGGTAGCTTTTTGACCTCGCATCTCTTGAGCGATATCATCTAGGCTCATATTGAACTGTTCTTTAAGCTTAAGGTACGCCGTTGCCGTCTCAAGCGGATTTAGGTCTTCTCGATGTAGATTTTCGATGAGCGCCAGCTCAAGCTTTTGCTGGCCCGACACAGTTCTGACAACAGCTTTAATGGTCTTTAGCCCCGCTATTTTTGAAGCGCGATACCTGCGTTCACCAGCCACAATCTGATATTTACCACCAGCTTTAACTGTTACCACAATTGGCTGCATCAAACCATGTTTTTTAATTGAGCTCGCCAAAAGGCTCAACGCTGCTTCGTCGAATTCTCGCCTTGGCTGATCAGGATTTGGCTCAATGTCGCCAATATTCAAACTTCTAAGATCCGAAACTTTTTCTTCGGTGTTTGCAGTTACGTCAAACTCGTTCGCTATAATCTCTGACGAAATCAACGAGTCAAAACCTTTGCCTAATCCTCTTTTCATCACTCTGTAATCCTTTCAATGATTTCGGCTGTCAAAGCTTTGTATGCCCTGGAGCCTTTACTTAGTTTATCATAAACACCAATCGGCATGCCAAAACTTGGCGCCTCGGCCAGCCTGACATTACGCGGAATGACTGTTTTGAAAACTTTACCAGGAAAGTGCCGCTGAACCTGCTCAACCACCTGACGTGCCAGGGTATTTTTCGCCACCATGGTCATAAGGACGCCAAGAATTTCCAGTGTCGGATTAAGACCGTTGGAACGAATCAGCTTGATGGTGTTTAACAATTGGGTCAATCCTTCCATGGCGAAATACTCGGCCTGCACTGGCAATAAAACAAAGTCTGCCGCCACGAGCGCGTTGACGGTCAACAGCGATAAACTTGGCGGCGAATCAATGATGACGTAATCATAGCTTTTGCACGCTGGCTGAAGAATTTGCCGCAGCTGCACAAAACGTTCGTGAATAGTCAATTTCGCCAGACCAGGTTCAGCATCTGCCAACTTAGGCGTGCTAGGCGCTATATAAATTTTTTTAAACTCGGTTTTGACGATGGCGTTCTTCAAGGTCGTAGTGCCGTCTAAAGCGTCTAGAATTGTCAGCTTCAGCCGATTTTTATCTATACCCAAACTAGATGTCGCGTTACCCTGAGGGTCGAAATCTACCAATAGCACCCTGAAGTTCTTCTTAGCCAAAAAATAGGCAACGCTCACAGCCGTGGTCGTCTTGCCAACTCCGCCTTTTTGGTTAGTTACCGCGATGATTTTGGACAATTTTCCCTCACTTTCATAGATTAATTGTAGCATATCTTATTATTTCTGTGTTACAATTGAACCATGATTCTAGCTATTGATACTGGAGGGACCAAAACCTTGTTCGCGGAGATTGACAACGGTCAGATTATTCACGAGCTAAGGACTCACACTCCGCATACGCCCGCTGAATATATGGCGCTGCTGGAAAAAACCCTAAAAGATAGCTTTAGCGGTGCATATGAAAAAATTATTATTACCATGCCCAGCGATATAGAAAATGGCGTGGTCAAGGCCGCGAAAAACCTGTTCAACGAAGATTTCAATCTGTTAGAATCTTTGCAAAATATTACTCGCGTACCCGTAGATATTTTTAACGATGCTAAGTTGGCCACACTGGGCGCTACCAGTGGTCAAGGGCGCGAAATGTACCTTACTTTATCTACCGGTATTGGTGCTGGGCTAACTATTGACGGTCAACTGTCGCACGATTTGAACTCGCTCGAAGTGGGCCATATGATTATTGACAATCAAGAGTGGGAAGATATCGCCTCGGCCAGAGCCTTCGTCGAAAAACAAGGCGGCAAGTTGGGTAGTCAGATACCCGAGGACGACCAAGCGTGGCAGGAATACGCTAATAATCTTGCTAAAGGCCTACTAGACATCATACCGGTTTTGCGACCAGACAGAATTATCTTTGGCGGAGCCATGAGTTTGAATTTCGACAAATTTGTCGACCCTCTGCGCAGCATCCTCCAGGGTAGCAGTCTGAGCGCGCGATTTCCCGTACCAGAGCTGGTCAAATCACAAGATCCCGAGAGAGCGGTGATATTAGGGGCCATTAAATATGCCGAGCAAAACACTTAAAATAATCGCTGATTTTCCAGAATATAAATTCGTCAAAGGTAGTAAATCGTTCTGGTTGTCGCCCAAGAAAGTCATTTTTTACAACTCAGACGAAGCCGAATTGTTGCACGAAATCGCCCACGCTATTTTGAAGCACACAGATTTCACAACGGACGCAGATTTAATCAGAAAAGAACGAGCGGCCTGGACAAAAGCCAAAGAATTGGCACTGAAATATGGCGTCGCTATCACCGACGCAAAAATCGAAAAAGACCTTGATTCGTACCGCGACTGGCTACATTTTAAGTCTACCTGCCCTGACTGTTCTCAAAATGGCGTCCAGAGCGTCGATACCCTAGATTATCGTTGCTTTGCCTGTAACACTAGTTGGCGAGTCAACCACAACCAGCACAAAAGAGTACGCCGCACAAAAATAACCCCTTACTAGGGGTTATTTTTACACTAACTGAAACTAAACTGTTTCAATTTTAGTATTTTTCTTGGCTGGGCCTCTGCGGCTGATACGACCGCCACGACGACCAGCTTCACGAGCCAGCTCGCGATTAGCTGCAAAGCCACCTGTGTGACCGTTGCGGCCGCCCATACGACCGATACGCGCGTAGAAGTCTTTACCGTGTCGAGCTAGGTTAGTAGCGGTAGCCTTGGCTGCGCCTGCTGAAGTTCCTGACATATGAATTTTCTCCTTTCGTCTGGATACTAAAAAGGCCCGCGCCTTGTTGGCACGAACCCTCCATTTATTATATACATCGCCCACAAAACCAGGTTGTCCCCGACCTCACAGGTTATACGATGCCATTATAGCACAATCATAATCAAATGTCAATATTTTGCTCGTGTTTTCTATTGATTCTTCAAAGCTCGTTTGACGCGATCTTCGACGGGCAGTTCAACAGGCACGTCCTTCAGCGCATTAGAAGCATCTTGCAAAGAATATCCCAGAGCAATCAGCGCGTCTAGGGCATCGTCGGCGCCACCTTGAGCGTCGACACTGGCAGACGGCTGAGCGTAAATCTTTGGCGCGCCTACACGATCCGACAAATCAATAACCACTCTCTCGGCAGTCTTTTTGCCGACTCCTGGTGCGGTACCGATATATTTTGAATCGGCATTGGCCACGGCGTTGCGCACAGTCTCCGGATCGCCCAGCGACATAATAGCCAGACCAGCCTTGGGCCCAACACCCTGCACGGTGATTAACAGCTCAAATAATCGCTTGGCCGCCAAGCTTGAAAAGCCGTAAAGCTCTTCGCTTTGTTCGCGCACATGATGATAAGTGTAAAACTTTACTTCTTGATCAACGCTCAAAGAATCATAGTCCACATTACTGATGGCTATCTCATAGCCAACCCCTGACACATCAACAACCACCGCGCCAGCAACTTTCTCCTCCACCTTACCCTTCACAAAAGCTATCATATCCCTATTGTAGCACTAAACGCCCTCGCGACGATAATTAATCTACTTTTTAGCAGCATGGTGGTGTTTATTGTGCCGTCCGCGCCCAAAGTGCAATAGCCCTAGCAACACCCAGAAAATAGTAACTACACCGCAAATCGTTGTGAAGGCAGGCAACCCCATAAGTTTAATGAGTGGCATCGACAGAGCTGTCACTATGCCGCCGCCCATTAAAAATTCAAAAAACATTTGCTTGTAGCCAAAAGATTCGACGGCGTTGGTCTCGTTTTTTGGATCAACCATTTCGGCGAACAGTAGCCCCGTCGCTGTCATACCCATAGATTGACCAAAACTAATAATGGCGTTCTGGAACCAATTATGAGCGAACATTCTGCGAGCCAAAAAGATCGCCGCCAAAGCTATCCACGCCACGCCCGACAGATATAATATGCCAAAAACTGCCCCGTCGTGCGTGATAAAATCAAGCGACATGGTGCCGATGGCCGTCATAATCATAACGCCAAGTGCCAACTCGCTAACCAGATTAACCACAGAGCGCGACACCTTAATGCGCAGTTTCTGACAAACCAAATTAATCACAATGCCGCCAAACATACAAAAAATAAACAGTGGCAAATACGGCATGACGTGAAAATCAAGCTGCGTCAAAAACGCATAATCTAGCACATATAACGCCTTGTACGTAACCCAGCCCACCCCTATAGACGCTGCGACCACCAGGACGTTAACAACGAGGCGGACAAGCGTCAAATGCTCTTTGATGCTCACGCCCTTTTTGACAATTTCGTCCAAAAGTTCAGAATAATACATCTTACCTTTCAGACGCTCTAAAATACCGTCGTGAGCAAAATATTTGCGCTTTTTCGCCCAGTTAATAATCAAAACGCCCAAAACTAGCGCTGTTACTAGGCTGGCTGTGGCCAGACCCCTGGCAATGACTCGGCCCTCAGGGTACCCAATATTGTCAAACACCATACTCATACCAGAAACTGTACCGTGCCCACCCTCAAAACTAATCTCCAGCAGGGCCGCCACATATTCAGGCGCACCAAACACGGGAATAAGTATCAATAGAGCCACAATGCCTCCGATCAAATACTGGCCCCATGCCAACATCTGTCCAAAAGCAATTTGCGGGCCAGCCAGGTGGAGGATTTGCTTGAACGGAATCAGCGGCCTAGCGACAAATAGACAGGCAAAAACCACATTGATAAGCAAGCCCGGCGCGCCGAACCAGGTTTCGTAAAAATGTTCGCCAATCTGATAATCTGGATAAAGTTGCCCCATAATCTGTGGCCCAAGCAGCAACAGCAAAAAACCAGCCACTAAGCTAGCAGGCAGATAAAACCGACGTACTCCTGGTGATTTGGTAATAAAAAAAGCCACCCCAAACGCCGCCAGCAAAACCAGTCCAGCAACAAAATAATCGACGATCTGAAAAACCATTAGCTTAATACTACCACATAAGAGAACAGTCGTGCAATTAGCCGAAGCAATTCACTGATTATGATTATGTTGGAACAGGCAAGCCTAATTTTTGTAGTGGTATATATTCAAAATAATAATGGCAGCCGACTGTCACAATGTAGTCACGCACATCTTTATATTCGTCTTTCTTAAACCAGTCAGACAGCAGATACATATATTCAACCTCAATATTCAGCAGAGAAAATAATTTTATGTATTGCTTCTTTTTGAAATCGCAAGTTTGTAGTTTTTCGTCAACAGAGCCGGCGACTTTCTGAAACTTTTTTTCAACGACATATGCTGTATTATTGATAATTACATAAATTGAATCATCAGGCAGGAGTTTCTTTGATAAAACATTTTGCCAATCTACTCCGCGCTCGTCCAAATAACGATAAAGTCCGTGTTTCTGAAAAATATTACCGACAAGTTTACTCTTATAGTAAACATCTTGATATTTACCGTTGTTTTTCACACTATAATCTTTTTGTTTTGATAGGAAACTTGCTAAATCAGTTTCTCCTTCAAACACTAAGCCTGTTTTTGTATTTGCACCACCAACTCCACCAGCCTTCATCTGTTTACTCCTTTTAATTCGTTATACCTTTTAATTGATAAATCCAAATATTCTTTTTCCATATCTATACCGATAAATTTGCGCCCGTGTTTTGCGGTGGCAATGCCCGCCGTAGAACTGCCGGTAAATGGGTCTAAAATTACATCGCCTTTATTGCTTGCTGCTAAAACAATGCGTTCTAGCAGTTTCAATGATTTCTGCGTAGGGTGTTTGCCGAAAGTTTTCTCCTCTGGGCGAGGTGTTCCAATAGACCAAACAGAACGCATTTGTTTATTTGGCTTTTTCATAAAATCTTCTGAGAAATCGCCGTCTTTCATCACCTCATAGTTGAAAGTGTGTTTGCTTTTTTCCTCTTTTCTCGCCCAGATAAGCGTTTCGTGGCTTGCTGTGAAATAACGACAGGACAAGTTTGGCGAAGCATTTGGCTTATACCAAGCAACATCGTTCAAGATTTTGTAGCCGAGCAATTGTAATGCATAGCCACACTGATAGATCGAATGATAAGTCCCGCTAACCCAAATTGTGCCGCTTGGCTTCAAAACTCGGCGACACTCTTCTAGCCATTGAACATGAAAACTGAAATCTTTTTCAACGCCTTTGCTTTCGTCCCACTTACCTTTATTAACCGAAACTCGCTTGCCAGCATGAACAGAAAATCCGCCATTTGACAGATTATAAGGGGGATCGGCAAAAATCATATCTATTGAGTTTTCTGGTATCTGTTTCATAAAGTTTATGCAGTCATCCTTGAACAAAATGAAATCGGCTGCTTCATAGTAAGCACCATCTACCAAGTCCCTGTTCAGCACTTTTGCCATACCGACATTATACCACAGTTTTGGTTGCAGTCTGTTACGACTAGCGAGCTATGAACGACGAAATCAGATTTTAGCGATGACCTAGCTTTTAATGAGTATAAAAACTCAATTAGTGAAAGCGCCGTTCGATGCGCCGTTACTTTTGCGAAGCAAAATCTTAAAAAACAAAAACGCCCTTTCAGGCGATTCTGGCGAATTTTTCGCAATTATGGGGTGGCTAACAGGAATTGAACCTGCGACCTCCAGTGCCACAAACTGGCGCTCTAACCGACTGAGCTATAGCCACCATATCATATATTCGTTGTTGTATTCACAACGTTGTGAATATTACATGGTACACCAGGAGGGACTCGAACCCCCGACACGCGGGATAGAAGCCCGCTGCTCTAATCCGCTGAGCTACTGGTGCAAATTGATAGTGTTTCGTGGTACACCCGGCAGGATTCGAACCTGCGACCACTTGGTTCGAAGCCAAGTACTCTAATCCGCTGAGCTACGGGTGCCCATTAAGATGTCACTACTCCCGCATTATAGCATAAACTCGACATTTTAACTAACCCGTCGCGAATCACGCATCTTTTGACGAGCAAATTTGGCTATTTCGGCGTCAACATTGTCTAAGGCCCACTCTACTTTATCGCGATACTTGATCGCCGCAGTCGCCAACAACCACGCCGCGGCCATTTTGATGTAATACTCGCCTGTCTCAATATTCTTCACCAAAATCAAAACGCCGTCAATAAATTCGTCGTTCAAAAAATTCTCTTGTAGCAAAATTAAACCAAAGCGCACCGTCCACGGCTCGTCGCTTATTATATAATCCAAAATCACTCTATACGACTCTGTTTGACTGGCTTGAATCTGAGTATACTTCGTGGCCAAAGTGTCGGTCTGCGCCCAGCTGGACAAGTGAGGCAAAACTTCGTCAAAATACGAAAAAAGCTCGCTCGCAACCAGTTTTGGCCTGATGTATTTCGGTAGCATCATAGTTAACATTTTTTCTTCGTGCGTACGCCAGGTGTTATTTATCAGAAATTCCCGCCAATCGCCTTGGGCAATTTCACGCACCAGTTTACGCAAATCTGGCACCCTGACACCCAAATAGTCAACCGTTTCATCTTTCACAACGCGCGCAATAAACTCGCGGTACTTGCCATCTTTTTCGGCTAGGTCCTGTAGACTAGCTAGAATTTCTTGATTGGTCATTTTTTTCGTATTCTTCTAAGATTTTTAGCTCTTTTGCGTCGAGCTCAAGGTCTTTTTTGATCTCTTTTTTGAGTTTCAAATCACGTTCACGATCTTTGGCTTCAATTTTCATCAACCCGTGCATCTCATGGATTAACTTCTCGAGCCGTCTGGTGGTTTTGGCGTTATCTAAACTCTGCAACAAAGCCAATGATACCGCCGCAAAAGCTACTGAAAAAGCGATTATTTCATAGACTGTTCCAATCGTATTGGTGTCCTTATTTAATATTTGTAATACTACGGCGATAGCCGCCAAGACAACCAGCCAAACCAGAGCTATCTTAGTTCTTTTTGTATGCATAACCACATTGTAGCACTTTTCAACAAAAAAGTCTGCCCCCGGCAAACTTTTTTGTGGTTTTTGAGCAAGATTATTGTTCAATTTCGCGCATTGTTAAGGCAATTTTTCCGCGATCATCAATCGCCTCAATTTTTACATTGACCTCTTGTCCGTCCTTTAGCGCATCCGTAACTTTATCTAGACGCTTATTAGCGATTTGCGAAATATGTAACATGCCGTCAATACCTGGCAGAATGTTCACAAAAGCGCCAAAGTCTTTAATGGCCACAACTTTTCCTCTGTAAATCTTACCGACTTCTGGCTCCTCAACCAGCCCCGCCACCCAATCAATAGCCTTCTTCATTGACTCTGGGTCGCTCGAAGCAAAAGTAATCAAGCCCGTCTCAGCAATGTCAATTTCCACGCCAGTGTCCTTAGTGATAGCTTGAATAGTCTCGCCACCCTTACCGATGACCGTGCCGATTTTGTCAGGGTTGATTTGCAGCTTCTCAATGCGCGGCGCATATGGAGAAAGTTCTTCGCGCGGCTCTGAGATGACTGACAACATATGCTCCAAAATCAGCCCGCGGCCGTCTTTGGCTTGAGCCAGTGCCTCACGTAGAACTTGTGGCGGCAAACCATGCACCTTCATATCCATTTGTAAAGCCGTGATTCCCTCTGTTGTACCAGTAACCTTAAAGTCCATGTCGCCCGCAAAATCTTCTTGGTCGGCTAGGTCGGTCAAAATATAATAATCTTCACCGTGCACCATCAAGCCCATAGCCACTCCAGAAACTGGGCTCTTGATAGGCACACCAGCGTCCATCAAAGCCAAACACGACGAGCAAGTAGCGGCCATAGAAGTGGAGCCGTTTTGACTCATGATTTCTGTGACACTGCGAACTGCGTATGGAAAATCTTCTGGCTTTGGCAGAACCGGCACAAGCGCACGCTCCGCTAGATATCCGTGGCCAATTTCGCGACGACCAGGGCTGCCTAAACGACCGGTTTCGCCCAGAGTATAGCTTGGCGCATTGTAATGGTGCATGTAATGTCGCTCTTCATCGGAAGCTTCCATGGTATCAACCATCTGCGCATAGCTAAGTGGCGCCAAAGTAACGATATTCATAGCCTGGGTTACACCTCGCGTAAATAAACTGGATCCATGCACCCGCGGCAATACTGCCACCTCAGAACTTAGCGGCCTGACATCAGTGGTTTTGCGGCCATCTGGGCGAATTCCCTTAGTGATGATATCTTCGCGCACGTTACGATGAATAGCAATAGTCAAGGCTTCGTCATACTCCTGCTTGATTTCCCTGTAGTCATCTTCGCTCATTTTACCAGCAAAAGTGTCGTGCATTTCTTGACGCATTTTAGCCAGCATCTCGTTGCGCTCTGGGTAATCAGTGTGGAGACTTTCGGTGAACTTCCCAGCTACCCACTTATCCACTTGTTCTTGAAACTTTTCGTCAGGTTTTACTAATTCGTATTCTTGTTCTTCAACGCCAACTTTGGCGACCAAGTCTTTTTGCAACTTAAGAGCTGGCTGAATATTTTCCAGCGCCCACTCAATAGCATCGGCCACGACTTCTTCTGAGACTTCTTTCATGCCAGCCTCTACCATCATAATGCCATTTTCACGACCAGCCACTACTAAGTCTAGTTTGCCAGTGCGGTAAGCCTCGCGCGACAAAAATGCCGTAAATCCACCCTCGTCAGTCATACCAACACGCAGACCAGCCACTGGGCCATCAAACGGCGCACCAGTTAACATTAAAGCCGTAGATGCCGCAAGCATAGCAATGACATCTGGGCGAAATTCTGGGTCAACAGACAACACAGTTGCCACGACCTGCACTTCGTTACGATAGCCTTTTGGAAAAAGCGGACGAATCGGCCTGTCGATTAGGCGTCCGTTCAAAACAGCTTCGTCGCTGGGACGGCCCTCACGTTTGATAAAACGCGAACCAGATATCTTGCCCGCCGCATAAAATTTTTCTTCATAATCTATGCTCAACGGGAAAAAATCAGTATTGGGATTGACCGAGCCAGCAACAGCTGAGCCTAAAACCACCGTATCGCCGTAACGAACCAGCACACTACCAGGCGTGCGAAAACCGACTCGCCCCACCTCTAAACTTAATTCGCGGCCCAACCACTGAGTTGAAACCTTTATTTGCTTATCCCCATTAGGATTGATGATCATAATAGACCTCTCTTTCTGCAGAGTAAGTAACGAGTATCTGTCTTTCGTCGCAAAAACGGATATCCATCACCTACACTGCGTTAAATAATTAACGGCAGCTATTTAACATAGCAACTCAGCGTCTATTCTACCACGAAACAAAGTTTATCCAAAATGATAATGAAAAAGCCAAGGAAGCATGGGGCGCCACCTTGGCAAATAATAAGATCCCTTGGCTTTTTCGTTCAAGTATTATCTGTTCTAAGCGGGATATAGCTCCCGTCGTCTAACAGAACAAGAATTTCTGAGCCAACAATCGCGCTCTCACTGCGAGCCGATAGCCAGAAAGTTCTTTCGTGTGGCAGATATTCTACCACACGTACGAATTGATAACTGCCTTCTATTTGACGAATGGACTCATGCTTTGGTTCTTCAACAAGCAGAGAAGTCAAACCGAGACTAACGCCAACTATCAACAAGAGCACGCTTAGAACCATGGACTTGCCACCGTCCCCGCCTGATACCAGCAGAAAGATAATTCCCGCAATCAGCAGAACGAGACTGAGCAACAGTGCTACAGGAGCGTGAGAGCAAGAAAATGGACGCTCAGATGGCTCAAGCTAAGGATAAAATGAATACGGCTAGAAGACGCTAGTCTAGTTTAGTACCAGATTCATTATATGATCCAAAAGCTGCAGATCCAACGTAGTCAGTACCATTAATAGACAGCCAGTGAAGTGTTATATTGTCATTACTTGAGCCGCTAATCCAGCACGAGAACATAATTTGCGCACCAGACTTTTTATACTTACCGTTCCAGCGTAAGAAGGCTATTGGATTGCCAGATTCATCGTAGCCACCGGCTTTATCGTCGAAGTATTTACCATAGTTAGTGGCCCATATGATGTTTATATCATTGAGGTTAATATAACGGCCGATGAGCGCAGCATCTTGGCAGTATTTTTCGGCAGTATTTTCTGAAATAACATAGCGAGTTGGAGTTCCTGGCTGTTCCGGTGTATTTCCATTTGATTCTGGAGCAGGATCGGGTTCTGGACTTGGTTTAGTTACGACTAAAACAATAAAAGTACCGGAATTTACAGTATCACCAGCATTAAGAGACTGAGATTTTACGGTCCAATTAGATTTGACTATAACATCACGTCCATCATCACTTTTTATTTCAACTTTGAAACCCCTACTGCGGAGATCTTTATATGCGGTGTCGGCTTGTTGACCAGTAACATCGGGTACTTCAATAGACGAGGCAGTTGTATCTTCGGAACTATTATTTTGTTTGGTTGGCGGCGCAAAGCTACTTTTTGGTAGCAATGATCCTAATAAAACTAAAATGATTATTATAATAATCCAAATCCACCATTTCTTGTACCATTCTTTACTTTTTACTAGTCGCAGTTGATTTTTCTGCATTCTTACTCCTATCTCCCACCATATTAGATAGTTTAATTATACACTAATTATGATATAATTAACATATCGATTGCGGTGCTAAATAGCGCCGTTTTTATTTACTTGTTGTTTGGCACTGCTGATTTAAATGATAGGAAACCATGGCAAGTAGCGATCTCACACTAACAATAAAGGCAAATTCTTCAGCAGCTGAAGCAGCGTTAGCCAGGGTTATTGACCAAGTCAATAAAATGGCCAACCAGACTGATAAAGATTCAAGTCGCTCGAGTGCGGCCTTTGATAGAATTTCTGCGGCAGCAGTTGCGGTCGGTAATGTTATTGCCAATGTTGTGACAAATGCGTGGTCTAAAATGACCGCTCAAATAGACAATGCGATAAAACGTTTTGATACTATGAATAATTTTCCTCGAGTGATGGAGAATTTGGGTATCGCGAGTGATAAATCTGCGGCAGCAATAGCCAAAATTGCAGATAAACTGAAGGGATTACCCACCGCATTAGACTCCGCAACTTTAAGTGTACAGAGGTTAGTCAGTAAAAATGGCGATATTGACCAATCAGTTGAGTTATTTTTGGCAATGAACAATGCAATTTTAGCTGGCGGAGCGCCAATGGACTTACAAAGAGCAGCGTTAGAACAGCTAACTCAAGCATATACTAAGGGTAAACCGGATATGATGGAGTGGAGGAGCATGATGTCAGCAATGCCGGCTCAGCTAAAACAAGTGGCTGCTGCAATGGGTTATGTTAATGCTGATGCGCTAGGAGAAGCACTGAGAAACGGTAGCGAGTCGATGGATGCATTTATGGATACATTTGTGAGGCTAAATAAAGAGGGTATAGAAGGTTTTGCGAGCTTTGAGCAACAGTGCTACAGATGCGTTATTTATAAAATCCAACATAACTCTCACCTCCAAGAGATCTGAATGTACAAAGGTAGCGCCCAAACCACCTAATGTCTGCATTCTATCACATTTATGTTAAAAAGTCAAGCTTAACAGGGCCTAGAGTCAAGTTCCCGCAAGAAAAAAACCGCTCCTGATTCACAAGAACGGCTTAAGTAACAGCGTGGTGCGCGGTAAAGGACTTGAACCTTCACGCCTTGCGGCACATGCTCCTAAGGCATGCGTGTCTACCAATTCCACCAACCGCGCGAAACCTGAGATTATTTTAGCAAATTACCGCATTATTTTCAACTCGCCGTTATCGTCTTCGGGAGCTTGTTGGGCTGGACTCGCTACCTGCGCCGCTGCTTGCACAGGTACTGGCTGCTGTGTTGGTTCATTTTTTGTTGTTGTTTCAACAACGTTTTTCTTGTCTTTGTGGTGATGGTGTTTTTTGTCGCCCTCGTCAGGTGGCCGAGCTTGAACTTGTGAGCGCTTGGTCAGCCAATCGTCCAAAAACGTCGAGCCTCCACTAGGAGCCTTGGGTGCACTGGCGCTTATCTCTGGTCGTGCTACTGGACCTATTGGCTGAGCTGTTGGAGTGCGACCACCATAAGAAACCATCTTTAGATGCTCTAGTTCCTCCTTCTTTTTCTCTTCTGCTTCGACGGCACCACTATTCAGGCGCTCGTGCCTTTCTTGCTCCACCTCGGCGCGCGGACGACCATATTTAGCCAGCGACAGCCTTTTCACTGCATCTGCAAGATCTGGGTTAGATTTGCCCATTGGCGGAATCGTACTCATGGTAAACGGCTTCGATGGATAGCCGTCTACTAGCACTTTAGTAATAGTCATATAATTCGGTAGACGCTGCATGTCCTCTATATCAAAAGTAGGACTAAAGTTCTTGACCAACTGTTCAGCGTCTTCAAAACCAACTCGACCAATCAAGAACGAGCCGGCGTTACCGATAATAGCCGACTTGATTTTATCCGTTAGCTGCGACATAAACTGGTTCGCCACTATCAAGTTCAGGCGGAATTTTCGAGCCTCTGACAGAATCGACTCAAAACTATCTGTGGCAAAGTTTTGAAACTCGTCCACAAACAGACAGAAGTCGTGGCGCTGCTCTTCTGGGATATTGACACGGCCCATAGCTGCCGCCTGAAATTTCATCACAAACATCATACCTAAAAGTTTAGCGTTGACTTCACCCACGGCGCCCTTAGACAAATTGACCAGAAGTATTTTCTTGTTATCCATGATGTCTCTCAAATCCAACCCTGACTTTGTCTGACCTAAAATGTTTTGGGTCATGGTAGTTTCAAATTGCGCCCACTTGGATACCACCCAGCTCGTCACCTCGCCAGCATCATTAGAACGTTGAGCATTTGGCCACTCCTGTGTCCAAAATAACTTGGCGCGATCGTTCGTCAGGTGCTGTATCCTCGACTTGACGTACTGCGGATCCAACAAACAGGTCGGAATATCCATAAAGGTACCACCTTCTGGCGAATCCATAATCAAGTGTGCAGCGTTACGCACGATATTCTCCATACGCGGCCCGACAATACCAGTGTGCCCAGGGTCATACAGCGAGTACAACATACCGACCGTTTCAGAGATAATAAAGTCCTTGGTCTTCACTCGGTCAGGATCATTTGGGTCAATTTCAAAAATATTCATACCTATTGGGTGCGATAAATCTGCTGGGTTAAAATAAATTATGTCTTCAACACGGTTTTTTGGTACCATACCAAGTAACCGCTCCACCGCGTCGCCGTGCGGGTCAATAAAACAAAAACCGCGCCCAGCTATCATGTCCTGCAAGGCCAAGTTGACTTCAAGGACAGTTTTACCCATACCAGTACTACCCATGATATAAATGTGGCGACGACGATCATCTTCACTAAGCCTGATTGGCTTCTCTACGCCACGAAAGACGTTGTTTCCCAGCAACAACCCTTCTTCTACGATCTTTGACGGACCGTCTACCTGCTTAAATTCCTGTCTGACTAACGCAGAAGTTGGAACGCTGTCAGCCCTCGGCAAGTGAAACAGCGTGGCTAGCTCCACCGTGTTCAAGATGTTAGAGTTAATAGTCTGCGGAAAAAAGCGCATTATGTAACTGGTGACCAGTTTGCGAATATCCTTAGTCGGATAGAATTTAAAACCGTTATAAATTGGCGAATCGAATTGAGAAAAAACGGACACTACGTTGTTGAGCAACACCTGGGCTTTGGCGTTAGTATTGGACGAAGTGACCACACGGATTAACGTTTCATAACCCGCCTGACGAGCCTTGCCCTCCAGAGCGTCCACCAGAGCTTCTTCGTTTTTTGAAAGCGGCTTTTGCTCAGATTGATATTTCTCATACGTCTTAACTTCTAGTGGCTTGGCCAATATGGTAGTCCAACCCTTGGTTAGCTTACTGGCTTCAGATGAATCAATTTTTTTACCTTTCTTCAGATTATCAGCATACCGTTCGCCCTGAGAGCGCCAGCCTGGATTTGCCGGTCGCAACATAATTTGTATGCCCACTCCGTCGTCCTTTTCTGCCTGCGACAAAACGTTGAGCAGAGCAATCATGCCGTCTTTTTTGGTCTCTTCATATGAAGCAATCGGGTACGCATAATCTTTTTTCAGGAAAAATTCACCCCCCAGAGTGCTGTTTATTTTACCAACCTGATTAAAAACATTCTCGTCATTTAACGGCTGCAAGCGCGCCATCGGATAGGCCGCCAAAACAGATTGCTCAATTGTGTTCATCAAGATGTGCGGAGCAGAAACATAGAAATGGACGACTCCTTTGGTCGCTGTAATTTCAAATGAAATGTGGCGCTGACCGTGCAGGCGACTCTTAAAACCCTTTAGCGCAATACTTGAAATTATATTGTACATAGTTTGAGATTGAGAAATAGACTCCTCTGTTACGTCGCGCGCATCGCGATTTCCCGCATCAATGTCATCAGTTGGCGGTGGCAGGTGTATCATAAAAGAAACCATCTTGAGGCCACGCTCAAAATTTTTATCAGAGCGCAAACGAGTTTTATAAATATGCCAGGCTACAAGAATAGCAGCCAGCACTGCAGCCACCACTATAACAACACCGACAATTATACCACCCATGATTCATTTGTCGCCGCTAAGCGGCCTTATTTCCCTCACCATAGCGCACAGATCGATACTCATCTTTTAAGTCGTCAAAACGTTGTTTTTGGGCGTGCGGATCGTCTTTAGTCTCTTGAATAATTGCATTTCCCTTTTCCACCCAGGCTTTCTCAATACGGTTAGCATGGCCGGCCACTGTTGGCGCTTTTTCGTTAGGGTTTGTTTGCGGCTGTGGCTGGGCTGACGCCGGAGAAGTCTCCGCTGGCGGTGGGGCTAGTTGTGGTTGAGGCTGCAATGCGCCTGGCTGCGCTTCTTGGTTAGAAACAGCTTGCTCAGTCTCATTACCCGCCTGAATCGGTGCCTCAATGTTCTGTGGTTTAGGCAGTTGCTCAAAACCCGCAAAAGCATTTGGAGCCTGCTCTTGACTTGAATTGTTGATTTCTGGGCTACCGCCCCCAAAAGAATTTCCCGTATCCATGCTTAAAATTATAGCATATTTCTTGATGCAAGCAAGATTAGAATCGCTTGTTTATGAAGAATATTGCCACCACTTCAATTAGAATTACCACCAAGACTTCTGGCAAGTTTACCGCGCCCAGCGAAAAGAACGACATGATAAATATCGGCGCCAAGGCCAGCACCCCTGAGATATATTGCACTTTGCGCATGCGTATTTTGCGCACTTTTTCACGCTTTTTGTTTATTTTGGCGGTAATCAACATGGCTACGCTATAAACGATGCAAAAAATAATACCGTAAACAATCGTGAACACCCCGACAACACCGAACAGCCCGATTGAAACGGGATCTGTAAAAGCAAAAATCAACGCTAAAGCGCCGATCCCAAGCAATAATCCTATTAATATCAAATACCTATGCTTCATTCCTTTTACATATTACCACAACTTTTAGGTTTTGAAAGAGTTAAAGAGGCTTCGCCGAACGGTTTGAGGATCATCCGCCTAAAACCAATTTACTATTGAGCGCGATCTCACAGGTTGTCCGGCAGAAGCCGACTGACCGCTCCTTATACGGGAGCATATTTTACAATTAGCGGAGCTCCGACTATTATGGACTACGTCGAATTTTGAATTCGAAATTTTCGGCGTGCTCAACGCTTATGTCCATCATAGTGGTTAGACTATACTTGTAAAAATATAGTCACTCCCACTATGATGTGTTTTAGCTCTTTTTTTGGTATTTTATTGTTCATTTTAAGAGCTTTTTTGGTCAGTTTTTGTATGTGCTAGCTTTTAATTTTTGTTTTCAATATTTGATGTATTTTAAACGTTTTTATTTTTTAAAAGCTTGGTTTAAGTCTAACAGATTTTATTCAAAAAGTCAATGCTTTTATGTATTCATTAGCGTTTTAACCATGTTGTTATTTATACAATCTTATACTGTTGAAGTGCCTGCTTATGAATAAGTTTTTTATAATTTTAGTGTTGTAATAATAACAACATTCTTGCATTGCCTCATGCGTTTTTGTTGGATTATGTGAGGCATGGTGGCCCTACGGATATGCAAGGCTTCACGACATTTAGTGACACACCCCCCAAACCTAAATTTATCCAAGTATTTTTTGACTAGTGTTTTGCTAAAAAACACAATAAGTACAAAAAGCTGAGCTTGGGATAACGGATAGATAAATACGCTATGGAGTCTAAATGAAGGTTTATTCTCTTACAAAATTCGTGACCTATCAAGTTCCATAATTCATTAAGTTGTTCAGCTTTCTGAACATTGTGCTTGTGCTGTTGCTATCTTGCCGTAAGTTTGGTATAATACCAGAAGATCTATGGAAAGATTTTGGGGCTGATATAGCTTTCGACAATTGGACATTAACAAACTAATCTGCTGGACAGTTGACAACTTTATAGTCGTATTAAGTGCAAAAGATTCTTTTGTAGCAAAGGTTAAGAACTTTTTCCAAGTTCCAACTTTTGCGCCAGTTGCTGCTTAAGTTTTAATTTAAGCTTTTAGATTTTATCGCAACCGTCATTTTTCGCGACTCGACATAACGAAAAATGACGTCATATTCATGTCGATCGCACGCTCAAATCTTGTGAGTTTTTGCGTGCTAAATATCTCACAATGTGGCCACAAAGAGCTTTGAAAATTTCCGTGCTTTTGGCCACACGGATCGTGAAATTTTCTAAGTCCCGTAGACGATTAGCTAGTTACCTTTTGGACGCGGGGGCAGTACCCGCCAGCTCCACCAAAGTGCCTGATTTTTACAGTTTTCCACAGGTTTATAAATGAACAAATTTTTTATCAAAAATGCTTGACATAAGCGTTTTTATTTGATATCCTAGAGGTAGGTTCTGAACAAATAACTTAATCAGTTAAATGGGGGGAGCCTAAGCAAACACAAACATTATGTGGGGAGCCCGAAACCTACAAAAACAAGTCGGGCACCAAACTCTTTCCAATATTAACGGCTACCAACTCTCGCAGGTAGCCGTTCTTTGTTATTGAAACAGGAACTTTGTGATACAATAAAATTACTATGATTGCGAGAACTAATTCTGTTACGGTTTTGGGTTATTCTGGCGTGATTGTCGACATAGAATGTCACGTCACAAAAGGCTTACCGAGCTTCCAAATCGTAGGGCTCGCCAACAAAGAAATCGGCGAAGCCCGCGAACGTGTACGCGCAGCAATCACAAACTCGGGCTTCAGTTTTCCGCCTAAGCATGTCACGATCAATATGGCGCCAGCCGACACAGCCAAAGACGGCACACAGTTTGATTTACCAATTGCCGTGTCGATTCTACAATGTTCCGAGCAACTGTCGCAAAGTTCGACTGACAAAGTTTTGTTCGCTGGCGAACTAGGACTGGACGGTAAACTACGTTCGATTCGCAGCTCACTGGCTATTGCGGAAGCGGCCGCTAAGCACGGTTTTGAGACAATTATCCTGCCTAAGAAAAATGCTCAACAAGCAAGCTTGATCGATAACATTAACGTCATTGGCGTGGAATCTTTATCTGACGTTGTGCTGCACCTTTCTTGTGAAAAAATTGTTAAACCAACAACAAAATTGAGCACCTGTAAAAACGTTGTTAAAAATACAACTGAAATTACAGACATCTCTGATATTAAAGGTCAAGAATCCGCAAAGCGCGCCTTGGTGATTGCAGCAGCTGGTCACCACAACATAATATTTTCAGGCCCACCCGGAGCTGGCAAAACCATGCTGGCCAAGGCTTCACTAGGGTTATTGCCGCCTATGACCAACAGCGAAATTTTTGAGGTTACTAAAATTCACTCACTGACGTCGAGTTCGGATAAAATTATAACCAGCCGACCGTTTCGATCACCGCATCACACGGCTAGCCACATATCGCTCATTGGTGGCGGCTCTAAACCTCTACCTGGGGAAGTTTCCCTGGCGCACAACGGAGTGCTATTCCTAGATGAACTGCCAGAATACTCTCGTCAGACCCTAGAGTCTTTAAGGCAACCCCTAGAAGATCGCAAAATTAGCGTCAGTCGTAGTGCAGGCAAGTCTACTTACCCAGCTAATTTTATGTTGATAGCGACAAAGAACCCCTGCCCTTGCGGTTTTTACGGTGATTCGACTAAAGAGTGTACTTGCGCACAAACACAGATATTAGCCTATCAGAAGCGTATATCTGGCCCTCTGCTTGATCGAATTGACATGACCATTAACGTTGCGCGCGTACCACAAAAAGAGCTCCTCGATGCCCCTGTCGCCAAAAAACCGCAAAAAACTTCCGCTGATTATCGCGAGCAGATTATGAAAGCACGTCAAGCTCAACAAGAACGCCAAGAAAAGCCCAATTCGTCTTTGTCTAGCAAAAAAATAATTGAGGTGGCCCAGATGACTGATGGCGCTAAGAAGCTGCTGGAGACCGCCGCTGAAAAACTTGAGTTGTCTGCTCGTTCTTATTTTAAAATTATCAAGGTCGCCCGCACGATTGCCGATCTCAATGAGTCCACTAGAGTCACCGAAAAAGAAATCTCCGAAGCTCTGCAGTATCGCCAATAAAAAATGGCTCCCTGCTCTTTTTTCGACTCCCCAGGCCCTTGTAAAGACACTCGCTGTTTGATATAATAACCAAGGAGCTTGTGTGGGAGTTTTTCATTTGGCGCCCATGCGACTATTAACAAGTAGCGCGGTTCTGTAGCTCAGTTGGTAGAGCAGAGGCCTGAAGAGCCTTGTGTCGCTGGTTCAAGTCCAGCCGGAACCACCATATGCGGGTTTAGCTCAGTTGTTTAGAGCGCTTCCTTGCCAAGGAAGAGGTCGAGAGTTAGAGTCTCTTAACCCGCACCATTTTGCCCAAAAAAGTCCGCGGTCCCGTCGTCTAGCGGTTTAGGATATCTGGTTCTCATCCAGAAGATCGCGGGTTCGAATCCCGCCGGGATCACCAAAACTAACCACTTGAGCGGGTGTAGTACAGTGGCTAGTATGCCAGCCTTCCAAGCTAGAGACGCGAGTTCGATTCTCGCCACCCGCACCAAACACACCTGTCGGGGTGTGGCGCAGTTGGATTAGCGCGCGCGGTTTGGGACCGTGAGGTCGTCGGTTCGAGTCCGACTACCCCGACCACAATACTAACTTTAACAAAACGACGAGGAGTCACTAAGATAGTTAACGCAACTATTCATATCAACGAGGAAATCAAAGCCCGCGAGCTGCGCGTAGTGAGCGAATCTGGCGAACAGTTAGGCGTACTAACTCGAGCTGAGGCGCTAAGAATTGCGGCGGCAGAAGGCAAAGACCTGGTTGAAATTAGCCCAAACGCAGAACCACCTGTTGCAAAAGTGATTAACTGGGGTAAATATCAGTACCAGAAAACAAAAGAGCAGCAGCGTAACAAAAGAAGTTCGCGTTCCGGCGGAGATCTAAAACAGATCAAAGTTGGCCTAAAAATTGGCGAAAATGATCTAAATATCAAACTAAAGAAAATCGATGAGTTTTTGGCCGACGGCAACAAGGTTAAAATTATGATCATCTTTAAAGGGCGTGAAATGGCGCACCAAGAAATCGGTATGGATCTTTTGGATAAAATTATTGACAAACTATCTGACACCGCCGTTGTTGAGAGCAAACCATCAATGGCTGGGCGCAACCTCAGCGTTATGGTAAGGAGAAAATAATGCCAAAAATTAAGAGTCATTCCGGAACAAAAAAACGTGTCCGGTTCACTAAGACTGGTAAAATGCTTCGTGGTAATGCTGGAAAAAATCACTTTCAAATGAAGCAAACTAAGCGCGGCAAACGCGCTAAAGCCACCGATTCACAGATCGTGAAAGGTATCAAGAAATCACTTAAGAGAGCATTGGGAGCATAGCCATGAGAGTAAAACGAGGAGTAACAACCCACGCAAAGCATAAAAAAGTGCTAAAAGCGGCCAAGGGAATGCAGCACAACCGCCGTCGCAGTTTTCGTATGGCTAAGCAGGCCGTTACCAGGGCTCTGCAGTATTCATATCGCGACCGCCGCAACAAGAAGCGCGACCTGCGTAGCCTCTGGATTACTAGGATTAATGCAGCTGCTCGCGAAAACGGCACAACCTATGCAAAACTAATTAACGGTATGAAGGCGAAGAATATCGCCCTAGATCGCAAGGTTTTGGCCGACTTGGCTGTTAATTCGCCCGAAGCTTTTGCCGAGGTGGTGAAAAAAGCTGTTAAGTAAAATTTCATACTCAACAATCAAAAACACCCTGCCAGTTTGACGGGGTGTTTTTTTTGAAAATCGCGCGACAGATTAATTTTTATATTTGCTCGAGACCTTGCCGTCGCTAAACGTAACTGACACATAGCCGTTTTCTGCTAGAGCATTACCATACGAACAAGTTTCCGTTGTATATGTGACATCAGATATTTCATAGCTAGACTCGCTACAGCTACCAATTTCTCTGCCTACCGCACTGCTGACTTCATCTTTAGTCATGCCGTTAACAATTTTATCGTAAATTTCGTCAGCGTTAATGTCGGACTGTGCTGCTTCTTCAACAACATTGTTTATGTCCTCAGACAGCTTATCCAGAGAATTACTTAAAGAAATTTGCATTGATATAGCAATGGCTACAGAAATAACACCGAGAATCAATGTGACGACGGCCTTGGCCCCTGCTCTTTTAACTAAACCGACAACGCCAAATATCGCTGCCAGTGCGCCCAACACTATTGAAGCGTTGTTGATAATAGGGATAAAACTGGTAGCTATTGCCACGATGCCTAGTACAAACCCAGCTGTTACCAGACCACTTTTCTTACTTTTTTCTTCTTTCATATCACCTCCTATATGAATTAATTTTTATCAGCGATATCAAAAAGGACACCGCAAGGTGTCTTAATTCCATTCACAACTAAGCTTAGCGCTCGGCGGTTTATGCGGTGCCCATCTTGAGCGCCACAAAACCCATAGTTGTGATAAATTAAGACACCATCATTGTATCACAATCGCCCAAACAGAGCAAAAACGACTCGATTGCCGAGTCGTTAATGATAGTTAGCCTGCCTGTAAGCCGGGTTCTGTTCTCTTGCGAGAAGCAACCATCTATCTAGACTTGCCGTTGCCGACAAATTCAAGCGGATATGCGATCTGTTAGCGAGCAGCTAATTGGTCAGATCTCCTTGCAGTCAACAGGGTTTACCTACCTCACGCGTCACCGCGCGCGGTTGTGCGCTCTTACCGCACTCGTTTCACCTTTTCCCTTGCGGGTAGTTTCGTTTCTGTGGCACTTTCCCTAAAGTTACCTTCGGTCGCCGTTAGCGACTGTCGCGCTCTGCACTGCCCAGACTTTCCTACTCTTGTGCAAAATCACAAGCGTCGGTCGCCCAGCGGGCTAACGGTTATATTGTAACACAGACCCTTAATTCTCGCTAGAACTCGACACTGGCACTGTTCCTTTGCCGTCTTTGAGAAACCCACCCTTATAAACCGAGCGCCTCTGTAAGATTATTTTGACTCCCTGATTGTCAAGCGGTGTTTCTCTTCACTCTTGTCCACTTTATAATCTACCAGTAGCTCCACAGTGCCTATCATGCTTCAGTTGGCGTAAACGACGGTTCTTTTTGCATTATCGTATACTCTTATTTGCTGCTTGGATTATTTACTTCTTCCTGACTATACACTTCTTCAAACAGGTTGTCTTCAGGCAAATTTAAAAATCTCCTCATTCTCACCAAGTCACCCCTCGGAACGTCATCACTTGATATAAGTTGGATTAAAAAATCTCTGTCTATATCATTGTCGTCCGTAAAAGAGCCTACGTGCCCCCTGACTTCTTTTAGCAAGCTGATAATTTCTTGTCTAGACATCACTTGCAGCTTATCTACAATAATTTTATCAAAATGTAATTCAACTTTGCTGTCTTTAAGCTCTTCGTTCCACCATTCTCTCATCTCTTTTCCTCCTATGTAAATTAAGTGAGTGAGACAGTTTTACGACTTGTCTCAGGTCGTCAGATCAAAAGTTTTTAACTTTTTTTAGCCTGATCACCAGCCGAGCCAATGGCATACGCACCAAGAGAGTTTTTGTGCTCTACGCTAGTGGTCTTGCCATCTTGCGTCGTACGAACCGTTACGTGCAGACCGTAATCTTTGCCCATATTGCTTGTACTAGTGTGCGGAGGTGTTATCGCTCGCGTATCTCGAATTCTACGGTTATTTCGTCGCCCAATTGGATATTATCAGCTTTTCTGACTTTTGCAGGAACAGGAACAAAATGAGTACCGTCACCATAAGGCATCAATGATGTCGGCCATGTAGTTCTGCCTATAGTGGCGTTCACCGCTATTAAACCGCGGTCTGCCAGATCTTTGTACGGTTGACTCATATTTTTAGGAACGCGCACAAACCACCACGGCATATTGCAGTCGGCAAACATTTCTACGATTCCACTAAACTTTTCTGTCATATTGAATATTTTATCATAGGTCATAAGAAACAAAAACCAGGCGGCTGCGCCCATCATCTCTCTTTATATCTTACTGGCTTATGTTTTGATAGTTTCATTTGAATCTTTTTCGTCATTTGTTTGATGGTTTTATGGTTAATTTTCGCGATGCGATATTTGTTATAGTAACACCAGCCAGCAATCAACAACATCACGCCAGCGCTACCGAGCGTATTAACAATGCCAACGATATTAATTTCAGCCAACGTAAAGAAAAGCAACGCCGCTCTGGTCGCCCCGACCACGTCAACCCAGACAATTTCACTAAATGGCGCGTTGCGAACTTTGCGCGTGGTGGGTAGTTCCGCTAGTCGTGTCACCAGCCACAAAGCCACCGCGTTGATGTAAGCACTGACACCCAGGTAATATGACACGATGATCAAACCTGCGACTATGGCGATAATCATGTCAAACGGCTTGTAGCTCCAATGCGTATGACCAAATTTTTTATACGAAAATATAGAGAGAACTAATAATATACCAATAAGCACAGCGTTCAAGGCGATATTAAGAGTGAGATAAATCCCGCTGCCAACTTGCCAAACAAAAACCGTGGAAAACACCGCGTTGACGAAATACATCACCCAAGTAGCAAGCGAAATTTGGTGCAATCCCCTTAGCGTCATACGAAATCGCGCTGCATAAATCGCGATGGTCATCACAATAGAAGTGGCAAAGATTAGTTCGACCAGTATGTTCATTGTGAGCTATTATAACACAAATAAAAACCCTCCTTTCGGAGGGTCTCTATATAAATCGGCACCGTGCTAGTTTCCCACTTGCGCAGTATAATCGCCGCTGCTGGGCTTAACTTCTGTGTTCGGAATGAGAACAGGTGTTTCCCCAGCGCCATGGGCACCGAATCGACGCTTCTCTCGTCAAGAGAGAACCGCCTATCGATGTCAATGTGCTAAATCACTATACATCTTAACAATTTTAAAGTCAAGCGTAAGTAATTTCATGGATTGAACGAGTTATTTAATAACTCAAGTTACCAATTTAGTCTTAACAATGAGCTCAAGACAAAGTTCACACTTTTTCCTGAGTTCATTGTAGCAAAAAAGGTCGATGGACTATTAGTACGCTTCAGCTTCACATGTTACCATGCTTCCACCTTGCGCCTATCAAACTAATCGTCTATTAGTGTCCTAGGAAACCTAATCTTGAAGTCAGTTTCGCGCTTAATATGCTTTCAGCGCTTATCTGATCCGCACATAGCTACTCGGCAATGCGGCAGGTGGCCACAACCGATACACCAGAGGTGCGTTCACCCCGGTCCTCTCGTACTAGGGGCAAATCTTCGCAAGTTTCGACGTCCACACCGGATATAAACCGAACTGTCTCACGACGTTCTGAACCCAGCTCGCGTACCACTTTAATCGGCGAACAGCCGAACCCTTGGGACCTGCTCCAGCCCCAGGATGTGATGAGCCGACATCGAGGTGCCAAACAGCGCCGTCTATGTGAACTATTGGGCGCTATAAGCCTGTTATCCCCGGGGTAACTTTTATCCGTTTGCGCTGGCACTCCCACATGCATTAACATAATGTTATTCCAGCGGATCACTTACTCCGACTTTCGTCTCTGATCGGAATGTACTCCTCACAGTCAAGCTGGCTTTTGCGTATACACTATCACTACGATTTCCATCCGTAGTTAGCCAACCTTTGAACGCCTCCGGTACTCTTTAGGAGGCAACCGCCCCAGTTAAACTACCCACCACGCACGGTCCTCATGCCGGATAACGGCATAAGTTAGATGTAAATTATAACAAGGTTGGTATTTCACATTGCGACTCCACCAATACTAGCGTATCAGCTTCAAAGTCTCCCAACTATACTACACATGTTAGAACCCACAACAATGCGAAGCTGTAGTAAAGCTCCACGGGGTCTTTTCGTCCTGGTGCGGACAGACGGCATCTTTACCGCCAATGCACTTTCACCGAGTCCTTTGCTGAGACAGTGCCCACATGATTACTCCATTCGTGCGGGTCAGAACTTACCTGACAAGGAATTTCGCTACCTTAGGACGGTTATAGTTACCGCCGCCATTGACTAGGGCTTCAGTTCGCACCGTGAAGCACTCACCTTAACCTTCCAGCATTGGGCAGGAGTCAGCCCCTATACATCCACTTTCGTGTTAGCAGAGACCTGTGTTTTTGATAAACAGTTCCGTGGGCTCTTTAGCTGCGGCCTCCACACTAAATGTGTTAGCACGTCGCAATTTCCACTAGAAATTCATCACTGAATTTTCCTGACATTGTCTTGTTTTGCAGAAATCACGGCTACCACACTTGGTGTGGAGGCAGACCTTATCCCGAAGTTACGGTCGCTGTATTGCCGAGTTCCTTAGCAAAGGTTCTCTCGTAATCCTTAGTCTACTCGACTCGAGCACCTGTGTTGGTTTGCGGTACGGGTGGCCACAACCACATGTTAACTGACTTTTCTTGCCATCCTATCCTCAGGAATTCGACTTCCGAAGAAATCGTTTCATTCCCGGCGCCCAAAAGGGACACACGGTTAGACGGATACATACCAAGAATCCGCTCCTGATTATTAAATGTGAATCGTTAACTAAGCTGTTGCCAGTTCAGGAATATTAACCTGATGTCCATCGCCTACGCTATACGCCTCGGCTTAGGCCCGACTAACCCTGGAATCATTACGATAGTCCAGGAAACCTCGCTCTTACGGACGGCAGGATTCTCACCTGCCTTATGGTTACTCATTCCAGCATTCTCACTTCCTAACGCTCCACCAGACCTCACGATCTGGCTTCACAGCCGATAGGAACGCTCCTCTACCACTCCTTACGATGAACAAAATTTATGAAATTATTTCGTTAAGTAATTCAGAAAATTCAACTGTTCCTAAATCTTCAAAAGTAAAGTGTCCTTTATCGTCAAAAGTTGTAATCTTCATATTGTCGATTCCATCTTTCAAGATTTTTACACTTTCCTTGATAGGACTTTCATCGTCTGTCGATTCAAACAACAAAACTCCGTCGGTTCTGTCAACTAACTTCCTGTTAATTTCAAATTTAAAGAAGTTTTCATCAAGCGTATTTGACCATTCTGTATCGGCCGTCTTAGTTATTCCGAGCCATGGCGCAACAAAAACTACTTTTCCAACTTTTACATTATTCTCACTTAGATAACGTATAAGGAACCCCCCCCCCGCAACTATGGCCGACTAAAATCGTGTCATCTTCAAGCGGGAAGCGTTCGAATTCTTGTTTCCAGATTTCATACACAGGGTAAAATGAGTTTGGCATTTCGGCCGCAACTGCATGAATGTCGCGAACCACTAACTCCTTCGATAACCACGGAAACCAATGAGAATTACTTGCTGTTGGAAACTGCGTATCGTAATACTCGTTTTACTTGATGTGCCGTGAATCAAAATCGCTTTTGTCATGCTGACATTATATCATAAACTTTGTTCATCGCAAGAAGTCCATGTCTTCGGTAATACACTTAGCCCCGTTACATTTTCCACGCAAAATCTCTTGACGAGTGAGCTGTTACGCACTCTTTAAATGAATGGCTGCTTCTAAGCCAACATCCTCGCTGTTTAAGAAATTTCACCTTGTTTCCCACTTAGTGTATATTTAGGGACCTTAGACGATGATCTGGGCTGTTTCCCTTTTGAGCGACGAACTTAGCTCCGCCGTTCTGACTGCCATGATAGTTTTTATCGGTATTCGTAGTTTGATAAGGGTGGGTACCGTTTCCAGCCCCAGTCCTTTTCAGAGCTCTACCCCCAACAAATATCACATGACGCTAGCCCTAAAGCTATTTCGAGGAGAACCAGCTATCTCCGAGTTCGATTGGCATTTCACCGCTAACCACAAGTCATCCGGGAGCTTTGCAGCGCTCTACGGTTCGGCCCTCCACTACCTGTTACGGCAGCTTCAGCCTGCTCATGGTTAGGTCACCCGGTTTCGGGTCTAATCCTATGTACTTGAGTCGCCCTATTCAGGCTCGCTTTCACTGAGGCTACGCCAATTGGCTTAACCTTGCACATAAAATTAACTCGCTGGATCGTTCTACAAAAAGCACGCCGTCAGGGGACAAGCCCCCTCCGACTCCTTGTAGGCAATAAGTTTCAGGCTCTATTTCACTCCCCTCCCGGGGTTCTTTTCACCTTTCCATCACTGTACTAGTTCGCTATCGATCATATACTATATTTAGCCTTGGCAGGTGGTCCTGCCAGATTCAAACAGGGTTTCTCGTGCCCCGTCCTACTCGAGAAAACATACATAATGTCAACACCACTTTCGTATACCGGGCTGTCACCGTCTTTGGCGGAACTTTCCAGTTCCTTCTACTAGCAATGTTATTTGTATCATTATCCACTCAGTTACCGCTGTTGGTTTTAAGATTTAAAACTCTCAAATGAAAGTCCTAAATCCTAAAATTATGTTAACTCACAACACCCTTAAGCATTGGCCGGTAAGCCATATCAATCACATCTTACTTTGCTTGATTTTATGAGGCTGAGGGCGCTTAAAGCGCGCCCTCGCCTTTTGTGCCCCATAAGGAGCCCTACCAGAAAAACGCGCAAGCACGCCTTAAGTATTCTGGTACCCTGTCCAGGATTTGCACCTAGAAATCTTTCACCCCCTAGGTGAACGCTTTGCTTTAAGCTAACAGGGCTGGTCGACATGAAGGGATACGAGCCCCCACCTCTTTATTGGCCACTATAGCGACCGACAAAGCGCTCTGCTTGAGCTACATGTCGATGAAAACGAGCGGTAGGCGCGCGATAAGCGCGGGGGGGTACTGGTGTCTATGGACAATCCAACTACCACTGTAAACCAACTCGTTTTCGCTTTGCTGTGCACCAAAGTTTGCGACTTTAACAACTCACCCAGGAGAATCCCGTGCTTTGGTCAACGGTGCATAAGCAAAGTAAGATATGATTGAAACTTAAAAGGTTTGGGCTGTTCCAATTTCGCTCGCCACTACTTTCGGAATCATTATTTATTCTCTTTTCCTCGTCTTACTAAGATGTTTCAGTTCAGACGGTCTCCTCGCGTTAAGCTATGAATTCACTTAACCGTGCCCGTGGCTTTCCCCACGGCGGGTTTCCCCATTCGGACATCTCCGGATCAAAGCTTATTGGCAGCTCCCCGAAGCTTATCGCAGCCTCTCACGTCCTTCATCGGTAGTATATGTCTAGGCATCCTCTTATTGCCCTTGAGTACCTTTTTATGCATTGACTAAATTGGTAATTGAATCATTAAACTCAACTAACAACCGTCAATCCTATTTCGAAAAGTTTTTCGGGATAACATCTACTCTTGATAGAATAGAAATTATCTCAATATCTTATCATCATAAAGATAACGCTAATCGCATTATCTTCGTTTCAATTTTCTTACGATTGAACTTTAATTGTTAAATTTCGTTAATCCACCTGGGCGTCAAACTAAAGACTTGGCCGTCTTTATAATCTCTCGCTCAAATAGAATTTCTAGAGGTTTTTCTGCAAAACTTAGATAACTGAGAGCCATTTTAGCACAAAAAAAATCAGAAAGCAAGAGCTTTTATGAATTTTTTTAAGAAAATGTTTTCTGCCTGATGAAACGCGGTCCTGAGCGTCGTAAAAATATTGACAAAATACATATTGGTTATATATAATTTTGGACATAAATGTAAAAACAAAGGAGAACAATGAAAGAACAAGAAAATACTGAAAATACTAGTGACAACAGCGGCAATGCTGACGACAACACCGAACAGCAGACACCCGCACCCGCAAAGCAAGTCCCGCCTAAGAAGCAGAATGTCTTGTCGGATGGAGCCAGAGCAGTGCGCCGGGTTTGTTCTTACATCACCATCTCTGCAACATCGGTTTTTGTTTTTGTGGCCGTAATAGCACTGTGGCTGGACATGGGCGGCGAGATAGTTTGGAAATCATTCGCCAGCCTGGCAATTGTTGGCCTCGGCGCGCTTATTGTCTCAGCTGTTGCACCGCTAATCGACAGGCGCTAGCATTTGACAACAAGTCGGCCGCTACTGCGATCGCTTGGCTTGAAGTTAGTTTTGTTTTTGAGTTAGAAACTATCGCTAAAAACTAGTCAAAACAAACAGCAGCAACCCGACGACAACGCCGATTGTGCCGCCTACGAACATTTCCAGTGGTTTGTGACCCCGCGCATAGTACGGCATCTCAACATCTTTATATTGTGATTTTGACAACATTTTCTTAATAGCTATACCGTTTTCACCTGTCGCGCGACGTACGTTCACGGCATCTGTCATAACTATAATAGCCAGAGTAATGGCTATACCAAAACTTGCCGACCACACACCGTCCGCCAACGCGACATATGCGGCCAGAGCCATGACAGTTGACGAATGACCGCTAGGCATTCCTCCTGTCTCGCTAAAAGTTTTAACAAGGCCTTTTTTCTTTGACTCTTTTGGCTCTGTTATGTAAGAAACGGCGAGCTTGGCGATCGAACCAACCAAGTATCCGCAAGCGGCTGCAATTGCATACATTATTTATTGTCATCCTTTTCGGTTTCTTTAGGAATCAGGGCTACCGATGCCACCGAGTCGCCTTCAGCTAGTTTCATGATTCTCACGCCTTTGGTAGCGCGCCCCAAGGTCGGCACCGCATCAAGGCCCACGCGAATGGTGATACCTTTTTCAGAAATAGCTAGCACCTCGCCATTGTCTTCGCCCACTTCGCGTACGTCTACAATATTGCCAGTCTTCTTATCGACCACGGCAATTTTAATGCCCATACCGCCACGATGTTTGACCTCGAAATTAACTACCTTAGTCATCTTACCATAACCGTTACTACTGACTACCAAAAACTGCTTGTCGGCTCCCGCCAAATCCATGCCGACCACTTGATCGCCCGGTCGCAAGCGAATACCACGCACGCCCCTGGCCGCACGCCCCATAGCTCGCGCCTCAGTTTCGTGGAAGCGCACAGCCTGACCAAACGAAGTTGAAATAACGATATCGTCCTGACCTGAAGTCCTGCGCACCCACCTTAGCTCGTCGCCATCATCTAATTTAATAGCTATCATACCGCTCTGACGAATGTTGGCATAGTCTTTCACTGCCGTCTTTTTCACAGTACCCTTTACCGTAGTCATAAAGAGATAGCCTTCTGGCGACTCATCTTTACCATAATTAATAATGGTGGTAATTTTTTCTTCTGGCTGCAACTGCAACAGGTTGACCGCCGCCATACCTTTAGCAGCCAAGCTCGCCGCCGGCACTTCGTAGGCCTTAATCCTAAACACACGACCTCTGTTAGTAAAGAAAGTCAACCAATCATGCGTTGAGCAGATAATCACCTGGTCAACCACGTCTTCTTCTTTGGTGGTCAAACCTTTCTTGCCCTTTCCGCCCCTATTTTGCCGACGATAATCACTCTGCAACGTTCGCTTAATATAATTTTCTGTTGTCAAAAGAACAACAGCGTCTTCTTCGGGTATTAAGTCTTCGTCGCTGAATTTACCCAGTTCATGGTTGATAATTTTAGTACGGCGCTCGTCACCGTATTTCTCTCGCATTTCGTCAAGTTCTTCCTTAATGATGCGTAAAATTTCTTTTTCGTCCGCCAACACTTTCTCTAGTTCGGCAATTAATTTCTTCAGCTCTTTGAGTTCATTTTCAACCGCCTCGCGTTCTAGGCCCGTCAGTTTACGCAATTGCATTGCCAAAATAGCCTGCGACTGCACTTCGCTGAGGCCAAATTTCTTCATCAAGTTGGTCTTGGCTTCATCGTAAGTTTTACTTGAGCGAATCGTGGCGATAACTTCATCGATATTATCTAACGCTATCTTGTAGCCCTCGAGAATATGCGCCCGCTCTTTGGCTTTACGCAGCTCAAACTCGGTGCGACGACGCACTACGCTTTGGCGATGCTTAACAAACTCATTAAGAATATCTTTCAGACCCAAAACTCGCGGTTGCAGGCCATTAACCAGCGCTAACATATTATAGTGAAAACTCGATTGCAGCGGCGTCAACTTATACAATTGGTTCAATATCTTTTTCGGATATGCGTCTTTTTTAAGATCAATGACAAAGCGAATTTTGCCGCGTGCAGTCTCGTCTCTGACGGCCGCGATGCCACTCAGTTTTTTATCTTTAACAAGTTCGGCAATTTTTTCCTGCAAGTTTTCTTTTGAAACTCCGTATGGCACCTCACTGACAATAATTTTATGTCGACCTTTTTTATCTTCTTCTATTTCGGCCACCGCACGAATGACTACCGAGCCGTGTCCTGTCTGATAGGCCTGCTTCATTGGCTCGCCACCATAAACAATAGCGCCCGTCGGAAAATCAGGCCCCTTTACATACTTCATTAGTTCTTCAGTAGTAGAATCTGGATTATCAATCAGCAGTTTCGTGGCATCAATTAACTCACCCAGGTTGTGCGTGGGAATATTCGTGGCCATACCCACCGCGATGCCCATACCGCCGTTCAGCAGCAAGTTCGGCAACTTAGCCGGCAGCACTACTGGCTCTTGTTCTGAACCATCATAGTTGTCGCGAAAATTAACGGTGTCTTTATCTAGGTCGGTTAAAAGTTCGTTGCCGGGCTTTGCCAGCCTAGCCTCGGTGTAACGTGAAGCTGCTGGCGGATCACCATCCATCGAACCGAAGTTACCCTGACCGTCGACCAGTGGATAACGCAGGCTCCAATCCTGGGCTAAACGCACCATGGCATCGTAAATTGAAGAGTCGCCATGCGGATGGTACTTACCCATAACATCGCCGACTATACGCGCCGACTTACGGAATTGTCCACCCGGACGAATGCCATTTTCGCCCATAGAAAACAAAATACGCCTATGGACTGGTTTCATACCGTCCCTCACATCTGGTAAAGCGCGATCGACAATAACCGACATGGAGTAGCGCAAGAATGAATCTTCCATGACATTTTCCACTGTACGTTGTTCAACCAGACGACTGTGGGCAACTTTAGTGCTCGTTAGCTCTGTTGTAGCTTTTACAATATTATCTGCATCAAATACTTCGTCAGATTTCACGTTTTCATTTGGCTCTTTACTCATTTTTTACTCCCTAGATAACCTTTCGAACAAGTTTTTTGATTGTAAAATTGACTACACATCGAGATCCTCCAAGTTCAAGTCTTTAGACCTTGCCTGAATAAACGCTTTGCGCATCATTACCTCATTGCCCATTAGTTTGGTGAAAATGGCGTCAGCTTGCTCAGCATCCTCAATACTCACCTGTACCAAAACTCGGTTTGCTGGGTCCATAGTGGTTTCCCAGAGCTGATCGGCGTCCATTTCGCCCAAACCTTTGTAGCGTTGTAACAGAGTAATCCCGGCTTGCTTCACAATATCGTCAGCTGGATCAACATTGGCGCCCTTGGCTTTGCGAGCTTCGGCCAGTTCGGATATTTTAACGTCCTTGGATTCTTCGTCATAAACATAATGTTTAGTCTGACCCTGTTTAATCAAAAACAGGGGTGGTTTGGCTAGATAAACATGCCCACCTTCTACTACGTCTCGCATGAAACGGAAGAAAAACGTGAGCAACAGAGTCGCAATGTGCGAACCGTCAACGTCAGCATCGGTCATGATAATGATTCTGTCATAACGAAGGCCGTTGATATCAAACGCATCGCCAATCCCCACGCCCATACCTTTGATGAGCGAGACTATTTCTTTGTTAGCGAACATCTTGTCGAGTCGAGCGCGTTCGGTGTTTAGTACCTTGCCGCGCAGAGGTAAAATCGCCTGCGTACGTGAATCGCGTCCCGACTTCGCCGAACCGCCCGCCGAATCACCCTCTACAATATAAAGCTCGCACTCGGCTGGATTGGCTGACGAACAGTCAGCCAATTTCGACGGCAGGTTAAAGCCCTCCATGGCTCCTTTGCGCAGAACCCCCTCCCGGGCCGCCCTAGCAGCTTTGCGAGCCCTAGCCGCTAATACGACCTTGCTGACGATTTTCTTGGCTACATTTGGATGTTCATCTAAGTAATAGCCAAAATATTCGCTAATAACCGAGTCAACATATTTGCGTATCTCTGGGTTACCCAACTTGCCCTTGGTCTGGCCCTCAAACTGCGGATCTGGTAACTTAACTAGTATGACTGCTGTTTGGCCCTCGCGAATATCGTCGCCAGTTAAATTGTCGTCTTTTTCCTTCAAAAGGCCGTTTTTGCGCGCATAGTCGTTGACCACACGTGTCATGGCCGTACGAAAACCAATTAAATGCGTACCGCCCTCTGGGTTTGGCACATTATTAGCGTAGGCGTTGACGTTTTCGGCATAGGTGTCGTTATATTGAATAGCAATCTCCACCATGCAATCTTCTACTGGCCGCTCCACGTAAAAAATATCTTCGTCTAATACGTCTTTACCATAATTCAGGTTTTTAACATAGCTCTTGATACCGCCCTCAAAATAATATTCATAGCGCGAATCCGTGGCCTCATTAGTGGTTTTTATCCTAATGCCCTTGGTCAAATAGGCTTGGTGTTTAGCATAATTTTTCACCCATTTGTAATCAAGCCGGATGGGGTGAGCCAGCTCTTGAGTTTCCTTGAAAATTTCGGGGTCTGGGTAGAAAGTAATAGAGGTGCCATGCGGCCGATCGGTTTTGCCGAGGTCTTGTAGCTTAGTGGTTGGTTTGCCGCGCTCAAATTCTATTCGATATAGCCTGCTGTTGCTCGTAACTACCTCTGCTATAAACTTGACGCTTAGTGCATTAACCACAGATGAGCCAACACCGTGCAGACCGGTCGCGACCTTATAGCCACCGCCGCCAAACTTACCACCAGCGTGCAGAACGGTCAAAACCGTCTCAAGGGTTGACTTCCCAGTCTTGGGGTGAATATCCACAGGAATACCGCGGCCATCATCAGTAACGCGGCAACCGCCATCAGCTAACAACTCAATCATCACCGTAGTAGCATGACCCGCAATTGCCTCGTCAATACAGTTATCGGCGATTTCTTTAATCAAATGGTGTACTCCTGTATATCCAGTCGAGCCAATATACATACCTGGCCGCTTGCGCACTGGGTCGAGACCCTCAAGTACCTGAATTTGTTCAGCGCCATAAGCGTCGACAGCTTTTTGTTTAGCCATTTATTTCCCCTCTATTAAATTTTTTATAAACTTACTTTATTCTAGCTGATTTTTACGCAAAAATCAAGCGTAGACCCATTAAAATGCGAAAATCGACGTATTTTAATAAAAAAGCGCGGCCCATGTTGCGCATTTTATTAAATATGGAATTGGTGAGCCTGCTGGGACTTGAACCCAGGACACTCTGCTTAAGAGGCAGATGCTCTAACCAGCTGAGCTACAGGCCCTCACGGTGAGTAATTATAACAAAACCATGCTAAAATAACAACATTCGGCCCGGTAGCTCAATGGATAGAGCGGCTCCGTCCTAAGGAGAAGGTTGTACGTTCGACTCGTATCCGGGCTACCACAATTGCAATTTCAGCAGATTTTGGCAGATTTCCTGCCAATTTTTGTTTCGTATTTTTTCAACTCCTGCCAAAGGCAAAAGGGTGTTTGGAGCGAAAATACGAAAGAACTACTTCTGTTCTTACAGATAGCGTTAGCATATTGACTTTTAAACCAAAGTGTGCTATAGTGTGGGTGTAATTGAGTAATCGATTACAAAGAAGGCAAGGTGTTCGCAGAAATTTAACTCTGATTTCTTGCCTCGCACATTCATAATTCGTCTATTTACCTGGTGCTGTTGTTTAGCAGCGTATTTTTCACCTGACTAAGTGAGCGATACGCTGTTAAACAGCAAATAAATCCCCCCGAATGTGGTCGATTCGTAATGAGTCACCACGAAAAGAAAGGAGATTTGCATCATGGCAAATCAAATCACCCCCCCCCAGTCCGCTATCCCCGAGTTTTGGCACGGCATTTATGCCTCCACCGATGAGGAATTGGCTTTTTACGGTCAAAACACCATCGAACAATTGATTAAATATTGGAGGCGTCGAGAGCGCGAAAAAGCTGGTCGCATTAAGGAATATCAGTCCGAAATCAACCTGTTGGACGGTCAAACCGTCGAGACTTTACGCGAAATCGCGGCTCAATACGAAAACCCAGAATTTCCGAAAATTGGAAAATTCGAGGAAGATGAGAGTTGGCAGGATACCGAGCTGGAACCACTTGATGTGGATTCGTGCAATCGCAAAAGCGACACGACTTCGCTCAATGTCTGCGGATGGTGTAAGTATGCCGAAGGTGGCACTCGCCGTTTCAGCTATAACATCACCGCAGAATGTGCCTTAATACCCGAAGAACTAGGCAACGGTAGCAATTACGACGGGAGAGGAGAATTTCATTTTAATACACCTTGTGCGTTGAAGAACGGAACCGATGCTCTCATCAAAACCTGCGTCAAATATCTCACGGCGAAGCGTGAGGAGGCCAAAGAAAGCAAGCGTCGAGCAGCTTCGAAAGTTCGGTATCTGTTGAAAATCGCCAAAATGGCAGAAAAGAAACCGGCACTTTCGAGTGAACGACCATACGATTGGTTTAACCTCGGTGACAAAGTGATGTGTTTCGTCAACTTTGACGGAATAACCTGCGAACCAGGTTTTGTTTCCGGTAAGGTTGTCAATGGCTATCGCCACCACAACGGTCGCGTTTCGGTTATTGCGGATGAAAAAGTCCACAGTAATGCCGATAACAAGGACGGTTGCGGTTTGGTTTACGGTATGTCGCGCCCTGAAGTATTACATGAATGGGAATACGAGTATCTCAAAACCCACCCTGAATTCTTAGAAGTTTGGCTTCGTGCTGCATCGAGCGGGTCTTTACCAAATTTTGAGGCGTCAGCCTTTGCTGACAAGATTTGATCAAAACAGGCGAATTACAGCCCTCTTCCGCAAGGTTGAGGGCTTCGCCATTTCAATTTTTTCGTATTTTCACCCCAAACATTGTAAAAACCTACCATAGATATCATGGACTTAATTAAGTCTATTTTTAATATAAGTATGATTCTTGAAAATGAAAATGCCCCGCCGCATCTGGTTGATACGGAGGGGCGAGCGCACTAATGTGCGCAGGTGACGCGCGGGGACGCAGGTGGTTTATCGCACGTAGCGAAACCAACCTCCGCGCTTGTTCGCGTCGTAGAATCCTTTAACTGTGCCTTTTCGATATGAGCCGTCAGTAATGTTGGCTCTAAAGAGAAACATTCCAGGAGTCCCAGATTCATACATCAGCCCGATAATCTGGACGATTACTGGTTGAGGCATATACATTTTCTCTTCAAGTGGCTTGCCATTGTGGGCGACCATTAACATGCCGCGCTCACTAAACTTAACGCGGAACTTCCGCTCCTTGTCAAACGCATACTTGAACGCGTCGATGAGCTCGGCAGCCGAAGGCCCACCTACAATCTGCATGGATTCTGAAGTGCTATTGGTGGTATTCATACGAACACCCCTTTCTGTTTCCACGTGTACCCTGTGGAATGGGTCTCTATTCGATATTTCTATCGCGCAGTTGTCATACAACAACACAAGCATTGTATCACAGTAATGATAATTTGTCAAGCTTCCCAACCTCACGCAGTATTGTGAGCTGATCCATAATTTATGCTATCATTTAGCTATGCGAGCATAGTACAGCGGTAGTATGCATGCTTCCCAAGCATGAGACGGGGTTTCGACTACCCCTGCTCGCACCAATTCAGAACAAGACGGAAAATTGTCGCCCGAATGGAATGAGCTGATTAAATTCCGAGACGCAGACTGCTTAACGAGCCAAAAGCGTCAATCAGTCTTCCACTTCGCGGGATAAATAAACTCTATTTTTTCCTTCTTTGCCACATATTTTTTCTTTATTTTGGTTCTGTTCGACTTTAAACCCGGCAGGGCTTGTCGACAATATTTATCTAGCTCGCAGAATATATTTTGGCAATCAATGTACTGCAGCGGTCTGTCCCCGATTTTTTGAAAATCAAGCCCCAATCTTTTAAACTCTTTTTCTTGATTGTCGTACATATATTTTATGATGCCCGACTCTGTGTAGCCGTCGATATTCTCAAAACATTTTTTAATACCTCTTTTCGAGCCAGGGCCAACAACCGTAAACTCATTTTCGCTCCAATCAACTGCGTTGCTATAGTTAATGTCCGTAACCAGCTGGTAGGCCATAAAATCGCCAATCAAAGGATAGCTTTTCAAAATATTAAACGCGTCCTCCATTGTTTTAGCCTTCAATATATCCAGATGAGATTTGTCCTTAAGAAAGATTTTTTCCAGTAACGCTAGGTGATTATCGTGTTTCCTGTTGTAACCAAACGCCTTAGTGGCGCAGCTAATATAGGCATCGCTATAAATAGGCTTACCGGCGAGTATGGAGCTCTCTAGAACCTTGGAGTATTTTTTAAAATCGAAAGTAGAGAGCGTTATGTCGCCCGTGGCGTTCTTTAAAAGTTCCCAGGTGGATTCTTTATTGAATAGCTTAAATAGCAATATTCTAAACAGCACATCTTCGTCCGAATAAAATTTGCCATTGTAAATGACGTTTTTTAGTAGATACTGGCTGACCCTGTCGTTAACTCGATAGGCGTTGCAGAACTTATATTCCTGAAAAATCGGGTCGTCAGTCAACGGCCCTTTATCTCCGTTTTTCTTCTTAACAAATATATTTTGCCTCTCGTGGGCAAAATACCAATATAAATCATAAACCTCTTGTCGTTTCTTCATTGTGCACTATTTATTATACATGGTTTTTGGCGTTAAACGAAACTAAAACCCGCGCATAACGCGGGTCTCTGGTTAACGACTTTCGTTAAGTCTAATGCTGCTCATTAGGGTCGTTTTCGGCATCTTCTTGGGTCGCGTGCACCGTGCCGGGCAAGTGATCTGGCGGACCATAAACCGTGTAAAGCTTCAGTTCCGCATCACCAGTGTTGGTAACGTTGTGCCAAGTGCCAGCAGGCACAAAAATCGCCCAGTCGCCCTCGACCTCTTGCACGAAATCTAGGCTGTCCTCGCTCGAACCCATTTCAACTTTGCAATTACCCTGTTCGATACGCAAAAATTGATCGGTATCGTGATGAACTTCCAGCCCTATATCGCCGCCCGCTGGAATGGTCATCACCGTCAACTGGATATTTTTCCCAGTCCAAACAGTTGTGCGAAAATTTTCATTTTCAAGCGTTAACTTTTCGATATTAACTACATATGGCCCCGGGCCGTTATCTGATGTATTCATTTTCCTCCTCCTTGAGTTTTAGTGATTAATAGCTCTATTTTAACACATAATACTCCCCTCATGCTATACTTACTAGCGAATATGATTAAAGCAGTGATTTTTGACATGGACGGTACGCTTATTGACACCGAGCCGATTTGGGTAGAGGCCGAAGTGCACGTACTTTCTGAACTTGGCGTGTCGATTAACCATAGCAATGTGACGGAGACTACAGGCATGCGCATCGACCAAGTGGTAAAATATTGGCACAACAAACACCCGTGGAGTAGTCCGACTATTCAAGACGTCGTAGCTAAAATTCTAGAGCAAGTCGAAAAATACATTATTGACCACGCGCAGGCGTTACCTGGCGCTAAGGAGACTGTGAAATTATGCAAAGAGGCTGGCTATACATTAGCCGTTGCATCGTCTTCGCCCAAATCACTCATCGACCTTGACATCGAAAAGCTGCAAATCAAACGCTATATCGACGTTGCGCATTCGGGCTACGATGAAATTCACGGTAAGCCCGATCCCGCAACTTTTTTAAGCACTGCCCGCAAACTAGCCGTTGAGCCCGAAGAGTGCGCGGTTTTTGAAGATTCTATCAACGGCGTGACAGCAGCCAAGCGCGCTGGTATGTTTTGTGTCGCAGTGCCGCCTAAAAATGTCGACTTGAAAAAATATCACGAAGCTGATGTCATTTTAGGGTCTCTACTGGATTTTGATATTGAGTCGATTAAAGAGTGATTTCGTATGCACATTTATTTGGACTTAAGTTTTCGCGCTCAACAAGATTAAACCCACAACTTTCCATGGTTTTGCGCGAGGCTACATTGCGCACATGGGCGCGTCCGATCAATTTTTTATGACCCCGTTTTGACGCCTCTTTTTTCAGCAGCTCTAGCATGACCTTGCTCAATCCGCTGCCCCTGCAAACTGGCCGCACGCAATAAGCCACTTCGCACACGTTGTCGCTCTCGCCTGGACAAAATTTCAATTTAGCAACGCCGATAGGATAATCTTTCAAATACATTATGTAAGTAATTTTTGGGCTCTGGCTATTTGTTTTGGCAATTTGACGCTTCAGATATTCACGCCACTTGGCGTAACTTAAATGATGCGCGGCGTTGACCCAGCCGATTTCTTCAACTGGAATAGCCTGGTACATTTTCCATTCAGATTTACCCATGAGTTCGTCTAACTCGCGCAAATAATGTTCACTCATTTTACTCAATGAATCCGTGCAAAGTCGAAATAACCGCCCAAACAATAACCACGCCCGCGATTAAAATTAATGTGTGCAGAACTACTTTTTTACGATCTTCTTCGTGGTGAATAGCGGGAATTAAATCACTGGTGGCAATATAAATGAAGAAGCCAGCAACAATGGCCAGCAAAGGCATGAGCGAAATTTCCGCAGCTTCGCCGATGATATAGAAAACCACAGCCGCCACAGTTGTCGCTAACGCCGACAGAACGTTGATTAAAAGAACTCTGCTTTTTTTGACCCCCTTGTGTAACAGCAAGCCAAAATCGCCGATTTCTTGGGGTATCTCGTGAGCTGCAACAGCCAGTGTGACAACAATGCCCGTCTCAATCGAGACCAAAAACCCTGCAGCAATAGCCACGCCGTCAATGAAATTGTGCACTGTGTCACCGACGATAATCATTGGCACCACCGCGTCTACGCGACGCTTATCGTCGCCAGGATGATGGTGATGGAACCATCTCAACAAACTCTCAAAAACAAAGAATATCAATAGGCCAAGCAGTATAAAAAGCGACGCCTGTTGCGGCTCGGACTCTTCCATGATTCCCGGAATGATGTCTATAAACGCTGCAGCTAATAACGCCCCCGCAGCAAACGACGTGGCGTACTCCGCCAACCGCCGGCGCTTCTTGCTACGTAGTAATAAAATCCCACCTATGAGCGAAACCAACCCGCCTAAAAGCGCGCAGATCGCCACCATGCATAATGTATTCATAATTCCAATTGTACCACATCTATGATAATATATCTTCAGCAACGGTTCCATAGCTCAGTTGGCTAGAGCGCAGCATTCACATTGCTGAGGTCGTAGGTTCGAGCCCTACTGGAACCACCAGGAATAGTTTGATGAAAACTCACAAAGAGATTGAGAAATATATTTTACAGATGCCAAATGCGTTTTTGGATTATCCTTTTGGCGAAACCACGGCAGTTTATAAAGCTGGTAACGGCAAAATGTTTGCTTTAATTGCTGAGGGTTCGACGCCAGTGCGCATCAGTCTCAAAGGAGATCCGCAACTTAACGAAACCTTGCGCGAGAGATACGAGTCCGTGCTGCCCGGTTGGCATCTCAACAAAAAACACTGGAACACAGTGTTGGTGACTGGTCAGCTGACTGATGCTGAACTAAAGGATTTGATTCGGCACAGTTTTGAGCTAGTTAACTAAGCTTTTTTCTACTTATTATTCTCAGCATGTTGATCAAGAATTTCGTTAACCATGGCGTCGGCGCCACGATTGTGCTCTCTGTAGACGTGGGTGAATTTTATTTTGTCAAATTTGGCAGCTAATTCTTTGATGCGCTCATAAATCGGCCACAAGTCTCTATTTTTAACTTTGTAAAGACCGTTCACTTGGTTGATAACCAGTAAGGAATCTCCCCTGAAGTCGACATCACGAGCGCCTAGTTCCAGGGCTTTTTCCAACGCCAACAACACGCCGTGATACTCAGCCTGGTTGTTGGTGGTGATACCTAAATACTCACCTCCTCGATAGACCTCCACACCATTTTCATCTTCAATTATAAAGCCGCAAGCGCTGTGCCCAGGGTTTCCTCGCGACCCTCCGTCAGAGAAAACGCGCACACTTTTGTGTTCATTTTCCGCGTCATCACGATTAGCTACGTCCAAGTTTAAACTGCTTTCTTCTGCGTCAGCGTTGTTCGTGTTTTCTAGTACAGCTTCGTCTGCTTTTTCTGGTCTCAACACACCCTCGGCAATTTTATCTAGATGCGCCTGGTTAATGTTTTTGTTGTTCACTTCAACTAGCCCGCTACTAGAAAGATTGTTGCCGGTTAAATTATATATAGTTAAAATTACAACGATATTATTAGCGTATTTACCTTCAACATAAATGTTTTTGAAACTGTGCTCTGCCTTAGCAACGTCTTCTTTTGTCATGCCAAATTTTTGGGCTAATTGCTCAATGGCTTTTTCGGGCTGCTCGTCTTTTTCAAGAAATCTACTGGGTAAACCTAGCCGACCATCTTTATGACGTTTTAAAAAAACCCCGTTCCCAGAATTGAGAACCAGAGCTATTAAAATTTTGGCATTTTCATCATTCATAGTTTGTAATTTTTACAACGATATTGCTAGGCACCTTTTAAGGTGTCCTTCAGCTATCGGTCATTGAATCTCCTGAGAAATCCAAGTGGGTGTCCGCAAAATATCACCACGGTGACATTTATATAGGTCTCCCGTTTAAATTAATGTGGAATCAATTTATGATAGTTAAAGGACACTATAAGTGTATCACAATTATGTTAAAATTGCCAGAAAAATACTGAAGAAAAAGTTGCTGATTCCGCCAATAAAGTTGCCAATTTGCTCACTGAACAACAATACTAGAGCAAGCACTAAGACCAGCCCGTAACGTTCAAGACCGTGCATGATTTTTTTAAATGACTCTGGAGCGATTGAATACAAAATTCGTGACCCGTCCAGAGGTGGAAATGGTATAATGTTAAAAGCAAAAAACCCTAGGTTTACTAATATACCTATCTGGAAAAACTCTGACAAGATGCTGCTGCTCGAGCCGAACTTAACAAACAGACCGGTAAAAATAAACGCCAGCAGCAAGTTCGTTAACGGCCCAGCGATTGCGACTATGGCCATGCCGAACTCGCCAAATTTTAGTCTGGCAGTGTTAATCGGCACTGGCTTAGCTCCGCCAAAAATCGGTGTGCGTACCCCCGCCACTATGCTGCTAAAGGCCAAGAGCATGGGCAGACCGACTGACAAAAACGGGTCTAGGTGCTTTAGCGGGTTAGCACTCAGTCGTCCCGAAACCTTGGCTGTATCATCGCCCAACCAGTGCGCCACCAACCCGTGCATTACCTCGTGCGCAACGGCTGAAATTAAAATCACTATCAAATAAACGACCAACACTGGTAATAAATCTTCCATGAAGTTTATTTTAGCACATAAGTGTTGATTTTTATTGCTATATCTGTTACAATGGTGCGCATGGCAACAAAATGTGAAATCACAGGCAAAGGTAAAATGTTCGGCAACAATGTCGTGCCCGATTCTCAGCACAAGACTCGTCGAGCTTTTAAGCCTAACTTACAGAAAAAAACTTTTATCTTGAACGGTAAAAAAGTTACTTTAAATATTTCTGCAGCCGGCATTCGGACACTCAAGAAAAAAGGTGTTCTTTAAAAAATCTCCCAAGCGGGAGATTTTATTTAGCTTTTTATAAGCGAATATATGGCTGGGCCTTCTGGCAGTTCTTCGATATTTTTAATTTTAAAGCTCGCGCCCTTATCTTCGCACAGGCCGCCGAACTCTTTGACAAACGTTTCTAGACCGTTTTGTGGCACTTCGTATTTCGTGCCGTCATCAAAATGGGTCGGCACCACCACTCTTGGGCCAATTTGGTGAATTATAGCCGAGGCGTCTTTCGCATCAAGAGTATAGCCCCCGTCCCCGACTGGGATAATAACAATATCGACCACGCCAAGAGCCTCAAAACTGTCCTCATCAATAGTGTTGGTGATATGGCCCAGCACCGCCACTCTCACGCCGCCGAGCTCAACACGATACATAGTGGCCTGCTTGCCGTATTCTTCGGGATCAATATAACGACGGACGGCAATGCCCCGCACTGAGACCTCTCCCTTTTCATACTCGCCAGGTTGACTAATGATAAAACCGCTTTGCTTGGTCTCATCTATGAATTTTTCATCTGTAAACAGGACTATGGCTTTTTCACCGTAGTCTTTCAGGCCTGTGTTGCTAGTCGGATCAACCAGTACGATATCGTTCTTAGTTTTAAAAACTATACAGTTAGCGCCTCTATATTCAATCTCCATTTATCCCTCCTCTTTCTCCGTGTTTTCGGTCAAAATCCCCTCAACGTCGATTAAAACATTGTGCTTTTTATTGAGTATGTCGCAAACAAAACGGTCGCGGATTGACATTCGGTAATAAAAATCGTCGTAACTCATTGCCACATAATTCAGATTGACGCCGTCTTTTTCTAGGCCCTTGACAATTAATTTCAGGCGCGTCTTGTTGATACCGTTGCCTGCGATTAGCAAATCAACTCCGCCGTCATTTCCAACTAATTTCCCAGATTGAATAACAATTTTAACATCGCCAAGAGCGTTGAAATCGGCGAGTTCGCTATCCACGGGCTGTTTTTTAATGTCTTTTTTACCGGAAAAAATCTGGCGAAACGGCGCGTAGTATCTATAATCTTTATTGACTTCGTAATATAACTGGTTTTTGACGGCACGACTCTTGATAATACCCACACTAATTAAGTTCTTCAACTCCCTGCGCACAGAGTTAATTTGTTCGTCAATTTTGCGAGTGATTTCACGAACATAATACGCCTCATTTGGGTTATTAAGAAAAAGTTGCAATAATTTTACTCGGGTTTTTGAGCCGAACAATGATTCTATCATTTTTCCTCCTTTTGCATAAATTTAGTATATCACAAAAAACATATCGAGCAAATTTACAATGCGTTTCTTGAGAAGACAGCCTAAGAAATGGCCTTTATTTTGACTGCTACGCTTTTGCTGTTGGTTTTATATTCGGCTTTATCGCCAACTTTTTTACCAATTAACGCCTGGCCCAGCGGGCTCTCGTTACTGATTTTACCGTCAAGCGGCGCCGCCTCAACTGGCCCAACGATTTTGTAGGTGCTACCGTTATTTAGAGTGACACTTGAACCTAGCGCTACGATATCAGCTCCGCCTTCAGGAATAATTTCTACGTCAGCTAGAATAGCCTCAATTTCATCAATTGATGCTTGATTTTGTTCTTGCTCTTCGCGAGCGTTGTCATATTCGGCATTTTCACTCAAATCGCCTTGCGCCCGTGCATCAACAACGCGCGCTACGATATCGTCGCGCTCCGCCAGTAGTTCTTGCAATCTGTTCTCTAATTTCTTCTTTCCGTGTAACGTCAAACTGTTCGCCATTGTTGCTCCTCTCCTAAAGTTTTAATCTCGCGAGCGTTGCGGGTAAATTTTTAATATAAGAAACAGTCTAGCAAATTATTTATATAGTGTCAAGTTTTTAAACGAGACACTATTTATGGGGTTATATGATGCCTATGTCAATAATTCCGAATAATAATGCAAACGCTAAACCGTTCTTCAACATATGTACGAAAATGCCAGTCCAGATGCTGCCGGTGTTAATTCTGGCGAAACATAAAATCATCGACAAAACGAAGGTGTCTATGCCTACATTTAGCTGTCCGTGTGCTAGCGCAAACAATAAGCTGGTCAAAACAGCAGCGACGACAAACTTCATTTTTTTGCTTAGTTTGCCGAACAAAAAACCCCGCATGACAATTTCTTCACAAACCGGCGGTATGATTACCAGCGAAACAAAAATCAAAGCGACTTCCCACCAAGCATTGCCACTGCGCGCAAAGCCGATTTCCTGCTGCTGGCCCACCATTGCTTCAAAGGTTTGTTCTTGGCCAAGAAAACTGGCTATTAGCCCTATGCCAATCAGAATCGCGAATAATACGCCATAGTACATGAAAAAGGCCGCTACAGCGTAAATCAAGTCTTTGAATCTTGGCTTGCGATCTAAACCTATCAGCTTTAAGAATTCCCGCTTTTTGTGTTTTTTGGTTTCTATCGGCATGCCCAAAAGGGTCCTTCTGTGGCGCACATAGTACGGCACCCCAAGCACGATGGCTAGCATCAACATATAAACTAGCGCGCTAAACACGCTGTTGAACAAAGTTCCCTCAAAATCTACGCCCGAGAGCAATGGTGATAATAATTTAATTAGCCCCGTAGCTATAAAAATCGAGGCGAAAAACCCTGCGGCCGTCCAAATAATCCACTCAACGCCGTAGGTTCTCTTGAAAATTTTTTTAAAAAAATCGGAGTTTTGCATGCTACCACAACCTCAAAACGTCAAGCACAGTAATCAGAATCATTAAACCAAACAGAATTAACATGCCGATACCGTTGATTTTGCCCTCTGTCTCTTCTTTAAGCGGTTTTCTCAAAATAAAGCGGAAAAACAGCGTCAGATAGAGCCTGCCGCCGTCTAGCCCAGGAATAGGCAGCACGTTCATGATGGCAAAGCTTAAAGATAGAAGACCAGCAATAAGCAGTATCTCAGTAAAGCCGCCCGCCATGGCTGCCGGAAAAATAGTTCCCAAAATCCCCACTGGACCCGCCACTGAATCGCCAGCCATCGCCAGATTATCAGCTGCATCCGTACCAGCAATCGTACCCGCAATGCCAGTAAACAAATTGGTCAGCAGCTGCCACAGACCCTGCGCGGTGAGGCCCAAAAACTGCACCGTGGTGACTGGCCCCACAATGAACGAGCTCCACCCAGAACGATACGTCGTGGAATTACTCACAGCTATGCCTATGTTGCCCGCTCCGCCTGGATTGTCATTCAAGACAACTGGTTTGCTGACAGTTTCTTCGCCATGCTGATAAACCAAACTGACTTCTTGCCCACCGTGAGTTTTAGTAAAGCCACTCAAATCTGGCGCCTCAACGATACTCGTGTCGTTAAGTGAGACGATGGTGTCCCCCACACTCACTCCCGCAGCCGCCGCTGGCGAATCATCATTCAGGGCAACCACCAACACAGGCGAGCGCTCTACCTTAGTATTTGGCATAGCGAATTGATCATCAATAATTTTGGGCATGCCAATAGCAGACATGATGGTAAAAATCACTACCGCCAAAAGAAAGTTAAAGGTTACGCCAGCCAACAAAATCTTGGTTTTTGCCCAAAGCGAAGCGGCCCCATAACCGCCTTTTGCTTTAGCGTCGTCGGTTTCGCCTTTCATGGCACAGAAACCGCCAATCGGCAGCCAATTTAACGAAAAGACCGTGCCTTTTTTCAAGATGAAATCTCGTTTCAATTTGGTTGACCAAGCTTTGGGTCTAAAGCCAATCGCGAATTCTTCTACTTTAACTCCATTGCGAATAGCAGCGATAGCGTGGCCAAATTCGTGCACCACTATCAAAACCATCAAAACAACCAGCCCAATTAATACCCCGAATAAAACCTGCCACCATTCCATTAAACTTTTCCCTCCTCGCCTTTAAATAGTCATTATTTCTTGCTCTTTTGCCTTGACAGTAGCCTCTAGCTGCTCCTGAAAATCAGCTACCGTACCGTCAATGTCTTTCTCGATACGTTTGACGTCGTCCTCTGACAGCTTTTTCTCATCTTTCATTTGTTTGGCTAACTTTAGAGCGTCCTGGCGCACGTTACGAATGGCCACCCGAGCATTCTCTAATTTTACCCCTAAACTCTTTACCATGTCTCGCCTTCGCTCTTCATTAAGCGGCGGAATCGGCACACGAATATTGCGTCCGTCATCACTCGGATTGAAACCCAAGCTCTGTTCATTGCGAATGGCGGTACTAATAGCGCTAATATTGTTCACATCAAACGGCGTGATTAAAAGTTGAGTAGCTTCATTAGCTACCGTGTTAGCCACTTGGTTGAGCGGCATCTTGGCACCGTAAACTTCCACCATAATTCCATCCAGCATATCAGGGTGGGCCCTGCCAGTACGAACTTTTTTAATTTCCTCTTCAAAGTGCGCAATCACTGCGGCAAATTTATCATCAAACGGTTTACTATCAAACATCTTCCTCCTTTTTGAATAAGTATATCACAAAAACTCAGTTGCCTACTTAAGAGTCGGCTCGAAGCTGTCAGCCTGCGCCACCCGTGCAATCAGTTCATCAATATACTCAGCCGTGGTGTTAGCGCTAGTCGTGCCCAACCAGCGAGCGTTCATAAAATGGCCTCTGTAGCGGTCGATATCACCCGGCGTAATGTTATCAGTGGTCAGATTCATATCAGCAAAGTCTTTCATACCTACTACACGCACCAAGTGTTGCCCCAGGTCGTTAAACTTTTCAATCACCGCGTAACGTTGCAGAACATCATCGCTGGCCGCTAGCGACTCAATCGAACCAGTCAGCACCCAACCGCCGTCTAGGCGCGTGCGAGGCTTCTTGGTCGCCTCGTCAAAAAGCTGCTTACCGTCATCATCATACATGTTGCGCAAAACTTTCACGTCTTTCATCGGCTTATCATAGATAATCAACTTACCAATCGCGACTTTCTCTTTTTTGCCCTCGGCATTTTTTTGCTCAACTTCCAGTTTGTCTTTAACAGCAACGACGCCCTCGAGTTGTTGCTTTCTGTCGTCCGCTGAGCTTTCCAAATAACCGCTCATCATAGCGTCAATTTTTGCTTGCAGGTCTGGGTTTGTGTTTTCGTCCATATCACATTGATTATAATGTATACGCTTAAAAAGGTCAACCGCAGTTGACCTTTTTCGTTATCTACTAACCCCCAGCTCCATACGAGCCATCTGAGAAATTCTGATATTTTCGCCCAGTTTCATCTTGGCATCATCTATCACATCGCTAACTTTTTTGGTCTCGTCCTTCCAAAAAACTTGTTCTAATAGTGTTAGCTCGCCAAAATATTTATTCAATTGGCCTTCGACAATTTTCTCAACAGCAGCTTTTGGCTTTCCAGTCGCCGCAGCGGCCTTTTCGAATTCTGCCTTTTTGTCTGCATATGTTTTTTCGGGAATACTTTCTTTGCTAATATACTCTGGAGCCATTGACGCAACTTGCAGAGCAATCTCATGGGCTAAGTCTTTAAAAATATCGTTTTTCGCCACAAAATCAGTTTCACAGTTTACCTCGACCAACACACCAATCCGGCCAGAGTGTACATAACTTTCAATTATTCCTTCACGTGCTTCGCGCTCGCCTCTTTTTTCAGCTTTGGTCAGCCCCTTCTCACGCAGAACTTGCAACGCTTTATCAAAATCGCCTTTAACATCTTCCAGAGCCTTTTTAGCATCAGTCAAGCCAAGACCCGTCATCTCTTTTAATTTTTTTACTTTGTCTAATGAAACCGCCATTATTCTCCTTTCGTTTAATTATTTTGCTCAAAAATAAAATGGCGGAGGAGGGGAGATTCGAACTCCCGCGCCAGATTTCTCCGACCTAACGATTTAGCAAACCGTCCCCTTCAGCCACTTGGGTACTCCTCCATGAGTTAGCGCGACAGACCGTCAATTCGAGCGCGCGGACATTATCGCCCGAGCAAACTTGATTGACTATCAGCCCTGCAACGATTATATCACAATTTATTCTAGCCACATAAATTCAGACGTAACAACAGGTACTTACGCGCCACGACGGCCAATGTATTCTTCTAAAACCAACCCTTTTTCGTAGATGTTTTTGGCGTGCTGTCTGCCGACATATCTGTAATGCCACGGCTCAAAATCAAAGCCCGTTACGTGCTCTTTGCCCTCAGGATAGCGCTCGATAAAACCATATCTGTACGCATTTCTGCTCAGCCAGTTCCACATTCTGTCCGTTTCTTCTTGAGTGCGACCATTATAAGCAAAGTCTATTGCCAGGCCTGTTTGATGCTCGGAATATCCAGCAGGGGCCGCTACTTCAGCGCCAAGTTCATTGAACAGTTTTTCTTGCTCATCGGCAGTCCTGTACGCAGACGCAATCATTAAGAAAACTTGTTCTCTGTTCGCCTCTTTTCGCATTTCAACAAAATCGTCAAACAATACTTCGTCTATTGGAAGGCCTGAGGATAAATCAGGCACATAATTATCTGGCAATTTATTGTCTTTATTAACCAGTAGCAAGAGTTTTGACTCGGCTGGGTCTTCTGGCTGCTCAATAATAGGTGCGGTGTCTTGCGAAGTTCCATCGCTACGCCCGCCCAGCATAGACACACCCCCTGCACCAAACGCAAGAAATAAGATAACTACTGTTGCGACTTTTTTCATCTATGCTTCTAAAACTTACTTTTGGCGGATAGGGAGGGATTCGAACCCTCGGTGAGTTGCCCCACACCGGTTTTCAAGACCGGCTCCTTAAACCACTCGGTCACCTATCCAGGTAAAATTGTACCATATCCACTTTGAAAAACGAAGTGTGATGTGCTACAATTGTACTCGTATTTCGGCACCGTAGCTCAGTTGGTTAGAGCGTAGGACTCATAAGCCTAAGGTCGCTGGTTCGATCCCAGCCGGTGCTACCAAATTAGGGTTTTTGACGGATTAATTCCGTCGTTTTTATTAATCCACAGAGTGAACAGCAGACCGCGTATAGTTTAAGAGTTCTCTGCCTGCCTTTGTTCTTGCTCTTTTTGTCTTTGCTCACGAATCTCGTCCCACATCTGCTCTTGCTGCTTTTGATATCTATCAACAGCATCGGCATGAGACATTATTGGGCCTTCTTCCATCTTTCGAGCGTGCTCAGCACCCTGAGCGGCTCTTTGCCCACCACCATAATAAGCGTTCTTCATGGCTATTGAGTTCTTAGAGTCCCAATTAATCCTAGCTTTGGTAACGCCCCTCGCGCCGTTAAACTGTCCTTTGTAAATCTCCAGCCACGGCGCACCGTCTCCTGAACTTTCGTGTTTTTCTAAAATTGCCTGCAACTTATCGCTCCATCGTGTGTATTGTCGCGCACGAGTTTTACGGTCGTCACTGTAGAACAACCAGTCCTTAGCGCTCTGCCATAAACTGCTACTGAAAAAGAATTCGTTGTTTTTGCCCGCATTCCAGACAGACAACGCGAAAAATCTCTTCGCCTCCATAGGTTGAATCGTGCGAAAAATCTCTTTTGTCATTTCTCCAAATTGCAGTCGAATCGACTCATCAGGATCTGGCTGATCGGGATACAAGTCAACCACAGGCTCAGTCTCTACGTGCTGTCTGACCGCTTCGGCGCCCACTTCGTGATCTTGAGGTTGTCCCGTTGGCAGTTCTTCAAGCTCGTAGTCATTTAACTCATCAAAATCTAACTCTTCAGGAGGAGCATTAAAATTGACAGCTGGCTGATAATCGTCTGCCAACCAGTAACCACCGGGGCCAGACATATATGGCCTTTCATCTTTCGTATCGTACTCAGGGAACACGTCGTGCACGGGTACAATATTACCTTCTTCGTCAAGAGCATCGAACTCAACCACGCCAGGCATGCCATGCTCTCTGGGTATCAATTCAGGTTTCATGGCCGCATTCTAGCACATTTTTATCAAAAAGTCAACCCGTCAACTCTTGCGATGTCAAAACGAATACTTTTTTAATTCAAATTAGACTTTTTTGCGAACAGATACGGCAACTTTGGAGCGATTTTTATTGCGACGTCGCTTAAGCACTAAAATACCGTTTTTGCTGCTCATGCGAGCGCGGAAACCATGCTTACGAGCGCGACGTTTAACTTTTGGTTGGTGAGTACGTTTTGGCATGTTATTTTTCCTCCTTCTCTACTTTTGTGGCGCCTTCTTTAACAGCGCTGGCCAAATAATCTAAAATCAACTCTAGTGATTTAATGGCGTCGTCGTTGGCTGGAATAATATAGTCAACTCCGTCCGGGTTAGCATTGGTGTCAGCAAGCCCCACTACTGGAACATGCAGCTTAATCGCCTCCGCTACTGCGTTTTTATCGGCAACCACATCAGTTACGATAACAGCACCCGGGCGCCCTTTCATGTCTTTGATGCCACCGTATTTAATATTATCAAGATCAATCTGCTCTTGAAAACGCTGGACTTCCAGCTTGCTATAGCGATTGGCCAGCTCGCCAGTTTCCATTCGTTTCTCCAGCTGCTTCAGGCGCTTAATCTGAGTACCAATGGTGTTGTAATTTGTTAGCATACCGCCCAGCCAGCGTTCGGTAACATAAGGCTGCCCCAAAGTTTCAGCAACTGATTTAACTGCTGCTTTTGCCTGTTTTTTGGTGCCGACGAACAAAATCTGTCGATTCGAAGCGGCGACAGTACTCAAGAACTCTTGCGCTTTTTCGATACCATCGACGGTTTTGGCTAGATCAATAATATGATTTTCGCCTCTTTTGCTATGAATGAATTTTGCCATTTTTGGATTCCAGCGACTAGTCTTGTGACCAAAGTGCGCACCAGTCTCAAAAAGGGCCTTCATGTCTGGTTTTAACATTTTACTCCTTTTACTTTGTTTCTGCGATCCCATATTAAATATCAGGAGTAACTTCGCAAAAACTGTCTTTTAAATTGTTATTACCCTTGTATTATATCAAGAAAATGCGCGCAGGTCAATTCCCTTGCAAATCCATTCTGCTTATGATACAATTCCATTAATTAATAATATAATAACTATTAGGGAGAATTAAGGTGGGATTATTTTCAAAAAAATCAGTCAAGGCAAATGAGCCTTTTAATCCGTTTGTCGGCAACAACGCCGTGGGGCCAATTGACGTAACGCCAGTCGCCTCTACAGACGACATAGCAAAGCCAGAAGAAGCAGTCGAGGCAACAGAAGATACGATCGAAAGCGCGGTCGAAGAAATGACAGAAGAGATTCCCGCTGAAGCGGAAGAAATTACTAGCACTGAAATCCCCGTGACCAGCGACGAAGACTTGGCTGCTGTTGAAGCACCCGAAGCGATTGCGACAGTTGATGACATAGACGCGCCAAAATCAGCTTTAGAAGACCTAGCGACCGAAGACAGCGCGAGTGTTGCAACAGCAGCAGAAGATGTCGCCGCAACAGTGGTGGCGGAAACAGCCGAGCTTGAGACCGAGCCAGTTCAAACCGTTGATGATTTATTGACACCTGATGAAGAGACTGCGACAGCCGAAGAACCCGCCGTCGAGCTGGCCGCCGAAGGGTCTATTATCGACTCGCTTCAAGAAGAGCCAGAAGTCACCGAAGAGAGCCTAGCGGCTGTAGCTGAAGAAAGCATTGAGGCAATCGACGAGACAGCAAGCGATTCGAGTGAGGCAATTGTTGAAACTGATGCAGCTCCAGATATTGAGGAGTCTTTAATCCCCGCGGACAGTGCTGTTGAAGAGGTCGCGGCAGCCGAAACTGGCGAGCCAGCTTTCGAAGCTCCTGCGAAAAAATCTAAATCTTCTGTCATATTATTGATTATCGCGGCCTTGGTTTGTGTTGGACTGGCGGGCGTCAGCGCTATGCTTTATGTAAAATGGCAAGATCAGCAAAACCTCACTGTTGAAAAGGAAGAAATCATCAATAACCTCACACAGGAAAAAAATGATTCTGATTTGGTAAATTCTGACATTACCGAGCTAAGCGACGAGATCACCGAATTAAAGGAGGAAAACAAAGCACTGAACGAAGATAAATTAAAGTTGGAAGAAAACAATAAAACTTTGGACGAAAAAAATAAAGAGCTAAAAGCCCAAGTTGAAAAACTACAGGCCGAGAATTCTGAACCTGCCGACGGCACGTCTAACCCGTAGTTTTTGTGGACTGCAACCTTCTCTTTACATTCAAGAATAGTTTTGTTATAATACCCTGGTATGAAGAAAAATTTACATCCAGATTATCACCTTGTGGTGTTCCAGGACGAAGCTGCAGGCTTTGCTTTTTTGACCAATTCAACAGCGGTCAGTAACGAAACTATCAAATGGGAAGACGGCAATGAATACCCGCTCGTCAAAATTCACATTTCCAGCGCCAGCCACCCGTTCTTCACTGGTGAAGAGAAAATCATTGACACCGAGGGTCGCGTCGATCGCTTCGCGGCTAAAATGAAAGCTGCTGCTGAACACCGCGCCAAACAAGCTGCCAAGACCGCTAAGACTACAGCGAAAAAGCCCGAGAAGAAATCTGCGGCGAAAACAGAAGAATAGCCAAAATTACAAGTTTACAGCTAGGACAATTATCGCCCTAGCTGTTCTGTATCTGTTATGGTAGAATATACTCATGAACGACACACCAGTCAACGCTGACAGCCTACTGTCTGAACAAACCGAACTGACGGAGTTTTTGAGTAGCCCTGACGCCTACTCCAACCCTGATTTTGCTGAAAAACAACGTCGGCTCAGTGAAGTGGCGGAGCTTTTAAGGTTACTCAATAAAAAAAATGAGCTGGAAGAAGATCTAACAGAGACCAAAAGCGACGGCACGCTGGCTGACTTAATTCCCGAACTGGAATCAGAACTACAAGATATCGAGCGGCAACTAACCGAAAAGCTAACCGCCCGAGATCCAAACGACGACAAAAACGTCATCGTGGAGATTCGCGCGGGCGCTGGTGGTGATGAAGCGTCGCTGTTTGCTGGGGAACTGCTGAAAATGTATTTACGATACGCCGAAAGACGCGGCCTCAAAACTGAAATTCTCAGTGAAAACGTCAATGATGCGGGCGGCTACAAAGAAGTGATATTTTCTGCCAAGGGTGATCAACCGTACGGTCAATTAAAATTTGAATCTGGCGTGCATCGCGTTCAGCGCGTGCCGGTCACCGAAAGCCAGGGGCGCGTTCACACCTCAACCGTGACTGTAGCGATTATGCCTGAAGCCAAAGAAGCCGATATTGAAATTGACCCTAAAGATTTGCGCATTGATATTTATCGTTCGTCTGGCCACGGCGGTCAATCTGTAAACACCACCGATAGCGCGGTGCGCATCACTCACCTGCCAACTGGCCTCGTGGTGTCTAACCAAGATGAAAAATCGCAGTTAAAAAACAAGCTGAAGGCGATGTCTGTTTTGCGTTCTCGTTTATTGCAAATGAAAATTGACGAAGAAAACGCCAAATTGACCGCCGAGAAACGAGCGCTCATCGGTACTGGCGACCGCAGTGAAAAAATTCGCACTTATAATTTTCCGCAAGATCGCATCACGGACCATCGCATTGGCTATTCTCGTAGCAACATACCAGCAGCGATGAACGGTGATATCGACGATATCGAGGAACAACTGCACATTAAAGAGCGCGAGCTAAACCTGGACAATGAAAGTTCATGAATGGGTCGCGCAAGCGACGGGCGAGCTAGAAGACGCCGGCATAGAGTCAGCTCGACTGGACGCTGAACTTCTTTTAAGCGATAACGACGACGTGGTCAGTATCTGGTATGATGATTTGCCGTGCTCTCGCGAAGAAATTGTGACCAAGGCCGACCAAGAGCTGCGTGAACAGACCGTGGAACTACTGAAACGTAGTGTGGAACGACGCATGGATGGTGAACCATTAGCCTATGTCATTGGACATAAAGAATTTTATGGGCGTGAATTTTATGTCAACAACAATGTTTTAATACCACGTCCAGAAACTGAGCAATTGATTGAAATCGCCAAAAAGCTAGACCCAAAAAGTGTCCTGGATGTTGGTACGGGCTCTGGGTGCATTGCCGCGACACTCGCGCGCGAACTGCCAGAAACGCAAGTTACCGCCAGCGACATTTCGCTGAAGGCCTTGGACGTGGCGGTGCTAAATAACGCCCTGACACATAAAGAGCGTTTTAAAGACCATGTGGCTAGCAATACGTTCTCCTTCTCGGTCAAAAAATCGCGTAGAAACAATGGCGTAGCAAAACGAACCCTGCACTCAAATGGTATGGACTTTGTACAGTCTGACCTATTAGAAGATGTCAACGACAAGTTCGAGCTGATCGTTGCAAATTTACCCTATGTTGACAGTAGTTGGGAGGTTTCGCCAGAGACGATTTTTGAGCCAAAGCGAGCGCTGTTTGCGGCGACTAACGGCACCTCGCTAATGCGGAGATTGATCCGCCAAGCTCCAAAAAACTTGGTTGAAAGAGGTCATTTACTGCTTGAAATGGATACCAGACAATTGGACATCATGGCAAATTATGCCCATAAACATGGCTTTGCGGAAATCGAACGTCATCCGTTTGCGCTACTTCTGCAGCGCGTCGACTAGATACTGTTCGGCGTCCTCAATCGGTAGCCAGGTAATCTCATCGCGTTTTTGGCGGAACCAAGTGCGCTGTTTTTTAGCCAACTGCCAGTCAATAATCTCAGCTCGCTCAAGCAGCTCGTCTCGAGTAATTTCGCCCCGCAAATATTTCTGCATTTCGCCATATGAGTTTCGTTTAATTTGCAAACAGTCGGGGCCGTATTTAGCAACCAACGTTCTTACTTCTTGCTCAAAACCAGCGTCGAGCATTTTTTGAAAACGCTCACTTATGCGCTGACGCAAAACCTCTTTTTTGACCTCAATCCCCACGGCAACGCAGTCAGGAATCAGCTTGTCGCGACGTTTCGGTTCATCGTCGCTAAAATCATAGTCAAACAAAATCGTATACAAATACAGCCCCGAACCGCCGACTAAAAACGGAGCCTTGCCCCGTTGACGAATTTCTTCAATCAGTCGCTTAGTTTCCTGTTGAAACTTATAAATTGAATACCTTTGGCCTGGCTCGACTAAGTCCAGCATATGATGCGGCACGCCCTGCATCTCAATACTAGTTGGCTTTGCAGTGCCAATGTCCATTCCTTTGTAAATTGTGCGTGAGTCGGCACAGATTATCTCGCCGTCGAATTGTTTTGCCAGTTTTATGGCCAGGCCAGTTTTTCCAGAAGCTGTTGGGCCCATGATAGCTACCAGCAGCCTAGTTTTTCGCTGACTACCTGGTGCGGTTTTGGGACTCATCGGCAATTCTTTCTACGAGTTCTTGCGCTGTTAGCTCTGCGCCCTCTCCTAAATCAGCCCTAATACGCAGGAGCAACTTACCACCAGCCAGTTCTTTTTCGCCCAAAACAACCGAGTAAGGCAATTTTTTAGTTTCAGCGCTGCGAATCTTTTTGCCAACACTGTCGCCAGAATCATCTAACTCCGCACGAATGCCGGCTGAACTGAGTTGCTCATGCAACTTCTCAGCAAACTTAATCAATTTTTCATCATCATTTTTAACCAAAATCAAACGGACTTGCTCTGGAGCGCACCAAACTGGAAACCTGCCAGCCGTATGCTCAATGAAAACCGACAAAAATCGCTCAATTGAGCCCAAAGTTGCGTGATGAATCATGACTGGCGTTTCTTTCTCGCCTTTTTCGTTCACAAATTCCAAACCAAAACGTCCCGGCATGACAAAGTCCAGCTGAATTGTTGCAACTTGATGCTCGCGACCAATAGCATCTCGAGCCATGAAATCAATTTTTGGCCCATAAAACGCCGCCTCACCCTCTGCCTCGAAAAAATCCAACCCGTTCTCAGCCGCCACCTCTCGAATCTGTTCTTGCGCAAAAGCCCAAACCTGCTTTTCGCCCAGGTATTTATCTGAGCCGTCACAGTAGCTTAAGCGCGCCCGTAGCTCATGCAAACCCACAGTTTCATATAGATTTTTCACAACGTCAACCAGGTTGCGAATTTCATCTTTAATTTGTTCTTTACGACAAAAAACATGCGAATCGTCTTGGGTCAAAGAACGCACACGAGTTAACCCCCCCAGCTCGCCAGTTTTCTCGTCGCGATAATCCGTAGTTACTTCCATGTACCGCACCGGCATTTCGCGGTAAGTGTGCGGACGAGAAGCAAAAATTTGCGTATGATGTGGACAGTTCATGGGCTTCAAAGCAAACTGGTCGCCGCTGACCTTGCTCTGCACTAAAAACAGCTCTTCACCAAATTTATCCCAGTGACCAGAAGTCTTATAAAGTTCAGTTTTGGTAATGTGTGGCGTCCACACTAGCTCAAATCCAGCATTTTTCCGAAGATCTACAGAGTATTCGGCCAGTTTATCACGCAAAATCGTGCCACGCGGCGTGAACATCGGCAGGCCCGCGCCCACTAAATCAGAAAACGTAAATAAATCCAACTCCTTGCCAAGCTTGCGGTGATCGCGTTTTTTGGCCTCCGCCAAAAGCTCTAAATATTCGGCTAACCCCTCTTTTGTCTCAAACGCCACACCATAAATGCGCTGCATCATGGGATTTTTTTCGTTACCGCGCCAATAAGCACCCGACACCTGCATTAATTTGAAAGCGCCAACTTGCCCAGAATTTTCTAGATGCGGGCCACGACAAAGATCCTTGAAATCGCCAAGCTGATAAAAACTAACCTCATTAACGCCGTCAACAAAGTCTTCCTCTTTGACAGAAGTCGTGCCTTTATTTTTTAGATCCTCTAAAAGCTCAACTTTGTAACTTTGCTTGGTTGTTTTGGCCCAGTCAATCGCCTCATCAATACTCATTTCGCTACGCACAAACGGCTGTTTGGCGTTAATAATTTCGCGCATAGTTTTTTCAATTTTTTTAAGCTCAGATTCGGAAATTTTTTCCTTGCCAAAATCAATATCGTAATAGAATCCGTTTTCTATCGCTGGGCCTATACCAAACTGAGCCGCCGGCCAATTCTTCTGCACCGCCGCTGCCATGATATGCGCCAGAGAATGTCGCATTTTTTCCAGGTTTTCGTTCATGCCCTCCATTTTAGCATAAATTCCCTTCATGTGGTACAATAAAGTTCACGTGGGCTCTTAGCTCAGTTGGCTAGAGCGCTTCCTTGACGTGGAAGAGGTCAGAGATTCGAGTTCTCTAGAGCCCACCAAACCCGAAAGATTAAACCACCCCTCAGGGGTGGTTTTAAAGTTAATTGGTTTTTATTACGGCTTACTGGTGTCAGTGATGACGCTCGGAGTTGGCTGAGTAGCTTGATAGCTAGCTCCAGCATAAGACTCCGTGCTGGTCGTCGTTGATGAATTATAGTGATCAACCGCCGCATCACCATCGCTGCTACCAGTATTCACCTGCTGAGGTTCGCTGTTACCAGAACCTTCAGCCTCACCGTTTGTTATAACGTTTCCCGACTCATTGATTTCCGGGATAACGACTCCAGGCCTGTGGCGTGGAATGAATATAATCATCAACATCACAATGATAATGATTAATAAAATTATATATGGAATTGCTCTTCTCAACCTCATAATAGCCACATTGTAGCACCTACCTCGCCGAAAACAAATTGCTTGAGTTTACTTTTTTTAATTTTCTTAACTATTCGGCTGTTTCTTCGCTAAACGCGCTGTTTTGCTGGCTGCGCGATTAGCCTGAACGCGCTTGACTTTATTTTTGCTAGTTGTTTTGACTTTTACGGCAGCTTTTTTAGTTTTTATTGCCGCCTTTTTGGCGCCGCGCTTTGGCTTTTGCCAGGCCCGGTGATAAAAATTTTCCATAATAGCCACAAAATTATCGGCTAGCATTACTGGAACAGCCTCTTTGTACTTTGGTCGTTTCTTGTTTAGTGGCCACATATGACGAGCGATGATATCGCGTTCTTTAGCACCCAACTTAAAAAATTCTTCGGCGTGCTTTAAAGCCTCCTTGGGGTGTTGCTTAACGTGCTCGCGATAAGAGGTATATTTTTTAAACCTTTGATATGGATAAAAATCGTGCAGCAGGCTGGCGCGCACGACCACTCGCAAATTCACGTTAAAAAACTTAGCAAATTTCACCGCATAATACGCCACATTTAACAGGTGTTTTTGACGCGATTCGTGTTTGTGCGCTGTACGTCGGCCCATATGGTGAAATTCTGGATGCATTAAAATATCGACGGCGTAGCGCATTAGTTCTGGATCATTCAAAAAGAAGTTTCGACTTCTTTTAATGTCTCTCGCAAAATAAATCATGTGTGAATAATTTTAATATACAACAACGTTTAGTTCAACTCAATTAACGACTCGCGCCATTCTGGTGGCGGCAACAACCCGTGCAAATTGGCTACGGTCGCCGCGATGTTTGACAAACCAAAATCGTCATTCTGGGCCTTAAGTTTGTACTTGTCGCGATTTTCGGTGTTGTCGTAAATAATAAACGGCACCGGATTAGTGGTGTGAGAAGTTTTTAGTTTAGGCTTATCGCCCTCTAGCGCCAGCTGACCATTTTCATCTAAATAATACAGTTCCTCGACATTACCATGATCGGCCGTTACTAGTAAAACGCCGCCCACTTCGTCAATTGCCTGCATAATTCGCCCCAACGCGAGATCAATAGCCTCCATAGCGATAATCGACGCCTCAAAATTTGAAGTGTGCCCTACCATATCGCCATTAGGAAAGTTGGCTAGGCATGATTTATGGCTACGGCTACTGATTTTGTCGACCAATACGTCGGTAATTTCATCCGACTTCATCCACGGAAACTGCCAGACTTCGCCAGATTTACCAGGAACGTTCACGTATTCTTCTAGTTCTTCCGAAAATTTGCCCGTTTTGTTACCGTTGAAATAAAACGTTACATGACCAAACTTAATGGACTGCGACACCACAAAACGCGAAACGTCGTTTTTGACCAAGAATTCCGCTAAAGTGTTGTCAATCTGTACTGGCTCTACTAAGGTATGTTCTGGAATGTGCCGCTCTTGGTCGTATTCGACCATGCCGACATAGTAAACCTGCGGTACGCGCTGACGATCAAACTTATCAAAATCATGAAAAGTCATGGCTTCGGCAAATTCAATTGCCCGATCAGCGCGAAAATCATAATAAACCACGCTGTCGCCATCGTTAATAGCCCCCACCGGTTGGTTATTTTCGTAAATAGTGAAAGGCGGCAGATCTTGATCTTGAATGTCGTTTTTCTCGGTACGATAAGTCTCAATGGCCTCACGAGCCGAACTGAACGCTCGAGCATCGCCCAAAACATGCGCATGCCACCCCCGCTCAACCACAGCAGGATCGCTCCAATAACGATCGGCCGTTACGAATGTCCGCCCACCGCCAGAAGCTATGCGATAATCCACACCGTCGACGTTGTAGTCCGTCAAAATTCTTTCCAAATCATCGACGTATTCTAGTGCCGAAGTCGCCGGAACATCACGCCCGTCAAGTAAAATATGTATACGAACCCGCTGCACGCCCTCGTCCTTGGCGCGCGCCAACATTGAATATAGGTGGCTAACATTTGAGTGAACATTTCCATCAGAAAAAATCCCGATAAAGTGCAGCGTGCTGTTTTGATTCTTCACGGCCTCAACTAGGCCCCGCCAAGTGTCGCCCTCAAAAATACGGCCGGATTTGACCGCTTCGTCAACCATCAACGCGCCCTGTTTAATAATCTGACCCGAACCCATGGCGTAATGCCCAATTTCTGAATTACCTTGATCGCCAACCGCCACACCAACCGACTCACCAGATGCTTGCAGACTCAACATTGGGTATTCACGCATCAAACAATCGAGGTTCGGCGTATTGGCCTGCTCAAAAGCGTTACCAGTGGTGTTGCTGCTTATGCCGACGCCATCCAACACCGCCAAACAGACGGCCCCACCGTAATGAAGATTGCCCACTTTTTCTTCCATGGCCTTAGTATACCACTATTTATACTTTTGCTCTAGCTCCAAAAGACGTTTTTTCATCTCTAGACCCAACGCAAAACCGCCTAAACCATTAGTCGCAACAACGCGGTGGCAGGGCAAAATAATCACGTATTGATTCTTGCCGCAAGCAGTGCCGACGGCACGAGCGGCTTTGGGATTACCGATAGCCTCGGCAATTTGAGCGTAGGTTCGCGTTTGACCGTAAGGAATTTTCGCCATTTCTCGCCAAACAGCTTTTTGAAACTCGGTGCCCTCTGGCTCAATTTTAATGTCAAATTTTTTGCGCCCACCCCTGAGATATTCATCTATCTGATTTGACCATTCAGCAGGCCAGCCTGTCGTAAAACTCAAGTCCATTTGACTACCCTACCTTCACCGCCCGCATATTCAATCTCAACTATCAACCGATTTTTCGGCAGAACCCCCACGACTTCTTTGGCCCATTCCACCACTACGATGGTTTTTGCATCGCCGGCGGATTCTTTGATTTCGTTTTTCATCAAACCAGCGTCATCTAAACGATAAAAATCATAGTGTTTTAAAGTCAGCCCATCACGCGCGGTGTACTCTTTCATAATAGTAAAACTGGGGCTGTTAACGGTCGCTTTGATGCCCAACCCTAGCGCCAGACCCTTGGCAAAAGTGGTTTTGCCAGCGCCCAAATCACCAATCAACTCTAAAACTTCGCCGCCCATTAATTGCTTGCCCAGTTTTTGCCCGAATTTGATTAAATTAGCCTCGGTTTGTACAACTTTACTTTTCATGAATAATACTTCTTGCCCGCTAGTTTAAAGCTGCATCCAGAGGTTTTGCGCTCTGTTTATAGCCCGAGTTAATTATAGCAAAGTTTTGCCCAATGGATAAACCCTGGTTAGGACCTGTATGCTTGGCGCCACATTTTCACCATCATAAACGCTCCTACCACCCAGAATATTATAGAAGAGAAAAATAGCGACGCTCCGCCGTCCGACCAATCTTTAATTGCAAAATAGTCCCACACTGCCACAGCTCCAAAAAAGAAAAACCAAAACAACAGAATGAGCATTTTGCCGACTAGACGCTAGGCGGAGTCTAACTTTTTCTGCGTTTTTTCTAGTTTTTCAACACTAGAATGGTCGCTTAGCTCTGTCTTTTTTAAGATTTTGCTCATGTTTAAACTTTTAGGCAGCTCCAATATTACCCCAATCAACATCACTGCCGATAGAACAACAAAAGGGGCGCTCAATACTATTGCAAAGGTACCCTCTGCGCAAATAAACGCCCAGCCACAAAACCCAAAAAGAATTACTCCTGTAGCAATTTTTGTAATTACGCTCAAAATCATTTTCTTATCTCAAATTTATCCTAATTGTGGAGCCGCGACCGGGATTTGAACCCGGGACCTCATCCTTACCATGGATGCGCTCTAGCCAACTGAGCTATCGCGGCGTAAAAAAATTGGCGGACGAGAAGGGATTCGAACCCCCGAGACGGATTTCTCCGCCTACACGATTTCGAGTCGTGCGCCTTCAACCAGCTCGGCCACTCGTCCCTGCTCGACACTCATTTTAGCATATTTTCGCCGTCTTGTTAAAAGTTTTCCACAGTTTTTTAAAGGATATTTTGACCTTATTATGTCATATATGATATAATGCAATTGTAGTTTGAGACTTGACTTATTGTTTTTGATGTGCTACAATGGGCAGCGATATGAGTAATCATACGCAAAGTAGCGGAAAAAGACATCGAGTATCCGCACTACAACAGTTCAAAGTTTACTTCGAGGAAATCCCTCCAAAGTAAATGGAAAACGCCAAAAACTGAAGTTAGACAATCAAGTTTGCCCCCCTCAAAGCGCTGATATTAGGCCCAAGAAGGGGGTTTTATCTTTTTATTTCTTTTGGTGCTTCTCTGTTACGTCGAATTTTTCCATGTAACGGCCAAGCAATAGACGAGTCTGAGAGTAAAACGCCGAAGCCGACGCGTAGCAAACAGCGGTAATCGGCATGATGACCCACTGTAGAACCATTAATATGTTACGTGATTTTTTGTAGCGTTCTGGGCGAGTCGGTAAAATTTTAAAGGACAAGAAAATGGTAATCAAAATACCGATGATGGCTATCTGTTGAATTTGCCCGATCATGATTGGCAATTGGTGGGCAGAAAAATCGCGTGACGATTCGCTGTTCAAAAACAGAGGTATCCAGCCGCCGATAGCGATAATTAATGCGGTGTAACTCTGGGAAACATGCCCTTCTAGTAGGCGGAAAAAACGCGACCAACCAGGGATAATCTTGACTTTGCGATCTTTTCTGAGCAGGTTTCTGGCGACGTAAGCCACATCTGAACAACCGTAAGCCCAGCGGCGTAATTGCACAAATTGCGCCTTGAGGGTTTTTACGTACCCGTCAGACAGCACCGCGTCCTGGCCGAAAGCCACGTAGAGCGGCCTGACGGCGTATTTACCATTAAAATGGAAATATGACCGCCAATACTGATGCCCGTCCTCTACGATGGTTCTAGTGCTCCAAAACTCCATGTCTATCAACCCGCGCATGCCCTGAGCGTGCGAAGCGAAGTTGCGGATAGAGTGCGGACGCATAGAAGAAATGATATTCCAAAAAGAGTTACCAGTGGCAATAACGCGCATCGGCGCTGGCACGTCCCAGATATTATTAGTAAATACACAGATTGGCTGAAAACTCATGTTCTGGCGCTCTGGCGTGACAATCCACTCGTAGGTTAAGTACGCAAAGTAATCGGGGTCGGGGTGGTTGTCGCAGTCTTGAGATGTAACAATAATGTTCTCAGGATCAAGACCGTTTTCTTTGACCCATTTTGCCATATACTTGCCAGCGTAGGTCAAATTTGGCCCCTTGCCCACCACCTCTCCCGGTATGTCTTTAGGGTGTTCAACAAACAGCAGTTCGCGAAACACGCCCTTCCAGTGTTTTTTAATCTGTTTAACTGTTGCTTGCGCCTTCGCGCCGCCGCGCTGTTCGTAAGCAATAACCACAATCAGTTGTTTTTTGACATCATAATTACTCTTGGCCAAAGAAATCAGTGTCGGCTCTAAAACTTCATACGGCTCATTGTAAAATGCAATCATGTCCAGGTTAATAATTTCGCTGGGTTTTGGATATTTTACCTCTGACTGGCTGATATTGTAAAGATTTATAACGTGTTGACGCATGCCAAATTGCTTAGAGTGTAACCAGCTCGCACGCTTAAATAACATCTCGCTCGGGTTCTCGAGATCTTTCAAAAGTTTAGCCCAGTTAACTTTGCGCGATTTCTCGAGGCTACGCGCCCCGCGAATGGCGCTGGCGGCCATAGCCACACTCTTAACAAACATTATTGAAACAACAACCAGTATCAAAATCGCCGCCACAAACGGCTCAAACAGACTAGAGATAAATATCGACAGCACCACGGCGTAGCTCAGCGCGCCAGGCAAAATCTCAAAAAACCTGTACTGTAGAGTTCTTTTGCCTAAAGGAATATCAATATTAGTCATTATATGGCAAGTTTTAATTTAATAATTCCGTAAATATTCAGCAAAATCATCAAGGTGATAAACAAAATCAAAATTGTAACAAATTGCACCACGACGGCCAAAGGACGTTTATCCGCAGCAATCATCTTGGCGATCAAAAACAGGTTAATAACAAATACCGCAACGGTGAAAGCGATGAACGCCACCAGGTAATACCACTTGTCGTTAAAGAAGTTGTTGGCGTAGTCGGAGTAATGAATCGGAATGTTGATGCTGGTAACGCGCAGAGAGCCCAGGGTGATTATGATGGTAATAGCTACCAAAATCAGCATAATGACGCTCATCAACCAAAAACTGCGCGTGCGCATGGCTAGTTTAAATGCTTCTTTAATCTTCATAGTTTAATCTCTTTCTCGGCGGCGCGTGCCATGACGCAACAGCACCAGATGGTTTTGATTTGCGTCAACTTCCAAATGTATTATAGCTTATTTTTACGAAAAATGTACAGTGTGATAGAATAAAAACGAAAATTATTATGGTCGAACCGTTGTTTATTGATCTGGAATCAGCAGAATACGTTGAGAAGTTTGAAAATGCTGAACTTTTTGTCAAAACCTCGCCAGTGATGGTTGAAGAAGTTACCGCCGAAGGCTTGGAGAACGGCGCGTACGCTGATAAGGGTGTGGCACTGAACGAAGAAGGTCAATTTGTTTTGAATACTATAGTGATGGAACAGGTTGAGGATGCAGACGGAAATATAACCCGCGTTCCTAAAATTGAGGCCCCTTACGTTCTGGAGCCTGGTAATTTTATTGTGACCAATCCAGTCTGGCACGAAGGTGATTCGCGCAACCATTTTGTTCAAAAAAATGCAGAGAAAATCGCAAAATTATATGAGCCTGTCAGTGACGACGACAGCATGGAGGGCTTTAGTTTTGGCGAGGGCGAATTACCCGGCGTTGCCATGCGGCCGAAGGGCTATCACGATGGCACTACGAAACGGCGTTTAATTATTAAGAACGATACCGGTCGAAAGGTCGAAATTAGAACGTTACGAGGCAGCCAGATTGGGAGTCCTAGCTGCTACTTCGTTAAAGGTAGTGGCGAAAACGATCGTCCGCATATCTTGAGCCAGAATGATTTTAAGGCGTATGAGTTGTACAAAGCCCCTAAACACCGTGTTTAATGAGCTCCTAAAATTCTACTTGGAGCCACCTCCGAGGATCGAACTCGGGACCTCAGCTTTACGAAAGCTGCGCTCTAGCCAGCTGAGCTAAGGTGGCAGGCTAATTTATATTAGCATATTTGGTTAACTTTTAACAGCGATGCATTCTTGAATGCCGCCGCTGTTTTTAAGTTCTTCAAAACGACGCTCAAATTCATGAAAAGCTATTTTTATCACTGAATAACTAATGGTATTTTCGGTTTTGGCGTCTAACTTAACAATGTAATAACCGTCCACGCCAGAAATCAATTCCGAAATTTTACCTTTTTCAAGTTTTTTTGCCGCTTCAATTAAACCATTTGGATCAATAATTTGTCCAGTCAAGCTGACGTCAATAACTTTGCCGTCGTTGGACTTTGTAATTTCATCTTCTGAGATTTCCTGAGCCTTGGCGTTAAACTTATCTGGGGCGGCCACCACCTCATTTAGAACTTTCTCTGCCCTGTCCTTAGCATCACTATCAATCGCCTTGACCACGCGGCTGCGCAACAAATTATGATGAACGAAAATTTTGAACTCATCAAGCGACTGCCCATAAAGATCACGCAGCACAGCCTGCTCGAAAGATTCTTGAGACAGCTCAACTTCCCCACTTCTGCGCGCAAAAGCAATGAATTCATTAATTTCTTCATCTGAAACGGTAATGTCTAGTTCGCGCGCTAACTGAGCGGCGAAAACATCTTTTTGTGCTTCAGTCAGCTCTTGACGCTTGGTGTGCTCAATCAAATCCGCTCCTTCTGGTGTGGTAATATCAACCTCGCTACCGCCCGCGACCATATAGTGAATCGAACTACGCAAACGCAAAAGATAGTCGCTATAACGCACATAATCGTCGCCAACTTTGGCCACTGGCACAGGCACTATTTTGGTAAAAGTATAGAAAAAATTATCGCGCGTCTGCTGTTTGTACAACATCCAGGCCGTCACGCCAGAGAACGCCATCAACACCGCCACGGCAATGATAAAAGAGTTAATTATCGCCTTGTGTTTAGAATATTGAAAAGGATATTTAAATTTTTTGCCCGTTTTGAGCACTTTTTCGCGGTGCTCATCAATGTTATCATTAGTAATAACGCCTGGTTTTTCAGGCTTTTTTGACCGCTTGATGCGTGGCATTATTTTATCCATTATCTTCGTCTTCTTCGTCTTCTTCGTCTTCTTCATATTCCGCAACGGCGTCTTCTTCGATGCGCTTAACGTGGGTGGAATTTTGAATCAAATTATAAATATCTTCCGGTTTGTACATTCTATCCATCACCAAATCACCAACCATCGTCTGCAGAACTATTGTACCATATTTGAACAATTCGCCCATCATGCCCGGTATAGCCATGCTGATATTTTGCACTTTTTCTAGCGGCAATTCAATAACGGTTTTACCAAATATACTCTTTTGGGTTACTAAACGAACGCGCTCGTTGGTAATAATATAAATTGTGAAATACCAACCAATCCAGTGATAGAAAAAAATCAGCCCACCAAACGCGAACGTGCCAAAGAACACCCACAACATATTAAAGTTGTCTGGGAAAAACAGTAGCGGCAAACAGCCCGCAAAAGTAACCAGCAGCCACAAATACAAACCTTTACGCAAGGCAATCGGGTGGCGACGCACTATGGTCAGTACTTTTTCGCCTTTACGCTGGCCGTCAAAACTCTTGCTCATGATGCTAATATTGTATCACCCCAAGAACAATTAGCAAAATAACTACAACGGCAACGAAAATGCGATAGACTCCAAAAACTTTCAAGCTGTGTTTGCTCAAAAAATCTAGCAAGAACTGAATGGCCAATATACCGGTGATAAAAGCCGCTACGTTACCGACCAAAACTACCGACCAGTTATTGATTAGATATTGCGTGTCGCTGACGACGAGTTTGGCCGACAGGCCCAACATGACTGGAATCGACACTAAAAATGAATACTCGGCCGCTTGTTTCGGTTTAAGGCCAGCCAAACGTCCGGCAATGATGGTTGAGCCAGAGCGCGAAACCCCTGGTACAAGCGCCAGAGTTTGCGCAAAACCAATACCGAGAGCTCGTTTCCAGGAAAGCTTTTCGCCACTCGATCGAGCGGTCAGTTTTGGCAGTTTTTCTAAAATCACCATTATCACGCCAACGAAAAATAGCGCCGCGGTTACAGTTATTGGGCTGACAAAAAATGGAACTTGGCTAATAGCGTGGCTGAAAAGTAAGCCCGCTATGCCAACTGGCAATGAAGTCAGTACGATATTTCTCAGTAAAACGTAGTTGTGTTCATGGAATACTTGGCGGCAAATTTGTAAAATCTTATGGCGAAAGAAAATCAGCAGTGCCAAAACGGTACCAAAATTCAAGGCCTCTATGAACAAGTGAACGTTTTCACCACCGTCTCCGAAAAGTGATTCCATTAAAACCAGGTGGCCGCTTGAGCTGACAGGTACAAATTCGGTCAGACCCTGCACGATGCCCAGCGCTATTGTTTGAATATCCATAAGCTACATTGTATCACGGCTGGCAGTCTATGTTAAAATGAGTATATGTATTTATCTGAGCTGATTGGCGATTTTCTGGAATATGTAGAGATTGAGCGTGGCCGCGCGCCCAAAACGGTCGAAAATTACTCTTTGTACATGGATCGATTTTCGGAATTTATAGGCGATATTCGAGTCTCTGAGCTGACTGGCGAAAAAATTCGTAAGTATCACGTTTGGCTGGATCGCTATATTAATTCGCAAGAACAAGGTTTGTCCAATAAAACGCAAAATTACCACTTGATAGCGCTGCGTAGTTTTTTGAAATATTGCGCCAAGCGCGACGTTAAAACGGTTGCGCCAGAGAAAATCGAGCTCAGAAAAACTAGTTCTGATTTTGACCATACTTCTTTTTTGACTCGCGACGAATTGAAATTGCTGTTCAACGCGGTCGATGCCACAGACAAAATTGGCCTGCGCGACCTGGCAATTTTGGAGCTGTTATTCTCTGCGGGGTTGCGCGTTTCCGAGCTAACTTCACTAAATCGAGACCAGATTAATCCCGAAAAAGGCGAGTTTGTCGTGCGCGGCAAAGGACGAAAAGTTCGCCCGGTGTTTTTAAGTCCCGAAGCGGCCGAAATTTTGGGTATCTACCTAAAAATGCGCGACGACAATGAACGGCCTTTGTTTGTGAATTTCGCTGGCAAGAGTTCCCTGCACGACAAAGAGGCCGAAAACAGACGCTTGTCTCCCCGTTCAGTGCAGCGCATTATTCGCAAATACGCTAAAAAAGCTGGTATCACCAAAAATGTTCACCCTCATACCCTGCGCCACAGCTTTGCCACAGATCTATTAATGAATGGAGCTGATTTGCGTAGTGTGCAGTCACTTTTGGGGCACGCCGACATATCTACTACCCAAATTTACACTCACGTTACCGATCAACACCTAAAAGAAGTGCACAGAAGATTTCACGACAAGCCAAACCAAAACTGACGATGAGCTATCGCAACTTAGGCTAATTTAATTAATATTCGCACAAATCTCTAGATTTACCAGAGGCGGCAGTATCGACAAGCATTTTCTTGCAAACGTCTGAGCCGCTCTCAATAGCATATTCTGGGAAAAATAGGTTGCCAGCTAGCGATTCGTTGGCGGCCACTCTGGCAATTAATCGACGGTAAGTATTACCAACGCGCCCTGTTACGTCAATTGCTGGCTGAAGCGCATTAAACACTACTTCAACTTCGCTGCCGTTGCGCTTCCCCTGTAAATTGCCAATGCTGACATGGGTGTCGCGGTAAAGAGCGGTTAATCTGATATAGTAATCATTGTCATCAAAATTCAGGTCGCTGCCGTTATAGCTGATATTGACCGCGCACTGGTAGCCGTCTCTGCTAGGAGAGCCAGAAGAACAACCAACGTTTTCAATTGGTGATTTAGCGCTGTTCGGGCTGGTGCTAGGAGCAAAAGTCGAGAGGTTCAACTGACTGCCATAGTTGTTGCCGTCACCAACTGGTCGCAAAATCACCGCGTAAGTTGCAGCGTCGACACTGTCAAAAGTAAACGTGCCGCCCTTGTCAGGATTGGGCACAGCGACCATTTCAATACGCATCATGGCTGGGCCTCTCCAGTCGGCTTTTGGTGGATTGGTAACTTCTCCCGCAGGGGTTAGCTGAGCCATACTGCCATCAGAAGCTCCGTCTTCACCCACTAAATGCCATTGCAAAGTAAAGTTCGAAAGAGTAATACCGTTTGTGTTGTAATTGTCGTCGTTGTCTTTGGCGGCTACATTTAGAGGGATTATCACACTAGCGGACGCGTCAACCGCTTTTGAATCGAGAGCCGACAAAGCAAATTCAACTTCTTCGGTGTAGCGATTAATTTGTAGGCAAGTATAATATTGCTTATAGCTTGCCTCAGTCGCGTCGCCAGCCACGCCAGTAGCTACCACCGCGTCGCCATTATTTTCGTCGCTCACGGCGATAATCTGTTTTCTAGCGTTATCAGCGGACTCGTTGTTAAACGCTCCGATGATATCAGTGCATCCGCTAGTCTCTAGACCCTTACAGTCTTCATCGACGTTGGCCACCGCGGGATCCATACAATACAATAGCACGCGCTTAGCATCTTCGACGCCTGCTTTGGCAGCAGCCAGCGCAGCAGTACTCAATTCATTTCTGAGCGAGCGCTGTTTTTCGTCGTGAGTGGCACGCAAAAAGCTCACCGCTAAAATAGATAGAAATATCACAAAAAACATCACCGACAGCATTGACACGCCGCCCAGTTCTTTGCTTCTTTTAATGTTTGTCGTCATGATTGTCCCTCCTTATTATTGTCCTCTCATATATATTATACTATTAAATTCGCCAAATGAACAAAATTCGCTTCTATTTCTTGTATTAACGCAAGTTAAGTGGTGTACCGCAAGGTCAAGCGGGGCGTTTTCGGGCTTCTCATCGCCATTTTCATCAACCCAAGCGGGCGCAAAGTCCGCTCCAGCTGACGACAAAACAAAGTGGACGTTCATTAGTTTACCCTGGTTAGCGGACGCGTTGCCGAGCGTACTGATATTAGCGTACATGACCATTGACTGACTGCCCAGCAGGCTAACCGTCGCTTCTTGAGTTCCTTGAGCAGCTTGCATGGCTTGTTGACCACGCGGAAACCTACGGTAGTTTCTCTCACTGTCTACTTTGGCTTCGCAATATCCTATGTCGTTCGTGTTAATCCGCAACAATCTAAAAGGAGCCGCTGAACCAGCATAGCCAAAGAACGGCTGGCCGTCATCAGCGACCGCATTGCCCAAATTCCAAACGTAAACCGAATCTTTCAGGCAAATACTGCCCGCCACCACGCTAGGGTCAGTAGGGTCAGCAACTCGGTCGCCCGCGGCGTTAAAAAAGTTAATAGTCACAGAACCCGCACCGACAGAGCCCAAAGCTTTGGTCAGGTCGTTGTCGAAATGTCTAATAGCTTGGTTGACCTGGACTAAACTCAGGCCGCGATTATAGGTGGAAATCAACTGAGAAATCACCGTCAAAGAAAATATCAATATAAAACCCAAAAGCGCCATGGCAAACATAAGCTCAATAAGTGTGAATCCCCTCTGGGCTCGCCTCTTCATGACTTTCATTATAACCATTACCTTTATAAAAATCAACTAAAGTTATCTAACTATTGTAAAACCGTTATTCACCCTCACCAACAAGTAGTATTGGTCAGTGCTGCCATTGGTGTTGTGCCAGCAGCCTTTAATGTAGAAGTCGTAGTAGTCGTTAGGGTCGTTAGTGATAGCTTGGTTGTCTTCTGTGGTGTAGTGGTGTACAGCATTGATCCAGATGCCATTGCCGGGTCTGGCAGACCAACGACTATTGGTTTTGAGGGGGAGATGGGTGTCAGTGTCTTCTGCGACGACGTAGTATTTAGCGTTGGGGGCTTCGGGGTTGTTGACGAAGTGTTGTTTGCTGATGGAGCCGTCAGCGTTGAGGGTAGCGCCGTCAGTGGTGGTGCCATAGGCGAGGTAGAAGGCGCGGCCTTCATTGTTGTTGACGGGGCCTCTACTGCAGGCAGCAGTGATGCTGCCGCCAGCTGTGGTGTTAGTATCGTTGTCAGTGCTGCTATAGACTTGGCTGCCATAGTTTTTGGGGCCGTCTAGGGCTTGGTTGGTGATGGCTTCCCACAAAGCGACTTCTTCGGGTTTGGCGTTCTCAGCCCATTGTCCAGAAGAACCACTGCTGAGTCTGGAGGAGATGGAGTGGAAGTATTGTAAGAGTTCGGATTGGGAGTTGATTTGGCTTCTAACGGTTTCTCTATTGATTTCGGCGACTATTTCGCGGTGGGAGTTGTTAACTACAGACATGGTCATGACGGTAGCAAGTGAAAGGACGGCGACTGCGAGTAGGACTTCGATGAGGGTGTCGCCGTGTTGGGAGCGTTTGGGTTTATTATGTCTGCGCATGATTCTATTGACTTATGTTATTAACTTCTTAACTTCGAGTGCTGTCGTGCCAAAGGTGTTGGACTCGACAGCCTGGTTGATGTTTATGTTTATGTTTATTGTATATGAATCGTTGAGGGAAAGCAAGATGAAAAACTCCGAAATTACAAAAGAACAGCGCCGATAAATTAAAACGGATTGGTTATCCGCCACAGAAAACTTGGGGCGCGCAAAGTATATTTGGTCACCACATCAACACTCTCAAAACCAACTGTCGCTTCGCCAACTTTTTGGCCACCAGCAACTGAAGTCATGCCGCCAAGATCTGTCCCGGCGTTAACCGCCACTAACGCGTCATTTTCGTCTTTCCAGTTCACGGTCATTAAATCATTTGCCACCACGATATCGGATTTGTCGCCCCAACGCGAAGTAACCTGACCGACTACCGAGCCCTTAGCCAAGACAACAACTTTACCAATATTTGACTGGGCGGAGTCGTTTAAATCTTTTGCCGCTTGGAACAGATTTTCATCGGTTTGGCCCAAGACCACGCCGTAAATTGCGCCTTCGTTTTGGCCAAGTTTATACTTAGACACAAACAGCAGATTGGCCCCTGCGGCGCTAGTATGCCCCGTTTTTAGACCATAGATGCCGTTGATACCCAGGAGGGTGTTGGTGTTGATGATTTGCGCACCTTGGAATCGAGCGTCTTTGGTGGAAAACACGCTCTGCAAAACCGTGCTGCGATCAGCCAACATAGCAAGCTTAACTAATTCATTAGCCGTCGAAACCGACGCCGGGTCTAGCCCGCTAGCGTCTGCCGCTTTGGTGTCAGTGAAACCTTTTTGGGCCAACCAATCGTTCGCTGCCGCCACATATTCTTCTTCTGAACCAAAAGCCCAATTAGCCAAACTGTCCGCTATATTGTTGGCGCTCACCAACATCATAGCTTTTAACATATCGACTTGATTGATTTCTTCGCCAGCTTTGACCTCTATATTTGAGCCGCCCGCGGCCTTGGTTTTTTGGTAAAGCGCCACATCTTTGTCGGTCATAGTCAAAACTTCGCCAATTTCACCAGTGTTTATTGGTTTTTTATCAAGCACCACCAACGCCGTAACTACCTTCGTGATACTCGCCATGGCTCGCACTTCGTCACCATTAAAGTCGGATTTGATTTTATCATTCATGCCGATGGCCGCCGCACCTTCGCTCGGCCAAACAAAAGTTATTTCTTCGCCCGCTGGCTCTGAACTTTGAGCGTTAGTGTCTAATTCTAGCCCACCAACTGGTTTAATAGCCAGAGCCAAGGCCACAGCCCACAAAGCACTCGCAACTATCAAAAAACCAGCTATGCCGGTGATGATTTTGGATTTCCCACCTTTCATAACTTGTAGTATAATATATGAATATGGAAAACACAAGCATTTTTACTAAAATTATCAACGGCGAAATACCCGCCCACAAAATTTACGAGGACGACAAAACTTTCGTATTTTTGGACATTAACCCCCTAGCGGACGGCCACGTGCTGGTCGTACCAAAAGTGCAAGTTGATCAAATTTGGCAATTGCCAGATGACTACTACGCCGCGGTGTGGAGTACTGCTAAAAAAGTGGCCGAGCGCATGCAGGAGGTTTTGCAACCTATGAGAGTTGGCACGGTAATCGAGGGCCTGGGCGTGCCTAATCATGGACACGTTCACTTGGTGCCGATTTATGACGAAGATGTCCTGCGGCTGCACCACGGATATCCAGTTAACGTTGACGAAAATAACCTGAAAAGCTTGGCTGAGAAATTAAGTTTTACAGATTAATTGCATACAAAAGTTATTCATTTATTAGCTTCAGCGCTTCGCCAATGATTTCGGCATGACTAGCGTACAAACCGCCAGTTGCCTCTTCGAGAGACTTAACGCCGCCGCCAATGTCAAACCACTGCGCATCAACAGCGTCAGAACTTGCTTTGGGTTGTGGTGTGAAATCAACAACAAAAACGAAAGCCGCCGTTTCCATCCAAGAATTATCCGTGTTCCGCGGGTCGTCTACATAACCAGCAAAAACTTCAACGCCTTCAACCTCAGACACATCGACGCCGGCTTCTTCTGCGAGCTCTCGCTTGGCGGTCCTCGAAACTTTCTCACCCGCATCTACCATGCCACCAGGCAAAGCCCACTGTCCACTATCTTGACGTTTAATCAAGAGAATTTTGTCAGCATCGCCTGACCTCGCAATAACAATCGGGTCTGCGGCGTGATTCGCACCCCATTTGTAAAGTATGCCTCTGCCGGTCAGCCCTGTCCGCCCCATAGGGTTCAGCGGATTTCCCCAGTCGTCAAAAACCAACTCGCCGCAATAACTGCTGCGAGTTGAAAAATCGACGTCCCTGGGCGATATTGGATCGATTTGCTCGTCATGCAAACTATTTGCCAAAATTTTATCATCGGTGTAATCTGGCGGATAATAGCCAGGATAATCTACAGACCAAGGTGCAGCTCCTCGGGAACTGCAATGCGCGCTTCGTAAGACGCTTTGTTCTCTTTAAAATTCTCTATCATGTGTTCAATTATACACGACTCATGAACATTGCTCAATGATGATAATAAACCGCACGCGGCTTACCCTGTTGACAAAGCTGTACGGTTTTTGCTACAATATGTGGCACAATATCGCGGGGTGGAGCAGTCTGGTCAGCTCGCGTGGCTCATAACCACGAGGTCGTTGGTTCGAATCCAACCCCCGCCACCACAGTAAATTACTCAGTGCTAGCGCCTGAGTGTTTTATTTTTTCAGCTGTTTAAAGCTCTGTTTTTAACGCCTATATAGCTTGCTCAGCAAATTCTCAAAGCTCTGGAAATGCTTTTTAAACCAAGATTTGCCGCGGTCTTTTGAATAAACCATACTCAACACAAAAGCATAGAACGCAACCATGTAAAAACTCTCAACCCAGAAGATATTGTTGGCGAAAAACTCGAAAAAGAACGAAGCAGTAACCACGCCGAACAGACCGGCGACCACAAACGCGCTAGCGGCGGTTTTTAGAGCCCAGCCTGTGCGATTCCACAGCAGCGTCCCCAGAGTGGCCACCATAATTGCCGCTACCGTAAAGACCGCAAATGCCGCGGACTTATGAATAATCGAGCTGGCAAAATTGTCGAATTGATCTGGAAACCAGCCGATTAGATACAGTCCAGCGGTCAACGTTCCCGCCAAAAATTTAAAAATGCGGCCCAACTTCCAGCGTTTGGCAATATAGTTGAACAAACAAATCGCAATTAGGGTCGTGGCTATGGTGTTGATGAAGCCAAATATTACCATAGACACGACGTCCGAAGCGATGTGTTGGCTGATTGTCAAACTGGCGCCGCGCCAATTCATGATAGCTATGGCGAAAGCCGCAATGAAAAATCCAGTGGCGCCAATCAGACCAAAATTGCGTTGGATTAGTCGAATTTTATTTAGCATATTCGACTGCGCGCGTTTCCCTGATTACGTTGACTTTGATAGTGCCTGGATAGCTCATGGTTGATTCGATTTTATCGGCAATTTCTTTAGCCAATCGAAAAGCAGTTAAATCATCAATTTTCTCTGGAACTACCATCACACGCACCTCGCGACCGGCAGAAATGGCGTAAGCTTTTTCGATTCCTTCGAAACTCATGGCAACGTTTTCCAAGTCTTTCATGCGCTCAGCAAAATTCTCGCTGGAAGCACTGCGCGCACCCGGGCGAGCAGACGACAAAGTGTCAACTACGCGGATAATCACCGCCTCAGGCGTAGTAGCGTCAATATCTTCATGGTGCGCCTCAATAGCGTGCACGATAGCATCACTCAGGCCGTATTTTCGCCCCAACTCTGCGCCGATATGATGGTGCTTGCCCTCGATACGATGAGTGACCGCTTTACCGATGTCGTGAAGCAGGGCCGCGGTTTTCGTAACCACCACGTCAGCGCCGATTTCTGACGCTATCATGCCAGCCAGTTGAGTCATTTCAACCGAATGTTTCAGCACGTTTTGGCCATAACTGGTACGATATTTCAACTCGCCCAAAAGCCGCGTCAATTCCGGCGGTAAGCCTACAACACCGACTTCACGCGCCGCATCTTCGCCAGCACGTTGAATTTCTTTATCGATATTTTTCTGAGCCTTTTCTGTCACCTCTTCAATGCGACCAGGATGAATGCGCCCGTCTTTCATTAAAATTTCCAAAGTTTCGCGCGCCACTTGACGTCTAACTGGATCAAAGCTCGACAAAACAATCATACCAGGCGTGTCGTCAACTAAAATATCCACGCCCGTTGCGCGCTGAATAGCTTGAATATTACGACCTTCCTTACCGATAATGCGACCCTTCATTTCGTCGTCCGACAGCGGCAACGCCGTAACGGTACGCTCAGAAGTTGACTCGGAACTAATCCGCTCCATAGCAGTCGCCAAAACCATCTGCGCGCGATCTTCGGCCTCGCCTTCAGCTTCTTTTTGCATTTTACTAACCAGACCGAGCAAATCTTTTGCGACATCTTTTTCGGTCATCTTTAGCAGTTTTTCTTTAGCCTCGTCTTTAGACAGTTTAGCGATTTTTTCGAGTTTTTCTTGCTGTTTAGTGCGAATTGAGCGAATTTCGTTTTTCAATTCTTCGAGCTCAGCCTCGCTGTCGCCCAACTTTTCACTGCGCTTAACAATTTCGTCAAGTTTTCCATCGAGTTTCTTTTCGCGCTCTTCTATGCGTCTGTCGGCTTTTTTAGTTTCCGCGCGACGCTCTTTTTCTTCTTCTTTAGATTTCTCGGTTGCTTTTAGCAATATGTCCGAGGCCTCTTTTTTCGCCTCAGCGATAATTTTATCGGCTTTAGCACCAGTGTTCGCTTTGCGCACTCTTTCGTACGCAAAAAATCCGCCCGCACCAGCGGCCACACCGATGATAGCAGCTATACCTGTTATCATAGTCTCTCCTTTTATTTAAAATTTAATCAGTATTCTTTAAATATGTAGTCCGTTGATGACCTTTATCAAGGGCCTGCATAAGTTTTTTCTGGGTGTTTACATACCAGAGTTTTGGTGGAGCATCGGGGACTTAAACCCCGGACCTCTACAATGCGAATGTAGCGCTCTAGTCAACTGAGCTAATGCCCCATAAGTGGGCCGCACTCACTGCCCCATTGGAATCATTGTAGCATATTAAGATTTTTTTATAAACAAAATTATTTATCTTTGGGGTTCAGTTTTAACGAAAGTTCACCGAGCTGCGTTGGTTCAACTCCAGACGGGCTGTCCATCATCACGTCTACTCCAGAACCGTTTTTAGGAAAAGCCAAAGTGTCGCGAATGCTGTCTAAATTCAAAAGCTCCATAAACATACGGTCCAAACCAAATGCACAACCAGCGTGTGGCGGCGCACCAAACTTAAACGCGTTGAGCATGCCACTAAATTTTGCCTCAACGTATGCACCGTCATGACCTAGAACAGCAAAAGCTTCGTGCATCACTTCTGGGCTATAGTTGCGCACAGCACCTGAACAAATTTCGTATCCATTTAAAATCATATCAAACTGATCAGCAACAACAGAAAGTTTATCGTCAGCTTTAAGCGCTTCTAAGCCTCCTTTTGGCCACGAAAATGGGTTGTGCCCAAAATCCAGCCGCTTGTTCTTTTCGTCCCAATCATAAAACGGAAAGTCAACCACCCACGCCAACGAGACCGTCTTTGGATCTTTTAGCGCAAAATGCTCCGCAAAAGCGCTTCGCAGTACGCCCAAAACTTTGTTCACTCTGACCCTAACATCAGCACCGAAAAATACCGCGTCGCCGTTCGTTGCACCAGTTTTTTTGGTGATTTCACCTAGTTCTGTTTCGCTCAAAAACTTAGCAATCGGGCTTTGAATCTCGCCTTCTTTATAAGTCAAATACGCCAATCCACCAGCGCCCTCTTTTTTAGCAATTTCAGTAAAACCATCAATTTGCGAGCGGCTCAAACTGGCGCCGCCCTTAACGCAAATCGCTTTCACGCACTCAGCATTTTTGAAAACCGCAAATTCAGTGTTTTTAAGATTATCTGTCAAATCAATCAACTTCATGTCGTAGCGCAAATCTGGCTTGTCGGTGCCGTAGTCGTTCATCGCCTCTTCGTAGGTTAACTGCACGACCTTGTTATCTAGGAGTTTTTTACCCGCAAAATCTGTCACTAATTTCTTAATTAACGGTTCCGTTTCTGTTCGCACTGTTTCACCATCCTCGACAAAAGACATCTCGAGATCTAGTTGATAAAAATCTCCGTACAATCTGTCGGCACGCGGATCTTCATCACGAAAACACGGCGCAATTTGGTAATATTTGGGTACACCAGAAACCATGAGCAATTGCTTAAACTGCTGCGGCGCTTGAGGAAGCGCATAAAATTTACCCGCATGTAAACGTGACGGGATAAGGAAATCGCGCGCACCCTCTGGGCTAGAATTAGCCAGAATAGGCGTCGCCACTTCTGTAAAATCTTTATCTTCCATATAATCGCGAATTATTTTATTGAACTCAGCGCGTTTCTTAAGCACGCTCTGCATATGCGGTCGTCGCAAATCCAAAAAACGATATTTGAGCCGCAAATCTTCATTAGCCATTTCCCCGTCATCGTGCGTGGTTACTACTGGAGTTTCTGATTTATTTAAAATTTCGAGCTTACTAACAATTATTTCAATTTTGCCAGTATCAATATTGGGATTTTCCAGACCCGCGCCGCGTTCGCGCACCAGACCGCTCACCCGAACACAAAATTCATCACGTAAACTTTCCGCCAACGCAAAATCGCTAAGCTCTGGATTAAAAACCAGCTGGACAATACCAGTGTGGTCGCGCAGGTCGACAAAAATAATTCCGCCGTGATCGCGACGCGAATTGACCCAGCCGCTGACGCTGATTTCTTTGCCGATTTTACTAATTGATTCTGTTGCAAATGTTCTCATACTAGAGCATTCTACCACATCTGATTGTTTTTCGCACGAACACGACCTACGCCAGCTTCAAATGTTTCAAAACATCTTCTAGGCGCAACAGGCCAACGCGCTTGCCTTTTTCGTTGACTACGATTAACACCGCTGAATTATCTTCGGCAAATTTGTTCAAACAATTTAAAATCAACGTAGTGTCGCGTATTTCACTTGGTAGAAAACGAGTAACTTTTTTAATTTTTTTACCGTCAGCGCGCAAATCAACAATGTCCGACAGCGCCACCAGACCCGAAAATTCGCCGTCTGATTTTACCAAAAAAACTTTTTGCGTGGTGTGGTACAGTTCGTCCATTAACTTTGGCGTGATGACTTCTGCGTCGTCTACGGTTACAGTTTTTTTAATCGGTATCATGGCGTGTTTAGCGGTAACGTTATGAGATTTCAACAACCCCTCAATCGCTAAAACTTCTGCTTCAGAAATAATTTTTTTAGAATTGCCAGCTATGGCGCCTAGCTCCCGGCGGGTTCTGACTTTGCGAACTTTTAGGCGAAATTCGTAAGCTTGGTTTTTTGTGAACACCACAAAATCTACCACCTTGCCGCCAAACCTACCCAAAAATCTAAGCGTTTTGTCCATAATATAATTATAGCATGTTTGTTCGTACGTCAAAAGAAAACTACGAATGTTTGCGACCTGAGTCGTTTGCCCTTTTTATTAAATAGGCTGCAGCCGCCACTGTCCCCAAATTTAATTTAAGATATTTCAATTATACCGCGTGTGATGTTATAATCAATATACTAAAGGAGGTTTATGGATAAAAAAAGATGGATTATTATTGGCATATTGTTGGTGGCTTTTGGCGGAGTAGTTTGGTGGGAGAGCTCGCAGGTTAACCCGAATATCATACCGAGCGCGCAGGTTGACTTGTTCGACCCAGCTAAGTTAATAACAGAGGAAACGCTGCCCGAAGGTTTTGTCAATGATGGCGCAACTCCCGCGACTGATGCCAACAACATCTACGACCGTTATTACGGCGACGCTGATACTAAAGTGGTGTTTATTGAATATGGCGATCTGGCCTGCTCGCACTGCGCGCAGTATGACCCGCTTATTGAAAAAGCTCGCGAAACCTACAGCGACAAAGTGGCGTTTGTTTTTCGCTATTTTTACTTGGGTAATCAAGGTAGCAACGGATTAGCGGCGGCGACCGCAGTTGAAGCGGCGGCACGACAAGGCAAGTTCTGGGAGATGAAAAAGTTGGTTTATGAAAAGCAAGACGAGTGGTTTTACGCCAGCGCTAGCGATCGCAAAGAAGTGCTAAAAAGCTACGCTGATACGTTGGGGCTTGATCTTGACCGGTGGTCTCAAGATTACGACGACTATCGAACCAACGGCATTAAAACTCGTATCGATTTTGGCCACGCTTTGGGTGAGCGCGTTAAATTGACTGGCACGCCAACTTTGGTAATTAATGGGCATCGCCTGGACCCTGACAAAGACTCATCAGACCAGTGGGCCAGTCAAGAAATGCTCAACGCGATTATTGAGCGATATATTAAAGAAGCCTACGACCAGCCAGACTCAGACGACCAGACTTAAAATACTCTGCCCCGACGTTTCCCCGCCAGAGCTAAAATGTGCTATACTTGGAAAGCCGTGCGGGTGTAGCTCAGTGGTTAGAGCAGTCGGCTCATAACCGATTGGTCGCTGGTTCAATCCCAGCCACCCGCACCAGATACGCTGAAAAACCTAAATCGTTCGCAGGAATGCGGGCTTTTTGGTTTTGTTATAATATATTGTATACTTGTAAACATAAACGTTTCGTGCTAGCATGTTGAGTAGCATGGTGAAGAAAGACGTAACGGGTGAGCAACAAAAAATGTCTGCTCTCGCCCACAAAAGCAAAAAGCAAAAAAAGCATCCCTTGATATTGACGGTGACCATTGTTGCCGTTTTGGCTTTGGCGGCATTGGTTGTGGCGGGAATCACTACCCATAGAAGCATACAAGACCAGCCCGCTGCCGAAGTTAAAAATGAAAAAATTAGCGCTGAAGCTGAAGACGAAGACGAAAATGACTCTTTTGATACAGACAATAGTCTAATGAATGATTTTCCACACTACCACGACCTGGAAGAAATCAACAATGAGATCGACAGACTCCTAACTAACAGGGACTACGCCGCAGCAATAGCGCTAGGAGCCACAAGTTTTGCCGACGCGGAGAAGACTGGCGACCAAATTAAGATTTTTTTGGCTAAGACCCGTCAAGCTACTACCTTCATCGTTATCGATGACAAGCAACAGGCGCTAAAAGCTCTAATTGAGTTAATAGACATGGACGTCGAAAAAGAGTGGAAGCTAGATAAATTATTTTACGCACTCACTTTCGCCAACAACCTGAAGGACACAGTGAACGAGAAAAAATATTTGGAACAGTTCATGCAAATATATCAATCAAATGGCTATGAGATACCGATAGAATATGTAAATAGGTTGAAGGAGCTACAAAATGAATAGTATACAGAAATCTCGAGCCCATACGCTAAAACCTTTATTTGTCGCAATCATTTTAGCTGTTGCCACCGTGGCAGTCTTTAAAGCTACACCTGTTTTTGCGTCTGCGGCAGGTAGCGGTGCTGGCGGTGGCACAATTACTGGTGCTGGCGCGGCCACCACTAATGGTTTTGGCTGGAAAGCGTACTCACGGACCGGTAGCGGCCCAGGCGAGTTTATGGATGGCACGAAGTGGAGTAAGGTGCAATCGACCTGCCGTGACACCAACACCGTTTGGCTATACGTGGTGCAAACAAGCGAGAAAACTCTTGGTACCGCCGTAGTTTACAGACATAAAACCTTGTGGGATAGTTTTGCTTACAAGTTTAGCGACTATAACAAAAATAGGGACCTAGTTAAAGCAGAATGGGACAAGCTAACGAAAGCAGAAAAGAACGGGACGGTCTGGGGGGACTATAATAAGGGCGTTGCGTGGCTATGTAACAGCGCCGATCCAGCCAAAGACTGGTCTTACGGCGCAACTTCAAACGTTACGAGCCCCGTCTCATATCGCACGACGCTAAACTTCAAGCACACGCTAAAAAATAACGGCAGCAGCTCTTCAGGGCTGAAAAAAACCGATTATTGGACCACGGGTAAAGGTGCTAACTCAACTAAAAAATCTTCTGGAGCTCTAGGGCCTAAGGCGACCAAGCTCGTAGAAAACTACAATAGCTACACCACTACAGCTAGCGATATTGGGCAAAATACGGTTTGCCAGACCCTTAACTTCTCGCCCAAGGCTCATAATAGTACTGGTACCGGTAAAAGCGAGGCTTGCGCCAGCGTTTATTCGCCGTGGACTGTGAGCGCTACGACTACTATAAACTCTAACTTGGCAAAACCTGGCGACAACATCTCGTTCACTCACAAACTTAGCAACAACGACCGCGTAGTCAAAGACGACAAGGGTAATTGGGTCACCGTGACTGGTACTATTAAGGGCGCTGAGACTAACACGGTTGGAAGTCTTGTCAACACCACTATTCCCTTCGCTGGGCCAAATACATCTTTCATGTTTACCACTACGACCGGCAACGGTGAGAGCATAAGCAATTCCGTCCCTAATTCATTCATAGTCAGTGCCGACGGAGCGGAAGTTGGCAAGAAGTATTGCCAATACGTCAGCGTAGACAAACCAGCGCGGAATAACACCACAGCGGCCAGCGGCGCAGCGGCTTGCGTTAGCGTGCCGTACAACTACACAACTGCGCCGATCGTTACTGGCGCTCAAGGTACATCGGATTTATTCCAAAGCGTTGAAGCTGGTGATACTATGGTAGTTGGTCAACAAATAGAGGTCCTAGCGGTCATTGGAACAAATCCGAACGCTGATTACAAAACCAAAACTCCAAACATTGACGTACGAGTTTTCTGCACCAAAGATGACTATGAGGACTGTCCCGGCTGGACCGTCGTAACTACTAGCGGTAATTACGCGTCTAATAAAAATGGCGACATTGGCAATAGGCAAAATTGGCAGATACCAGTTGACTCGCCGGTCGGCACTAAGTACTGTTTCCAGGCTATTGCCGTGAACGGTCAGGCTATCGCCAACGGCGCTAATAACGCGGGCCCAATCAGTAACTTTAGCGATACCAGCGGTAAAAAACAGTGCGTAACCGTCGTGAAATCCCCTACCCTGCAAATTCATGGTGGCGACAGCTGGAGCGGCATGAACTGTCCTGAGCAAGGTCAAAATAGTGGCGGCTTTGATGCCAAACAACCCAGCTTTGCACTCGATCCAGCTTCCGGAGCGCCCGCTAGCTCTGCGACCTGGTCGCAGTACGGCCTGTTTTCTGCTGGCGTGATTGCTAATACTTTTGGCTCTGGTGGGCACATTCACAACGCTGATAATCTGAACACTCTACAGACGTCCAATAAATTGAAATTCTCTGGCGACAGCATCAACGTGGGTGGAAATTACCTGCCGACCAACGAGCAGCATTGTTTATCTGACGCGATGGGATATTACAAGCAACGCCTGGGTAGCGAAGGAGACCATGGCGAGGCAGTGATAAACGAGATACTGAATGACAACTTGCGTCCTAAGACAGAAATTGGCAAAAAAATCCTCTGGTACGGCGAAGGCAACAAGACCCTGGACGTTAGCGGTGTGGATTTCTATGATCGTGATTTGGTTATAGTGGTTGATGGGGATATTACTATTAATGGTGATGTGGCTATTTACAATCATAGTTATCGCAGTATTGAGAATCTGCCTAATTTGATGGTGATGGCTTCTGGTAATATTATTGTGGAACCTGGGGTTACGCGTTTGGATGGTGTTTATGTAGCTCAGGGGACTTTCTTTGATTGTGGTGATAAGAGTATTTTAGGGCTTGATGGTATGTCTAATGATTTTAGTCTGGGTGGCGTTTGTGATCAGCAGTTGGTGGTTAATGGTGCTGTAGTTGCTAATAATACGCGTTTTCATCGGACTCATCGTGGTAGCGATGGTATAGATGATAATATCTTTAATCCGACTCCGGCTGAGATTATTAAGTATCCTGTGGGGGTGTGGTTGCAGAGTTACGACCACTATAGAAACCTGTCAAATCGAATTACTACTATGTTCTATCGCGAAGTCGCGCCTAGAGTATAGAAAAATATAAAATCGCCAAAAGCCGCACCAAGCTCAGCCTTAAGGTACGGTTTTGAAAAACTTTTTAGCAAGTAATATCGGCAGGACTATGGTGTACTGCGCCCAAATTGGTATAAGAAAAATCAACACAAAACTCGTTAAGTAAGCCCAAATCGAACCGCAGGCCACCGCCCACCACACCAACAGGCCCGTATAAACCACGACCGTCAACGCCAAAACGTGAAACAATACATATGCTCGCGGCGTCTCTTTCATGGCGCCTTTTTTATAAGCTTTTTTAAAATCCTTCACCCCGCGCAGCTGTTTAAGATATTTTTTTACGCTATATTTGTTTTTCTGCAACAAATAAATCAGCGTTCGTTCGTACTGGAACGTCAACATTGATAAATATTTTTTCATAATAATGATATTCTAACACAACTTGTCTACAGAGTTGTGGTACAATTATATCCATGAAATCATCTCGTTGGAGTATTTTAGGGATTTTAATGGGCAGTTTACTACTGTTTTTGGTGTTGCATTTAATCTTTCGCACGGCCATCATCACGGACAACTGGGATTACTGGGAATTGGCGGGCTTGTTCGATATGGACTCTGAGATTAGCTTGTTCACCTGGTTCTCTACCACGATTTTGCTGTTCGTACCAGCAGTGCTAGCATTTTTTGTCGGCTGGGTTAAGCGCCAAAACCAAGAAAAATTAAGTTGGGGCTGGTTCTTGCTGGGAGCCGCTTTCATGTATCTGTCGATTGACGACGCAGCCATGATTCACGAAAAAATAAGTACGCTAAATCGTATGACTGGTCTGCAAGATGTCCTCAGCAGCATTAACCCTGCTCTGTTTGGCTGGAGCTGGTGGGTAATTTACCTGCCAATAGTGGCGGTACTAGTCATGATTATGACTCGTTGGTTTTTGACCCTACCAACACGTACTAAAGTTATGATTGTACTGGCCGCGGTTTTGGCTATCGGCGGTCAAGTGGGCATGGAAGCTATCAGCAGTTTTGTCAGCAACAGTACTGGTGAATATATTAATCCAGTCTGGCGTGGCCTGCAAAAATTCACCGGAAGATCTGGCCTAGCCCTGTTTTTGTTTGCGATTATTGATTACATTTTGTCTACGCCGCAGCTCAAAACTCGCCTGGACGCGCTAGTTAAACCCCGTGCAAAAACCAAGAAAAAATAAGTTTTCCACAAAAACCCAGAGTGATTTCGCGGTGCATCTTGACAATTAAAGCCTTGCGTGCTAGTGTTGAGTATATATAAACTAAAAACAAAAAGGGAAGAAAATATGATTGCGAAGAATATTAAAGGCGTTAAAAGAGCCGGCCTGGTTTTGGTGGTCGGGGCTTTGTTATCTGTTGGAGTAGCCTGGGCAACTAACGATGGCGACATCCCAACGTGGGAAAATCTGGGTGCGGTGAGTGGAACACAAGCCAATATCACAAACAGCTATAACAACGGAGAGGGTGCTACAGACACCAAAAACGGCAAGCTCTACGTCCTGGAGGGTGAAGACAAGATAGTAACTAAATCAGGCACTGACTACGCCAGCGTGCAGGTTTATGACGCTGCTACTCTGGCCCACGAAAAGCAAGTCTTGCTAGAGCTTGCATGTATAAATTATAATCTCTCGACTGATTCTTGCGACAATACAATCAGCGTTAGCCATGCCACCCAATACCGCGGTTTTAGCGTTGATGATAATGGCAATTTCTATATCATAGAATGCGACGAGGAATGCTTAGCCATGGCTAGATATAACCCGGACGGTAGCGTGGCGGCAGTTTGGCACTATGATGATTATAGATACAAAAACAATGTTGGGCAAGTTGGCGACAAGATTTGGGTGCACGAAGTTGGTGGCGACTCAAGTGCTGCTTATAGCGAAATGGTCGTTGACGCAAAAAATAATTCTATTTATTGGTACCTGCTTCGCATGAGATCCACTGAATACGAATATATTTGCGACCCGGATTGTTATTACGATGAAACTGGTAACGAAATAGAATACCCCAGCGACTGGGGCAATAACAGAGGGTTGTTTGTTGCCACTGATTTGAATTTCAATTTTGACAATATGCGAATCCTCAACGACAATGTCACAGATGATTTTGATCTTGATCCAGACAACCGAGGGTTAGTGATTAATGGTATGACTATGGCGGTGGGCCCAGATGGCACTTTGTACGTTGGCAACAACCTGTATGATGATGATAACAATCCATATTATAAAATCTGGAAGATGAATCCGCAGACTGGCGCAGTGCAAACTCAGCTGGAGCTCAAAGATGACCTGATGACGGACGGTTGTAGAAACAACAAAATGATAGTTTTGGCCAACGGCGACTTTATACTGGGTGGCGTTTGTCACGCCGAAAATCCCGTGGTGCAAGTTTCCCCTACCGGCGAGGTGTTGGCCTATATCACCAACGACGAATTGATTGAGCCCTTAGGTTCCTGGTTGTCGGTGGACTCTAAAACCTGCCATGCTTTTATTGCCGCTGCTGAAGAAGATGTCAATGGCGAAAACATTTGGGCGGTGCGTGCGTATCAAGGCATAAATTGCATGCCTGATGCTCCTGGCGTGCCAAATACTGGCGTAGAACTCATCAGACACTACTAAACTGGTTGTATGCTAAAAAACCGCTCTGTCAATCAGGGCGGTTTTTGTGGTTGCTGTATAGTATAGAAAAACTGTGGTGTCTGCCTACAGAACAGCACGGACCCATTTTAGCACAAAACTGTGATTTGTTTTTGATGAAGGTTGGAGATTAAATTCTTGTGCTTATGGTATAATGGAAATGTCTAATTCAAACAATGATACGCCGTTTTTCGGTGGCTCAAACCAATAAAACGGCAGCCGTTCGAAAAACAGTAAGGGTTTGAACCTCATTGTTTGGATTAGACAACCTAGAACGGTTGTCGCTTTGCTTCACAGCAAGCGCTCCATAGAAGAAAGGAATTTATGAGACACGAAAGTCTGTCATTTACACCATTGAATAACACTACAGAAACCAACCCGCAACTTATTACGCGGCAAGAGCACAGTCGAAACATTGAGGACGCCGAAAAATATGAAGCGGTGGAATACTTGAAGCAGGTTGGCTTATTTATCTCGCTCGATTCGCTCGATTTACATCACGGTCGCGTCGCCGATACTGCCGGCGAAGACTGGAAAGTTGACGAAAGTTTTCAAAATGGCGGCAATGATACGAACAATGCAAATGTAAACAAGATCCCCGCACTTTCGACTGATTCGCGCGAAATCGCAGAAGAATTTGCTGCCGCTCGTGCTTGGGGCAGTAAACAACCAGAAATTCATAAAATTGTGTCAGAAGACCCCGACGCTATGGTTATTGACGGAACTTTTAATCTTGGCAATCGTTCTGACGAAGAAAAGAAACAAATACGAGAAGCATTAAACAAATTGTCTATTGACTTAACTGAAGGCTCGCCACTTGACTTCGAACATAGAGATATTTTAACGACTTTTACGCCAGAGGACTTCCGCGCTCCCGACGGCACATATACGAAAATCTCTGATTTGCCAGTAATCTCTCAAAAGTTAGGAGTTGACGAAAAGACCGTAAAGCAGGTTGCCGGCTCATTGAATGCTCGACTTACTCTGACACATGACCCAGAAAGAATCATTAAGAATTTTATTGATAATGAAGATACTTATAGTTTAGGGAATGGCAGTGACGAACTACCTATAAACCAAGAATATGTTGCGAATTGGTTGCGTAATACGCATATTGTCGGGGTGAAAAGGAGTGTTCGGTCGGCGACTATTGGCAAAGACATTGAGCCAGTTTTCTTGTTTGACCTTGAAAAAGTGAATACCGAGAAAGAAGTGGCTCACCGTCGAGATATATTTTTTAGGAGATATGGTAGGATAGCAAGGCGTATGGCTGACGGTTTAGAAATCAGAACCGAAGCCGAAAGTCCGTTCATCGACTACTTATCAAATAGTTTGTATGCCACACCGAAGCAATTAGTTGATGAAGCCAAGAAGGTCGGCGCATATAAGGAGACTTATGAGGCCGACGCAGGAAATTGGGAAAAATTTTCACTAAGCGAACATACCGAAACTGTCTTGCGTGTTTTTGATAAAAATTACGCCGACAGGTTACCGGCCAATTTACTGCCTGTTATGCGACTTGCGCTACTTACTCACGATTTAGGCAAGCCCGAGGCAGTCAGTAAAGGTGAAAAGCATAATCAACACGCCTATAATGCCAGGGAAGCCGATAATTTTATGAAAAGCGTTGATGTTAATGAAAACCTGCGGAAACTCATAGTCGGGGTTATCGGTGAAAGTCAAAAACTCACAACGTACGCTTTTATTCAAGGTGATGTTGGCGCAAGAAAAGAGTTATTATCGTTTTGCCATAATCTTCTGACAGAATATGGTGCAGAAAATGTGACAAAAGAAGATGTCCAGGGTTTAGCCAACATGTGCTTGATAGTTCAAACTTGCGATTCGGCGGCATACACTGATATGGCAATTACACGAAGCGAGAAATTGCAAGTTCATCACAGGAATTCGCCGTCATTTAATGGTTCGTTCCACCCGCCAGTTAGTATTACAAGGCAAGATGTTCGATTAAAAACAACATAACCCAACCTTCATCAAAAACAAATTGCGGTTTTTTGATCGGGCGCAAAAAATCGGGCTTTGGTGCGGCCGACTGGACTTGAACCAGCACAGGATTGCTCCCACTACCACCTCAAGGTAGCGCGTCTACCAAATTCCGCCACGGCCGCATGGCTAGTATTATAGCACAAACGCCCCGCTAAAAACCCTCGAACAAAAGCCTCACCGCCAGCGCCCATCTGCCAACGAGAACGGCAAAATGATGTGTGGTATAATTTAGACATGTTAGTAACCATAAAGGCCTTGGTCGGAGCCAGCGTCAAAAGTCTGCAAAGCGGCGCTGAAATAGCAAAAGTTGCCGTTCCCCTGATTGATCCGCGTAACCTCAAAATCATGGCGCTGTATCTCGAGAGTAAAATGATTAAAATTTCACCTGCCATATTGATGCCGAACGACATTCGTGAAGTCGGGCCGCTGGGCATAATTATTGATGACATCAACAAAATTGTTTCGCCCGACGAAGTGGTGCGCCTGGAGGAAATCGTTGGTTTTGATTTTATTTTGGACGGCATCGCCGTTATCGATGAGAAAAAACGCCGGCTGGGTACCGTCGATTATTATACTTTTGATCCTCAGAGTTATTTTGTCCAGCAGCTTTATATCAAACCAGGGTTCATGCAATCGATGAAAGTTACCAATCTAATTATCAATCGCTCGCAAATTATTGACATTGACAACAAGAAAATCACCGTGCAGGTAGCCGCCGACAAAGCCAGCGAAGTTTACGGCAAAATAGCTAGTGACGCCAACCCCGGTGGGTTCGTCAACCCGTTCAGGGCGCAGAACAAACCAAGCAAAAATGCTGAGGACTAATTTTCTTTCCAGGCCGAAATGGTTGCGCCCGGTCCACCGATATTCTTTTTGAAGCTAACTGGCTCGGCTGGCTTAACAGCCTTACGAGGTGGCTGATTGCCAATAACAGTTTTGGGTAAATCAGTTTTATATATCCGCCCAACTTCAGCCGCTCGGCGCGCAAATTCAGCTTGGCGCTCGTTCTGGGTGAGTCGTCTGGTCGAATTTAAATCTGTATTATCGTCGCGATTAATCCGCGCGCTAGTATTAACGTTCGTCCTAGCAAACGCCGCTCGGTTCACGTCGTCGCCGTTCGACTCGTCGCCTCTGTCGATTTTTTTGTCTGGCAAAGTGCTCGATTTTTTACTAACAATAATCTCATTGACCACTGGAATAACAATCGGCGTTCGCCCAGTCTGATCGTACAAAATGTGGGCGATTTCATCTTTCATTTCTTTTTTGAAATTATCCAAATTGACCCTGCTAGACTTGTAGGTTTTAGAAATCTTTTGACGAAGATATTGACGAATAGAATTCATCAGCTCTTCGCTGTCGCGCAAGTAAATAAAGCCGCGCGAGATGATATCGGGGCTAGAAAGCATGCGGCCAGTTCCCTTTTCGACTGTTACTACCACTGTAAACAGCCCGTCGCCCGCCATGTGAATGCGATCTTTGAGTACCACTTCTGAAACGATTTCGCCCGCGTCATCATACATCACACCGCCGGCCTGAATGCGCGAGGTTCGGCGCGCACCATTTTCGCTAATTTCTACCACGTCGCCATCATCACAAACAAAGATGTTTTCTTTAGGCACGCCACAAACCGATTCGGCCATTTCGGCGCCGTGTATCATCATATGATACTCTCCGTAAATCGGTATGTAGTACTTAGGGTTAACAATTTTGGTTAGCTCAACATGGTCGTCATAATAAGCATGGCCCGAAAGGTGTAACGGCCCCACACCGTACTGTGCGGTTTTTTTATTACGCAGAACCTCTGAGCCCTCCCGCATCAACCCATCAACCGTGCGCACCACGAACGGCTCATTGCCCGGAATCGGGTTAGACGAAAAGACGATTACGTCGCTGCCCTTGGTCTTGACGTGCGGATGCACCCCAGAAGCCATGCGATTCAACACGGCGTTCATTTCACCCTGAGAACCAGTGCACAAAAGCATAAACTGGCTGTCGGGCAACTTAGACAAATCCTCAATTTTAACAATTGTGTTTTTGGGAACTTTGATCAAACCCTGCCTAATGGCCAGCTCCATATTGTTAATCATAGAAAATCCTGCGATGGTTACTTTGCGGCCGTGTTTAGCAGCCGCTTCAATAACGCCACCCAAACGCAACACTTGCGATGAAAAACTCGAGAAAATAATTCGAGAGTTAGGCCATCTTTCTAACACCTGCTCGACAGAATTAACGATGTCTGGTTCACCATGAGCGTGCGTGCCCTGATCTTCCACATTGGTAGATTCATTAAGCATGGCCAAAAAACCCTCTTTGTTAGCTATTTCTGCCACTCGTTCAAGATCAAATTTCTTGCCATCCATGGGGTTTTCTTCAAAACGCCAATCTCCCGAGTGATAAATCGCGCCCAGCGGCGTGCGTATTACAATCGCACAAGAATCTGGAATCGAGTGGTTAACGCGGATAAATTCTAAGCTAAGATTATCTGAAATTTTGATAATTTCGTGCTCGTCTTGATTGACCGCGCGAAAATCTTTCTGATAATTGGCGTTGTTAGGATCTTCCTCAAGCTGACGCTCAATCAAACTCAAGGTGTACTTCGCCCCATAAACTGGCACGCCTGAAAACTTCTGCAAAATGTGGCGAGCGGCGCCGATGTGATCTAGGTGGCCGTGCGTAAAGGCAATGGCTTTGATTTTATCTTTACGCGCCTCAAAATAGCCCATATCTGGCACAATATAGTTAACACCTGGATAATCTGCTTCGTGCGGAAACAGCAAACCCAGATCAACAATGACGATTTCGTCCTTGTATTCAAAAGCGATACAGTTTTTACCAATGCCCATTTCGCTCTCACCCCCGACCATGATAATTTTCAGCGCGTCGTGCGCGGGTTTGCGATTTTTCATTTTAGCAGGATTGTACTGCTCGCCGCCAAGACCATTAAACCCCGAGCGGTTGACTGGCACACCAATAAGGTGTTGCGACGCTCGCGCGTTCACATCTTCGCTGGTGCGTTTTTGCGCCCGTAAAAGATCTCGCATATTACTGGACGTCTTGTCTAACACTGAATTGCCAGTTTTTTTACTTTTTGAATTGTTTGGTCGCTTTGAAACGTCGTCCTGCGCGGCCGTGGCCAATTTTCTGCCTCCCATAAATACTTTCCTTTCTTTAAAAATGTCAATTTTGGGCCCAATAGGGCTAAGAATTTATTAGTGTGCTCATTGTAGCACACTTTGATTGAAAATGCAAGTCTTCCCTGGCTGACGTCGATAATATTGGCACCGTAAGCTCTAAAGCCGTGCTCAACTAACTCAAATAGCCCTCGGCCTGCAGACTAAACATTTCTTGGTACAGACCGCCCTTGATGTTCATTAATTCCCTGTGGCTGCCGCTCTCGATAACGCGTCCGTTCTCGATAACCAAAATTTTCTGCGCTTTGCGCACGGTAGAAAACCGATGTGAAATAATCAGCGTTGTTTTTCCCTGTTGATTCTTAGCAATTTCTTGAAATATTTCGTATTCTGCTTTGGCGTCAACCGACGCAGTTGGCTCATCTAAAATCAAAACGTCCGAATTTCTGAAAAAACCACGTGCCAACGCCACGCGCTGCCACTGGCCACCAGACAGATCTGTGCCATTTTCTTCGTCGTATTGCTTTGATAAAATTTGCTTTAGACCATTCGGCAACTTAGCCAAAAAGCCATTCAACCGCGCTTTCTCAACTGCGCTCATTAAATCTTTTTCGCGTTTCTTGCGCGTGATGTCGCCAAACCAAATGTTGTCCCCTAGATCAGTAAAATACATGCGAGCATAATCCTGAAAAAGCGCGCCCATGCGCTTGTAATAGGCCGCTTTGTTTAATTTTTCCAGCGGAACATCATCAACCAAAATTTGCCCCGAATCTGGTTGATAAATCCCCAAAAGCAACTTGACAATAGTGGTTTTACCAGAACCGTTCGCGCCAACCAAGGCTATATCTTCGCCCGGCTCCACCACAAAACTGACGTTTTTAATGGTCGGCTCTGAATTCATGGCGTAAGTGAACACCACGTCTCGAAACTCTAGTTTGGGCGGACGCCCGGTATCTTCTAGCAGCATTTGCCCGTCTTCTTCCTCTGGTAAATCTAAATAATCGAAGTAATCACCCGCATTGAGAATTTCCAGCCCCACCTGGTTGATTGATATAGTCAAACGACCACCAGCGTTTGACATGCTATCTATCAGCCCCTTAATGGTTACCAGATAACCGACTTCTAACGTGCCGTCAATTACCTGTTTACCCGACCACAGAAGTACCGCAACCTGGACTACGTCGCTTAGCGCGTCAATGGCAGTTTCAAACGGCAGAAGCTTTCTATACATGTCCATGTTCTGCGCACGATCTCGCGTAATGTAGTGGCGCCAGCGTTTAATAAAATAGTGCGAAAGGCCGTACAGTTTTAATTCCATAGCCACCTTTTGGTCAGTCAGCTGCGAACGAAAACCCCACCCCTTGCGACGATTGACTGAATTGACCTTCCAGAACCTGCGCTCCTTGCGCATGCGATACGTGGTGAGTACAATATTGGGCACAATCATCGCGAACACCACCAGAGCAATAGCCAGCGAAACGTTGGCCAGCACCAGAAAAGCCGTTATAAAAGCGATAATTTGCGAGACCACCTGCACGATAAGCGGAAACAGCCAACCCAAACTCGCAGCGTAATTTTCCGCGATTTCTAGTTTATCGGCGTTGTCTTTAAGCTCGCGCACCGCGATAGGAATTTTGTTAACTTTCAAATAAAGCTGCTCTAGAGCATAATTTTGGATATCGTACTGCATTTTCAAGTTAAAATATCCGCTGATGCGAGCCGTGATGGTCGTTACTAGTGCAAGCACCAAAATAACCACCACATAAAAAACGAAACCCTGCCAGTCGCCATTAGTAAGAGTGTTAATCGTCACGCCAAATAGCAACGCCATAAACGACGGCGTGACTGATTCTATGACATTAGCAACAGTGATAAAACTAGCCCCCAATGGACTGGCTTTGAACATCATTGTAGTAGTTTTAATGACTACGCGAGCTAGTTTTGCTGGAGTTGGTTTTTCTTTGCTTTCGCGCTGATTAAACATAGTTGATCTCGACGCCGCCAAAATTCAACGAGCCAGTCAGGCGCAAAGTTTTAGTCTTTTTCTCGCGGCTTGGCATATTTTTTTCGGAAACGCCGCCCAGACTTTTTTTAATATCGTCCACAATTTGCCAATCGCGCGGCACGTAAAGCATTATCCCGCCAAACGAAACGTTCAGGTCAATCGAGGCGTTTTCTGGTGGCGTACCATCTTCGACGTAAATTTTAGTGCTACCAAAATTACATTCGACATTAACATTTTTTAACTCGCTCGCCTTGAAGTGGCGAGTAGAAGCACCAAATTGAGTGTAGCCAGCGCTGTAAACGTGGCGCTGTTTTAAAATCAGCGACAAACCAATAGCCAAAAGCACCGCCGCCGCCCAAATTGACCACAACTTAATATTTTCCACGCCCAAAAAACTTTGGGTTTCTCGCTCAAAAATAGTAACTATCAAAGCCAGCGGCAGAAAAAATCCAAACCACTCAAAACGCACCAGATTACGTACGGCCGCCACAGCCAAAAGCGCGCCCGCCACCATTTGCCAGAGAGCAATTTGAATATCAACGACTCCAATACTTTGCAAAAGCAAACTTAAACCAATAATTATGAACACCAAACTCCAGAAAATCTTACCAGCAAACCCCCGCTTGTTGCACATTTTATCTACCTTAATCATAAACTCCCCCTAATTTGTTAAACTGAAAATATTATATCATTTTGCGCCAGAAAGCAAAATGGCTAAGCAAAGAAAATTCGCATAATCTGACGCGCTAACTTGTCCGAATCATGGCGAATCAACGAGCGTTTCAGTTTATCTTTTTTGCTGGAATTTTTCCAGGCTTTACCGGCCAATAGATTAGCACCCCGAGTTTTATAATGTCGTTTCTGTAACTTTTCCAGATCCACCTCGACTGGATTTTCGCCGTCCTGTGCATATTTTTTCAATAAATAATCACTGGGCTTTTCATTGTTGTAGATAACGTAATCCAAAAATTTAATACCGACAAAACGCTCGATTTCATCTGGGAAATCAGACACTTTAAATCCATCGGTCTGCCCCGGCTTATTAACCAGATTGGCCACGTAGACTTTTTTGGCCGAACTTTTCTTCAGCGCTTCGCGCACGCCCGGCACCACCAAAGCTGGGGCCAAAGAAGTATAAAGGTCGCCCGGAGCAACCACTACTACGTCGGCCTCTAATATAGCTTTTTCGGCTTTCGGATTTAATTTGGGCATCGGCTCCAACCAAACTTTAGGGCGTTTTGCCAAAAACTTCATGACATCAACTCGATGCTCACCCTTGGTTTGACGGCCATTTTTCTCTTTTACTACCAGCTTGGAATGTTCTAGGGTGATGGGCACAACGCGGCCGTTTATTCGTAAAATATCCTCCGCTAAATTAACTGCTTCAGAAATACTGCCCGTCATTTTCTCAAGTGCCGAAATAAAGATATTGCCAAAACTGTGGCCCTCCGCAAAGCCGTCTTCAAAGCGATAATTAAAAAGCTCGCGCACGCGGTCGTTATTGGACAAAGCCACCAAGCACTGGCGAACGTCGCCGGGGGGGAGAACTCCCAGTTCGTCGCGCAAAACTCCAGTCGACCCACCGTCATCAGCCATGGCCACCAGCGCGGTAATCTGGTTAGTGTAATTTTTGAGCCCTGAGAGCACCGTAAAGCTACCGGTGCCGCCGCCTATTACTGCAATTTTTGCACCGTTTTCCATGGCTAAATATTCTCTAGTTCTTTCGCTAAGCTGGCAGACAAAGTCTCCGCTTCGGCTAATTTTTGACGAGTTTCATCGACTAAGTGCTTGGGCGCGTTTTGGCGGTAAGAATCGTTGTCTAAGCGCTTTTTCAAGTTTTCTGCCAGATTCCCCGCTTCAATGAGTTTTTGCTCTAAATCGGCCTTATATGCGCTAATTTCGGCTGGTTTTGCCTCAATGTACGCTCTGAAGTTGCCCGCTATGCGGATTCCAGCTGGTTTTTCGAACGGCATCACAGCCTCTAGGCCAGCCAGATTCTTAATCACTGCTTCATTCTCAGAGATGACCCGATTGTCGCTATAGACCATAGCGCGCCTGCCTTTCAACTTGGCCACCACTAGTCGCGCAGCACCGACCAGCTCTTTGACTTCCTCGAATTCTTGAGCTTTTTTGCGATCAAATTGATAACCCCTATTCCACTGTTGTAACATTAACAACGAATCGTCATCGTGCAGCGTAGTCCAAATAGCCTCTGTTACAAACGGCGCGAACGGGTGGACAATTTTCAACACCGATTCAAGTACAATGTCCGCCACTGCACTGCCCTGCTTAGCTGCCTCAACATACCAGTCCGCGACCTCGTCCCAGACAAAATGGTAAACCGTCTCAACCGCTTCGGCGAAACGATAATCTTTAATCAACCTGTCAATTTCCGCTGTTGATTGTTGTAGTTTTGACAACACCCAATGGTCTGCCGTGGTTAGTTCCTCAAGATGTTTTTCGTGAGTTTCGATGAACCTAGCGATATTCCAAAGTTTATTACAGAAATTACGCCCCGCCACTACTTTATCTGGGCTAAAAGCCTGAGAAAGTCCCGCTGAACGCGCCGCCACTAAACCGAGGCGCAGAGCGTCCGAGCCAAATTCATCAACCACTTCCATGGGATTGACCACGTTTCCCTTGGATTTGCTCATTTTCTGACCGTGCTCATCAAGCACCAGGCCATGCAAATAAACTTCCTTAAAAGGAATTTCTTTATTAACATAAAGTCCAAACATAATCATGCGCGACACCCAGGGACGTAAAATGTCAAAACCGGTTTCCATGACACTAGTCGGGTAAAATTTCGGCAAAGCTTCAGTTAGAATAATCGGCCACTGCCCTGAAGAAAACCAGGTATCAAACGTATCATTATCGCGCTTGTACTCCTGGCCGTCAATCTCAATGTACTCTTGGTCAACACGCTCATCAAAAATCCACTCGCCAGTGTCTAGGTTCTGGAAAGCCGGAATCGGAATACCCCAAGGAATTTGACGGCTAATATTCCAGTCGCGCAACTCTTCAAAATAGCGCTCTAGCTCCCCGCCCTTCTGTTTGGGCGTAAACTGAATTTTGCCCTCTTTTATAGCTTTTTTAGCTGGGTCTGCTAATTTTTTAACGGCCACAAACCACTGCTCACGAGCTAGCGGCTCAATCACACTGCCACATTTGTAACAGTGTGGCACTTGGTGGTCAAAATCCTTCACTGCCCCCAGACTACCACCCGTACGCAGACGCTCCACGACCTTTTCACGTGCAAATTTTACCTCTAATCCCAAAAAGGCTGCTGGCACATTAATCATTCTGCCATCATTACCAATAACCTCAGTAATCGGCAAACTGTGACGCTGACCAATCTCAAAATCCACCGGGTCATGAGCGGGCGTAACTTTAACCGCTCCAGTACCAAAACCTAGTTCCACTGCCTCGTCCGCTATTATGGGGATTTTTTTGCCCAAAATCGGAATGTAAACGTGCTTGCCGACTAGCTTGGCGAACTTCTTGTCTTTAGGGTGTACCGCAATGGCTTCGTCGCCCAGCATGGTCTCTGGACGAGTCGTCGCCACTATAATTTCACCCTTAAAATCAGCGCCTAAGTATTTAATTTCCCAAAGTTTTCCCTTTTCTTCGGCATGTTCCACCTCAATATCCGCAAAGCTTGTTTGATGGGTCGTACAGTAGTTAACAATACGTTTACCGCGATAAATCAGACCGTCGTCCCACATTTTTTTGAAAGTTTTATACACCCTGTCCACGACTTTTTGATCCAGAGTAAAAGTCATTTCTTGCCAATTAACTGAGGCTCCAAGGCGCCTAAGTTGGCTCTCCATATTGCCCTTTTGCTCTTGAACAAAATCCCAGGTCATTTGATATAGTTCTTCACGTGAAAAGTCAAAGCGCGATTTACCTTCCGCCTCTAGTTTGCGTTCAAAAACCACCCAAGTTTCAAAGCCGGCGTGATCAGATCCCGGAAACCAACAGGTGTCGCGCCCGTTCATCCGATGATAGCGAATCAAAATGTCCTGCAGAGGCACCATGAGAGCGTGGCCAACATGAAGATTTCCGTTAGCGTTAGGGGGAGGCAAAACAATTGAATACGGCTCACCCTTCCCTGTTGGCGCAAATGCCTGCATATCTTGCCAAAGCTCATAAATATCGCTCTCAAAAAGACTCGGCTCATAGGTTTTTGATAATTTCATGACAATAGTATAGCACATCTTTCAAGCGGCTTTTTAATCCACACAGCAGCGTAAGAGCAGGGAAGAAGACAACGACATGCTCGTGCGCATTGCTAGGGGAGGTTCGACTAAAGAATAGCGGCGTCCGACATACACGTGAAAGCCTATATGAGTGCTGGCTATGACAAAAAACACCAGAGATCTGTGTTATAATAAAAATATGCATTTACGGGAGATAACAGACAAAAGCGCGTGGGACAAATTGGTTATAGACAATGGTGGCCATCCGCTGCAGCTCTGGGGGTGGGGCGAAGTCAAAAGTAAAGAGGGGATCTGGAAAGCGCACAGATTATGGGCAGACGGTTGTGGTGGCGCCCAGATTTTAGTGCGCAAATTGCCTAAGCCGTTCACTAAATTGGCATACATACCGCGCGGGCCGATATTTTATCAAAAAAACCTGAGTCAAGAATTTTTGACTAAACTGACTGATTGGGCGAAAAAACAAGGGTGCATAGAATTAAAAATCGAGGTGGGGGAACTGGCGCACGAAAAAAATGCTTCAGGAAAAATAACACTACGAGCAAATGAATCAAATTGTTCGGGAATATTCAAAAAAAACAACGGTTGGCGACTGTCAAAAAATCCAGTTTTACTGAATAAAACTGTTGCGCTTGACCTGGCCAAAAGTGAAGGGGAATTGCTGAAAGAAATGTCCAAAAAGACGCGCCAGTACATCAATAAATCTTCACGTGAAAATATTTCTGTCCGCCGCGTCAAAACCGAAAATGACTTAAAAAAATGCTTGGAAATTTACAAATCAACCGCTCAACGGGCAAAATTTAATCTGCACCCAGATGATTACTACCTAAGTATCGCTAAATTTATGGGCGAGCAAAGTCAGGTCTATGTTGCAGAAAAAGACAAAAAAATACTGTCTTTTCTCTGGATTGTCGCTACGCCAGAAATTAGTTTTGAGCTATACGGCGGGGTGACCGACGAAGGGCAACGGTTGCGCGCTAACTACGCCTTAAAGTGGCGAATGATTCAAGAATGTAAGCAGTTTCACGTGAAATATTACGACATGAACGGTCTGCTCAACGACGGCGTGTCGAACTTCAAATTGGGTTTTTCTGGCAACAAAGAAACGGTCTTAATACCGACTTTTGATAAGCCGCTTTCACCGCTGTATGCAGTTTGGGAAAGTTTACTGCCGGCTGGCAAAAAAATCGTTAGATTAATCAAAAAAGGCTAATTTACACCGATTTCCATAGCCAGCGGGTCGTCGGGCTTCGCGTACTGACTCAAGAAATAAGCCCTAGCGCCAATCATGGCGGCGTTATCGGTGCAATATTTCAGTTCTGGACAGATGATTGGGTTAGTTTGGCTAATTGAAACTTTGCCGTCATTAACGCTAGAGAGTTCTAGCGCGAGCAGGCGGCGCAGTTCAGTATTAGCGGCCACGCCACCAGCAATAAGCACTGATTTAGGTTGATACTTTGCAAAAGCCAAAGCCATACCTTTGGCTAAGGTAAGACAGGCAGTTTTTTGAAAACTGGCGGCAAAATCATCACGCGAGGACGCATTTAAACGCGCTGCAAGCTCAAAAGATGGAAAAGTGTGATCAACGCCCACTTCAGCCTGAACGGCGCGCAGAACGGCTGTCTTGAGCCCAGAAAAGCTAAAATCGAGCGGGTTGGCACACTTCGGAATAGGCAGTTGATATTTATCAGCATTGCCGTGCTCGGCCGCCTTAGCAATCGACGGGCCACCCGGGTAGGGCAGCCCGAGAATTTTAGCCACCTTATCAAAAACTTCGCCCGCGGCATCATCTTGAGTCTCGCCAACAATTTCATAATTTGAATGCGAATGAAACAACATAATTTGACTGTGTCCCCCAGAAACGACCAGGGCCAGAGCAGGGAATTGCGGTCGCTTGAACGATTGATTATCCGTATCAACATTTAGCCAATTTGCATAAACGTGCCCCTCCATGTGATCGACGGCATAAATAGGCTTATTTTTCAACAGCGCTAACGTACGAGCGGTCAGCGTACCGATGAGCAGCGAGCCAGACAGCCCAGGACGATTAGTCACCGCGATGGTGTCAATATCATCCCAGACATCAAAATCAGGCTTGAGTTTTGAGGGGCTTAGAAGAGCTGTCGAGGCGGCCCTGAACTGCTCAAGACATTCCTCAACTACAGGAATAGCCACTTCAACGTGACTTCTAGCGGCAATTTCTGGCACTACGCCACCAAAAGCCTTGTGCAAATCGATCTGCGAGTACACCGCCTCAGCCAAAACGCGCTGCCCGTCTTCCACCACAGCCGCTGCAAACTCGTCGCACGAACTCTCAATTGCTAAAATTTTCACTCTATTATTTTATCACATCTGGGCCAGAAAAAAGCCTCGCTAAAATTAGCGAGGCCGGCAAATTGAATGCAAATCTTAGGCGAATCCCAGGACGTTTTCGTAGACTTCCCAGTTGTCGCGATCCCTGTTAGAAGTTGACTTTTCTTCGCTATTGTATTGCGAGATATTGCGACGGTCAATCAACAGGTCGCCACTGTGAATATGTGGGTGATCATCAAGCGCCCTGATAACACCATGGCTCAAATCGTTTTGACTATTGATGACATCAGCTAAATCACCGGTGTGCATCGACAGGCTAAGTATCGCGGCGGCCCCCAGAAACAGCATGGTTTTTTGGCTGTCCGCCTGATTAATCTGTAGTGTTGACTTTTTTTGTTTATGTTTTGACATAACACCCCAAGTATAGCATAAGTGAAATGAAAAGTCAATACTTACAGCAATATCTATTAAAATTTACAAAAATATGCTACAATGGGGCAGTCTATGAGTTTGAAAGCGAGAATCTCTAAGCTACCTGGTTATAACCGGGTGGTTTTGCCGTATCACCACGTTAAAGCTTGGCATGCGGCATCAAAAAACGACTACCCAGCGGCTGGCATGCGCGTGATTGGCGTAACCGGCACCAACGGTAAATCGACTACTAGTTTTATGATTTTTCATATGCTGAAAGAGGCTGGCTACAAAGTTGGTCTTATGACTACTGTGGCCTATGGCACCTGGCAAAAAATACACGACGAAACTATGCACATGACTACTACTAGTCCTGGGCTGCTGAACAAGCGCATTTCTGATATGCGTGAAGCTGGCGTTGAGTATTTGGTTTTGGAAGTAACTTCGCACGCACTGGCTCAAGGGCGCGTTTTTGGCGTGCCGATTGAAGTGGCTGTGATGACGAATTTGACTCACGAACATCTTGACTATCACCGTACTTTCGAGCGCTATCGCGAGGCCAAAACGCGTCTGTTTTCTAAGGCCGACTTCGGCATTATTAATGCTGATGACGCTCACGCGGCTAATTTTGCAGTTTTTACTAAAAAACATATCACATATGGTATAAAAAATGGTAAATTACGTGCAGAATCAGTAAAATTAGGCACAAACGGGGTAGAATATGTCATATCTGATATAAATCTTAAGATAACTACGCAAATTCCTGGTGAGTTTAATGTTTATAATTCTCTGGCGGCGGCGGCGGTCGGGCAATACCTGGGGCTTTCTAAAACACAAATTCGCCATGGCATAGCCAGCCTCAAGGGCGTCGAAGGGCGTATGGCACGGATTGATGAGGGGCAAAAATTTGAAGTGATTGTTGACTATGCCCACACGCCAGATAGTTTCGAGAAGCTGCTGGGGGATATGCGTCGAACCATTGGCAAAAAACGACGTCTGTTGGTGATGTTTGGTTCGGCGGGGCGGCGCGACGAAGCGAAGCGAGCAGCGCAAGGGGCTATTGCCGGCAAATACGCTGATGTTTTGGTTTTGACAGAAGAGGATGATCGCGATGTTGATGGGAATAAAATTCTAAACCAGATTGAAGCGGGGGCGAAAAAAGCGGGTGCGAAAAAAATCGTGAAAATTCTTAATCGCAAAAAAGCTATCGAGTTTATCCTTGATCAAGCCAAAAAAGACGACGCGGTGATGTTGCTCGGCAAGGGGCATGAAAAAACTATCGAGCGCGCTGACGGTGAACACGCTTGGGACGAAATAAAAATCGTGCGCGGAATTTTGAAATCCCGCAAAAAGAAATAATCCCGAGACGATTACTCTGTTTTCATAAGGAAATTATTTTGAGCAGACAATTCTTTCAAAACTTCGGACAATTTCACCAGCGCTTTGACTTTGGTGTTGATATCTTCAATTTGAATAGCAGTTTCTAAGGCCTCTTTTAGCAGACTGCGGTCGCCCGTGCTGCTTAAAATTGAGACTATTGTTTCGAATTTTTCTTGAGGCGGCTGATCGATGTCGCGCACCGTTTCTGCAAGATAGTCGAGAATTTTATCGCGAATAACGTTGATTTCTTCAACGGCGGTTGGCTGAGCGTCAGTCGCGACTGGTGGCGTCTCCGCCAACTGTCCGGCTTCGTGCGTAGCGGCAGCAATGGTAGTATCGTCAATCTCCAGCAGTTCAAGCGGTTTTGCCCCTGGCGAATCGGCCAGTTCATCCATTGTCGGACTCGAGTGCATAGTGGTAGTCGAGCCCACAATAGCGGGCGCGGTTTCACGCGCGTTTAGTTCATCAATCACGTTTAGCGGACTGGGCGTAGCGATATCAGTTACATTAGCTGACAGCGAAGCGAGATCTAAATCGGCAACACTGGCGTCTTCAGTGGACTCTGCTGATTCGATAGATGCGACAGGTTCCTCAACAGGTTTGGCAGAATCGACAGATTCCGTTGATTCAACAGGCGCGGTTTCGGCCTCTGGCTGCTCTAGTAGTTTTGTTTCTGACGCCGGTTCAACGGTAGTAGCAGTTTCCGCTGCAGCAGGGTCGCCAGCTGTCGCCGCCTCGCTGGACGTCGCGCCATCTGCGACTACAGGCGTGGCTGGAGCTGGAGTCGCTTGAACCGCAATGCCTTCGTCGGCTGGTAATTCTGTCGTGTGTTGTTGCTGGTTTAAATCCGCCAACAAATTAGCCAGCTCTTGGTCGTCTGTGGCTGGTGTACTAGTATTATCCGTGCTAATGTCCATTTTGCCCGCCCTTCCTATATGGTTTTATTATCACCAGTATACATAAGCATAATTAAAAAATCAATCCCCTGAAGTTTTTTGGGCTGCATCAATTTGTGATAAAATAAAGACAAGTGAGAGTACTTTACACAGAAAGGAGAGCGAGCATGGAACTCAAAAAAGTAGTGGCATTAGCGAGTGGCAAGGGCAGTAGTGTCAAAAATCTGATTGAATATAATAGAAAACTCAGGAACCGCACATGGGAAGTTGTCGCTGTCGTGACCAACAAGCGCGATGCTGGTGTTATAGAGGTTGCTAAACAGTTTGGCGTTGAGTGCATTATTATCGAGGGCAACGATTCAGTGTTGGACGACAAGTTAGTAAAGATTTTTGACGATATAAAGCCTGATTTAATTGTTTTGGCGGGCTGGTTAAGAAAAATTGGCGCCAAGGTACTAGTCAAATGGGAGGGGTTTATGATTAATATCCACCCAGGGCCAACCCCAGAAACTGCCGGCTTGTACGGCCTAGGTGTGCATCGCAAGGTCAGGGAACTGAAGTTGGCATATACCGCCATTAACATTCACTTTGTCGACAGTGGGTACGACACTGGCAACAAAATTGTCAGTTACCCAATTCCTATACCAGCTATGCTCAAAGTTTTTGTCGGAACAGAGAAAGCGGCAGAGGACTTGGCGCAATACGTGCTCGGGTTCGAACACAAATTACTGCCGCTGGTGGTCGACTATTTGATGCGTGGGGAAGTGAGCGTGGACAACGGCGGCCTAACAACTATCGTCTGTGATGGTCAAGAAGTCATCAAGCAAAGTCGCTTGGTCAATGACCCCTGGACAGCTTAGTCCCTGGCATATGGGCGTTACTGAAGAATCAGTAGCGCCCATTCTTTTTAGCATTTTGACAAGTAGTCTCGGATAGAAAGGGCAGCCGCGGCACCATCGCCCACGGCCGCAGCAATTTGTTTAACTGATCCAGAGCGCACGTCTCCGCCAGCAAAAATTCCCGGCACAGAAGTTTCCAGGTCGTTATTAACAATCACAAATCCGTCGACGTCAAGCTCCACTGCACGCAACCAACCGGTGTTGGGCAACCGACCGATAAACACAAACAGCCCGTCTATTTTGAGCGTTTTTTCCGTCTTACGAACATTGTTTTTAATTTTGAGCGCCGAGACTTTTTCACCACCCACGACTTCGATTGGCGTAAAACCTTGATATAATGTTACTTGGCCTGATTGGATTAATTTATCAAGTTGATCTAATAAAACACGGCTGGCCTTGAGCTCACTTCTTACCACCAAATCAACATGCGCCACCATATTCACCAGATGTAGCGTCTCTTGTACGGCCGCATTAGCACCGCCCACAACCGCGACTCGTTGGTTTTTATAAAAAGCACCGTCACAAGTAGCACAGGTGGACACGCCGCGACCAATAAATTTTTTCTCACCAGGAATGCCCGTCAGCTTTGGCGTCGAGCCGGTCGCCACTAGCACAGCGCGCGCAGTTAATTCTCCGTCATCTGTAACCACCACAAATCCATCTTGGCTAGGTTGAATATCTATGGCCCCAGCCGATTTTATTTTAGCGCCAAATTTTTCGGCCTGAGTGCGAAAATCAGCAGCGAGCGCCAAACCGCTCACGCCCTCAGCAAACCCCGGGTAATTTTCTATTCTGTTGGTCGTAGCCACCTGGCCACCCACTACAAGTTGCTCAAGAACAGTTACCGCAAAACCGTCGCGCGCCAGATATAAGGCCGCCGTCAGCCCCGTTGGGCCAGCACCAACAATCACCACGTCTACGCGCTTATTTGCCATGTTCTTTCAAAATTTTATTGAATTTCGCCCTATCAAAACCAACTATTTTTTCTAATTCACCGTCATGCTCAATTGTACTAAACGGCACCGCGGTCTGACCACCACTCACCTCGAACATCTCTTTGGCTTTTTTGTAGTCCACGTCAATAAAATGGTACTCAAACTTGACGCCGCGCTCGCTCAGCCAATCTTTCAAAGCAAAGCAATAAGCACAAGTCATGGTGCCGTAAACCGTAATTTTCATTCGTCTACTCCTTGAATTAATTCACCACCCATGGCTATAATTTCCGCTAAGCCGCCCAGACTTTCTACGTTGTTAAAACCAGCCTGTTCCAGCCAAGATTTCACCTGCCCAGCGCGCATGCCCGAACGACAGTGCAGGTAAATTTTGGTGTCTTTGTCTACCTCTGGTAGTTTACCGTTTGCTATTTCGGCCGAATCAAAATTGACCGCGCCCACGAAATAGCCCTCGGCGAACTCCTCTGGCGTGCGCACGTCTAACAGCAACGCCCCTTGGCTGATTTCCGTTTGTATCTGTTCAAAACGCGTCTGCGTGTCGCCCGCTACTTGAGCGGTCTCGGTCGACTGGTCTTGGTTTGTTGTTATTATTCTGCTCATAATTATTCCTCCTACAATTAATATTATTAACGCCGCTGGCACAATCAACTTAAACATACTGTTTCCTCTAAGCTCGCACGCCCTTTTTTCTCAGGTTACTTAGTTTATTTTCAGAACAAGTTTCACAACGAAATTCAGGTTTTTTATCGCCCAGGCGATCATATTTTTTGGTTTTCACCAAGCGATAACCCCTAGTTACCGCACCACAATCGGTACATTTAACATTGTTTTTAATTTCCCAGAGTGGAATTTTATATTCAACTTTAAAAATATATTTATCAACCCAAAAGAAAATAAGCCCGCCGATCAAGTTGGCCACCACCGTTGCCGCCGTTACATGCCAGTTGCTTAGCCACAACAAAACTATCGCTAAAATCGGCGTGGACAGCTGCCAGCGAAACAAGTAAAAAAGATACCTCTTGACCATGATTTTATTGTAGCATGTTTGATAGCGCACAAGCGTAAGATGTGAGTGAAAATTGTCTGTGTATGTTATGATTAAGCTGTACATGCACAAAAATCCATAAATTAACGAAAGGAAATAATATGGAAGACAAAAATCCAGGCTTCGCGCCACAGCACCCGCCTAACAGTCCCGACTATCCGCCAAACTACGGCGATAACAAACCCAATAACCAAAATAATCAGAGCGAAAAACCGCAAAATTCTACAGCCGATGCGGCTACCATATCTATCGTGGGCCTGGTTCTTGCTTTCTTGTTGCCGCCAATTGGTCTCATACTAAGCATTATTGCGCTCAAACGAAGCCAGGGCGCTAACGAAGCCAAGGGCATAGCAACAGCTGGCGTTGTTATAGGTGGTATCTTTTCTTTATTTTTTTTAGGTTCTGTCATCGCGTTTGCCGAAATCGTCACGAAGGGCTCTAGCTGGCTTGATGAGCTGAACACGAGTTTAAGTACCACTACTACGACCACCAAAGACACCTCTACTCTAGCAGGTGTTCAGGCGATGGTCGCAGATAAAGATTATTTTAGCTGGGAATTTCCCAGACTCAATTGCGCGATGACTGACGAAGAATACGCCGCTGATCGCACCAAGTGGTTGAATAACTGGTTGGACTGTTTGAATAATTCGTGGGGCACTACGGCCAACCAAGACCTTGCGAAAATCGGCCCGCCCGCGCTGGTAGTAGTCGCCACTTCGCAGGATATAGTTAATTCGCAGTGTAGCCGCAATAATAACACAGACGCTTCAGCGGACGTGACGGGAAGTTTTTGCCGCGCTGACGATACGATTTTTATGTACTCTTCTATCATGGACAAGCGTTCACCACAAGAAAATCTCTTCACACTGTTTCACGAATATGCCCACCACCTACAATTATTGCAGGGCGTTAACATTGACTCCAACATTTTTATAGGATTTCTCTATAGTGATTATCCAAATCAGCGCATTAGCGAAGATGAGGCCTTGGAGCTATCGAAAACACGCAGTGAACTGAACGCCGAATGCGCGGCTCTGGCAATGTTTAAACTCTCAGGCCAAGTTGACACCGCGGGCGGCGAAGCGGTTGTGCGGAATTTTGCCAAGCCAATAAGCGATCACCCCGATTCAGCGCGCTACGGTTCGGCATCGGTTCGCCAAAGAATATCTGATTCGGTGATGAATAGTAGCAGACTAACCATGCAAACGTGCAACACCTGGAAATGGTCTGATTCGGAATTGCGAGTTTAGCCTTGTTTTCTTGCCCTAATTTTTGCCTGGGGTTTACAATAAAATATCCAGAAAACACTGAATGCAGCATATAGAACAACTTCGATTGCCAGATTTACAACAATCCATGCGTCTGGTGACTGGAGAGAGCAAATATCTGGCGTCCAACCGTTAGAGATGTCGGCGCAAACAATAACTGGGCTTACGATACGAGCCAGAATTGTAGCAATTGCTAACATTAGTGGAGCCAAAATCAGAACGTTTACAGTAATCTTAGTGAAAATTTTAACTTTTTTGTATAGGAAATCGAAAATAATAAGAGAAATCGGTATAAGTAGAGCAACCAAGGCGAACCAGTGTGCTTGTGCGAATTCGTATTCAAAGAACAGGCCGAGCAGATTATTGCCAAAAATATTGTCAGTGGATAAATCCCCTGATAGGTGTAGCGGCATTTTATAGATGGTTTCGACTACACCGTACACAATGCACATAATGAAACAAAAAAGAAATACGTTGAGAGCGGCAAATTTGCGACTTTTTGATTTCATGATGATTAAAACTACAAAAATTATCCAAAAACCGTAATTTGAAGCAGTTTTTGCTAAAACGCCCCATTTCCAAAATTCACCGAGGTGGTTGAGGATGGATGGTAAAATACCTGCAATGATACCGATGAGTGCGACAAACAACGGCTGTCGATACTTAGTGATAAATACTTTCATTTTTTTGGTCATTTAATGATTAATTTCGAGTGGTAAATCCCTGGTCGGGGCTACCCGGTTCGAACGGGCGACCTCCGCACCCCCAGCGCGGCGCGCTACCAACTGCGCCAAGCCCCGACTTTCTTATTATACTATGAAAAACTTCTCTTCATTTCTTTTTTGAAAACTTCTAATGTATAATATGGATTATCATGAGCATTATATCAATCAAGAACTTACACAAAAATTTTGGGCGTGCTAAAGCACTAAATGGCTTCGATTTAGAGGTATACCCTGGCGAAATACATGGCTTTCTTGGACCGAATGGTGCTGGTAAGTCGACAACTATTCGCATTATCCTAGGGCTAATGAAGAAGTCAGCCGGCGAGGTAAAACTATTTGGTCAAGATCCATGGAAAAATGCTGTTAAACTTCATGAGAAGTTAGCTTATGTGCCAGGCGACGTTAATTTTTGGCCAAATTTAACTGGTGGCGAAATTATCGACCTTCTAGGAAACTTGCGTGGTGGTCTTGATGAGGCTAGACGAGCCAATTTGCTCGTAAGATTCCAGCTTGACCCTGCTAAAAAATTCCGCACCTACTCTAAGGGAAATCGCCAAAAAGTCGCTCTGGTTGCCGCTTTGGCTTCTGATGTGCCGCTCTACATTCTTGACGAGCCAACTTCTGGCCTCGACCCATTGATGGAGCAGGTTTTCCAGGACGAGATTCGTAAATTAAAAGAGACAGGTAAGACGGTGCTTTTATCATCGCACATTTTATCAGAGGCAGAAAGTTTATGCGACCGTGCAACAATTATTCGCGAAGGCCAAACTGTCGGAGTTTATAAACTGGCAGAGCTGAAAAAGCAGCATAAGGATTTAGAAAAAATTTTCTTGAGTAAATACGACGGAAAAGACGATGGCAGAGATGCGTAAAATTATCTCTCTGATGGAGGAATCCTAATGACTGGCGTTTGGAATTTAATTAAACTAATTCTCCGGCGTGATCGCGTAAAATTACCAGTCTGGATTTTATCATTGACTGGAATCTTAGTATGTATGATCCCGATCCTTAGAGATACCTATGCCACTCCGGAAACGCTATCTACCCTGCACCAACAATTTAGTGCTGTACCGGCAGGGCTATTTTTAACTGGACCAATGGATGGTGCAAATTTCGGTTCATTATTTACACTGGAAACAATCTTGTGGTGGGGAATTATGATTGCCTTCATGAACACCCTATTCGTTATACGTCATACCCGCCAAAACGAAGAAATGGGTGCTCAGGAGCTAATTTTTAGTGGTCGGGTACATCGTAGTGCAAATTTGGTAGCAGTTTTGATAGTCGCACTATCAACAAACATAGTCATGGCAACAATTATGGGTTTGGGTATGGATTCCTTGTACGATGCTTGGGGAAATGGTTCGGTTGCATTATATGCAGTAACCATGGGTGTTTTTGGTTTTGTCTGGGCTAGTATTGCCGCAATTTTGACACAGTTATTTGAATCGACACGCACAGCTAATACGATGGCAGCAATCTTAATCGGTGTAGCGTTTATGTTGCGTGGCATCGGAGATTTCTTAGGCGAGATTGGTGCAAATGGCACCATACAAGCAGCCTGGCCAAGTTGGCTTAGCCCATTCGGTTGGTCACAAGCTACACGTAGTCTAACCTTCCCCGATTGGTTGCCACTACTAGCACCACTGGTCTTCGTCGTAGTAGCAATTCCATTGGCATTCTTTATGTTAAGTAGACGCGACGTTGGATCTGGACTTCTACCTGCTCGGTCTGGACATGCTCGTGCTAGTAAATTTTTACGCACACCTTTAGGGTTAACCTGGTATTTGCAAAAAAATGTTTTCTTAGGTTGGGCCTGTGGTGCGATAGCTTTGGTGGCAGTCGTCGGTGCATTGGTTCCTCAAATGAGTAAAGTTTATGACAGTTCACCTGATTTAGCTCAGATGATTGCTGCAATGGGCGGTAATGGTGCGTTGATTCCGACTTTTCTTTCAGCGATGCTTATGATTGCAGTACTAATGATTTTGGCCTATGCTATCCATGCTCTTAGCCGAACTCGCGTCGAAGAGAGTTCTGAGCATCTGGAAAGTCTCTTGGGAACACACTTTTCGCGAACTAAATGGCTGGGACTACATTTGGCGGTCGTACTAATTGGTGCTGCAGTAATGCTGGTAGTCAGCGGTTTAATTATGGCTCTCTGCGTAAATACTTTATCTAGCTGGTCAGTCGACGTTGGTGAATACGTAATCGGTGCACTTAGCTACTGGCCGTTAGTAGCACTACTAGCTGGACTTTATATTGCATTATTTGGATTATTACCAAGAGCTACAGGCGCCGTGCTCTGGGCAGTCTATGGTTTTATTGCTTTTATGTCATGGATAGGACCGCTAATGAGACTTGACCAGTGGATTATGGATCTGTCACCACTTTCTCACATGGCATCCGCACCAGCTGAAGCAATTAGATTGACACCACTTGCCGTCTTGTCTGTTATTGCTCTGATGCTTGGTGTATTAGGCTTCATGACCTGGCGTAACCGTAACCTGGTTCAACATTAAACAGCGTGAATTGTCCCGCAGCAGGGTAGACATCTTAGCGCCGAAGTTTTCAAAAGTAAAGGCCCGCGAGTTACCGCGGGCTTTTAGGTTTTGGGTGCTTGTTGGTGTTGTTGTATGACTTGCCGTGAATTAATCGGCCGCGCTTGAGATAAATTATTACCACAGCGCCCGCCAGATAAATGACAAGCCATAAAACTGGGTTGTGACTAATGGTAAACAGCCAAACGCAGATCGCTATCGCCAAGCAGGCAAGATATATTGCCAGCCTGATATTGCGTAGCAACCCGACATACGTCTTGCCGCTGCGTTCAGCCCTGTTAATCACGATTAATCCAATTATCGCCGACGGCACTGCCAAGAACAATACTAGCCCCCACACCCAACTAACCATGAAATAGGTATAAGCAATGATGCTTAATCCTAATGCAAGATCGGCGGGCGTATCCAAACAGCTTACTGTTTTGGAAGATCCGTCTGGATCTTTTTGGTCTTGACGCCACCAACGATACTTGCCGTCGTCCGGATATGGCCACTTTTTAGCGGCCGCTCCGTCTAACGCGTCGGTGAGCAGTGCAGCGGTAGTCGCCAACACCACCCACATCGCTGGCGGTGCTTGAATTAATATTAACCCTACAAGCACAACTGCCCACACAAAACGTGATGCGCTGAGCAGGTCAGCAATAATGTACTTCCTCATGGCCTTTGCCTCCTTTAGGACTCTAACTGACCCTTAAATTATACCTATTTTTAAGCCAAATGTCAAGGACTGCAACTGCTGAAAAATTGCGTCGGCTTTTTTCATCATTGACGCACCAATCAAAAGCAAGTATAATTGACATTAAGAAATATTCGGAAGGGTTTCATTACATGAAGAAGATAAGAATTATAGCGTCCGCAATGCTAGTGTCAGTTATGATGCTGGGCGTGGTAGCTTTGCCGTCTAAAATTGCGTCAGCGGTTAGCACTGAAATCGACATTAACGGCCTGACCACTGTTGCCCAAATTACTAGTGCTGTCCAAGGTAAGTTGGATTCTGCTACAAGCGGGGATTCTGTCACAGTTGTGAACACTGGCACGCCGTACGATAATGCTAATGCCGTGTTGCATTTGAATATCCCAACCGACGTGACACTCATTTGGGATTTGGATTACTCTGGTGGCACTTTTACTGGATCGTTAGTCAACTTGACTGGCGACGGTGCGTTTATATTAACAGACAGTGGTTCTTTAACTCGTAGCGGCGGCGGTGTTGTCCTCCTATGTAGCGGTACTAATGCATCGGCTACTATCCATGGTTCGATTAGTGCCCAAACTGGTAGTGCTATTCAGTATTCTGGCACAAACTCTAGTGTTATCATCGACGGTGGCATAGTTTCGAGTACATCTACTGGTGCCTTACAGTCTGTCATATCAACCGGAAGTAGTGGCACGTTAGGGTCCAGTGTCGTGGTCAAAAACGGTGGCCAAGTCCTGTCTCAGGCCAGTGGCGGTTACGCTATTCTGGCTTACGGTGACGTTGAGGTCGATAGCGGCGCTGTCATCAGTGCCTTCGACGGCGGCGTCGGCATCAACGCTATAAATGCCGGTTCGACCGTGACAGTTAATGGCGGGACAGTTTCGACGACCGGCGGCCCATCAACTGCTGCGGTCGGTGGCTCAGCTATTCGTGGAAACAATGTCATTATCAACGATGGTGTAGTTTCGGCGACTACCGGTAAAGCAATTTTGGCCACCGTAGTCGGTGCTTCGGTTACCGTAAATGGCGGCTTGGTTCGGGCTACTACTGGCTATGCAATCCGCTCAGCTGTCAACCTGGCAATCAATGTCAACGGTGGTGCGGTGTTTGCTTATGGTACTAGTATGCTCGATGTCATTGACAGAGCTTTCTCCACGACCGATGGGGTGGTGGTTGCCTGGGACGAAGGTGCTGGTGTCACCGAATACGATTACGGCAGCTCAGACGATCTTGTTTGGTCACCCATGGCCGCTGATGTGACTTGGGGTAATAACGGTTTTAGTGGCGGCATCGATTACCTCAAAGATTCCAACAGTGGTTTTATCCCACTTGATGTGACTGTTAAATCGCCAGCCGCTGACATTGTCGAAGTGTTGTCACCCGCGAACGCTACCATTACTGAACAGACCATTACCGCTAGCGTAGAGAACAGCGTCAGCAGCCTGGTGCTTGACGTCATTGTTAGCCCCGCCGCGACCTGGCAAACCTGCGCCGATGCAGCCTGTCTGACTCCGCTCGGAAATATGTTACTCGCGGTCGGTGAAAACACAGCTTATATTAAAGTCATCGCCGAAAATGGCAATGTGAAAATTTATACTGTAGTCATAACTCGCGCCGCAGCCGCCACAAACAGCGAGCCTAATATTGGCGTCGGTCTGCCTAACACTGGCGCTGGTTTGTCTTCTGGCTTGAGTATTAGTATTGCCAGCCGCCTAGTGCTCGCGCTGGCCGCGCTTTCTGTAGCCGCGCTAATAATTACGTTCACCGCTCGTCGCTGCTTCTTTGAAAAATAAACTTTCCACTGGTCAATTCTATTTCTTAACTCTCACAAAATAACAAAGCCAGTTCGTATTATATTTGTCGTCTTCCGCATGCAAAAGTGTTTTAATCACCAAAAGACCGTTCTGCTCAAGCAGTTTCTTGAATTCTTTTTTATCATAAAACGAAGAATATCGGCTGCCCCCCGTTCTCTCGTCGCCAATCAGGCCCTCGTCCATTTCAACTTTTTCCTTTACCGAAATGAAACCGACACCACCGTCCTTGATAACTCGCCTTGCCTCTTGAAGAACTTTGTCAATATCTTTTTTTGGGAACATAAAGAAAACTCGCGGCCGCCCAAAATCCATCAAACTCACTGTCTTTAAAAGACAACTTTGCAAAATTCATTTTCCGGAAATTGCCGCTTGGCACTCTCTTTTTCGCTATCTTCAACATGCCGCTCGACGCATCTACTCCTGTATGATCAAAACCGTTCTTTACAAAAACCTCAGCGTCTCGCCCCGCGCCACAACCAAGGTCGACAACTTTTTTGCCATCAATAATACTTTTATAATAGTCAAATTCGTCAATCCAAAAATGTTCGTAATTCCTTTTGCTATACGAAGAAGCGATTTTATCGTACGTCTGCGTGTTCTGTTTTACTGCGTCTATCATAAATTCCTCTGGGCTTTTTATCGTGCCCGTATCTGGCGGATGGCGGGGGATTCGAACCCCCGGTGCGGTTGACCCACACACACGCTTTCCAAGCGTGCTCCTTAAACCACTCGGTCAGCCATCCAAAAACACCTAGCGGTGTTTTCATTTTATCATATCAAACGTAAGGTTACAGTTTAAGTTTGCGAGCGATATTGCCGATGATGTCTTTGTTCACTTGCTCCATTGGCAAAATTTGGCCCAACACATCAACAATTTCCTCACCATGATCATCACGAATAAAAATCGAGGTCTCAGGAGCAAACCGCGCCGTGGGCAGCAAAACTAATTGCCAAAATTGACCGTCGTGGCGCACGCCAAAGCCGCGATATTCACTAAACAGGTGTAATTGGCCATTAATCGTCAAACCTTCTTCTGATAGCTTGTACTCCATCATACGCGCCGGTTTACTACCGACCACTTGTAGAGCGACTACAATGATAACAACCAGACCAATGCCAATCCAGTTTTTACTCCAAACGCATAAACCAATTAACACTAAAGCAACACCATAAAGTATGATGTGCCAACCCGTGGAGCGCTCGTGGTCAACCGACTCAGCAGCCTTCCACTCTATAGTTTTTACTCCTCCTTTAGCCATAAGCCCATTATACACCATTTTTATTTTGATAGCAAACAACAGCATTTTTAATATTTTTCACACCCGCAGTTTTTAGAATGTCCCGCGCAGCCCGCAGGGTAGCACCAGTAGTAACCACGTCATCAATAAGCAAAACGTTAGTCGGCATGGCAAGATTTTTGTTAAGTCGAAAAGCTGTCCTAGCGGCCTCTTCGCGCTCGGCTTTTTTCAAAAAATGCTGCGCCTGGTTATTGGTGCGAATTAACAGGGAAGCCACCTTTAGTTTGCGCCGCTTGGCTAGCTTTTTAGCCAACAATTTAGTGTGATCAAAACCATATTGGCGCACGTGCGCGCTGGCGGTCGGAATTGGTGTAATTACAGTGTCAGCAGGCAGTTCTGGCAAAATTGCATCAAACAACTCCGCTAAAATCGTTGCGGCGGCACGCTCGCTGTTAAATTTATAATCATCAGTCAGCTGTTTAAGCACTCCTCGACGCCGTCCAACTGAATAAAAATCTTTTTGTGGCGAACAGTTTTTGTGCTCAGTGATGTTAAAAATACAACGCCGACACAACAAACTACCTTCTCGGCCGCATCCCTTGCAGTTATGGGGTGAAATTATCGCTAAAATTTGATCTAACATTGTGAATATTACAACATTCGCACAGTTTTTACCTTGATTTTGTGCGAAAAATACCTTAACATTATCTTAGCAAATATTAATATTGGAGGAAAGTAAGTATGTCAAAGAATGACGACTTGATGGATCTAGATGAGTTGTTTACCAGTCTGGACGAAGGCGAAGATACAGGTGGAGAGACGTTAATCGTTGAGGAAGAAACCGTTGCGGTGGAAATTCCTGATGAAAATGAAATTGCGGATGATATTCCAGGGCAGTTAGCTGTTGACATTTACGAGACTGCTGATCATTTGGTGGTGAAGGCCCGCACAGCAGGAGCTAAAAAATCCGACTTAAAGTTGAACATTAAAGAGGGCGTTTTGGAAATTCATGGTGTGTTGCCGGCCGAAAATGAAAGTCAAATTGCTAAATGGCATTCTCAAGAGTGCTACTGGGGTGAATTCTCGCGCACCATTGTTTTGCCAGTGCCAGTGCAAGAAAAAGAGGCCGCAGCGGAGCTGCGCGACGGCGTTTTGACCGTTTCATTTGTCAAAGTCAAAGCTGAGGAGCCAATTACCATTGAGGTTTCTTAGAACTTGAGAATCGTAACTTAAAATCGGGGCTTGCTGGCCCTGATTTTATAATTAATCACTCTTGTAGTAAAATAAAACCATGAAAAAATCTATCACGATTTTGATACCAGCTTATAACGAAGAGGACGTCTTGCCGGCGCTCTTTAGGCGCCTGAACAAATTGTCTGACAAGTTGAAGTCATATAATCTAGAATTTCTTTTTGTTGACGATGGCAGCAAAGACCGTACGCTAGACCTTTTAAGGGACGCTGCTGTGCGCGATAAGCGCGTCAATTTTGTTCGCTTGTCGCGCAATTTCGGCAAAGAAACTGCGCTGAAAGCTGGAATTGACCACTTGACTAGCGATGCGGTGATTATACTTGATGCTGATTTGCAAGACCCGCCAGAGTTAGTGCCCAAAATGGTCAAGTTTTGGCAACAAGGTTTTGACGATGTTTATGCTAGGCGAGTGTCGCGCGACGGCGAATCGTTTATGAAAAAGTTCACTTCTTGGGGCTATTTTAAAGTGCTAAAGCGCACTACCAAGATTCCCATTCAAGAACACACCGGTGATTTTCGGCTGCTAGATAAAAAATGTGTGGCGGCTCTGCGCAAGCTCAGCGAGACTAACCGCAACACCAAGGCGTTTTACAGCTGGATTGGTTTTTCTAAGAAAGAAATTACTTATCGACGGCAGGCGCGCGCGGCTGGGAAGACTAAACTCAGATGGGGGACACTCATTAAACATGCCATTGACGGCATTACTTCTTTTACCACCGCTCCTTTGCGGTTTGCCACCATACTGGGCTTAGCAATTTCTCTAGCTAGCTTTATTTTTATTCTGTTCGTGGTTATTAGAACTTTGATTCACGGGCCAGACACCAGCGGTTGGCCGTCGATGATGTCGGTGATATTGTTCCTGGGGGGGGTGCAGTTGTTGGCGCTGGGGATTATCGGCGAGTACGTAGGACGTATTTTTGACGAAACCAAGCGACGACCGCTGTATTTTATTGAGGAAATCCACCTTGGCAAAAATTCGCGAAAGTAGGCGCTGGCGATTTGCGGTGGTGGGCAGCCTAGCGACTGTTTTGAGTTTTATTTTGCTCAACATTTTTTGGTATCTGGGATTATCGCCAATTTGGGCCAACACGGTTTCGACTGGACTGTGTATGATTTTTAGTTTTGTGCTTAACAAAAATTACACTTTTCGCTCTCACGATAAGAATTACCTGCGTGAAATCGTTCTGTTTATAATTTTTACTCTGCTGGGGCTTTGGGTCATACAAAACCTGGTGATGTTTGGACTGTTGACAGTTTTGCCAGTTGAGTGGAGTGAAGCTGTGCGCTTGAACGGTGCTAAACTCCTCGCAACTGGCGCATCAACTGCTTGGAATTTCATGACGTATTCTAAAATAATCTGGCAAAAGAAATAAACACGCCACCCAGCGTGCTACAATAAAGAAACATGAAAAAACTGAAAAAGATTCCTAAGTGGCTGGAGTGGCCATGGTGGGTAACAGCACTTTTGTTGTTTGCCATGTTTTTTGCAGTGAGCTGGGGCAGGCTCGACCCAGATTTTGGTTGGCATTTGAAATCTGGCGCATACTTTTTGACCAATGGAATACCCGCGACGGATATTTTTACTTACACTTTTAGCAGTTTTCCGTGGGCCAACCACGAATGGTTGAGCGATATCTTACTTTATCTGTTGCATTCCTGGGGCGGCTATGGGTTGTTAGTTTTGGTTTATGCTTTAATCTGGACGAGCGCGTTTGTTTTAGTAGGGCGGGGCAAGCTGGGGCCGGTGGTGTTGATTGCTGCAGTGGCCACCTTGCCGTTCGCGGGCGTGCGCGCAGTAGCTTGGGACATTCTGTTTCTTAGCCTGACCATGTTTATTTTTGAACTCAAAAACCCGCGCTGGCGATGGTTAATGGCGCCGCTAATCTGTCTGTGGGCAAATATGCACGGCGGATTTTTGATCGGCTTGTTTTACATTTTATACAAAGGCTGGCGCGAGAGAACGTGGGGGGGCGCGGCGACGTTGTTCGTGGTGTGTGCGCTGGTTACTTTAGTGAATCCATACGGATTGCATCTTTATAATGAAATTTTGCTAATTTTGTTTGATTCCAACAAGTCGAAAAATATCGCTGAATGGCGGGCCCTTTGGCTTAACGAATCAATGTTAGCAATTTGCGCGCTATGGGGGGCAATGATTATTATGAACATCAAAAAGCACCGCTGGACCGAATATATCCGCATGGACGTGTTGATGTTGCTGGCCAGCCTCAAAAGCATACGGCATTGGCCCCTGTTTGCCTTGACAGCCATCGAGCCGACTGATAAGGCCCTGCGCAAAGCGGTGTTGTCAATGCCGCAAAAACTCGGTCGAAAAGCGAAGATTGTTCTGGCAATAGTCGGCGCATTTGCGGCGGTGCCCGCCCTGTATGCGATCTATTCTAATATCAATCTGTGGGAAAGTCGCGAAGCTAAATATCCGACTGCGGCGGTAAAGTACCTGAGCAACAACCCGTGTCAAGGCCAACTGTTCAATGAATATAACTTCGGCGGATACTTAATTTGGCAACTGCCGAGCCACAAAGTGTACATCGACGGCCGCGGACCAATTTGGGTGATAGACGGCGAAAACTTATTCGATATCTGGAAAGAAGTATTTAGTGATGATGAATTTCGCAAAGCGCAATTTGAACGCTATGATATAACTTGCGCGCTGGTGTCTGCTGACAGGGAAGAGTTAATTAATCACCTAAAAACCGACGGGTGGTCAGACACGAAAGCTACCGACAGCAGCCATTCGGTTTTGTTAGTCAAGCAATAGGGAACTGTAGATGGATTTATTGGAAAGTAAGTTGAGCAAGTCTAAGAACCGACACCCCTGGGAAATTTCTCGAGCGCAAAATATTTTGCGTCTTCTTGAAAAAATCGACATAGGTAATGTCGTTGATATTGGGGCAGGCGATAAGTTTTTTCTAGGTCAAATAAGAAATCGCGTGAAGGGTCAGTTGGCGGCAGTTGATCTTAATTATCGCCAAAATAAAATTGTGAAAGACGAAGTTTTGTGTCTCAAACAAACTAAAGACATTCCCAAATTTAAAGGCGCGGATAATGTTTATTTATTAATGGACGTTTTAGAACACATTGAAGACGACGTTGGTTTCTTGAAGCCAATCGTTCAAGGCGCGCGTCCAAAAAACACTTTTCTCATTACCGTTCCTGCTTTTCAGCCATTATTTTCCCAGCACGACGCCTTTGTCAAACACTACCGAAGATACAACCGTCAACAGTTATTAGCGGTGCTTAAAAAATCTGACCTAGATGTGCAATCTTGTCATTATTTTTACGCTAGCTTATTAGCGCCAAGAGTGCTCACGAAGATATTCGAAAGAGATATCCAAAAAAAGCAGTTCGGAACAGCGAATTGGCGATTTTCGCCCCAGCACTGGCTGACCGGACTGCTAGTTTTGATTCTAAACCTTGATTTTCTATTTTGCAAAATCTTGGCGAAATTCAGAATTTACTTACCGGGATTATCGTTGGTCGCGATTTGCCAGAAAACACTTTGAAGCTTCCGTCGGCTAGGGCGGGAGTTTGTTTTTCTTATTATCTAACTTCTTTAATAACAAAGTTAACTATCACCAAAGCTAATATTGCAATGGCTAGGCCGATTATCCCACCGACTAGGGCTTTCTGTGCCTTTTTAGTTTTAGATTCGTCGCCAGCGGCAGTAGCGTACATAATGCCAGAGAAGATAATGATTACAACGGAGATAATGCCGACCGCCCACATAGCAACGCTGGTGATATTGCCAACTACGGTATCGGCATCACTACTAACTATCCCGCTGCCCGGATCAGCAGCAGCGGTAACGCCGTCTCTAATACCGCTCCCCGCCATTACGCTGTTGTTCGCTGCTGTCGAACAAAGTGCGGCAACACCAATTGCCGAGGCTAAGAAGCTTGGCGATTTTTTTGAACTCTTTGTTGTGGGGTTTTTCCTCATATTGTCCATTCGCGCCTATTTTACCTGGGCTATAACAAAATTAACTATCACCAAAGCTAATATTGAAATGGCTAGACCAATTACGCCGCCAACTATAGTGTTTTTGGCTTTTTTAACCTTGGCTTCGTCGCCAGCGGCAGTGGCGTACATAATGCCAGCATAGATAATTATGATGACTGAAATAACGCCGATGGCGTACATGGCAACGTTAACTATATTTGTTACGGTTGTGTCCGCGTCACCCTTGCTTAGACCATTGCCTTTACCAGCAGCCGACTTTCCGCTCTCTAGTCCGATTGCCTGAACCCGAATGGCCCCAGCAACTAATGCTGCGCTGGCTACAGCGAAACCGCCGACCAGTTTTCCAATGATACTATTGATTCTAAACTTCATGTCTTATTCTCTCTAGAAATTGCTCTTGACTACGAGCCAATGTTAACTATGACAAAGTTGACGACGACTAAGGCAAGGATAGCAATCGCTAGACCGACAATAGCGTAGATAATGGTGTTTTTAGCCGAGGTAACTTTTTTCTCATCACCAGCCGAAATGGCGTATTGAATACCACCATAAATAAGCATGATGACAGAAATAACACCGATAACCCACATAATGACGTTGATAACCTGGGTTATGGTACCCTCTAGGGTGCCGTTTGCCAAACCACCAGTACCACCGCTGATTGCTGATTCGTTGTTTGTAATGCCGTTAACTCTGGCTTGTGGTGCCGCTAGTTGCATTAAGATTTCTTTCATTTTTATCTCCTATACTTCTTTTATAAATTTCTATTTACTACATTTTAATAAACTATTTTGCTTAAGTCAACACTTATCTAAATAGCGCGGACATAATTATAGACATTTTAATTAATGTTGTTTAGCACTAAGTTAATTAAAACACCAGCCAAAATCGCCACGGCTAGACCAATAATCGCACCAACGATAATCTTCTTGGCTTTGGCTGTTTTTGACTCATCACCAGCAGCGGTAGCGTACTGAATTCCGCCGATTATTATCATCAACACCGCAATTACGCCAACCACCCACATAACAGCACCCATAGCGGTGCCGATGGTATCTTCGGCATTGTTGCTGCCAGTGTTGACTTCGTTGTAGCCCGACGTTGAGCATTCAACTTGAACTGTGCCGTATTTCTCTTCACACCCCGGGTTATCGCTATAATTATAGCTATAGACAACACCGCCCAGACCGAGCGCTAGAACAAGTGTAGTAAGTAGTGTCGCTAAAACCTTTTTCATTTTTATGCCCCCACCGCATCTAATACAAACGTTTGCAAGACAAACGCTAGCAGGGCAACCGCCAAGCCAACTAAAGCAAATTTAATGTAATTTTTAGCACGGACAATTTTGGATTCATCGCCAGCGGCGGTAGAGTACATAATACCAGCAACCACCAAACCAACTACCGATATTACGCCCGTCACCCACATTAGAACTGGGATAACAGCGCCTGCCAAGCCGGCAAGATTGCTAGGAACCTGCGCAAAGGTGCCACCAATAAGATTAATAATAGCCGTGGCCATGAAAGCAATTACCGTTCCAGCCAGAGAAGTGATCAAGGCATTTTTGGCCTTAGTAACCTTGGATGTATCACCAGCCGAAATGCCGTACAAAATACCAGAAATAATAGTCATGACCACGCCCAGTATACCTACTAGCATTAACACCTCGCTAATTAAAGCTCCCAGGTCAGAGATTTCGCCAGCTTTGCCCTGGTTTGCGTTCATCGCAGTGAGTATCACAGTAACTATAACATTAGCTATCAAACTCAAGAAAAACCCCATCAAAGCTCGGGTCAAAGTATCTTTAGCGCCCGCCATCTTGCCTGAGTCGCCCATGGAGATGACATACATAATACCACCGTAAATAACGAACATGGCCGCCACAAAAGCAGCTATAATGAATAAATCGCCAATGATATTGCCAACAATCCCAGATATTGCATCACCAATGGGCGCACCACCACAGTCGTTGCCCGGTGCAAAACACGTACCCTCAGTAGGCGAACGCAGCCCCAAAAATTTATTTGCTGCTGCCAAAACAAGGGGGGGGGTGAATACGTTTGCTATCATGGACCAAACCTCGTATCATTTATTAGAAGTGCAACGAGTGCCCAGAAACAGCCGTAGAGCACCAGGGCAATGATTGCGTTACGGATAATATCTAAACCTTCCTTGGCAGCGCTAGCGTTGCTGTTGGCCGACGAATAGCGAATCGCACCGAAGACAATGGCTCCTAAACAAGCGGCAGCGACTACGCCGGACACTATAGTAAAGACAGCCCAAACTAGTTGGGATATACCATCTCCTTTACTAGCATCGCAACCCCAGTCAAAATATGTATCTTTCTGGTCACCGCAGTCCGCAGCATGTGCAACTGGTGAAGACGCCACAGCACCCGCCACTACTATCGCCAAGCTTACCAAGGTTAATTTTAGTTTTTTAATCATATGCTTTAGATAATACTATAACCGCTATGGAATTGTCAAATTAAGAAAAATTATAAAAATTATTGCGCTGCGTATAAAACTTGTGCTATAATCCCAAATATGGTTATGTTTAGTGGGCGGAGAAATAAAACTGCTGGCAAAAATAAAAAGAGTAGAGTTGGATTTTTTAAGCGTACGGCGCTTCTGGCGGCCGTTTTTGCATTGGTCTTTAACGTAACGGTTGGGCCACTGGTGGCCAATGTTTCAGCAGCATCAATCGAAGCCAGCATGAATGCCAAAGCTGCACAGGTGGAGGCGGCAAACTTGGCGGCGGGGAGTGATTCAATTGCCAGCACAGTGATTGGCTCGACTACTGAACAATTTGGGCTGTTTGGCTTAGATGAAGTTATCAAAACTATAGGTGGATTTTTTAAGGCTGTTGGGAACTTCCTTGTTGGCCTTGTGAATATTGCAACGTGTGTGGCGAAGTTTGTTGCGCAGGCGCCTAGTTCACTGCCTATAGCTCTTCTCGCTTGTCCGGCCATTGAAATGGTAGGCATTATGGTGGCCATGACACAAGGCATACTCGGCGGGATCTTGAACACTAATTTCTTGTTTAGTGGCGGCAGCGATTACATGAAAGCGATGAACGAATACATCACCACTATCGCTAATGTCATCCTTGCCGTCATATTCCTGATTATAGTTGCCGCCACTGCTTTTGGTTCGGGTCAGGGCTTTGGCGCGCTGTCGAATTACGGTATTAAAAAAACGTTACCCAAGTTACTTATCATGGCCATAGCAATCAATACGTCTTTTTATGTATGCGCAGCTTTGAATGACTTGTCTAATATTGTCGGTTCTAGTATAAATAGTATTGCGACAAACAGTATATCTAGTGTTGGTGGTGTTGGTGGTGGCACGACTGGAACAGTTAGCGGTCCGTTCGTTGACGCTGTGGCAGCATCTGACATGGCAGATGTTTTCAGCGGCACGAACTCGTCTGCCATCATGGGTGCCCTGATAAGCAAGATTAGCAAAGACAAAGCAGACCAGAGTTTTAGTGACGCTGGTACGGATATGGTTCTTGAAGCCGCCTTAGCGGGCCACTTAGTGGTAATTGTTGCCATCATACTGGTAGCCCTCGTAGTCATTATGATCGTCCAACTAATTATTGCCGTGGTGCTTGCGGCTGTCCGCAACGTTATGTTGGTGGCTTTGATAATCGTCTCGCCGCTGGCTTTTGTGCTTGGCATACTACCCAATACCAATAAGATATTCCAGAAATGGCTCCACCATTTCGGCCATATGTTAATGGTCTACCCAGCCGTCATGATGTTGTTTGCAGCTTCACAATTAACCGCTCTTGTCCTAGCCGGAACTGCGACCAATGTAATGGCCGTGCCCATGATTTTAGCAGCTATGGCCACTCCCGTCTTCTTCGTCAAGAAAGTCATCACCTCCACCTCGTCAGCCATGGGTGCAGCGTCGCAAGCTGTGAGTGGCGCAGTTAAAACCGTAGGGATGGTTGGGGCCAGTGTAGCCACCGGTGGCGTGGGAGCTGCTGTGGCTGGCAAGAACATACTTGGGGGGATGGTTAAGGGCGCCGTTAAAGCCGCGCCGGGTGGAGACAAAGTATTGGGCATTGGAGAGACGGTAAAAACAGGAAGGGAAGCCAATGCCAAGAAGCGGCTACATGGTCACTTGGCTGGCGGTGGATCGCTTGAAACGTTCAAAGCACAAGGAAAATACGAGGAGGAGGCTCTTACCGAAGCAAAAGCACAGAAAGCGCTTAGTGGTGGCTCTGGTGGTGGCGCAGGTGGTGGCGCAGGTGGTATAGCCAACGTCCACGTTGAACATGGTACTATCGGTAGCGTGTCCATGGGCGGTCAAGGCCAAGATGCTAATTCACTAGAAGGCTTACGGTCGCTTCTTGGCGGCATACAACCCGGCGTCTCAACAGACCACAACCGCGCTATTGCTGAAGTAGCGGCGGGCACTGGGATGTTTAATCCTGCTGACATCGAGGCTATGCAAAACGGTTCGTTTACTGATAATGCTGACGACGCGATAGCCAATGGTGTTGCTAGTATGGACAGAGGCACCTACGATAATTTGAGCAACAACAGCAAAGAAATCATCAAAGAAGTTTTGACCGGCGATAATTCCCAGGCTCGTCCGAAAGAGAACAATGCAGCACACGCCAACTTAGAAAAAATTAAAGTTGACATAAATGTTAACGCTAAGGTGGCCGGCGGCGGCAGTATTCCTCACAATAACAATACTAATAATAACAGCAAGAGTTAATGAACCCCCGCAAGGCGTAGAATCATGCAATCACACTCAATAAACCAAATCATCAAGGTAAACGTCTACAACACCGAGGCGGACATGCCTCATGGGTTTGCCCTAGTTTGGCAAGGCTTCATTAAGTATCTACCAACCATCGGTCTTATCTTCATCGGCCTAGTCGCGCTAGCTCTAGTCGTTTATATAATCTTTAAATACCGCAAGGCCAATCACTTCTGGCGCAACCTCGGTGTGGCGGCCATGGTGGTGACCCTGTTTGGTTGGGGCTATTGGGGCATTCACCGATATTCCACCCCCTTAACCCTGGGCTCTAATATATTAACTATAGACATTATTAAAGACACTGGTCAAATGACCGCTAGTGCGGACAGCCAAATAAAACTAGCAATGAAGTGGACATACGGCCACAATACCTACGCTAATTTAGACAATTCTGCTGAGACCGCTAGCGTTTTCGGCCAAAGCGTTTCGGCGGCGGCTGACGATGATCAAATTAAACTATTCATGAACGACCAAGAAATTACGAGTGAATCTGCCTACTTTTCTACCAGCCGCAGCCAGGAAGAGGACTATTCAATTGTTGCGGAAGTCGACCCAAACATTGCAGCGGGCAGCTACCGCAAAGGCTTAGTGCTAGCGGCCGTGCAGCGAGATTCGATAATGCCAGCATCTCATGAGCTAAGTGAATCCGACTTGATTGATTCGACGGGAATTCCTACTGATCAGCAATTTGTCGCTGAGGTTCCGTGCGAAAAGGCGGATGATGAAGAAAAATGTCGTGAGGAAGAAGAAAACAGTAACGAAGACACCACGAACACGGACGTCGGGCTGCACAAGTGGCTGAACGCGCCAGACCCAATACGCCGCGAGAACATTAAGCGCATAGAGTTCAAAACAACGAAATTCAGCTATGATGCAGAGCAAACGCCCGAAGCAAACGGCAAAGACAATCCCTGGGCCGGCAATACCGCCAGTTGGGGAGTTGGTTATGATCCTGGAAAAGACGTTAGAGACAACTACGACTTGTGTTGGGATATTTCGGCTGGCCAGAGCGGTGAAGTAATAGCCTGCGCCATAGAACGCGCGCGCACCGAGGATTGGCCCAGTGGCTTTAATTTGTTTGAGTGGTTTGCTGGTACTTTTAAAATCAGTTATGAAATGCAGTGCTTGACGGAAGAAGGGATTCTACCATTTATAACGGAGACCGACGCTAATGGCAATGTGACGGATGTGTCCAACCCTGATTTTGAAGAATGTATGCATCAAAAAGAAGTCGAAGATAAAATCAAAGTTCATCTTGGCGTTTACGACATTGTGATTAGTCAAAATGGCGGGGTCTCGGCGCCGAGCGACTCGTCGGGCCTGTTCTACTACACCGGCCAGAACACTAACTATTGCATGTATGGCCCGAGAGCCATTGTCGACCCTGTCATGGGAGACGCGCGGCGGAACGTAATAAGCCGTCTTGACGGTAGCGGTCGCGTAACGATAGCGGATCTCATAGATGCCTACAAGCAATGGAAGGCTAAAATTAAATTGTTACTAGAGACTGATCCAAACTATGAAGAGGCGGGCTTTTTTGCGCAGTTGTTTCTTCATACCGCTGAAGATAAAGTCTTGGACTTTTTCAAAAGTTGTCACACAGACTTCGTGGAAGTGCCGACAACCATAAAACTTACTGGTCTTTTCACTGACGACGTGACCAATATGAGCCATATGTTTGATGGGGCAAACTTTGCTAAAATCAGCGAGAGAATAAAGCTGACTGATGGTACTCGATGGTTTAACACTGACAACGTGGAAGACATGAGCTATATGTTCGCTAACATCACCATCAACCATGCAGGGGAGTTTGACAGCGAAGAGACTGGCATGAACTTTGGCAGCGTCAAGAACATGGCGGGCATGTTCAGCAGCTCGAGGTTCGAAAAAATAACTTTCGCGCTTGATTTAGGCGAGGTAGAAGACATGAGACATATGTTCTCTGCTATTGCTGGCAAAGTGACTATTGATAACGACCACACCCATGACAGCACATGGCGCGAATTCACAATAGGAGTAGGCGAGGTGGACATTAACAACTTATCGACGTTTTCTGTTACAAATATGAGCCATATGTTTGAGGGCGCGCGCGCTAAAATAACCGCATCGCCGAATAAGTTTCTTACTTCAAATGTGACCGACATGAGTTTCATGTTCTCTGGTGCGATGGATAGTAGTAGCGCGCTAGAGTTAAGCCACTTCAGAACTCACAACGTGACTGATATGAGCGGCATGTTCCTGAACACCAGATTCAGCTCTGTTGACCTGTCTAGTTTCGACACGTCAAACGTAACGGGTATGTCGCGCATGTTTGAAGCTTGCGACACTAAGGAATTAGATATCTCAACTTTTGATACCAGCCAGGTAACTACCATGAACGATATGTTTTTCAATGCCAAGGCTGAAACGGTTAATTTTGGCAAAAACTTCAAGACTGACAACGTGACCAACATGAGCGGTATGTTTGCTAACACTGTGTTTAAACCAGTCTCTGAGTTTAAAAACACCACGCCGCTCAAGTTCAATACGTCAAATGTGACTGATATGAATAATATGTTTTTCAACGCCAAGAACTTAGACTTTGTCAACCTCAAGAGTTTTGACACTAGCCAGGTAACTGATATGAGCTATATGTTTGGCAATTTTCGCATAGACTCAAAGCCGCAGGAAACCTTTACTGACGAAAACGGCGAAGAAGAAACGACGTCTGGCGAGGACGACGGGCGCAAGACTGACCGACTATACGTTACCGATTTTAAGCATAAAGACGAGGAGACTAATAGTTATTTGATAAATCCAGTTATTAATTTTGCACTTAGTCTTACGGGTGCTGGTGAATGGAAGGCCCGGTTCATCGCCATCCTAGATGCCCAAAAGCGCGAGCTTAATAACTGGCGCGATCAAGACCCGGCCGACTACGGCAAAAACTATAACACTCGCACTAAGCTCGACCTGACTAGCTTTGACACTTCTAGCGTCGAGAACATGGAGGGCATGTTCATTGGCGCGCAGTACCCAAGTATTGACATTAATTATGACAAATTCGACACCTCTAATGTCAAAAACATGTCGTGGATGTACGCCATGCTGAACGCTAACGATCTTAATTTCAAAGGAAGGTTTAACACTTCTAGCGTGGAGACCATGGAGGGCATGTTCGCTGGTACACATTACAACAAAACGCTAAAACTCAGTTCGTTTTCTCACGAAAGTCTAAAAAACACTAAGTTTATGTTTGCTTACAGTAATATATTAGACATTAACTTGGGTAATTTTAATCCAAAAGCCGCCAGTGAACATAATTATATAGACAAATGGGCCGAAGGCGATAAAATATAAAATAAACCAGGAGCAAAGGAGAATATAAAATGCAAGAAGACGATTCCAAGAAAAAGAAGAAGAAAATTATTATTATCTTGTTGATTTTGCTGTTGTTGCTGCTGGGCGCGGCGGTGATAATTGGCCTGATTTTTGGTAGAGGCTCTGGCGATGATGGGTCAAAGGGTGCGGGACAGCACAATAATTTGGTGGCTATAGCTAATTGCTTGGAATATAGCAATCTGCCCGAAGTTGAGTGCCAGATGATGGAGCAGGGCCTGCGCGACGCCCTTGATCTGAACGGACAAGAGGGTATTCAACCAGAAGACGCGCGCTTCCGCGAAGGCGGGATATGCCGACAAGGCGCGAGCCAGGACGCAAACGGATTTACTGTCGAGCCTATTGATATTGTTGATCCAGCGGATGCAGATACGGAGTATGATGTGGACCCAGCAGACGTGGACGCTGATGTTGATGCGATAGTTGATGTAGACGTAGATGTTGACAGCGCCCGTGGTTATACGTCCTTTATAGTCGACATACCAAGCCTCGAACAGTCGTACTGCATCACCAGCGATTACGACGCGGATTCTGGGTATGGCAATTCTACGGTGTGGTGCCTAGAAGAATCCGCCTGGATATATGAGGGATTTTCTTGCAAAGACCAATACTCAACCGGCATTGGCTTACCACAAGCTGATGATTTATTGCAGAACATGCCCCACGAAGAAGCAGATTTTGCAGTTGATGTGAGCCAGGACGGTTTTGACGATGATACCGGTAAACTGAATTTAGACGTTACAATTAAAACCGACAAAGAATCGGCGTCATCAGCACTGGACGACTGGATCGAGTCTAACGGCGCAAATCCAGACGATTATAGCAAGGACTTTAATGGAGGCGGCACGTCTGGTGACTCTTCAGGCAACGGCCAAACTGACGAGCAAGATACTGGAGACCAGTACACGCCCGTCGGGAGTGGCACTCACCTCGCAATGCAGTCGTACACTGGGGGGGGCGCTGGTAGCTGGCAAGACAAAGATTGGTCTAACCCAGCTAATATGGCCGCTCTGCGAAGGGAATTTGCTGCTGACACCGACAAGCCAAACCCCCTAGGTGGTATTCGTTGTGGTTTCAGGCACTGCACATCAGTAGGCACCTGGTTTATTGCCAAGTACACCAAGTTCACCCATGGTGGTGGCAATGGCCAAGACGTTGTACCTAATCTGGTCTCAAGAAACGGTGGTAGTGCCAGCAAGACACCGGTCGCTCCCGCAATATATTCTGTTAAGTGTGGCCCCGCCGGGTGGGGCTCTACTTGTTCAGTTGACACTTGGCTTTACGGTCACGTTGGCCTAGTGGTTAGCGCTAAAGACGGTAAGTACATCACCTTGCAGTCTGGCAGTAGTGACTGTTCTTTTACTGCTACCTACACCTCTATACCAGCTAACGTAACCTTCTATAACATTCCACCGGACAAACTTAAGTAAAAAGGCAGGAGACCCATGAAGATAGACTTTAAGAATCAAAAAACCATTATAATAATTGCTGGCATCATAGTATTCCTGCTGATAGTTATTGTCATAGCTATTGTGACCGCCCCTAAGAAAACGTCCGAGGAAGACTCCTCGTCCACGGTAGCTAGTCAAAACGAAGAAGAACTCCTGGAAAAAATTAACGAGCACGAGCAAAACGCCGGTCTGGCGAGCACTCTAGAGGAGGCTGACGAATATTTCCAGGAGGGGGTCCGGTTGAAAAATGTCCCCATTACCAACTACGACCAACACGTGCAAAACCTGCCTGAAAGCGAGCGAGCCGCTCTGCAAAATGTCCTCTATGACACCATCGCCATGAACTACAGCAAAAAAAGCCCTGTGACCATACGAGATGTGGTGATTCGTGATGACTCTTACCAACAAACGCTAGAGGGCGACTACTACACGACCTCGTTTATGTTAGATATACCTAGCATTCAACAGTCCTACCGCGTCAGCCATTCCTGGTCGCCCACCGAAGAACTCAACCAAACCAGCTACCGCTATTTAATTCTGTGTCCAAAATCAGAAGAGTTGATTTATCCAAACTTCAAGTGCACAGATGCCATCAGGCAAGAGGCAGGGGTGTAAGCGTTAGAGGGCGGTTGGGTTTTGAGCAAGAAGAAAAGAAAACCCCTGTTGTCCTTTAGACAACAGGGGTTTTGGTTTTTTGTTAGTGTGCAACATCAAGGTAGAAATGGCCAACGCTAAAACAGATTTATCTCCTGCCAAGTCACAAATCTTTGTGATCCTTCAGAATAATACATCCTAACACCACCATATATGACCCCAACATCCCCGGGACCATTATAGCCAAAACTGACACCATCATCGGAAACCAACATGAGCATGCCATCGCCGAACTCATCTGACTGGTAATTATGAACAGTATACACGCCAGCCATAACTAAGTTTGGACTTCTATGATAGGCAGGGCTTGGATCCCACCAGCCGGCTTCACCTGTTACTCCATAAAGTCGCGAAGTCCTCTTGTCGTAACACCAGGCGCGAACTTCATTAGCGTATTGTAATACTAAACCTTCATCTAGCCAAACTTTTTCGCCAGACGCAAGAACACCCTCAACCAACAACCCCGCGTAGGGATCACTCGGATCGCCGACGGCCACACTTGAATCCGGTTGATCCGGAATGTCTGGCTCGTCGTCGTATATTGAGTCGTCAAAATCATAAGTGTCTTGAATAGTTGGCTCTTCTTGCGGCAACGGTACATACCGACTGCCACAGCCCGCCAAAGCGAACGAGAGCGAAAGGGTCATCAGACCCGCCAGTAAAAACGTAAGAAAACGCTTAGTTTTCATAGTATCACTTCCTTTCAAGTTGAGTGAGTATAGCAGATTATACAGACACTAGCTACGACTAATAGTTATAGCCTCATCGTGGCTTATTATACCACTACCCGTGAAATACCACACTCCAATAGGGCCCCTGTCAAACAGGTTAACGTCGCCATCAAACGTGATGACGACATTTCTATAATCAGCAGGAGCAAACACATAAAGTCCTTCTGCACTAGAATACGGGGCAACATTGCAATTGATTAGCCTTTGGCTGCTCGTTCCAGTGCTGACCAAGGTCAGCGGTTGGCCGTTGTACCCATTAGGACCCAAATCTGGATCTCTAAAATATTCCTGCACATAGCGCATATACAAATCCGCGTCAAGTACCACATGGCTTTGATCCTCGAGGCCACCATTACTCTGATTTCCATCAACCTGACCATAACTAACAATCATTCTGTCGTAGCCAGAGCTGTTTTGGTTTGAACCTGACGTTGTGCCGCCGTTCTCGTTACCAGTCGTTCCGCCAACAATTCCGCCGTCGTCTACGCTGCTATTGCCAAGCATGCCGCAGGCCGTAACAGATCCGACAACCACCAATAGAATGGCTGTTGCCACTACGGCCAAAATCCGCGTGTTCTTTTTTGAATTCTTCATTTTTCTACCTCCTTTAGGTATTGTTGTTGTAAGAAAATTTCAAAAATCTTCATCATAAGTGTACCATCGCTTATCTCATATGTCCAGCGTCCCGAATCTCGAGTCGCATTAACAAAATTAAGGTGCTACCCATCATAATAAACCGCTAACATATAACCAGTCTATTTATGAAGTCTGCTTGAATTATAGCACACTATTTACGGTTTGTCAACTATTTTATGTTGGTCTAGGCTTGCACGAAAATCAACATTGTAGTAAAATGGTTATGTTATGAAGAAATTGTTTTTGCACCTGAGCGCGTTGGTGGTTGCTCTAGGGCCTTTGTTTTTATTCGGCCCTACGATGGTAAGCGCAGTGCAGTCAGAAGAAAGCTTCGTCAACTTTTGCGGCAGCGACGACAAACCAGATGGCAACAAAGTCACGGTAATAGGTGACTCTATCACTGTAGGAGCTACTGCTGCCCTCAAAGAAGAATTAGACGGTGTAAAGATATATGCCAAGAAAGGCAAACAGTTCTCGGGTACCGTTGCTGACAACCCAACTGGTATGCAGCTGGTTAATGATTCAGAGACTGATTTGCGCGACTTCGTCGTAGTCGCCCTCGGCACTAACGGCACCATACCAGAAGGCGACGTACAGAAGATGGTCAATAAGCTGGGCAAAACCAGGAATATCGTCTTTGTTAGAAACTACAAACTAAAACAGCCAAACTATTACAGTGAGAACAACCAGCAATTCCAAGATGCGGCAAAGAACAACGACAATGTCTTCGTGTCAAACTGGGATTTCTTCGCTAATCTAAGGGCTGACACTAACATTGACGACAGTGACGGATTGGGTGTTCACTTAACCGCAGACGGCACCAAGCTGTTTGTTGACACTATTTACAGCATTCTCAAGTCCAGCATCAAGTCTAGTGGCGGCGGCTCTGGCGGCGGCGGTGGAGGTGGCGACGGTAAAGACTACTCTGGTAAGGATATCTTTAACGGCGCCCAGACAAAAGCCCTGGAGGCCAACCGCCCATTTTACGAGAAATCTGCTAACAAAGTCGGTATCCCTTGGGAAATGATTGCAGTTATTCATTACCGTGAGCATAGATTCTCTCGTTCTAACCCCTCTAATGGTCAAGGTGTCTACCAGTTTTACGACAAACATGGTGGCCCTTACCCAACCGGCGCAATTAGCGACGACGAATTCCAGCGCCAAACCGATCTAGCTGCTGAATTCATCAAAGGCAAGGCTGGTGGCAAGGCGGCCCAGCTAAAAGAAGGTGACGAAGCAGCCATCAAATACACTTTCTTTGGCTACAACGGACGGGCCGGTGTCTACATAAACCAAGCCAAGAACTTAGGGTTTAGTGATGCAGATGCCCAAAACGGCGAAGGCTCACCTTACGTGATGAACCGCTTTGATGCCAAGCGCGATCCCACAGTAGAGCCAACTAAATCCAACGGTACCTGGGGGCAAATTAAGACAGACGGCGGTTCGATAGAATATCCCGCCAACACCGACCACGGCGCTTTCACCATCTATGCTGCGATAGCGGGCAGTAACAGTTGTGCGGGCGGTGGTGGTAGCATAAACGACGTAGCTATTATGCTGTCGTGGCCAGACAGAAGCCACGGGCCTGATGATCCGAACTCAGCCTACAGATCTGCCTTGCTCGAGGCCGACGGTGTGGGCACTCGCAAAGAAGGTGACAGTTGTACAATTGTCGGCAAAAGCTGCGATGCCTTCGTAGCTACCGTCATGCGTCATTCAAAAGCTGACGAGAACTTTCCTTGCTGCGGCGCCGCTGACCAACTTAGATACCTCAGTAGGCACTCTGACTTGTATGATACAATACCCAACACGGGGCACACTTCCGATCTTCGGCCAGGCGACATTCGTTCGCGCTCGGGCCATATTGAAATGATTATTCAATTACCTGATGGGTCATGGAAGATCGCCTCGGCTTCTCATTGTAACCGCACTGGTGACCATGGGATTAGCTTCTACCCAGATTCAACATATACGGTTTTTAGGAAGAAATAACAATGAAAAGTGCTTTCAAGAATTTTATCAAAAAACTCAAATCGAAACCTCTAGTTCTTGCTGGTGTCTGCTTTGCTATTTTTGTTGTAATAGTTGTTATACTGGCTATCATCCAAGGTGCCCTCAATAAGTCCGCAACACAATTAGAAGTTCTAGTAACGCCTTCTGACGCAAGTATTATGGTTGGTGATGTTCATTATAAAAATGGCACACACAATATAAAACCTGGGGAGTACAAGGTACAAATCACTAGAGAAGGCTTCGACCACTATGAAGGCATTTTGGCTGTAGAGTCTGGCGAGGTTACCAAGCTATACGTATTGCTTGAGCAAAGTGACGGAGGGATTGATTACTACGAAACACACCCTGATGAAGCCATGATAGCAAACACCATTGGCGGATACGAGGCTTCGCAAAGACAGACAGAGGCATTGGAAAAGCACCCTATTTTTTCAATACTGCCTTACTACTGTACAAAATACGAAGATAACTATGCGGTGTATTATGAGTACAAGCTGTACTATAAAATGACCGGGGACGACAGAGACATAATAATTATGATTGATGATGCTGCTGGCAACGGTCGCGAGGACGCCCTGCAGTATATTCGTGATAATGGTTTTAATCCCGACGATTACCAGATAGAGTACAACTATTACCCTTATCAGGAACAATGGCCAAGCGTACCTGATGGTTATTAGTTAGTACCAACACGAAGTGTGGGTTTATGCGGGTTCATTTGTAAAACCCCACATAATCTGGTATAATCCCTAAGTACGGGCAACGACCCGTTTTAACGGGCGAGTGGCGGAATTGGTAGACGCGCCAGACTCAAAATCTTGTGGGCTTTACGCCCGTGAGGGTTCAAGTCCCTCCTCGCCCACCATGACTTCCTTTTAAAAACTGTTGAAATAATTGTTTAAGTCAACACCGACAAGGAGTCACCATTAACAATTTATGCGCTCGTGGGAAAGTGGTTTAATCCGTCGCCCTGTCACGGCGAAGATCGCCGGTTCAAATCCGGTCGGGCGCGCCATTAGAAAATTAACCCCGCCATCAAGCGGGGTCTCATGCTGGGATACTCAAGCGGTCAACGAGGGCAGACTGTAAATCTGCTGGCTAAGCCTTCCTAGGTTCGAATCCTAGTCCCAGCACCATGCCACCTTAGCTCAGTTGGTTAGAGCAGCTGTTTTGTAAACAGCAGGTCTTCGGTTCGAATCCGAAAGGTGGCTCCAGATATTATCAGGGCATTTTCTATTAGGGCGTCGCCAAGTGGTAAGGCACCAGGTTTTGGTCCTGGCATTCGGGGGTTCGAATCCCTCCGTCCCAGCCAAATTATTTTACGAAGATTTATATCGCATAACTATCACTTTTTTTGAGGTAAGATATATATCTTACCTCGTTCCGCATCCGTTAAATGTTTCATGTAATTTTTCTTTCAAGAAATATTACAAGTTGATGTTATCGGTTGCTTTTGGTTTTGAAAGGTGGAAACTTTGCACTGTGTAAAATGAGATGCCCAGTGTTGGCCAGTTAGATACTGACCCTGTTAAACATAAAATAAGTTAGATGTTGAAACCATTGCAAGTAAAGATTGCCAAAAAGCTCGGTGTGCATCGTGTTACGCTAGCATCGTTCATAAAGGCTAACCGGCTTAGTTAGAGCCGGAATGCCGCAAGTCGCGCCCGCGCCGTGTGAGTGTCGTAATGGAGCAATACCTGATATAGTTTGCCTAGAATGTGAGGTTAATAGTTGCGCTCACATGCCAGCCAAATCCTATTCTACTGTGAACCGTAGAATGTTTGTGTTTTAAAAAACGCACCCTACAGCCAGTTGTCGTATTTTTTCATATAGAACTTCTTTGTGATCTCGATTGTTAAGGTGTATCCGACGAGTAAGATGACCAACCATCCAGCAAATGATAGCGGTAGCTTAACTATATCAAAGGCAGATCCAATATTAGTAAAACCTATAACTATAGCGACCAGTGCAACTGCCAATGATGAAATAATTAGTGGTTTCGAGGCGATACTTTCAACAAGTGGTTTCTTAGATGTTCTTATGATATGAATTATTAGAACCTGAGATAATACGCCAAACAAGAACCAGCCAGCTTGAAATAGTGGTGAAAGTTCAACGGTGTTGGCCTTAATGATATAAAACAAAACGATAAAACATAAAACGTCAAATATTGAACTAATCGGTCCCAAGATATACATAAATCTTTTAATCTCTTTCGTATTCCATTTTCTAGGTTTTTTTATAAAGTCTTCGTCGACATCATCAAAAGGAATTCCAAGTTGAGACAAGTCACATAGTAAGTTTTGCGTGAGTATGTGTATAGGTAGCATAGGCAGGAAGGGCAGAAACATACTGGCAATGACAACCGAAAACATGTTACCAAAATTTCCGCTAGTCGCCATTTTAATGTATTTAATTATGTTGCCGAATGTTTTCCTACCGAGCGCAACACCATCCTCAAGTACCAATAGGTCTTTTTTAAGGAGGATGATGTTAGCTGTTTCTTTTGCGATATCGACAGCATTGTCTACTGATATACCTACGTCGGATTGCTTTAGCGGCATTGCGTCATTAATACCATCTCCTAAATATCCAACGGTATGATTGTTGTTTTGGAGTGTTTTTACAACTCGTTCTTTCTGCGAAGGTGCTAGTTTATAAAAAAGGTTGCATTTTTCAACTTTCGATTTTAACTCGTCATCAGGCATTGTTTCTATTTCTGCACCAGATAGTG
>Ga0082212_10000009_pt1 | contig 282469 bp, 275 predicted proteins | sample TergutNt197P3_FD_71548 | JGI IMG/M metagenome (GOLD analysis project Ga0082212, IMG submission 71548) | Neocapritermes taracua P3 segment gut microbial communities from Petit-Saut dam, French Guiana - Nt197 P3 | ecosystem: Host-associated > Arthropoda: Insects > Digestive system > Gut ... | reverse complement strand
ACAATGTGTCGATCACGGTGAAGCTGATCTGCCCGATCGCGATGGAGGAGGGCTTGCGCTTCGCCATCCGCGAGGGGGGCCGAACGGTCGGCGCCGGGGTCGTCGCTAAGGTTATCGAGTAACCGCCCGCTGATTGGTCGATTTGGGAGCGCGCCCGCGAGGGTGCGCTTTGTAGTCTCTGTCGCAGGGGTATAGCTCAACTGGCAGAGCGTCGGTCTCCAAAACCGAAGGTTGGGGGTTCGATTCCCTCTGCCCCTGCCAACTTATCCGGAAATCTTTGCCTCGATGGCCGACAAATTAAAATTCGGGCTGGCGGTTGTTTTGATCATTGCCGGCGTGACTGGTTTTTACGTGTTGAGCGGGCAACCGCAGGTGCTGCGCGTACTCAGTGTCATGGCCGGTCTGGCCGCTGGCGGCGTGGTGGCGTGGTTTACCGAACCAGGGAAGCGTTTTGCCGTATTCGTCAAGGATGCGGTCATTGAAACCAGGAAAGTAGTTTGGCCTACGCGCAAGGAAACGATGCAGATGACGGGCATCGTGTTCGTGTTCGTCGTGATCATGGCGATTTTCCTCTGGTTGACCGACAAGAGCCTGGAGTGGGTGGTGTACGACCTCATCCTAGGGTGGAAAAAGTAATCATGATAAAACGCTGGTATGTCGTTCACGTTTACTCTGGGTTCGAGAAATCCGTGCGCCGTTCGCTGATTGAGCGGATCACGCGCACCGGGATGGAAGAGTTCTTCGGGCAGATACTGGTTCCGGTGGAAGAAGTAGTCGAGATGAAGGGCGGCCAGAAAAACGTCTCCGAGCGTAAATTTTTTCCGGGTTACGTGCTCATCGAGATGGAAATGAACGATGAGTCCTGGTATTTGGTGAAATCCACGTCCAAAGTAACGGGCTTTGTCGGCGGCACAGCGAACAAGCCGATGCCCATCCCGCAGAAGGATGTCGACAAGATACTGCTGCAAATGCAGGAGGGTGTGGAGAAGCCGCGTCCCAAGGTGCTGTTCGAGAATGGCGAAGTCGTGCGGATCAAGGAAGGCGCGTTTACCGATTTTCATGGCGCGGTCGAACAGGTCAATTACGAGAAAAGCAAACTGCGGGTGTCCGTGACCATTTTTGGTCGGGCGACCCCGGTGGAACTGGATTTTGCTCAGGTCGAAAAGTCCTGAGCATGGAACGACAGGCAAAAATGCCTGTCAAAAACCGCTCCGTACCCGACGGGGCGGCGGTTGTAACGAGGAGCGCAGGGCAACCTGTGCGTTAGCACTCATCTAGGAGAAAAGCCGTCATGGCGAAGAAGATTATTGGTTATATCAAATTGCAGGTTCCGGCCGGCAAGGCCAACCCAAGCCCCCCTATAGGCCCGGCGCTCGGCCAGCGTGGCCTGAACATCATGGAATTCTGCAAGGCGTTCAACGCCAAGACCCAGAGCATGGAACTAGGGCTGCCGATTCCCGTGGTGATTACCGCGTTCGCGGACAAGAGCTTCACCTTCGTGATGAAAACGCCGCCCGCGACGGTTCTCATCAAGAAGGCCGCGAAAATTGACAAGGGTTCGCCCAGGCCCCATACCGACAAGGTGGGCAAGATCACCCGCGCCCAGGCAGAGGAAATTGCAAAAGCCAAGCAGCCCGATCTCACAGCGGCTGATATGGACGCGGCAGTGCGTACCATCGCTGGCTCCGCCCGCAGCATGGGCATCACTGTGGAGGGGCTGTGATCATGGCGAAACTTTCCAAACGTATACAGGCGCAGCGCGCGAAAGTCGACCACAGCAAAACCTACCCGGTGGCTGACGCGCTGGTGCTGGTCAAGGAATGCGCGACGGCGAAATTCGATGAATCCATCGATGTCGCGGTCAATCTCGGTGTCGACGCGCGCAAGTCCGATCAGGTGGTGCGCGGTTCCGTCGTGCTGCCGGCAGGCACGGGCAAGACGGTCAGGGTGGCCGTATTCGCCCAGGGCGAAAAGGCCGATGCCGCCCGCGCGGCGGGCGCGGACATCGTCGGGTTCGAGGAACTCGCCGCTGAGGTAAAAGGCGGCAAGATCGACTTCGACCGGGTAATCGCCACGCCGGACGCGATGCGCGTCGTCGGCCAGCTTGGTCAGGTTCTCGGACCGCGCGGCCTGATGCCGAACCCCAAGGTCGGCACTGTGACGGCGGATGTCGCTACCGCAGTAAAGAATGCCAAGGCCGGCCAGGTTCAGTACCGCACCGACAAGACGGGGCTGGTGCATGCCACGATTGGCCGCGCCTCGTTCGGCGTCGATGCGTTGGAACAAAATCTCAGGGCTTTCATCGACGCGCTGGTCAAGGCTCGCCCGGCTGCGGCCAAGGGCGTTTACCTGCGCCGCGTCGCGCTCTCCAGCACGATGGGCGTGGGCGTGAGGGTCGATACCGCCGGTGTGGCGAGTTGAGGAAACAAAGGACTTTGGGCCGTCCGGCGCTGGTATTGGCCGGGCGGATCGTCAAAGACCGTAGGTACGGCTGTTTGTTTGATCGGACAAGCCGTTTAATCGTGAAGTTTGCGGCCTACGCAGACGGTGAACCCAGAACAGGATTCAGGCTATTTGGCTGTGCTCCTGATCCAGGTCGCCGTGGGGGCGGAGAGCGTCAAAGTTCTCCGTGTGTGGACTTCGATAGGAGGAAAGACCCGTGGGTCTCGATCTTGAAAACAAGAAAGCCGTAGTGGCTGAGGTGTCGGCACAGGTGGCCAATGCCCAGACGATCGCGGTGGCCGAGTATCGCGGCATCGCGGTGGGCGATCTCACCGTGTTGCGCGCCAAGGCCCGCGCGTCTGGCGTATACCTGCGTGTGCTCAAGAACACCCTGGTTCGCCGCGCGCTGGCCGATACCCCGTTTGCCGATCTGGCTGCCCAACTGACCGGGCCGCTGATCTATGGCATTTCGGAGGATCCGGTGGCGGCAGCCAAGGTGCTCAACGACTTTGCCAAGGGCAACGACAAACTGGTGATGCGCGCAGGCGCATACGCCGGCAAGGTGCTCGACAAGGCAGGCGTCCAGGCGCTGGCCTCGATTCCGGGGCGCGAAGAACTGCTTGCAAGGCTCTTGGGCGTCATGCAGGCGCCGGTTTCCGGTTTTGCCGTGGTGCTTGCCGCGCTGGCCAAACAGCGCGAAGAAGCGGGCGCGGCAGCCTGAACATCCTTTATGGTTTTCCAAACACATTCGATTGTGGAGTGATTTGAAATGGCAATCAGCAAAGAAGACATCCTCGAAGCCGTTGGCTCGATGACGGTCATGGAACTGAACGACTTGGTCAAGGCGTTTGAAGAAAAATTTGGCGTTTCCGCTGCGGCGATGGCTGTGGCCGGGCCGGGCGCGGGCGGCGGCGCTGCGCCTGAGGTCGAGGAAAAGACTGAATTCGACGTGATTCTCGCCGGTATCGGCGAAAAGAAAGTCGAGGTCATCAAGGTCGTGCGCGCAGCCACGGGCCTGGGCCTGAAGGAAGCCAAGGACCTCGTCGACAGCGCGCCGAAGACGGTGAAAGAGGCTCTGCCCAAGGCCGAAGCCGAGGCGTTGAAGAAGCAACTCGAAGAAGCGGGCGCCAAGGTCGAGATCAAGTAATTCCCGCCTTTGGACGGGGCTGGCGCTCATTGCGGGCACCAGCCCTTTCGTGCCTTGCCGAAGGCGCGCTGAAGCCGGAACAAGGCAGCATTGTTTTCCTGACGTAACACCTCTAGCCCGGAGTATCCATGGCGTATTCCTACACTGAGAAAAAGCGTATCCGCAAGAGCTTCGCCAAGCGCGCGGCCGTGCCTGATGCGCCTTTCCTGCTCGCCACCCAGATTGATTCTTTCGCTGACTTCCTTCAGGCAGAAACGCTGCCGGGAGAGCGTGAGAATCGCGGCTTGCAGGCCGCCTTCACGTCGATCTTCCCGATTTCCAGCCATAGCGGAAACGCACGGCTCGAATTCGTGGAATACATGTTGGGCGAACCCGTATTCGACGTGAAAGAATGTCAGCAGCGCGGTCTGACTTACGCTTCACCGTTGCGGGCGCGTGTGCGCCTGCTCATCATGGATCGGGAAGCATCCAAAGAGACCGTCAAGGAAGTCAAGGAACAGGAAGTGTACATGGGCGAAATCCCGCTCATGACCGAAACTGGCTCCTTTGTCATCAACGGAACCGAGCGCGTCATCGTTTCGCAGTTGCACCGTTCGCCGGGCGTGTTCTTCGAGCATGACCGGGGCAAGACCCATTCTTCGGGCAAACTGCTGTTTTCCGCGCGGATCATCCCGTATCGCGGCTCCTGGCTCGATCTGGAGTTCGATCCGAAAGACTTCCTCTATTTCCGCGTCGACCGTCGCCGCAAGATGCCGGTTACGATCCTTCTGCGCGCCATTGGCATGACGCCGGAAGAGATTCTCTACACTTTCCACGATTTCGACGAATTTCATCTGGCTTCCGGGAACGTGAGTTTTGACCTCGTACCGGAGCGCCTGCGCGGCGAAGTGGCGCGTTTCGACATCACTGCGTCCGACGGAACGCTGATCGTCGCAAAGGACAAGCGCATCACTGCCCGCCATATCCGCGAACTCGACCGGGCGGGCGTCACTGGCATGACCGTGCCGGACGATTTCGTCCTGGGCCACATCATCGCCCGCGACATTCCGGACCCCCTGACCGGCGAATTGCTGGCTCGCGCCAATGACGAAGTGACCGAGGAAATCCTGGCTCGTCTTCGCGCCAGCGGGGTCGACAAACTCACGACCCTGTACATCAATGACCTCGATCGTGGCGCGTACATCTCGCAGACCTTGCGGGTTGACGAGACCATCGACGAATGGACGGCGAAGGTTGCCATCTACCGCATGATGCGCCCCGGCGAGCCGCCGACTGAAGAAGCCGTCGAAGGGCTTTTCTACGGCCTGTTCTATTCCGAGGAGCGTTATGACCTGTCGACGGTCGGGCGGATGAAGTTCAACCGCCGTGCCTATCCGGGCATCACCGACGAAAAAGCGCCGGAATGGCTCAAGCGTTTTTACGCCCAGGTCGGGCCGCGCGATGAGGAAGGCTCTGGCGTACTCTCGAAGGAAGACATCCTGGCCGTCATCGGTGTGCTGATCGAACTGCGAAACAGCCGTGGCGATGTCGACGACATCGACCACCTCGGCAACCGCCGCGTACGCTCGGTTGGCGAACTGGCCGAGAACCAGTTCCGCGCCGGACTCATCCGGGTCGAGCGCGCGGTCAAGGAACGTCTCTCGCAGGCCGAATCCGACAACCTGATGCCGCACGACCTCATCAACGCCAAGCCGATTTCGGCGGCGATCAAGGAGTTTTTCGGCTCCAGCCAGTTGTCGCAGTTCATGGATCAGACCAACCCGCTCTCCGAGATCACCCACAAGCGCCGTGTTTCCGCGCTGGGGCCAGGGGGCCTGACCCGCGAGCGCGCCGGCTTTGAAGTGCGCGACGTGCATCCGACCCACTATGGGCGGCTCTGCCCGATCGAAACCCCGGAAGGCCCGAACATCGGCCTCATCAACTCACTGGCCGTCTACGCGCGCGCCAACCGTCACGGCTTCCTGGAGACGCCGTACCGCAAGGTGATCGACAGTAAGGTGACTGACGAGATCGAGTTCCTTTCCGCAATCGAGGAAGGGCAATTTGCGATTGCCCAGGCCAATGCCACGCTCGACGAGGAAGGCCGCCTGTGCGACACCTTCGTGACTTGCCGCGAGAAGGGGGAAACCATCCTCGCCGAGCCTTCGCGCATCGACTACATGGACGTGGCTCCCGGACAAGTCGTTTCGGTGGCGGCCTCGCTCATTCCCTTCCTTGAGCATGACGACGCCAACCGCGCGTTGATGGGCGCGAACATGCAGCGTCAGGCCGTACCGTGCCTGCGCCCTGAAAAACCGCTGGTCGGAACCGGCATCGAGCGCACTGTGGCGCTCGATTCGGGCACGGTGGTCAGGGCGCAACGCGGCGGCGTGGTGGACTACGTCGACGCCCAGCGTATCGTGGTGCGTGTCAACGACGACGAAGCCGAAGCGGGCAAGGTCGGCGTCGACATCTACAACCTCATCAAGTACACCCGTTCCAACCAGAACACCAACATCAACCAGCGCCCGGTGGTCAGGGTGGGGGACGCGATTGCCAAGGGCGATGTCATCGCCGACGGCGCATCTACCGACCTCGGTGAACTGGCGCTCGGCCAGAACATGCTGGTTGCGTTCATGCCGTGGAACGGCTACAACTTCGAGGACTCGATCCTGGTTTCGGAACGTGTGGTGGCCGAAGACCGCTACACCTCGATCCACGTCGAAGAACTCTCGGTCGTGGCGCGCGACACCAAGCTCGGGCCGGAAGAGATCACCCGCGACATTGCTTCCTTGGGTGAGGCGCAACTCTCCCGCCTGGACGAAGCTGGCATCGTGTACATCGGCGCGGAAGTCGAAGCGGGCGATGTGCTCGTCGGCAAGGTTACGCCCAAGGGCGAGACGCAACTGACCCCGGAAGAAAAATTGCTGCGGGCGATTTTCGGCGAAAAAGCCTCCGACGTGAAAGACACTTCGTTGCGCGTGCCTTCCGGCATGACCGGAACCGTGATCGACGTGCAAGTTTTCACCCGCGAGGGCATCGAGCGCGACAAGCGCGCGCAGGCGATCATCGACGAGCAGTTGCGCGGCTTCAAGGCCGACCTGGCCGACCAGATGCGGATTGTTGAGCGCGATGCTTTTGCGCGCCTGCGCCGCCAGATCGTCGGCCAGAAAGTCAACGGCGGCCCGAACAAGCTTGCCAAAGGCAAGGCCGTGACCGAAGAATACCTCGATGAACTCGCGCCTTTCGACTGGTTCGACATCCGCATGGCGGACGAAGAACTCGCCGCCCAACTCGAAGCCGTGCGCGAGGGGCTGGAAAGAACCCGCGCCGATTTCGACCAGGCATTCGAGATCAAGAGGAAGAAACTCACCCAGGGCGACGAACTGCCGCCGGGCGTACAGAAGATGGTCAAGGTCTACCTTGCCGTGAAACGCCGTCTGCAACCGGGTGACAAGGTGGCGGGCCGCCACGGCAACAAGGGCGTTATTTCCAAGATCGTCCCGATCGAGGATATGCCCTACATGGCCGACGGCACGCCGATGGACATCGTGCTTAACCCGCTCGGCGTCCCGTCGCGGATGAATATCGGCCAGATTCTCGAAACCCACCTCGGCTGGGCCGCATGCGGCCTGGGCGCGAAGATCGACGAAATGCTGCGAAAGCAGGCATCGGTTCGGGAACTGCGTGGTTTCCTCGACCAGATTTACAACGGCAGCGGGCATCCTGAGAAACTCGACTCGTTCGATGACGACGCAATTGTCGAGCTTGCGGGCAACCTCAAGAAAGGCGTACCGTTTGCCACCCCGGTATTCGACGGCGCGAACGAGGACGAGATCGGGAAGATGCTCGAACTGGCCGGTTTGATGGACGAGGACGGGCTACCGCAATACCAGGTGCAGCTTTTCGATGGCTGCACGGGCGAGCCCTTCGAGCGCAAGGTCACGGTGGGCTACAAGCACGTCATGAAGCTCCACCACCTCGTCGACGACAAGATGCACGCACGCTCGACCGGCCCGTATTCGCTCGTCACCCAGCAGCCCCTGGGCGGCAAGGCGCAATTCGGCGGCCAGCGTTTCGGTGAAATGGAAGTCTGGGCGCTCGAAGCCTACGGCGCTTCCTACACCTTGCAGGAAATGCTCACGGTCAAATCGGACGACGTCAATGGCCGTACCAAGGTGTACGAAAACATCGTCAAGGGCGAACACAAGATCGACTCGGGCATGCCCGAATCCTTCAATGTGCTGGTAAAAGAAATCCGTTCGCTTGCGATAGACATCGACCTGGATCGCAACTAATCGACGACATCGCGCAACGCGTCTCCTAGGATGGAGTGAATACATGAAGAGCCTGCTTGCTGACCTGTTCAAGCAAACCCTCCCCAACGAGGAGGAATTTGAAGCCATTACCATCGGTTTGGCTTCGCCCGACAAAATCCGCTCGTGGTCATACGGCGAAGTGAAAAAGCCCGAGACCATCAACTACCGTACCTTCAAGCCCGAACGGGATGGCCTCTTTTGCGCCAAGATTTTCGGCTCCGTCAAGGACTACGAGTGCTTGTGCGGCAAATACAAACGCCTCAAGCACCGTGGCGTGATCTGCGAAAAGTGCGGTGTCGAAGTCACCCAGTCCAAAGTGCGCCGCGAGCGCATGGGGCACATCGAACTCGCCAGCCCGGTCGCCCATATCTGGTTCCTGAAGTCCCTGCCGAGCCGTCTTGGCATGGTGCTGGACATGACCCTGCGCGACATTGAAAGGGTGCTGTATTTTGAAGCCTACGTCGTCGTCGAGCCGGGCATGACCAAGCTCGCGCGCGGGCAGTTGCTCGTCGAAGACGACTACCTCGCCAAAGTCGAGGAGTACGGCGACGAATTCGACGCGACGATGGGCGCGGAAGGCATCCGCGAACTGCTGCGTACGCTCGACATCAATCTCGAAATCGAAAAATTGCGTGTCGAACTGGATACCACCGGTTCCGAAGCCAAGATCAAGAAATTTTCCAAGCGGCTGAAAGTGCTCGAAGCCTTCCAGCAATCCGGGATCAAGCCGGAGTGGATGATTCTCGAAGTGCTGCCTGTGCTGCCGCCCGACCTGCGTCCGCTGGTTCCGCTCGATGGCGGGCGTTTCGCTACGTCCGACCTGAACGACCTCTATCGCCGGGTCATCAACCGCAACAACCGGCTGCGCCGCCTGCTGGAACTGAAAGCGCCCGACATCATCGTGCGTAACGAAAAACGCATGCTTCAGGAGTCGGTCGACTCGCTGCTCGACAATGGGCGGCGCGGCAAGGCGATGACCGGAGCCAACAAGCGCCCGCTCAAATCGCTTGCCGACATGATCAAAGGCAAGGGGGGGCGCTTCAGGCAAAACCTGCTCGGCAAACGCGTCGACTACTCTGGCCGTTCCGTGATTACCGTCGGCCCGCAACTGAAGCTCTTCCAGTGCGGCTTGCCCAAACTGATGGCGCTCGAACTCTTCAAACCTTTCATCTTCAACAAACTTGAACTGATGGGGTTGGCGACCACCATCAAACAGGCCAAGAAGATGGTGGAGATGCAGGAACCCATCGTATGGGACATCCTCGAAGATGTCATCCGCGAGCACCCGGTGCTGCTCAACCGCGCCCCGACCCTGCACCGTCTGGGCATCCAGGCGTTCGAGCCGGTTCTGATCGAAGGCAAGGCCATCCAGTTGCACCCGCTCGTCTGCGTGGCATTCAACGCCGACTTCGACGGCGACCAGATGGCCGTCCACGTCCCGCTGTCGCTTGAGGCGCAAATGGAAGCCCGCACCCTGATGCTGGCCTCCAACAACGTGCTCTCCCCTGCCAACGGCGAACCGATCATCGTCCCCTCCCAGGACATCGTGCTTGGCCTCTACTACGCTACCCGCGCCGCAGTCAATGCGCCGGGCGAAGGCATGCTGTTTACCGACGTGGGCGAAGTCAAGCGCGCTTACGAATCGGGGCAGGTTTCCCTGCATGCCAAAATCACCGCGCGGATCAAGGAAGTCGACCTTGGGCCGGACGGCGAGCGCATTGAAAAGGTCGTGCGGGCCGACACTACAGTCGGGCGCGCCATTCTTTCCGAGATACTGCCTGCCGGGCTGCCGTTCAGCGTGATCGACAAGCCGTTGAAGAAAAAGGAAATTTCCAAGCTCATCAATGCCTCGTTCCGCCGTTGCGGCCTCAAAGCCACGGTGATTTTCGCCGACAGGCTGATGCAGTTCGGCTACCGTCTCGCCACCCGGGGCGGTATTTCGATTGCGGTCAAGGACATGCTGGTTCCGATGAAGAAGAAGGAACTCATCAGTGCCGCCGAAACCGAAGTGGGCGAAATCGAGCGTCAGTACGCCAATGGTCTCGTGACCCAGGGCGAGCGCTACAACAAGGTTGTGGATATCTGGGGCCGCTGCGGCGACCAGGTCGCCAGGGCCATGATGGAGCAGCTTGGCCAGGAAGATGTCATCGACCGCGAAGGCAACAATGTCAAGCAGGAAGCCTTCAACTCCATTTACATGATGGCCGACTCGGGCGCGCGCGGTTCCGCCGCCCAGATTCGCCAGCTTGCCGGGATGCGCGGCCTGATGGCCAAACCGGACGGCTCCATCATCGAGACGCCGATCACCACCAACTTCCGCGAAGGGCTGAACGTCCTCCAGTACTTCATCTCCACCCACGGCGCGCGTAAGGGTTTGGCCGATACCGCGCTGAAAACCGCAAACTCCGGCTACCTCACCCGTCGTCTGGTCGACGTGACTCAGGATTTGGTGGTCATCGAAGATGACTGCGGAACCCGCAACGGCTTCAGCATGAAAGCGCTGACCGAAGGCGGCGAAGTCGTCGAACCGTTGCGCGACCGTATCCTTGGCCGCGTCTGCGCCGAGGACATCATCAATCCTGAAACCCGCGAAACCGTGATCGAATCCAGCTCCCTGCTGGACGAAGACGCGGTCGACCTCATCGACCAGCTTGGGGTCGACGAAGTCAAGGTACGCACCCCCCTCACCTGTGAAACCCGTTATGGCCTGTGCGCCAAATGCTACGGGCGCGACCTTGGGCGCGGTCACATGGTCAACTCCGGCGAAGCGGTCGGCGTTATCGCAGCACAGTCGATCGGCGAGCCCGGCACACAGCTCACCATGAGAACGTTCCACGTTGGTGGCGCGGCATCACGGGCGGCGGCGGCCACCGGGGTTGAAGCCAAGGCCGAAGGCATCATCCGTTTCGCGGGCAACATGCGCTACGTTTCCAACGCCAAGGGCGAAAAAGTCGTCATCGCCCGTTCGGCGGAAGTGTCGGTAGCCGACCGGCACGGACGCGAGCGCGAACGCCACAAGATTCCCTATGGCGCGACTTTGCTTGTCGACGATGCCGCCGAAATCAAGGCCGGTTCCAAGCTGGCGAACTGGGACCCGCATACCCGACCCATCATCACTGAATACTCGGGTACGGTGAAATTCGAGCATGTCGAAGAAGGCGTGACCGTCGCCAAACAGGTCGACGAAATCACCGGCCTGTCGACGCTGGTAGTGATCGATTCCCCGCGCCGTTCCTCCACCTCGGCGAGCAAGGGCGCACGCCCGCAGGTCAAGCTGCTCGACGACAAGGGCGGCGAAGTGAAAATCGCGGGCAGCGACCACGTCGTCACCATCACCTTCCAGCCGGGCGCGCTCATTACCGTGCAGGATGGTCAGGCCGTCAGTATCGGCGACGTGCTCGCCCGTATTCCGCAGGAATCGGCCAAGACGCGCGACATTACCGGCGGCTTGCCTCGCGTGGCGGAACTGTTTGAAGCCCGTGCGCCCAAGGATGCCGGCATGCTGGCCGAATACACGGGAACCGTCTCTTTCGGCAAGGACACCAAGGGCAAGCAACGCCTCGTCATCACCGAGCCGGACGGCGCTTCGCACGAATTCCTGATCTCGAAGGATAAGCACCTGATGGTGCATGAGGGGCAGGTCGTCAACAAAGGCGAAATGATCGTCGACGGCCCAGCCGACCCGCACGACATCCTGCGCCTGCAAGGCGTCACCGAACTGGCGCGTTACATCATCGACGAAGTGCAGGATGTGTATCGTCTGCAAGGCGTGAGGATCAACGACAAGCACATCGAAGTGATCGTGCGCCAGATGCTGCGCCGGGTCGTCATTACCGATCCGTGCGACTCCCGGTTCATCCGCGAGGAGCAGGTCGAGCGTTCCGAAGTCCTGGACGAAAACGACCGTCTCGAAGCCGAGGGCAAGCTGTCTGCGCGCTACGAAAATCTCCTGCTCGGCATCACCAAGGCGTCGCTGTCGACTGATTCCTTCATCTCGGCAGCCTCCTTCCAGGAGACCACCCGCGTACTGACCGAAGCTGCGATCATGGGCAAGCGCGACGAACTGCGCGGCCTGAAGGAAAACGTCATCGTGGGTCGCCTCATTCCGGCGGGCACGGGCCTCGCGTACCACCGCAGCCGGAAAACGCAAACCACTGCGGAAGACCAAGGTGCCGCGTCGCACATCTGGGCTCCGATTCCGGAGGAGGAAGTGTTCGTCGGTGGCGAGGAAGAGGCCTCACCGCAGCAGGAAAGTTTGTGATGCGGTAAGGCAACGAGGCGGCATGTCTCCGATCCGCAATCCCTGCGGAACGGTTTCATTGCCGCCACGGTGCCTGAACACAGACCGAGCTTCAGTCCCCAGCCGGAAGGCTGGAAACTTTGTACGCCCCAATGCCCTTCCCCGACAAGCGGAAGGGCATTTTCATTTGCTTGAAAAATGTACGGGCTATAACGCTCTCATTCTTTTGCACACATTTCCACGAATTCACGCGGAAACATGGTCTTTTGCATAGTTTCCTCAACCGACAAGCCGGAGCGCAGGAAGCGCTTTACCACCACCGTCATGCTTTCACCCACCTCAATGACATGCCCGTCCGGATCGTAGAAACGGATAGACCGTTGCCCCCAGGCGTATTCCTTGAGCGGTGTCAGCACTTTTATGTCCGGAAATTTCCGGAAGTGCGCCATGAAGGCGTCGATGTCGCCATCTTCAAAACCAAGCTGGCAGACATTATTGCCGTAGTTGAACGGAACTGACTTGCTGTCAAGAAATTCTATCCATTGCCCTTCGGTCAAAAGGTACAGGCCTTCCTCAAAAACGACGTATACGCCTAAATCCAGTACCACCTTCCTGGACAGTACATCCTGATAAAAGCGGCGAGACGCGTTGATATCCTTTACAACCAGCAGTGTTCCTTCAAGTTTCATAAAAACACCTCCTGCTCAAAAGTGCAGCGCCCGTTTGTCGCAAGCGAGCGCCGCTTCGTGGAGGACTTCCGAGAGGGTCGGATGGGCGTGACAAATCCGGGCGAGGTCTTCCGAAGCCCCGGCAAATTCCAGCGCGACGGTAGCCTCGCTGATGAGGTCGGAAGCGCCCGCGCCGATGATGTGGACTCCCAGGATACGATCCGTTTTGGCATCGGCCAGCATTTTGACGAACCCTTCCGGCGCACCGATGCCGAGCGCGCGGCCATTGGCGAGGAAGGGTATCTTGCCCGCCTTGTAGGCAACGCCTTCGGCCTTGAGTTGCTGCTCCGTCTTGCCGACCCAGGCGATTTCCGGTGTCGTGTAGATAACGGCGGGAATGGCATCCAGATTGGTATGCCCCGCTTGTCCGGCAATGAGTTCTGCCACCTGTACGCCCTCTTCCATCGCCTTGTGGGCAAGCATGGGACCGCGCACGACGTCGCCAATGGCCCAGACGCCGGGAAGATTGGTCTTGCAGTGAGCATCGACCTCGATCTGGCCACGCTCGTTGAGATTGAGGCCCACCGCGCCCGCGTTCAGCCCTTCGGTGTTGGGAATGCGGCCTATGGAGACGATGAGGCGGTCGGCTTCGAGTTGCGCGGCTTTGCCGTCCTTGTCGGTATAGGCGACGGTGACGTTTTTCTTGCCCGTCTTGACTTCGCCGATCTTGACGCCGGTGTAGATGACAAGACCCTGTTTGGTGAAAATTTTCAGGGCTTCCTTGGCAACATCGACATCGGCAATGGGGAGAAATTCGGGCAGGGCTTCGAGAATGGTGACTTCCGCGCCCAGACGTCGCCAGACGGAACCCATTTCGAGTCCGATGATGCCCGCGCCGATAACGGCGAGTTTCTTTGGAACGGCATCTATGTCGAGCGCGCCGACGTTGTCGCAGACGAGCTTATTGTCGACGGACAGGTTAGGCAGATGACGCGGTCTGGAGCCGGTCGCCACGATGACCTGTTTCGCTTCAACTTCTTCCTTGCCAACCTTCAGTTTCCAGCCATTCGTTGATTTACCGGCAAACGCGCCATGGCCGGACAGGAAAGTGACTTTGTTTTTCTTGAAAAGCCCCTTGATGCCGCCGGTGAGTTGCTCAACGATGCCGTTTTTGCGGGCAAGCATCTTCGAGACGTTGATTTTTGGGGCACCGATTTCGATGCCCTGCCCCGCGAAGGCATGGGCGGCTTCTTCATACAGATGCGAAGTGTGGAGCAGCGCCTTGGAGGGGATACAGCCGACATTGAGGCAAGTGCCACCCAGCCTCGGTTCGCCCTTGGGATCGGCATAAGGGTTGGACTCGCAGCAAGCGACCGTGAAGCCGAGTTGCGCGGCGCGGATGGCGGCCACGTAACCGCCAGGGCCACCGCCAATGACGAGGATGTCGAATTCTTTGGACATTTCATACTCCTCAAGGAAAAACAACAACACCAATGCCTGACGCGAACACGCTCAGGCATCATTCAAAATTTCAATCCACGGGCCAGAACCATATTTCCTTGAACCCCGTATCAAAATAACACCTTGAATGGCAGATATTCGAGGGTTCGATCAGGTCGATATGCCCACCGCCATAGCCCGGAATGTTGTGAAAAAACACGATCCCTTTTCTGGTTTCCATCGCCTTCGCCGCCTTTTCCCCGGTCAACGGTTCACCCAGAACCGTCGGTTTACGCAACGCGTCCGCCAGCGTTTTCGCGCCAGTACCGATAGAACGCCCTTTGTAAGTGCCGTCTTTTACCCGCAGCCAACTGCTCGGCGTACCGAAATGAACGCCCGATTTGAGAAGAGCCAAACTCATACGCACGGCACAGGTATTCTGATACGCATCATTTTGTCTTATCAGAGCATTAGCATCGTAGCCGATCTCTTTGTAAACACCTTCTCTATCTTTGTAATCTGGACTATCCGCATCGGAAGAATAATGGTTAGCCTTCAGTCTGGCAAAGTTTGGCATCTCAATGCTCCTTTTGGCAGCGGAGGTTACTTTCGAAAATCTCGGTAATGACATAAGCTGCACGTTCATCATAACGAGACAGATTCAGTTTTTTCAACCCGATATGAATTTCTTCAAGAAGAGTGGTCGTCTTGAATCTTCTATAGCTACACCATGCACTTCCCTCAGTCACATCAGCGACTCCAAGTAAAAATGCGTAAGCAGCATTTCTTTCTTCTGAATCTTCGATGCTACGAGAACCCAGAAAACTACTCAGGGGCAGATTGGGTACAAAAATATCTTCTCCTTGTCTTTTCTGCTCACTTGTAAACCCTCCCCCTGTCAGAATGCTCTTTTGAAACGGGTCATCCTTGACCTCTTGGATAGAGTCATTAGGAATAAATGAGTTCGCCAATGTTTCTCCTTTTCTACAGGGATACTTTTTTACCAACATTTCAGTAATAACATAAGCCGCGCGTTCATCGTAGCGTGACGGCTTCAAATTTCTCACACCTTCATTGACTGCATCAAAAACGGTCACAGGTTTATAGTTGCCATAACTACACCACTTTTTTCCCTCGGTAGCATCGGCCACACCGAGCAGAAAAGCAAAAGCGGTATTTTTTTCATCCTTCTCTTCGCTTCTATAAGAAACCAGAAATCTGTTCATGGGTAAAATGAAGCCATTTGCAAAAATATCACTACCGCGTCTCACATATATGTCTCCCCAAGCCCCCTTTCCGACTAAAATACTATCCTGAAACAAATCATCTTTTGCATTTTTCGCGGAATTGCCTTGGGCAAACGCGTTTGGCAACGCCAACAACAAAGACAATGCCAATGTGGCACAGCACAAGGGCTTGTGTACTTTGCCAAGAGATTTTTCAACCCGTTTCATCTTTCTCTCACACAATAATATTGTCATTTTAGAGTGTTTTTAGCTCAGACGTATACATGTCTGTGTAATTTCTCCCTCCCGCAAGTACGGCGAGGGAAGCCCCCCCCTCTCCCCTTGCGGGAGAGGGGGGAAAGAATGCTCAGACCGAACTCCGGGATGAACGTTTCTCAGCCTCCATCCCGAAGCGTCGTCACATCAAACATCCAATATCAGCCGCGCCGGGTCTTCCAGGGCTTCCTTCATCGCAACCAGGCCGAGGACAGCTTCCCGTCCGTCGATGATGCGGTGATCGTAGGAAAGCGCCAGGTAGTTGATGGGACGGATGACGACCTGGCCGTTCTCGGCCACCGGGCGATCCTTGGTGGCGTGGATGCCGAGGATGGCCGATTGCGGCGGGTTGATGATGGGCGTGGACATCATCGAACCGAACACGCCGCCGTTGGAGATGGAGAAAGTCCCGCCGGTGAGTTCCTCTATCGACAGGCGGCCATCCTTGGCCTTGTTGCCGAACTCGGCAATCTTGAGTTCGATTTCGGCCACCGAGAGAATTTCGACGTTTCGCAGGATAGGAACGACGAGGCCGCGCGGGCTGCCCACGGCAACGCCAATGTCGATATAGCCATGGTAAATGATGTCGTTGCCGTCAATCGAGGCATTGAGAATCGGATACCGCTTGAGCGCCGCGACAGCCGCTTTGACGAAGAAACCCATGAAGCCGAGACGCACACCGTGGGCTTTTTCAAACTTATCGCCGTATTGCTTGCGAAGAGCCATGACGGGAGCCATGTTCACTTCGTTGAACGTGGTCAGGATGGCGTTCTCGTTCTTGGACTGGATGAGGCGCTCGGCAATGCGGGCACGCAGGCGGGTCATGGGGACGCGCTCTTCCGGACGGTCGCCGATAAATGCGGGCACGACAGCGGCAGGTGGTGCGGCAGCGGGCTTTGCCGCAGCGGGTGCAGCGGCGGGTTTGGTGCCCAGAGCGTCCTCCTTGGTGACACGCCCACCTCTTCCCGTACCACTTACGGAAGAAGCTGGGACGCCTTTTTCTTCCAGTATCTTGCGCGCCGCCGGGCTGGGTTCGCCCGCCGTTCCGGCGCTGGCAGGCGCCGTAGCGGCAGCGGGTTCGGAGGACGGCGTAGCGGTGGCGGTAGCCTTGGCCTCGGTGTCAATCCGGGCGATCAGGTCGCCCGAAGTGACGGTTTCTCCATCGTTCTTGACAATTTCGATAAGAACGCCATCAGCGGGAGCCGGGGTTTCGAGCACGACCTTGTCGGTTTCAATGTCGACCATATTTTCATCGCGCGCAACAGCTTCTCCGGCTCTCTTGTGCCAGGTTACGAGGCTGGCTTCGGATACGGACTCGGACAGTTGCGGTACTTTGACTTCGATTAACATGAGAGTTTCCCTCTTTTGCTTATTGGTTAGTTGGGCGACTGCGGAGTCGTATTCTGGATCGGCCCAAACGCGTGTTCAATGATGTCCTTTTGCTGCTGCACATGCCTGGCATGGTAGCCCACGGCTGGCGAAGCAGAAGCTGGACGGCTGACCAGTAGCAGTTCACGGCGCGTACCGAGGACGTTTATCAGGTGTTGCCTGGACGCCAGCCAATACCAGGCACCTTGATTGCGCGACTCTTCCTGGCACCAGATGACTTCCTTCGCGTTGGGGAACTGCTCGATCGCTGCGGCAAATGCCTGAACCGGGAAGGGATAGAGCTGTTCGAGGCGAATCAGCGCGGTATTGGTGATTTTCTGTTCCCGTCGATAAGCGAGCAATTCGTAGTAGAGCTTGCCCTGGCACAGCACGATGCGCTTGACTTTCTTGCGATCGAGCGGCTCGACTTCGGGAATCACAGTCTGGAATTGACCGGTGGCGAGCTCTTCGATGCTCGATACCACTTCCTTGTGACGCAGCAGAGATTTCGGCGTAATGACGACCAGGGGTTTCCGCAGCTTGCGTAGCATCTGCCGACGCAAGAGGTGGAAGACTTGCGCGGGGGTGGACGGGACGCAAACCTGCCAGTTGTTTTCCGCCGCCAGGTTCATGAAGCGTTCCAGCCGCGAAGAGGTGTGTTCGGGGCCTTGCCCTTCGTAACCATGCGGCAGGAGCAGGGTCAGCCCGGTGATGCGCCCCCATTTTGCTTCGCCCGAGGAGATGAACTGGTCGATGACGACCTGTGCGCCGTTGACGAAGTCGCCAAACTGGGCTTCCCAGACGACGAGTTCGTTCGGCTCAGTGGTCGCGTAGCCGTATTCAAAGGCTAGGACGCCTTCTTCGGAGAGCACCGAATCGAAGCACTGGAAACGGGCCTGCCCTTCCTGGATGTGAGCCAGCGGCATGAAAACGCCCTCTGCGCGCTGCTTGCGTTTCTGGTCGTGCAGCTTGGCATGGCGATGGAAAAAGGTGCCCCGGCCAACGTCTTCACCTGAAATACGCACACCAAATCCCTGGGCAAGCAGGCTGGCGTAGGCAAGATTCTCTCCCATACCCCAGTCGATTGGCAGTTCGCCCCGCCCCATCGCGGCGCGGTCGTCGATGACTTTCTGTACGCGGGAGTGGAGCGCGAAGCCTTCCGGAATCGTGGTCAGTGCTTGCGCGAGACGGCGGACTTCCTGTGCGGGAATCGCGGTATGGGCGTCGTCCGTGTAGGACTGTTTGAGGAAAGGAGTCCAGTCCGCCGAAAAATGACGCCTGTAGCCGGAAAGCACCGGGTTGTAGAGCAACTCGCCCCGGTCGAGATGCTCGCGATATTCGGCGATCATCTTGTCGGGTTCATCGGCGGCAATCGTGCCTTCAGCCACCAGGCGGTCGGAGTAGAGTTTACGCGTACCAGGATGCTGCTGGATGATCTGATACATCAACGGCTGCGTGACCATCGGTTCATCCTGCTCGTTGTGGCCGAGCTTGCGGAAGCAGAAAATGTCGACTGCCACGTCCTTCTTGAATTCCTGGCGGAATTCGACGGCCAGCCGGGTAACGAAGGCCACGGCCTCCGGGTCGTCGCCGTTGACGTGGAAAATCGGGGCTTCGACCACTTTGAAAATGTCGGTGCAGTAAAGAGAGGAGCGCAAATCGAGCGGGTTGGACGTGGTAAAACCGATCTGGTTGTTGACGACCAGATGGATGGTTCCGCCCGTACCGTAACCCCGGGTCTGGGAGAAGTTGAGCATTTCCTGGTTGACGCCCTGCCCGGCTACGGCAGCATCGCCGTGGATCAGAACGGGAAGAACCTGACTCTTGGCGTCTTCCCCGCCGCGCCGAATCTGACGCGCGTAAACGGAGCCTTCCACAACCGGGTTGATGATTTCCAGGTGCGAAGGGTTAAAGGCCAGCACCAGGTGCATCGGCCCGCCAGGGGTCATGATATTGCTGGAAAAACCCATGTGGTATTTGACATCGCCTGCGGAGAGGTCGGCTTTGACCTTGCCTTCAAATTCGGAGAAGAGCATGGAAGGCGATTTACCCAGGACGTTGACCAGGACGTTGAGCCGGCCACGGTGCGCCATGCCGAGCACGGTTTCCGTCACACCCAGCTTGCCCGCAACACGCACGAGTTCGTCCATTGCGACGATGGTCGATTCACCACCTTCGAGTGAAAAGCGTTTCTGCCCGACGTAGCGGGTGTGCAGGTAGCGTTCGAGGGTTTCGGCAGCGGTCACGCGCCCCAGGATGTGACGTTTCTCGGTCGGTGTGAAATCCGGCGTGGCGCGAGCGCTTTCCAGTCGCCCCTGTATCCAGCGCCGTTCAGCCGTGTCGGAAATATGCTGATATTCGACGCCGATGTTGCCACAGTAGGTCTGGCGCAGGGCTTCGATAATATCGCGCAGGGTCGCTCGATCCCCTGAAACGCCCTTGAAGTTGCCGACGTTGAAGGTCTTGGACAGATCGGCCTCGGTGAACCCGTAATGCGAGGGTTCGAGTTCGCCGATCTGGGGCCGGTCGCCACGCTTGAGCGGGTCGAGGCTGGCGCGGCGGTTGCCAAGATAGCGATGGGCGGCAATCAGTTGCAGGACGTCAGCCTGCAATTTGTCCTCGCCTTCTGAACTCGCCGTCCGCACTGGGCCACGCTTGGCCAACTGCTCGAAGGCAGTGATGATCGGGCCGTGAGCCACATCCCGCACTGCCGCGCCCGCCTGTGCCTGGAGTTGGTCGAAATACACGCGCCAGCGTTCATCGACCGAAGCAGGGTCAGCGAGATAACTTTCGTAAAGCTCTTCAATGAAAGGCGCGTTTGAACCAAACAGATAGGACGTGCCTTGAAGTTCCTTTTCTCTCATTTTGAAACCACCTGTCATGTTCCAGGCACAGCCGCCGCCCCGACGATGCCATGCTTGTATTTTTATATAAGAGATATGCTTACGCCAAGCCTGTCGGAAAAAAATGGAACGGCCTTGTCGGCCCGCCCCGCGTCAACAAGTCTGCAAGCGCATCCCACCCGTATGTCTGAACCACCCTGCCCCTCATTACGAGGATTGCGTTTGGCTCATGTTCGACCCGATCCGGACAGCGGTCGGGCGGCACGGGAGGACTCGCCCCCCGCGCCTGTTTTCAATCAACGCTTGCCGATGTCCGGAACGTCGCGTCGGGCCGCGCCAACATAAAGTTGACGGGGACGCCCGATTTTGTATTCCGGGTCGGTAATCATCTCTTCCCATTGAGCCAGCCAACCCGCCGTGCGCGCCAGGGCAAAGATACAGGTGAACATGGTGGTGGGAACGCCCAATGCCTTTTGGACGATGCCGGAGTAGAAGTCCACGTTCGGGTAGAGCTTCTTCTCGATGAAGTATTCGTCTTCGAGGGCAATCTTTTCGAGCTTTTGGGCGAGCTTGAACAAGCGGTCGTTTTCGAGCCCCAGTTCGGCAAGCACTTCGGCGCATACCTTGCCCATGAGCTTGGCACGCGGGTCGAAGTTCTTGTAGACGCGGTGGCCGAAGCCCATCAGTTTGAAACTGTCGTTCTTGTCCTTGGCACGATTGATGTACTCGCCCACCCTGGAAACATCGCCGATTTCTTCCAGCATCTCCAGGCATGCCTCATTCGCGCCCCCGTGCGCCGGACCCCACAGGCAGGAAATACCCGCCGCGACGCAGGCAAAGGGGTTAGCCCCGGAAGAACCGGCCAGGCGCACCGTGGAAGTGGAGGCATTCTGTTCGTGGTCGGCATGCAGGGTGAAGATGATGTCGAGCGCGCGCGACAGCACCGGGTTGGCCTTGTACTCCTCGCAGGGGACGCCAAACATCATGTACATGAAGTTCGAGGCGTAATCGAGGTCGTTCCTGGGGTACATGAACGGTAGGCCGGTGGTATAACGATAGGCCAGCGCCACGATGGTCGGCAGCTTGGCGATGATGCGGTGAAAGCAAACGTCACGATCCTCAAGCCGGGAATAGTCCATGCCCCGGTGATAGAACGCCGATAGCGCGCCAACCACGCCGACGATGACCGCCATCGGGTGGGCGTCACGCCGAAAACCGTTGTAGAACCGGGTTAACTGATCATGTACCAGGGTGTGGCGGCGGATGATGCCTTCAAAGTCGGCTTTCTCAGCAGCATCCGGCAGTTCGCCGTTACGCAGCAGATAGGCAACTTCCAGGAAGTTGCATTTTTCGGCCAGTTGCTCAATGGGGTAGCCGCGATACAGCAGTTCGCCCTTGTCGCCGTCGATGAAGGTGATGGTGGATTGGCAGCTGGCGGTCGACAAGAAACCGGAGTCATAGGTGAAATGTCCGGTCTTGGCGCCTAGTGTACGAATATCGATGACATCGTTCCCGTGTGTGCCTTTCATTATCGGGAAGTCGTTGGTTTTACCATCAATAGTCAAACTTGCCTTACGTTCTTCGCTCATGGGGTCCTCCTCCTTGTGTTGTTGATGCCCCTGGATGGCTTGGAAGTCCAAATGCTCCTGGCAATGGGACAGCCGGGAGACTTTATCGTTTCAGCACTGCCTCAATCGCTCGATCATTTTTTGCCAGCGGGCAACCTCACAAGGTTTGCTCCCGTTGATGAACGCCCACAGGTCGTAGTCGTCGCAACGCAGCATATCTTCAAAATCGGCCACTTGATCGTCATTGAGATGTTCAAACTCCTTTTCCAAGAAACGCGCCAGCACCAGGTCGAGTTCAAGTAAAGACCTGCGGCACTGCCAGCGCACTTTTCCCCGGTTGATCGTCATCGCTCAAATCGCCCGAACGACCATCATGTCCTTGATCTTGTTGATGGCCCTGGTTGGATTCAAACTCTTCGGACAGACGGCGACGCAGTTCATGATCGTGTGGCAGCGGAACAGCCGGTACGGGTCTTCGAGATCGTCCAGCCGTTCGTTGGTAGCCTGATCGCGCGTATCGGCAATGAAGCGATAAGCGTTCAGCAATCCCGAAGGGCCGACGAATTTGTCCGGATTCCACCAGAACGATGGACAAGCCGTCGAACAGCATGCACACAGGATACACTCGTACAGCCCATTGAGTTCCTCACGTTCCTCCGGGCTTTGCAGGCGCTCGCGCTCGGGCGGAGGTTCGTCGTTGATGAGGTAGGGCTTGATCGAGTGGTATTGCTTGAAGAACTGGGTCATGTCCACGATCAGGTCGCGGATCACCGGCAACCCCGGCAAGGGCCTCAGCACAATGGGTTGAGAAAGGCTGTCGACATCGGTCAAGCATGCCAAGGCGTTGACACCATTGATGTTGACCGCGTCCGACCCGCACACTCCCTCGCGGCACGAACGGCGGAACGACAAGCTATCGTCCTTGGCCTTGAGCTTCACCAGGGCATCGAGCAGTTTCTTGTCGGTCGGGTCGAGTTCCACCGAAATATCCTGCATGGTGGGCTTGTCGTCCTTGTCAGGGTCGTAACGGTATATCTTGAATTGAACGGTGCGTTTACTCATTTGCATTTGTGTTTCTCTCCAGCGTTCAGGCTCAGTACGTCCGCTTGGCGAGCGCAATCGGCTCGACATCATCGGACAAGGGCTTCAGGTGCACCGGCTTGTATTCCAGGTGGTTATCCGCGCTGAACCACAGGGTATGCTTGAGCCAGTTCTGGTCGTCGCGGCCGTTCGGATGCTCCGGAGTATCCGGTGCGTCGTCCCGGACGTGCGCGCCACGCGATTCCTTGCGCGCCTCGGCGGAGATCATCGTCGCCTTGGCAACTTCGATCATGTTGTCCAGTTCCAGGGCGTCCTGACGTGCAGTATTCCAGACCTTGGACTTGTCGTTGATGTAGGTGCTCTTCGCGCTTTCGGCCACTTCCAAAATAGCGGTCACGCCTTCCTTGAGCAAATCCTTGAAACGGAACACCCCGGCGTGTTTCTGCATGGTGCGCTGCATGGCCAGCCGCACATCGTGAACCGCGTTGCCATCTTTCTTCTGCGATTCCAGCCGGGCAAGCCGGGCGAGCGACCTATCGGCAGCATCATCAGGCAAAGGCTTGAGATCGAGATCACCGGCCTTGAAGTCCGCGACCACGGATTCGCCCGCCGACTTGCCGAACACCAGAAGATCGAGCAGGGAATTCGTTCCGAGGCGGTTCGCGCCATGCACCGAGGCACAGGCGCACTCGCCCGCCGCATAGAAACCATGCACGGGCGTACCCGGATTGCCGTGCCTCGGATGCACCACCTGCCCCTTGAAGTTGGTCGGAATCCCGCCCATCTGGTAGTGGCAAGTCGGCACTACGGGGATCGGGGCCTTGATCGGATCGACCCCCGCGAAGCGGATTGAAATCTCGCGGATGCCCGGCAGACGCTTCATGATGATCTCAGGCGATAAGTGCGTGATGTCGAGCAGCACGTAATCCTTGTCGTGCCCACAGCCGCGCCCTTCATTGATCTCCGTCACCATTGAACGCGATACCACGTCGCGCGATGCCAAATCTTTAAGGTTCGGCGCGTAGCGTTCCATGAAACGCTCACCGCCCGCATTGCGAAGAATACCGCCCTCGCCGCGCACGCCCTCGGTAATCAGTACGCCCGCCCCGGCCACGCCGGTGGGGTGGAATTGCCAGAATTCCATATCTTCGAGCGGAAGACCCGCGCGCGCCGCCATGCCCAGGCCATCGCCGGTATTGGTAAAGGCGTTGGTCGAGGAATAGAAAATCCGGCCCGAACCTCCCGTGGCAAAAACCGTCGCCCTGGAGTGGAAAATCGACACTTCCCCAGTTTCCAGTTCGAGCGCAGTCACGCCGAGCACATTGCCTTCGGCATCCCGGATGAGGTCGAGCGCCATCCATTCGACGAAAAATTGCGTGTGCGCGCGCACGTTGCGCTGATAGAGCGCGTGCAGCATGGCATGCCCGGTACGGTCAGCCGCCGCGCAGGAGCGCATTACCGGGGACTTGCCGTAATTCATGGAATGCCCGCCGAACGGGCGTTGATAAATCTTGCCGTTGTCGGTACGGTCGAACGGCATCCCATAGTGTTCAAGCTCGATGACGACCTCGTTGGCCTTCTTGCACATGAACTCAATGGCGTCCTGATCGCCGAGCCAGTCCGACCCCTTGACAGTGTCGTACATATGCCAGTGCCAGTGATCCTCGGTGGTATTGCCCAAAGAGGCTGCTACCCCACCCTGCGCGGCGACGGTGTGCGAGCGGGTTGGAAACACCTTGGAGAGCACAGCGGTTCTCAGGCCCGCCTCGGAAAGTTGCAGCGCGGCGCGCAAACCGGCGCCACCCGCGCCGACGATAACCGCATCGAAAGTACGTTTTGCGACGTTCACGCTGACAACCTCCAGAGAATCCGCACGGCCCATCCGACATAACCGACGAGCAGGAAAAGGACAACCAGGTGCAGTGCCAGCCGCAACCCGGCATGTTTGACATAATCCATCCAAATATCGCGCACGCCAATCCAGGCGTGATAGCAAAGCGACACAATAAACAGGAAGGAGAAGAACTTGACGCTCGTCGACGAGAACAGCCCCGACCACGCCTCATAGCTGAACTCAGGCAAGCAAAAGAGGAGCAAAGCGGCAAAAACGAGCGTAAAGAGCGCCATATAAATGGCGGTCACACGCTGTATGAGCCAATCTTTCAGGCCGTAATGCGCGCCTATAGCGAGACGTTTCACCATAATACCCCTCCGATCACGACAGTCAGCGACAAACTCACAATCACGACAGCCACTGCGGACTTGCGCGCGCACGGCAAATCCAGTCCTTTGTCAATATCGAGGAACAGGTAGCGAATACCGGCACAGAAGTGGTGCAGGTACGCCCACAACAGACCCAGCAGGACGAGTTTCGCCAGCGGATGGGCAATGACCGCCCTGAACCCCTCGAACGAATCGGAACTGAGCAGGCTCTTGTCGAGCAGACAGATCAGAAACGGTAAGAACAGGAAAAGCCCCGCTCCGCTAATCCGATGCAAAATGGATACAATCGCCGGAAGCGGAAAATGTATCTGCCAGATAGCCAGATGTTTTGGCCTTTCACGTACAGTTGCTTCAGTCATGAAGCCTCTCCCCACGAAAAAACGAAACAAAAATAACGGAAACCCCGTTAAACCCATCAGAATAGGATAAAACGTTAAGCGAGATCGTTTAGATAGTAGTACTCGCTCGTAGAATACACCCCCCGCCGCCATTCCACCGGTTTATCCCCATAAGTGTAGGTTACCCGCTCGACTGACAGCAATGGCATGCCCTCCTTCACCTGGAGCAACTCAGCCGCTGCACGGTCGGCGGCTACGGCACGGATGCGCTCCTGGGCGCGGATCATGCGGAGCCCGAAGCGCGTCTCGAACAGCGAGTACAGCGAACTGCTCCAGGCTTGCAGCATCTCCATGTTCAAGCCCTGGTAGAGTTCCTCTGGCAGATAGATTTCATCGGCCACGATGGGTTTATGCCCGAATTGCAGTACCCGGCGCACGATGATGATCGGCGCACCCTGCTCGATGGACAGTATGCGAGCTGCTTCCTGTCCGGCCTTGGCGCGCCAGCAGTCGACGGGAATGCTCTTCGGATGGGTAAGCAATTCCCCGCTTTCAGGAAGCAACCGCAAAAAACGGAACATCTGCCGAGGGTCAGTGTGCGAGGCCACGTAAGTACCCCGACCCTGCCTGCGAACCAGGATGTTTTCCGCCGCCATCTCGTCGATAGCCTTGCGTACCGTCCCCTGCGAGACGTTGAAGCGCGCGGCCAACTCCTGCTCACTGGGAATGACCTGCCCCGGACGCCATTCCCCGGATTCGAGCGCCTGCAAGATCAACCCTTTGATCTGCTGATAAAGCGGACTGAAGGTAGGAGATATCTGTGCCATCTGCGTATTGGAACATAAAAAATAAAAAACGTCCATGGTTTATATATGATATGTTTTATATAAGATATAAATTGACAGCACAAACCATCTATAATTAGCATTTGCACCCCTGCCATATAGCTATCATACGGCGTATGGCGTAAGATCTTTCCCGCATACCACACACAGAGGGAGGAACCTCCATGAGTAAGGCCCCTATTCGCGTTGCCGTCACCGGCGCTGCCGGTCAAATCGGTTACAGCCTGCTGTTCCGCATCGCCAGCGGCGAGATGCTCGGCAAGGATCAACCTGTCATCCTGCAACTGCTCGACTTGCCTCAGGCTCAAAAAGCCCTCCAGGGCGTCATCATGGAGTTGGACGACTGCGCTTTCCCGCTTCTGGCAGGCGTCATCCCGACTGACGATCCCAACGTCGCCTTCAAGGACGCCCAGGTCGCCCTGCTGGTCGGCGCGCGACCGCGCGGCCCCGGCATGGAACGCAAGGACTTGCTGACTGAAAACGCCAAGATATTCACCGTGCAGGGCGCGGCCATCGGCCAGTATGCCGACCCCAACTGCAAGGTGCTGGTCGTCGGCAACCCCTGCAACACCAATGCGTACATCGCCAAGGAAATCGCGCTGAAGTACGGCCGCATCCCGGCCAAAAACTTCACCGGCATGCTGCGCCTCGACCACAACCGCGCCCTGTCTCAACTGGCCGCCAAGACCGACCGTGCGGTTTCCAGCCTGAAAAACCTGGTGGTGTGGGGCAACCACTCGCCCACCATGTACGCCGATTACCGTTTTGTCACCTCCAATGGCGACAACGTCAAGAGCCTCATCAACGACGACGCCTGGAACAAGGACACCTTCCTGCCCACTGTCGGCAAACGCGGTGCAGCAATCATCGAAGCGCGCGGGCTCTCCTCGGCGGCTTCGGCAGCCAATGCCGCAATCGACCACATCCGCGACTGGGTACTCGGCTCGAAGGGCGAATGGGTCACGATGGGCGTGCCCTCCGACGGTTCCTACGGCATTCCTGAAGGCATCGTCTATGGCTTCCCGACCACGACCGAAAACGGCGAATACAAAATCGTCCAAGGGCTAAACATCGACGAGTTCTCGCGCGAGCGCATGACCAAAACGCTCAACGAATTGCTCGAAGAGCGCGACGGCGTAAAAGACCTGCTCGGCTGAGTTCCGATTGAAGGTCGTTCCTGCAAAAAGCGCGCAACTTTACGGTTGCGCGCTTTTTTCCTTTGAACGGGCAAAACCGCTCAAACCGAGATGATTCACACAGGCAAAGCGGCGCGGCGGTTGACATTCAGCCTCCCCACCATATAATGACGCGCTTCACTCGAAAAGCGCCCGTAGCTCATCTGGATAGAGTACTTGGCTACGAACCAAGGGGTAGGAGGTTCGAATCCTTCCGGGCGCGCCAAAAACCGGGGGGCACGCGCAGCAACACTGATCCCGACGGATTTTTAGAACGTATTCACAGCAGACCGTTATCACCGCGCAAGCCATCGGCTTCGCCGTGCAGACGCCGGTGCTCCTTCATCGCGTAACGGTCAGTCATCCCGGCAATGTAGTCCGCGATGGCGCGCGCCTTGTCGGAGTCGGAGCCGGATTGCGCGCGCGCGCGATGCTGAGGCGGCAGCAAACCCGGATCGGCCATGTAGGCCGCGAACAGGTCGGCAATGACGCGACGCGCCTTGTCGCTCATGCTCAAGACCCGCTCGTGGCGATAGAGGTTGTCGAACAGGAAGGTTTTCAGCTCTCGCAACTTCTGTCGCATCTCCCCGGAATACTCCGCCAGCGTCTGGGCGGCGTACACATCGTCGAGCGTCTCCACCCCCTTCTGCGCGATGTTGGCGCGTGTCTGGGTGATGAGGTCGAGCGCCAAGGCGTCGATCATGCGGCGGATGGTTTCATGCACCAGCCGCCGCCCGGCCAATCCCGGCCAGCGCGCCTCGGCCTCGCGGCGGCACTGCGCGAAAATTGCCACCGCGTCGAGCTGTTCGAGGCGCAGCAGCCCCGAACGCAGGCCGTCGTCGACATCGTGGTTGCTGTAGGCCATCTCGTCGGTGAGGTTGACGATCTGCGCTTCGAGCGAAGGCCGCGTTTTTTCGATGAAACGCCGCCCAAGTTCGCCGAGGGTATGGGCATTGGCCGGAGAACAATGTTTGAGGATGCCTTCCCGCGTATCGAACATCAGGTTAAGCCCGTCGAAAGCCGCGTAACGCTCTTCGAGCGTGTCGACGATGCGTAGCGATTGCAGGTTGTGCTCGAAGCCGCCGAAGGCTTCCATGCAGATATTCAACTCGTCCTGCCCGGCATGCCCGAAGGGCGTGTGCCCAAGGTCATGCGCCAAAGCGACGGCCTCGATCAGTTCTTCGTTGAGTCCCAGCGCGCGGGCAATGGAACGCGACAACTGCGCCACTTCCAGGCTATGGGTCAGACGGGTGCGGAACAGGTCGCCCTCGTGATTGATGAAAACCTGGGTCTTGTATTCGAGCCGACGAAAAGCCGTCGAGTGGATGATGCGGTCGCGGTCGCGCTGGAATTCGCCGCGCTCGCGCGGCGGCGGCTCGGTATGGCAACGGCCACGGGAAACGGATTCGGTGACGGCGTAAGGTGCGAGTTTTTCCATGCCTCACCTCACCGGCAACGCGCCTCAATCGCCGCGCGGACATCGCTCATTTCGACATCGCCCGTTATCACGGCTTGCCCGATGCCGCGCAAGAGTACAAAACGCAGTTTGCCCGCTTCGACTTTCTTGTCGTGCGCCATCCATTCCAGGTAACGCGACGTCCCCAAAGCCGGGCCGTATGTGGGTAGCCCGGCACGCTCGAACAGGCGTTCGATGCGCGCCACATCGCCGCCGCCGATCCACCCGAGATGGCGGGAGAGTTCTGCCGCCATCATCGTACCGGCGGCCACGCCCTCGCCGTGCAGCCATTGCCCGTAGCCGAGGCCGGTTTCAATCGCATGGCCGAAGGTGTGCCCAAGGTTGAGAAGCGCCCGCTCCCCCTGCTCAGTTTCGTCGGCAGCGACGACTTCCGCCTTGTTGCGGCAGGAACGCTCGATGGCCCAGGCAAGCGCCCCGGCGTCAAGGGCGCGCAGGGCGTCGATGTTCTGTTCCAGCCAATCGAAAAACGCGGCGTCACGAATCAGGCCGTATTTGATGACTTCGGCCAGCCCCGCTGAAAATTCCCGCTCCGGCAAGGTGTCGAGCGTTGCGGTATCTGCCAGCACCAGGCGCGGCTGGTAGAAGGCCCCGATCATGTTCTTGCCTTGCGGGTGGTTGATCGCGGTCTTGCCGCCCACCGAGGAATCCACTTGCGCGAGCAGCGTGGTCGGTATCTGGATGAAGGGCATGCCCCGCTGCCAGCACGCCGCCGCGAACCCTCCCATATCGCCCACCACGCCGCCGCCAAGGGCAATGAGGGTGGAGGATCGCTCGCAATGCCCACTCGACAGGGCATCGAAAATCGTGTTGAGGGTCTGCCACTCTTTATACGCTTCGCCGTCAGGCAGGATGATGGGGACGATTTCCACGCCCGTGTCCACGCGGGCAAACCCCGCGCACAGGCGCTCAAGGTAAAGCGGCCCGACCACTTCGTTTGTCACGATTGCAAGCTTGCGTGATCGCAGGTGGGGAAGGAAAAGTTCCGCGCGGTCGATCAGGCCCGCCCCGATGTGGATGGGATAGCTGCGCGCGCCCAGTTCGACATTCAGGACACGCATAAGGGTTTCCCGTTCGCATTCACCGTGCGCTCGGCCAGCGCCTTTTCAACCCTTCTTGCCATCGACGAACAAGAACCATGTTCGCCGTCGACGATGATGTCGGCCACTGCCCGGTACAGAGGGTCGCGCTGGCGATACAGTTCCTCGATGCGCCCGCGCGGGTCTTCGACCTGGAGCAGCGGGCGGTTGCGGTCGCGCCGGGTGCGTTCCCAGAGGACAGAAGGCGGCGTGTTGAGATAGATGACGGTTCCCCGCTCCGAGAGCAGGGCGCGATTGGCGGGGTCGAGCACGATGCCGCCGCCGGTGGCAATGATGATGTCGGGTTCGTCGAGCAGTTCGGCGAGCAGGCGCGACTCGCGCCGCCGGAAACCCGCCTCGCCTTCGATCTCGAAGATGATTGGAACCGATACGCCGGTACGCGCGATGAGTTCGTGGTCGCAGTCGGCGAAACGCAAGTTCAGGCGTCTGGCCAGTTCGCGCCCCACCGACGTTTTACCGGCTCCCATCATCCCAATCAGAATCAAACGGGTCACTTGTTTTTTCGCAAAGATGAAAAAAGGCGGCGTCCCGAAGGGACACCGCCTTACATCATAGCAGTGGAGGCGTCTTATTTGATTCAGCGCATGGTCAAAGCCTCATCGACGATGCGCGGTGTTACGAAGATCAGCAGTTCTGTTTCGTTCTTCGTCTTGTTGGTCGAACGGAAGAGATGACCGAGGAAGGGGATGTCACCCAGCAGCGGAACCTTGGTTATGTTGCTGATTTCTTCGTCGGAGTAGATGCCGCCGATCACCACAGTTCCACCGTTGTCGATCAGCACGTCGCTCTTGACGCTCTTGGTCTCCAACGGAGGCTCCCTGCCGATGGCTCCCGTCACGTCGGGAATCGGGCGATCCTTGTTCACCTGGATGGCAAGTTGCAGGCGGCCATCCGGCGTGATTTGCGGCTTGACCTTGAGCGCGAGCACCGCTTTTTTGAACGAGGTACTCGTTGCTCCGGAACTCGACGCTTCCTGGTACGGAATCTCTGTTCCCTGCTCGATCAAGGCTTCAACGTTATTGGCGGTCAGTACGCGCGGGCTGGAGATGGTGCGCGCCTTGCCGTCCGACTCCTGCGCTTGCAGCTCGATATTCAGGAATCGTGTGAGTCTGCTATTGACGAGCGTCAGTCCAAGCGCTCCGAACGCATTCGCTATACCATTTCCGCTCCAGGCGGGAGCGCCATCCTGCCGACCACCCTGCGGGAAGTAGGCAATCGTGTTGTACGGGTCGCCGCGTCCGGCCTCTGTGATTGTTTTGTCGGTGGAATCGTAATTTGCGAAATTGGTATGGCCGAAACCGATTTTCGCGCCACCGCCCAGACTCGCCAGCCCTCTGCTGCCTCCGCCCAGTTTCACGCCGAGGTCACGCGCAAAGCCCTTGCTGGCCTCCACGATGCGGGCTTCGATCAACACCTGCTTCGGCGCAATGTCGATCTCGGTGATGACCCGGCGCACATCGGCGAGGCGCGAACCGACATCGGTCACGAAAACCTTGTTGCTGCGGTCATCGACCACCACGCTGCCGCGCTTGGACAACACGGTCTGGCCCTTGGCTTGCAGGAAGTTGGTGATCTCCGTAGCGCGGTGGTAGTTGATCTGGAAGCTCTCGGTTTGCAGCGGCTCCAGTTCTTCGACCTGCGCGCGCGCCTCGTTGATCATCTTTTCACGCGCCGCGAGTTCCTCGCCGGGGGCAATCCAGATCACGTTGCCGTTCTTACGCATGTCCAGCCCCTTGGCCTGGAGGATGATGTCCAGTGCCTGATCCCAGGGGACATCCTTCAACCGCAGGGTGAGGTTGCCCTGTACGGAGTCGGACGTGACGATGTTGAAGTCGGTGAAATCGGCGATGACCTGCAACACCGAGCGCACGTCGACGTTCTGGAAATTTAGCGAGAGTTTGTCGCCCGCGTACTTGACGCGCCCGCCGCCCCTTTGCACGAGCCGGTTGGGGTCTTCGGCGACACGCTTGACTTCCAGCACGAACTGATCGCTGCTCTGGTAGGCGTTGTGTTCCCACATCCCGGTGGGCGTCACGGTCAGGCGGACGTTTTCGCCCTGCTGCTCGGCAAGCATTTGCGTCACCGGCGTACCGAAGTCGGTGACGTCCGACCGGCGGCGGAGGTTGTCCGGCAATGTCGCCTTGAGGAAACTCACAACCAGTTTTCCGCCCTGCTGGCGCACATCAACGCCAACGTCGGCGCTGGAGAGTTGAACGATGACCCTGCCCTCGCCCCTGTCGCCACGCCGGAAGTTGATGTCATTGACGCTGCGCCCCAACGCGGCTCGTGGCGGCGCAACCCGTGCCGAAACAACCTGTACCGGCGCGGGCGCAGCCCCCCTGGCAGCGGGCGTGTCGGCTGGCCTCGGCGCAGATGCCGCATTGCCTCCCTGGGTCAAGGCGATGGTCAGTGTATTGCCGTTGACGCGGGTATCGTAGGACAGGAGCTTGGCCATGTTGAGCACCATGCGGGTGCGGTCGCCGACCTGTACGATGTTGACGCTGCGTAAATCGCCGCGTTCGACGCTTTGCACGCTCTGACCGACCTCGTTGGCCATGCCCGGAAAATCGAACGCGATCCGGGGCGGGTTGGCCACGGTAAAGCTGGCCGGCGTTGCCTTCAGAGGCGTTTTCGTAGTCAGGCGCACATAGAGCGTGCCGCCGTCATCGGCCACATTGAACGACTTGATGCTGTTGAGGTTGGGGGCGGCAACGGCTTGCCCCTGAATCGGGAATTGCGCCTGTGCCTGTGCCTGCGCGGGGAACCCGAGCATGGAGAACCCCACTATTGCCGTCATCAGTAATGACGGTGCACTTGTTTTCGTTTTCATTTTCCTGCCTCCTGCCGCTCTTGCAACTGTACGGTTGTAACTCGTTCGACCCACCCTTCATTCAAATCCTCAACCAATTCCTGAAGTTCCAGTGAATCCTGGCTGATAGTGATGACCTTTCCATAATTGCGTCCTATGAAATTGCCGACGCGCACCTGGTAGAGCGCCTTGTCGGCCTGGACGAGCGCATGGATCGACTTGCCCTTCCCAAGCACACCGACCATCTTCAGGGTCTCCAGCGGATACGCTTCCAGCGGTTCGCGCTGCCTGTCGGGGTCGAGGCGCGGGTCGTCCGCGCGGAGCCTTTGCGGCTTGGCCGGTTCAATGCGCGCTGCGTTGAACGGCTCCAGTTCATCCAGAGCGACATAATCAATGACCGGAAAAATTTTGATTTCCGGCAACGGCTTGACCGCGCCGCGCATGCCTGTAGCCTGTTCGCGCATCCAGCTCTGGATGTCTCCCTGGTCGTTCTCGCAACCGGCGACCAGGACGCCGCACGCCATCACCATCGCGGCAAGCACGATTTGTCCTGCCTGGGTATGACGCGTTTTTTGTGCTGGGCGCATTCTCATTTTTTGTCTCCCCGCTGCCTGTTCAGTTCTTCTTCATCGAGGTAGCGATAGGTTTCCGCCGTCGCGTCCAGCTTTAGCCGCCCGTCGTAGGCCACAGTGGTTTTTTCCCTGCCCCTGTTGCTACCGTGAGCCGGAGCCGCTGTAAGCACCATGTTCTTGATCGTGACGATGCGCGGCATCTTGGCGACATCGCTGGCGAATTCCCCCAGGTCGTTGTAGCTGCCCGTCACGCTGATCGTGACCGGAACTGCCGCGTAGAACTCCCGGATGTCGTCCTTGGCGGGCTGGAACAGGTCGAACTGCAAACCGCGCCCGACCCCAGCCTGATTGATGTCTGAGAGCAGGGACTCCATTTCAGCCTTGCCTGGCAACTGCCGGACGAGGGAATCGAATTGGCGGTTGATTTCTTCGAGCTGGCGCTTGTATTCATCGAGATTGATGGCTTGGCGCTTCTTGTTCACCCAACTTTCGCGCAGTTTCAATTCTTCTTGCTGCTTTTGTTCCAGCTCGCTCCATTGATCCGACCAATCGAAAAACCAGCCCGACGCAACCACCGCGACCAGAATCAGCGCGAAAGCCGCAATTTTTGGCGCTTTCGGCCAGACACCGGGGTCATTGAAATTCAAGCCCCGGAAATCGTCTTGCAGACGTTGAAAGTCGATGCCTTTCATTTCCTAGCCCTTTAGTGTCGTCGCGGCATGAGTCGCCGCCTCGTTGGCAGGCGCGGCAGGCGTCTCGATCTCGATATAGACATTGATCTCGAAGCTGTACACACGCCGGTTATTGAGCAGTTCCGCCACGCTCTTGACCACTTCCGACCTCGCCAGGAACGGCGATTCGTTCAGGCTGCTCATCATGTTGGAGATGCGGGCGTTGGATTGCGCGTAGCCCTTCAGGGCGATCTTGTTGCCGGATTGAGAGACTGAGGACAAAAAGACCCCGGACGGTATCCGCGCCGCCAGTTCATTGAGCAGATGCACGGTTTCGGCACGGTTGCTCTGCAAGGTCTCGATGACTTGCTTGCGAGCCAGCAGACGGTCTATCTGGCCGCGCAAATCCTTGATCGCCTCAATTTCACGGTCGAGCGCGGCAATGTTGTCCTGAAAGTATTTGTTGCGCCCAGCCTGACGCTCGATGTTTCCGGCGTTGACCATGTGCATCAGGAGCCAGACAGCGCTCCCAAGCGCAAACATCAGTCCGGCGCTCACGTAGAACTGCCGACGCCGCTCTTTGCGTTTTTCTTCCCGGTGAGGGAGGAGATTGATCCTGATCATTCGTCGAATCTCCGCAAGGCTAACCCGCACGCCACCATCAGGGAAGGCGCGTCGGCCAGCAGTTTTCTGGATCCCAGCTTCGACGGCACCGTCATGCCCGAAAAGGGATTGGCGATGTTGGTCTTCACCTGGGTGCGTTTGCCGATGGCATCCGCCAGACCGGAGATGGCCGCGCAACCTCCGGCCAGCACGATGTAATCGACTTCGTTGTAGTGCGTGGAAGTGAAGAAGAACTGCAAGGCGCGCGAGACTTCGAGCGCCAGGTTTTCCATGAACGGCTGCAACACTGTGCTTGCGTAATCATCCGGCAGGCTGTTTGAACGCTTGGCCGCTTCGGCTTCGTCCTGGCTCATGCCGTACTGGCGGGAAATATCCTTGGTGAGTTGCTGCCCGCCGAACGCCTGTTCACGCGCATAGACTCGTTGCCCATTCCGCAGGGCGATGAAGTTCATCACCGCCGCACCAATATCCACCAGCGCCACCAATTTTCCTGAATCCGCTCCAGGCAGTTGCCGAGCCACCAGATCGAAAGCGGCTTCGAGCGCCAGGGATTCGACATCGACCACCGTCACTTTCAGCCCGCAGGCTTCCGCCACGCTGACCCGGTCTTCGACCTGCTCCTTGCGCGAAGCCGCGACCAGCACCTCCACCTCGTCCGGGGAACTGGTCGGGCCAATGACCTGAAAATCGAGATTGACCTCGTCGATCGCGAACGGAATGATCTGCGCGGCCTCGGACTCGACCTGCATTTCCATGTCCAGTTCGCGCAGGCCGGCTGGCAAGATGATTTTCTTGGCGAATACCGCCGAAGCCGGCAGGGCAATGGCGACATTCTTGACGCCGGAACCGAAACGCCGCAGCGCGCGCCGCAAACCATCGGTCACGGCATCGAAGTTGGCGATATTGCCATCTACCACGGCCTCGCCCGAAAGCGGCTCGATCACGTAGCGTTCGACGCGCCGCACGCCCCGGTCGCCAGAAGCCAGTTCCACCAGCTTGACCGACGAGGAAGATATGTCGAGTCCGACAAGCTGACGCGACCTTGAACCAAAGAGAGAAATGTCGGCCACGAAAAATCCTTTTTTTTCATCATGTTAGGAAACAAACCAAACCACGCCCGCGTCTGGTCTCCCGGCACATGCACCCACTCTAGGCAGGCTCTCAAAAGCGTCACAAGGAACTTTCCCCTTCATGTCCTAATGAAGTGACACCGAACCACTCCCGCAAAAACATCCTTCTCGATTCTCTGTCGGGAACACCCAGATGAGCCTGGCAGCCTGCCCTCTTTCGGTAACGGCACAGAACGCCGTTAATGAACCCCTCCCTTGCCCGTATATAATGTGATCTGTTCAATTTCACACGGACACACCATGCGCTGGCTTCTATATCCGCTCGCCGCGTTACTGGCCCTGGCGATCATCGGATTGGCCACGCTGACCGTTATCTGCCTGCTGGCCTGGCCCAATCTGCCCCCTCTCGACACCCTGACCGATTACCGACCCAGCGTCCCCATGCGCGTCTACACCGCCGACGGCCATCTCATCAGCGAATTCGGGGAAGAACGGCGAACATTGGTCAGAATCCAGGACGTTCCCGCCCATCTCAGGCAGGCGCTGCTCGCGGCGGAAGACAAAAACTTCTATGAGCACTCGGGTATCGACTTCATCAGCTTTACGCGCGCGTTCATCAACAACATGCGTTCTGGCTCACGCGGGCAGGGCGGGTCGACCATCACCATGCAGGTCGCGCGCAATTTCTTCCTGACGCGCGAAAGGTCCTATAACCGCAAGCTTTACGAAATCCTGCTTGCGCTCAAGATCGAACATAACCTCGGCAAGGATCAGATACTGGAGCTATACATCAACCAGATATTCCTCGGACAGCGCGCCTATGGCTTTTCGGCCGCAGCCCAGATTTACTTTGGTAAACCGCTCGACAAGCTCACCCTGGCCGAAACCGCCATGCTCGCCGGACTGCCCCAGGCTCCCAGTGCTGCCAACCCGATTTCCAATTTCGAATCGGCGCAACAGCGGCAACGCTATGTCCTTCGGCGCATGCTCGAAGCCGGATTCATCAGCGAAGCTCAATACAAACAAGCCTTGGATGAACCCCTGCGAATCTCTTCCAGAAAGGCCGCAGGGAATACCGACGCTATCAAATCTTCGGTACACGCCGGATACGTAGCCGAAATAGCGCGCCAGATCGCCATCGAGCAATTCGGCGAACAGATCACCTATCAAAGCGGCCTCAAGATCATCACCACCATTACTCGCGCCGAGCAGGAAGCCGCCTACGGAGCCCTGCGAAAAGGCGTCATGGATTACGACCGCCGCCACGGTTACCGCGGCCCGGAGAAAGTGCTTTCCCTGCCACCCGGCGCGCCGAACGAGTCGATGAATGAAGAAATCGCCTTGGCGCGCGACTTCGGCGACCTGCTCGCTGCCGTGGTGCTCGCAGCCACACCAAAGGAAGTCACCGTCTATCGCAACGGACGGACGATCTCCATCAACGGCGATGGCCTGCGTTTCGCCGCCCCCCTGTTGAGTGAAAAAGCCTCGCAAACCCGCCGGGTGCGCCGTGGCGCACTGGTACGTATCCGCAAGTCCGACCAAGGTTGGGAACTCACCCAGTTGCCGGAAGCCGAAGCCGCCCTGCTTTCCATCGACTCGAAAACCGGCGCGGTGCGTGCCCTGGTCGGTGGCTTCGACTACGACCGCAAAAAATTCAACAACGTCACCCAGGCCGAGCGCCAGCCCGGTTCCAGTTTTAAGCCCTTCATCTACTCCGCCAGCCTGGAAAAAGGCTACGCGCCCGGTACGCTCATCGCAGACGAGCCTCTGTTTTACCCGGCGGGCGGCACCACCGTGCAAGAATGGAGCCCGCGCAACTACGACAACAAATACAGCGGCATCATCACTCTGCGGGACGCCCTCGCGCACTCGAAAAACATCCCGGCCATCCGCGTACTCGAAGACATCAGTCCAAGCTACGCACAGCAGTACATCAGGCGCTTCGGCTTCGACGCCGCCCACCATCCGCCCTACCTGGCGATGGCCTTGGGCACGGGATCCGTCACGCCGTGGGAAATGGCAGCCGCCTACGCCGTATTTGCCAATGGCGGCTACCGCATCAACCCTTATGTCATCAAGGAAATCCGGGATGGCAACGACAAACCGCTTGCCCGCACCAAGCCGCTGATCGTCGGCGAGGGAGCCCAGAGGGTGATCGATGCACGTAATGCCTGGGTGATGACTTCCCTGCTCCAGGATGTCGTGCGCCGGGGTACGGCGGCCCGGGCCCGCAGCCTCAACCGCAACGACCTGGCTGGCAAAACCGGAACCACCAACGATTTCGTCGACGCCTGGTTCTGCGGCTACAACCCCAAGGTCGTCGCCGTCTCCTGGATCGGTTTCCCTATCCCGCGCAATCTAGGCAAAGGCGAAACAGGGGGAACTGCGGCGCTGCCGATCTGGATCGACTACATGCGAACCGCGCTGGCCGGCATGCCGGAAACCTCCCTCCCCCGCCCGACGGGCATTGCTTCCGCCAAAGTGCTGGACGGTCAGCGCGAAGACTTCTACTACGCTGAAAACAAACCCCCGGCGTTGAAACTTCCACCCAAGGAAGAAGACTCCGTCGACCCCATCGACTGGTTCAGTTCCCTGTTTGGTCTTCCTTCTTCCTCCGAGCGCCGTGAGGCGCCGCGACAACAACGCGCTGCGCCGGTCGAAGACAGATCGTTCATTTTTCCCTGAACACAGGAACGGACACGCGGCATGCGTTGATCGCGGCGCGGGTATCGAGCGCCGCCTGACGCGCGGCGGCGGCAAAATCCCCGTCCCAACACTTGCCCTCGCCTTCGCCCGCGTAAAGGATGGCACGCGACGAATTGAGCATCAGCCCCAAGCCATCGCCTGTCTGCCCGGCAGACACCGTAGTCGCAATATCCCCGCCCTGTGCACCAATGCCGGGCACGAGCAACGGCAATTCCCCCACCAGCGCACGTACGCGGGCCAACTCCTCCGGGAACGTCGCCCCCACCACCAACGCGCAATTCCCATTCGCGTTCCAGGCGCCGGAAGCAAGCCGGGCGACGCGCTCATAGAGCTTTTCGCCATCACCGAGATCGAGATTCTGCAAATCGCCCCCACCGGGGTTCGACGTGCGGCACAACAGAATCACCCCCTTGCCTTCCCAGGCCAGATAAGGTTCCACGGAATCCTGCCCCATATAAGGATTCACCGTGACCGCGTCCGCCTGGTAACGCGCGAAGGCTTCCTCCGCGTAGCGGCTCGCCGTACTGCCGATGTCCCCACGTTTCGCGTCCAGGATCACCGGGATGCCCGGATGCCGCGCGTGGATGTGTTCAATCAGGGCTTCGAGTTGATCTTCGGCGCGGCAAGCCGCGAAATAAGCAATCTGCGGTTTGAACGCGCAAACCAGATCGGCGGTCGCGTCCACAATGCCCCGGCAAAACTCGAAAATGGCTCGTGGCCTGCCAGCCAAGGACGGCGGCAATCGGGTCGGGTCGGGATCGAGCCCCACGCAAAGCAGGCTGTCGCGTTCTCGCCATGCAGCCCGCAGGGCGCTCATGAAGTCCATGCTTAACGCCTCAAACCCGCACGAGATAATCCAACGCGAATCCGGCGAAAACCGACGCACCCACCCAGTTGTTGTCTATGAAGGCGCGCCAGCAGGCCGCGCGCTCGCGTGTGCGGATGAGCAGAAACACACGCCCCGCCACCAGCGCGGCCACCCCCATCCCGGCGATAAAAACCCACCCTCGCCCGAACGCCAACCCCACCACGGTAATCAGGGACAAAGAGACCGCATAGCACAGCATCACTATCGCGACCTCGTAACGGCCAAACGTAATGGCCGAAGTACGGATGCGGCCCAATTTGATGTCGTCGTTGCGATCCACCATCGCATACGACGTATCGTAGGAAATCACCCAAAAGAGGTTTGCCACCACCAGCAACCAGGCCATCGGCGGCACAGTGTTCTGCACGGCGGCAAAACTCATCGGAATGCCGAATCCGAACGCCACCCCCAGGTAGGCTTGCGGCACGGGGAGAAACCGCTTCGTAAAGGGATAGCTCACCGCCAGGAACAGCGCCAGCAACGCTATCAGGAACACACGGATATTCTGGAGCGGCAGGATCAACAAAAAGGAAAGGAACAACAGTCCCAAACCAAACCAAAACGCCTCACGCACGCTGATGGCTCCCGTGACGAGAGGGCGATCCCGCGTTCGCTCCACATGCCCGTCGAACTCCCGATCCGCGTAGTCATTGACGACACACCCGGCAGAGTGCATCAAGAAACTGCCGAGCGCAAAAATCAACACCATATACAGGGGGGGTGAGCCTTCGGCAGCAATCCACAGCCCCCACATCGTCGGCCAGAGTAACAACATCGTACCCACTTGCTTGCCGAGCGAATCGACGCGAATCAAATGGGCGTAATGAGGCAGGCGGGCAACAATACTCATGGCGGTTCCATTCCAGCGGAGCGGGTTTTGGATTTTACCGCAGAACGGGAGACAGAACAAAATTATAAAAAAAGCATATTTTTTTAATGGTAACAACATATTTCCTTATGGCGCATCGCTTATACCGTATCCGCCAAAAAAGCAATAATCAATATTAAGATTTCAAAATTTACTTAAAAGTATTGCATTAATGTTGCAGTGCATTTATAATTTATCTGTAATCTATAAATTTCTCTTTTCGTTTTTTACGTTTTTCTTCCATCATGGAACAAAACAATACTTTGACGGCATCTGACCCATATTACGAAAACCTTCCTGCGTACATGACTGAAGTGTACGAATGGGCATACGTTAATCCAGAGAAAGTACGTCTGCTGGATCATAATATAGTCGTCCGTGTTTTATTGTTTTTCAACGACCAAAGACTGATGCGCGCGTACCTGAATGAAATTAAGGAAGGGATGCGTGTTTGGCAGGTTGCACATGTTTACGGTGACCTGGTCAAACGTGTCGCAGAAAAAATCGGGCCGCAAGGCGCATTCCACCTGACCGACATCACACCAATACAAATCGAACACGCAGAGCGTAAATTAGCCGATAAACCTTGGTGTAAGGTGGTTCGCTGCGACGCAGCCGATTTTACCGGTGAAGGGGACATCGACTATGATGTGATATGCAGTTTCTTTCTTTTGCATGAAGTCCCCGACGATAAAAAATATCAGATTGTTGATCACATACTAAAAAAGTTACCAAAAAATGGAAAAGCCATTTTCGTCGATTATGCAAATCCGGCCAAATGGCAGCCAATTCGTTATATTCTTAAAATCGTCAATCATTTACTCGAACCATTTGCCGAAGCATTATGGAAAAATGAAATCAGCCATTACGCAAGTGACGCCCATAAATATGTCTGGGAGAAAAAAACATTTTTTGGCGGCGTTTATCAGCGCGTAATTGTCAGACATAAGGATTGAGTACGCGCTAAATCGCGGAAATAAAACCTCTTCCTTCCCCGTTCGCGCGGAAGGGAACTTCAAAGAAATTTGCGCCCAACGCTCCGTGTTCAACGCAACCCGGATAACTCCTGGGTCAAGGCCTCGATGTTACGCTCGCGCCGCCCAACGGCATCCTTGTACGGTTGCAAGCGATCAAGTTTTTTCTGGTAATTCACGCCTCTTACACCGGTCTGCCGGTTTACGAAGGTCTCGCCACCCTGAAAAGTAGCTTCCTGTTCAGTCAGTTCCTTGCGCGCCTCCTCCAGCGCAGACTGTTCGCTATCCAGTTCTTTCTCCAGAATCTGACGCCGGGTCTTGTCGCGTTCCCTCTGCGTATCGTCGCTCACTTTTGGGAATGCCGCAGGCGAGGGATTGGGACGCATGGAGATGGTCGAAACGGACTGTTCGTTGGAGAGCTGCTTGCACCCCTTGGCCGAGCCGCCATTATTGCTGTAGGTCACTTTCCCGTTGGCATCGACGCATTTGAACACCTGCGCGGAAGCGGAAAACGGCGCGAGGGCGAACGTCAGAAAAAACAAGGATGAAGAAACGGCGACGCGCGTGGGTTTCATGGCTGAAGTCCTCTATGTCTGCCCAAAAAGGAAAAAATCCCTCCACGCCGAAAACTACACCATGCCAAAAAGAACAAACGCCAACCCTTACCTCAATCAGGCAAAAAAAGACGGGCAACGCCCGTCTTTTTTATATCGCCTCTCCGAATCAAGCCATCCCGGCTCGAAGGCCGAGGATTGCGCTCGACGCATGTTCAAAGGCTGTAGTACATGTCGAATTCGACCGGGTGCGTCGTCATACGATAGCGGGAGACTTCTTCCATCTTCAGTTCGATATAGGCGTCGATGAAGTCGTTGGAGAATACGCCACCGCGCGTCAGGAATTCCCTGTCTTTATCGAGGCAATCGAGCGCCTGATCGAGGCTGGAGCACACGGTCGGAATCTTGGCGTTTTCCTCCGGCGGCAGGTCGTAAAGGTTCTTGTCGGCGGGGTCTCCCGGATGAATCCTGTTCTGGATGCCATCCAGACCTGCCATCGCCATCGCCGCGAACGCCAGGTACGGATTGGCCGTGGGGTCGGGAAAACGTACCTCGATGCGGCGACCCTTCTGGCTGGTCGCGTAGGGGATGCGGATGGAAGCGGAGCGGTTGCGGGCGGAGTAAGCCAGTTTCACCGGAGCTTCAAAACCGGGAACCAACCGCTTGTAGGAGTTGGTTCCGGGGTTGGTGATGGCGTTCAGGGCGCGCGCGTGGCGGATGATCCCGCCGGTGTAGTACAGCGCCATTTCCGACAGACCCGCGTAACCGTTGCCCGCAAAGAGATTCTGACCATTCTTCCAGATGGACTGGTGCACGTGCATACCGGAACCGTTGTCGCCAACGATGGGCTTAGGCATGAAAGTAGCGGTCTTTCCGTACTGATGCGCGACGTTGTGCACCACGTATTTGAGCATCTGCGTCCAGTCGGCACGGCGGGTCAGCGTGGCAAACCGGGTTCCGATCTCGCACTGTCCGGCATTAGCTACTTCGTGGTGGTGCACTTCAACCGGCACACCGATACTCTCAAGCGCCAAGACCATCGCGGCCCGGATGTCGTTGAGGCTATCGACCGGCGGCACGGGGAAATACCCCCCCTTGACGCGCGGGCGGTGTCCGAGATTGCCCCCTTCGTACTTTTCGGCTGTCGACCAGGCCGCTTCTTCGGAAAATATCTTGACGGAAGAACCGGACATATCGACCGACCATTCGACGGCGTCGAAGATGAAGAATTCAGGTTCCGGCCCGAAATAAGCGGTATCGCCGACGCCGGTGCTCTTCAGGTAGGCTTCGGCGCGCTTGGCGACGGAGCGTGGGTCACGGTCATACCCCTTGCCATCGGACGGCTCAACAATGTCGCAAGTCAGTACCAGGGTGGTTTCATCGAAAAAAGGGTCGATGTAGGCAGATTCAGCATCCGGGAGCAGCATCATGTCGGAAGCCTGGATACCTTTCCATCCGGCCATCGAAGAGCCGTCAAACATGAGGCCGTGCTCGAACGCTTCCTCTTCAAAAGCGGAAACCGGCACACTGACGTGCTGCTCCTTGCCGATGGTATCGGTAAAACGGTAGTCAACGAAACTGACCTCGTTTTCCTGGATCAACTTCATGACATCTTGAGGATTCATGCTCACTCCTGATAAAAACAATCAAAACAGTCTGGAAAATCAGCCTGAACGCGCCCTCTTTCCTCCCGACAAGCAGGCAGGCGCGAAAAACCGGCAGCCACCAAACATCCAGGCAGCTATATATTGTGTCACAAGGGCACAGATGAATCAGGAATGGTAGACATTCATCAGGCGGATGCGCCACATGGGAGGGCAGGCTGTGAACGGAAAAATCGTACATTGACCATCCCGCCCCCTTCTATTGCAAGCGGAAGAGGGATGGATATGCGGTCAGTAGCGAGTCCCCAGCCCCATCATCCCTGCCAGGAAGAACAGGGCAAAGCCACTCCAGAAAAGCATGAGGGCATATCTTTTACGCACAAACAGCCCGTACCCCATCAGGCAGGACGAAGTCATGACGCACAATAAGATTCCCGGCATGGATGCTCCAAGCCAGATACCAAGGGTAATCGTCAAAAGAACCGCTGTGACTGCACCTGCCAGATCAGACGCTTGGACAAGGGACCACAGGAAAAATAGACCCAGGATAAACAGGGAACCAGCGATCAACCTGCGGTAATATACTTTATACGCCATTTTCATAATTCAATATCCCCCTCTCTCGATTATTCCTGCTTTGCGTCAAACCCATCAGGGCGAAAGGCTGTACCGGATTTCTGGCGAAGCCGGGCTACTTTGCAAAGCATCTAAACCGTTCCGGAGTTGTGGTTTCACCAGCAAAGTGTTGAAACCAACAAAAAACCCGGGGGTACAAATGGCGCTGTAAGTCCGAACGATGGCCTGCGTTTCGTCGGAGACGCAGGAAAACGGCAAATGCGGGCGCTCGTCAAAGGTCAACATGGGAAAGTCATCCTTATGCTATCCGCAAAATATGCAAAAGGGGAAACAACCGGCTTTCCGGCGCGGGACAGACCACAAGCGCCTTGTATGCGGACTCAAAAAGCCCGTTCAGCACATCATTCCCCTCTGTTCCAGCGATATGAAACAGGCGAGAAGTTTACTCCAACAATTATGTATCTGTGAATATTTTCACAGAATATTTTTTGCGGCTGTGCTCGCCGCCTCTTTCCCGGCAAAAAACCGGGCAAATCTTAGCGGTCTTCCTGGTCGATCAGATTGAGGCCGAGTTGGCCACCGTCACCAAAAATATCGGTCGCCATACCGAAATCCTGGCTGCTGTCCTGGTTTTCGACCCCGGAAAGATACTCGGGAGTAATGTCGCCAGTGATGTAGTCGCCATCGAAACAGGAAGTCTCGAAAAACTGAATCACAGGGTTGATCGCACGCACGGATGCCTTGAGATCATCGAGATCCTGGTAAAGCAGGCCGTCCGCACCTATCTCACGGCGAATCTCGTCTTCGGTACGGTCATTCGCAATGAGCTCAATGCGCGTCGGCATGTCGATGCCGTAAACATTCGCGTGACGCACCGGCGGCGCGGCGGAAGCTATGTACACCCTGGCCGCACCCGCCTCGCGTGCCATATTGATGATTTCCTTGCTGGTCGTACCGCGCACGATGGAATCGTCGACCAGCAGTACGCTCTTGCCTTTGAATTCCTGATGAATGGTGTTGAGCTTCTGGCGCACGGATTTCTTTCGCAAGGACTGTCCTGGCATGATGAAAGTCCGGCCAATGTAGCGGTTTTTGACGAAGCCTTCGCGATACGGCAGCCCCAGCCGCAACGCCATTTCCTGCGCCGAAGGGCGGCTTGAATCAGGAATTGGAATCACGACATCAATGCCCGCATGCGGCATGGTGCGCTTCATTTTCTCGGCAAGGAATTCCCCCATCTTGAGGCGCGCTTCATACACCGATACGCCATCCATGATGGAATCGGGTCTCGCGAGATAGACGTATTCGAACATGCACGGCGCGTCTACGGTTCTTGCCGCGCACACGCGGCTGCGGAAATTACCTTCCGTGTCGATCAGCACTGCCTCGCCCGGCGCAAGGTCACGCAAGAGCCTGAACCCTAAGGTATCGAGCGCGACGGATTCGGAAGCGACCAACCATTCGACCGTGCCGTCCGGCAATTCTTTCTTGCCGATCACCAAGGGGCGAATGCCATACGGGTCACGAAAAGCCAGCAACCCATAACCTGCAATCATCGCCACAGCCGCGTAAGCGCCCCGGCAACGCCGGTACACGCCCACTACGGCGCGGAATATCGCCGCCTCATCGAGCCTGGGGCCACCTGCCGCGTCTTCCATCTCATGCGCCAGCACGTTGAGCAGCACTTCGGAATCGGAATTGGTGTTGATGTGGCGGCGGTCAGAGAGAAATATCTCGCGCTTGAGCGCCTCCGAATTGGTCAGGTTCCCGTTATGCGCCAGAAGCAGCCCGAAAGGCGAATTGACGTAGAAAGGCTGCGCCTCGGCAACATTGAACGCCGAACCCGCCGTGGGGTAACGCACATGCCCAATTCCCCAGTTACCAACGAGGTTACGCATGTTGCGGGTGCGAAAGACATCACGCACCAAGCCGGATGCCTTGTGCATGAAAAAACGGTTACCCTCCGCAGTGGCGATACCCGCCGCGTCCTGCCCGCGATGTTGCAATACCAGCAACCCATCATAGAGCAACTGGTTGACTGGAGAGGCCGCTACGACTCCGAGAATCCCGCACATGAAATACCACCCTATTTGAGAATGTCATCGACTGCCGAATCAATGTCCGGCAGCCACGGTTCGATCCTGCTCACCGCTTTTTCCAGCAGCGGCGCGAACAGTGCCCGCTCCCACCACGGTTCACGCGACATGCCGATCAGGCCGCCAACCCAGACCACGATCAAAACGATCATCAGGCCCCGGACAATGCCGAACACAGCTCCAAAAAACCTGTCTGTCGCGCCCAATCCTACTGTGCACAGCAGACGCCGCAAAAAAAGTTTTGCCAGCGACACCACCAACAATACGGCGAAAAGAATCAGCGCGAATGCCGCAGCCACGCGAGCACGCGGGTCGTCGATCATGTTTTCAAACTGGTGCGCCGCAACATCGGCATAATGGGTTGCCGTAACCAAGGCCAGAACCAAACCTGCCAGCCCTAGAACCTCGCTTGTCAGCCCCCGCCATAATCCCAGCGTGGCCGACAGTCCGAGAATAGACAGGAACGCGTAATCGAAAACTGTCATCGCTGAAACTCGGCGTTAAATGTCCAATGTTCAGCGCAATGACAACATCGCGTTATGACCCTGAGCCTTCAGGCGCGCCACGGCCTGTTCCCCTTCGCTCCGGGGCAACGGGCCGATACGAACCCGCGTCACCTTACCTGCCTTTTCAGCGTACGCGGCAAAGCCCTGCTTTTTCAGTTCTTGCACCTGCTTGGCGGCTCTGTCCGCTTTACCGAAGGAAGCAACCTGGACGAAGACCTGCCCCTGTACCTTCTTGCCCGCTTTTCCGCCTGTTTCAGTTTCCTTTGCGGGAGAAGAGTCATTGAGCAAGGCAAGCGCCCGCGCAGCCTCGGTTTCCTTTTCGATGGTGCCCGGACGGGATGGCGGAGGCCGATGTTCTCCGGATGATTGGACGGGCGGAGTAGGAGCGCGCTGCTCCGGCGGCAGGGACGCCGATGGCGGAGAAGGCGGCTCTGGCAAGGAGGGAGGCATTTCGACGGGGAATCCGGGCTCGCCCGAAACGGCATCCGGTTCAATGACGACCCTGGCGGATTCAAAATCGTCCTCAGGCACGGGCGGAGGCAATTCAAGCTCATCCCGCTCAGGAATGGAAACCTGCATGTCAGGCACAGTGCGCGGCGCTTCGCCGTCCCTGATCGCCAGCGGCAACACAACCACCGCCAGCAGCGCCAGAACTGTCGCCCCTACGAGGCGGCGGCGCGCCCGTTTCTTGATTTCGAGGTCGTCTGCGTCGCTTGCCGGAAAATCACTCACCTTGAACCCCTTATTGGTACATCGCGCGTCAGCGGCGATCTTGAATTGCCGCCAGTACATCCGCCACGGTCAGGAAGGAACCGAACACCACGATTCTATCATTTGCGGCTGCGTGTTCCCGCGCTTGCGCGAATGCTTCGGCAGGCGTCGCAAAGCCTTCCGCAATTTTGCGCCTCTCCACCCCTGCTGCACGCAAGCGCCCCGTCAACGTCTCGGAATCCAGCCCCCTGTGGCCGGACAGGCTACAGGGCAACCAATGGTCGACACGCGCGCTCATGCGCTCCGCGACGCCCTCCACGTCCTTGTCGGCAAGCATGCCGAATACCGCCCAGGTTTCGGGGGCAAATCCAAGCCCATCGAGATTTTCAGCCAGAACTTCCACCGCCTGCGGATTATGAGCCACGTCGAGCACCACCAGGGGTTGCCCCGGCAACACCTGGAAACGCCCCGGCAGTTCGACCCGCATCAAACCCTGCCGAATCGCCTGCATGGATACCGGGATGCGTGAGCGCAAGGCATCAAGCGCGGCCATCACCGAAGCCGCGTTGAAAAGCTGGTTTGCGCCGCGCAGGGCCGGGTAGGCCAGCCCGCCGCGATTGATCCGGGCTTCGCGGCGCGCGGAGCACGGCATTTCGTTACGCCAGTAGCTCCATTGCTGATGCCCGCCCTTGAAACCGAAATCGCGCCCGCAAACCCAAAGCTCCGCGCCAATCGCCCGCGCGTGTTCGATAAGGCTTTGCGGCGGCTCCGGGTCGCCGCAGATTGCCGGGCATCCAGCACGGAAAATGCCTGCTTTCTCAAAACCGATGGCCTCGCGCGTATCGCCGAGATAATCCATGTGATCCATCGCTACCCCGGAGACGATGGCGCAATCGGCATCAACAGCGTTGACCGCATCGAGCCGTCCACCCAAGCCAACTTCGAGGATGATGACATCGAGCCGCGCCGCGCAGAACACCTGCCAAGCCGCCAGCGTACCATGCTCAAAATAGGTCAGCGGCACATTGCCGCGCGCCGTTTCAACATCGGCAAAAGCAGCCGCCAGCACTTCGTCGCCGACCTCGACGCCTTCGATGTGCACCCGCTCGTTGTAGCGCAGCAGATGGGGCGAGGTATAGCGCCCAACGCGATAGCCTTCGGCACACAGAATGGCTTCGAGCATGGCGCAGATCGAGCCTTTGCCGTTTGTGCCGCCTACGGCAATCACGAGCGCGCTGGAACTGGAACCCAGCACGGCAAGCACTTCCGAGACACGTTCCAGGCCGAGGCAAATGGACGCGCCATGCCGCGCCTCAAGCAATTCGAGCCAGCCGGACAGCGTCGCCGGGCCTTCCCCGTCACCGCACGAATCAGGCATGGACAGCCGGTTGCCGATTGAGAAGATTGAGAAGTTCGGCCAAACACTCGCGCAACTGCCGACGGTCGACGATCATGTCGATCGCGCCTTTTTCAAGCAGGAACTCGGAACGCTGAAAACCTTCCGGCAGCTTTTCGCGCACAGTCTGTTCGATCACCCGTGGGCCAGCGAAACCAATCAGTGCGCCGGGTTCGGCAATCACCACATCGCCCATGAAGGCAAAACTCGCCGACACCCCACCCATCGTCGGATCGGTCAGCAAGGTGATGAACGGCAGCCCGCGCTGGGCGAGTTGGGTGATGGCCGCCGTCGTCTTGGCCATCTGCATCAGCGAAAATAGACCTTCCTGCATTCTCGCCCCGCCGGAAGCCGTGATGCAGATGAAAGGCAAGCGCTGATCGAGCGCTACGCGGACGCCCCGCACGAAACGCTCCCCGACCACCGAGCCCATTGAGCCACCGAGAAAATCGAATTCAAAACAGGCCACGACCAGCGGCACACCAAGCACTGTGCCTTGCATGACCAGCATCGCCTCAGTCTCGTCCGTCCCTTTTGCCGCCGCCGACAGGCGTTCCGTATACTTGCGCGAATCCTTGAACTTGAGCGAATCGACGGGAGTTATTTCACTACCGATTTCGAGGCGGTCTTCAGCATCGAGCAGCAGATCGAACCGCTCGCGCGCACTGATACGCAAGTGATGCCCGCACTTGGGGCAAACATGCAGGTTGCTTTCGAGGTCGGAGTGATAGAGCACTGCCTCGCAGGCCGGACATTTGATCCACAGCCCTTCCGGAATCGACTTGTTGCGTACCGCGCCTTCATCGCGCTTAATCCGGGGAGGGAGCAGTTTTTGCAGCCAACTCATGAATATGCTCCGGCAAGTTCATCGAGCGCGACACGAATTCCGCGCACGAACGTTTCAACATTGGCACAAACCCGCTCACGCGGGCTTGCCTCGATTTCCTGGACGATGCGGCTGCCGATCACCACCGCGTCGGCCAGCATGCCTATCCTTTTCGCGGTTTCGGCGTCACGGATGCCGAAACCCACCCCCACCGGCATCCCCGCCACGGCACGGATGCGCGGGATGCGGCTGGCGATTTCGTCGAAATCGAGGCTTGCCGCACCCGTCACGCCCTTGAGGGAGACGTAATAGAGATAGCCGCTGCCCGCTTGCGCGACTTCGCGGAAACGCTGTTCGGAAGAAGTCGGCGCAAGCAGGAAAATCTGGTCGATCCCGGCGGCGCGCACACTTGCGGTAAATTCCGCGCATTCCTCGGGCGGGTAATCGACCACCAGCACACCATCGACGCCCGCCTGTCTGGCCGCCTCGGCAAACGCGCCAAAACCCATCGCCTCGATGGGATTGGCATAACCCATCAGCACGACCGGAGTAGCCGTATCTTCCGCGCGGAAAGCGCGAACGATGCCGAGCACACGGGCGAGGCTCATGCCCTTGGCCAATGCCCGTTCCGAGGCCCGCTGGATGACGGGGCCGTCGGCCATCGGGTCGGAAAACGGCACACCGAGTTCGATAATGTCGGCCCCGGCCTTGATCAGCGAGCGCATCAGCGGCAAGGTCAACTCATCATCCGGGTCGCCCGCAGTGATGAAAGGGATCAGCGCCTTACGGCCTTCGGCCTGCAAACGTTGGAAAGTGATTTGAATTCTGGACATAAAAACCTGTGTGGGCGCGAGAAGTTCAGAACTGGATGCCTGAACGCTCGGCTACGGTGTGCATATCCTTGTCGCCGCGCCCGGAAAGGCAGACCAGCAGGAGTTTGTCGCGGGCAAGCCCAGGCGCAAGCTTCATGGCCTGCGCCAAGGCATGCGCGGACTCCAGCGCCGGAATGATGCCTTCAAGGCGACAAAGCGCGTGGAACGCGTCGAGCGCCTCGGTATCGGTCACGGCCAGGTATTCGGCACGGCCACTGTCTTTCAGCCACGCATGTTCCGGCCCCACAGCCGGATAATCCAGCCCAGCGGAAATGGAATGGGTCTCGATGACCTGCCCGTTTTCGTCCTGCATCACGTAAGTGCGGTTGCCGTGCAGAACCCCTGCCCTGGCATTGGACGTCAGCGGCGCGGAGTGCCGACCCGTCTCTATCCCCTCCCCGGCTGCCTCGACACCCAGCAGACGCACATCATCAAAGGGGATATAGGGATGGAAAATGCCTATTGAGTTGGAACCGCCCCCCACGCAGGCAATCACCATGTCCGGCTGGCGTCCGAATCCCTCCACCATCTGCGTCAGGCACTCCCTTCCGATCACCGTCTGGAATTCGCGCACCATCATCGGATAAGGATGCGGCCCGGCCACCGTGCCGATGATGTAGAAAGTGCCGGAGACATTCGTCACCCAATCGCGCATGGCCTCGTTGAGCGCATCCTTGAGCGTCTTCGAGCCGGATTCCACCGGAACCACGCTCGCCCCCAGGAGCTTCATGCGATAGACGTTGGCGGCCTGCCGTTTCACGTCTTCGGAACCCATATAGACCACGCACTCGAAGCCGTAGCGGGCTGCCACGGTAGCCGTCGCCACGCCGTGCTGCCCCGCGCCGGTCTCGGCAATCACCCTGGGCTTGCCCATGCGTTTGGCCAGCAGCGCCTGCCCGATGCAGTTGTTGACCTTGTGCGCTCCCGTGTGATTGAGGTCTTCGCGCTTCAGAAGTATCTGCGCCCCGCCCAGTTTTTCGGAAAGCCGCCGGGCATGGTAAATCGGGCTTGGCCGCCCAACGTAATGGCGAAGCTCGTGCTCAAGCTCGGCGATGAAAGTTTGATCCTCGCGGCACGCCTCAAAGGCCGCTCGCAATTCCTCCAGCGCGGGCATGAGCGTCTCGGCGACGAAAATACCGCCATATGGGCCAAAATGCCCCTGCGCGTCGGGAAACGAATGCTGACCATCAGCCATCGGCGTTGCGAACTCCTGTGACGAACGCAGCGATTTTCGCTGCGTCCTTGATTCCTTTTGCCACTTCTACCCCACTCGACACGTCGACCGCCCAAGGGCGCAACCTATGGATGGCTTCGCCCACGTTGCCGGGGTCGAGTCCTCCGGAGAGCACCAGCGGACGCCCCAGCCCTGGGGGAACCAACGACCAGTCGAACGTCTTGCCGCTACCGCCATACCCTTCGACGAAAGCGTCGAGCAACAAACCACGGGCGCCGGGATGGGAAATAGAGAATTCTAGCAGATCAACTCCGGGACGCATCCGAGCCGCCTTGATCCAGGGCAAACGGCGACCCGTACCGGGAATCGTGGACAAGGCCGCGCATCGCGCATCGCTCTCGTCGCCATGAAACTGAAGCCATTGCAGAGGTACATGGCGCAATGCCCCGGCCACGAATTCAGCCTCCGGGTCGACAAACAGCCCCACCGCCGTGACAAAAGGCGGCAACAAATCCGCCAGCGCGGCGGCCTGCTCGAACGAGACATTGCGCGGACTGGGCGGGTAGAACACGAAGCCGACCGCATCGGCTCCCGCATCAACCGCCGCGATGACATCCTGTGGCCGGGTGAGGCCGCAAATTTTTATCCGGGTACGCAACATTTATATCATCGCAAAATAAGGTTTCGTCATAATATACCCATCTTCCGGCAGCGGCCAGCGTGAAGGGTACGACACCCCGCAGAGGTAAAGCCCGTCTGGAGAAAAAGTCGGCGCGCCCTTCGCCCGCTCTCGGCATGCCAGCAGTTCGCCGAGCCATTGCGGCGGCTGTTCGCCCTTGCCGACGGCCACCAGCGCGCCGACGAGATTGCGAACCATGTGATGCAAAAAGCCATTGGCGCTGAAATCGAGCGCGATGATGCCTCCTTCGCGCGCCACATGAGCCTTGGACATGATTCTTACGGGGGTTTTGGCCTGACAGGACGCAGCACGGAAGGAAGAAAAATCGTGCTCGCCGCACAACTGCGCGGCAGCGACCGCCATTTTTTCCACATCGAGCGGCAGATGAAACCAGCCCACCCGTCCGGCCAATACCGCAGGACGCACCGGCGCATCAAAAAGCAGATAGCGGTAACTGCGCTCACGGGCAAGATAGCGGGCATGAAAGCCCTCATCGACTTCCACCGCCCATCGAATCGCCACACCCGTCGGCAGCCAGGTATTGGCTCCCCGAACCCAGGCTGTCATGGGACGGCGCGCCTCGGTATCGAAATGCGCGACCTGGGCAGTAGCATGCACGCCGGTATCGGTACGCCCGGCGGCATGCAGCCTGACAGGCTCACCGGCAATGAACCCAAGCGCGCGTTCGACGGTATCCTGTACCGTATGCCCGTGCGGCTGGCTTTGCCAGCCCTCAAAGGCATCACCCGCGTATTCGATGCCAAGCGCGATTCTCACCGTAGCCACCAGAACGCCAGAAAAATACACGCCACGGCTGGCAAGGCAATGTCCAAGAAGCCCAAGCGTTCTCGCGTCAATCGCACGGCCTCGCCACAGGTCTCGGCGGCAGGCGGATTCAGCCAACCCTTCCAATCCTGCCAAGGCCGCTCGCCACTCCGCGCGGCGCTGGCGTAATGCAGCACAAGAAGCAGCCGCAAGGCGAACCGTTCCGCCGGCAGGCCGAATGCCCCGCACGGGCGGGCAAGCGCGTAAAGGCCGCTCACAAGCCGCTCTGCCGGCATGCGCCCAAGGAGAACCGCCACCCAGCACACCAGCGCCGCCAGACGGCAGCCATGCGTGAGTGCAAGCAGTAAGCCCTCCCGGCTGGGTCCCAGGCGCGGCCAATCCATGAAGACTGCCTCCCCAGGCGTAAACCAGGCGAACAGCACCAGAATTGCCAGCAAAAGAACGCGAATCCTGGCAAGCAACCGTACGCATTGGGTACGCGTACATCCAAGCGCCACGGCTAGGCTCGCAACGGTCAACGCGGCAAGGCCCCAGCCTTCAACCTGCTGCATAAAGACCGCCGCAGTTGCCCACAGGAAAAGGATTGAGCCCGCATTCATAAAGAGAGAGCCGCCGCAGGACAAATCCGGCGGCGGCAAACTGGAATAGCCGAATCAACCCAGCTTGGCAATCAATGCCTTGGCTTCCGCCTTCTGTGCGGCATTGCCTTGGGCGACGACCTCCTTGAGCAGTTCCAGCGCGCCTTCGGTATCGCCCATATCCCCATAGGCCAGCGCCAGTTCAAGCTTGGTGTCGATTTCGCCCGCGTCTACCGCATCGGTCAGGCCGTTGGATGCGGGCGAGCGAGAGTCCCCGGCCTTGGGAGAGAATGAACCCGTAGCAGCGTCCTGCTTGAGATCGAGGTTAAGGTCGAAATCGAGCGCGTCCGGATCGAAACTGGTTTTCTCAAGATCCAGCGTCACGTCATCGCCGCGTTCATTGCCACCCCGTGCGGATGGCAGCACGACCGTCCCGCTCATGTCGCCGGAGGCACCCTGACCTTGCGCGGGCAAATCGAAATCAAACGGCCCGGCCAGATCGCCCGCTGTCTTGGGCGCGGCTGGCCTGCTACCGGCTTTCTTGGAAGAAACGCCTGTTGGCTGCCTGGAAGCAACACCTGCGGCAGGCTGCCTGGACACGGTGACGGAAATAGGCTGTTTGCCCGCTTCGGAAACCGCCTGCGATTTGCCGAGATCGAAGTCGATACTGCCCGCAGCCTTTGGCGTGGTTTCCGCCGGTTCAAACTGGAAATCGACTTCCGTGGCAGGACCGGCGGCGGCAGTCTGCGCGGACCCCGACCGCTTGGGCTTTGCCTGTGCGCTCGGAATGGTACTGGTAGCTGCCCGAGTCGATAGCGCATCGTCCATTTGACCCTGCATTACTGCAGTTTCTTTCAGTTGCCCGGCATTCGCCGCTGAGGACTCGTCCGTCGTCGGCGAGGTTCCAAAATCCAGGCCGGACAGAGCCATACCGGAGCCTGTCGTGGGTGCGCCCATATCCAGACTGGAGGGCTCTTCGAGGGTAGGTTCAAGCCCTGGCAATTTTGAAAGTTCACCACCTCCCTGCCTGGACGGCTTGCCGGAATAGAGCGGATTGGAGGGATCGAGCCGACGCCCCATTTGCACCGCCTTTTCCCAATCCCGGCCTTGGCCTTCCGTGCGGGAAAAGAGCTCGGAAGCCGTGGCCTCGAACTGCGTCAGATCTTGCCTTTGGGCATAGATTTCAAGCAGCTTGACGTAAATCGCACCACGCTTCGGATCGGACTTGAGCGCGTCATTGAGGATTTCCTCGGCCTGGCTGTCACGCCCATAGGCCATATAAACATCGGCCTCGGCCACCGGGTCGACCCCTTCGTTCGTGTCGATCGACAACCCGGTCTGGCTGAAATCGGTATGAATGACGCTGCTGGCGGTGGTATCCACGCTCTGCCCGCCGTTGTCCCCGAAGATCGAAGTCGCCTCACCCGGGAACATGCTCGTCGCATCTTGCGAGAGGGTGTCCAGCCCGATATCAGAACGTTTGCGCTGCCAGGAACGGAAAGCAAGAAAACCGAACAGAAGCAAGGCAACCAGCGCGACAACCCCCACAACAGCCGGATCGGCTATCAACTCCTTCAGCTTCGCTATCAGCGGGTCGTCTTCTTGATCCTGAGATTGAAAATCGTTTTCTACTTTTATTGCGGCATCCTGCGTACTTTCAGACTCGGCAGCGGCAGGTTCAGAAGACGCTGATGCTTCGGCTGTGGGAGGCGTCTCCTCGACCACTGGAGCGGGGGGCGTTTCGGTTACAGGCTGCTCGGACGGCGCAGAAGCAATCTGTTCCTGCAACTTGGTACGCTGATCTTCCAGGCTCTTGATTGCCTCGAGTTCCCTGACTCTTTCCGAAGCCTCTCTCTGTGCATTCTCCGCCGCAGCAAGGTCTGTTTCCAACTCCTGTATACGGGCAGCATCGCCGCCTTGCCCGGAGCTTTCCTGAGAAGCAATCACCACCTTGTCGCGATCCTGCTCGGCAACCGGCGGAACCGCATCGATACCGCGCGACATCCCTGCGTCTTCTTCCGTTGAACTCGCAGGGCGGCGAACCGCTTCCGAAGCTACCTGCGCGCGCCAGGCATTGAAATCTCTCGCCTGGACTCGCACTTCCCTGCGCGCATCGGCGGCGCTGGTGCTCCGCACTTCATCGGCAGACGGCATCTTGAGGATGACCCCGGTTCTGAGCCGGTTGATGTTGCTGTCGATGAACGCCGTCTGGTTGGCACGGTACAAGGCCATCATCATCTGGTCGAGCGTCACATCCGCAGGCATACGGCGGCTGGCAATGGCTCCCAAGGTCTCACCGTACTTGACGGTATGGTCGCCTCCGTCGGCTTCTGGAAAATAAGCGGGAGTTGGCGCGGTATACGGCATCTGCGGCGGAACGTCCCTTTCAGGTTCGACCGGCGGCCTTTCCTGCTGCATGGCGGCCACAGGAGCGGGTTCCTGCACAAACTGGATAGGTTCGGGTTCGGGCTCCGGCCCCGAATAAACGAACGTCGGCTCATCCCCAAGATCCAATTCCGCAGCCGGAACCGGATCCGAAGCCTGTGCAACCTGAATCTCCGGCAGAGGCGGAGGCGGGCTCTCGACCATAGGCGGGGGCGGCGTGGGTGGAGCGGCCACCGTAGGCTCGACAGGAGCGGGCTGCCGAATGACCAGGTCACGCGGTTCGAGCAGGAAGTTATAAGTTCGCGCCAAACGCCCGTCATCCCAGTTCAACTGAATGACCAAACTGGCAATGGCCTCGTTGACCGGAACATCGCTGCTGAGTCTCAGCACCGAGCGGTCACCCCGATTTTCGACCGTAACTCGTACATTGGGCACGAAGCTGGCGTAAGGAATCCCCCCCTGCGAAAACGCTTCGGCCGGAGCAACGCGGGCTGTCAGTGACTGTAGCTCCTGTTGGGTCGCATTGAGCTGAATTTCAGCATTCAGCGGCTCTCCCAGCATACTCCGGACGGTAAACTCACCGAGTCCGGCAGCCTGCGCGCCAAATGGTAAAAAGAGAACCGCTGCCGCGATCAGGGGCACTTTAATAATCGGTTTCATCGCCATCCTCAAAACCTGCTCCCCTTCATCAACCAAGCAAAGGGCGATATATCACGAAATGGAAGCTGCAATTTACCATTAATTCTAGGTACTTGTAGCAACCGTTTCAAACTGGAAAAGAATACCACCAACGCGACTGCGGAGGACATCCATAAAAAAATGTTTCTCCGTATCAGCATTGGCGTTCTCCATTGCCGGATATTACATCCGTATTCATTGATCGAGCAAGATGCGTAACATACGGCGCAACGGTTCCGCAGCACCCCATAACAACTGATCTCCAACGGTAAACGCTCCAAGGTACTCCGGACCCATCGCCAATTTGTGAAGTCGGCCAATAGGGACGGAAAGCGTTCCCGTCACTGCGGCAGGGGTCAGTTCACGCTCGGAAATCTCGCGTTCGTTCGGCACGACCTTCACCCATTCGTTGGCCGAAGCAATCATTCCGGAAACCTCGTCGAGCGGCACATCCTTTTTCAGTTTGATGGTCAGCCCCTGTGAATGGCAGCGCATGGCCCCGACACGCACGCACAGGCCGTCGACCGGGATGCTGCCCGCCGTGCGGAACGGCGGCTTGCCGAGAATCTTGTTGCACTCCGCGCCGCCCTTCCATTCTTCCTTCGACTGCCCGCACTCGACCGGCACGTCGATCCACGGGATGAGGCTGCCCGCCAGCGGCACGCCACGGAAATTTTTGGTTGGGAAAGCCGGGGAACGCATGGTTTCAGCCACTTTACGGTCGATGCCGAGAATGGCCGAAGCCGGGTCGGCAAGCAAATCGGCCACCGACGCGTGGAGCGCGCCCATCTGCGAGAGCAGTTCGCGCATGTTTTGCGCCCCCGCGCCGGAAGCAGCCTGGTAGGTCATCGACGAGACCCATTCGACGAGGTCGTGTTGGAACAGCCCGCCCAGCCCCATCAGCATTAAGGACACCGTGCAATTCCCGCCTATCCAGTTCTTGCCGCCCTTCACGAGCGCGCCTTTGATGACATCCAGGTTGACCGGGTCGAGAATGATGACTGCGTCGTCCGCCATCCTGAGCGCCGACGCGGCGTCGATCCAGTGTCCCTGCCAACCCGCACCGCGCAGCTTGGGAAACACTTCTTTCGTGTAATCGCCGCCCTGACAGGTAACGACGATGTCGCACGTCCTGAGCACATCAATATCAGCCGCATCCTGCAAGGGCTGCGCGGCCTGTTTGCCGCCGAAAACAGGCGCTTGTCCGCCCGCGTTGGAGGTCGAAAAATAAATGGGTTCAAAAAGAGCGAAATCATTCTCTTCCGTCATCCGCTGCATCAGCACGGAACCCACCATTCCTCTCCAACCTACCAGACCTACTCGTTTCATGCTTTCCTCACTACAAAACCAAAACTCGCTCCGCGCGGAAAACCTCATTACGCGAAATAACGTGTGTCAAATCACCCAAGCTCCGCAAGAACCGCGTCGCCCATTTGTTTCGTACCCACGCGAATCATACCCGCCTCGTGAATATCGTCCGTTCGCAATCCTCGTGCCAACACTTTTTTGACCGCAATTTCCACTTTTTTCGCTTTTTCTTCCAAATTGAAAGAATAGCGCAGCATCATGGCAACAGAAAGAATGGTCGCAAGAGGATTAGCCACGTCCCGCCCGGCGATGTCAGGAGCGGAACCGTGCGACGGCTCATAGAGCCCCTTATTGTTTTCGTCCAGCGAGGCTGAAGGCAGCATGCCGATGGAGCCGGTCAGCATGGAAGCCTCATCGGAGAGAATATCGCCGAACATGTTGCCGGTCACAATGACGTCAAATTGCCGTGGCGCGCGCACAAGCTGCATGGCCGCGTTATCCACCAGCATATGCGTGAGCGTCACATCCGGATATTCCGGCGCAAGCTCATTCATGACATCCCGCCAGAGTTGTGTCGTTTCCAGCACGTTCATTTTGTCGACGGAACACACTTTTTTATTGCGCCTCCGGGCAGCCTCGAACGCGACACGGCCAATGCGGCGGATTTCGGACTCCGAATAGTGCATGGTATTGAAACCGAAACGCTCGCCATTGCGATTTTCAATCCCGCGCGGCTGCCCGAAATAAATATCTCCGGTCAATTCGCGCACAATCAGAATATCCAGCCCGGAAACGATTTCCGGTTTCAGGGTGGAAGCATTCGCCAATTCCGGATAAAGCACGGCAGGCCGCAGGTTGGCAAACAGGTTCAGATGTTTGCGGATGCCAAGCAGCCCACGTTCAGGGCGCTGCTCGCGGGGCAACGTATCCCATTTCGGGCCACCCACAGCGCCAAGCAAGACGGCATCCGCCTCACCCGCGAGTTTTTGGGTCGCTTCCGGGTATGGGTCGCCGGTCGCGTCGACCGCCGCACCGCCCAGAAGCGCGGTTTCCATCTCAATGCCGAGATTCAGGGCTTCCAGCACACGCACGGCTTCGCCCGTAATTTCGGGGCCGATGCCGTCACCGGGGAGAACGCAGATTTTTTTCGTCATTCATTATCCTTTTTAATCAGGCCACAAACAGCCACGGGTACGTCTGCCTGCGGCGCTCCTCGAACGCACGGATTTCATCGGCGTGGCGCAAGGTCAGGCCGATGCCGTCCCAACCGTTCAGCAGGCATTCCTTGCGAAACGCATCCACCTGAAATGGAATTACAGCGCCATCGGGTCGAACAATCGTCTGTTCCGCCAGGTTCACGGTCAGCGAAAATCCCGGCATATGCTCGGTGAGGCCGAAAAGCGCGTCGATTTCCGCCTTGGGCAACCCCAAAGGCAAAAGCCCATTCTTGAAACAGTTATTGAAAAAAATATCGGCAAACGACTCGGCCAGAATCACCTTGAAACCGAAATCCGCCAACGCCCAGGGCGCGTGCTCGCGGCTGGAGCCGCAGCCGAAATTGGCGCGGGCAAGCAAAATCGACGCGCCCCGGTAACGCTCCTGATTGAGCACAAATCCGGGATTCAGGGGGCGGAGGCTATTGTCCATGCCCGGTTCGCCCTGATCCAGATAGCGCCATTCATCGAACGCGTTCGGCCCGAACCCGGAGCGCTTGATGGACTTCAGGAATTGCTTGGGGATGATCGCATCCGTATCGACGTTGTTGCGATCCAGCGGGGCGACGAGACCCGTAAAAGTAACGAATTTTTCCATGCGTGTTCCTGTTGCGAAACGCCCCGTTCAGCTTTATGAAACCAAACCTTCCAGCTTCACTTCCAGCTTCATTGTGACGCTCTCTGAATCGCCTTTCCTCCCGCCTCGACGTCCTTGCCGACACCGCGCACGGTATTGCAGGCCGTCAAACCGGAAACGAAAACCATCAGCAAAATGATGCAAAACAATGTTCCCCGTTTCATTTCAGTCCCCCGTAATCAAAGAATGTCCCGTACATCGGCGAAATGCCCGGCAATGGCAGCAGCAGCGGCCATCGCCGGACTGACCAGGTGAGTACGGCCCCCCGGCCCCTGGCGGCCTTCAAAATTGCGGTTCGACGTGGAGGCACAACGCTCGCCCGGCTCCAACCGGTCGGCGTTCATGGCAAGGCACATCGAACAGCCCGGTTCGCGCCATTCAAACCCGGCAGCGATGAAAATCTCATGCAGCCCTTCCGCTTCCGCTTGGCGTTTGACCAGACCGGAACCCGGCACGGCCAGCGCAAGCCTGACGTTCTCCGCCCTCCGGCGGCCTTTCAAAACCGCCGCCGCCTGACGCAAATCCTCGATGCGGGAATTGGTACAGGAGCCGATGAACACCTTGTCGATCCTGATCGACTGGATGGGCATATTCGCCTGCAATCCCATGTAAGCGAGCGCGCGTTCCATCCCTTCCCGCTTTGCCATATCCGCTTCCTTCCGGGGGTCTGGAACCATGCCGGTCACGGGCACGACCATTTCCGGCGACGTACCCCACGTTATCTGTGGCAGGATTTCCGTCGCGTTCAGCTCCATGATACGGTCGAACGTAGCGCCTTCATCCGAACGCAGCGTGCGCCAGACCTTCACCGCCTTGTCCCAATCCTCGCTGCGCGGCGAAAAGGGGCGATTCTTCAGGTAATTGATCGTCACCTCGTCGACGGCCACCAGCCCCAATCGCGCCCCGGCCTCAATCGCCATATTGCAGAGCGTCATCCGCCCTTCCATCGAAAGGGCGCGAATGGCGGAACCGCCAAACTCCATCGCATACCCCGTACCGCCCGCCGTACCGATCCTGCCGATGATGGCCAGCGCCACATCCTTGGCGGTCACACCCTTGCCCAAGCGGCCTTCGACCCGGATCAGCATGGTTTTCGATTTTTTCTGTACCAGGCATTGCGTCGCCAGCACATGCTCGACTTCGGAAGTGCCGATGCCGTGCGCCATCGCCGCGAACGCGCCATGCGTAGAGGTGTGCGAATCGCCGCAGACGACCGTCATCCCAGGCAGCACCGCGCCGTTTTCCGGGCCGATCACATGCACGATGCCCTGACGCGAGTCCTTGAACGGGAAATAAGCCAGCGCGCCGGTTTCACGGATATTGGCGTCGAGCGTTTCCACCTGCTGGCGGGAAACCGGGTCGAGGATGCCCTCTTCCCAATGGTCGGTCGGCGTATTGTGATCGGCACTCGCCACGATGGAAGAGACGCGCCAGGGCTTGCGCCCTGCGAGTTTCAACCCTTCAAAGGCTTGCGGGCTGGTGACTTCATGCACCAGATGGCGGTCGATGTAAATCAGCGCCGTACCATCCGGCTCTTCGCGGACGACGTGATCCGACCACAGTTTTTCGTACAGCGTCCAGGCACTCATCAGACGTTTCAACAGCCTTTTGGAGAAAGAAGCTGCTAATTATTTCACACGGCTATCCGCAGTGGTAGCCGAAAAACGCTGCATGGCCGGTACATGCGCGCACCCGCCTCGTGCGCCGGACATCAAAAAGAAACGCGGCGCGGCCCGCCGTTGGCGAACGCCGCGCCGCGCATGATGTGACAGCGGTTATTGCTCAGAAGGTAAAGCGTGCCCCCAACAGGAACTGGCTCATGTAGACGTCTCTGGTTTTGAGAACATAACCGTATTCATCCACTTTCGTCTTGGCCTTGCCCAGTCCGGCAAAACGGTAGCCCAGATCCAGGCTGAACTGTTCGCTGACCTTGTACGCCACACCCCCCCCGATATTCCAGGCAAAATTGGTCGTGCTTTTCGCGCCGTACGAATCGCTGTAACTCCAGTAAGTCTCATATCGGCCATTAGCCTTGATGGAGGCCAGACCGAAACCGCCCCCCGCGTAGGGCGTGAAGGCCGATCTGTTGCGGAAATCGTAATAGGCGTTCAGAAACAAGGTCTGTATCTTCAGCGTTTGCTTGTAGGAGAATTTTCCACCGAAGGATCGCCAAGTTTCTTTGCCGGTAACATTGCCAAAGGCGGCATATTCCAAATCCGCGCGTAAGGGAATCTGGAATTTCTGATGAAAGTCATAACCCAGAGTCAAGGCGGCGCCAAAGGTGCTGTCATTGTCACTCCATTTTCTATTTACATCACCAGAAGGACTAACATCCTTTACATCTTGCATCCGGGCGTAGCCGTCAATCAGTTTTGGGGCTATGTAGAGGCCGATGCCGTCGGCGATGGCCAGGGAAGGAGCGGCAAGCAGGACGGCCAGGGTCAGCAATCCGACACTTCGTTTCATGATTCATCTCCTCCTTTGCTTGAGTTGCTGCGGAAAAAAACAAAAGGCACAAGACTTAAAAGTCCACCATCATTTCGAGTGTAGCACAGCGGACACCTTCAATGCGTTGGACTGCCGCACTCACATTTTCCGGGGAGAAGGCGGTCGTGCATCTCCCTCCGGAGCCAACGCCGCAACCCTGGGGGTGTTCGTACACACATCGCCGCACTGGGCGCGATGGCGCAAGGCGTGGTCGATCAGCACCAGGGCCAGCATGGCCTCGGCCACGGGAATGGCGCGTATGCCCACGCAGGGGTCGTGACGCCCTTGCGTGCTCACCGTCACCGCTTCACCGGCAAGATTGATCGAACGCTTTTCACGGCGGATGCTGGAAGCCGGTTTCACCGCCATGCTTACCACCACGTCCTGCCCCGACGACACGCCGCCGAGCACCCCGCCCGCATTGTTCGACAAAAAACCCTCGCACGTAATCTCGTCGCCATGTTCCGAACCGCGCTGCCCCACCGACGCGAAACCCGCGCCAATCTCGACCCCCTTCACTGCGTTGATGCCCATCATCGCATAAGCGATGTCGGCATCCAGCCGGTCGAACACCGGCTCCCCCCACCCCACCGGCACGCCGCTGGCCACCACGTTGATGCGCGCGCCAATCGAATCCCCCTCGCGGCGCAGGTCGTCCATGGTTGCTTCGAGTTTGGGCTGAAGGGAAACATTGGGCGCGAAGAAAGGACTGCCCGCGACGACATCCCAGGACTCGAAAGGAATGGGTATCTCACCGAGTTGAGCCAGATAACCGCGAATCACGATACCGAACTTTTCGGCCAGCCATTTGCGCGCGATGGCCCCCGCCGCCACCCGCACCGCCGTTTCGCGCGCCGAAGAGCGCCCGCCGCCACGGTAATCGCGCACGCCGTACTTCTGCCAATGAGAATAATCGGCGTGCCCCGGTCGGAAAAGTTCGGCGATGTCGCTGTAATCCTTCGAGCGCTGATCCTGGTTGCGGATCAACATGGCAATAGGCGCGCCCGTCGTCGCCCCCTCGAAAACCCCGGAGAGTATTTCCACCTCGTCCGGCTCGCGGCGCTGGGTGACATGGCGTGAAGTCCCGGGCTTGCGGCGATCGAGGTCGGCCTGGATGTCCGCCTCCGCAAGCGGTAGCCTTGGCGGACAACCGTCAACCACGCAGCCGATGGCCGGACCATGGGATTCACCAAAAGAGGTGACACAAAACAGAGTACCGAAAGTATTGCCGGACATAGATGCGCCTGTCGTGTAAGCGGAGGATATCAAGTCTAGCAGCAAGACTCATGCGTCGTCAGCGCCCGAAGACCTCACCACTCCACCAACTCGACCTCTCCCAGCGAGCGCCCCAGGAATCGCTCCCCAATGGTCTGAAACCGCAACGGCACATCGGTCACGAAAGTGCGATAGGCCGCCGGTTCCAGCCCGCTCGCGGCCAGCCCCGCTTCCCGCAACCTGTCTGCGGCCAGTTCGGCTGTCGTCTCCGCCGAATCAATGAGTTTGACTTTCTCTCCCGCCACCTCACGCAATAGCGGCTTGATCAAAGGGTAATGCGTACATCCGAGCACCAGGCTTCCGACATCTTCGGCCAGCACCGGGCGCAGATATTCCTGCGCCGTGAGCCGTGTGACCGGGTGATCGAGCCAGCCTTCTTCCACGAGCGGCACGAAGAGCGGGCAGGCTTGCGAATAGACGCGCGCGCCAGGGTCGAGCGCGTGTATCCGCCGTGCATAGGCGTTGCTGTTGATCGTGGTCGGCGTAGCAATGACGCCGATGCGCCCACCGCTCGATACGTCCACGGCGGCGCGCGCGCCGGCTTCGATGACATCGAGCACAGGGATGTCCCCGGCGCGCGCTGTAATGGTTTTCAAAGCCACGGCAGCCATCGTGTTGCAGGCAACGATCAGCATCTTGACTTCCCGCCGCAACAGGAAGTCGACGATCTGGGCGGTGAAATGCTCGATCGTCGCCACCGATTTGACGCCATAGGGTACGCGCGCGGTATCGCCGAAATAGACGATGCTCTCCAGCGGCAGACGCTCCATCAGCGCGCGGACGACGGTCAGGCCGCCCACGCCCGAATCGAAAACGCCGATGGGGCGGTCGTTGCCCGAAGAAGCGTTCACTCCAGCACCACGGCGGCAAACTTCCGTTTGCCCACTTGCAGGACAACCCGGCTGCCCGCGAGGAGCAGCCGGGCGCGATCTTCGACGCGTTCGCCGTCGAGTTTCACCGCGCCCTGTTCGATCATGCGCGAGGCTTCCGAGGTCGTCCCGGTCAAGCCCGCTTCCTGGATGACCTTGAACACCGGCATGCCCTCGCCGACAGCTACCCGTACTTCAGGAATATCGTCAGGAATTTCGTTTTTCCGGAAACGCGCCTCGAAATCGGCAAGCGCATCGGCGGCGGCTTCCTGCCCGTGGAAACGGGCCACGAATTCCTGCGCCAACATCACTTTGATATCGCGCGGATTGCGTCCGGCCTCAACCTCGGCTTTCAATGCCGCAATTTCGCCCGCTTCACGAAATGAGAGCAAATCGTAATAGCGCCACATCAGGCTGTCGGAGACCGACATGGTTTTGCCGAAAATTTCTTTCGGCGGCTCCGCGATACCGATGTAATTGCCCAGCGACTTGGACATCTTATTGACGCCGTCCAGCCCTTCGAGCAGCGGCATCATCAGCACGCATTGCGGCGCCTGGCCGTAATGTTTTTGCAGTTCGCGCCCCATCAAGAGATTGAAACGCTGATCGGTTCCGCCCAGTTCGATATCGGCTTTCATCACCACCGAGTCGTAGCCCTGGCAAAGCGGGTAGAGGAATTCGTGAATCGAAATCGGCTGTTCATTTGCGTAACGCTTGGCGAAATCGTCGCGTTCGAGCATGCGCGCCACGGTCTGCTGCGCGGCCAGGCGAATCATTCCCGCCGCGTCCATTTCGTTCATCCAGGCCGAGTTGAAACATATTTCCGTTTTGTCGGGGTCGAGAATCTTGAACACCTGCTCGCGGTAAGTCTCGGCGTTGGCGAGCACCTGTTCGCGCGACAGGGGCGGACGGGTCGCATTCTTGCCGCTCGGGTCGCCGATCATGCCGGTGAAATCCCCGATGAGGAACATGACGTGATGCCCAAGTTCCTGAAAGTGGCGAAGTTTATTGAGCAGGACAGTGTGCCCGAAATGCAGATCGGGTGCGGTCGGATCGAACCCGGCCTTGACCCGCAAAGGGCGGCCGCTCTTCAATTTTTCGATCAGTTCCGCCTCGATCAGCAACTCTTCGGCCCCGCGCCGGATCAGGCTCATCGCGGATCCGATTTCTTTCATCCGTTTCTCCAATAAGGTCACACTCACCTGCCGCATGCCTTGCTAGACTTCAATCAAGCCCTCCTGAAGAGAGGGGAAACCTCCCCAACCAAGAGACACAGATGCGTACAAGAAAAAGAAAGATTTTAGCCGAATTGCGGTGGCGGCTCGAAGAACTGCGCTGGTCTTTCGCCAGATTTTTCGGGCAAGTCGGCAAAATGAAGCAGTGCCCGAGCGGGTTGCGGTGGCAGATGAACGAACTGCGCTGGCGGCTTTCCGGATTGAACCGGACGCGGCGCGTCAAACCTGCCGCCCTTTCGGAGAGGGTGGCCGAACTGCCCTGGCGGCTGCTCGGCAATAAACGAACCTTGATTGTTGGTGGTTTTGCGGGACTTTCCGCGCTTGGCGTCGCCGCCGCTACGGCAGTGGTGACGACGGAAGAGCCTGCCGGCATGCAAACCGTCGTGGAAAGGCTCGCCGTTCTCCCGGAAAAGATTCCTTCCCCCGTCCTGCCCTACATTTACGATGAACGCGTCGGCCCCGGAGACACGATACAGTCCATTTTCCGCCGCCTGGGCGTCTCCGACCCGAAAGCTCTGGCTTTCCTTCAAGGAAACCCAGAAGCCTCGCGTGCCGTGCAGCAGTTGCGTAGCGGTCACTCGTTTACCATTGTCGTCGACCCCTCCGGCCATCTCCTGTCCATGCGCCTGCCAGTCACGGCCAACGGATATTCCGTCGAAATATCGCGTAACACTGGCAACCCGCCGTTCCAGGTTTCCAGCACTTCCATCGCACTTGAAAGCGGAACCGAAATGCGTAGGGGGGTCATCAAGAATTCACTCTTTGCCGCAACGGAAGCCACCGGGCTGCCCGACAGCATCGCCACGCAACTGGCCGACTTGTTCGGAACCGAAATCGACTTTCACACCGATCTGCGCCCAGGCGACACGTTCAGCGTGATTTACCAAGCCACGTATGACCGGGGCGCGCCCGTACAGGCGGGTCGCATCGTAGCCGCCGAATTCGTCAATCAAGGCGTTCGTTATTCAGTTTTTCTTCACACCGCAGCCAATGGGCGCTCGGAGTATTACAAGAGCACGGGACAGAGCCTACGCAGTTCCTTCTTGCGTTCCCCGCTCGAATTTTCCAAGGTCACGTCCTCCTTTGGCCGTCGCGTACATCCGGTTATCGGAAGCTGGCACACCCATAAAGGCGTGGATTTAGGCGCGCCCACTGGAACTCCGGTGCGGGCGACGTCGGACGGCGAGGTCAGTTTCATTGGCCGTTACGGCGGTTACGGCAAGATGATCGTGCTGAAACACCGGAACGACATCAGCACGGCCTATGCCCACCTGAATGCCTTTACTCCGGGTTTGAGCGTCGGAGAAGCCGTCAGGCAGGGCGAAGTCATCGGGGAAGTCGGCGCGACAGGCCGGGTGACGGCTCCCCACCTACATTACGAAGTCCGCCTCAACGATGTCGCACAGGACCCGGCAACGATGTCGCTGCCAAGCTCCGAACCCCTGAAAGGCAAGGAACTTGCCCGTTTCCGTGAAAACACGCGGCTCCAGCTTGCCCGGCTGGAACTGCTCAACTACCGTATCGCGTCCAGCGATAATAAAAAGGGCGGCAAGCTGTAGGTGTAGAGAGTATTCAGGCGCTTCGTTCCAAGAGAGGAGCGCCTTCGGCGGGCGCACCTCGCCGCCTTTCACCCGCGCGCCGCAAACCCTTCCATGAACCCCACCAGCGCCTCAACGGCTTCCAGCGGTACGGCGTTGTACAGCGAGGCGCGAATCCCTCCCACGGATTTGTGGCCTTTCAAGCCGATAAACCCCGCCGCTTCGGATTCCTTGACGAATTGCGCTTCCAGTTCCGGCGTGGGTAAATTGAAGGGGACGTTCATAGCGGAACGGCAAACGGTGTCGACCGCGTTGCGATAAAAACCGCCGCTACGGTCGATGGCCTCATAGAGCCGCCGCGCTTTTTCGCGGTTGATGGCGGCAATAGCCGCCAGCCCGCCACGCGCTTTCAGCCACTTGAACACGAGTCCGGCCATGTGGATAGCGAAAGTCGGCGGGGTATTGAGCATGGAGCCGTTGTCGGCCTGCTTGCGGTAGCTGAGTTGCGCGGAAACGTTTTCTCCGGCGCGTTCCAGCAGGTCGTCACGCACGATGACAAGCGTGACGCCCGATGGGCCGATGTTTTTCTGCGCGCCCGCGTAGATCAGGCCGTAACGGCGAACGTCCAGCGGGCGGGAAAGGATGTGCGAACTCATGTCGGCCACGAGAGGTACACCCGGCGCTGTCTGCGCGAGGGTTTCAAAAAGGCGTGCTTCAGCTTCATCAAACACTTCGACGCCGTGGATGGTTTCGTTGGTGCACAGATGAACGTAGGCGGCGTTTTTGTCGAATGCGAGGCGCTCGATGTCGGGCAGGCGCGTAAAACTGCCGTCTTCTTCCTTCGTGGTGGCAACAAGCCTTGCCGCACCAATCCGGGCGGCTTCCTTGTGCGCTTTTTTCGACCAGGAGCCGGTGACGAGGTAATCGGCGCTTTGACCGGCTGAGAGGTTCATCGGTACTTGCGCGAATTGCAGGCTCGCACCGCCTTGCAGGAAAAGCACCCGGTAATTGTCGGGAATCGCCAGCAATTCCCGCAGGTCGGCTTCGGCCTCTTCGATGACGGACACGAAGGCTTTGCCGCGATGGCTCACTTCCATGATGCTCGCGCCTATGCCGTGCCAGTCGAGTAGTTCTGCCTGAGCCTGTTTCAGCACTTCGGGCGGAAGCGCCGCCGGACCGGCGCTGAAGTTCCAGGCGTGTGTCATTCTTCGGTTCCTTCAGCGCCCGTCGCCGCAGGGGCATCATCCTGTCCTGCTCCGCCATTGTCGGCGACCGTATCGAGTTCGATATCGACATCCGACTCGGCTACGATTTCGATGCTTGCGAGCGCGGAACCTTCATCGATGTTGATGAGGGTCACGCCCTGGGTCGAGCGACCCATCTCACGGATGCTCTCGACATGGGTGCGAATCAACACGCCGGTGGTGGTGATGAGCATCACTTCATCTTTCGGTTCGACCAGCGCCGCACCCACGAGCGCGCCGTTGCGCTCGGAAGTCTGGATGGCGATCATGCCCTTGGTTCCACGTCCGTGACGGGTGTATTCGGAGACCGGGGTACGCTTGCCGTAGCCGTTTTCGGTAGCGGTCAGCACGGAATGGATTTCATCGCGCGCTACCAGCATGGCGATGACGCTCTGGCTGTCTTCCAGAGCCATGCCGCGCACGCCGCGCGCGTCGCGCCCCATCGGGCGCACGTCGGTTTCGGCAAAACGCACGGCCTTACCCGCGTCGGAGAACAGCATCACGTCGCAACTGCCGTCGGTAATCGCCACACCGATCAGGTAGTCGCCTTCATCGAGGCTGACGGCGATGATCCCGGCCTTGCGCGGGTTGGCGAAAGCCGTGAGCGCGGTTTTCTTGACCGTGCCCGCGCTGGTGGCCATGAAAACGAAATGTTCTTCGTCGAAAGTCTTGATCGGCAATACAGCGGTGATTTTCTCGCCTTCAAGCAGCGGGAAAAGATTGACGATGGGTTTTCCGCGCGCGTTGCGCGTACCTTCGGGTACGTCGAACACGCGCAGCCAGTAGCAACGGCCACGGTTGGAGAAGCAAAGCACCGTGTCGTGGGTGTTGGCAACGAACAGCCGGTCGATGAAATCCTCTTCTTTCATCGCGGTGGCCTGTTTGCCGCGCCCGCCTCGCCGCTGGGCGCGGTAGTCGGCAAGCGGCTGGCGCTTGAAGTAGCCCGCATGCGAGAGCGTCACCACCATGTCTTCAGGGGCAATGAGGTCTTCGAGGTTGATCTCGGAAGTGTTGAGCACAACTTCGGAACGGCGCGGGTCGTCAAACTGGTTTTTTATCGCGGTCAGTTCAACGACGATGATTTCAGTGATGCGCTCCGGACGGGCGAGGATGTCGAGCAGGTCGATGATGTGCTCGATGACTTCGCGGTATTCGCCGACGATTTTGTCTTGCTCCAACCCAGTGAGCCGTTGCAGGCGCAATTCGAGAATCGCTTGCGCCTGCGCTTCCGAGAGGCGGTAGCCTTGCGCGGAAAGGCCGAATTCGGCGGGCAGGTTTTCGGGGCGGAAACTGTCGGCCATCGCGCGGGCCAGCATTTCCTCGACGAGCGCCGAGCGCCAGGTGCGCGCCATCAATTCGCGCTTGGCATCCCCCGGCGTCGGGGCGGCTTTGATGAGCGCGATGATCTCGTCGACGTTGGAAAGTGCCACGGCCAGCCCTTCGAGCACATGGCCGCGCTCGCGCGCCTTGCGAAGTTCAAACACCGTGCGCCGGGTGACGACCTCGCGCCGGTGCTCAAGGAAACATACTAAGAGTTCCTTAAGGTTGAGGAGCTTCGGTTTGCCGTCGACCAGGGCCACCACGTTCATGCCGAAGGTGTCCTGCAACTGCGTGTGTTTGAAGAGTTTGTTCAGCACTACTTCTGGCATTTCGCCGCGTCTGAGTTCGATGACCAGGCGCATGCCAGATTTGTCGGACTCGTCCTGGATATGGGCGATGCCCTCGATGCGTTTTTCGTTGACCAGTTCGGCAATTTTTTCCTGCAAGGTCTTTTTATTGACCTGATAGGGCAGTTCATCAACGATGATCGCTTGCCGGTCGCTGTTGCCGATTGGCTCGAAATGGGTGCGCGCGCGCATGATGACCTTGCCGCGCCCGGTGCGATAGCCTTCGTGCGCGCCCGCCAGGCCGTAAATCAGCGCGCCGGTGGGAAAATCCGGGGCTTTGATGATTCCGATGAGCGTGTCGATGCCGGTTTCAGGTTCGGCGAGCAGCTTGAGGCAAGCGTCGACGACTTCACCGAGGTTGTGCGGCGGGATGTTGGTCGCCATGCCCACCGCGATGCCAGCCGAACCGTTGATGAGCAGGTTGGGAACACGCGCGGGAAGCACCAGCGGTTCTTTTTCCGAGCCATCGTAGTTGGGGCCGAAATCCACCGTTTCCCTGTCGATGTCGGTAAGCATTTCGTGGCCGATGCGCGCCATGCGAATTTCGGTGTAGCGCATCGCCGCCGGGCTGTCGCCGTCGACCGAACCGAAATTGCCCTGACCGTCGACGAGCATGTAACGCAGGGAAAAATTCTGCGCCATGCGAACGATGGTGTCGTAGACCGCCGTATCGCCATGCGGATGGTATTTACCGATCACGTCGCCGACGATGCGCGCGGATTTCTTGTAAGCGCGGTTCCAGTCGTTCGAGAGTTCGTGCATCGCAAACAACACGCGGCGATGCACGGGTTTCAGCCCGTCACGCGCATCCGGCAGCGCCCGCCCGACGATCACGCTCATCGCGTAATCGAGATAGGCGTGGCGCATCTCTTCCTCAAGGCTGATCGGGAGGGTTTCCTTGGCGAACTGTGTCATGCGCGGCAAATAGCGGCCTAACCGCTAATAGTGAAATTAAACGGGAGATTTTACCACGCAAGAGGGGGTTATCCGGAAAGCCGCCGCGCCCGGAAGCGGAAACCTTACGTTGAAGCGTACTGAAGCCTGATCGTCAGTTGTCTTTCTTCAAACCGAACCGGCTCATGAGGTCATAGAGCGATGGGCGGCTAACGCCGAGCACTTCCGCCGCGCGGGCGATATTGCCGTTGGTACGCGCCAGCACCCGCACTACGGCCTGACGTTCGGCAGCTTCCCGCACCCGGCGCAGGTTGAGATATTCCAGGGCTTCTTCACCAGCGTTCGTATCGAGGCCGAGGTCTTGCGCCGTAATACGGCTGCCGTCCGCCATGATGACGGCGCGCTTGAGGCAATTTTCCAGTTCACGCACGTTACCCGGCCAGGAATAGATTTCAATCGCGGCAATGGCGTCCTCGCCGAGTTGAATCGAGCCGCGCCCGTTTTCCTGGGCGAATTGCCGCACAAAGTGATGAGCCAGCAGGACTGCGTCGCCATCACGGTCACGCAAGGGTGGAATCGAGACGACAATTTCCGCCAAGCGATAATAAAGGTCTTCCCGGAACAGTCCGGCTTGGATTTGAGCCTTGAGGTCTCGGTGAGTCGCGCAAATGACCCGGACATCCACCGGAATTTCCTGGCGGCCGCCGAGGCGCTCGATCACCCTTTCCTGTAGGAAGCGCAACAATTTGGCCTGAAGCGACATCGGCAAGTCGCCAATTTCGTCCAGAAAAAGAGTCCCCTTATGCGCGGTTTCGATCTTGCCGAGCGTCTGACGGGACGCGCCGGTGAAAGCGCCTTTCTCGTAGCCGAACAGTTCGCTTTCAAGCAGGTTTTCGGGAATCGCCGCGCAGTTGATGGCAACGAACCGCTCCGCCGCGCGCGGCGACAACTGATGCAGCCCACGCGCCAATATTTCCTTGCCGGTTCCGCTGTCGCCAAGCAAGGCCACAGTGACAGAGGCCAAGGCCACCCGTTCGATGGTATGGCAGATTTTCTGCATGTTTGCATCGCGCGTGATGAATCCCGCAATCGAACCTGACTGCGCCTGTTGCAGCCTCCTGTTTTCGGCTTGTAAATCGTAAAGGCGGAAAGCGCGCTCGATAGTCAGCGTCAGCAATTCCGGCTCAAAAGGCTTGCTGAAAAAATCGTAAGCCCCCATGCCAACGGCGCGCACCGCGTTCTCGCGGTCGTGCTGCCCGGTGAGGACGATGATCTTGGTCTCAGGAGCCAAGGCCAGAATTTCACTCAAAAGAGCAAAGCCCTCGCTTACATCGTTGGGCTTTGGCGGCAATCCCAAATCCATCGTCACGACCACAGGCTCATAACGGCGCATCTGCACAATCGCGCTCTCACGATCCTCCGCGAGCACGGTCTCGAAACCATCGAATGCCCAACGCATTTGCTTTTGCAGGGCCGGATCGTCCTCGATGATTAACAGGGTTCTTTGTTTTTCAGTCATGTTCGTCGCCTGAATTATTTTCTTCGGGTTTTATCTCTTCGTGCCCCGAATCCAGCCTCGTATGCAGGGGCAAATCGATGGTTACCCTTGTGCCAATGCCTTTCTTGCTCTCATAAGACACTTCCCCGCCCAACTCGCGGATGTACTGGCGGGTTTCAAAAACGCCAATCCCCATGCCGCTTGACTTGGTCGTTTGAAATGGGCGCGACAGATGTTCGCGGATGAACTCCTCCGACATGCCACAGCCGGTATCCGCGACCACGACACGCACCCGCTCCGAGCCTGAAGCCTCCAGCAAGATGCGTACCTTACCATCCTCTGGCGTTGCTTCAATGGCATTTTGTACGATATGGCCGATCACGCGCTCCAACCGTCCAGGATGCGCCAGCACCATAAACGTGCTGCAATCCAGCGGTATGTCGAGTTCCAGCCCTGGATGTTGCTCTTGCCTGGCACGGCGGACATTTTCCAGCTTTTTCACCAAATTGAGCACTCGGGGCGGGTCAATCGAGCGTTTTTCCTGCAACTGAACCATCAGCTCGCGCATTTTCGCCTCGACGTGCGCCACGGTTTCGAGCATGTCTTCCTGGAATTCGGGGTTGTCTTTGTGGCGCTCGGCGTTGCGAAGCATCAACGACAACTGAGCCACGAGGTTTTTCAGGTCGTGGACGACGAAAGCCGTCATGCGGTTAAAGGACTCGAATTTGCGCGCTTCCAGCAAATCCTCAGCGGCCAGCATTCTTTCCAGATCGCTGGCGGCTTGGTGCTGGGCGGTCTTGAGCAGGTCGAGCACTTCCCAGTCAATATCGAAGCGCGTCCGGGGCGTCGAAAGCAGGACGAACCCGATCAGCCCCGCCCCGCCAGTGAGCGGAATCAGCAGCCAGGCATCCGGAAAGCGTGACGCCAGCCAATCCGGTAATACCAGGCCGGGATAATTCGCCGGATTCCGGCGATACTCCTCTAAATTAACGATCCAACCGCGTTTTCGCATGAAATTCATCAGCGAACTTTCCGCCGGTTCCGTCGCTCCCGTTTGCTTTGGCAGATTGACGCTTGCCTGAATCGTGTAATCGGCGTCCGCGCTGCCTCGCAACCACAGCACGCCGCCTGGGCTTTCCACCAGATTGGCCAGCGCGATGATGACCGATTGCCCCAAGCTGGATTGACCATCCGGCGAAGACAGCGAGCGAGTGAAACGCAGCCATTCGGCACGGTAATCGTAACGGTACGGAAACAGGTGTTTATTGATGAGCACCCGCAATCTGGCCCGTTGCGCCGAAGACGACATGAGCGCCGCCAATAGCACGAGCGCCGCGAATAGCAGCACCGTTTGCAGGGCTTGCCCCCACTCCCCGCCGTAACTGCGAACATAAAAACCGATGCCGGAAACCGCGAGCAGATAAAGCCCGGACAGACCCAGTGCCGTGGAATGAAAAACCGCTTCGCGCGACAGGGACATTCGCAAGGACCAGGACGGGTTACGCGCCCCCGAAATTGCCACCAACGGAACGATCAGGGCATGGGCGGGGCCGCGCACAGCCCAGATGACGGAGGTTGGCCGCCCGAAGAGGAAAGCGTCGGCAAACAGGTAAAGCTCAAACATATATGCCGCGCCCAGCCCCATGCACAAAGGTTTAAGCGTCCGGCGCACATCCACGGGAACGCCACGGTAAAGCTGTTCGATCAGCACCAGCCCCAGTACCGCGCCAGCCAGCGAGCCGCCGAAAATCAGCTTAAGCCCCCATTCGTCCCGTATCAGAAATAAGGCGATGGATATGGTTCCGAGTAACTGCACCCCAAACACCACGATCCCGGCGGCCAGAAACCGCTTCCAGGCCCCGCCTAGCAGCGGGCGCAGCAAAATCAGCAGAAACGCGAACCAACCTCCGCCACGCAACATGTCCAGGACGGAAGACCACAGATAAGTCACCACCGAGGGGTGCTTGGCATACCAAAGGCAGCCCAATGCCCAGGCACCGGACAGGAGCACGGTAAACAGCAGGCAGCCGCCAACCAAGGCCCCACGCCAGGCCGCGTACAGATACAGCGCGAACCCGCCATAGACGAGCGCGGTCAGCGCATAACCCCAAATTGCGAAATCGGTCAGGCTCATCGCGCGCGCTTGCCCATCAGCACCACATGCACCGTTTCGAGCAACACAAGCATATCGAGCACCAATGAGTGATTTTTGACGTAATAAAGCTCGTACTGCAATTTCTGGATCGCAGCGGGCACTGATTCGTCATCATTCTGGCATTGCACCCTGGCCCAACCCGTCATGCCCGGTTTGATGCAGTGCCGTACACCGTAGAACGGAATCTCGTGCGCCAGACGATCCACGAAAGAAGGCCGTTCCGGGCGCGGACCGACCAGGCTCATATCTCCCCTGAGCACATTGAGCAACTGTGGAAACCTATCGATACGCAGCCCATGAATGATCCGCCCAACTCTCGAAAACGCCTCTCCGTCGGCCACTGCTTCGTCTGAGCCTTCGGCATCGCTGCCACCGACAACGCGCTTGCAGCGGAACCGGATGACCCTGAAAACCTGGCCGCCCAGCCCCACCCGTTCCTGGCGGTAGAACACCGGCCCATGATCGTCGAACACGATCATGAACGCGGCCAGAACCATCACCGGCGAGGCCAGGACGAGCAACGAGAAGGCAATCGCCAGGTCGAACGCGCGCTTGAAGAACATCCGCGCCAAAGGCTGCTGGAAGCCTTCGCCAAAAATCAGCCAACTCGCACGCAGGGAATCGAGCCGCACCTGACGGCGAACCCACTCATGAAACGAGGGCCAATCGAGGATGCGTACCCCGACGAGCTTGCAATCGAGCAAATCGCGCAACGGCAGCGACCTGCCGCGAAGTTCGCGTATAGCCACGATGATGATGTCGATTCCAAGCCTTTTGACTACGTCGACCAGGCTGCTGCCGGAAATAACTTTCTCTGCCTCGACGAGTTGCCCGCTCTCATCGCCGATGGGAAAAAACCCCTGTACGCCCACCTTCCCCTGTTCCGGGCGCATCAGGATACTTTCCGCCTCCAGCGCCTCCTCGCCCGTACCGACAATCAGTATCCTGGGGGCAAAAAGCGAAGAGACCTGACTACGGTTGATCAGCATCCGCAGCACCAGCACAGACAGCACCAGGATAAGCACTTGAAACCGCATCGCTGGCGAAGCAAAGCCCTGCCAGGGCAGGAGCAACATCGTGCCGCAAGCCACAGGCAGGCAGAACAACGCGGACAGCACGAACCGGGCAAACGCGGCGCGCGGGGTGTCTTCATCAACCGGCCGGTACAGGCCGAAAGCGAAATTGGCAACGATCATCACTGCGGCAAACCCAAACGCCGACGGAAAAAGCCCTGCCAATTCGGCTCCGTGATCCTCCGCCCAGAGCACGGCTGACGCAATGACAGCCACCACAAGCAGCAGAAAATCGAGGCCAATCCGCTGTATTACGTGCAGTGAAAAGTATTGGCTAAAAACTTTCAGCATGGCATTACCATGACCCGGCACGAATATGGTTCAGAAAGAAAAACGGCACTCCATAGCAAAGCGGTATCCCTCTCACGGCAAATAAATCTACCTCTTATTGGCTGATACTTCCACTGTCTTTTTTATGCTCGATCATCCTATCTTAAATATCGCGTTGACGAAAAGCCTCAAATAAGCAAATACCGCTTGCCACTGAAACATTGAGGCTTTCCACACTTCCCCGCATTGGAATGCGGGCCAGTTCATCACAGGTTGCGCGCGTCAGTCGGCGCAAACCATCGCCCTCTGCTCCAAGCACCCAGGCAATCGGCCTTTTCTGGTCGATGCCGAACACGCTTTTTTCAGCTTCGCCCGCTGCGCCTACTACCCAGATGCCGGTTTTTTTCATTTGTTCCAGCGCCCGCGCGAGATTCGTCACGGTAACGTAAGGAACGGCATCGGCAGCGCCGCTGGCTACTTTGACTGCCGTAGCATTGAGGCTGGCGGCGCGATCCTTGGGCGCAACAACGGCATGCGCGCCCGCCGCGTCCGCGACCCGCAGGCAGGCTCCGAGATTATGAGGGTCTTGTACGCCATCGAGCACCAGCAAAAGAGCCGGTTCGGGAGACAATGGCGAGGGGAGCGATTCCAGCACATCGTCAAGGGTAATCATGCGCTGGCGGGCATCGACGCGGGCAAGAACGCCCTGGTGGCGGCGGGTTCCCACCATAGCGTCGAGCCGTTCATTCTCGACGCGGGTCATTTTTACCCCGAGCGATTCGGCGAGGCCGTGTACCTCACGCGCGCGCACGTCGTGGCGCAGGCCGGAAACATAAAGCTCGAACACGGACTCCGGGTCGCGCCGCAAGCGCCCCAGCACGGCATGAAAACCATAAATGAGGCGACCCGGTTCAGCCACGGCGTTGTCCCCCAGTTTTTTTCTTGTTTTTCTCCTTGCCCGCCGACACCTGACGCCGCTCACGCTCGGTCTTGCCCTTGCGTTCGGTTGGCCGCGCCTCGCTTTCGAGCAAACGGAAGTCGATCTTGCTGGTTTCCAGGTCAGCGCGGATCAACTGCACCCGTACACGATCGGAAAGGCGGTAACGCACATGGGTACGCTCGCCCATCAATTCATGGCGGGCATCGTCGAAGTGAAAATAATCGCTACCGAGATCGGAGATATGCACCAGCCCTTCAACGAAAACATCATCAAGCGCCACGAACAAGCCGAAAGGCACAACGGACGACACGCTGCCGTAAAACGTCTCGCCGATACGGTCCCGCATGTAATAGCACTTGAGCCAGTCCACCACATCGCGCGTCGCCTCGTCGGCGCGGCGCTCGGTCATGGAGCAAGCCAGGCCGATCTCTTCCCAGTCGCCGGGAGAATACCGCTTGCCCGCCAGTACCGCCTTGATGGCACGATGCACCAGCAAATCGGGATAGCGCCGGATCGGCGAAGTGAAATGGGTGTAGGAGTCATACGCCAGCCCGAAATGCCCCACGTTGTCCGGGCTATAGACGGCCTGACGCAAGGAACGCAGCATGACCGTCTGCAACAACTGCGCGTCCGGGCGCGAGCATGTTTTTTCGAGCAAGGCCGCGTAATCCTTGGCCGTCGGCTCATCGCCCCCACCCAACGCCAAGCCGAACTCAGCCAGAAAACCGCGCAGTTTTCCGAGCTTCTCCAATGATGGCCCTTCATGGATGCGGTACAGGGCCGGATGACGGTTGTCGCGCAAAAAATCCGAGGCGCACACATTGGCCGCGAGCATGCACTCCTCGATCAATCGGTGCGCGTCGTTGCGCGCTTCGGGCACGATGCGCGCGATCTTGCCCGCTTCGTCAAACTCCATGCGCGTTTCCGTCGTCTCGAAGTCGATGGCCCCGCGCCGGACGCGCGCCTTCAGCAGCACACGGAACAGCCGGTCCAGCTCTTGAAGATGCGGGAGCATGCCGCCGAGCGAAGAAACGGCCTCGGCATCCTTTTCATAGAGCGCCGCCGCAACCTGGTTGTAAGTCAGGCGCGCATGGGAAAACATCACCGCCGGATAAAAACGGTACGCCTTGATCTCCCCGCGCGCGCCAACGCTCATATCGGCCACCACGCACAGGCGCTCCACCTGCGGATTGAGCGAACACAGCCCGTCGGAGAGCTTTTCCGGCAGCATGGGGATGACGCGGCGGGGGAAATACACCGAATTGCCCCGCGCGCGCGCGTCGATATCGAGCGCCCCCCCCGATTCCACGTAATGCGAAACATCGGCAATAGCCACCACCAACCGCCAGCCCTTCCCATTGCGTTCGCAAAAAACAGCGTCGTCGAAATCGCGCGCCGTCTCACCGTCGATTGTTACCAGAGGCAAGCCAGTGATGTCTTCACGCCCGTCCCGATCTTTCTTGCGTACCGTATCCGGCAACTTACGCGCAAACGCGCGCGCCTGCTGCGAGAACTCAAACGGCAATTCGTGCTTTCGTAGGGCAATTTCGATTTCCATGCCCGGATCGGCATAGTTCCCCAGCACCTCCACGACGCGCCCTACAGGCTGGGCGGCGCGCGAAGGCTGCCCGATCAGTTCCACCGTCACCACCTGTCCCGGCGCAGCCCGCTTGCCGCCGGGCGCAACGAGGATGTCCTGCGCCAGCCGCTTGTCTTCCGGCACAACCACTTGGACGCCATGTTCATCGAGCACGCGCCCAACGACGCGCGCGTGGGCGCGTTCCAGCACTTCCACAATCTTGCCCTCGGAACGGCCTCGCCGATCCAGCCCAACGATGCGAGCGATGACGCGGTCACCGTGGAACACCTCGCGCATGGCCTTGGGCCCAAGAAAAATATCCTCGCCCTTGTCGTCGCGGAGCAGGAAACCGAAACCGTCCGGATGCCCCTGCACCCGGCCCCGGATCAAATCCGCCTTGTCCGGCAGCAACCAGGCATCGCGCCGGTTGAGCATCACCTGCCCTTCGCGCAGCATCGCGCGCAGACGGCGCTCGAAGAATTCACGCTCGTCATTCCGAATATCGAGCGCGCACGCCAGCGTGTCCAGTTCCATCGGCACACCTTCGCGCTCCAGGATTTGCAAAATGTACTCGCGGCTCGGCAGCGGCGAGCCGTAATTTTGCTTTTCGCGCTCAAAAAAAGGATCGGCGCGCCGAGTCCCGCTCAATTCCATGTGGGTTTTTGCCTGTTTTCCAGTCATTGACTTTTTTCTTCTTGCTCGTATAATGCGCGCCTCTTGCCCAGATGGCGGAATTGGTAGACGCGCTAGTTTCAGGTACTAGTGCCGCGAGGCGTGGAGGTTCGAGTCCTCTTCTGGGCACCAAGGATACGTTTCACCGCGTCTCTCGTCATCTAAAAAGCCCGATAACTGCAAGGTTTTCGGGCTTTTTGTCGTCTCAGTCAGTTTCATTTTATCTCACTCCATCCTGGTGTATCTGGGTGTATCGGCGACAGGCGCACAAGTGACACCAACAAAAGTGAGGTTTACGTGAAGCTAACCGATGTGTTCGTCAAAAACACCAAGGCGGCAAACGTTATTTGATGGGGGTGGACTGTATCTTGTCATTGAACCGAACGGAAGCAGGTTATGGCGAATGAAGAGCCGCTTCAACAGCAAGGAAAATACAAGCTTGCGTTTTTTTGTCGCTGAAATCAGGTTTTTGCGAAATGAAACCTTTTCAAGAGCATGAATTCACAATCAGTATCATGCCGGTTCTGCTTGCAGACGCATATGCTGGAAACCAGCACGCTCTCATTGCATACCTGCTTAAAACGCGCGCGCAGGTTTTCTTCCAGGGATCGGGTTTCCGCGCCTTCGCACAACCTGTCGGTAAGGGTGATGTGAAAGCGATATTCGTCAAAGACGTAGGGATAGCCCCACTCGGCCAGAAGTTCTTTTTGGCGCGCACTGAGCCTTTCTGGATTTCGGCGCGCGATTTCCTGTTCGGAAGGAACCGCCCGGAACAGGTCGAAAAACGGCACTACCTCCGCAGTAAGCGCATTGATACGCTTTACGGCCTTTTGTTCCTCTGGGGTCTCCTCGGATGGAACAAGCGCGAAGAAAGAGCCGAGCCGCGTGAGATTGAGCCGGGGCAGCGTGATGGCTTGCCTGTTTTCAACAAAGCAGTCGGCGAAAAGCAGCAATTCGCGTTCCGTCAGACCCTCTTTCAGAAAAAACGGAGCTTTCAGCGTAGCGTGCAGCCCGTAACGTCGTGCGTCGGTTGTGAGCGTATGGAATCTTTCTCGTGTGAATCCTGGAAAAACGGGCTGGGTCACTGCATGACCCGTTTCACACTCCCGGCCAAGTAAGGCCGACCCCAAGCCTGCAAGTGCTGTCCCAGGCTCCGGGACAAAGTATATGGCATAGCGCGCATTCATTGCCGGGATTACAACACCCGCTGGCCTGCCCGCCAGACGGCTCGTATCACAGGAATGTCATCCACCACCCTCACCTGCACGGCATCCGCCCGTTTGCCTGGCTCCAGTGCGCCACGATCATCGAGCCCCACAGCCTTCGCCGGATTGATCGTCACGGTCTCCAGGGCTTTTTCCAGAGTGATGCCCGTCAGCCCCGGAAGAAGGAAGGCCGCATGCAGCAGGCTTGCTGGCATATAGTCGGAGGAAAGGATGTCCAATAGCCCTTGTTGAGCCAGCTCCAGCGCCGATACGTTACCGGAATGGGAGCCCCCGCGCACGATATTGGGCGCACCCATGATAATGGACAGGCCATGACGCCGGGCTTCCCGCGCAGCTTCCAATGTGGTCGGAAACTCCGACAGGCTCACACCGTGACTGGCGTTTTCCTGCACATGTCCTGCGGTCGTATCGTCATGGCTGGCTAACGGCAAGGAGCGTGTGCGGCAGATATCCACAATAGCGTTCAGATTCTTGTCTGCATTTTTTTCCTGCTTCGTCCGCAGCATGCTCAGGCGCTCCTCGAATTCCTCTTCCGTGGCTCCATGTAGGCCGTAATAGGTTTTGTATTTGTCCAGGTCCCGCCATTGACGCTGGCCGGGCGTGTGATCCATGACAGAAAGCAGGCGCAGCCTTTCGCACTCCATGTACGGAGCAATCAGTTCCAAAACATCGTCGCCCGCGAGTTCGCAGCGCAAATGCAGGAAATGCTCTGCCCGCAGCAGTTTACGTTCATCCGCATCCGCAATGGCGTTCAGGCTGACGGCAAAAAGATCGTTCCGGTTTCTCCTGTTGGCGGGTTCTCCAACGGTAATGGCGTCGAACACCGTGGTCACGCCGGAGCCGATCATATGCACATCATGCGCCGCAATGGAGGAAAGCCCGGCAGGCCAACTCACCCCGGCACGCGGAACAAAATGCTTTTCCAGGTTGTCAGTGTGCAGTTCGATCAAGCCGGGGATGAGATAGTCGCCTTTGAGGTCGACCTCGCAGTCCGCCACGCCCCAGGCTTCAGAGATGAGCCCATCGCTGAAAAACAGGCTGTCGACTTCGCCTTGCGGCGTCAAAATTTGTCCGTTGGTTAGGCAAAGAGTACTCATGGTGGATTGTTCGCTCATACGAAACGTTTGCGGATATGCTGAGATAACAGGTCAAAAACAACGACGACGGCAATGATGATGAGCATGACGGCGCAGGTACGGGCGAAATAGAATCCCCGGATGAGTTCCCACAGCAGTACGCCGATACCACCTGCCCCAACCATGCCAACCACGGTGGCGGAGCGGATATTTGATTCAAAGCGGTACAACGAGTAAGAAATCCAGAGTGGCAGCACTTGGGGAATGACGCCGAAAACCACTTCCTCGATGCCGTGCGCGCCTGTTGAGCGGATGCCTTCAACCGGCCGTGGGTCGATAGCCTCTACTGCTTCGGAAAACAATTTGGCAAGCACACCCGTGGTATGAACAAAAAGGGCGAGCACACCGGCAAAGGGGCCAAGCCCCACTGCCACAACGAAGAGCATGGCAAAAACCATTTCGTTGATGGAGCGGGCGGCGTCCATGAGACGGCGCACCGGCTGATAGACCCACCACGGAACGATGTTCTCGGAACTCAAAATACCGAGCGGCACGGCGAAAATTACGGCGAGAATGGTTCCCCACAGGGCGATTTGCACCGTAACGACCATTTCCTCCAGATAGGTACGCCAATCGGTAAAATCCGGGGGAAAGAAGTCCTTAGTGAAGGACGCCATATTGCCGGCATCCGATATGAGAGCCATTGGGCGCATCTCCGCCCCCTGCCACGACCACGCAAGCGCCGAGAGGAGCAGCCCCCACCCAATCAGCGTAAGCAGGGAGCGCGTACGGCTCTTTTCGGGAGCACGATGCAAAGTTGCGGTTTCAGGCACGGGGCGCATCTCGGAGACTAAAGCCATTATTGCTTCTTCGTCCCACCAATCTCTTCCATGCGGGCATTCAATGCAGCCAACCTGGCATCGAGTTCTTTTATTTTTGCCTGCTTGTCAGTAGCGCTGATATTGGAATTACCCTCGATTCCGTTTCGCTCTTTGAATAGTTCCAACTGCCGGATGGGCAGGAGTTGGTCGTTGGAGGAGGCGCGAAAGCGGGACCATTGCAACGCCTTGAGGATTTCCCTTTCACGCTCAAAACCAGGGTGGCCTTCCTGTCCGTAGCTTAGGATAAAGGTACGCACTTTTTCCTTGACGTCTGCGGACAGGTTTTTGCTCCAGACAAGGGGATCGGCAGGAATGAGGGGCGATGTCCAGACTGTTTTTATCAGTGCCCGTTTCTCCGGCTGCGTCTTCCCCAGGCGTTCCAGCACTTCGCTGTTACAGGTCGCTACATCGACCTGCTTGTTCGCCACAGAAAGGGCGTTGCTCTCGTGATTGGCATTCAGGGTACGTTTGAAAATGGTTTTTGGATCAACCTTGTTCGCAGCAAAAACGTAATAGCCCGGAACCAGGAAACCGGAAGTGGAGTTGGGGTCACCGTTACCAAAGCTAAGGTCTTTCGCCCGCGCAAGCACGTCCTTCTCACTGTTCAAGGACGAATCCTTATGGGCGAGCAGATGCGAATAGTACCCGCCGGCACCGGTAGCATTGACAACCTGCGCGAACACTTCACCATTGGCGCGATCCACCGCATGCATGGCGGATACGTTGCCGTACCAGGCGAGCTGTACTTTATCGTACTGCATGGCAGTCACGATGCCCGCATAGTCTGAAGCAAAAAATGCGTTGATCTTCAGGCCGGTCGCTTTTTCCATATCGTCCAGAAAGGGTTTCCAGATCGACCTGAGGTTTTGCGAGGATTCCGTATTGATGATGCCAAAATTCAGTTCTTCCTGTGCAGCAACGGCAGTTCCACTAAGCAACACTGCGGACAGTGCGACGGCTCCGACAACAAAGGACCGGATGCGCTTGTTCATGCTGGGGTCTCCTGAAAAAACAAAGATGTAAGGCCGCTCTCAGGCGGCCAGGGGATTGAGAACCGGGATAACCCTGTTCGGCTGCGGCTCGGCATGGGGTTTGCCGACCATGTCCGCAAACATCGTCGCGCCCTCGGCTCCGTACAGGTCACAAAGAAAGGCCGGGGTCAGCGCGTAGGAAGGCCCGTCGTAGACGATGCGGCCTTGTTTCATGGCGATGGCGCGCGGGCAGTAACGGATGGCGTAGTCCACCTGATGCAGGGAAACCAGCACGGTCATGCCGTTCTCTTTGTTGACGTCGGACAGAATGGCCATGACACGGCGCGAGCTTTCCGGATCAAGGGAGGCAATGGGTTCGTCGGCCAGCAGGATTTCCGCTTTCTGCACCAGCGCACGGGCGATGGCCGCACGCTGCTGCTGGCCGCCGGAAAGAGTCGAGGCACGATGGAAAGCTTTTTCTGAAATACCGACGCGGGCAAGCGATTCATGCGCCAGAGAGCGGACATCTTTCGGAAAGAAATGCAGAAGGCTACGCCATAGCGGCACACGGCCAAGCGCCCCCAGCATGACATTGGTGAGAACCTGCAAGCGATTCACCAGATTGAACTGCTGGAAAATCATGCCCATGCCAGCCCTGGTTCTTCGCACATCGCGCTGGATACGGCCGCATTGCTGCACCATGCGACCCTTCACCATGATGCAGCCGCCGTTTTTGTCCCCGGCCATGATGCCGCAGATATGGCGCAACAAGGTGGATTTTCCAGAACCGGAAGCTCCGATAAGAGCCACCATTTCCCCAGGCTTCACGGTCAGGCTGACATCATCCAGCGCCTTGTGCGTGCCGAAGGAACGGGTGAGATTCTGTATTTCAATCATGTGCTTCCCCTTTTGTTTCGTAAAAAACAATAAGCTTCATGCGGCCAGAGCAGGTTCGGGTTCGGATTGGTTTTTGCAGGGTTTTGTCCTAAAACCCTTGATACGAAGTGTTTGCAGATGGATTAGCAGGTCCAGGAAAAACTCCCCGGCATCTTCCAGGGCGTTGGAATTGTCCAGCCGGATGAGGCCGGGAATATCCGGCACGTTCATGGCGCTTCCCGCAAGCCGCTCGTTGATATCCGCCGGTGATTCCCGTCCGCGCTTTTCGAGACGCTCGCGCAGCACATCGGGTCGCGCCGAAATCAGTACGGGCAGCAGTTCCGGATATTTCTTCACCGCTTCGGGCAGGCATCCCCTGGAACCGTTAACCACCACCACGGCTCCCTTCGCAAGGCTGTAATCCATTTCGCTGCCGATGCCGTAATAAAGCCCATGGCTCTTCCATGACAGCGAAAATTCGTCCCGGCTTTTGCGAAGCTGAAAATCTTCCCGTGTCAGTGAGTAATGCCGTTCTCCTCCGGCGGCAATAGGGCGGGTGATGTATCGGCGGACAAATAGCACAGGACGTAGCCCCCGCCGCACGGACTCAGAGGCATCCCAGGTCATTTCATAGTTAGCGTTCATCCTGTTGCGCGAGTACGCGATCAAGCTATCTTTTCCAGAACCTGACGACCCCATGACATAAACGAGCGTTCCAGTCATCGCTTTATGCTCCTTGCCCAAGAGGGCGAAATTCAAAGACGCGATCAGCCACCGCGTCGCGCACTGCCTCATCATGAAAAATGCCTACAATGGCCGCGCCGACCGCCTTCGCCTCTTCGATCAGCGCCACCACGGTCTTGCGATTGACCGCATCGAGTGAGGCGGTCGGCTCATCCAGAAGCATGATGGGATAGCGGCGGATGAAACCACGCGCGATATTGATACGTTGCTGTTCGCCGCCGGAAAATGTGGCCGGTGCGAGTTTCCAGAGACGTTCGGGAATGTGCAGGCGGGCAAGCATCTCCCCGGCCGCCTCAAAGGCGCTCTGCTCGTTCTCGCCATGCGCGGTCAGCCGCTCTGCCACAATATCCAAACAGGAGACGCGGGGTATGACTCGCAGAAACTGGCTCACATAGCCCATCGTGTACTGTCTGACGGCCAGTACCGTACGCGGGCAAGCTGTTGCCATATCCACCTGGAGACCCTCGTGGCTTACCACGATGCTCCCGGCGCAGGGTTTGTAATTGGCATACAGGGAGCGGAGGAAGGTCGATTTCCCGGAGCCGGAAGGCCCGTGCAGGGCGAGACACTCCCCTTTCTGCACATCGACATTCAGGCCGGAAAAGGCTTCTATCGTGGTTCCGCCCTGTGTATGCAAGGTAAAGGATTTGGAGAGACCCCGCACGGACAGAACATGCTTGTCTGGTGTGGCCGATGAAATATGTGCAATGTTCATATCAGTGCCCCTCACCCTTGCAGAATGGAAGACACCAGCAACTGTGTATAAGCATGCTGTGGATCGTCCAGCACCTGATCGGAAAGCCCGGTTTCCACTATCTCGCCACGCCGCATGACGATCATGCGGTGAGCCAGAAGCCTTGCTACGACCAGATCGTGTGTAACCAGCAGCACGGAAAGATTCAGTTGCCGCACCAACTGGCGCAGCAAATCGAGGAGTTTGGCCTGCACGGAAACATCCAGGCCGCCTGTAGGTTCGTCCATAAACACCAGGCGCGGCGAGGAAACAAGGTTGCGGGCGATCTGCAAGCGTTGCTGCATCCCCCCGGAATAGGCGCTCGGGCGGTCGTCGATACGGTCAGCGGCGATTTCTACCCGCGACAGCCAATCCAGCGCCGACCCACGGAGTTTTCCGTAATGACGGTTGCCGCATGCCATTAACCGTTCCCCGATGTTGCCACCGGCGCTGACCCGCATCCGCAGGCCGTCGCGCGGGTTCTGATGTACGAATCCCCATTCCGTTCGCAGCAACCGGCGGCGCACGGCTTCGGAGAGGCAGTTTATGTTGTGCCGGACGCCTTCAGCGTCACGGTAGTGGATAGTTCCGGCAGAAGGCGGAAAGCGTCCGGCCAAGAGGTTCAGCAAGGTGCTTTTGCCAGAACCGGATTCGCCCACGATGGCGAGCACTTCGCCGGGCCACAAATCGAGGTCGATGCTGCGGCAACCACACCGATCGCCGTAATAGTGCGTAACGCCCCGTACACTCATCAATGCTGGTTCTGCATCCAGAGCGTCGGCAAGCATGATCTCCATAGAAATCGGCGTACTCGTCGCGGAAGAAATCAGTTTCGCTGCCTGGGCTACCATCATTGCATATCCCTTGCAACGGCATGACGCGCGCAATGATCCGTATCGGAACAAACAAACATGCGCGCTCCCGTATCGTCGGTAATGATTTCATCGAGATAACTGTCGGTTGCACCGCAGAGTGCACATGGCACATCCCAACGCTGCACAGCAAAGGGGTAGTCCTCGAAGTCCAGGCTCGTGACGGTGGTATAGGGGGGAATGGCGTAGATGCGCTTTTCGCGTCCGGCTCCGAAAAGCTGCAAGGCCGGACATTGGTTCATCTTGGGGTTGTCGAACTTCGGAAGGGGCGAGGGACTCATCACATAGCGTTTATTGACGAGCACCGGATAATCGAAGCTCGTGGCGATCTCTCCGTGCCTGGCAATATCTTCGTACAGCTTGACGTGCATGACGCCATACTCCTCCAGCGCGTGCATGGCGCGAGTTTCCGCCTCGCTTGGCTCCATCCAGCGCAGAGGTTCTGGAATGGGTACCTGATACACCATGATTTGTCCCTCGCGCAGCGCCTGTTCCGGTATGCGGTGACGGGTCTGGATGAGCGTGGCTTCCACCGTGGCGGTTGTGGTACGTATCCCGGCGACGCGGGCGAAAAAAGCGCGGATGGAGACCGCATTGGTGGTGTCGTCCGAACCCTGGTCAATGACCTTGAACACATCTTCCTTGCCCATGACGGCGGCGCTTACCTGCATGCCGCCCGTACCCCAACCGTAGGGCATGGGCATTTCCCGCCCGCCGAAGGGAACCTGATAGCCCGGTATGGCGACCGCTTTGAGGAGTGAGCGGCGGATCATGCGTTTCGTCTGCTCATCCATGTAGGCAAAATTGTAGGAAACGACGCTTTGGCCTGTCGCCTGACCGGCTGCTTTACTTGTCGGGGCAGGCATCATTTCCTCCCATGTCGGTTTTTCCACGCAGGGCGCGCACAAGCGCCAAATCCGCCTGGAAGTCGACGTAATGCGGCAACTTCAGGTGTTGCACGAAACCAGACGCTTCCACGTTGTCGCTGTGATAGAGGACAAACTCCGCGTTCTGTGCCGGGCCGCGCTCTTCTTCGTCAAATTCACCGGCACGCAAGGCGCGATCCACCAGAGCCATGCTGATGGCCTTGCGTTCGCTTTCGCCGAAAGCCAGCCCGTAGCCTCTGGTAAACGAGACGGGCTGCCCCTTGGCAGCGGTAAGGTTATTCACGCTTTCGCATTCAGTCAGCGTGACCTCGCCCACCAGAACCGGGAAACCCAACTCTTCCGGCGTGAAGAAGACTTCCACTTCGCCCATGCGTATTTCCCCGGCGAAGGGATGGGTGGAGCCGAAACCGCGCTGTGTGGAATAGGCAAGCGCCAGAAGCAGCCCCTCGTCTGCGCGAGCCAGGTTTTGCAGGCGAATATCGCGTCCGGCAGGCAATTCCAGCGCTTGCCGGGTGAGATCGCCGGGAGGGCTGTCTGCCCCCTCTTCAGGCGGCAACAACCCTTCTTTTTCCAAAAAGGAAAGAACCTTGGGGCAGGTGCCTGTGAATGAAGATGCTTTTTCGTCCTGCGCCGTTTCTGAGCGGGTTTCCGGCTGGTGTTCCGCAGGCAGTGACAGATCGGCATCGAGCAGCCGGTGCGTGTAGTCGAAGGTCGGGCCAAGTACCTGCCCGCCGGGTACATCTTTATAGGTCGCGGAAATACGGCGGCGAACGTGCATGGCAGCGGTATCGAGGGGCTGTGAAGTGCCTACGCGCGGCAGCGTGGTACGGTAGGCTCGCAGCAGAAAAATGGCTTCCACCAGATCGCCTCTGGCCTGTTTGATGGCAAGGGCTGCAAGGTCACGGTCATACAGCGAACCCTCGGCCATCACCCTGTCCACCGCCAGGGAGAGCTGTTCCCGTATCTGGTCGACTCCCACTTCCGGCACGGATGTGTCGCCCCGGCGTTTTTCGGCCAGCAAGCGATGCGCGTTTCTGATGGCCTTTTCGCCACCCTTGACGGCTACATACATGCCGGACGCTCCTTTGCAGTCTCCCTGACGCAGGCCGTGCGAGGCAGGCCCAGCAAACGGGTCTGAGGCGTGCTGGAAGCATCGGTTCCAGTGTCCACGAAAATGACATCCACCCCCAAAGGGTAGTCAGCGTAATTCGCTTCCCAGTCTTTCCAGAACCATGCTGGCAACCCGTCGATGCTTGCTCTTTGCCAGAGGCCCCGGTCATTGCCTTTGACGCCGGGCCCGGTGAGTTCAACGGTCTGAGCCTGGGAGGCGGACAAATTGGCGTTGATGACCAAAGTTGTTGAGCGATCAGGAAAATCCGCCCTACCCTGCTTGAAAGCGCCCAGACGCGGCATGCTTTCTGGCTTGGCGATAAAGGCGAAAGAGGCTTCCGAAGGCTGTTCCGTGAGAGGCGAGGCGCAGTGAAAGCGCAGATGGCGGCGCGCCTCCGGCGTATCAGCGGCAGCGTCCAGCCACAGGGGCGTATCTTTGTCGCACAAAGCCAGCGCCAGCGCCAGCATGCCTTGTGAAAAACCTCCGACCTGAAGCGGCGGCGGCAAAACGGACAAAGGCACAGGCAACCCAGGGCGAGAAAATGCGCCCAACACGGCGCGGAAAACCGCCTGAGCATCATCAACCGGACTGTCGAAACCCGGCAGCGTCGGAAGAGTGCTCATTCGTCTTCCCCTCGCACCAGCGTAAAAAAGTCCACCCTGGTCGCCGCTGTTTCTTCCGCGCGTTTTCGCAACTGCTCTTCGCGTCTGGCAACGAGGGGCTCTATCAGTGAACGCGTAAGCGGTTTCGCCCACGCCTCCTGTTGCAGCAAAGCATCGAACAGGGCGACAAGTTCAGCATGGCGGGGGCGGTTTCCATGAACAAAGGCATAACCTTCTGTCGCAGTGCCATTGCCTTGCGGTTCAAGGCGTACCACGCAGCGCGTGACGAGCATTTCACCCAAATTGAAGCGTTGTCCGGAGTTGCCCGCCCTACCTTCTAGTACCACCAGTCCCGCTTCGGGGCGACGAAGAAAGGTGTAAGAAAGCGAATCAAAAAATTTGGCGGCCTCGGCTTCAAGCACTGTTTCATCCGCAAGAACCAGCGCGGCCATACGGCGTTTGCGAACATCATGTAGCATAATCCTCTCATATAGGCGCGCATCCTTTTGGCATGCGTACAAGCACTTGCATGGCGCGTTGATGAGGGATTATTCCAGCGTTTGATGAAAGAAATATGACAGAATTATGACCGTTTTGTGACACTGCCCGCGTCACTATGGAGAGGGCTTCATTTCCTTGATGCCGTTAGTCATAAAGCTGTAACGGTGTGCAGCAGAAAATATCTGCTCATGCCAAGCGTCCGCGCCGTTTTTCTCTCCGATGTCCACCTGGGTACACGCGCAAGCCAAGCCGAGCGCCTGCTTGATTTCCTCCGTGAACACCCCGCCAAATGGCTCTTCCTGGTTGGTGACATTATCGACTTCTGGGCAATGAGGCGCAGCATCCACTGGAGCGCCGCGCAGAACACCGTGGTGCAGAAGGTGCTGCGACGCGCGCGCCAGGGCGAGGAAGTGATCTTCATCCCCGGCAACCACGATGAAGCGTTGCGCGATTATCTTGGCGTCGTATTCGGTGGCATTCACATCGAGCGTGAATGGGTGCATTGCACAATCGATGGCCGTCGGTTCCTGCTTGTGCATGGTGACGAATTCGACCAGGTCACATGCCATCACAAGTGGGTCTCAGTGCTCGGCGACATCGCCTACGACATGCTCGTGCGCGTAAACCTCTGGCTGTCGTGGTGGCGGCGCAAACTCGGCATATCGGGTTATTGGTCGCTCGCCGGCTTCGTCAAGCGCAAAGTCAAGCGCGCGCTCGAATTCATTTTCAACTTCGAGCAGAGCGTCATTCGTGCCGCCCGTGCACGCGGACTCGACGGTGTGATTTGTGGCCATATCCACTGGGCCGCGCTACGCGAGGTCGATGGCCTGATGTATATCAACTGCGGCGATTGGGTCGATTCCTGCTCCGCGATTATCGAACATCACGATGGCCGCCTTGAACTCGTCCTGTGGGACAAGCCCATCAAGCAGCTTGACTCCGTAACGAGTGACGGAGATTGCGCGAGACATGTGTTCAATCGATAACAGGGAATCCACCATGAAAGCATCCCAGCCCCAGACAACATCTGAACCGGCGCGTAAACCGATACTCTTCCTGCATGCCACTGCCGGTACCGGGCACACGCGTGCCGCTGAAGCCCTGGTTGCAGCCTGTGCCGCGCTCGATGTACCGGCGCAAGCCGTCGACACGCTCGACTGCATGAAGAAAGCCTTCAGACGCATCTACCCGAAGCTGTACATCAAGCTGGTACAGAAGACGCCAACCCTTTGGGGCTATCTGTATGACAAACTCGATACCAAACGCCTCGACTCAAAATGCCAGAAACTGAATCTGTTGCTCAATAAACTCAATACAAAGAATTTTTTACGGACGATCTGCGACATCGACCCCGCTGTTATCGTGTGCACGCACTTTTTGCCGCTGGAACTGTTGAGCGACCTGAAGCGCCGGGGAAAAATCGATCTCCCGATCATCTCCGTCGTAACCGATGTCAGCCCGCACCGTTTCTGGGTTCACCCGCACATCGACCGCTATTACGTTGCCAGCGCCAACAGCGAGCGGGAATTGCTGCAAAAGGAGGGTGTTGACGCGCAAACCCAGGTCACGGGGATACCGATTGATCCTGTCTTCGCCACCAGCCGTTCCGTCAGGCAGGCGCGTACTGCAATGGGCCTGCCCGAAAAGTCGACAGTACTTATCATGTCCGGTGGCTTCGGTGTCGGGCCAATAGCCGAGATGCTGTGCTCCTTCGCCAGCACACAGGTAGACTGTTCGCTGCTCGTCGTCGCCGGAAAAAACGATAAGTTGAAAGCACAGTGCGAGAAAATCGCCGCCACACTTTCCGTGGACATCACCGTTTACGGGTACGTCGATTTTGTCCACGATCTCCTGGATGCTGCCGACCTCGTCGTGACCAAACCAGGGGGACTGACGATGAGCGAAATTCTTGCCAAGGGCAAACCCATGATGATCGTGGCCTCGATTCCCGGCCAGGAACAGCGCAACTGCGAGTATCTGCTCGAACACGGTGCTGCAACCCGGCTCTACGATTTCTCCGATGCAGCCTATTACATCGGGCAATTGCTGAATGACAAAGCGCGGCTGCACAAGATGTCATATGCGGCCAGCCAAATCGCTCGTCCGCATGCCGCACTCGACATCGTTCGGAATGTCGAGTCACGCTATCTATTGCATGAATCGCCAGATCGAATGCACTGAACAACAACTGCCTTTTTGAATTACATTGTCATACCTTCTTGTAGACCGCCTTGTTACTACTGGTACGGCGAACACGTTTAGCAATAGGTGGTGCCAAGCCTTCAACCGCTTTTCTGAACCCTTTGCCAAGATTCTTGCGATCGCCACCGCTAAGGGTTTTCCAGTCTTCGTCAGAGAACAGGTCTACCAGCGTGAATTCTGAGCCGGCTTCTTTGTTGCGTACACTATCTACCGCTCTTGCAATCAGGTCTTCCACGTTCAAGGTTTTCCGCACGGGCACGGGGTTGGAACTTGTCAGTGCTTCATCCAGCGCCTTGCGAATAAACGTATCAAGGCGGATCTTTTTCTGTTGGCTGACGATCAAAACACGAGACAAAAGTGCGTCATCAATTTCCACAGATAGCCTTGCCATAATCATCTCCTGTTAAAAGCTCTCACAAAGGAGAGTACAGGAGTAATTATACGAATATTCTGTAATGAAGCAAACTTTACGCCCCGCTGTCCCGCATATAACGTGCAACGGAGTAGCGGTATCCTAGGGACGCTGGCAGCAGCAGGGCAATGGAGGCAACCGGCAGGAAAAGCAACAACTTCCAGTCTTCCCGTTCGAAAACAACCGGAAGAGGAAACCCTTGCTGCGCGGAGATTTCATGGGAGACGAAAAACGCGCCCAGGAAACCGAAGCTAACGCCAAAAACCATACCGAGCATGGACAGTAAGCTCAATTCCAGCCAAATGAGAATGAAGATGGTATGTGCACATGCGCCAAAGGCGCGTAAAGCCGCAATCTGGCGGGCATGAAAGCGCAGGTGAATGACCGCGCCAGCGATCAGAATCAATATCGCCAGCGCCTCAGCAGCAAGGCTGATTTTTCCCAGTATGGTACGGACATCGCCCAGCGTGGCGTACATCTTCGTGAGCACTTCGGCAGGGAAAACGGCCAAGGTCTGACCTTGCCGGTAAAGGTCGCGCAGTTGGTAAGCACCCGCTATGCTTTTGGGTTTGACGACGATGGCCGAAATTGGGGCATGTTCATCGCCATCGTCCTCGTCGCGCACATGTTCTGCATCACCCAGGTGATGTGTTTCCCAGACGGCTTCGATCGGAACGAAAATCGCGCGGCTCCAGGCATTATCTTCTGGCGGCAAGACGCCGACGACAATATAGCGAACCGATTCGTGCACGTGGGCATCGAACTGTCCGGCCTGCCCATGCAGGGGCACGAATTGGTCGCCGATCTTGAGTTTCACGCGCGCGCCTATCACGGCTTCCTGCGTGTTTGCAAACATCCGCCCCTGTGCCAGCGCCCGTGTGCCATTGCGGGTTAACAACGTGGGTGTCGTGCCGACGAGGGGAGAATCGAACCAACTGTCACCCAGCGCGACGGGTGCAGCCCATTCGGTGAGCGGATGTTTTTCGACGTCGTCGAAATGTTTTCTGTCCAGTAGAGCTAAGGGGGCGCTCTGCAAATAGACTGTTGAGAGCACCAGTTGCGTATCGCTGCCCATTGCACCGATCAACAGGTCGAACGCTTCCGCTGCACGGGCGCTGCCCAGCCGTAGGGCGCGCTCTTCCAGATGGACGAAAACGCTGAAACCAGTTGCCAGCGCAATCAGGGTCAGTAGGAGCAGGTTGGCGGCCCACGTCCTTTTGAAATCGGCCAGAATGAGTTTCAGCATTCGGCATCCGTTCCGGCTGAGGTTTCAAAGACCGCCTCAACAGGGGTGCCTTTGCTGAGTTCCAGGCAAAAATCCATGCGCGCTGCCAAGGCTTTGTCGTGCGTGACGCAAATCAGCGTGCTGCCCCGTTCCCGTGCAAGCGCAACCAGCAATTCCGCAACTTCTGCGCTGTTTTGAGCATCGAGGCTGGCGGTGGGTTCATCCGCAAGCAGCACGCCCGGCGAATTGAGCAGTGCCCGCGCGATAGCCACACGTTGTTTTTCGCCGCGCGAAAGCGAATCGACACTTTGCCTGGGACGCTGTAGCCCCAACTGATCCAGCAGTGCACGCGCGCGTTCTTCCAGATTTTCGCCCTCAGCAGCCGCTCCGAGGCGGGTAGGCAGAAGGACGTTGTCTAGCACGCACAGTCCGGGATAAAGGTAAAAATCCTGCAAGACAAGACCGGCGTTCCGTCCCCGGAAGCGGTCGCGCTGAAAGGCGTTCAGGCTATCCAGCCGCATATCGCCCCACCAGACTTCCCCGGAAGAGACGTTTTCCAATCCGCTCAGGATGTTAAGCAGGGTTGTTTTTCCGCTCCCCGATTCGCCCATGACGGCCAGCCGGACACTTTGTCCGATGGCGAGACGGGAAATATCCAGTACGGTTTGCGGCCCGAAACGGACTACCGCCTCTTTGACAAGGATGCGGCGATTCATCTTTTCTTGAACGTAGCTTCTTTCAGGCGTAATAGACTAACGAAACCAGTATCGGGGTCAGTCCAAGAACCATATTCCAATATGCCCTCTGCCAAGATCATGGCGTTGTACTGAACAAAGGTTTGTTTCTTTTCCAGGTAGATCACCACAATGTCGGCAGGCCAATCTGCATCCGACGAACAAAACGGGCAGATTGCCATGGGTTTCTGGGTGAGCACGAAAAAATTGGCCTCGGCTTTGAGTGGCGGAGCCATAAAGCCTTCCACCCTGACGCGCTTGCCCGCGAGGTCTTTCACTTTTTGAGTAAAACTCAGGCCATATATGCCTTCGCTCTTGTAGAGATCCTCGAAAGCGAGGTGTTCCGTTGCCTGCGTCACGCAGGGGAGCAGCAAAAAAATCAGCCACAGGTGCAAAAATCGGTAGTGTTTCATTGGTGTTCTGGAAGGGTAGTTCCATCATGAACCAGCGGGTAGATCAAGAAATCCGCCCGCTGGTTGCTTGCTTCGAGGTCAAAACGCTGACGTTGGCACCGTCAGCGCGCTATCAGGTCATTTTTTCTCGTGCCCAAGAGCCATCGCATCGGTAATCACACGGAAAAGCTCGACGTTTTCCATGTAACCACGGAGCACCTCGGCACCGGGCCCCCATCCCTGCGCGACCATGTCATCGACCGAGTGCACGCCCTGGTTAGCCGAGCGCGGCAGGTTGCCCTGACGGAAGACGGCTCCCGGAACATTTTTGTATGCTTCGTTGGCGATGTACCCACCTTTGCCGTCTGAAACGGCGGGTGTGAATGTGCCGTCCATCTTGGGCCTGAACGTTTCATAGTAGTCCGGGTGGTTGCTGATGAACGTCGCTAGGCGCTTGGACACATTCGGCGTATCGGGGTAGCCGTCGCCGTTGCTGTCCTTGTAGTTGGGGAAGCCTGCCTCGGCGTAAGTTCCGACCTTTTCACGGCCATCGATACCGGGCTTGCTGTCATCGACCGTACCGATGATGGAAATCCCGTGCGTATGATCGCCGAGCACGATGATCAGTGTGTCATTGCGGTTCTGGGCAAACGCCTTGGCGATGGCTACGGACTTGTCCAGCATGATCGTGTCGTAAAACGCGCGTTCCCAGTCCAGCGGATGGGTGAATTTGTCGATCAGGGCCGCTTCTACCATCAGGAAAAAACCGTCCTTGTTTTTCGACAGCACGTCCAGCGCGGCAGCTGTCATCTCGGTCAAGTCAGGCTGATTTTGAAAACCGCTCGATACGTTGTGCTTCAGGATGCGGCGATCCAGCGAACCGTTCATGTTACCGGTGTGAAACAGGCCGAGCAGCTTCGCTGCGCCCTTGCTTTTCGATTTCAACTCTGCTGCATTGGTTACGAACTCGTAGCCAGCCGCCTTGAATTTGTCGATGTAATTGACTTCATCATTGCGCCTGGAACCCGGCGTCGATTTTGGCAAAAAGGCCAGAGAACCGCCACCCATCAGCACGTCCGGCTTGATGGCATAGAACTGATTTACGATTTCGGCGTAGTCCGAGCGCAACCGTGTATGTGCGACAACGGCGGCAGGCGTGGCGTCTTCGATTTCTGCGTCACTGACGATCCCCAATGACTTGTTGGAAGTCCGTCTGATCAGTTCTCCCATCGTCTCCTGACGGGGGTGCTCCAGTGAGTCTTTTGCCCGACTGACGTAGACGCCCATTGCGTTGACAGCGGATTTGTGGCCGGTCATGTAGGCGCTCATGGAATTGGCGCTGTCGGTCGCGATGGAATCCGTACCGGAAGTCCCCAGAAAAGCTGCATAGGGGAATTCGTCCATGGTCAGGCGACCATTGGCCCTGCCTTCGGTTATCCCCTTGGACATGATGCGCGCTCCGGTGCGGTGCGCCACAGACAGGCCGTCACCGATGAACAGGATGACGTTCTTGACCTTGGGCTGAGAGGCGGGTGCATACGCTAACCAAGTGACTTGTTCCATTTTGCCCTTGGCGTTGACGACCACCTGGTAATTGCCTGGATTGGACAGATAAACATCCCTGACGATCAGCGAGGAAGCTCCCAGGTTGTCTTCATTGGGAATCCATTCGCCGGATTTCCCGAAGACGTCCCGGTAGTTTCGTCCATTGATCAGGACTTTCACGTCCCCTTCACCGAGGATGGAATCGAATTCCACCTTGAAATCGAACCGGCCGCCGGTCAGCATCGTTGCCCGGTTGATCGGATAGATTGCTCCAGCCTGCGCCTCCATTAGAGGGCAGAACATCAGAAATGTACTAACGACCAGTACTTTTGCGCGTGTCTTCATGTGCTCTCTCCATCATTGAGGATGCCCGGGCGCCAGCATCTTGGTTTGCCCTGTGCGGCAATCTTGGAGAGGTTTCGTTGCAGGATAGTGACAGGAGGGTATGTTTTTCCGCTATGTCCAGATGAAGGGAGAACCGTACTGTGGCATCCGCCTCGCTGTCATCAAGCGTACATCTTCCACGCATAGCATCCTGAACGCTATCCGGCATCCGGCAAGAGTCGATGCCTTTCTTGACCGTAGCAACCAGAGGACTGTTTATCATGAAACGATTAGTGTTCACAACGGGTGCGACCCTTGCTGCCCTGCTTTATGCAAGCTTGGCATCTGCCGCTACCTTGCAGGCTGATCCCACTGATCAGATCGGCAACGACTCGATTTTCACGTTTCCCGGCTATACGGGAGGAGTCTCGTCCACTTACAACCCAGGCGGTGCAGACTACTGGGGTTCTCCATTCGAGTACGTCAACAACGTCAATCTGAGCAGCCCCTTCGGTACAGCAGAGAGCCTTCAGGCGCTGGGTTTCGACATGAGTAGCTTTACCTATAGCTACGACACCGTAACTCAAACGGCCAACTACAATTTCACTCGCACCGACCTGATGGCTGGTTACACCACCGCAAGCAGCAACATCCAGAATATCTACCAGTACGATTTCGCCAACGATGATTACAAGCACTACGATGCAAGTTTTGGTCAAGCGGCGGATTTCAACACTTTGGCTCTGCTGACGACACTCAAGTCGACTCAACCGATTCTGGCTTATGGTGTTTTTGATTTCCAGAATTCTTTTGTGACCTACGATGGCACAACCGATCCGGTTTCGTTGGCTCAGATATTGGTCAGCAACAACCTGATCGGATACAGCTTCGCCGACGGTCAAGATATTTCCATCAGTTGGCTGTCCGAGCACCCAATTACTTCTCTTACGCTCGCCCATGCCGTACCGGAACCCGAGTCCTGGGCCATGCTGTTGGCGGGTCTGGGGGTGATGGGTGTGGTTGCGCGCAAACGCGCCAAATTATGTAGTTAAACAGCGAAGTGGCCCAAGCACCTCGTTTTCCATCCGTAGGCATGAAAGCGCCAAGGTTTATACAAGGATTTACCCTGCTGGAATTGCTGGTGGTTATTGCGATCATCGGCTTGCTGGCAACGTATGTAGCTCCCCGTTACTTCTCTCAGCTCAGTCAGTCGGAACGTGGGACAGCAAAAATGCAGGTTGAATCGCTGGCCAGGGCGCTGGATGCCTACCGGTTGGATACCGGCCATTTCCCGACAACGGAACAAGGCTTGCAAGCATTGATGTCCCGTCCGGGAGATGAACCGAAATGGCGCGGCCCGTACCTTCAGAAATCCATTCCGCTCGATCCGTGGGATCGTCCATATGTCTATCGCTCTCCCGGCAGTGATGGGGGCGATTTCGATTTATTGTCTTATGGAAAGGACGGACAGCCTGGTGGCAGCGATGCCGCAGCAGATATTTCCTATCGTTGAGGCACGGGAGAGGTGTCATGGCTCGTGACGTCTGCGGCGTACCCTCTGAGCCTGTACGCTTGACCGCGCAAACCCCGGACGGCAGGACACAATCGCTGGAATTTACCAACATCGGCGAAGCGGAAGCGGTTCTCCGTGCCGTGGCGCGCGGCTACCGCGTCCTGACAATCGAAGCTCCGAAAGCCGCAAAGCGCAAAAGGCATGGCACATCTTTTCCGCTGAACCTGTTCAACCAGGAATTGCTGGCACTGTTGAGCGCAGGGCTCAATCTCACCGAAGCCTTGAGCACACTGCACGCCAAGGAGCAGCGCAGTTCAGCGCGCGAAATGCTCGCCGCGATCCTGCAAGCCCTGCACGAAGGGCGCAGCTTTTCCGACGTGCTGGCTGGGTATCCACGCCATTTCCCCGACGTTTACGTCGCCACCGTGCGGGCGGCAGAGCGCACGGGCGATCTCCCCGAAGCGTTGTCGCGTTACATTGCCTATCAGGCGCAGTTTGAAACTATCCGCAAAAAACTAGCTTCTGCCTCGGTCTACCCGGCGATGCTGCTCATCGTCGGCGGGCTCGTCACCTTGTTCCTGCTCGGCTACGTCGTCCCCCGGTTTTCGGTGGTGTACGAATCGTCTGGGCGGGACGTTCCGTGGTTGTCCTCGGTCTTGCTCGCGTTTGGGCAACTCATCCATAGCCATTGGCAACTCGTCCTTGGCGGGCTGATCGCAGTAGGCTGTGCTTTTGGGTGGGGCCTCTCACAACCCCCTCTCCGCGCCTGGCTGCTCGACAGGTTTCTATCTCTTCCCCTGCTGGCCGCGCGTACCGACTCATTCCGCCTGTCGCGTTTCTATCATGCCGTCAGCCTGTTGTTGACTTCCGGAATTGCCCTCCCGCGCGCCATGAACATGGTCGGCGGGTTGCTCGGCGCGGCTCAACGCACACGGCTGGAACAATGCCGAGTCGCCATCGAACAGGGACGCAGCCTGTCCTCGGCCCTGCTCGATGCCCAATTAGTCACCCCGGTTGCCGAATCGCTCATCAAGGTCGGCGAGCGTTCCGGACAGCTTGCCGGGATGCTCGAACGCACCGCCCGGTTTTCCGACGACGAATTTTCCCGTTGGCTGGAATGGGCATCGAGGTTGATCGAACCGATATTGATGGCCGTTATCGGCATTGTGATCGGCACGGTAGTAGTGTTGATGTACATCCCCATTTTCGACCTCGCCGGGAGCCTGGGGTGAACACACCGCGCACGCCCCCAAATCTCGGTACCGAACTGGTTGAGCAAGCTCGCCAGTTGTGCACACAGCAGAACATCACGCTGGTCGCTGCTCTGCAACAAGTCACGGGATGGTCGCCCCAGGAATTGCTGGAAGTACTGGGGGAAAGTTTTGCCTACCCGGCGTTTTCCATGGGAAGACTCCTCGAATTGCAGCCCTGCTTCGATGTGCTCTCCTACGCTGAATGCGTCACCCGCCGTGCGTTCGTGGCTCGCCACTCGTCCGGGTCGCTCTGGCTTGCACTCTCCGACCCGTTCGATGGCGCAACGGAGGCGTGGGTGCTGCGGCATTGCGCCGCCCAGAACGTTCGGCCGCACATCTGCCTCGTCCATCCGGACGATCTCAAAGCATGGCTCACGCAGCAGGAACTGTTATTGCGCGCAATGGACGGATTCGAAGCTGAACCGGGCTTGCGTGACGACGACTCCACTGTGGTCATCACACTGGCGAGCATCGACAACAATGGGAGTGCCGTCGTCAAACTGGTCAATTCCACGATCTACGACGCCTTGAAACTGCAAGCGAGCGACATCCATCTCGAATGCGACGCGGGCTGTCTGCACGTGATATACCGCATCGACGGCGTACTCGTGCCGATCACCCAGATATCGGGGCAGGACATGTCCGAGCAGGTAATTTCCCGCATCAAGGTCATGGCCGAACTTGACATTGCAGAGCGGCGAATCCCGCAGGACGGGCGCTTCAAGGTACGGGTCAATGAGCGGGAAATAGATTTTCGCGTTTCGGTGATGCCCAACATCTTCGGGGAAGACGCCGTGCTGCGCCTACTCGACCGCCAATCGTTTTCCAAAGAAGATGCCCGTTCGCTCCGACTCGACCATCTCGGGCTGGATGGGTACAGCATTGGCGCTATCCGCCGCCTTGCCGCCAAGCCGCATGGCATGTTGCTCGTGACCGGGCCAACAGGTTCCGGCAAGACCACGACACTGTATGCGGCGATTACCGAAATCCACTCCGGGCGCGACAAGATCGTAACGATTGAAGACCCGGTCGAATACCGCCTGCCGCGCGTATTGCAGATTCCGGTCAATGAAAAGAAGGGGCTGACTTTCGCGCGCGGGCTGCGTTCGATCCTGAGGCACGATCCGGACAAGATCATGGTCGGCGAAATACGCGACGGCGAAACCGCGCAAATCGCCGTACAAGCGGCGCTAACCGGGCATCTTGTCTTCACGACCGTGCACGCCAACAGCGTTTTCGACGTGCTGGGACGTTTTCTCCACATGGGGGTAGATGGCTACAGCTTTGCATCCGCGCTCAACGGCATCGTGGCGCAACGGCTATTGCGCGTGAACTGTACGAGTTGTGCCGCTGAAATCGAGCCGGGGGACGAGGCACTGGAAGCAGCAGGGCTTGCGCGAAGTCAGGTCGGGAATTGGCGGTTCAGAGCCGGACGCGGCTGCGGCCACTGCCGGGGCGTGGGCTTCAAGGGCCGCAAGTCCGTAGCCGAGGTACTCACGCTCGATGACCGGCTACGCGAAATGATCGCCGGGAAAGCGCCGGTTTCAGAACTCAAGGAATACGCTGCACAGGCCGGGTTGCGCCCGTTGCGGGACACGGCAATGCAGCGGGTGGCATGCGGCGAAACTACGCTGGAGGAAGTGATACGTGTGGCAGGTTGACCGCAAGGTTTATACGCTGTTCATCGCCATCGGGGCACAAAGCGTAGATTTCGGCCTGTTGAGCAGGAGAGGGGACTCTTCGCACTGGTCGAAACAATCCTGCCATGTGTTCAACCTGCCGACTAACGCCGATGAAACCGTGTTACTGATGAGCCTCGCCAAACTGGAGCAAAGATTATCCGCTTGTCATGCCCATTGCAGGGTACGCGACGTCCGCGTGTTGATAGCAGACATCTGGTTAGCGCAGGCAAGCCTGCCGTGGTCTGCTGCAATGAAACGAAACGAATCGGCTCGTGAAAATGCCTACAACATAATCGCCTTAGCCGGATTCAGGGGCAACTGGGCAAAGCCCGTGCAGATCGACGACATGCCTTACGGCACTCCCAGGCTGGCCGTGGCGTATCCACAGGCGGTACTTACCGCCCTGAAGAAGCTCGCCACCAGCCTCGGCGCGCGACTGGGTTCCGTGCTGCCATTTTCCGTGGCTGCCTGGGAGACGGCGCTGTCTAAAAACCAGCACCTCCTCAAAGCATTGGCGCTCGTTGACCATGGCTGGCTCGCGCTACTCGTCGCGCTCGAAGCGGGTACGCATTTGAGTGAAATCGTGGCGTGCAGGAGATCAGAACGTGAAAAGTTTCCCCTTCAGGCGATGCAAGCAAACTGGCGACGGGCATGCCTGCGCCAACCGCAGTGGGCAGATGAACGAGTAGGGGTGCTCTCGCTTGCAAAGGCAGAACCAGATGACGTGAAACCGGATTCTTCATTCGACATCCTTCAACTCCAGCATGAGACGAGCAGCACCAACGTTACCCCTGGTCTGTTGCTTGCGAAACAGGCGCAATCCGTCTGCCATGCGCTCGATGCTGTATCCCGGCATCCGCTCCCTTCTCGCGTGCAATACGTAGCTTTGACATGTGGCGCGTTGCTGGTCGTTGCCCTATCGGTGCTCCTGTTCCTGACCGCGCAATCCATCGGCGAATCTGCCGCACGCCTAGAAGAAGTGCGCCCCCCAGCAAAACAGGCTGCATCCGAACCAGCATGGAGCCGCGAAGAATTGTCTAGAGTGCGCGCGGTCAACACGGCAATCCAAGACTTGAACCTGCCCATCGGGGTCATCTTGCGCGCCTTGCAGCCACCACCGGAAATTCGCGTGGCCGTGCTCGAAGTCGATGCCACTCCCGGCGAATCCGCCCATACCGTCAAGGTCACTGCCGAAGCCCCGACTGGAGAGGACATGGCGCAATACATCGGATTCATTTCCGGGCACCGCCCTCTGACCGGCGCTTACCTGACCCGGCACGAAATCATCGAGACGGCAAGCGGGCGCACTTACCGTTTCACGACCGATGTGCAGTGGGCGGATTGAGAAGCCGACATGCCGATAAATACATACCGTCTCTTGAAATGGCCGGAAAGGCTTGCCTGGGAATCATCCCGTACCTTCGGGATTTTCCGGAGGCGCTTTGGCATCATGGGATATCTGATCGTCGCCAGCGCAGCAATCGGCATCACGCTGGTGCAGGCCAATATACAGCAAGCGGAAAAACTGGATACCTTGCAGCGGCAAATCAAGGAATCCCAGGATGCCGCCCTCTATAAAAAACAGAATGGCACGGAAGCCCCTTCCAGCACCAGCGGCAGAGCCCTCCTGCACATGTTCGAGGAAAACCTGCTGCCACACGAGGATATTCCGGCGCTTTTACAGAGTTTGCTCCAGATCGCCGAAGAAGAAGGAATCCTCATTCAACACGGGGATTATCGTCTCGAAGACGATTCACCGGGCAGTTTCATGCGTTACCGGATGAATCTGCCCGTACAGGGCGCTGCGCCAGCCATAGATCGTTTCATTCAACGCACGCTCGCCGCCTGGAAAGCCCTCGCTCTGCACAGTGTCCGTTTCACGCGCTCGGAAATCAGCTCCGACATCATTGAATCGCAGCTTCAGTGGGTGGCGATGGTGCAACTGCCGAAAACACCCTACCGGCCAGTTCACTCCACTTCGGAAAACGCTCGATGAAACGGAACTCAATGCACAAACCCCTTTTTCTCGTACTCATCGCTACCGTAATTGCGGCTTGGTTCACGCCTGACCAGGAATCCGGCAGCATCGAACTGAGCGCGCATGCAAAACACGCGAATACCACGACTCCAACCACCGCGCAGGTCGCCGTCCGTTCTACACAAATGCCTGACAAGCCCGTTACCAACGCAAGCGTATTGCAGATACGCAGGCGCGATGGGCACGAGATGGATCAGGCCAGTTCCGGGCTTTTCACACCAACGAATAGGGAAACCGCGATGTTCCCCCCACCCATCGAAACGGAATCGCTACATGAAATTCTGGAGGCGGAAGCTCAGGCAAGCCCCGCGCCGACGCCTGTGGTACTTGGCCGTTATGAAGACGAGAATCACTCATATGTATTACTTCAATATATGGATGAAAGCCTGGCGGTGTCGGAAGGGGACGTCATCGCCGACACCTTCCGGGTAGAAAAGCTGGAGGGCGACACGCTGACCCTCCTTTACCTGCCGCAGAACACGATGCAAACGCTCGACACGGGGCAACACCAATGAAGCGAGAGCAAATCGTACCGCGCTTTTTGCGGCATTTATCCATCATTATCGCGGCAGTCGTCCTGTCGGCGTGTGCAAGCACACAAGCATACCGCGACGGGCAGGCGCTCATTGCATCCGGCGAAATCGAACGCGGCCTCGCGCATCTGGAAGAGGCAGTGAAAACCGAACCGAACAATGCCGAATACCGGATCGCGCTTGCCACGCATCGCGCATCTGCTATCAACCAGTCTGTGTCCCTGGCCGAACAGGCGTGGCGTGACGGACGGCTTGCCGAGGCCGAAAAAAACTGGCGCTTCGCTCAGTCGCTCGATCCGGAAAATAGCATGGCCCGTCAGGGACTCGACCGGATCGCACTTGAACTGCGCCACCGGCAAATCATTGCCGAAGCGGAAACCCTGTTCAAAAAAGGCGGGGCGTCGAACCAGGAAGAAGCCTTGGCAAAATTGCGCCCTGTCTTGGTGGAAAACCCGTCGAACAAAACCGCGCTCCGTCTGAAAGCGCAAATCGAGGTTGCCCGTGCCGAGTTCGCACGCCCCGGAATGCGGCTCGGAGAACGCTTCCGCAAACCCATCACGCTGAGTTTCAACGACGCGCCGTTACGCGCCGTACTGGAGGCCATCTCCAAGGTCTCCGACCTGAATTTCTTCTATGACAAAGATGTTCCCCCCGATGCCAGAGCCTCCATCTCTGCCAAAAACACGACGGTAGAAGACACTCTGCGCGTCGTTCTCGCCACCAACAAACTCGAACAGAAAGTCCTGAACGAAAATAGCATCCTCATCTATCCGGCAACGCCCGAAAAGATCAGGGACTACCAAACGCTCACGATCCGCAGCTTTTACCTCGTCAATGCCAATGTGCAGGCCGTCGCGAATACCATCAGAGCCATCATCGGCACAAAAAACATCGTCGTAGACGACCGTCTCGGCTTGATTATCATGCGCGACACGCCCGAAGCCATCCGTATGGCCGAGCGCATCGTTGCGCTACAGGATGAGCATGACCCTGAAGTCATGCTCGAAGTCGAAATCCTGGAAGTGAAACGCTCGAAAATGATGGAGCTGGGCATTCAGTGGCCGGGCACCCTGACACTTTCCCCGTTGGATTCGGTCGTAACGCTTGCCGACCTACGCAAACTGAATTCCTCAATGATCGGAACGACCGCATCAACGACCGGCAACCTCACTATCAACGCCAGCAAAGAACGCCAGAACAGCAACATTCTCGCTAACCCGCGCATCCGGGTCCGCAACAAGGAAAAAGCCAGAATCCAGATTGGCGACCGCGTACCGGTCATTACCACCACATCGACCTCCACGGGATTCGTATCGGAGTCGGTCAACTACGTCGATGTTGGCCTCAAACTCGAAGTTGAGCCAAACATTTATCTCGACGAGGAAGTGGCTATCAAGGTTAACCTGGAAGTCTCCAACCTCGTCCGCGAGATCAAGAGCCAGACGACAGGTACTTTGTCCTACCAGATCGGCACACGCAACGCGACCACCGTTTTGCAGCTCAAGGACGGAGAGACGCAAATCCTTGCGGGCCTCATCAGCGACGAAGATCGGGTAACGGCAAACAGGATGCCCTTGCTTGGGGACCTTCCCGTCCTGAACCGCCTCTTCGGCAGCCAAAAAGACGATTCGCAACGTAGCGAGATCCTGCTTTCGATCACGCCCCGCGTACTTCGCACCATACGCCGCCAGGACATCCAGGCTTCCGAATTCGAATCCGGCACAGAAAGCTCCATGGGGGCAGCCTCGCTCCAGTTGCGCGACACGGGCGGAACGCAAACGCCTTCCTCCGCTGCGAAAGAACCGAAAACTCGTGACGCCCCCCCTGCCGCAACACAGCCGGATCCAATTCTGGACAACCAATGACTTACAACCACGGATACGGCTTTACGTTCATTGAATTGACGGTCACGCTGGCAATCATCGCCGTGCTCGCGCTCATTGCGGTCCCGATGGCGCAACTGGAGTTGCAACGCGGCAAAGAGCGAGAATTGCGCGCAGCCCTATTTGAGATCCGCGAAGCAATCGATGCCTGGAAACGCGCCTCGGATCAGGAGCGCATTGCAACAGCGGAAGGGGAATCCGGCTATCCGCCTACACTCGACGCACTTGTCGAAGGGGTCAAGGATCAAACTAACCCTTCTGGCGCGAAACTCCATTTTCTGCGCCGCCTTCCGCGTGACCCCATGTTGCCCCGCAATCAGGCTGATCCAGCCAAACCTTGGGGGCTACGCAGTCATGTGTCGCCTCCGGATGCCCCCGCCGAAGGTGATGATGTATTCGACGTTTATTCCACCTCCAGGCGGATCGGTCTGAACGGTATTCCTTATAACGACTGGTAAGAAACGGTCATGAAAAAATGGTACGCAGGATTCACCCTGATCGAGATGATCGTCGTCCTCAGCATCGTTGCCCTGCTTTTGACGATTGCCTTGCCGCGATACTTCGGCGCGGTTGACAAATCGAAAGATGTCGTATTGCAGGAAAACCTCAAGGTCTTGCGCGCGACACTTGACAAATACCACGCAGACAAAGGGCACTATCCGGGACAGCTTGAAGAATTGGTGGAAGGCAAATATTTACGCGCAATCCCCATTGACCCCATCACCGAATCCGCACAAACCTGGGTATTGATCCATTCGTATGAGGAAGAAGGCATCGTTGATGTGAAAAGCGGTGCGCGCGGACTCATGCAGGATGGGCAAAATTACGATGCGCTGTAATGAGAACGAAAACCAGCAATCAGGGTGGATTCAGCTATATCTGGACATTATTGCTGATTGCCGGATTGAGTATCTCGACGGTGCTATCGGCTGAAATCTCCGCCACCGCTGCGCGGCGCGACAAGGAAAAGGAACTCCTGGCGATTGGCCGACAGTTTCGCACTGCGCTTGCACGCTACCTAGCGTCATCACCCAATGGCAAACAACCCGAATACCCCGAATCGCTTGAACAATTGCTGCGTGACGACCGCCTGCCGGGCATCCGTCGGCACTTGCGTAAGATTTTTATCGACCCGATAACCGACAAGGCGGAATGGGGTGTAATACGCATCAACGGACGTATCGTGGGCATTCATTCACTGTCGGAGCAAACCCCCATCAAACAGGATGGTTTTGAACCGGATTCTGCCCTGTTTCGAGGCAAACAGCATTATAAAGAGTGGGTCTTCACCTACCCGTCAGACGCTCTGATTTTGATTGAGTCCGAAATACCGTTGGGGATAACCCCCTGAGTATCACGCTCTTTTCTGGATGTTTTGTAAGTGAGGTATGATATATCGTTGATAACGTGAAGGCTTCATGGCGGAAATATCCACCACAACGAGACCATCCACGCAATTGTTGAATTCGGGATCAACACCAAAATCCATGAACCACACTCCGCCTGGTTCGCAGAGTTCAGTATATTGCCTGTATAGTGTTGGAATGCTGCAACCCATTTCACTCAAAGTACTTTTTAGGGCATTCAGGGTGACAGGCAAGATACGCACCGATGCCTTGCCATAAGTACTCCAAACCACGCTTGCCCCAGTATTTAGGCTGAATAAAGCTGCGTCCCAATTCAACTCCATGTTTTAGGACTTTATCCATTTCTGTGCCGTAATTGAACAAGCTGTAGCTATATAGCCCTTCCAATCCCTTCTCTTTGACTTGTTCTGCGACAGGGGCAAAACGGTAAGCGCCGATGATTTCCAGCGTCTTTGGTTCCCACAGCAGCAAGTGATAATAATCTCTGTCGTATTTGTCCAAATCGAGACGACGCCCGCTTCCCTCGCCGACCGCACGAAACGCAACCTCGCGCAATCGTCCCAGCTCCAGCAGTATTGGCGAAAGCAAATCGCCCCTAAATGTCTGTTCGATACTTTGCAGACCGTTCAGATGCCCATATTTCTTATCAAATTCGATGAATTCTTTCTCATACAGCAGAATTTTAAGTATGCTTTCAAGCTACCTCTTTCGCCGCCAAAAAAGACTGTCAGCATACTTATTTACAATTTCAGCGACATCTATCATGGCTCGTTCTCCTTGCCATTAACTCTCTGTCGCCAAGCTAGCATTTCAGTATTACAAGTTTGTGTCCTGCTTCCGCTTTCCCACGGACGTGGATGATGCCTGCTGCATTTGCTCGTCAGTGTGGGAGGACACGACTTGCAAGAAAAAACGTGAAGCCAAAATTTTCTACTTTTGACTGGTACTGATTCGGGTACAGCCTCAAATTTCTACAGCCCCGGAAAATGCCGTGAATTCACAAACCGGATTTCTCCGCTGGCGACGCGATGCGCGAAAGGACGGGTGGAGTCGATGCCTTCCTCGTAGCGCAGTTCATCAAAACCGGCGTAGCCGCCCTTTTCCGTGAGTGAGCGGGCGGCGCGCAGGAACGTCTGGCGCGCTTCGCCGTCGCCGCCGGTGGCAAGGCGCTTCATGTTGAGGTCGATGCGGCAATGCCCTGGATCGAGTTCCGTGACCCGGATTTCCCAGGTGGGCGCGAAGGGGTCGTAAATGCTGTAGGCGATGAGAGCGCCCGCGAGATATTCCGGTTTGAGGTAGCCGAGCTGTTGCAGCATCCATAGCCCGCCCACGGCGCCCGCCGTTGGGCCGGGAGACTCCTTGACGGTCTGTTTGACGGAGCCGGCGCTTTCCTTGACGGCATTGCCAAGCCCGCTGCACGCGGCAAGCGCGATGGGCAGCAGGAGCACACTGTATCGAGCGGCGCGGTTCATGGCCTCATGACTCCCTCGGTTTCTCATTGCAGGTAGTTGAAGAGCGATAGCCCGCTGAGACGCATGAAAGACAACTGTGAAGCTTCGAGATGGGTTTGCAGCCGGGTGAGCCTTGAAATGGCTTCGGCGTAGTCGCAGCCTTCCAGGCGGTTGAGGGTATCGGCGTACTGGATGTCCATGTCGGTGTTGATGTTGCTCAACTGTTCGAGTTCGACCAGTTGGGAACCCACTTGGGCGCGCACCCGCAGTTCGGTGTCGAGCGCGTTGTCGATGCTGTTGAGGGCAAAACTGACCCCGCTGATCACCCCGCTCGAACCCGGTTTTTCCAGGGTGTCGATGAAGAGGGCAAGATTGGTGAAGATGTTTTTCGAGGCGACGAACACCTCAAAGGAATCATCGGCAGTCGTGAAGCCGCTAACGTCCACGTCGATACCGTTGAAGCTGAGGGTAGTGGTTCCGCTCGGTGCGGTGAGGACGGGGACGGGCGTGGGGTTGCCCGGCTGGTATTCGATGACGCTGTAGTCCGTGCCGTCAAAATTGATTTCATAGCGATGCCCGGTATCGGCAAGCGCCGGAGGGCTCGAACTGAAGCTGACGGCAATGCTGGCCCCGGCGCTGTTGCCCGTTGCGCCAAAGGTGTTGATCGCCCCATTCATCGTCCGCGTGTTGTCGAATACATCGGAGCCGGGCAGGCTCACCGGCATGAAGCGCGAGGAGGAAACCTGGATGGTCCGCATCCCCTGGTCCCCTTCGTAATGAACGTCTCCGTAAGCGCCCTGGAATGGCTGAACGTCTGCGCGGTAGCCGGAGAACAGGTAGTTGCCGGAAACATCCTGCGTGTTCGAGAGCGCGAGCAGCGAGTCGAACTGGTTACGCATGTCGGTGACGATAAAGCCGAGTTCATTTTGGGTGAGGATGCCGTCGCCTGCGCCCAAGGCGCTTTCTCGCATGTATTGCAGTATCTCGCCCATGCCCATGAGCTTGTTTTCCAACAGCCTGAGATTGTCGGTGGAGGTATCCAGGTTCGTCTTGTATTGCGCGTTGATGACGCGCGACTTGGTGACGTCCAGCGCGCGCGAGGCCGCGATGGGGTCGTCCGCCGGGGTGAGTACACGGCGTCCCGTGGCGACTTCCTGCTGGGCATGAAGAAGGCTCGCCCAGAGTTGCTGGATTGTGCCGACTCCCTTGTCGTAGATCATGTTGGTGCTGACGCGCATGACCGTCTCCTTTGCCTGGCTCAACGCACGATGGAAATGATTTCGTCGAACAGGCGTTGCGCGATGGACATCACCCTGCCGGATGCCTGGTATGCCTGTTGATAACGGATGAGATTGGCGGCTTCTTCATCGAGATTGACGGCAGAAAGTGCGTCACGCGCCTCACATGCCTGCTCATAAAGCGTGGTCTGGGTGAGTTCATTGGTCTGCACTTCGTGAGTCTTGTTGCCGACCTTGTTCACCAGTTGCGAATATGCGCTGTCTATCGTGCCCGTCGGCGCACCTAACCCGTTGTTGAACAGCAGCTTGGCAGTTTGCAGCCCGACGAGCATGTTGGCGTTGCGGTTGTCTGCAATGCCCGCTTCCGTGGGGCGCAGGTTGAAAGTGTCGCCATCCTGGGGCGTACCTGAGAGGGTGAATGAAAACTCAAACCCGCCTGGGCCAGTCACAGTAAATGTCTTGCCCGATGAATTGGCCGCCGGATTGAAAGCCGTCGAAGAAATGGTGAACCCGGCAGCCGGGTTCATTGTCAAGTTCCCGCCGCTGTAGGTCAGTTCCAGATTCCAGATTCCGATCACGCCATCCACGTTGCTCATCACGACGTCCGACAATTTGCCGGTTCCGGCATTGGTGGTCGGCACATCGCCGATGACCGGGCAACCTGCGGTAATCTGGCGCGGGTCGTTGATCGCCAGCGAGATGTCGCGCGCCATGTATCGCGTAGGCTGGATAAGGGCGGTCTGTCCCGCTGTGAGCGCGGAACCGGTGAGATCGATCTGCAAGCCTTCAAAAGTATCCACAGGCGCAGCCAGAGTTTTACTGACCTTGGTACTCAAATTGGTAATAACGTAGTTCGCACCGTCGTACCGCAATTCGTAATCAGCATCGGTCAGAAGGCCAAGGTTCGCGATGTCGTCGGCAAGAGGATCGGTATCGAAATCGAAACTCACTACAGCGGCGTTATTGGGCACAACCCGAGGTTCGGACAGGCTGAAAAAATCCAGCCCCAGCGCCCCGCCCAGATCGACGCCGAGTTTTTGCTGATTATTGAAAGCGGAAGCGATTGACACCGCGATCATCCCAAGCCGGTTTTGCGTGCTATCGAGCGATTCGCGCCTGAATTCGAGCAGCCCTGCGAGTTGTCCGCCGGTAATCAAGCGTTCGGGAATCTCGATGGGTGTCCCGTTGCGCGGGAGGATGGCCACTTCGTAGCGTTGCGGATCGTTTTTGGCCGCTATCGTCCCCAATTTGGTGGCCTGATTGCTCTGCACCAAGCATTGCCCGGAGCCGATCATGACGGTAAGCGTACCGTCGGACTGCTCCTTCGTTGTTACCTGAATCAACTGGTTGAGTTGACTCACCAACTCCCAGCGTTGATCCAACAAATCATTGGCCGGTTTATTGGAACCTGCCGCTTGTGCGATCACGATGCGCTGATTGAGTTCGGCAATGTCATTGGCCAGCGTATTGATCTGATCGACCGTGGCGCGGATGTCGTACTCCACGCCTTCGCGGATTTCGGTCAAGCGGCCATCCAGCGTATGAAAACGCCCCACCAATGCCTGCGCGACAGACAGCAAGGACTGCCGCGTCGCCAGATTCGTCGGATCGGCGGCAACCTCCCGCACCCCGGCAAAAAATGCGTCCATCGCTGGAGAAAGCCCAACGGTGGGGTCGGCGAGCATATTGTCGATCTGCCGGATTTGCACGGCGTAGGCCGCGTATTCGCATCTGCGCGTATCCGTGCTCAGTACCTGGTTTTCAAGAAACTGGTCGTAAGCGCGGGTCACAGCCATCATCCGCGTACCCGTTCCGAAGAAACCCACGCCGGAAAAATACGGCGTTTGGTTGCTTTGGATCACACGCTGGCGGTGAAAACCGGGCGTACTCGCGTTGGCGATATTGTGGCTGGTGGTAATCAGTTGTCCCTGCGCGGCGTTGACACCTGTCAGCCCGATATTGAGCAAGCCTGCCATGATGTTTCCCCGAAAAACGTTCCTGCCCATGTATTGCAAGAACCTTGCCAGGGGAAAAACGGCAAAAATCGCCGCCTGGGAAGAATTTTGAGTTGTCTCACCATAAAACGATGAGAATTATGCCTGACCCCACTCCTTACCCCGGATGAGTGCCCGAAAAGCGAAGGATTCAGGCAACGGCCGGATGACGAAAAACACGCACCCGGGCAGCTATTTTGTCTTTCATTTCGCGTGTTATCACGCGCATGTCGAATTCGTTTTGCAGATTCATCCAGAATCGCGGATCCACGCCAAAGAACAGCCCCAGGCGCAGGGCGGTATCCGGGGTAATAGGCCGTGTGCCATGCACCAGATCACTGATCCGGCTCGGGGAAACGTCAATGTCTGCCGCAAGTTGACGCGCCGTGATACCCATCGGCTTCATGAATTCCTCCAGCAAAATTTCGCCAGGATGAATCTCGTCCAGCAATCTTGTTTTTGTCATTTTCTACTCCTGATGATAATCCACAATCTCAACCTGATACGCACCATCCTTGCGCCAAACAAAGCAGATACGCCACTGGTCGTTGATGCGGATGCTATGTTGCCCCCTGCGGCATCCTTTCAAGGCTTCGAGCCGATTGCCGGGTGGAATCCTCAGGCAAGCCAGATCGGTTGCCGCATGCAATTGCAACAATTTACGCCGCGCTACCCGTTCAATGTTCCTGAATCGAGGCACCGGCAAGCTATAAAAAAGCGACTCGGTATCCAGACAGGCAAACGAGTGAATCACGCTGCATCCATCCTTTTCTGAACAACAAGGCTGTATTGTATTCCGTAACACGGAATCCGTCAAACAGAAATTCTGCTTGCAGCAAAGCGTGTATGGACAAAAAAAGAAATAAGGCAAGGCTTAGAAAATGCACTAAAATCCCGCCGCGATGAATGCCGAACGCCCCACTCCTTCAGCCCCCTACGGCTCGCCGCAAAACCCTTGGCGGCGTCCGGACGGCAGCGTGATTTCCTGTACCGAGAAGCTGAAAGTGATGCAGGAAAACATGGAAGAACTGCGCCAGTACGCACTGGACGCGCTGGAGGACGCTGTGCTGATGGGCTACGACGAAACCCAGGTAAAGGAAGCCTTCCAGGCCGTCATTGCGGCGCTCGATTCCGGCTACGCGCCCGCCGAAGGCCCAGAACCCACGCAGGAAAACCGGGAATAAGGAAGCAATCCGTCCCGACGGCGCATCATTGCGCCTCAGGCTGCGGAACCAGGTCGATCAACATGATTTCCGGCCGGCCGCTCGTGCGTATCCTCGGCCCCCAGGCGCCAACACCGGAAGTCACCCAATAATGCGTCTCGCCACGCCTGTAGTAGCCGTAGGCGTTTTCAAACAGAAACGGCACGATGAAATTGAGCGGGAAAAACTGTCCGTTGTGCGAATGGCCGGATAGTTGCAGGAAAACTCCCGCTTTCTCCGCCCCTTCCAAGTCTGTGGGTTGATGATCGAGCAAAATTTTCAGCGCGCCTCTATCTTTTTCGGGGACGTTCGCGATGACTTTTTGCACGGGTTTTCGCCCCGCAGAACGATCCCTGCGCCCAATGAGCAGTATCTTCTCACCCGGTTTCTCCCCAAGTAACTCCCATTGGTCAATGAGCGGGCGGATACCGATCTGGTTCAACCATTTTTTATTCAGCGCGCCTTTGCCTCCGATATATTCGTGATTCCCCATCACGCCCCAGATGCCGAGCCGAGGCTTGAGCCGTTGCAGCACGGCAGCCTCTGCGGGCACATCGGAAGGGTCGAAATCATGTTCGATAATGTCCCCCAGAAGTACCACGATGTCAGGCGAAAGCGGCTCGATCTGGTCAACGACTCCAGAAAGGAAACCATCCGAAGCAAGACGTCCGAGATGCAGATCGGAGAGCGCGACGATCCGTAGCGGCGCAACGTTCGCGGGCACTGGCAGTTTTGCTTCACGTACCACCGGATACTGCATATTGACCCATCCGGCGAAACACATCACCAGAGCCGCCACGGCAATCCCCGCGCAACTCCGGTGACGCCAGCGCACCCGATCCTCTTTGGCGATAACCAGCCAACGAAAGTACCGGTTGAAGAGACGGAAAATACTAAGCAACACCCACGCCAGCAAGGCGTGAAACATGAACGCGAACCAGAAATGCCCCGCAAACGAAACCGATTTGCCCCAAATAGAATTTCCATTCAGTTCACGTGAAACAGGGAAAGCCAGCGCCAACACAACTGCAAAGAGGCAGAGCCCAACCCGGACTATTCGCGAAACCCCTGGCCCACGCAGGGCGAAGTAAAACCGGACAACAAATCCAATATTGCAAATACCATAAATCAATTTAAAAATGGTGAAGAGAAAAGGAAAAGTAGACATGCGAGCGCTATTCAAGAAGCAAAACCGGCACGATGGTAACTTGCGTCCTTTGTCCGGTCATCAAATAATTTCGATTTTTGCAGCACCTCTCCTCCACCCGCATCCCGTTTTCCCCTCGCCTTGATACTGCGTACTTCCCATTCCTGCAATCCCGTTCGGCCCATCCTCAAAAACGCCTGGCCGGTGCTGGTGGCGCAACTCGTCTCCATCGGCATGATGGTGGCCGATACGGTAATCGTTGGCCGCCATTCCACACAGCATCTGGCCGCTGTTGCGGTCGGCTCCGGGCTTTACGCCACGCTGGCGTTGAGCCTGGGCGGCGTGTTGCAGGCGCTCGCCCCCATCGTCGGCCAGCATTACGGAGCAGGGGAACGGGAACGGATCGGTTCGGACATGCGGCAGGGGCTATGGCTTGCGGGGCTGCTCACCCTGCTGGGCGCGGCGCTGCTTATCAATCCCCGCTGGCTGCTCGCGCCCGCACGGCTCGAACCCGATGTTGAAAACATCGCTGCCAGCTACATGCGCCTGCTCTCCCTGTCTCTGCCCGCCGCGCTTGGTTATCGCGCTTTTCACGCTACGGCGACCGCGTTGGGGCAACCACGCCCGCTGATGCTCATCGCCTTGCTAGAAACCCTCGGCCATATCGTGCTGGCCTGGTGCCTTGTCGGTGGACATCTCCATTTGCCCGCGCTCGGCGCGGTGGGCGCGGGATTATCACAGGTCATCGTCAGTTGGGCGAGCCTTGGGCTGTGCTTCTGGTTGCTGAAGAACGACCCTCGCTTTGCCCCATTTCAGATATTCGCGCACTGGGAAACCCCGCGCTGGCAGGCGCAAAAGGAACTCTTGCGCCTCGGTGTCCCGATTGGCTTTTCGTTTCTGGTGGAAGTCAGCGCCTTTACCCTGATGGCCATCTTCATCGCCCGGTTGGGCGCGGAGACGGTCAGCGGGCATCGCATCGCTGCCAATCTCTCCGCTCTCGTCTACATGTTGCCGCTGTCCCTGGGCATCGCTACCGCCGCCCAGATGGCGCAATCGGTCGGCGCGCGCAACGAGGCGCTTGCGCGCAGCTATGCTTTTGCCGGGCTGAAAATCGCTTGCGCTTTCTCGGTCGTCCTCGCCGCTGCGATGCTATGGCTGCGTACGCCCATCGCCTGGCTCGCCACTGAAGACCCGAAAGTTGTGGAAGTCGCCGCCGCCCTTGCCCTCTACATCGTGCTCTACCAGTTTTTCGATGCCATCCAGACCGTCGCCTGCTTTGCGTTGCGCGCCTACAAGATCAGTTTCGTGCCGCTGCTGATCCACATCGGCTGCTTCTGGGGGCTCGGCCTGGGGCTTGGCTACTGGCTCGCCTTTCTCGCTCCCGAGCCGCAAGGCGCGTCCGGTTTCTGGCAAGCCGCCGTGGTATCAACCATCACAGCCGCCTTCCTCTTCGGCGGGCTGCTCTGGTGGGTGACGAAGCGGCGTGACCACCCCGCTCCTGCGGGGTCCCCCTCCAAAGGAGGGAAACCACCCCACCCCTTCGGGGCACCCCTCCAAGGAGGGCATTGATAACTTTTTATTGTATAATAAGAGGAGGTTAAGTCGAAAGGGAGAGGGAAATGCAATGCCATCACTGCGGGAGCGAGAGTTCCAGGAAGAACGGGAGCTACCAAGGGGTGCAAAGGTACATCTGCAAGGAATGCGGGCGCAGCTTCACAAGCCGGGAGCGCCGGTTTGGCCGCTGCGTGAAAGAGCAAGCCCTGGACATGCACCTGAACAATGTTGGGATACGCAAGATAGCCCGGTTCGTGGGTGCCTCATCGACGGCGGTCATTAAATGGATACGCTCGGCCCGGGAGCAGTTGTCGGAGCAGTTGCGCCAGGCTGGGGAGCAGGTAGCCTGTGAGCTTCCCGATGTCATCGAGATGGACGAGATTTACACTTTCGTCAAAAAAACAGCACCGGGCAGTCATATGGACTGCTTATAGTCGGCGGGAGCGTTGCGTTATTGCCTATACCATCGGAGAAGGGGTTGGTGCCGCAATGAGCCTGTATTGGCAGGTGAAGGCGCAAAGGAAACATGTCAGGGCCATCTGCACGGATGCGAATTCTTGCTACGCTCGGGCATTCTCCCTCTACGGCGTACCGGAGCCCCATTGGGTGGCCAAGGCGCAGACGCACCTGATCGAATCGTTTAATAGCTCGATACGGGACAACTTGGCGCGCTTCAACCGCCGCTCAAAGAGGTTCTCGAAGTCATGGGAGATGTTGCGGGCAACGCTTGATTTGTTTTTTCACGCCAAAAGGCACCAGTTTGGATGCCTTGTGTGACAATAAAAAGTTATCAATGCCTCCAAGGAGGGGAATAAAACCCGCCCTAAATTCCCCTCCTTGGAGGGGTGGCGCGAAGCGACGGGGTAGTTGGAGGGAAACCCCGAAGCGCCAGGGTGGTCGCAACTTCCCCCGGTGGGAGCTATCATTATAAATTCTCCGTCTCCTTTACTGTTTCCGCTTGCCCCAAGGTTCGCTCATCATGATTTTCGACATCGACAACGAAACGCTTCCCCGCGAAGAACTCAAGACCCTGCAATTGCGCCGCCTTCAGGATATGGTGACCCGCTGTTACGAGACGGTGAAGTTTTATCGCGAAGCGATGGACGAACTGGAAGTCAAGCCGCACCACATCCAGACGCTCGCCGATGTCAAACTGCTGCCGTTTACCAAGAAAGAACAACTGCGCGACAACTACCCTTACGGGATGTTCGCCGTGCCCCGCGATCAGGTCATCCGGCTGCATGCCTCTTCCGGCACTTCCGGCAAGCCCATCGTGGTCGGGCATACACGGCGGGATCTCATCAACTGGGGGCAGATGGGGGCGCGCTGCCTTGCCGCCGCAGGCCTCCAGCCGGGCGACCGGCTGCATAACGCCTATGGTTACGGCCTTTTCACCGGCGGACTGGGACTGCACGGCGGGGCCGAAACCCTCGGTATGACGGTCATCCCGATGTCCGGCGGGCAGACACAAAAGCAAGTCATGCTCCTGCAGGACCTCGCCCCGGACGCCATGTGCTGCACCCCTTCCTACGCGCTCAACATCATGGAAGAAGCCGAAAAACTGGGCGTCGACGTCCGAAAGCTGCCATTGCGGGTAGGGCTTTTCGGCGCGGAGCCGTGGAGTGAGGAAGTGCGCTATGAGCTGGAATCGCGTATGGGGATCGACGCGCTCGACATTTACGGGCTCACAGAACTCATGGGGCCGGGGGTCGGCATCGAATGCCTGGCGGCCAAGAAAGGGCTGCACATCTGGGAAGACCACTTCCTCGTCGAATGCGTCGACGTCGATACCGGGGAACCGCTTCCGCCCGGAGAAAAAGGGGAGATCGCCATCACTTCGCTTACCCGCGAAGCCTTCCCGATGCTGCGTTTCCGCTCCCGCGACATTTCGACGCTCGATCCCGCACCCTGCAAATGCGGCCGTACCCATGTTCGCATGAGCCGCATCACGGGCCGCTCCGACGACATGCTCATCATTCGCGGCGTCAATGTCTTCCCCACCCAGGTCGAAGCCATCCTGATGCGTACCGAAACGCTTTCGCCTTTCTACCAGCTTGAAGTTTTCCGCGAAGGCCACCTCGACTCCCTGCGTATCAACGTTGAAGCCAGCCCGCCTCTCTACGCCAAGGGACAAGGTTACATGGATCGCGTCTCCGCCAAGGTGCAAAAAGACATCAAGGATTTCATCGGTATCTCTTGCGAAGTCAAAATCCACCCCACCGGCTCGGTCGAACGCTCGATGGGCAAGGCCGTCAGGGTCATTGATCACCGGAATGAGAAGAAGTGACTGTCGTATATGAGTACTGAGCTTTCCATCGAATTCTTCCCTCCGCAAACCGCCGAAGGCCTTGTCAGGCTAAAAAATGAGCGCGCAGAGCTCGCCGCCCTGAAGCCGGATTTTTTTTCCGTCACTTATGGCGCGGGTGGTTCCACCCGCGAGCGCACATTCACCATCGTGAAAGAGATGATGGCAGAGGGGTTCGACGCCGTGCCGCATTTGTCGTGCGTCGGTTCCACCCGCGCGGGAATCCGGGAGACGCTCGGAGAATTCAAGGCTATCGGCGTCCGGCGCATTGTGGCGCTACGCGGCGATTTGCCCTCGGGCATGGCCGAGGCGGGCGAGTTGCGTTACGCCAACGAACTTGTCGAATTCATCCGCGCGGAAACGGGCGACGCCTTCCAGGTCATTGTCGCGGCCTATCCGGAATGGCATCCCCAAGCAAAAAGCCCAGAGGCCGATTTGCACAACTTCATCCGCAAGGCGAAAGCCGGAGCCAACGCGGCAATTACGCAGTACTTCTACAACGCCGATGCCTACTTCCATTTTGTGGATAAAGTCCGCGACGCAGGGGTAGAGATTCCCATCATCCCCGGCATCATGCCCATCGTGAGTTTCTACAAGCTCGCCCGTTTCTCGGATGCCTGCGGCGCGGACATTCCGCGTTGGATGCGTAGGCAATTCGAGAGCTACGCCGACGATGTCGGGTCCATCCGCGCCTTCGGGCTGGAAACTGTTACCCGGCTTTGCGAACGGCTCCTTCGGGGCGGCGCGCCGGGGCTACATTTCTACAGCATGAACCAGGCTTCGCTCATTCTGGAAATTCAGCAGCGGCTCGGCTTCAAGGCGCAACCAGCCGTACCCGGTCAATAACCGTCGAACACCTTTTGAATTTCCTCCGGCTTGCGCGTCCGGGTCAGCGCCAGTTGCAGGAGCACCCTCGCCTTTTGCGGGTTAAGCGCGCCCGCAGCAACAAAGCCATAACGGTTGTCATCCACTTCCACGTTTCGCAACGTCAACCCGGAGGGGACGCGGGAGGCACGCACTACGGCCACACCCCGGCCAGAAGCGTCGGCCAGCGCGGCAAGCACATCGCGGTGCAGGTTTCCGCTGCCCACGCCAGCGGAAACGATACCCCGATACCCCCCCTCGATCATCGCCTTGACCGGCAGAGCCGTCGCGCCTGCATGCCCATAGACGATGCCAACCGGAGGCAGCGTGTCCAGGCGGGACACATCGAAAACGGGCCGCTTCGGGGAGAGTCCGGTACGATGCCCGAAATAGACCCGTTCGTCGACCAACTGCCCCAATGGGCCGGAATTGGGCGCGGCAAATGCCAACAAGGACGAAGACGAGACCTTGGTGACATCGCGCGCTTCAAACAGGCCACCGTGCATCACGACCAGCACTCCGCGCCCGACGGAACCGGGATTGGCCGCCACGGTCACGGCATCGATCAGGTTGACGGCTCCATCCGCACCCAGCGCGCCCGCAGGCCGTACCGCGCCCACCAGGACAACGGGCTTGGGGTCGCGAACCGTCAGGTCGAGGAAACAGGCCGTCTCCTCCAGCGTATCGGTTCCGTGGGTAATGACGACTCCGCCTACATCCGGATCGGCAAGCAACTCATTGACCCGACGCGCGATCTTAAGCCAGAGGAGTTCATCCATGTCCTGCGAGCCAATGTTCGCCATCTGCTCGCTGCTGTAATCAGCCAAGCCGCGCAAAGCCGGCACAGCGCCCAGCAATGCCTCGACATCGAGTACGCCCGCCCGATAGCGCGGCCCCGTACTCACCTGCCGCCCCGCGATCGTCCCGCCCGTGGCCAGCACATGAACCCTGGGACGCCCGTGTACCTTTTCGCCGGGTTCGATCTTCCCAGCGCCCTCTTCCTTGACGTCTTGCGCCGAGGAAAAGGACATCATTTTTTTCAGTCTGCCAAAAAACGTCATCACAACCTCTGCGCCATGTCCGACTAACCCCCGGAAATAGTACCTGAACCGCACAATGTAGGCATGCCTTTATGTCTGATAAACGCAGGGGAAACCTACACGCAGTATTGCTTTTATGATTCAATGAAAACGCTTGTTAGTCGGCGCAAGGTCTGCTCATCCGAGCTTCACTTCAGGGAAAATATAATGTCGATGGAATGGTGGCACTGGATTGTCGGTGGAATCGTACTGGTCTTGCTGGAACTGGTGATTCCGTCTTTCTTCATCCTCTGGTTCGGCCTGGGGGCGCTCCTCGTCGGCCTGCTGCTGCTCGTTGCGCCGGGATTCCCGCTTGCGGGGCAAATACTGCTCTGGGCCATCGCCTCGGTGATCATGACGGTGCTGTGGTTCCGTGTTTTCAGGCGCATCCGGGATAAAACCCGGATTGGTACTGCCGCAGGGGACATCATCGGCGAAATCGGCTTATTGGTCGCCGACACGGCTCCGTTCAAGCACGGCAAGGTGCGTTTCCAGCGCCCGATTCTCGGCGCGGAAGAATGGCCTTGCATGTCTGACGCCGAAATCCCCATCAACACACGGGTCAAGCTCATTTCCGTCGAAGGCAGTTTCCTCAAGATCACGCGCGCCTGAACACGCACCAGGCGTAATCTCTGTCATTTTTTTGTTTTGCCTACCGGAGTTTTTCTTATGGATATAGGTTTTATCGTTACCGTCGCCATCCTGGCTCTGGCTTTCGTAACCGTCGCTAAAGGGATACGCCTTGTGCCTCAAGGCACGGAATGGATCGTCGAGCGCCTGGGCAAGTATCACAGCACTTTGCTGCCCGGCCTCAATTTCCTGATTCCCTACCTGGACAATGTTTCCTACAAGCTCGTCACCAAGGACATCATCCTCGACGTGCAGCAACAGGAAGTCATTACGCGCGACAACGCCGTCATCTTCATCAATGCCGTTGCCTTCATCAAGATCACCAACCCGGTCAAGGCGGTCTACGGCGTTACCGACTTCTCGGAAGCGATTCGCAACCTCATCATGACGACCCTGCGTTCCATCGCCGGCGAAATGGAACTGGACGAGGCGCTGTCCTCGCGCGACAAGATCAAGGCGCGTTTGCGCGAGAGCATTTCCGATGAAGCGGTCGATTGGGGTTTGACCGTGAAATCGGTGGAAATCCAAGACATCAAACCTTCGCCCTCGATGCAGAAGGCGATGGAAATGCAGGCTGCCGCCGAACGTGAGCGCAAGGCAATGGTCACGCGCGCGGAAGGGCAAAAGCAATCGGCCATTCTCGAAGCCGAGGCCAGGTTTGAAGCTGCGCGCCGCGACGCCAACGCGCAGGTCACGCTGGCCGAGGCATCTGCCGAATCAATCCGGCGCGTCACGGCGGCTCTCGGATCAGAACCGGCTCCCATGCTTTATTTGCTCGGAGAGAAGTACATTTCCTCAGTCCAAAAACTGGCGACATCGGACAATGCCAAGGTAGTGCTGTTGCCTGCCGACATCCAGGAGACGATCGGCGGACTAATTGGTAAGGTCGCCCGTACCGGCATATAGGCTTAAGGGCATCACGACAGCAGGGCGCATTGACCCACGCGCCCTGTTCCGCCGGGAAAGGTACCTGGGTAAAACGCAACCCTTCCGCGAGGAATATGGAGCCGACCATGCAGGACTTCGAGGCGCAAACACGAACCCTTGCCGCCCAGATTGAGCTAGAGCTTGAAGAGGGACATTTGAACTTTCCCACCGCAATGGAAATTTCGTTGCGTATCAAGCAGCTTGCCGATGACCCAAATTCCTCTATCGACGATATCGTCGCCGTAGTACGCACCGAACCAGTATTGAGTGCCAAGGTCATCCGCATGGCCAACGCGATGCTGCTCAACCCCTATGGTGCGCGCATCACCAGCGTCAATAACGCGGTCAAGCGCATTGGCCTGGCAGCGTTGCGATGCCTGGCCTTCGCGGTATCCGCCGAACAACTCACCCAGGATCACCGTTCGCCGCATTTTCGCGCGCTTGCCACCGGCCTCTGGCAACACTCAGCCGACGTCGCGTCCTGGGCCTATGTCTTTGCCCACCATCTACGCACGGTCAACCCCGACACGGCTATGCACACTGGCATGATGGTCGATATCGGCCAATTCTTCCTGCTGGCGCGCGCTGCCGACTATCCCGCCCTGGAAAGCAACATCGGGCGCTTCTCCGAATTCATGGCCGTATGGAAAGACCCGATTTCCCGTTCAGTGCTCGAAGCCTTCGAACTGCCCGACGAGATGGTCGACGCGCTTGACGGCGAAGCCCCCTGCGACGGCTGGCCGCCCCAAACCCTGCGCGGCATCGTGCAAACCGCCATCCTGGCTTCCGACGCGCCCAACCCGTTCGAGCACGGGAAACCTTGCGTGCCGCAAGGCGATAGCGATACCGAATCCGACCGGCAGCAACTTGCCTCCTTGCTCGACGCAACCCGTGCCGGCAAGGACGCCATACTGAACGCGATACACGATTGAGCCGCCCCATTCGGCAAAAAAACCGGCAGCGGCGTTGCCCTGCCGGTTTTTTTGCCCGGAACTTCCCTTCAACATAGAAGTGAGAAGCAGGCAAGAAGCCGGAAAAAGATACGCGCCCTGTGTCAAGCTAATTTGACCGCCGGATGCGCGTTCGGTTATTTTCTCATACTTTAACGGCGATACCTTTTTCGCTGCTTTTTCTCTCACCGCGCCCCGGGTTTTCCACATTTCACGCCATGACAAAACCGGCATCCACCCCAAAGACCTTTGAAGCAGCCGTGTCGGAGTTGGAAGCCATCGTCCGTCAAATGGAAACCGGTTCCCTACCGCTCGAACAGGCACTTGAACAGTACCGGCGCGGCATCATCCTGCTCCGTCACTGCCAGGACAGGCTTGATGCGGCTGAACAGCAAGTCAGGATTCTCGAAGACGACACGCTCGCTCCATTCCAGCCGGACGCCTCCGGTACGAATGACAGCGCCCATCAAGGCGATTCCACACAAGGCTGAAGTGCCATGAAATTTCCCGACTGGTTGACCTACATACAGCAGCGCACCGAAACGGCCCTGCAAGCCGTGTTGCCTGCCGCCAATCTGGCTCCGGACAGGCTGCATGAGGCCATGCGCTACGCCGTCCTCGGCGGCGGCAAACGGGTACGCGCCCTGTTGGTGCATGGCGCGGGCGGGAGTTTTACGCACGCGAGGCCGGAACAGCTCGACCGCGCCGCGTGCGCCGTGGAGTTGATCCACGCTTATTCACTCATCCATGACGACCTGCCGTGCATGGATGACGACAAGCTGCGCCGGGGCAAACCCACCGTTCATGTCGAGTACGACGAGGCTACGGCGCTGCTCGCGGGCGATGCTCTGCAAACCCTGGCCTTCCAGGCGCTGGCCGAATATTCGGTCAGCGCGACCGTTGCCGGGCAGATCGAAACCATCCAGTTGCTGGCTCAGGCAGCCGGTTCTCATGGCATGGCGGGCGGGCAGGCCATCGACATTGCCTCCGCCGGACAGGAACTGACGCGCGAGGAACTCGAATTCATGCACGTTCGCAAGACCGGGGCATTGATCCGCGCTGCCGTCCTGATCGGCTCGCGCGCGGGCGAAGGGGTCAACGACGACCGGCGCCGCCGCCTCGATCTTTACGCCAAACGCGTCGGCCTGTTGTATCAAGTCGTCGACGACATTCTCGACGCGGCTTCAGATACCGCCACTCTGGGCAAAACGGCAGGTAAGGATGCCTCGCGCGGCAAACCAACTTATGTCAGTCTGTTGGGGCTGCCAGAAGCCCGGCGCTTCGCAGAGGAGTTGCTGGCCGAAGCCCATGACGCTCTCGCCCCGTTGGGTGAACGCGCCGACCGTCTGCGCGAATTGGCCGACTTCATCGCGCATCGCGCTTCCTGATCGAACCCTGCTCTCCCAAGATGTCCGATTATCCTTTTCTCGACCGTATCCATTTTCCGGCAGACGTGCGCGCGCTCAACCGCAACGAACTGCCGATACTGGCCGATGAACTCCGACGCTTTCTGATCGAGTCGGTCTCGAAAACCGGCGGGCATCTGTCTTCCAATCTCGGCACGGTTGAACTCACCGTCGCCTTGCACACCGTTTTCAACGCGCCTGAAGATCGCATCGTGTGGGATGTCGGCCACCAGACCTACAGCCACAAGATTCTCACGGGACGGCGCGACGCAATGGCAGGTCTGCGCCATTATGGCGGCATTTCCGGTTTTCCGCGCCGCGCCGAGAGCGAATACGACCCCTTCGGCACGGCACACTCTTCAACCTCAATCTCAGCCGCGCTCGCAATGGCCGTTGCCGCCCGCGACCGTAATGAGGCGCGCGCCTCGATTGCCGTGATCGGCGACGGCGCGATGTCTGCCGGCATGGCGTTCGAGGCACTCAACAACGCCGGCAGCATGAAGGACATCAACCTGCTGGTGATTCTCAACGACAACGAAATGTCGATCTCGCCGCCGGTCGGCGCACTCTCCAATATCCTGGCCCGGCTGATGGCTCCTTATGACACAGCCCGCCGCCTCGGCAAGAAAGTGCTCCGCGCCGCCCCCCCGCCCGTACTCGATCTGGCGCGCAAGGTGGAAGAAGTCGCAAAGGGGATGGTCGCGCCGGATTCGCCCGGTACTTTGTTCGAGGAATTCGGATTTCATTACTATGGCCCCGTAGACGGCCACGACCTCGACGTTCTCGTGCCGACGCTGCAAAACCTACGAAACTTCAAAGGCCCGCAGTTTCTGCATGTCGTCACCCGCAAGGGCCAGGGCTACAAGCTCGCCGAAGCCGACCCCGTCCGTTATCACGGCGTGTCGAAGTTCGATCACCACACGGGACTGCAGGAAGAGAGCGCCGAAGCCAGACCAACTTACACGCAGGTCTTCGGCGATTGGTTGTGCGACGCGGCCGCGCTTGATGCGCGCGTCGTCGGCATCACCCCGGCGATGTGCGAGGGTTCAGGGCTCACCCGTTTCGCCCGTGAATTCCCTGGGCGCTATTACGACGTAGGCATCGCGGAACAGCATGCGCTCACCTTCGCGGCAGGGCTGGCTTGCGAGGGGTACCGCCCGGTGGTAGCCATCTATTCCACCTTCCTGCAACGCGCCTACGACCAACTCATCCACGACATCGCGCTGCAAAACCTGCCCGTGGTGCTGGCCATCGACCGCGCCGGCCTGGCCGGAGCCGACGGCGCAACCCACCACGGCGCTTTCGATCTCTCTTTCCTCGCCTGCGTACCCAACATGCTGGTGATGACGCCCGCCGACGAGAACGAATGCCGCCAGATGCTCCACACCGCGCTGTGCTACGAAGGGCCTTCCGCCGTACGTTACCCGCGTGGAAAGGGGTCAGGCACTATGCCCGAAACCGGCCTGAGTACGCTGCCTATCGGCAAGGGCGAGATTCGCCGGCACGGCAGAAAAACAGCGCTACTCGCCTTCGGCAGCTTGCTCGCGCCCGCCCTGGAAGCGGGCGAGGCGCTCGATGCCACGGTTGCCAACATGCGTTTCGTCAAACCCATTGATGAAACCCTCATCACCCAACTTGCGCGGGAACACGATCTCCTCGTGACGCTCGAAGAAAACGCCGTCATCGGCGGAGCCGGTTCGGAAGTCGCCCGCGTCCTGGACGCCTTGCCCGCACGGCCCAGATTTTTGCGGCTGGGGCTTCCCGACCGGTTCATCGACCACGGCGAACAGCGCCAGTTGCTCGCCGAAGCGGGGCTCGACGCCGCAGGTATCGAGTCCGCCATTCGCTCCACAGAACAAGACAAATAACCACATATGAATCACTGCGCTCCAATCCCTGACGTACAAGGCAGCCTCGATGGCCGACACATCGCCATCGACAAGGTCGGTATCAAAAACATCCGCCATCCAATCCGGATCCGTGATAAATCAGAGGGCATCCAGCACACGATTGCCGTCTTCAACATGTATGTCGGGCTGCCCCACAATTTCAAGGGAACCCACATGTCGCGCTTCGTCGAAATTCTCAACCGCGACGAACGCGAAATTTCCGTGGAATCCTTCGGCCCCATGCTACGCATGATGGTTGAGCGCCTCGAAGCCAAAAGCGGCCATCTGGAGATGAGTTTTCCTTATTTCATCGCCAAGGCCGCCCCAGTTTCCGGCGTACGCAGCCTGATGGACTACGAGGTGAGCTTCATCGGAATCATCGCCGGGGACGGGCGGCACGACTTCACCCTCAAGGTCGTCGTCCCTGTCACGAGTCTGTGCCCGTGCTCGAAGGAGATATCCGCCTACGGCGCGCACAACCAGCGTTCACACGTCACCGTCACCGCCACGCTCAATCAGCACATGTGGATCGAAGAGATCGTTCAGATCGTGGAAGACCTGGCATCCTGCGAAGTCTATGGGCTGCTCAAGCGCCCGGATGAGAAGTTCGTCACCGAACGCGCCTACGACAACCCCAAGTTCGTCGAAGACATGGTGCGCGACGTAGCGGCGGTATTAAATGCCGAACCACGCATCGACGCATACATTGTGGAATCGGAAAACTTCGAGTCGATCCACAACCATTCAGCTTACGCGCTGATTGAACGGGACAAACGCAAGCTTGAGGCACGCCCTGAAGCCTCTATAACAGCGTCTCCTTGGTAATCCCCCGCCGCTTGAGCATTTTCCGGAGTTGCCCCAGTGCCTCGACCTGTATCTGGCGCACCCGCTCGCGGGTAATGCCGAGCTTGATGGATAGTTCTTCGAGGGTCAGGACATCGCTTTCGTCAATGCCATAACGGTGGCGAACGATCAGGCGATGCTTGTCGGTCAGGGTATCGACCCAGCTCCGCAACAAGGCCTCAATTTCGCCGTTCTGTATTTGCTGGTCTGGCGGCTCAATGGTTTCATCGGCAAGCGACTCCCCTACCGACAGAGTAGGGTCGATGTCGAGCGGCGCATCGAGTGAGACGGCACGTTCGTCGAAGACCAGGATGGCGCGCACCTCATCGACGGGCTTGTCGAGGCAGGAAGCAATCTCGGAATCCAGGCAATTTCCCTGAGCGCCGATCCCGATCTGCCGACGGGCGCGTATGATCCGGCTGAGTTCCTTGTTGACATGCACCGGCAAGCGGATCGTGCGCGCCTGGTTCATGATCGCGTGCTCGATGCCCTGCCGTATCCACCAGGTCGCGTAGGTGGAAAAACGGAAACCGCGCTCGGGCTCGAATTTTTCTAGGGCATGGATGAGGCCGAGATTGCCTTCTTCGACCAGATCGAGGAGCGGGATGCCGCGATTGAGGTAACGCTTGGCAATGTTGACCACCAGCCGCAGATTGCACTCGATCATGGTCTGGCGCGCTTCGAAATCGCCCGCGCGCACCCGGCGGGCCAGCGCGGTTTCCTCCTGCGCGCTTAACAGGGGATTGGCAGCGATCTCGCTCAGATAGCGATACGTTGCGTCGCTGAAATGCTCGTCATCCGCAGGGGGGTGTTCCTCATGGAACGCCTCGGCCTCGGGCGGAAGATCCAGTTCTTGACGTTCAGCATTGTCAGGATTATCCGAATCTTCCATGTCCTTTCGTCACAAGCCGGGTAGATATCTCAACGGGTCAACAGGCGTACCCTGTTTTCGCAGTTCAAAATGCAGTTTGGGCCGGTCGGTGTCAGAACTGCCAAGCTCGGCAACTTTCTGTCCCTTAGCCACAGCGTCCCCTTCCTTCACCAGTATGACGCGATTGTGTGCATATGCCGTTAAATATTCGTCGTTATGCTTGATAATGACCATGTTGCCGAGTCCGCGCACGGCGTTGCCCGCATAGACGACCTTACCGCCTGCGGCAGCCAATATGGGGGTACCCGGTGTCCCGGCAATGTCGATACCCCGGTTTCGCAACTTGGCGTCCTCCCCCATGACTTCATCAAACCGGCTGACGATTGTTCCCTTGACCGGCCACATCCAGCTTTCCGAAACGCCAGGTTCTGGGGTGCTGAGTTTCGGGGTATCGGGTTCCGAGGCACTGAATTCCGGGCGCGAGATGGTGGCAGGCGGCACACTATCCACCGCTTGCGGCTGCAAGCGCGCCCAGGCTTCCTCTGACCAGGCTTCCTTGCCGCCGCGCGGTTCGCGTTTGACCTCCGGCGGGCTCACCGCCACATCGAGCGGCGGCGGGGCAAGCGGCTCGACAAGCGTCACCGGCGCGGCGACACGCAGAGTTTGCCCGACTTCGAGCTGTTCCGGCCTGGAAAGATTGTTCCAAGCGATAAGGTCTTGCACTGGAACCCCATACAGCCTTGAGACGGCATACAGGGTTTCCCCCCGACTCACGATATGCTCTCCCGGCTGTGCAATAGGCGAAGCAACGGTAGGCGGCGGCGGGCTGGGCGCCGTCCTCGCCGTCGGGATGGGCCTGGAGTCGCGCACAGGCGCACTGCTTTTTTCGGTGGTACAGCCCGCAGACAACACGAGCACACCCGCCATCACCGGCAAAACCAGCCGTTTCGCAAAAGTCCCCTTGTTCATTCTGTCCCCGTCAGCAATGGCACAAAGCGCACAGCCTCATACCAGTTTTCCTTGAAAACGCTTCCCTGCCGTTCGATCAATAACAGACGCTGGTCAGCGTCCCCCACTGGAATCAGTAACCTGCCTTCCGGCGCAAGCTGAGTTTTCAGCGCAGGCGGCACCTTCAGCCCCCCTGCCGCAACGATAATGGTATCGAAAGGCGCGGCTTCTGGCAGCCCCAGTGTACCATCGGCGCACTTCAACCTCAGATTAGGCAAACGTAATGGCCGCAAGTTCTCCCGCGCGCGGTTGAGCAACATCTTCAGGCGCTCAATTGCAAAGACCTCGCTCGCCAACTGTGAGAGCACGGCTGCCTGATAACCGCAGCCCGCGCCAATTTCCAGTGTACGCCCCAGTTCGCGCCCATCGCACAGAATTTCGATCATGCGCGCGACAACAAAAGGCTGCGAAATCGTCTGCTGCAAACCGATGGGCAGGGCACTGTCATCGTAGGCGCTGAAAGCCAGCCCCTTTTCAACGAACAGATGGCGGGGAACCGCAGCCATCGCGGCCAGCACTCTTTCGTCGCGAATCCCTTGTGCGCGTAAGCGCTCGATCATCCGCGCCCTGGCACGGGTTGCGTCAAGGGCAGGAACACGCGGGGGCGTCATCGGATCATGCTCATTGCGACAGCCAATCGGCAACCGCTCCGGTTTGCGCGATGTGGGTCAGGTCGATCTGGAGCGGCGTCACCGAAATCAGGCCATTGTCCACAGCGTGAAAATCCGTCCCTTCTCCCGCGTCGGCCGCGCGGCCTGCCGCGCCGACCCAATAGACGGTCTCGCCGCGCGGGGTCGTACCACGCACCACCGGCTCCGCCTTGTGGCGCCTCCCCAGGCGCGTCACGCACGGCGCCCCAAGGCGCTCATAAGGCAAATCCGGCACATTGACATTGAGCAGGACGGGTTCCCGGAACGGCTGGCGCAAAAAACGATGGACGAGGTCGACGGCCACCTGAGCCGCCGCTGAAAAATCGCTCGCGTCACGACTGACGAGCGATACCGCGATCGAAGGAACCCCCAGCAGATAACCTTCTGTGGCTGCGGCAACCGTGCCGGAATAAATCGTGTCGTCGCCCATGTTGGCCCCATGATTGACGCCAGAAATCACCATCTCGGGCAACTCTTCAAAGATGCCTGTCACCGCAAGATGCACACAATCGCTCGGTGTGCCGTCAACGTAATAAAACCCGTTGGCCGCGCGCCGCAAGGTCAAGGGACGATCGAGCGTCAGGGAATTGCTCGCCCCGCTGCGATCCCGCTCAGGCGCGACCACCATGACCTCGGCCACGTTGGACAAGGCCTGAGCCAACGTCGCGATCCCTGGAGCAAAATATCCATCATCGTTACTGATCAGAATACGCATTTTGATTCTTGCTCGTGAAAAAGCTGTTAAATTCTGGATTTTTTTATGTTAACACAGCGGGCATGCCGGGATACTTGGACGCGCATGGCAACTCAGAGGCGCCCATCATTCATGGCGCGGAGACTCAACCAGACAAACTCTGCTACGGTTTTCTGAAAAACGGCTCAGAATCGGCATCCAGAACGTCGGACCCCTCTGACATTACATCCTCTTTGCCTGATAGTTCATCTGGGAAAACCGTGCGGATCGGACGAGTGTGTTGCCGAGGCAATTTTGAACGGCTGTTGCTACCGAACCCCTTCAATTCCAGGCTCAAGCGCGGCACGACCATTGCGCCCTGGTTTTTTATCTGTGTCAGCAAAGTATTAGTGCTATCCACCTTTCTACTGCTGCCATTGAGCACGCTTCCCGCGACAATGACATTAGCATCTTTCAGCCTGGCGCAAAGCGCGTCGAGATCGCGTACCCGCGTCTGGTTCTGCCTACAGACGATCAATGCCCCACCCGCCCGCGAGGCAACGGCCACACTCTCAGCATATTTTGCGGAAGGGGGCGTGTCGATGAGGATGACATCGAAACTATTGGACAACTGCGCGATCATCCGATCCAGCAGGGGGCGGGTCAATAATTCCTGGGGATTCGGCGGCACCGGACCGGAAGGAAGAACGGAAAGATCCATCAATGCCGGGACTTTGAATACAACATTGCCGGTAGCGCGCCCCCCCAGGATAGATGAAAGCCCGTTTCGATTGCTGATCCCAAAAAGGCGATGCAGGGCCGGGTCGCGAAGGTCTGTATCGACCACCAAAGTCCTCGCGCCCAGTTGCGAAAACACAACCGCCAAATTGGCAACGAACCAGGAGCGGCCTTCCCCTGTCCCAGGGCTCACGACCGCGAGCGCCCGGCGCCCTTCGCTGCCATTAAACCAGCGTAGCGCCAACTGGCTGCGAACCGCGCGTAACGCTTCCACCTGGGGAGAAAAAGGACTATATGCCGCTACAACGGTTTCCGAGACCTTGCTCTCGCCACGTTGCAGGTAGGGATACCGGAACTGGTGGGACAGGGCGAACTGGACATCGGCTTCCGTCGCAAGGCCGAGCGCAACCGCCGCGTCGCCAAACCGCAATTTCCGCTTTTTTTGTTCCCGGTAAATACGCTCGGCGTCATCGGGAGAAATCCTCCCGACAGAGACCAGTATTTCGCCAATCGACTGGTCGCTCAGATTGGAAAAGCGTGCACCGGCAGCCTCGTCGTCCATCATTTTCCCTTTCAAGCGGCAGCCGGACGGCGGGCGGTGCGGAAGCCGGAACGAGGTTTATCCCATCCTGGGATGACCCCGAGAAGGGGAATATCCATGTTCTGCATAAGGTCTTCGCTCCCCCGCACACGTTGATCGCTCAGTTCAAGCAGCAACGCTACGCCAATACCAAGCAGGATGCCAAGAAATACGGCAATGATGGTGTTAAGTACGACCTTTGGACTGGAGTGATTCAAGGGGGGCGTTGCAGGGGTCAATATTGAAATATTGGTTTGCGTCACCTGGCTCTCAAGGTTCGTCTGCACGAAGCGCTGGGTGACGAGGTCGTAGGCTCTTTGAGCGTTATCGACGTCACGCTGAAGCACCGCGATTTGATCCCGATGTTTCTTGAGTTCGAACACGCGTGCCTCTTGCTTTTCGATTTCCTTTCTCATTTCCTCTAAGCGCATCTTACTGATACGGGAAGTCGTGCCAAGCGACTTTGCTACGCGCTGGATTTCCGCCGCAACGTGCTCACGCTGTTCAGCAATCTTCTCATTCAACTCGCGCATCTGTGGATGGTTCGGGCCAAGCCGTTCAGAGAGTTCGCCACGTTGCGTTTCAAGCTGCGCCAGTCCCGTCTTAAGGCTGGCAACGCCCGGATTGGTTATGACTTCAGGCAGGGATTCGGCGGAACCCACCTGACTTTGGCGCGAAATGCTTTCCGCATCCTGCGCCTGTGCCTGCGTATACTGGGCATTGAGATCCGCTAGGCGGCTACTCTCGACATCGAAGCGGCCATCCCCAGCATGGACGCTGTATTTCTGCTCGTATGCAGATCGCTTGCTTTGGGCGGTTTCAAGCTCATCACGCACATCCTTGGTTTGTTTATCAAACCAGTCCTTATTCTGCCTCGCGGGATCCACCTTGAGTTCGAGGTTAGTGTTTATGTAGGCTTGAGCAAAAGCGTTTGCGACCGCTGCGGAAAATGCCGGATGGGGGGCTTGATAACTGATACTGATGACATTGCTTTCCCGCGTTGTCGAAGGGCGCACATCCAGCCGTTTCTGAAGCAGGTTGGCCAGCCAGATACGGAATCCGCTCTCTCCTCCCTCTCCGCCCGTTACATCACGCCATTCTTCCCGGTACGAAGAAGCCTTGTCCATCCCGGTCGCCTCAATCACACGCAAAGCGACTCGCTCGGAATTGATAATGTCGATCTGAGTTGCGAGATAGCCCTGAAGCGCCTGAGGTGTACCCAGCAAGGGGTCGGTCGTTTTCATATCGACCAGCACCGTAGCGGTGGCGGTATATTGCTTGGGCAACAGCAGGCTGATCACCAGTGTTAAAAGCACCACACCGGCCAGGATGGCGGAAATCACCCACCGGCGGGCTTTCAGAATGAGAAGAAACTGCTGAAACGTCATAAGCAAGCAATCAGAACAGGCTTTCCCTGACGTAGATCACGTCATCGGCCCTCAGGAGGTCATCGAGTCCGGGTTCCACTACCTTGAGCGCGCCATCGGGCATACGCCGGTGGATGCGAAGCCCGCGCGTCGTGCCGCGCGACGTGGTTCCACCGCCGGAAGCCAAACCCTGCATCACGCTCATACCGCGTTCGAGGCGGAAAGCGCCCGGGCGGTTGACCTCTCCGTAGATGTAGAACATCGGCGCGCGATGCACGTAGACGAGATCCCCTGCCGCCATCACGATATCGCTTGACGTCTCGCCGCTGAGAAATAACGAAGGCAGGTCGACTTCGCGCCGCACCTGTTTACCGCTACGAACCCCGATAAAGATGATGGTATCGGCTCCTCCTGCCGAAATGCCCCCGGCAGTAGCAATCATGTCGGTCAGGCGCATGTTCGCGGTCTCAAGCGGGAAACGACCCGGCCTGTTGACCTGCCCGAGCACGGAAACCTGATTACCGCGCATCTGTAGCGGTAACACATTGACCTGCGGCTGGCGCACGAAACCGCCGTCCCGCAGACGGTTAGCAATCTCTGCCTCGGCAGCGGACGTGCTCTTTCCGCCCACGGAAACCGCGCCGAGCAGCGGGAAAGTCAGCGACCCTTTCTCGGATACGCGCGCCTCGGTAGTGAGATCCGGGTTCTGGAACACCGTGATGCGAACTATGTCGCCGGGTCCGAGGACGTATTCACGCTCATCCGCTGCTTGCGCCGCCCCAGCAAAACCCAAGGCAACCAGGACAAGGATGCACAAGGGACGGAAGAATCGGGAGATCATTTGTATTCTGGCCTGTAATGTATTGATGTATCGGTCAGTCATTCAAAATCTGCCGGGATCGCGACACCATGCGGATCACCGGCAGATACCTTAGCACTTTGCCTACCTGCGTTATTTCAGCTTGACAGTACCCTTTTCGATGATCGATTGGACAGAGGCATCTTCGGGCGCAGCGTCAGGCGATACAACCGGGCCTTGTTCCGTGGGAGCAGCAGGTTCAGCAGCAGGTGGCACGAAACCGTCGCTGTAATCGATGGAAGCCGCCTCGCGCAAACGCTTGATCTCGGCCTTGACGCTTTCAGCACGCGCCTGGTTGGTCAGGAAACCTTCGATGACAGGTTTCGCCTTGGTGCGATCAACGGGTTCATCCCGCACACCAACGACGAAAAGAAGAAGCCCCCCAACTGGGGTTCGCACAAAAGCGGCTTGTCCTGCATTCAACTTGGAAAGATTCCTAAGCATTTCAAGCGGAATCTGTTCTGCCGGTTTGACGCCAGCGTTCGCAGCAAACGGAATCTTCTGTTCATTGAACCAGGTCGTGAGCTGTTGCAGGTTGGTACTGGACTGCAAATGTGTACGCACCTCTTCGAGCCGCTCAGGCGCTGCCTGGAAACTGATCTCTTGCAAGCTATAGATGCGGCGCTTGGAAAACAACTCGGGGTTTTCATCGTAGAACTTGGAAATCTGCGCTTCGGTCGGTTTCACCGCTCCGCTTGCAATCTGTTCGCTATAAGCGCGAGCCAGAATCTCACGGCGGGAAAGCTCAATCATCTGCATCACGTTCGGATTGCGGTCGAGTTTATTGCTCTTGGCTTGTTGCAACAGCAATTCCTGATCGATGAGCCGTTCGACAGCCACCGCACGCGCCCTATCGACCTGCTCCGGCGGAATATTGCCGCCGCGCGAAAGCACAGCATTGACCTGATGAACGGAAACCTCCTCCTTGTTGACCTTGACGGCAACCTGTGAGGCGGATTTCTTGTCGGAACCTTCCTTGGCGCTGCAACTGACAAGCATGCCGGACATACACACGGCAGCACAAAGCGACACAGCGACATAACGAGTTGGAGAGGACATAAACATTCCAAAAAAACGGCCTTTAGAAAGGCTCACACAACACACCGCACCGGTATCGAGCCGCCGATACCACCCAAACTGGTATTATGCCATATCATACCGTGATAGAAAATGCCTCTCCCTTAAAAAGTCAGGCCTCCCGACAGCCATACCGTCCGCGCGCCATAGCCATAATCAAAACCACCCTCTTTCGCATCGCGTTTCTGATGCCGATAACCGAGCGCGATATTGGCATAAGAAGTCGGCAGATATTGGAGGTTCACGCCATAAGACGTGGTTTTGGCGCTTTCTGGATTGTTGAGTAACAAAACTTCAGGATCCCTGTCATAGCTGCGATGCCGATACTCGTAACTGGCTCCAAGACGAACCTTACTGGTGACCACCCAGGTCGGCCGGAAAGCCCAGACCTGCGTTACGGCATAGTTTGAGACACTGTCCTCATCAGCGCCAATCTCACGCCGCCAGGACAAATCTATGATCGCCTTCCCGGTCGGCGTCCATTTGAACGCGAGGCTGCCGGTGAACCCCGAAAAATCCCGGTCGGGTGCCAGATCGTACTTGCGTTGCGTATACCCGGCATAACCGCTTACTTGCGTGACGCCAGTCAAGCGCCAGGAACCGGAAAGCCGCACGTCGCGCCGCTCCCAGTCCCGCAATGATGATTCTCCCACAAGAAGTTCTTCTTTCTTTTGCCTGTTCGGATACTGGCCATCCTCAGCGCGCAAGCTCAACACGATACGGTTACCGGTGGAAGGCCGGTAAGTAAAGTTCAGGCTCGCTTCCTGTGCATCATACTTGTCGAGCGGCCTGGCACCGCTGCTATAGTCGTTGCGAACGTCGGAGAAAGCAAACCCCGTGGCCCAGTTCGGATGCCACCAGAAGTCAGCGCTGGCATTGGCACGGCCAATCCGCCGCATGATCCGTTTCTGCTCATTGTAAGTGTTGTCGAAATTGACACGGGACTCATTCCAGCTATACCCGAGAACACCGCTCCAGCGATCTCCAATCCGCCAATCCCAGCGCAGACGCGCATCCGGCGAGGTGTTGTTGAGGTCTGAATGCGTACGGTAGATGATACGATCCACAGCAAGTCCGGCATGAAAAGACTGACGGCTGTATTCCTTGTCGAAATTGACGCCTACCCTGGTCTCGGAAAAGCTGTCACTGCGTTTTCCTTTTGGCACCGACTGTCCCAGACGAAGTTCGTCCGGCAAACGGTACAAGTTGCTGTCATGCCCGAAAGTCTGCGAGACCGAGAAGGTGAACGGACTCTTTGAGTCGTCTTCCTGCGCGACAACCAAACCCGCCTGAAAACCCAGCAATGTAACCAACCCACCTGCCAATACGGCGAACCTGCGTTGCTTGTTGTTCATGAGCCCAACCCCTAACTCAAAGTGTAAAAATTTTTGACATCTGCCCCATCACAAAACCCAGACGGTTTACACGTACACAAAAAATATGCCCCTGAACCTGTATGGCAGTACTCATATGTGAGACAAAATTCACGCTCCGAAAAACATGTAAAAAACCCCGACACTCATCACTTACGCCGCAAAAAAACAGCCTGAACTCCACTATTTAAGCGCCAGACAGGCAACTGTCGCCGAACGGAACCATACACGATTTACGTGGCAATTGCTGCACTAATACTTCATCCCATCAAGGCGGTTTTACCCGTTTACATGCCATGCCAACAAAAAAACGATGAATTATCAAATAAATAACCTCTGAAGCCAGTATCCAGCATCCGTTGTATGCTCGCACAGGGCAATAACTAATGAATTGACAAAAATACAACTAAAACAGGCATTGAACTTGCTTGCCATTTTATCTGCACAATGCTTTTCCACTTCTCTCAAAGGAGATTTTTAATGCAGCTCAAACAAACAGTTATCGCCATCGCGTTGGGACTAGGCTTTTCGGCCTTCGCGCAAGCCGATGTCGTCGACCTTGGCACGTTTACCTTCGCAGAGCCGATCAAAGAATATGCGGCCAACCCCAACCCGGCGGCACTGGGAGAAGTCCTCCCCTTCTCGGACACGTACACCTTCTCCATTGCAAACGACCTCCTGGGCATTGACAACCCAACGATGACCTCATCAGTGATCAACATCGACCTGATGAAGCCCCTTCTCAACATTGAAGACTTTTCTGTCTCCGTGTACAAGGGCTCTGTTGTCGACCCGGCGTTTCTTGTTTTTGACCAGCCAAGCGGCAGATTCGCGCTTGACTGGGCCGATTACACGCTCGTGGTCTCCGGCACCACGACCGGATACCTTGGCGGGATGTACACCCTCAGCCTGTCGGCTGCCCCTGCACTGCCCGCCGTTCCCGAACCCGCCGAATACGCGATGTTGCTCGCGGGCCTGGGTCTCGTCGGAATGGTTGTGCGTCGCCGGAAAATCAACGTAAACTGATCTATTCGCGACGTTCGTAGCCAAAAAATCGGCTGGATGCCTGAGGCGTCCAGCCGATTTTTTTGATCTGGGCACATGTTTAAGCCCGCTACGTCGCCACTCAGATTGTTCACTACTGAATCATGTGAGACAAAACTCACACTTCGAAGAAAAAATGTAAAAAAACTCGACATATATCAGTTGACACAGCAACAACAACCTGAACTCCGCAGCTTGATCGCCAAGCAGGCAGCTATCGCCAAATAAAACCACAAAATACCCAATAAGAATTAAATATGTATAAAATTCGTTAATTATCAAATAAATAGCCGAGAGATAGTATTAAGTGTACGTTGACGCGGGGTGATAAATAATGAATTGACAAAAAAACAACAAAAACGGGCATTAAACTTGCTTACTCTAGTGTGGGTTTTGATAGTGTTCTACCGTTTTTTCGTAGAGGAGTAATTGATGATGCAACTTAAACAGACAGCCGCCGCCGTTGTTCTGGGGCTTTGTTTTGCCGGTTTCGCACAGGCTGACCCTGGTTATGCAGGTGATCTCGGCTTGCTTTCCACCACTGACATTTCAGGTACTTACCAAGGGGATTCCGCCTCTGGCAATTTTGCTTACTGGTATACCTTCACGATAGACGCCAATGTTTTCAGTGCCGACAGCACGGCCAATATCACGTTCCAGAATACAAACCACACTCTGGATTTTGTGACGATCAGCGTGTACGAAGGTTCCCATACGGGCAACAATCAGAACGGTTTGAATTCTTTGGTTTTAGTGGACAGCTTCACGTCAGATTCCGGAAACGACTGGGTGCAAGGAACCTTCACCTTTAATCCGTTGGTGACCGCTTACACGTTCGCGATCACCGGCGTCGCCAATGGTAATGGTGCGTACAATTTCACCCTGTCAGCCGCAGCCGTTCCAGAACCCGCCGAGTACGCGATGCTGCTCGCGGGGCTGGGGCTCGTTGGGATGGTTGTGCGTCGCCGGAAAATCAACGTTAACTGATTTACCGCAACGTTCGTAGTCATGAAATCGACTGGATGCTTTCCGGCATCCAGTCGATTTTTTTATCTGGACACAGGCGTCCGAATCGAAAAACGCCTAGTTTGTTATGTTGTCACTCAAATTACTCACTGCTAAAGCCCCGTTTTGCATACACCATACTATAATGGGTAATGCTTCAACGCGAACACACTATCCGCCCCCTGAAGGGAAATCTGCTCCAACGCACCGGCTTCACGTTAAGCACGGCCATTGAGGCTTTTCTTTACCCCTCTGTCATCGTCCTATGCCTACTGGCGGTTGCCGGTTACTACGATGAAGATATCGGCCCGCCTTACATCATCCTCTGCACCCTGTCGTTCGCCGTAACTTTCCCCGGCGAAGCCTCGTTTCATGAAAGGCCCCATCAGGTACTGCGAAAACTACTGACCAGTTGGTTGCTGTTCCTCTTCATCATGGGAGCCTTTGGTTTCGCCACTGGCTACATCGTCTACTTCTCGGAAAACGTTCTGTTTGCCTGGGTCGTCACCACGCCCATCGTATACGGCCTTGTCTATACTGCCCTGAGAGTCGCGCTTCCACGCGTAATCTCCTCGCCGGGCAACCTACGTACCGCCGTCATTGCCGGGGTTAACGACATTGGTATCTGTCTCGCGCAACAGTTCCGGGACGATCCTTATCTCGGCACACAAGTCCTCGGCTTCTTCGATGACCGCAACCCGGACGACGTTCAATCCGATATTCCCGCTCCACTTAAAGGGCGTCTGCTCGACCTGTCGGAATACGTCAAGCAGAATCATGTCGAAGCCATCTACCTGGCTTTGCCCATGGCAGCCCAACCTCATATCCTCAGCCTACTCGATAGCCTCAAGGACACGACTGCCTCGATTTATTTTGTCCCGGACATTTTCATCACTGATCTCATCCAAGGGCGATTCGACAGCGTAGGGAACATGCCGGTCGTCGCGGTTTGCGAAACCCCTTTTACTGGCTTCAACGGTCTCGCCAAACGCGTTTCAGATGTCGCGCTTTCAACTCTTATCCTGCTGCTGCTGCTTCCGATCATGCTGCTGCTGGCCTTCGGTGTGAAACTGTCCTCTCCAGGGCCGGTCATCTTCAAGCAAAGACGTTACGGTCTCGACGGCAAAGAGATACTTGTCTACAAATTCCGTTCGATGACGACTTGCGACAATGGAGAGATCGTCAAACAGGCCACGAAGGACGACGCGCGCATCACACGGTTCGGCGCATTCATTCGCAGGACTTCGCTCGATGAACTGCCGCAGTTCGTCAACGTGCTCCAGGGCCGGATGAGCATCGTCGGCCCGCGCCCGCACGCGGTCTCGCACAACGAGACCTACCGGAAAACGATCAAGGGCTACATGATCCGCCACAAGGTCAAACCGGGCATTACCGGATGGGCACAGGTCAATGGCTATCGGGGCGAGACGGAAACGATCGACAAAATGGAAAAGCGCATCGAGTACGACCTCGAATACCTTCGCAACTGGTCGTTGAGCCTGGACTTCTGGATCGTCATCAAAACCGCGCTGATCGTCGTGAAAGATCGGAACGCCTACTGATCCGCACATCCTGTCCTATCTCCACCCTTATCATGACGGGGGGAGAAGCTAGGAGAGGGTGCGTTTTCTCAAGCGGCAGCCAGTATCCGCTCAAGCGCAAAAAGCACAAATATGACAAAGGCCGCAGCCACACCCACGCGAAAAAGATTCCAGGCCCACGCTCTGTAACGGGAGTCCCCGGTCAGCATCCACAGGATCAGCGAAGCGCCGGTTCCCAAGCACAATAACAAGCCCACGATCCGCGCAAGCTGCATTTGCAAAAACCGCCCTAAAACACCAACGCCGGGTCGGCAAGTTGATGAACAACCGCAGCAGGCGCGGGTACAGTGTCGTCAAAAGTGACGATTTCCCAAGCCGAAGCGTCTTCGAGCAACACCCGCAACAAACGGTTGTTGAGCGCATGGCCTGCCTTGTGGGCCGTATAGGCCGCCAACAGCGGATAGCCACAGATATAGAGGTCGCCGATGGCGTCAAGCACCTTGTGCTTGACGAATTCATCGGCATAGCGCAGGCCCTCGGTGTTGAGCACACGATACTCGTCCATGACAATCGCGTTTTCCAGGCTCCCCCCCAGGGCAAGCCCATTGGCCTGCATGAATTCCACGTCCTGCATGAAACCAAAAGTGCGCGCGCGCGAAACATCGCGCACATAGGAGTGCCTGGCAAAGTCGACTTCCACTTCGGTGGATGTCGAGTCGATCGCCGGATGATCGAAGACGATGGAAAACTTCAGGCGGAAGCCGTCGTAAGGCGATAGCCGCACGAGTTTGTCGTCTTCACGATATTCGACGGATTTCCTGACCCGCAGGAATTTCTTGGGAGCCGGCTGCTCCTCGATGCCTCCCGACTGGAGCAGAAAGACAAAAGGCCCGGCACTACCATCCAGGATCGGTATCTCGGGCGCGTCGACGTCGATATGGAGATTGTCGATGCCAAGCCCGGCCAACGCCGACATCAGGTGTTCGACCGTGCCGACCTTGCAGCCGCCCTTTTCCAGCCCGGAACACATCCGGGTATCGCAGACTGCGTAAGGGTCAACGGGCAGATCAATAGGCGGCAGGACATCAACGCGGTGAAAAACGATGCCGGTATTCACTCCCGCAGGGCGCAGGACGAGGTTGACCTTGCGCCCGCCATGTAAGCCCACGCCCGTCGCGGTAACAACTGATTTGAGGGTACGCTGCCTGATCACGTTTTCTGTTTCTTTCCGTAAAGCTTTACGAGCTTATCACGTAGCAGCCCGGCAAAGTATCCCTCAAGGACGCCTGCCGCCACCCCGGCGGAAAGGCCCAAGGGGGGTGAGCCTTTCTGCTTGCGCCGGGATGGCGGCCACGCGTTTCCAGGAAGCCGATAGGCCGACGCTCAGTCGGCCTGGCGGCGCAGGAAGGCGGGGATGTCGTAAGTCGTACCCGTGCCGACACTGCTGCCGCCGGAACGCACAGCACTGCTTATCGTCGGTTCGGCACGAGCGCGGCGATGATTATTGCGGATGACCGCCGGTGTGGCGATATTGTTGCCATCATCATAACCATCATTTGCGCCGACATAAATCGGACCGTGCGTACCCGTGCCGCGCACGACGCGTATCGTCGGCTGCTGTTCCTGGCGCGTTCGCGGAGAACCCAAGCCTGTAGCCACCACGGTGACACGCAAGCGGTCTTCCATGTTGTCGTCGAACACGGTTCCGTACTTGACGAAGGCCTCCTGTGCGGCAAACGCCTGTACGGTATGCACGGCTTCCTTCACTTCGGCCAGCTTCAGCGACCCCTTGGCGGCAGTGATGTTGATGAGCACACAGCGCGCACCCGACAATTCAGTGCCTTCGAGCAGCGGGCTGCCCACAGCCTGTTCGGCGGCAATCCGCGCACGATCCAGTCCGGCAGCTTCCGCCGAGCCCATCATGGCGCGGCCCATCTCGCCCATTGCCGTGCGTACATCCTGGAAGTCGACATTGACCAAACCCGGCGCATTGATGATTTCGGAAATGCCCCCGACGGCCTTGCAAAGCACATTGTCCGAGGCACGGAAGCATTCATCGAAGGTGGCTTCGTCGCCGTAGACTTCGAGCAATTTGTCGTTGAGCACAACGATGAGCGAATCGACGTAACGGCTCAACTCCTCGATGCCGCTCTCGGCAACCCGCAAGCGGTTCTCGAAATCGAAAGGCTTGGTCACAACCGCCACGCAAAGGATGCCCAGTTCTTTAGCAATTTCGGCTACCACGGGCGCGGCGCCGGTTCCGGTTCCACCGCCCATGCCTCCGGTAATGAAGACCATGTGGGCATCAGCCAACGCGGCGGCAATGGCGTCATGCGACTCCTGCGCGGCAGCACGGCCTGCTTCCGGCTTGGAGCCCGCGCCCAGCCCGGTCGTGCCGAGTTGAATCCTGACCGGCGCAAGGCAGCGCGTCAGCGCCTGCGCGTCGGTGTTGGCAGCGATGAAATCGACGCCCTGTACCCCTTCACGCACCATGTGGTCGACGGCATTGCCGCCCGCTCCCCCTACACCGATCACCTTGATGATGGTTCTGCCACTCGGTGAGCGTTGCTCTTTTTCAATGATTTCAAACATTTGCCTCAGCTCCTGGAAAGAAGGTCAAACCTTGGGGAAATCCCCCCGGCTGTTGCCCCGCTGCAACAGCATTGATGTAAAGTGCGGTATTACAGCACAAACGTCATGTTCCGTTTTCGCAATTTTTATTCCCCCGTCGTTACGCCATTTCCGGTCAGAAGGGGTTCCCCACCAACCGGAAAGACTCTCAGAAATTGCGCCCGAACCAGTCCCTCAGACGCCCCCAAACCTGTTTCACCCCGCCGGTATCGCGAGCCTGAATACCGCGCCGCCGTTGCGCCGCGCCCTCAATCACCAGCCCCATTGCCGCCGCGTACTGCGGATAGCGGATCACGTCGGCCAGCGCGCCCTCGTAGAGCGGCGACCCTACCCGCACTGGCATATGGAAAACATCCTCGCCCAATTCAGCCATGCCCGGCATCAACGCTGCGCCTCCGGTCAGAACGATGCCCGAGGACAGCAGTTCCTCGTATCCGCTTCGGCGCAGTTCGGCCACCACGAGATCGAAAATTTCCGATACGCGCGGCTCGATCACATCGGCCAGCGTCTGGCGTGTCAGCAACCTCGATGGACGATCCCCCACGCCGGGCACCTCGATCATCTCTTCGGGATCCACCAATGAGTGCATCGCTACGCCGCAACGGGTCTTGAGTTCTTCGGCCTCGGCAGTTGGAGTACGCAGGGTCATGGCGATGTCGTTCGTCACCAGATCGCCTGCGACCGGAATGACTGCGGTGTGGCGGATCGCGCCCTGGGTAAACACAGCCAGGTCAGCCGTGCCGCCACCGATGTCGACCATGCACACGCCCAGTTTCTTTTCGTCCTCGGTGAGCGCCGCATAGCTGGAAGCCAAGGGTTGCAGGATCAAATCCATGACTTCAAGCCCGCAACGGCGTACGCACTTGACCACGTTCTGCGCCGCCGACACCGCGCCGGTGACGATGTGCACCTTTACTTCGAGCTTAACGCCGCTCATGCCGATAGGCTCGCTGACCCCGCCCTGCCCATCAATGATGAATTCCTGGGTGAGGATGTGCAGAACTTGCTGTTCAGCCGGAATCGGCATTGCGCGCGCAACCTCGATGACGCGCTCGACATCGAACTGCGAAACTTCCTTGTCCTTGATCGCTACCATGCCATTAGAGTTGAAACTCTTGATGTGGCTGCCCGCGATACCCGTATAGATGTCGTGAATCTTGCAGTCAGCCATCAGTTCGACTTCCTGGATCACGCGCGAGATCGCATCGACCGTGGCTTCGATGTTGACCACCACACCGCGCTTCAGACCACTGGTCGGCTGTGTACCCAGGCCAACGATGGACAAGCGGCCATCCGGCCTCACTTCAGCCACCATGCAGGTAACTTTCGTGGTACCGATGTCGAGGCCAACGATCAAATCTTTGTATTCCTTACTCATTTTCCTTGCTCATTTTCTGTCGATCTGTTTATTCTCGCGCCACTCACTGCGACACCGTGCCGTGATTGACCGGAGTAAGCGCGAAACCATTTGGGTAACGCAGGTCGGCTCGAGCAACCTGCACCCCGAGGCTGTCCTGCAAATGCGGCAAAGCCGCAACAAAATCCTCCAGCCGCGCCTCGACCAACGAACGTTCCTGTTCGCGGTCGAGCACGATGGATAAACCATTGTCCAGCCACAGACGCCATGTGCCGCGCGCCGACAAATCCATGCGTACGAGCTTCGCCCGCAGCGGCTGCAATATCCTCGAATACGTCTCGTAATACTTGAGCATCACGGCAGCCGAGTCCTGCGGGCCGGAGAATTCGGGCATACCGACATTACTCGAAGCGGCGAATACCTCGCCCTGGCGGTTGATTAGCCGTACATCTCCATCGCCGATGTTCTTCCAGTAGGCAACTGCCTCATGCTCTTCAAGGCTCAACCCAAGACCATCCGGCCAGAGGCGGCGCACCCCGGCGCGCCGTACCCAGGGCAGTGTCTCGAAGGCCATACGAACCTCTTCGAGCCTGACGGTAAAGAAATTGCCCCGGATCGCGGTACGGGCAGCGTGTTCAAGTTGTGCCTGGGTCACCTGCGAGGGTGGGGCGCTCAACACCAACTTGTGCAGAGGAAAAATCGGCTTGGAAGACGTCCAGGCCACCAGCGCCCAACCCAACCCGGTCATGGCAAAAAACAACAGCGCGCCCGAGATCAGGTTGAGCAACTGCGGGCGGTGCCACAGCCCGCCACGTTTCCCCGCGCGGGATGAAGCCGCGCGCGTGGCGGTGTCGGATGAAGATTTGCGCCGTTTACCCACAGCGTGCCCCCGCAAGAATCTTCATGCACAACGCCTCGAACGACAGACCGGTCTGACGCGCCGACATCGGCACCAGCGAATGCGAGGTCATCCCCGGCGAGGTGTTGATTTCCAGGAAGTAATGCCGTCCGGCCTCATCCATCAGAAAATCCACCCGGCCCCATCCCGTCGCGCCTACGGCGTCGAATGCCTTTTTTGCGCCCGCCTGAATTGCGGCGGCCTTTTCAGGCGGCAGGTCGGCGGGGCAAATGTAGCGGGTGTCGTCGCGCAGGTACTTGGCCTCGTAGTCGTAAAACGCCGTCGCCGGTTCGATCTTGACGATGGGCAAAGCCTCGTCCCCAAGGATGGCAACCGTGTATTCCCCCCCCATGACGCCTTTTTCCGCCATGATCAAATCGCCGTGCTGGCGAGCGGATTCGTAGGCGGATTTCAACTTGCCGCGCTCTGTCACCATGAAAACGCCGATGGAAGAACCCTCACGCGAGGGTTTGACGAATAGCGGCAGGCCGAGGCGTTCTTCCACGGCATCGAATTTTGAATCATCGTCAAGCATTGCGTATTCCGGCACAGGCAGCCCCACCGCTTGCCAGAGGAGCTTGGTGCGGAACTTGTCCATGCCGATGCCCGAGGCCATCACGCCGGGGCCGGTATAGGGAATCCCCATGATCTCCAGCGCCCCCTGGATCGCGCCGTTTTCGCCGTAACCGCCATGCAGGGCGATGAATACGCGCTGGAAAGCCCTGAGCGCATCCAGCGGTTCAGAGGCCGGATCAAAGGCATGCGCGTCGACCCCCTGGCTCTTCAAAGCGGCCAGTACGCCATTACCGCTGATCAGGGACACCTCGCGTTCGCCGGAAGCGCCACCCATCAACACCGCGACCTTGCCGAAATCCTGTTCCATGTCACTCATCCGCCCGAAATTGAACGATTCTCTGGGGAACCCCACCGATGGAACCCGCGCCCATCGTGATGACCACATCGCCGTCACGCGCGGCTTCCAGAACGCGCAAGGGCATATCGGCGATGTCCTCGACAAATACCGGCTCCACCTTGCCAGCAACCCTGATCGCTCGCGCCAGCGCGTGGGCGTCGGCAGCAACGATGGGCGCTTCCCCCGCCGCGTAAACGTCAGCCAGCAAAAGCACATCGACGCCGGAGAGCACTTTGACAAAGCCCTCGAAACAATCGCGCATACGTGTGTAACGATGCGGCTGGAAGGCCAGTACCAGCCGGCGGCCAGGAAACGCGCCTCGCGTAGCGGCAAGCGTAGCCGCCATTTCCACCGGGTGATGGCCGTAGTCGTCGACGAGGGTAAAGCTGCCGCCCTGGCGCAAGGCAATTTCGCCATACCGCTGGAAGCGCCGCCCCACGCCCTTGAATTCCGCCAGCGCCTTAACGACAGCTTCGTCCGGCGCTTGCACTTCGGCCGCCACGCCAATGGCGGCAAGCGCGTTCAGGACGTTGTGCACCCCCGGCGTGTTGAGTGCGACGGGCAGGCGCGCATTCCTGGCATCACGCCGGATCACATCGAAAAGCATGCGCCCGCCTTCGGCACGGATGTTTTCAGCGTATATATCGGAATCCTTCGATAAGCCGTAGCGCACCACCTGCTTTGAGACATGCGGCAAAATTTCTCGCACATGCGGGTCGTCCTGGCAGAGCACCGCCACGCCGTAGAACGGCAAGCGGTTCAAAAATTCCACGAACGCCTGTTTCAGCCGATTGAGGTCGTGCCCGTAGGTTTCCATGTGGTCGGCGTCGATATTGGTGACGACCGAAACCACTGGGGTGAGATATAAAAACGAGGCATCCGATTCGTCCGCTTCCGCAACCAGGAAATCGCCCGTACCCAAGCGGGCATTCGCGCCCATCGCGTTGAGCCGCCCACCGATCACAAAGGTGGGATCGAGGCCGGCTTCGCCAAGGATGCTGGCCACCAGGCTCGTCGTCGTCGTCTTTCCGTGCGTACCGGCTATGGCAATACCCTGCTTCAGGCGCATCAGTTCGGCAAGCATCTGCGCGCGCGGAACCACGGGAATACCGGCCAGGTGCGCGGCCCGCACTTCCGGATTGTCGTCTTTGACCGCAGTAGACGCCACGACCGCATGCGCCCCTATGATGTTCTCCGCCGCATGCCCGACGGCGATACGAATGCCCTGCCTCATCAGGCGTTCGGTCACGGAGGAAGCCGTGAGATCGGAGCCGGAAACCTGATAGCCGAGATTGGCAAGCACTTCGGCGATGCCGCTCATGCCTGAGCCGCCGATGCCTACGAAATGGATGTTGCTGACCTTGTGCTTCACGCTTTCACCCGCTCAGTCAGTTCTTCGCACACATCCGCTACATCCACAGCGGCAAGCGGCCTTGCCAGCGCACGGGCGTTTTCCGCCATGCACAATAACTGCCCGCGCTCGATATCCGAGAGCAATTCCGCCAGCTTCTCAGGCCCCAGGGATGACTGCGGCATAAACCAAGCAGCCTCCCGCGAGGAGAGGAACTGCGCGTTGGTCGTCTGATGATCGTCTACCGCGTAAGGGAAAGGCACCAACACACTGGCAGCCCCTGCCGCCGTCAACTCGGAGATGGTGAGCGCCCCCGCCCGACAGAGCACGAGATCGGCCTCAGCATAGGCGGTAGCCATATCATTGATGAAGGGGCGCAAATCGCCCTCGACCCCGGCTGCTGCATAAGCCGCCCGCAGCCCCTCGATCTGTTTCTCACCCGCCTGATGCACAACCATAGGTCGACGTCCAACCGGAATCATCGCCAGCGCGCGGGGAACTACGTCGTTGAGCACTGCTGCGCCCAGGCTGCCGCCCACCACCAGCAGACGCAACGGACCATCGCGCCCTTCAAAGCGCATCGAGGGCGGCGCGACGGCGACAATCTCGTCACGCACCGGGTTGCCCACCCAGCGCGCACCCGGCAACACCCCCGGAAAACCCGAAAGCACACAGGTAGCAAAGCGCCCCAATGTCTTGTTGGCAAGCCCGGCGATGGAATTCTGCTCGTGCAGCACGAGCGGGCGCCCTGTCAGTACCGTCATAAACCCGGCGGGGAAAGTGATATAGCCGCCCAAGCCGACTACCACATCCGGACGCACACGGGACAATATCCTCCACGCCTGCCAGCCCCCCCGCAACAGATTGAACGGCAGCATCAGTTTGCGTAACAGGCCCTTGCCGCGCAACGCACCAAAACGCAGCCATTCCATCCGGTAGCCGCACGGCGGAACGATACGCGCTTCCATGCCGTCGGGGTTACCAAGCCAAGCCACGTTCCAGCCTCGCCCACGCAGGCATTCGGCAACAGCAATCCCTGGGAAGATGTGCCCGCCGGTTCCTCCGGCCATCACCAGCACCGTCTTCATGCGTTGCCCCCCCGTTTCAATTCCCTCGTCTCCCAATCGACACGCAGCAGGATGCCGAGCGCCAGGCAGTTGGCAAGCAGGCCGGAGCCTCCATAGCTCATCAATGGCAGGGTCAATCCCTTGGTCGGCAGCAGCCCCATGTTCACGCCCATATTGATGAACGCCTGTACACCAATCCACAAACCGATTGCCTGAGCCACCAAGCCGGAGAAATAGCGTTCGAGCCGGATCGCCTCGCGTCCAATGACGAAAGCCCTCTGTACCAGCAACGCAAAAAGCCCAACTACGACAAGCACCCCGACAAATCCCAGTTCCTCGGCAATCACCGCAAGCAGAAAATCAGTATGCGATTCGGGCAGATAAAAGAGTTTCTCGATACTGCCGCCCAGTCCCACGCCAAACCATTCGCCCCGCCCGAAAGCGATCAGCGCATGCGTAAGCTGATAACCGTCCCCGAAGGGGTCGGCCCAGGGGTCCATGAAACCGAAAATGCGCGCGCGCATATAGGGCTGAATCCAGACCAGGAGGATGAAACCGACCAGCGCCGCCAATCCCAGCAGCAGAAAAACGCGGATACCCACGCCGCCAAGGAACAACACGCCGAACGCGATAGTGGCCACGACCACGAACGCGCCGAAATCCGGCTCGAACAGCAACAGGCAACCGACAAAGAGAATCACCGCCATCATCGGCATGAAGCCCTGTTTGAAACTGCTCATGACATCGAGCTTGCGTACCGTGTAATCGGCGGCGTAGATCGCTACGAAGAGTTTCATCAACTCGGAAGGCTGAAAATATACCGAACCCATCGGCAGCCAGCGCCGCGCGCCGCCAACCTTGTGACCAATGCCCGGAACCAGCGTGATCACCAGCAAAACGACACCGATCAGGAAAAGCCAGGGAGCCATGCGCTGCCACAGCCCCATCGGGACGCGGAATACGAGCACCCCTGCCGCCAGCCCCACGCCGAGGAAAAGCAAGTGCCGGATCAGGAAATAATCCGCCTGATAGCCGGTATAGGCGCTGCCTTCGGCAGTGGTAATCGAAGCCGAATACACCATCACCAGCCCAAGCGTAAGCAGGATAGCCGCAGGCCAGGCCAGCACCGGGTCAATTTCACTCACCGGCGCACGAGGCTTCATCAGGCGTCCGACCGTGCGCGCAGCAATGTCGTCGCCCCGACCGGCACCCTTACCGAAAAAGCCTCTTGTCAGGGCACCGGCGAGCCTCATTGCGCGCCTCCCGGCAAAGCCCGCACGGTTTCGATGAACACTTCGGCGCGGTGCGCGTAGTTTCTGAACATATCCCAACTCGCACAGGCGGGCGAAAGCAACACGCAATCCCCGGCCTGTGCCTGACCCGCGAGCCAGCGCACGGCTTCTTCCAGGCGGGTGAAGGACTCCACAGGCAAACCGCAGCCCGCGATGGCCTCCCCGATGAGCGAACCATCCCGGCCAATCAGCGCCACAGCACAGCCATGGAGCTTCAGTGCGTCCTTCAGCGGCGCGAAATCCTGTCCCTTGCCATCCCCGCCGAGCACGATGGCGACAGGCCGCCCCATGCCCTCAATGGCGGCAAGCGTCGCCCCAACGTTGGTTCCCTTGGAATCGTCGACGTAGAGCACCCCGCCGATTTCCGCGACGGGTTCGACCCGGTGCGGCAAGCCCTTGAACGTCCTGAGCGCGGGCAGCGCCTTCCCGGCATCCACACCGATGGCGCGGCACAAAGCCAGCGCGGCCATGACATTGGCGGCATTATGCAGCCCCTTGACAGGCAACTCGTCGAGGCTGACCAACCGCTCCTGGCCGAAACAGACGGCCTCGCGCTCAATTCCGTAATGACCGGCGCGCGGCGCGGGATCGAGGCCAAACGTCACGATACCGGGACCACATCCCCCAAACTCCAAGCTGCGTTCATCGTCGCGATTGAGTACCCGCAAAGTTGCCGGGTTCTGGAAAATACGCGCCTTGGCCTGGGCATAGGCGCTGATGGAATCGTAGCGGTCGAGATGATCTTCGCTGACGTTCAATACCGTCGCGACATGCGCCGCCAGGCGATGCGTAATTTCCAACTGGAAACTGGACAATTCCAGCACCCAGGCTTGCGGCAGATGCCCCGCGTCCAGCGCTGCCGTCAGCGCGTCGAGCAACGAGGGTGAAATGTTGCCGCAGGCAACCGCCTCCACCCCCGCGCCATTCAACAGGTGCGCGGTCAGTGCGGTGGTCGTGGTCTTGCCGTTCGAGCCGGTCACTGCCAGCACCTTCGACTCCGGCGCAAACACCCTGATTGCGTCGGCAAACAAATCCACTTCGGAGACGATCGGCGTTTTCCCGGCAGCAGCAATCTCCGGCGTGTTCCTGGGCACACCGGGAGAGAGCGCGATGGCATCAATCCCCTCGAACGTCTCCGGCCTGAACGGCCCCGCGATAAGCTCGATGTCCGGCGCAAACGCTGTCAATGCCGCGCGGTTTGGCGGATTCTCGCGGCTGTCGGCAACGCGCACGACAGATCCCTGGCCGTACAGCCATTTCGCCATCGCCAGCCCGGATTCACCCAGACCCACCACGAGGAAGCGTTTGCCCGCCAGTTCCATCTCCTTGCCTATCTCAGCTTCAAGGTCGACAGACCAAAAAGCACCAACATGAGAGTGATGATCCAGAAGCGCACCACCACCTGCGTTTCCTTCCAGCCGCTTTGCTCAAAATGGTGATGCAGCGGAGCCATGAGCAGGATGCGCCGCCCTTGCCCGTATCTTTTCTTGGTGTACTTGAACCAGGAAACCTGCACCATGACCGAAAGCGTCTCCACGACGAACAGCCCGCCCATGATGAAGAGCACGATTTCCTGGCGCACGATGACTGCCACGCAACCCAGCGCCGCGCCGAGCGCGAGCGCCCCGACATCCCCCATGAACACTTCCGCTGGATAGGCGTTGAACCACAGGAAACCCAATCCCGCCCCCATGATCGAACCAAGCACGATGCACAACTCGCCCGCGCCGGGCACAGAAGGGATGAGCAGATATTTAGCCAGTTCAGCGTTGCCGCTCGCAAAGGCAAAGATGCCCAAAGCCCCGGACACCATTACCGTCGGCATGATGGCGAGGCCGTCCAGCCCGTCAGTCAGGTTGACCGCGTTGGAAGTGCCGACGATGACGAAATAGGTGAGCGTGACGAAACCGAACACCCCCAGCGGATACGCGATACTCTTGAAGAACGGCACGATGAGTTCCGTCTGCGCCGCCGCCTGCGCCGGATTGTCTGCCGAAAGCGCGAGGAACACCGCCGCGCCTACGCCGAGCACCGATTGCCAGAAGAATTTCCAGCGCGCCGCCAAGCCGTTCGGGTCGCGGAATACCACCTTTTTCCAGTCGTCGTACCAGCCGACGATGCCGAATCCAAGCGTGACCACGAGCACCGTCCAGACGTAACGGTTGGAAAGATTGCCCCACAGGAGCGTCGTCAGTACCACTGCGATCAAGATCAAGATACCGCCCATCGTGGGCGTACCGGACTTGACCAGGTGCGCCTGCGGCCCGTCGGTGCGTACCGCCTGCCCGATTTTTTTCGCAGCCAGCCAACGGATCACCCGGGGTCCGAGAGCGAGCGAGAAAAAGAGCGAAGTCATCACCGCCAACACCGTTCGCAACGTGACGTAACTGATCACATTGAAACCGCGAACATGTTGCCCGAGCCATTGCGCCAATTCGAGCAGCATCAGCCTTCTCCTCCCGGATGTGGAACAGGCTCGGCCAGAGCTACCAACGCCTCAACCACCCGTTCCATGCACATGAAGCGCGAGCCTTTCACCAATACCGTATCGCCGGTATCGAGACTGGACGCAAGCGCTTCCACCAGCGCCTCAACTGAAGAAAAATGCCGACCCTCTACGCCAAAATTGCTTACGGCATTCTCACTCATCACTCCGAGAGTATACAAAAACCCAACTCCCTTTCTTTTCGCATAAGCACCCACTTCGGCATGTGCCCGCGCACTGCTCTCTCCCACCTCGCCCATGTCGCCGAAAACGAGGATCGTCCTGCCCGGCATGCGGACGAGCACGTCGATGCCCGCGCGCACCGAATCCGGGTTCGCGTTGTAAGTGTCATCGAGCACCAGGGAGCCCTGCGGTCCTATGCACTGTTGCAATCGCCCGTGTGCGCCACTACAACTGGAAAGCCCCGCCGTCACTGCCTCAAGCGGCGCGCCCGCAGACAGACACGCCGTAGCGGCAGCCAGGGCATTGAGGGCGTTATGGGCGCCGGGCATCCGCAACGCGCATTCAGCCTGCCCCCAAGGAGTATCGAGCATCAGCTTTGAGCCCATCTCACGCATTTCGCAACGCCCGTGCACCGTCGCCGGATTTACCATGCCGAAACTCACTGCCTCGCGGCGCATGCGTCCAATCGAAGCCAGCCACTCATCGGCATGCGCGTCGTCGGCATTGACCACCGCGATGCCCCCGTCGCCCAAGCCCTCGTAAATGCAGCCCTTCTCACGCGCAACGCCGTCCAGCGAACCCATTCCTTCGAGATGGGCGCGCTGGGCGTTGTTGACCAGCGCCACCGTCGGACGCGCCAACCCGGCGAGCATGGCGATTTCGCCGGGATGGTTCATCCCCATTTCGATCACGGCCGCCCTGTGATGCGCGCGCAAACCAAGCAGGGTCAGCGGCAGACCGATGTCGTTGTTGAAATTGCCCCGCGTAGCGAGGACGGCATCGTCCTTGCCAAACCAGGCGCGCAGGATCGACGCGCACATTTCCTTGACCGTGGTCTTGCCGTTGCTGCCGGTGATACCGATCAGCGGAATATCGAAGCGCGCGCGCCAGCCTGCGGCCAGCGCGCCAAGCGCAGGGCGGGTATCGTCGACCACGAGGCGCGCTACGTTGCTTCCCGCGTGTTCCGCCTCCCAGCGCGCATCGATCATCACCGCCGCCGCGCCATCGGCCAGCGCCGACTCGACGAAATCGTGACCGTCGAAGCGCTCGCCGCGCAGTGCGACAAATAGCTGTCCAGGCGCAATCGCCCGGCTGTCCGTGCCCACAGAAGTGAAACGAGCCTCACCCCTCGCATACGCAGCATGTGCGGCCAGCATGGGGAGCGCCTCGACAAGCGTCATCATGTCGCCGCACCCTTTCGCGCGGCAAGCGCCAGACTTGCCTGATCCATGTCAGAAAAGGGCTTCCACTCACCGCAAATTTCCTGATAAGGCTCATGCCCTTTACCCGCGACGAGAACCACGTCGCAAGTGTCTGCCGCGCTCACGGCGGAGCGAATCGCCCTCGCCCGGTCGATTTCGACCTCGACCCCTGTGCCCGTACCCTTGAGGATATCGTCGATGATCTTCTGCGGCTCTTCACTGCGCGGATTGTCGCTGGTGACGATCACCCGGTCGGCGAGCTTCGTAGCCACTTCCCCCATCAACGGACGCTTGCCCGCGTCACGATCCCCTCCGCAGCCGAATACGCAGACCAGGCGCCCACCACGTAAACGCGCGGTTCCACGCGCCGCTTCAAGCACACTGGCAAGCGCGTCCGGCGTGTGGGCATAGTCGACAATCACCTGCGGCTCGCCGTTACCGCCTACAAGCTGCATCCTGCCGGGTGGCGGGGTCAGCGTTTTCGCAACCTGAACGATGTCCTCCAGGTCATCGCCACGTGCGAGCAACGTACCGATGAGCACAAGCAGGTTGGAGGCGTTGAACATGCCCGCGAGGTAGGCATCCAATGTCACCTGGCGGCCTTCCCAGACCACGTCAAAGCGCAATCCCGTAGGACCGGCGCGCAAATCCGCGCCAGCGAGTTTCTGTACTCCTGCCGGCGTTCCGGCACGATCCTTCAGGCTGACGCCGATCACCCGCATGCCGCGCGTCGCCAACCGCCCAGCCAACTCCACGCCAAAATCGTCATCGAGATTGATGACCGCCGCGCCCACGCCCGGCAAGTCGAAAAACCGCGCTTTGGCCTCGGCATAGGCTTGCATCGTCCCGTGATAGTCGATGTGATCGCGCGTGAGATTGGTAAAGGCTGCCACATCGAACCGCGCGCCATTGACCCGCCCCTGGTCGATGCCAACCGAGGAGACTTCCATCGCCGCAGCGCGCGCGCCGGAAGCAATGAAACCGGCAAGCAGCCGATGCAGGTCGACCGCCTCCGGCGTGGTATTGAGGCTAGAGGTCAATGCGCCCGGAAAACCGCTGCCCAGCGTACCGATGATCCCACAGCGGCTCCCCAGAGCCTCAAGCGTGCAGCCTATCCATTGACTGATAGTGGTCTTGCCATTGGTTCCCGTCACCCCGGCCAGCCACAGTTTTTCCGACGGCCTGCCGTAAATTTCGTCCGCCAGGATTCCCGCCATCGCGCGCAAGCCTTCGACCGCAAACACGGGCTGCCCCGTTTCAGGCCAACAGAAACCGTCACCGCTTTCATAGAGCGCCGCCACCGCGCCACGGGACAGGGCATCATCAATATGCCGCCGTCCATCGTTTGCCGCACCCGGCCAGGCGATGAACACATCCCCGTTTTCGACGCGGCGCGAATCCACGGCCATTCCGCGTGGCTGCACGCCAGCCCTGGCAAGCAACGCGAAAACATCGGAGGCGTTCATCGCATGCCCTCCCTATCCGAACCACGTTCAACCCCCATCGCAGTCAACTGCAAGGGCGCGAGTGGCGCATTGGGAGCCACGCCTAACGCGCGCAAAGCGCCTTCGGCGACCTGCGCGAACACCGGCGCGGCCACCGTACCGCCAAAATGCTGGTTGGCAGAAGGCTCATCGATCATCACCGCCACAACCAGCCTCGGGTTCGACACTGGCGCAAGGCCAACGAAGGATGAGACGTATTTATTGACGTAACGCCCGTTCTCGATCTTGTTGGCGGTTCCCGTCTTGCCCGCGACGCGGTAACCCGTTATCTGGGCGCGGACGCCGGTACCACCCGGACTCACCGCCGTTTCCATGATCTGCCGCACTTCGCGCGCCACCCGTGGCGAAAATACCTGCACACCGACCGGCGGCGCGTCGACACGGGTCAACGACAGCGGCACGAGATCGCCGTCACGCGCAAACGCGAGATAGGCGCGGGCAATTTGAATCAGTGAAACCGAAATGCCGTGGCCGTAGGACATCGTTGCCTGTTCGATCGACTTCCAGGTCTTGGCCGGGCGCAGATTGCCGCTGGCCTCGCCGGGGAAACCCAACCCAGGCGGCGAACCGAAACCGAGCCGGTCATAGAGCGCCCACATGTGCTCCGGCTCGAACGCTAACGCCATCCGCGCCGTGCCGATGTTGGAAGATTTCCGGATGATCTCGGCTACTGTGAGCGTTCGATAGGGATGTGTATCGTGAATCGTGTTGTTGCCAATGTTGAAACTGCCGGAGTAGGTGTCAATCACCGTCGAGGCGCGGAACTTGCCGCTCTCAATCGCCATCGCGGCAACGAAGGGTTTCATGACCGAACCGGGCTCGAACGTATCGGTAAAGACCCGGTTACGTAATTGTTCCCCGCTGAGATGGGCGCGATTATTGGGATTGAAGGCAGGCGCATTGACCAGCGCCAGAACCTCTCCGGTACGAACGTCGATCACCACCACCGAACCGGCCTTGGCACGATGCTGCTGTACCGCTTCGCGCAAGGAGGAATACGCCAAGTATTGAATCCTGGCATCCATTGCCAGCGCCACATCCTCACCGTCGCGTGGCAGACGAATGGATTCCACGTCTTCCACCACCTGACCGCGCCTGTCCTTGATGACCCGCCGCGCGCCCGGCTGCCCGGCAAGCAGACGTTCAAAAGCCAGTTCGACGCCTTCCTGCCCGCGATCCTCGACATTGGTAAAACCAAGCATGTGCGCCATGACTTCACCGCTCGGGTAATAGCGGCGAAACTCGCTCTGCTGGTAAATGCCGGGCAGATCGAGCTTCGCAACCTTGCCCGCGAGTTCGGGAGAAACCTGGCGCTTGAGAAAGACAAAATCACGCCCGTTCACAATACGGTTGTTCAGTTCCGCCACATTCATTTCAAGCAACTGCGCGAGTTGCCGCAACTGCCCCGGCTCAAGCCGGCTGGCGTCGGACGGAAGCGCCCAAATCGAACTGACCGGCGTACTGACCGCCAGCAGGTTGCCATTGCGGTCGGCAATACGCCCACGCGTGGCGGGCACTTCGAGCACCCGCGCGTATCGCGATTCGCCTTTGGCCTGAAGAAATTCGTTATGTACGCCTTGTAAATAGAGCGAACGTCCCAGCAGCGTAGCCATGCCCGCGAGCAGCACGACCAGCACCAGGCGGGCGCGCCACTGCGACAGGCTGAGTTGGAGCAGGGGATTGTGATTGAATGTAACGGCCTTCCTGACCCGGCTCATGGCGCGCCGCCCTCCAGCACGATGATCTGACCGGCATCCGGAGAGATCATTCCGAGGCGTTTGCGCGCGATGCCTTCGACCCGGCGCGGCGCGGCCAGAGTGCTTTGCTCAAGTTGCAGCCGCCCCCATTCCACTTCCAGGTTCTGTGCGCGGATTTGCTCGCGTTCAAGCGCGGAACGCAGCTTGCGAGCCTCATGTTGAGCGGAAATCACGCCCAGGCCACAGGCAGCGGCCAGCACGATGAGCAGAGTAACGAGCAGGGCATCGAACCGGATCATGCCGCCTTCTCCCCGCCGCAGCGTTCCGCTACCCGCATCACCGCGCTACGTGCGCGCGGATTGTTCGCTACCTCTTCCGCGCAGGGACGCCGGGCGCGCCCCACCAGGGCAAGACGCGGGCGGGGCAATTCCGACGCCCTCACCGGCAGGCGCGGCGGCAGGCGCGGCGGATTCGCCTCATCGCGCATGAAACGCTTGACGATGCGGTCTTCGAGCGAATGGAAACTGATGACCACAAGCCGCCCGCCAGCCCGCAGCCGTTCCACGCACAGCGGCAATACCTGGTTCAGTTCTTCGAGTTCCTGATTAATGAAAATCCGTAAAGCCTGGAAGCTGCGTGTCGCCGGGTGCTGCCCCGGCTCGCGCGTACGGATCGCTTTTTCCACGATCTCGGCAAGTTGTCCTGTGGTTGCAACAACGCCCCCTGCCCGAGCATCTGCAATCGCCTTTGCAATCGCATGAGCAAACCGTTCTTCTCCATATACCTTGAGCACCTCTGTGATTTGGGCGACGGAGGCTCCCGCCAGCCACTGCGCCGCAGTCTGCCCACGGCTGGTATCCATCCGCATGTCGAGCGGCGCGTCGAACCGGAAACTCATCCCCCTGCCCGCGTCGTCGAATTGGGGCGAAGAAACACCGAGGTCGAGCAACACACCGTCGATCTCATTGACGCCGAGCCGATCCAGCACCGCGCCCAGTTCACTGAACGGGGCATGGACGAGAGTGAGGCGCGGGTCGTCGATGGAACGCCCCGCTGCGATGGCTGCCGGGTCGCGGTCGAGCGCGATGAGCCTACCCGCCCGCTCCAGCCTGGACAGCACTTCGCAGCTATGCCCACCACGGCCAAAAGTGCCGTCGACATAGATACCGCCCCCCCTGACTGCCAGGGCATCAACCGCTTCATGGAGCAACACGGCGACGTGCATGGCCGCCCCCTTATAAAGCCAGACTCTCGAAGCCCGGAGGCAGCCCGGTTTCGGCCAGTGCCATCATGGACTGCTGCTGCTGCTGCCAGCATTCGTCCGACCACAATTCAAAATGCGAGCCCTGGCCGACCAGCCATACCTGCTTTTCCAATCCAGCATATTTACGCAGTTCCGGCTTGATAAGCACCCGCCCGGCGTTGTCGAGCGCCTCTTCCTGGGCATAACCGACAAGGAGGCGCTTCAACAGAGCCGAACGGGGATCGAGGCTGGGCGCGCGCAATACCTGATCGCGGATCGGCTCCCAGGCGGGCACGGGATAGACAAGCAGGCAACCATGCGGATGAGCGGTCATAACGACCTGCCCATCGTCTGAAACTAAGGCCTCGCGATGCCTGGACGGGATAGCGAGGCGTCCCTTGGCATCAAGGCTGAGCGCTGAAGCTCCCTGGAACATCGTTCCCCCTGCTCATGCACGGAAACACACCGTGCACCACTAAAACCCACCATATACCCCTCAATGTTCTAATTGTCGTTCATTTTGGATGAAAAGTGAAACTATTTTTAGCGTAATTATTCATGCCATTTTTCACACTAGAGCTATAAATCATTAAAAATCAACAATATTATACGGTCTTGTTGATAAAACACATTAATGCTTGAGCGGCCGACGAGGGGTGTGGGAAAAAGTGGGACGAATACGCACCGAAGGCACCACCCCACCCCTTCGGGGCACCCCTCCAAGGAGGGGAATAAACCCCGCACTAAATTCCCCTCCTTTGGAGGGGTGGCGCGTAGCGACGGGGTGGTCATTCCCCTCCTTGGAGGGGTGGCGCGTAGCGCCGGGGTGGTTCCCCTCCTCGCGCAGGCAGGAGTTATCGGATCAAAAAAGGAAAAAGGAAGTCCGCCGATAAGCCGGGTTCTGTCAAGCGCCTTTGGGGGCGCCGGGCAGTCATTCATCTTGGCGCCGCGTTACCGTGACGCTCCAGCAGCCTACCCGGAAGCGGCGCGAGCCACGCCATGGCTTCCCTATTTGGCCTTGCTCCGGATGGGGTTTACCGTGCCGGGCCTGTTGCCAGTCCCGCGGTGGGCTCTTACCCCACCATTTCACCCTTGCCTGATCTCGCGTTGCGCGAGCCATCGGCGGTTTGCTTTCTGCTGCACTTTCCGTCGCCTCACGGCGCCCGGCTGTTAGCCGGCATCCTGCTCTGCGGAGCCCGGACTTTCCTCCGCACAATCAATATTCATGCGCGGCGACTGCCTGGCGAACTTCCCGGGAACGGATTATAGACCCGTGTCCGGCGTCAAACCTTCCGTCTTGGACAGGTAATTCGATATTTCCATGATCTGCTCTTCGGTCGCCTGTAAAAATGCGCCATTGTGCGTCTCGACAAAAGCGAAATCGCCCACCTTCGCCGCATGCTCCAGCGCCTCCGCGAGTTTTCCGATAGTCTGCGCGCAAATGTTGCGGCTGGAACCCTTGATGCCGTGCACGGCCACGGTGTAATCGGCAAGCCCCTCCCGTGTCACGGCGCGAACTTTCTCCAGCAGAACCGGGGTATTACGCACATAAGAGCCGAGAATGTCCCACAGCACCTCTTCATCCCCGCCGAAGCGCTCCAGGCATTCGTCCAGGTCAACCCCCGGAATGACCGTAGCCTCGTTCGACGCCCGCCTGTCAAACTCGCTTCGCCTCTCCGCGCCGACTCGCCTTTCCTGCTCCCCTTCCTGCCGGAGACCCGAATCAGGCTGTTCTTCCGTTTCAAGCTGCTGGTCGGCGTTTCCATTCTCCATGCTTTTATCGCGTACCCAATGCCTGATGACAGAATCCAGCAACATGATATCGATCGGCTTGGCGATGAAAGCCTGAAAGCCATTGCACAGAAACATTTCTTCGCTGCCGACGATCGCGTTGGCCGTCATCGCGATGATGGGTATGGTTTCCGCGTAATCCGTCCCAATCTCGTTTCGGATGATCCGCACGGCTTCGACGCCGTCCATTCCCGGCATCATATGATCCATAAAAACAGCATCGTATGCGACTTTTCTTTCCCGAATCAGGTTGACCGCCTCCTGCCCGCCGATTACGCAATCCACTTTCATCCCGTAAGGCTTCAGCATGCCACGCGCCACGTCCAGGTTGGTCGGCACATCATCGACCACCAGCACCCTCGCATAAGGCAGTTGCACCCGGATGAACCGCGCTCTCGTTTCGAGCCGGTTCATGGAGTAATTCATTTTTTTCAGGTTCTTCACGACTTCCGGAGTGACCGTTGCGTCCGACACGAATTTCTGGCGAAAGCGCACCGTGAACGTGCTCCCTTTGCCATATTCGCTCTCCACCGAGATGCTGCCGTCCATCATCTCCACCATACGCTTAGCCAGCGCGAGCCCAAGCCCCGTGCCTTCGATCTTGCGATTCGACTTGGTATCCACCTGGCCATAGTCGGAGAACAGTTTGCCAATATCCTCCGGCTTAATGCCGATACCCGTATCCTTCACCACGCAGGTCATCCATACGGAGTCGCCTTCCCGTTCACAGGAAAGCCTCCACTCCACTGTGCCCTCCCTGGTGTATTTGAAGGCATTGGACAAAAGATTGTTGCATACCTGCTTGACCCGTAAATCATCGCCCTCCAACTTACAGTGCAAAGACTCATCAATCGACAATTTGAACTCGATGGGTTTTTCAGCGATACGAATGATATTGAGCGTCACCGTATCGTTGATAAAACTTGGCAAATCGTAGACATCCGGCACAAGCTCAAATTTCCCGGACTCGATCTTGGAAATATCCAAAAGGTCATTGACGATACCCAACAGCGTCACGCCAGCACTGTATACCTTATTCAGCCTTTCCCGAACCTCGCCCTGAACTTCATCTTCACCCAGCATCAATTCCGACAAGCCAATGATTGCATTCATTGGAGTACGCATTTCATGGCTCACATTGGCGAGGAAATTACTTTTAGCCTCATTCGCAGCCTTAACCTCCATGTTGAGTTCTATGAGATTTTTGTTCTGCTCTTCGATCATTTGCAATGGCCGCGCAACTTTTCCGGAAATAAAAGAGACCGCCATAATCCCCAATATCATAAAAACGACCCCGGAAAAAAGTAGCCCTAATTGCGCCTGAATCACTGGGTTTTCGTTCAATGGCACGGCCACACCCACGCTCCAGCCCACTGTTGAGGCACTCACTTTTTTCCAGACACAGAACCTTTCTACTCCATCAAGATAATAACGGCCAAATCCACTTTTTCCGCTGACTATTTTTGAAAAGAAATCACCCATACTTTTGTGTACTGGATTCTTTTTTCCTAGTTCAATGAAATTCCACCGGTCGATCACATGGTTTTTCCGCATATTGGCAATCGTTGTACCCTGATCGTCCAATATAAAGATATTTCCTGTCTCTCTTATTCTAATATCGGATATAAGATCGCTAAAAAACATTCCTGGAATGGTTACTGCAAGCACACGGCTCTCGTCGATGGGAACATAAATATACATCATCAACTTTTCTGCACTTCTGTCCCAATATGTGGTAGATATTACCGGACGCCCCGCAAAAGCCTCCGGCAAATAACGGCTCGTAGACAAGAGAGAATTTGGTGCAGGAAAATCGCCATAAGAAGCAACAATCCCCTCGTGGCTAAACACCGTCAACGAAATGAAGTTCTTATTCATGTAGAGGATATTTTCAAGAAAATGCTCTATTTGCGAATTGGGAACACCTGCCAGTTTCTCAGCAACAATATTTGCTTCGGTCTTCAATAACTGGAAATGGGTCGAAATGAGTTTGTCGGCAACATTGACAACGACGGCGACATCTTCCTCAAGTGTTTCGGTCAGTCTGTTCTGCATGGCAAGAAGGCTCATGCCCACATGCACCGATGTCACCACGATAACAAGGCTTATCAGCACCAGGGTTACTTTTACCCGGATGGATCTTTTTACATCTGTAAACATTTTTTCCTTCCTCTCAATGGTGCCGGGGGCAGGGCAGCATGTCGATTCCGGCTAGGCGCAAAAACGTAACAAATATGCCGGGGACTGCGTCCAGCGCGCGCTCAAAGCCCCGATCAGGGCGCCGGGGCTGTGGGCGTGAAAACCACTTTGCCGTTGCTCTGCCCGAAACGGCCCACTACCGAGCCTGGCGGCTGGCTGCCGGGATTGTTCCAGTCCTGTACCTGGCATCCTTCGGTGCTGGCCAGATACCACCGCCCCCCCTGGTTCAGCGCCCACAACAGATGCCCCGCTTCGTATACCGCCACAGGAGCCATCATTGCCTTGTCCGGATGAATCTTCACCCGGCGCTGGCAACCCGGCAGACGGGAAACGATGATGTATTGCACTACCTCATCGCTCCAGAAATACGGCTGTTCGCGCACGAGCACGAGCGCATGATCCTTGTTTTCGACGATCATCGAAGTCGCGCTGTTCTCGCAAGCGGCAAACAAAGGCAGCGCAGCCAGCAATACGAAGGCACGAGTCAGGGCATGGCGGCGCGGAAAAATCATGGCGGCACTCCGTCGGATACTGAAACATCCAACTTCCACGCGACGGATTCTCCGGCGCGTAATGGAACCAGTTTATCGCCTCCATAATCATAATGGGTCGGCATTTTCCATGATTCGCGCCGGAGCGTGACTTTATCCTCATTGACCGGCAAGCCGTAAAACGCCGCGCCGTTCAGGCTGGCAAAGGCTTCGAGCCGGTCGAGCGCGCCCTCTGCCTCAAACGCTTCGGCATACAGCCCAAGCGCCAGCGGCGCGGTGTAACAGCCCGCGCAACCGCAAGCCGCCTCTTTCGCATGAGCGGCATGCGGTGCAGAGTCGGTTCCAAGGAAAAAGCGGGGATTCCCAGAACACACCGCCTGGATAAGCGCCCGACGATGGGTTTCCCGCTTGAGTACGGGCAGGCAATAGTAATGTGGCCTCAAGCCTCCGGCAAAAAGCGCGTTGCGGTTAAACAGCAAGTGATGCGCGGTCACGGTGGCAGCAACATTGGTTCCGGCCGCGCGCACGAACTGAGCTGCATCGGACGTGGTGATATGCTCGACCACGATCTTGAGGCCAGGGAAATGCCGTATCAGCGGCGAGAGCGTTTTTTCCACGAACACCCGTTCGCGGTCGAAGATGTCCACGTCCGGCGTCGTAACCTCGCCGTGTACGCACAGCACCAGCCCGAGCTTTTCCATGCGTTCGAGCACGGGATGAATGAGATCAATCGCTGTGACTCCCTCATCGGAATGGGTCGTCGCACCCGCCGGATACAGCTTGGCCGCGATCACGGCACCGCTCGCCTTCGCGCAGTCGATCTCCTCCGGCTGCGTATTGTCGGTGAGATACAAACTCATCAACGGCTCGAAAGCCACACCCTCTGGAACACTGGCGAGAATACGTTCCCGGTAAGCCAACGCCTGCACCGTCGTCGTCACCGGCGGGCGCAGATTGGGCATGATGAGCGCCCGCCTGAAACAGGCTGCTGAATGCGGCACGACCACATCCAAGGCATCGTCATCGCGCACATGCAGATGCCAATCGTCCGGGCGGGTCAATGTCAGGGAAGAAAGCCTTCCCGAAGGGGAAAGCACCGATTCCTGCGTTGCCGCGTAGTTCGTCACATGCTCAAGCATTTTGCCCGTCATATTCGCGTTCCATTCATGGATTATCTCATCGCCCTCGTTCAAGAGCATGTGCATAAAGTCCTTTGCGCGGTGCACCAGTGATCTCGGCAGCCAAGCGCACAGCCGTCCTGAGCGGCAATTCATCCAGCAACAGGCCAAGGACGCGCAAAGCGGCAGCATCAATCCTTTCGGACGCCTCCGCGCCGCGAACGATCAGCACGAACTCCCCACGGGCACGGTTGGCGTCAGCGTCAAACCATGCCCCGGCATCCATCAGGGGCATCATTGCGATCTCCTCGTGCAGTTTCGTCAGTTCGCGCGCAATGAGAATTTCGCGCCCGCTACCGAAAACCTCTGCCATGTCAGCCACGCACATCATGACGCGATGCGGCGCTTCATAAAACACCATCGCGTCGCGTTCACTGGTCAACGCCATGAGCGCCGTGCGCCGCGATGCCGCCTTCGCTGGCAGGAAACCGATGAAACGAAAACCACCTTCGACGATACCCGCCACTGACAGCGCCGCCGCCGCCGCGCAAGCTCCAGGAACCGGCGATACCGTATAACCCGCTTCGCGTACCCGCGCCACCAGGCGTGCGCCGGGATCGGAAATCGCTGGCGTGCCCGCGTCGGTAATCAGCGCAACATGCCGCCCCTGAGCCAGCCATTCGATGACCTGCCCGGCTGCCTGCTGCTCGTTATGCCGATGCACGGCCAGCAAGCGCCGCGCACGGATACCGAAAGCATCGAGCAACTTCTGGCTATGGCGGGTATCCTCGGCGGCAACCACATCCACCGCCGCCAGCGTATCGCGCGCCCTGGGCGACAAATCCCGCAAATTCCCGAGCGGCGTTGCCACTACGTACAACGACGGGACACTTAACAGAGGCGAGGCGATGTGTTCATTCATGGGATGAAAAATCAGCGTTTTCTTAAAGGCAGACCGCAAGACGCGTCAATCAATTCCGAGCCGCAAACCAGTCCAGTATTTGTGCCACGGCTTCATCGATGCCGAGATGGTCGGTATCCAGCAGCAGCGCGTCCGTTTCCTGCTTGAGAGGCGCAGCAGAGCGGGCGCGGTCTCGCGCGTCCCGTGCTTCGAGGTCGGCCTGAACGGCGCAAAGGTTGGCGGGTTCATTGCGTTCCAGCAACTGCCGGGTACGGCGTTCGGCACGAACCGCAGGGCTCGCCGTCAGATAAACCTTCAACCGCGCGCCGGGAAATACTACGGCTCCCAGATCGCGCCCGTCCCCGACCAGCCCCGGTGCGCGATGGAACGCCCGCAGCCTGAACAACAGCGCCTCACGCACGGCAGGCAACGCCGCCACCTTTGAAGCCCCGGAAGAAATTTCCTCGTCCCGGATCGCCCTGCCTGCTTCCCTTCCATTCAAGCGCACATCGCCCGCGTGAAACGCCACATCCAGCCCTGCGGCGATGGTCGCCACGCCCGCTTCGTCTGCCCAATCCACGCCCGCTTCCCGCGCAGCCAGCGCGGCAAGACGGTAGAGCGCACCGGAGTCGAGGTAATGAAAACCAAGCGCTTGCGCGACGCGCGAGGAAACCGCTCCTTTGCCGGAAGCCGTGGGACCGTCGATGGCAATCACCGGCGCGGGTTGCACGACAGCATTGAAGCGGTCGAAATAATCGGGAAACGTCTTCGACACGCAACCGGGGTCACGGATGCGTAACGGTACGCCGAATGAAGCGAGCGAAAAACACATCGCCATGCGGTGATCGTCGTAAGTGTCGATGACGGCTGGTTGGAGCGGATACGCCGCGTCCGGCGGGATGATCTTCAGAAAATCCACGCCCTCTTCCACCCGCACGTTCAGCTTGCGTAACTCGGCGGCCATCGCGGCGATGCGGTCGGTTTCCTTCACCCGCCAACTGGCGATGTTGGCAAGCGTGGTCTCCCCTTGCGCGAACAGCGCGGCTACGGCCAGCGTCATGGCCGCGTCGGGGATAGGGTTGCAATCCAGATGAATTCCCCTAAGCGGCTTGCCGTCGGCAGGACGGGCGGCGGAAATCCAGTTGTCTCCCACCTCCACCGTCGCCCCCATCGCCACCAGTGCGTCCGCGAAACGGACATCTCCCTGAATCGCGTCTTTCCCCACGCCTTCCACGCGGACGGGCTTCCCCGCGCTCGCCCCAATCGCCCCCAAGGCAAGAAAATAGGAAGCTGAAGAAGCGTCCCCTTCTACCTGAAAAACGCCGGGCGAGCGGTAACGCGCCCCGGTGGGAATCGAAAACGCCCGCCAGCCTTCCCGTTCCACGGTCACGCCGAAACGCGCCATCAGGTTCAACGTCATGTCGACGTAGGGCTTGGAGATCAACTCACCATCGACTTCCACCGTCACCCGCGCTCCAGCGAGCGGCAAGGCCATCAAAAGGCCGCTCAGGAACTGGCTGGACACATCCCCGCGAATCTTCACCACGCTGCCGGGTCGGATCACGGCAGGGCAAATCGAAAGCGGCGGAAAGCCTTCCTTTTCAAGATAGCCGATATTTGCCCCGCAGGCCTTGAGCGCGTCGATCAAATCGCCGATGGGCCGTTCGTGCATCCGGGGCACACCCTTCAACACATATTCCCCATCCGCAAATGCCAGCACCGCTGTCAGGGATCGAAAAGCCGTCCCTGCATTGCCGAGAAAAAGCGCCGCTTGCCGCGTGGGGAAGCGCCCACCGCAGCCCTTCACCCGCAAGCCCCCCTCGCCCGCTGCCGACATCTCCACGCCCAGCGCCACGAGTGCCTCCCGCATCCGCGCCGTGTCGTCGGAATCGAGCAGGGCACGCAACTCCGTCTCCCCTTGCGCGAGCGCGGCCAGAAGCAATACGCGATTGGAAATGCTCTTGGAACCGGGCAGCGTCACGCTGCCGGAGGCGGAAACCATCTGGGGGAGGTCAATGAAATCCATCAACAATTCACCCCGCCCCGCGCCGAAATACCACGAGCTTCGATACCAGTTTTTGCACCTGTTCACCATCCTGATTGAACGTGTCGGTCTGCATGGTGACGATCCCCCGGTCGGGTCTGGATTTGGACGGCGCAATGGCGATGATGGTGCTTTCGACATGCAGCACATCGCCGGGACGGGTCGGGCGCGGCCAGGAAATTTCGACGCCCGCGCCGATGAGGCCGTCCGCAATAGGAACGCTTTCCACCATCAAGCGCATGGTCATTGCCGCCGTGTGCCAACCGCTGGCAGCAAGCCCCCCGAAAAAGGATTGCGCGGCTGCGGCTTCATCCAGATGAAAAGGCTGCGGGTCGAAATCACGGGCAAAGCTCTTGATCTGTGCCGTATCGAGCGGGAATTCCCGGCTCAGGTAACGGTCTCCAACGGCGATGTCATCCAGTGTGACGGTTTTCGTTTCGTTATTCATGGGGGCTCTTTTCTTGCTGGTTCAGTCCCGGAGGTACCAGATTTGCGGATCGATTCCGGCAAAGGTCTGTTGATAACGTAGCGCAGTACGATCCTCGTTGGTGACATTGCGGATGTGAATGGCAAGGATACGTTCCGGATAGCTGCGGGCAATATCAGCGTAAATTTCGGGATCGCTTTCACCGGAATCCCCCACCAGAATGAATTTACGCTGGGGCCAGGTCGTCAATAAACGAGTGATGACATTTTTTTTATGGGCAATAGTGCCTTTCCGGCTGGCATGTATGTTGCGTTTCGAAGTGGATTCGCGCAAATGGAGAAGACCCGGCGGAAAACGTGCATCCTCCAGGAATTCCGATAAGGCCGGATAAAGCTGAATGGGTGAGGCAGTAAGGTAATGAAAAGACGCCTGCCGTTCATTGCGCGCTATTTCCTGATACCACTCGGCCATGCCGGGAACCGCCCGGAAAGGTTTCAGGAAGGTATTGTGCACCAAAGCTTTCTTGCTCCGAACCTCTGAAATTTTGATCGTATCGTCAATATCGCTGACGACGGAAACGCCTTCCGCCGGAATGACCTTGGCGCGGCCTTCCTGCCCATGCAGCGGATGGCCGGGGGCTTCCAGCGCCCAGGAAATCCAGCCGAACCCATCTGAACCGTCCTGCCATTTGACCCACTCGCGCCCAACGCTCAGTTCAGCATGTGTACGTCCAGGGCCATTCGTGCGCGGCAGCGTAAAAACCTGATCGGCCAACCGCACCCGGACTTGTTTGCCACGTTCGGAGTCCGTGCGGAAATAGTGCGTTCTTTCAGCAAATAAGGCTTTCTGTTCGGAAGACAGTTTACTGAAATCGACATTCATCCAAGAAATCAATGCGGAAGTGGCAATACGTTTCGATTCCTTCTCGAATACCCAGGCATCGATATTGACGCTGAAGGAACCCTCCGCCTGTTCCACGGCAATTCCCGGCAGAAACATGACAAATAAAGTCGGCTTTAATTCGCTGCTCTGCGCGAATGCCCCGTCGGTAACAATAAAACACATGGCAAATAAAAATACAGACCAGATTTTCTTCATACTGAACCCTATCCAAGCTTCTCCCGCAAAACCAGTTCGTAAAGAAATACCAATGTAATGCCCACCGGCACGACAAAGCGCAACACGTTGAACCACAGACAGAATACGCGCTGTTTCAGGCGTATTTCGTCCACGACGATCACCTTACCCAGCCGCCAGCCGACGTAGATGGCGATGGCAAGCCCGGAGAGCGGCATCATGAAGCGCGTAGCGAAATGATCCAGCACATTGAAAAGGTTGCGGTCAAGAATCGTGAACTCCGACCATCTGTTGAACGACAGGCAAACAGCCACCCCAAGCAGCCATACCGGCAGCGCCGTTGCCCAGGCCGCGCGGGTGCGGCGGATACCGTACCGCTCGGTAAGCCAGGAAACGAAAGGCTCCAACAGTGAAATGGCCGATGTCCAGGCCGCAAAAATCACCAGGAGAAAGAAGAAGACAGCAACCACCCGCCCACCGGGCATGTGAGTAAAGGCAAGCGGCAGGGTCTGGAGGATAAGACCCGGCCCGGCGGCAGGCGCCAGTCCGTAACCGAAAGTCAGCGAAAAGATGGCCGCCCCTGAAAGCAAGCCGATGAAAACCCCGGCGAGCGCAATCCACACACAGGTGTGGCCAATGTTCGTCTGTTTATCGAGATAGGAACCATAGGCCATGATGGCTCCCATCCCAAGGCTCAATGAGAAAAAGGCATGGCCCATTCCGTCGATGACCACGCCGGGTTTGATCGCTTCGGGTTTGAGATTGAACATGAAACGCAGCGCCGCCGGCATGTCGCCCGCCACAGCACCCCACAGGGTCAGCAAAACCAGAATCAGGAAAAGCAGCGGTAGCATGATCCTGTTGGCGGCCTCGATCCCCCCTATCACACCCCGCGCTATCACAGCAGTGACAAGAATCATGAAAACGGTATGCCAACGGATCAGACGCCAGGGGTCGGTCATCATGGCGTTGAAAGCCGCCGACGCCTTTTCCGGCGTATCGACCTGTATGCCCTTCATGAGCGATTGCCAGAAGTAATCCACCATCCATCCGGAGACCACGCTGTAATACGACAGAATCATCAACGCGCCGAATATCCCGACCCATCCGAGCAAGGCCCACCATGAAGAGTTTTCGGACTCCTCGGCGGTATTGAGCATGGCAACAACAGGATTGCCCCGCCCTCGCCTGCCGATGAGAATTTCCGCCATGAGAAGCGGCAACCCGATGAGGGCGACACAGGTCAGATAGACGACGATGAAGACCCCTACGCTGCCTTCGCTTGCGCCAGCGAGATAAGAGAACTTCCAGATGTTGCCAAGCCCGACGGCGGAGCCGATGGTGACAAGGATGAAGGCCCAGCGATTGGACCAGATGGAACGGGAGGGCGTGGCCTGGCTCATGAGAAAACCCGTGCGCGTGGGGTAAGGAAACCAGAAAATCTAAAGGCAGATTGTACCTGCCGCCCGCGCGCAGATTGACTCATCCCTGACCGCGCGGCGTCCCCACGGCGCGGCGGCGATTGCCACGCCACAGATGGCGATAGACGAACCCCGGAAAGGCAAACACGAAAAACAGGCAAAGCGTGGCTGCATAAAACTGCCAGTTTTTCGGATAAACGCTGCCATAAGCGTTCTTTTCCAGCAGGAAGGCAAAGCCGCCTACGACAAGATAGAACACGAGCAACTCCAGGAATCGCCAGCCGAATTCTTTGCGCCCGGAAGAAGGACGCCACACAAACAGCACGCGCTCAAACAGAAAAGGCAGGTTGGCCGCCACGAAGGCAAGGCCGACCACAACCCCGATCATGGTAAGACCCATCATGATTTCGCGCTTCCGCTCAACCGCCAACCGCTGCGGCAAAGGTCACTTTCATGGCGCCTTCGCACCATTGCATCAGCGTCCCCGGCATGAGCCCGAGCAAGGCAATGGCCACACCGTTGATCGAGAGCATCACCAGCAACTCACCCGAAGCATTGAGCGGGGCACTGTCAGCCGGTTCATCGAAGTACATGAATTTGACGACGCGCAGATAGTAGAAAGCGCCTATCAGCGACATCAGCACCGCCAACACCGCAATCCAGAGATGACCCGCCTGAATTACTGCCTGGAGCACGGAGAACTTGGCAAAGAAGCCGACGAAGAAAGGAATGCCCGCCATCGAGAACATCACGAAGAGCATGAGCAGCGCAAACCAGGAGTTACGGCGGTTGAGCCCCTTGAAATCCTCGATGTTTTCGGCCTCGAACCCTTCGCGCGAAAGCAGCACGACCATGCCAAACGCGGCCAGGGTCATGAGCGCGTAGGCAATGGCATAAAACATGGCGCTGCTGTACCCCATCCCGTCGCCCGAGAGCAGCCCCATCAGCATGAAACCCATGTGAGAGATGCCGGAGTAAGCCAGCATGCGCTTGATGTTGCGCTGCGCCAGCGCCGCGAAGTTACCGAGGACGATGGAAGCGACGACAACGAGCATCAGCATGGTCTGCCAATGTTCGGCGAGGTCAGGCAAGGCTCCCCCCAGCAGGCGCATCGCCATCGCGAAAGCGGCAAGCTTGGGCGCGCTGGACAGGATGAGCGTAACGGCGGTCGGCGAGCCCTGATAGACATCGGGAACCCACATGTGGAAGGGCGCGACCCCCAGCTTGAACGAGACACCGGCAACGAGAAAGACGAGGCCGAAGAGCAGCACTGCCGAATCAGCCCCAGGCACTGCCTGCTTCACCACAGACAATTCCAGCGAACCGGTCGCGCCGTAGATCATCGACATGCCGTAGAGCAGCAGGCCGGAAGCGAGCGCCCCCAGTACGAAATACTTCATCCCGGCTTCGGTGGAGCGCACCGCATCGCGGTCGAATGCCACCAGCGCGTAGAGCGACAGCGACATCATTTCCAGGCCAACGTAAAGAACCAGCAGATGGTTGGCGGTAATCATCACCATCATGCCGAGAGTGGTCAGAAGCGCGAGCAGGTAATACTCGGGGCGCTCGATCTTGCGATCCGCGAGATAGCCGCGTCCGTAGATCAGCGCGACCATCATCGAGAGATACACCATCAGCTTGAGAATGCTGCCCGCCAGGTCATGCACGAACATATTGTTGAAAGCAAATTCACTCTTGGCTTCCGCATCCAAAGTAAAGAACGTAATGAAGGCCGCGATGATCAGCGTGAGTTGGGCAAGCGAATAGGCCAGGCCGCGCGCGATGTCACGGGCGAAAGCCGTCACCAGCATGACCATCAGGATCATGATCGCGACGAAAATTTCAGCCGTCGCCGCGTAAAGATTGGAAACATCAAAGTTCATCTTTTGATCGTCCGTTAATCGGGCTGTTCAGAGAGGCGGCGGGAGCATCTTGCCATTGACATGCTCCAGGAGATGATTCACCGAGCTGTGCATCACTTCAGTGAAGGGGAAAGGATATAAGCCCATCGCCAGCACACACAGGGCGAGCACAGCAAGGAAAAAGAATTCGCGCCGGTTGATATCGGTCAGCCCGGCCACCTTTTCGTTCGCCACTTCGCCGAACACCACACGCTTATACATCCACAGCGTATAGGCCGCGCCAAGAATCAGGGAGGTCGCCGCAAGGAAGGTAATCAGGAAGCTAACCTTCATCGCGCCGAGGATGACGATGAATTCGCCGACGAAACCGCTCGTTGCGGGCAGTCCGGCGTTCGCCATCGCGAAAAGCATGAAGAAAGCGGCAAATTTCGGCATGGTGTTGACCACGCCGCCGTAATCGGCAATCTGGCGCGAGTGCACACGGTCGTAAAGTACGCCGATGCACAGGAACATCGCGCCGGAAACGAAGCCGTGGGAAATCATCTGAATGAGCGCGCCCTCGATGCCAAGCTGGTTATGCAGGAAGAAACCGAGGGTGACGAAACCCATGTGCGAAACCGACGAATAGGCGACGAGCTTCTTCATATCGGTCTGCGCCAAGGCCACGAAACCGATATAGACCACCGCAATCAGCGACAACCCGACGACGAGCCAGGTAAATTTGCTGCATGCGTCCGGCACGATGGGCAGCGCAAACCGGACGAAACCGTAAGCGCCGAGTTTCAAGGCGATGGCCGCCAGTATTACCGAGCCGCCCGTGGGCGCTTCGACGTGGGCATCCGGCAACCAGGTATGCACTGGCCACATCGGCACTTTGACCCCGAAAGCCACAAGGAAGGCGAAGAAAATCCATGTCTGCACACCGATCGCCAGCGGGGCTTTGTGCCATTCGAAAATCTCGAAGCTGCCGGTCGTGTTGTAAAGGGTGATAAGCGCCAGCAGCAGCAGCAATGAGCCCGCCAGCGTGAAAAGGAAGAACTTGAGAGCTGCGTAGACCCGGTTCGGCCCGCCCCAGACGCCGATGATGAGATAGAGCGGAATCAGCGAGGCTTCAAAGAAAACGTAGAACAGCACGCCGTCGAGCGCAGAGAAAATGCCGTTCATCAGGCCGGACATGATGAGGAAGGCCGCCATGTACTGCGCCACCCGGCTCTGGATGGATTCCCATCCTGCAATCACCACGATGATGGTCATCAGGGAATTCAGCAGCACGAACCACAGCGAGATACCGTCGATGCCGAGATGATAATTGATGTTGAAATGCTCGATCCAGGGTCGCATCTCCTCAAAACGGGGCTGCATGGCGAGACTGGTATCGAAATGGATGTAGAGCGGAATGGTGACGGCGAAACCCAGGACTGCGGTCAGCAGCGCCACCACACGCGCCATGCGGGCATTGGTATCCGGCCCGGTGGCCAGCACCAGCAGCCCGCCGAGTATCGGTATCCATATCGCCAGACTGAGGTAGGGAATATGCGTCATCGTTGCTTTCCGTTCAATGTGCCATTCATGGCGCTTCTCGCTCTCGCCTTATCCGTTTGCCCCGTTCAACCGAAAGAGACCCAGAAAGTCAGCAGGACAAATACCCCGATGATCATGGTGAAGGCGTACTGATACAGGTAGCCGGTCTGGAACCTTCCGGCGACACGCGCCAGCAGTTCCACCAACCGGGACGAACCCGACACCCCGACGCCGTCGATCAACCCTTGCTCGCCCTTGCGCCACAACCTGTCGCCCAGCGCGCGCGCGCCGCCCGCAAAAACAATCTCGTTGAAACGGTCGAAGTAATACTTGTTTTCCAATACGGTATGGATGCTGGCGAATTTGCGCTGGATGGCGGCGGGCAATTCGGGCTTACGCATGTAGAACACCCAGGCGGTTACGACCCCGGCCAGCGCCAGCCAGAACGGCGGAGCCATCAGGCCATGCAGCGCCATGCCCGCCGCGCCGTGGAAGGATTCCGCGATTTCCCTGAAACCGGCTGCGTGATTCTCCCCGACGACAATCGAAGACCCGAACCACCCCTCAAACAACATCGGCCCGATGGTAAAAAAACCGATCACGACAGACGGAATCGCCAGCAGAATCAACGGCAAAGTCACCACCAGCGGCGATTCGTGCGGTTTCTGTCCCGGCGCAAGGCCGTGATGTTCCTCGCCATGCCCATGCCCGTGATCATGCGCCTTCCCGAACCGCTCCTCGCCGTGGAAGACCAGGAAATACATCCGGAAGGAATAGAACGCGGTCACGAACACCCCCACGAGCACACAGAAGAGCGCGTAGTTCGCGCCAGGAATCGAAGAAGCATGCACCGCTTCGATGATCGAGTCCTTGGAATAGAAACCGGAAAAGAACGGCGTCCCGATCAGAGCCAATGAGCCGACGAGCGAAGTCACCCAGGTGATCGGCATGTACTTCCGCAGCCCCCCCATGTTTCGCATGTCCTGATCGTGATGCAGGCCGATGATGACCGAACCTGCCGCGAGGAAAAGCAGCGCCTTGAAGAAAGCATGCGTCATCAGGTGGAAGATGGCCGTCGAATAGGCCGACACGCCAAGCGCCACCGTCATGTAACCCAACTGCGACAGGGTGGAATACGCTACCACGCGCTTGATGTCGTTCTGGACGATACCAAGGAAGCCCATGAAAAGCGCCGTGGTCGCCCCGATGACCAGCACGAAGGAAAGCGCGGTTTCGGACAATTCAAACAGCGGCGACATCCGCGCCACCATGAAAATGCCCGCCGTCACCATCGTCGCGGCATGAATCAGGGCGGAAATCGGCGTCGGGCCTTCCATCGAATCGGGCAGCCACACATGCAGCGGAACCTGCGCCGATTTACCCATCGCGCCAATGAAGAGGCAAATGCAGATCGCGGTGAGCAAAGGCCAACCGATGCCCGCCACTTCCTCGCCCACCAACCCTGGCGCAGAGGCAAACACTTCCTCGTAACGGAGGCTGCCGGTGTAGGCAACGATCAGGGCGATACCGAGCAGAAAGCCGAAATCCCCCACGCGATTGACCAGAAACGCTTTCAGGTTCGCGTAAATCGCCGTCGGGCGCTTGTACCAGAAACCGATCAGCAGGTAAGAAACCAGCCCCACCGCTTCCCATCCGAAGAAAAGCTGGAGGAAGTTGTTGGACATCACCAACATCAGCATCGAGAAGGTAAAGAGCGAGATATAGCTGAAAAACCGCTGATAACCGGGGTCATCGGACATGTAGCCGATCGTGTAGATATGCACCATCAGGGAGACGAAACTGACGACCAGCATCATCACCACGGTCAGCTTATCGATCAGGAAACCGACCTCGAAATTCACCCCGCCCGCCTGCATCCAGGTGTAGACCGTGCCGTTGAAGAGGTTACCGGCCTGCACATCCAAGAAGATCACCACCGAAAGGATGAAGGACGCCAGCACACCGGCAATAGCGACGCAATGCGCGCCAGCGCGTCCGATCTGCTTGCCGAACAAGCCAGCGATAATCGCCCCGACAAGCGGCGCAAGCGGCACGAGAAGATAAATCGTTTTCATGTCCATTCGCGGTGCGTCCTTATCCCTTGAGGCTATCCAGGTCATCCACGTGGATCGTGCGCCGGTTGCGGAACAGGGCGACGAGAATCGCCAAGCCGATGGCCGATTCCGCCGCCGCCACGGTGAGGATGAAGAAAACGAAAATCTGCCCGTCGATATTCCCCAGATAGCGCGAAAACGCGATGAAGTTGGTATTGACCGCCAGCAGCATCAACTCGACCGACATCAGGAGAACGATGAGATTTTTCCGGTTGAGGAAAATCCCGGCCACGCTGATGGCGAACAGGATCGCGCCCAAGATGAGATAGTGAGTTAGCGAAAGCATCTTGTCGGTGTCTCCCCGTCTCTCGTGTTCATTGTCCGGCCTTGCCCGGTTGCGCCCCGGCGGCAGGCTCTTCGGGCTCTTCTTTCTCGGAAGCCATCTTCACCAGTATCATCCGATCCTCGGAACGGGCGGCAATCTGCGCTTCCGGCGAGATGTACTTCTCGGCGTACTTGCCGGAGCGACGGCGCAAGGTCAGGGACACCGCCGCGACCATCGCCACCAGCAGCACCAGCGCCGCGAGCTCAAACGGATAGGCATACTCGGTATAGAGCACCCGGCCCAACTCGCAGATGTTGTTGCTGCATTCGATGGGTTCAGTCACGTTGGTAATGGTCGCCGCAGCGGCCGCCACCTCCTTGCCGCCGAAACCTTTCATCAGCACCAAACCCATTTCGATAGCCAGCAGCGCACCGATCACTGCCCCCAACGGCAGGTATTTCCAGAACCCTTCGCGCAGGCGGGCAAAGTCGATATCGAGCATCATCACCACGAAAAGGAACAGCACCATCACCGCGCCGACATAGACCATGACCAGCGTGATGGCGAGGAACTCGGCGGACAGCAGCAGCCAGATGCCCCCGGCGCTGAAAAACGCCAGCACCAGAAACAGCGCCGCGTGTACCGGATTGCGCGCGGTAATGACCCGCAGCCCCGCCACGACGAGGACTGCCGCAAAAAAGTAGAAAACGAAGGTTGAAAATTCCATGATGCCCCTGCTCACGTTCTCTTGCCGTAGCGGTTCAGCCACTGGATATGCCTGATCGCCTGTGGATATGATTCAGGCCAGTTTCCCACGCAATTACCTGTCCAAAAACCTTCTGGAAAACCTTCTGGTAGATCGCTAAACTTTTCGAGGTAAAGGTAAAGAAGATGCGTCTCGCCTTTCTGTCCAACATACGGGCACTCATTAGCTCTCGAAAATACTACAAGAGTATCTGAATCTTCAGTCACTTTTAATTTCCATGACTGAAGCACCTCTGTTTCCATGCGTTCCACGTTTTCCTGAACCTGCGTCACCTCCCTGATTTTGACCAGAACCACGGCATCCGCACGGGTGTAGGCACTCTCCGGTTCCGGGTTTTGGCAACGACAGGCCATCGCCTGCGAAGAAGCCAGCAGCAACATCAACAGGAAAAAGAAGAATCTTTTCATGCTCTCTGCCATATCAACCGATACGTTGATTATTCATTGGGTTAAAAACCCTTCCTATGACACTGGGGTCGTGCAGGTTTTTAAGAAGACAGTCTTTTAGGGTGTCTTCGGCTTGAGTATCCCACCCCCCTGCACCATTGACATGAGCAAGCTCGTGAACAAGGGTAGCAACCACAGCCCAATGTCCTTGTAAGAACGCATATTTTGAAATAGTTATATTATTCCCAACACGAGCACCAAAGTAGCCCGGTATAAAATCCGGATCATAATTAATCCATACCGAAATATCATTCCAAACATCTAAAAAGGATCTTCCTTTCGGAAGAGCCTTAAACGCATTGTTACATGGAACATGTCCTTTTATTCGGGAATTGATAATATCTATCGCCATCTGTAAAGCCCTAAGATATTCAGATTCAGCGCTGGAGTACGGTAAATACTTGCGGCGTGTATTTACCGGACTAGGATGACCACTCGATGTAGTATTGATGTTCGGCATATCAATTTCTCCTTCAGCGCATCACCGATATTTCGCGTCCGCCGCCTTGGCTTCGTCGATCTGTTCCCTGAAGCGATCCCCAGTGGCCAGCAACATCTGCTTGGTGTAATAGAGGTCGCTATGCTGCTCACCGTGATAGTCAAAAATATGCGTCTGCACAATGGCATCTACCGGGCAGGCTTCCTCGCAGAAACCGCAATAGATGCACTTGTTGAAATCTATGTCGTAGCGGGTCGTGCGCCTCGAACCGTCCTCGCGCTCGCCTATTTCGATGGTGATTGCCATGGCCGGACAGGCTGCCTCGCACAGCTTGCAGGCGATGCAACGCTCCTCACCATCCGGGTAGCGCCGTAGCGCGTGCAGCCCACGGAAACGCGGGCTCAACGGCGTTCTTTCCTCCGGGAACATCTGTGTGAGTTTGCGCCGGAAGAAATGCCGCCCGGTCAGCACCAACCCCTCGAACAGTTCCTTGAGGAACAGGCTTCCAATGTAATCCCTGGCTCCCACGGCCTATCCCTTTACCTTGTCATTTCCAGATCGACAGCGGGGACATCATCCACACCGCCACCACGACGACCCATACCAACGTGATCGGAACGAACACTTTCCACCCCAGGCGCATAACATGGTCGTAGCGAAAGCGGGGGAAAGTGGCGCGCACCCACAGGAAGACGAACAGGAAAAACACCGCCTTCAAGAATAGCCAGATCATTCCGTCCTGCAGGAAGCCCACCGGCGAAAGCCAACCGCCGAGGAACAGGATCGAGGTCATCACGGAAACCAGGATCATGTTGGCGTACTCGGCCAGGAAGAACAGCGCGAAGGCCATGCCCGAATATTCGACCATGTGCCCGGCGACGATCTCGGATTCGCCTTCCACCACGTCGAACGGCGCGCGATTGGTTTCCGCGAGGCCGGAGACGAAATAGATCACAAACATCGGCAGCAGCGGCAACCAGTTCCATGACAGGAAGCCAAGCCCCATATCGGCGAACCGGCCTTGCCCCTGTTGGATGACAATATCCGTCAGGTTGAGGCTCGAAGAGATCAGCAACACGCAGATCAGCGCGAAGCCGAGCGAAACCTCGTAGGAAACCATCTGCGCCGTCGCCCGCATCGCGCCAAGGAAAGCGTACTTGGAGTTTGAGGCCCAACCCGCGATGATGACGCCGTAGACCTCTATCGAAACAACCGCTATCAGATAGAGCAAACCGGCGTTGATGTCGGCCACCACAAGCCGGTTGTTGCCGTCTTGATCTGCGAAAAACGGAATCACCGCCCATCCCGCCAGCGAGGGCGCGATGGCAAGGATCGGGCCGATGATGAAAAGCCCCTTGTTGGCCCCGCTCGGGATGATGACTTCCTTGAAAAGCAGCTTGAGCGCGTCGGCAATCGGTTGCAGCAGACCGAGTGGCCCCACCCGGTTCGGCCCGACGCGCAACTGTATGGCACCGATGACCTTGCGCTCGAAATACGTCATGTAGGCCACACCCAACAGCAGCGGCGCGAGTACGGCGACAATCTTGACCAGCGCCCACACCACAGGCCAAACCGGGCCAAAAAAGGTTTCAAGCGGTTGCAATATCGCGTCCATCAAAGTCGCTCCACGCTCAATTCGCCATGCAGGGGGCCAAGCGGCACGGTCGAGACGTGCGCGGCGGCAATACGGACACAACCTGGGGCGAGATTCTCATCCGCCACAACCTGTAGTTCGACCGCCCCCCCGGTTCCCGTAACCCGCACCCGGTCGCTGGGCTGTACGCCCAAAGCCGCCATTGTCACAGACGGCATCCTTGCCACAGGCTGCGCGGCATCGGCAGTTTTTTGCAGCGAAGGCGCGCGCCGCACCAGCGGATCGGCGAAATAAACCGGCACATCGGCGACCCGTTGCAGGCTCCCGGCGCGAGGCTCGGAGGGCGTCGCCACCGGCACGTTGCCGATGGCATTATTGAGCCTGGCACGAAAATCACCGCCATCGCCCAAGGCCTCATCGCGCGCGCTCTCGAAATGATCCTGGTCGAAACCCGGCAGTTCGAGCAGGTTGCCCAGCACCCGCAGGATTTTCCAGCCCGGACGGGAATCCCCGCGCGAATGCGTCGAAGCCTCGAAGCTCTGCGTGTCCCCGATACAATTCACGAAAGTTCCAGGCGTCTCGGTAAATGGAGCCAACGGCAGCAACACGTCGGCAACCTGGCGCAAGGCGGGCGAATCGAATGCGCTGATCGCCACCACCAGCCGCGCGCGGTTCATCGCTTCCATGGCCGCGACGCCGTCGGCGAAATCGAGATCGGGTTCGGCTCCCAACAACAGGTAGGCGTGGCGCGGCGACTCGATCATCGAGCGCGCGTCCAGTCCGCCGTCGCCCGGCACGGCATTGGCAAGATAGCCGCCAACGCTGTTGGCCGCTTCGCCAACAAAACCGAAGGATGCCCCGGACAAGCGCGCAATTTCCTGCGCCCACAGGTGCAATTCGGCAGCGCGCGGGTGCTGTTCGGCGAGATTGCCAAGCCACACCGCCGCTTTTTCGCCATCGGCAAGGCTTTGCGCGATGGCGCGGGCATCATCCGAAATCTCTGTCGGCGCCCTTGCCTCCAGCGTTTCCGAAAGCGCCTTTCCAGTCTTCATCGCCAGTGCGGCAGCGACAGCGGCCAGGGTATCCACCATCTCAGAGGGCGGAACCAGCGCGCGCGTAGCCATCGGCATCCGCCAGTCTTCAGCGTTCGGCCCCACGGTGCACACCTGCAAACCGTGGCGCATCGCGGAATGGCGCACTTTCTGCGCGAGCAATGGCGCGTCCTTACGCAAAAAACTGCCGATGATCAGAATGCTGTCGAGATCGTGGACATCGACCACGGTCATGCCGAGCCAGGGAACCCCGGCGCGCACGGCGTCGCTCCGAAAATCGTGGCGGCGCAGACGGAAATCGACGTTTTCCGACCCCAGTCCGCGCACCAGTTTTTGCAACAGGTAAAGTTCTTCGATGGTCGAATGCGGGGAAGCCAACGCACCAAGCGCTTGCCCACCCTGCTCACTCACGACAGCGCGCAAAGCGCTGGAGACGAACGGGAGCACTTTTTGCCACGACTCGGAATGCCAATCCTCCCCGTTACGCATCATCGGCTGAAGCAAGCGCTGCTCGCCCGTGAGCGCCTCGTAGGAGAAACGATCCCTGTCGGCCAGCCAGCACTCGTTGAGTTGATCGTTGTTCAGAGGCAGCACCCGTTTGACCACGTCGTTTTTGGTCTGGACGATGAGATTGGTTCCGAGCGAATCGTGCGGGCTCACCGAACGCCGCCGCGACAGTTCCCAGGTACGGGCACTGTAGCGGAACGGTTTGGAAGTCAGCGCACCGACCGGGCAAAGGTCGATGACGTTGCCGGAAAGCTCAGAGTCGACCGCGCGACCGAGGAAAGTCATGATTTCGGCATGATCGCCCCGGAACGCCTGCCCCAATTCCATCTCGCCGCCGATTTCAGCGGTAAACCTTACGCAGCGCGTGCAATTGATGCAGCGGCTGGACTCGGAGGCGATCAGCGGACCGTAGTTCTTGTTGACGAAAACGCGCTTTTCTTCCTGGTAGCGCGCATGCGCGCCGCCGTAACCGACCGCCAGGTCCTGCAACAGACATTCGCCGCCCTGGTCGCAGACCGGGCAATCGAGCGGATGGTTGATGAGCAGAAATTCCATGACCCCTTTCTGCGCCTGCAACGCCACTTTTGAACGGGTCCAGACTTTCATGCCGTTGGTCACGGGCGTAGCGCACGCGGGCAACGGCTTGGGAGCTTTCTCGACCTGCACCAGACACATGCGGCAACTGGCCGCGATCGACAGCTTCTTGTGATAGCAGAAGTGGGGGATGGTGATGCCGGCCAGGGTCGCAGCATCCATCACGGTGCTGCCTTCCGGAACCTGAACCGCCTTGCCGTCGATTTCGATGTCTAGCATGACTGGCTCACGTAAATTTGGCTGCCGGTATCCTGCACCGCAGGGGGAACCAGGCATTTCTTGTTTTCAATGTGGTACTCGAACTCGTCGGCAAAATGCTTGACGAAACTCTGCACCGGCCCCGCCGCCGCATCGCCGAGCGCGCAAACGGTGCGACCCGATATGTTTCCCGCCACCGAGCGCAACAGGTCGAGGTCTTCGGGCCGCCCGATGCCGACTTCGATCCGGTGCACCACGCGATACAACCAACCCGTGCCTTCGCGGCAGGGCGTGCACTGGCCGCAGGATTCTTCGTGATAGAACCGGGACAGACGTTCCAGCGCCCGTACCATGCAGGTGGTCTCATCCATGACGATCACCGCGCCGGAGCCGAGCATCGACCCTGCCTTGGCAATCGAGTCGAAGTCCATCGTGCAGTCCATCATGATGTCGGCGGGAACCACCGGCGCGGAGGAACCGCCCGGAATCACCGCCTTGAGCTTGCGTCCGGCGCGCATGCCGCCCGCCATCGACAACAATTCGGAAAACGGCGTACCGAGTTCGAGTTCGTAATTGCCCGGTTTACGCACATGGCCGGAAACCGAAAAGAGTTTCGCGCCGCCGTTATTGGGCTTGCCCAGACCCTGAAAAGCCTTGCCGCCCATCTTCATGATGAAGGGGACCGAAGCAAACGTTTCAGTGTTATTGACCGTCGTCGGCTTGCCGTACAGACCGTAGGAAGCGGGAAACGGCGGTTTGAAGCGCGGCTGCCCTTTCTTGCCTTCGATGGATTCGAGCAACGCGGTTTCTTCGCCGCAGATATAAGCCCCAAAGCCGTGGTGCGCGAAAAGTTCAAAAGAAAAATCGCTGCCGAGAATGTTCTGGCCCAGCAGTCCCGCGGCGCGCGCTTCATCCAGGGCTTCTTCAAACCGAAGGTAGACCTCGAAAATTTCGCCGTGGATGTAGTTATAGCCGCGCGTACAGCCCATTGCGTAAGCGCCGATGAGCATCCCCTCGATCACCGTGTGCGGGTTGTAGCGCAGGATATCCCGATCCTTGAACGTACCCGGCTCGCCCTCATCGGAGTTACAGGCCAGATACTTGTCGCCGGGGAAGGAGCGCGGCATGAACGACCATTTCAGCCCGGTCGGAAAGCCTGCACCGCCGCGCCCACGCAAATCCGAAGCCTTGAGTTCGGCAATGATGACATCGGGCGGCGTTTTCTCCGCGATGATCTTGCGGAACGCTTCGTAGCCCCCCCTGGCGACGTAATCCTGAAGCCGCCAGGTACGGTCGCCATCGAGACCGGCGAGAATCAATCTGTGCTCGCTCATTGTTTCTCCAGGTCGGCCAGCATCTGGTCGATTTTCTCGGCCGTCATGAAGCTGCACATGCGATGGTTGTTATGCAGCAGCACTGGCGCGTCGCCGCAAGCCCCCATACATTCCCCTTCCTTGAGGGTAAACATACCGTCGGGCGTGGTTTCATTGAAATCAATACCCAGCTTTTTTTTCAGATATTCCGCCGCATGCACCCCACCGGAAAGCGCACAGGGCAGATTGGTGCACACCGTGATCTTATGGCGGCCGATGTGCGCGAGGTCGTACATGCCGTAGAAGCTCGCCACCTCCCAGGCGGCAATCGGCGGAATGCCGATATAACCGGCCACGAACTCGATGACCTCCTTCGGCAGCCAGCCTTTCTCCTGCTGCGCGATACGCAACGCCGATATGATCGCCGATTGCTGCTTGCCGGGCGGATACTTGGCAATCTCCCGGTCTATCTGTTGTAACGATTCCTGACTCAACATATCTGGCTCTTTCCGCGAAACGTTCTCCGATTGGCTTTTCAGCGGTCTACATCACCAAACACCACGTCCAGCGTACCCATAAGCGCCACCACGTCGGCAATCATGTGCCCGCGCGCAAGCTCGTCCATCGCCGCCAGGTGAATGAAACCTGCCGAACGCAACCTGATCCGATAGGGTTTGTTGGCGCCATCTGAGATCGCGTACACACCGAATTCCCCTTTCGGATGTTCGATGGCGGCGTACACCTCGCCCTCGGGGACATGGAAGCCCTCGGAAAAAAGTTTGAAGTGATGGATCAGCCCCTCCATGTCGCCTCTGACCCTTTCGCGCTTCGGAGGGGTTACCTTGTGGTCATCGGCGATGACCGGGCCGGGATTCTTCCGCAGCCAGTCGATGCATTGGCGAATGATCCGGGTCGACTGGCGCATCTCTTCCATCCGGCACAGGTAACGGTCGTAACAGTCCCCGTTCTTGCCGACCGGAATATCGAAATCGAGGCGGTCGTAGACCGCGTAAGGCTGCTTTCGGCGCAAATCCCAGGCAATGCCGGAACCGCGCAACATCGGCCCGGTAAAGCCCATTGCCAGCGCCCGTTCGGGCGACATCACGCCGATCCCCACAGTGCGCTGTTTCCAGATGCGGTTCTCGGTCAGCAATGTTTCGTAATCGTCGCAGCATTTCGGGAATCGCTCGAAAAAATCCTCGATGTAATCGAGCAAGGACCCTTCGCGCGCCGCATTGATCTCCTTGAGTTGTTTCTCGCTCTTGAAGCGGCTGGGCTTGTACTTCGGCATGCTGTCGGGCAGGTCGCGGTAAACACCGCCGGGCCGGTAATACGCCGGGTGCATGCGCGCCCCGGATACCGCCTCGTAGACATCGAACAGTGCTTCGCGCTCGCGGAAGGTATAGAGGATCATCGTCATCGCGCCAATATCGAAGGCATGCGAACCGATGAGCATCAAATGGCTCATGACACGGGTGATTTCATCGAACATCACCCGGATGTACTGGGCGCGCTCCGGAACCTCGATGCCAAGCAGCTTTTCCACCGCCAGGCAGTAAGCGTGCTCACTACACATCATCGCCATGTAATCGAGCCGATCCAGGAAAGGCACGGCCTGCAACCAGGTGCGGGTCTCCATGAGTTTCTCGGTTCCGCGATGCAGCATCCCGATATGCGGGTCGGCGCGCTCGACCACCTCACCGTCCAGTTCGAGAACCAGGCGCAAAACCCCGTGTGCCGCCGGATGCTGCGGGCCGAAGTTGAGCGTGTAATTGCGTATCTCAGACATGGCCAGCGTCCCCATATCCTGCTTCGCGCACGACACGCGGCGTATTCTCGCGCGGCTCGATCGTCACCGGCTGATAGACCAAGCGGCCCGCCTCGTCGTCATAGCGCATTTCCGTGTACCCCGAAACCGGGAAGTCTTTTCGCAGGGGATGCCCCACGAAACCGTAATCGGTCAGGATGCGGCGCAAGTCGGGGTGGCCGGAATACATGATGCCGCAGAGGTCGAACGCCTCGCGTTCCTGCCAGTTGGCGCTCGGCCACAGTTCGCACACCGAATCGAGCACCGGAAAATCGTCGTCCGCAGAAAACACCCGTAGGCGCAACCGCCAGTTATGCTCGATGGAGAGCAAGTGTAAAACCGTAGCAAAGCGTCTGCCGGGCTCGCGCGCGGCGTTGCCATAAGTCGAATAATCGACCCCGCAAATGTCCATCAACTGCTCGAAGCGCAGTTCGGCGTGATCGCGAAGGGTACGGGCAACCTCCAGGTAATCTTCCGCGCTCACCTCAATCGTGACCTCGCCCCGATCCTCGGCCAGTGAATGCAGACGCCCATCGAAAACAATCCGTAAGATCTGGCTCAGACGCTCAAGTTTGGCACTCATTTGAACTCTACATCCCTTTAGCGGCGCGCGATGGTGCTGGTACGCTTGATCTTGTTCTGGAGTTGTAACAGGCCGTAAAGCAGCGCTTCTGCTGTGGGCGGGCATCCCGGAACGTAAACATCGACGGGCACGATCCGGTCGCAGCCGCGCACCACCGAATAGGAATAGTGGTAATAACCGCCGCCATTGGCGCAGGAACCCATCGAAACCACCCAACGCGGCTCGGCAAGCTGATCGTAGACCCGGCGCATCGCCGGGGCCATCTTATTGGTGAGCGTCCCCGCGACGACCATCAGGTCGGACTGGCGCGGGCTGGCGCGGAAAATGATGCCGAAGCGGTCGAGGTCATAGCGGGCCATCCCCGAGTGCATCATTTCAATCGCGCAACAGGCCAGCCCGAAAGTCACCGGCCACAAAGACCCCGTGCGCGTCCAGTTGATGACCGTATCCAGCGACGTGGTCACGAAACCTTCACGAAAAATACCTTCGATACTCATGTTTCATTCCCAGTCGAGCGCGCCATTCTTCCATTCGACGATGTAGCCGATGACCAGAATAGCGAGAAACACCATGACCGAACCAAACAGGAACCACGCCGCCGCCCCGGCAGCGATGAAGTCCTTGAACACCACTGCCCACGGAAAAAGGAATGCGATTTCGAGATCGAACAGAATGAAGAGGATAGCGATCAGATAGTAGCGGACGTCGAACTTCATCCGGGCGTCCTCAAACGCGTCGAAGCCGCATTCATAGGCGGCCATCTTCCCCGCGCCCGGCCGGTTCGGCCCGAGCGTCTTGCCAAGAAAGAATGGCACGACGCCGAAAGCAAGGCCGATGAAAACGAACAGCAGAACTGGCAGATAGTTGTCCAGCATGACCTACACTCCTCCGCTATCGCATCTGGTGCGACCAGAAAATCCCGGCAGATCGTGACATGGTTCACACTGCCTTGTGTCATTTTTCTAGTTTCTGCGGAAGCGGCTGCCTCCGCTTTAACATGAATCATTTATTGGTGCCGACGATGAGACTCGAACTCATACGGCTTTCGCCACTACCCCCTCAAGATAGCGTGTCTACCAGTTTCACCACGTCGGCGTACCAAACTGTGATTCTATGTTTTTTCCCTCTCACATGCAAAACCCGGACAGCCCCTCCTATTCTGATGGTGTACGCCCATTTTCCCCAGTTAATCCGGAATCTCGCCCACAGCGTCCTTTCCGGCCGGTGCTTCCTCTGGAGCTGGCGCGCCCTCTGGAGCAGGGGTAGGCGCGGGAACGGCCTCAGCGGGAACCGAGCTGCCTTCCATGACACTGGCAGGCGCTTTCGGCGCGTGGCTTGCCAGGTACGCCAGGCTCAGGCTGGTGATGAAAAACACCGTCGCCAGCGCCGCTGTGGTTCGGCTCAGGAAATTGGCCGACCCGGACGACCCGAACAGGCTGCCAGACGCGCCGCTGCCAAAAGCCGCACCCATGTCGGCCCCCTTACCGTGCTGCATCAGGATGAGGCCAATCATCCCCAGCCCCGCCAATACATGAACCAGCAACACAAAATTAAAAGTCGTACTGCCCATCATTTCCTCGACAAAAAACCGTAGGGCGCTCAACAGGCCCCGTTTGCCACCGCCGCCCGGCAGATAGCCATGAAATCCTGTGCGGACAGCGCCGCACCGCCGATCAATCCCCCATCGACATCGGGCATTGCGAAAAGCGCCGCCGCATTGTCCGCTTTGACGCTTCCGCCATAGAGGATACGCATTTCCGCCGCCAGAGCGCCATTTTCCGCGAGCCAGCGCCGGATGGCGGCATGTGCCTCGCCCGCTTCTTCTGCGCTTGCCGCTCGCCCGGACCCGATTGCCCATACCGGCTCGTAAGCAATAACCGACCGTGACAGCCCCTGCGCGCCGATGATTTCCAGCACCGCGCCAAGCTGACGGCCAACCACCTCCATCACCCGCCCCGCCTCGCGTTCGGCCAGCGACTCACCGACACAGACGATGGGCACAAGCCCCGAGCGCAACGCTGCTGCCGCCTTGCGCCCGACCGTGGCGTCATCCTCGCCGAACAGCGCGCGCCGCTCAGAATGACCGACGATCACATAACGGCAGCCCATTTCAGCGAGCATTTCCGCACTCACTTCACCGGTATACGCGCCTGACTGGAATTCGCTCACCGTCTGTGCGCCCAGCGCCATCCCGCCCAGGAGCGAAGCCGCCTGGGCAAGATACGGAAACGGCACACACACCGCCCTATCCACTCCGGCCAGCGCGCCGCATGCCTTGAGCAAGGCCTCGTTCGCAGCCAGAGAGCCGTTGAGCTTCCAGTTACCGATAACCAGTTTTTGGGGCATGAATGATTCTGAAAACGACTAACAAAACATCTGATTATACAGACAAAATGTATCATTCGACAGTCAAAATGTGCAATTTGACGAGCGAAACATGTACTTATACATGAGTTAATATCGCGCCCTACCCGATACGCTCTCTTGCCGCACCGCTTCATGAACGATAACGCCCTCCCCCCCGACGGCACCACAGCCCCGTTTCCCTCCGACGCGCTCCCGCTGGACTGGTACGCCGAACGCGCCTATCTCTCCTACGCGATGAGCGTAGTACGCGCACGCGCGCTGCCGCAGGTCGAAGACGGCCTGAAACCCGTCCAGCGCCGCATTCTTTTTGCGATGAACGAAATGCGGCTCTCAGCGGCGGCTCGGCATGTGAAATCGGCGCGGGTCGTGGGCGATGTGATCGGCAAATACCACCCACACGGCGACTCCAGCGTCTACGACGCGATGGTACGGGTCGCGCAGGATTTTTCCTTGCGTTACCCGCTGGTCGACGGACAAGGCAATTTCGGCTCGCGCGACGGCGATTCGGCGGCGGCGATGCGTTATACCGAGTGCCGCCTGACCCCGATTGCCGAACTCCTGCTCTCCGAAATCGACCGGGGAACGGTCGATTTCGCCCCCAACTACGACGGTGCTTTCAAGGAACCGCAACTGCTCCCGGCGCGGCTGCCCTTCGTGCTGCTCAACGGCGCTTCCGGCATCGCCGTGGGCATGGCGACGGAAATACCGCCGCACAATTTGAATGAGGTCGCTGCCGCCGCGATTTTCCTGATCTGCAACCCTGAAGCCACGCTCGACGACATCCTGAACATCCTGCCCGGCCCGGATTTTCCCGGCGGCGGGCAGTTGATCTCCCCGCCACAGGTCATCCGCGAGGCTTACGCCAGCGGGCGCGGCAGCCTGCGGATGCGGGCGCGCTGGCACTTCGAGGAACTGGCGCGCGGGCAATGGCGTGCCATCATCGACGAACTGCCGCACGGAGTCAGCGCCGCGCAGGTGCTGGCCGAAATCGAATCCCTCACCAACCCGCAGCCCCGCACGGGCAAAAAAGAAGTCGGGGCGGAACAAAAAAACCTCAAGCAGCTCGTCCTGGGCGCGCTCGACGCCGCACGAGACGAATCGAGCGACAAAGCTCCCGTGCGTATCGTGCTGGAGCCGCGTTCGAGCCGCCAGCCACGCGACGAATTCATGGCGGTGCTGCTCGCGCATACCAGCCTGGAGACCTCCGTTTCGGTCAATCTCACGATGATCGGCCGCGACGGCAGGCCGCAGCAGAAAAACCTGCTGCAAATCCTCGCCGAATGGGTCGATTTCCGCTACCTCACCGTGCAGCGCCGCAGCCGCTTCCGGCTCGATGAAGTCGAACGGCGCATCCACATCCTCGACGGGCGCATGATCGCATTCCTACGCATAGAGGAAGTCATCCGCGTCATCCGCGAATCCGACGAACCCAAACCGGCGCTGATTTCCGCCTTTGGGTTAAGCGAGGCACAAGCCGAGGACATCCTCGAAATCCGCCTGCGCCAGCTTGCCCGCCTGGAAGGGTTCAGAATCGAGAAGGAACTGGCCGAATTGCACGAGGAGCGCGACAGTCTGCGGCGGCTGCTCGACAACCGCGCCGCGCAGACCCGTCTGCTGCTGAAGGAAATTGACGCCGACGCCAAAAAATTCGGCGACGCCCGCCGAACCCTGATCGAAGCTGTTACCCCCATCGCCCCTGCAGAAATCAGCATACCGGACGAGCCAGTGACGGTAATCGTGTCGAAAAACGGTTGGGTGCGCGCGCGTCAAGGCCACGGCATCGACCCTGCGGGCATCAACTACAAAGCGGGCGATTTTCCGTTGGCCGTCATCGAGACGCGTAGCGCCTGGCCGCTCGTCGTGCTCGACACACATGGCCGTGCCTATACGGTCAGAGTTCCCGATCTGCCGAGCGGGCGCGGCGATGGCGTGCCTGTTTCCACCCTGATCGACTTCCAGGACGGCGGCAAACTCGCCCAAGTTGTGAGTGCCGAACCCGAATCCACATGGTTCTTCGCCAACAGCGGCGGCTACGGTTTCATCTGCGCGTTATCCGACGCTACCGGGCGACAGCGCGCGGGCAAAGCGTTCATGACGCTCGAAGGCGCGGAAACGGTGCTCGCGCCCACGCGCGTTTTCGGCCAATGGATTGCCGCCGCGTCAAGCGCGGGCCGGATACTGGTTTTTCCGCAAGCGGAGATGAAAGTCCAGGCCGGTGGCCGGGGCGTGATCGTCATGGCGCTCGACTCGGACGAACGGCTGGTCGCCACTGCGGTTCCTGCTGATGAAGCCCGACTTACCATCGAAGGCATCGGACGGGGCAACAAACCCGCTACGCTAACGCTAAGTCCCGCGCAACGTGAAGGGTTGCGCCACCGCCGCGCGCGACGGGGGGCATTGCTGGCTTCAAAAATCAGGCCGGAACGGATGTTCTGAACACGTATCTCGCGCAGTTTCCGTCACTCGTTACGGAGTCAAGCGAGACAAAGCGTAACGGGGAGTTTGAGGCTCCCCAAGACCGTATCGAGGAATCCCCTGCCGTAAGAAAGGGGTGACTCAATACCCGCAAGCGCTGTGAAACGCAACACGGACACCCTTAAAACTCCCCTCTCCCCTCGTGGGAGAGGGGCTGGGGGAGAGGGGGTAATGCCACCGCTCCCGCTTGCGCGGGAGAGGGGGCCAAATTCAGACCTTGAACCTCTCTACCGCGCTACGCATCGCGCGCGTCAGTTGCTCGACATGCTTTATCCCTTCCGAAGCATCACGCACTGTGGCGCTGTTTTTCTCCGCCGCCTGGGCAACCCGCTCGACCTGCTGCGCGATCGTCTGGCTGGCGGTTCCTTGCTCGGACAACACTACCGTGATGTCGTCGACGTGCGTCTGCACCTGCTTGGCGCCATCCTGGATATTCGTGATCGCCTCCCCGGCCTGATCGGCCAGCACGACGCCGGATTCCACCCGCACGGCGGCATTGCTCATCGCGTTCACCGCCGAATGCGAACTTCCCTGAATGGCCGCGATCATCGCCCCAATCTCGCCCGTGGCACTCGTGGTGCGCTCGGCCAGTTTCCTCACCTCATCAGCCACAACAGCAAAGCCGCGACCCTGCTCGCCCGCGCGCGCCGCCTCGATGGCCGCGTTCAGCGCCAGCAGGTTGGTCTGGTCGGCAACGTCCTTGATGACCTGCACAATGCTGGATATCTGTTCGGACTGGCGGCCCAGCTCGGTGATGCTCTCGGAGGACTCGCGCACCGCTTCGGCCATCGCGTGCATTTCGCTGACGGTTCGGCGGATGACCTCCCCGCCCTGTTGTGAGAGATTGCCGGTGTGCTGCGTGATCTCGGAGGTCTCCTGTGCGTTCTGGCTGATGTGGGTGACGCTGACGGTCATTTCCTCGACCGAGGCGGCCATCGCCGAAGCAGTCTCGCTGGTGGTTTCGGAATCCTGGGCAACCTGCTGCGCGCCGGCGGAAATCTCGGTTATCGCGGCATCGAGTTGAGCCGTATCTTTAAGAATTTCGCCCAAGGTTTTTTGCAGCGTAGCCAGCAATTGGTTGAACGAAGACGCAGTTTGCCCCACTTCGTCGGAACCGGAGACCTTCACGCGCCGGGTGAAATCGCCGCTCTGCTCGACTTCGCCTATCACCGTCTGCAAGCCCGCCAATGGAGCAACGATAGAATGGATGATCTTCCAGGCAATGAAGGCGACGAGCAACAGGCCAACAACGGAAACTATCAGCATGTTCAAACGAGATGACTGATAAGTTTTCGTGGCTTGCACAAACTCCTGCTCGGCGAGTCTACCATTCACTTCAACCTTGTCAGCGACGGACAGTTCTACATTTTTCCCATATTTGCGGGTATTCGAAATGAACCGCTCAAAGACTTCATAGGAAAAATCGTTTGTGCGTAGCGAAGCGACGGTAGGGTGAACAACTTCCTTAACGAAGAGAGCATAATCTTCGCTGAACTGGAGAGCCCGGTTCTTGTCTTCCTCTGCCAGAGGCGTAGCAAGATAAGCCGCCAATACTCCGTCGATACTCTTGAGCAACCCTTCAACTTTGTCCAGATGTTCCCCAACTACGTGGTCGTTGTGGATTTTGTTGACTTCCGAGGAAGGGTCGTGCTGCAAGGCTTTGAAAAGTTCGGCAAGCACCAGATTGATGTCGCGCTCGATCTTGTTAAACTGAACCAGCGTTGAAACCCTTTTGTAATACATGACGTCCATGTTGTCCGACATCTTTGACATGTCGGATATTCCGAACAGCGCGACGATGACGGTAATCGCGGAGGCAACCGTAGTGAGGAAGAAGAGCCTGCTACTAACTTTGAAATTATTGAACATCACTGACACCTCCCAAGGAAATGAACTGCCCAATGGATCAAACTGGCTACTGTTGTTATGGGAGTGTCTGCTGTATGAAAATTTTTTGATGCAACAAAATACCTAGTTCACGTCATATTGCTGCGGCAACCTTGCGGAAAAAAATTTCATAAGTTGATGTTGATTTTTTTGAAACCTTTTTCCCAAGCTCTCCCCCGAATCATTAAGGAAACCCTGAACAACCTCGGACTGCTTCGCTTCGCTCGCAATGACACCCATTTTTACCCGTCATTGCAAGGGACAAAGTGACGAAGCAATCCATCAAAAGGGATTATGCAGGGGTTCCTTAAATACCGCTGTCGTTTCAACCGTCATCCTCTGCGTCAAACTCCGATACGATCCGGTTACGCCCCAATCGTTTCGCCATAAGAACGGAACGGTCGGCTCTTTTGATCAGATCACTGGCGCTGGACATGGCTTCATCCCGCACCGCCACGCCGACACTGATCGACAGGCGCAACACTTCGTCTTCGTTGATGACGTCCAACTGGTCGATTTCCTTACGCAGCCGTTCGCCGCAGGCCAGCACGTCTTCCTGCGAGGTCTCCGGGCAAATCACCAGAAATTCGTCGCCGCCCGTTCGGCAGATTACGTCCTGGCCGCGCAACACCCGACGCAGGGCTTCGGAAATCAGCCGCAGGGCGATATCTCCAACGTCGTGCCCATAGATGTCGTTGATCTGTTTGAAGTTATCGAGGTCGATAACCATACACGCCAGAGAACGCGCGCTGCGATGCGACGCTGCCCATTCTTGCTGTACGCGCTCGAGCGCGTAGCGCCGGTTAGGCAAGCCCGTCAGGGCATCGGTGAGCGCGGCTTCCTGCAAAGAACGATTGGAAATGGCCAGTTCGGCGGCGAAGTGCCGCAATTCCTCGCGCTCGCGCTCCAGTTCCCACTGCAACAGTACGATCCGCCGAGCCGCGTTCAGCCGTGCCTGCAGCACTCTCTCCCCTGCCACTTTGATGAAGAAATCGTCTGCTCCGGCCTCGATGGCCGGAACGTGCTGCTCATCGCTGGAAGGCAGCAGCAACAGGATGAATATGCTCCGCCCGATGCGCGAAGCACGTAGCGTCCGGATCAGGCGGGATATATGTTCGGCATTTTTTTCCGCGTCCAGCGCCAGTATCTGCGGTTGCAGGTCGAGGACGTGCTCCATGAAACCTTCCAGGCCGGAAAACTCGAATGCTTTGATGTCCGCCTCACCCAGTGCTTTCAATATCCGTTCGCGCGTAATAGGGTCAGATGTAACCAGCATTGCCCGTATATCGGGCACAGCCTCCGCGTCGGGCGTGCCCTCATTGCCAGCTTCGCTTTTCGCAGACGGCATCCTGCCCCCCGGCACTTCAGACACGATGCCGCTCAGAGCATCGAACGAAGGGCACTCCACAGCGCTAAGTTGCAGCAACTTGCCCCACTCGAACCACTGGCGGGCAACTTCGTTGCAGTCGCCGATGAAAACCTCGCGCGAGCATCCAAGATGCGCCGCCAGGCGCACGGCTTTCCCAATCAGCAGACGCTGCTCATCCGGTTTGCCCAGGCAGATGTCGGCCACACACCTGGCAAGAATCAGGCATTGCATGACCGTCATTTCACGTCCATCTGCGGCAAAAGGTGCTTCCAAAGGACACTCGAAATAGCGTACCGGGTCGGCAAATACGGAAGGTATTCCCCAATCCATGAGCATCGCCGTACTCAGGTCTGAATGGGTCATTGCAAGCGCTTTCCGCTCCAGTTCCAGAAGTTCTGCGCCCGATCTACCCGTTGCGGCTTCAGCGAGCAATTGCCCGTACCTGTCCGGATAAACCGTCGCCAGCGCCAGTTCACCCACCCGCGCCAGCAGACCCACACTGAAAAACTCGTCGGCGGCAACCGTGTGTATATGTGCCGCCAGTACCTGCATGGTCAGCGCCATAACGACCGACGATGACCAGAACTGCGCGTAATCGAACCCTGGGCAAGACCCTTTGCGGTAATTCGACAATATCGAAAAACCCAGAGCCATTGCGCGCACCGCCGGCATCCCCACCACCATCAGGGCTCCCTGTACCGATACGATTGCGCGCTGCCGAGAAAGCGCGCCATTGGCCGCCTTGATGAGCCTGCCAGCAAATGCTGGGTCCATCTTGATGGTTTGCGCCAACTCGGCCGCAGAAACCGTTTCATCATTCGCCATCCGCATAATCGCAAGTGCGACTCCACGCGGAGACGGAAGATGTCCGGTTGCTTTGATCTGGGCAAAACGATTTAGATCAATTGGAGTTGGCATAACGAGACGCTGAAGAAATGAACCGAAAGAATCAATCGACCACGACCTGCGTTATAACGTCTGCATTGCAGCATTTTCGCCAAAAACCTTTTCGTAGGCCGATACATTAAGGCATGTAATGTCATTCGCTATTGTGTGGTTTTCCGCAGTGTGCGTCATATGCCCGCAGGGCGAAAAAGTTTCCTTTATGGCGTCATTCAAGTACTCTCCACTCCATGCACTGAAGGGTATGCAGGTACCGAACCCACCATGAATTACTGCTCCGAGTGCGGCGCGCCCGTCGCCCTGACCATCCCCACCGGCGATACCCGGCTTCGTCATGTCTGCACGGACTGCGGTACGATTCACTATCGGAACCCCAAGCTGGTCGTTGGAACCATTCCGGAATGGAAAGACCGCATCCTGCTGTGCCGACGGGCCATCGAACCCCGGCATGGCAAATGGACGCTTCCCGCCGGTTTCATGGAAACACAGGAAAGTACCGCCGAGGCAGCCGCGCGGGAAACGCTGGAAGAGGCCTGCGCGCGGGTCGAAATCGGGGAAATGTTCACCCTTATCGACGTACCTGCTATCAGCCAAGTACACATTTTTTACCGCGCCAGGCTGCTCGATACCGATTTTCATCCTGGCGAGGAATCGCTTGAAACCACGCTCTTTTCCGAAACCGGGATTCCTTGGGACGACATCGCTTTTCACACCGTTACCCTGACCTTGAGACATTATTTTGAAGACCGCCGCAACGGCGGCTGGCGTTTTCGCGCAATGACCCTTCCTATGGCGTATTCCTCTAATGATGCTTGGCCGCGCGGATAAAATGCAACTCATGGTAAGCACCGCGATGTGAAAAAAGTGACTTAAAAACGCTTTATCAGGAGGGCTCCTGTATGAACCCATCGAACCGAAACGCGGCGGAGATACGCATCCTCAGCCTGGCGGAAGGCCGGGCGCTCCTCGCACTCTACGAAACAATGATTGAAACGGCACGGACGCACGATTGGGATCGGTTGACTGAGATCGAGCGTCAGGCCGCAGACCTCCGCGATACGGCCATTGCCCGCCCGCTTGCGCCCGTTGACGTGGAAGATGTGGAAGAATTGAGTGCACTGCTCACCCGTATTCAGCGCCTCGATCATGAAATACGCAAACTGGTTGAACCGGCATGCGAGCAGGCGCGCCAACAGCTTGCCACCGAAGTCAAGGGCCGTACTGTGCGCGAGGCTTACGGCAACCTGGATGCTCCCGGAGGTTGAACATCCCGGGGTCGGGAACCTGAAACATGATCCCTTCTGATCTCGCCGCCCGTTTGCGTTTTTTGCACGAAGCCAGTCTTTTCGAGACTTCGCCGCCCGTTGCAGGGCTGCATCGGGCGCGCGAACTCCAGGCTCAATTACAGGACCTGGTTCCGGGGCAACGCTTTTTCGCCACCCTGCAACGCACTTTACCCGACGGCACTTTCCGCGCCCTGGTAGCTGGCCAGCAACTCACGCTCGCGCTGAACGCCTCGGCCAAACCGGGCGACACACTCGAACTGGTCGCCACCAATGTCTCTCCGAAGCTGGTGCTCTCAAGGCTGGCAACTCCTGCGGATGGGGCAAGCGCCGGTTCGGCCCGCCCCTCCCTGAGCCAGACAGGGCAACTCATCAGTTTTTTGCTCACGGGTCAACCCGCCGCAAAACCCGCTGTCCTGTCGAACGGCCAGCCCTTCTTCCAGGCCCCTCCCCCGGCTCCTGGAACCACTGCCGGAAATACTGCCATCGCACAACCCGCCGCTGCCGGCGCTCAAGCTGCCAGTGCCAACACACAGCCCGCTTCCGCCGCCAATGTGCAACTGGCCTCTACCAGCGCGCAACTGACCTCCGTCAGTGCACAACTGGCTCCCCTGCTGCGTCAGGCATTATCGCAAAGCGGATTGTTCTACGAATCACACCAGGCACAATGGCTGGCGGGAAAAGTCGACCTCGCCGCCCTGCTGCGCGAACCTCAAGCGCAAGGTGGCGGACAACCCCCGGCGGGCAGCCCGACCGCCAGCGGCTCCCAGAATCCCTCGGCTCCCTCCACTCCTGGTCAAGCCACGGGCGGGGCTGGAAGCGCGTCGGGCTTTGATGCAACCCCCCGCGCCGGCCATGCGGCAGCGACCCCGGCTAATGCCGCCGCGCAAGCATTGGCGCGCCATGAAGCGCCCATCGCCCGGATACAGGATACCACCAGCCAGCAGGCCGACAACGCCATGCGAAACAGCCCGATTCCCGAACGCCTGCTACCCGTCGTGCATCAACAGCTCGAATCCCTTGCCAGCCACCAATACATCTGGCACGGCATGGCATGGCCGGGCCAGATGTTTGAATGGGTCATCGAAGACCCTCGTGGCGAAGGGCACGCGGAAAGCGAAGATAACGACGGACAATGGGACACTACCCTGCGATTGACGCTGCCCCGCCTCGGTGGGGTCGAGGCTCGTGTGCAACTGGGCGCGAAAGGCGTGGCGTTGCGGCTACAGGCCGAAGAAAAATCCGCCGCAACCAGGCTCGAAACCCACCGCGACGAACTGGCCGAAGCCCTGGAAGCCGCCGGAGTGCCGCTCACCGGCATGGTTGTGGAGCATCACGATGGCTCCTGACGATTTTTCGCCGCGTGACGAAGCCGTTGCCCTCACCTACGCACCGGGCGACAGCGCGCCGCAAGTCGTTGCCAAGGGGCGCGGCCTGCTCGCACATGAAATCATCTCCCGCGCCCGCGAGGCCGGTGTGTATGTGCACGAATCGCCCGAACTCGTTTCCCTGCTCATGCAGGTCGACCTCGACGCCCACATCCCGCCGCAACTCTACGCCGTGGTTGCCGAATTGCTGGCTTGGCTCTACCGGATCGAAGCGGGCATCGATGCACCTCCCCCTGTAACCGAAGGTCTTTGAGGACAAGTTACGCACCCAGATCACGCCCTCATGATATAAAAAACCGCTGTCTGCCTCATAGTCCGGCTGTATGGGCCAACTTGACAAGTATCCCTTCAAAGCGAACAACAACCATGTCAGACCAGATTGACGAAAATCTTTTTGTTTCCTTGCAGGAAGACGGGCTGGAAGAGTTTCTTTTGCGCGGTCGCAGTCAGATTTGCCGACTGCTCCAGGAACTGGCCAATAACCACGCCCTTATCAGCGTCCATCTGCTCCCAGGCGGGCTTTCTTTCCTGAGCACCATCGTCACGCTCTCCGAAGACGAAGAATGGCTTTTTCTCGATGCCAGCCCAAACGAGATCATCCACCGTCGCTGCCTGCAAGCCGAGCGCCTGTTCTGCGTCACCCAACTCAATAAGGTCCGCATCCAGTTCCGGCTGCACAACAACTCTGAAGTTCCGTTTGAAGGCCGTCCCACCCTGACCGCACCCATTCCCGATGAGATTCTGCGCCTACAGCGCCGCGACGCTTTCCGTTTGCAGGTTCCGCTTTCTCATGGCTTGAAATGTATCCTGCCCGCGCAGGAAAGCAGGCACGGCCATCGACGGCATTCTCATCACGAGGGAGTCCGGAAAAAGACCTTCGAGGTTCCCGTGATCGACCTCAGTGCTGGTGGCCTGTCGATGGAAATCCCGCTCAACAAGACCTCACCCATCGTTGGCGACCAGATCAACGGCTGCTTTCTGAAACTGCCTAACGATCTCATCGCCGTCAATCTCGAAGTCCGCAACCACGGCCGCCGCATTCTCGGCAATGGCAAAGAAGTATTGCGCCTCGGTTGCAGTTTCGTTTCCCTGCCTATTCAGGCCGCAAACCGGATTCAGCGGTTCATCTATCAGATCGAACGCGAACTGCGCGCAGTTGAGGCATGACCGATCCCGCCATGCAACGGGCACGGCGGGCTTTGGATCGACTCTGGGTTTCGTTTTGCTTTCGCCCTTGGCCTTATTCCGTCGGCTGGCCCGCGACCGGCTTGACCACAACCTTATAGCGATCGCGCAGGGAAGCGAGGAAAGAGCCGAAATCGTTCTGGCCGAGCACCAACCCATACTGCGCCGCCATCTCGGCAACGCGCGGGTCGTCATTGTCGATAGTTGGGCGCTCAACCTCGTCGATCTGGTAGATCACGTAAGCATCATCGGGCAGTTCCACCGCCACCCTCGCCGGTAGGCGCGTCAACGGGGCGGCGAATACGGCGCGCGCAGCTTGGGGCGGCAAGTCCGGTTTGGAACGCTGAAAAGAGCTTGGCGCGCTCCAGGCATTGTTGACCTCCCCGTTCTGGTCAAGCGCCGCCAGCACTGCATTGCCTTCTTCCCGCGCCATACGCATCGCTTCCTCGCGGCGCAGTTGTGCTTCGATTTGCCCGCGCACGTCTTCGAGCGGTACGCGCCGCGCGGCTTCGTGTTCGAGTACGCGCGCCGACACCAGCGTGTTAAAGCCAACTTCGATCGCCTGCGTGTTGCGGCGCTGGTTGAGCGCGTCATCGTCGAACAGGCTCGCCACCAGCCGTTCATTGCGGACCCCCCCCAAGTCATCCGTCCCCCGGCTGACCCAGTCGGTACGCCGTATCTCCAACCCGAATGCCTCGGCTGCCGGTTGCAGGCTGTCCGGCGCTTCGTTGAAAACCATCTCGGAAAATTTCGTGGCCTTTTCGTCGAACCCCTTCGCAAGCGCCTGTTTGCGTATCCAGGCAATGATTTCATCGCGCGTCTCGGCGAGGGAGCGTTTCTGGATGTCGGTCACCTGAAGGATATGGAAGCCATACCTGGTACGCACCGGGTTGCTGATCTCATCCTGCTTCAGCATGAATACCGCTTCCTCGAACGACGGGTCCATTGTCCCGTCACGCGCGATATTGCCAAGCTCGCCCCCCGCCCCGCTCGAACCGGGGTCTTGTGATTTTTCCCTGGCGAGCGCCGGGAAACGATCAGGTTCCTTGCGAAGAGACGCAGCAATCTCTTCCGCTTCCTTTCTGGCTGTTTCCGTTGCTGCCTCATCGGCTTCAGGCGCAAGCTCGATCAGGATATGGCGCACTTGCCGCACATCCGGCCAGTCCTGGTAAGCCTTCTGGATAGCCTCCTCGCTGATCTCGGTCTTGTTGGCCTCGGCCTCGTTCTGTAAAGCCTCTTCGCTCAGGACGAGATATTCGGCCTTGATCCGTTCCGGAAACTCGAAACGCGCCGGGTTGTCGTCGTAGAATTTTTGAATCGCCGCATCGTCGATCTTGATATCGGCCAGATGGGGCGCAACCGGGAAACGCATCTCGCGCACTACCCGTTCTTCCAACCCGGCCACGAGCAGGCGATGCGCCGAGCCACGCGCAACCAGCGACGAGCCGAAAATTGAATCCATCAATTGCTGGGAAAGCAAATCCTGCGTGAATTGCGCCTCGAAGCCCGCCGGGGTCATGCCCCGCCGACTCAGCAATGCCTGATAACGCTTCTGCGAAAACTGGCCGTTCTCCCTGAAAGCCTCGATCCCGGCAATGGCCTGTTGCAATTGCCCGCCGGTGACAGACAAACGCATATCTCTGTAGTAAAGCGCCAGCGCCCGTTGAATGATGAGCCGGTCGAGCACCTCCTGCCGCAGTTTTTCAGACCCGAGCGTGTCCGTGGACGCGCCTTCGCCGAGTTGTTCCCGCAAGAGCCTTCGCTGCTCTTCCAGGGCATTTTCAAACTCGGCACGGGAAATGGAAGTGCCTCCCACCGTTGCGATTTCCCCTCGCCCCATCCGGTCCCCAAAATAGTTATCGAGGCCGAAAGCGGCAAAAGGGACGATAAGTATCGCCAGGATGACCTGGGCAATCCGTTTGTTATTGCGAATAGCTTCAAACATCTTGTTTTCCGCGCTCTTCTTTTGAGTGTGCTTTAAAAGGAACCAACCGACAGGGATGATAACCTCTGTCAAACGATTGAGTTTAACGCATCCAGCCCTTTCACGCTTGCGGCTGTCTTCAAAGCGATGCTATCGTCCAACGATATGCAGGAGAAAAGTCTTCTTTCACATTCCCCCTGCGAGAGCCGATGCTATGAGTGACACTGCCTCCATTCCCGTTTCCGCCCCTTCCCTTCATACCCCGTTCCACGATGCCCACCTCGCTGCGGGTGCGCGCATGGTCGATTTCGCCGGTTGGCACATGCCGGTCAATTACGGCTCGCAGATCGACGAACATCACGCCGTACGGCGCGATGCCGGAATGTTCGATGTTTCGCACATGCTCGCGCTCGATCTTGTAGGGTTCGATTCCACCGTCTGGCTGCGCGCCTTGCTCGCCAACGACGTTGCGCGGCTTGCCCGCGCAAACGTCCCCGGAAAGGCGCTCTATTCCTGCATGTTGCGCGAAGACGGCGGTGTGATCGACGATCTCATCGTCTATCGGTTTGACGACGAGCACTACCGGATCGTGGTCAACGCGGGCACTGCTGCGAAAGACGTGGCCTGGATGCGAAAGCACATCGCCAGCCGGGGCTTCAATGTCAGCCTCACTGAGCGGCGCGACCTTGCCATGCTCGCCGTGCAGGGGCCGAAAGCGCGGGAGAAAACCTGGCTAGCGCTCCCTGAACTGAAAACCGGCAGCGAAACGCTGCCCCCGTTCTCCGGCGTGCAAATCGGCGACTTTTTCATTGGGCGCACCGGCTATACCGGTGAAGACGGATTTGAACTCACCCTGCCCGCCGCGCGAGCCACGGCGCTCTGGCAAGCATTGATCAACGCCGGAGTTAAGCCTTGCGGCCTGGGCGCGCGCGACACCCTGCGCCTCGAAGCCGGGATGAATCTCTACGGGCAGGACATGGATGAAACCGTCTCGCCCCTTGATTCGGGGCTTGCCTGGACGGTCGATTTCAGCGACCCGGCGCGTACCTTCAGCGGACGCGCCGCTCTCGAAGCCCATCCCGCCGCCCACGTCCTGCTTGGGATCGTGCTCGAAGAGCGCGGCGTACTGCGCGCCCATATGCCGGTATTGACCGCCATTGGCGCGGGAGAAACCACCAGCGGCAGCTTTTCGCCCACGTTGGAAAAATCCATCGCTTTTGCCCGTCTGCCTTTGAATACCCAGGCGGGCGAGAAAGTCGAAGTCGAAATCCGGGGCAAACGCCTGCCCGCGCGCACGGTCAAATTGCCTTTCGTGCGTCATGGCAAGGTTCTCGCCTGAAACACACGCCTTAAAATCCCTTACAAGCCTTTTTCCCTATTCCCGCCGGAGATTCCCATGAGCAAAGTGCCTTCCGACCTGAAGTACACCGACACCCACGAATGGATTCGCTTTGAAGACGACGGTTCCGTGACGGTCGGCATTACCGACCATGCTCAGGAAGCCCTGGGCGACATCGTTTTTCTCGAACTGCCCGAAGCGGGCCGCAAACTGGCGGACAAGGAAAGCTGCGCGGTCGTCGAATCGGTCAAGGCCGCTTCCGACGTCTACGCCCCGCTCGCGGGCGAAGTAATCGCCGCCAATCAGGCCGCAATCGACGCCCCAGAGAGCGTCAACGCCGACGCCTACGCCGCCTGGCTCTTCAAACTGCGCCCCGCCGCCGATGTCGGCACGGCTGCCCTGCTGGACGCCGCCGCCTATCAATCCACGCTTGCCGAAGAATAAACCCATGACCACCCTGGCTGAACTCATCCGCCACGACGATTTCGCCTCCCGCCATCTGGGTTGCTCCCCGGATGAAATCGCCCGCCTCTGTGCCGCGATTGACGTTGCCGACATTGACGAACTCATCAGGCAAACCCTGCCGCAAGCTATCCGCCTGCCCAAACCGCTGGAGCTTGACCCGCCCCTCGATGAGCAACGGGCGCTTACGCGCCTGCGCGGCATTGCCGCGAAGAACGTCGCCAGAAAACCGATGATCGGCCTCGGCTACCACGGTACGCACACCCCGGCAGTGATCCTGCGGAACGTGCTGGAGAACCCCGGCTGGTATACCTCCTATACGCCTTATCAGGCCGAAATCGCGCAAGGCCGGCTCGAAGCCCTGCTCACCTTTCAGCAAATGGTTGCTGACCTTACCGGGCTGGACGTTGCCAACGCCTCGCTCCTCGACGAAGCGACCGCCGCCGCCGAAGCGATGACGATGGCGCGCAGGGTATCGAAATCCGCCTCGAACGCGTTTTTCGTCGATGCCGGTTCCCTGCCGCAAACGCTCGACGTGCTGCGTACCCGCGCACAGGGCTTCGGTTTCGAGATCGTCATCGGCAAAACGGAAGACGCCACCCGGCGCGAAGTCTTCGGCGCGCTGCTGCAATACCCGGAGAAGGACGGCGAAGTGAAAGACCCCAGCCAGGTCATCGCCGAACTCAAGGCGCATGGCGCAGTCGTCGCCGTAGCAGCCGACCCGATGGCGCTCGTGCTGCTCAAAAGCCCCGGCGCGCTCGGAGCCGACATTGCCCTGGGTTCGGTGCAGCGTTTCGGCATCCCGATGGGCTTCGGAGGCCCACACGCGGCTTACTTCGCCACTCGCACAGCCTACGTCCGGGCGATGCCGGGCCGCATCATCGGCGTCTCGAAAGACTCGCGCGGCAAGCGCGCCTACCGCATGTGCCTGCAAACACGCGAACAGCACATCCGGCGCGAAAAAGCCAACTCCAATATCTGTACCTCGCAAGCACTGCTCGCCAACATGGCCGCGTTCTACGCCGTCTGGCACGGCCCGCGCGGACTACGCGCCATTGCCGAACGCATTCACCGGCTGGCTACCATTCTGGCCCTGGCGTTGCGCGCCTCGGGGTGTCAGGTGCGCGAACAGGCGTTTTTCGACACTGTAGCCGTTACCTTCACCACCGCCAGTCTGGCGAACAACACTTTTGCCGCTGCCGCCGAGGCGGGTTACGACTTGCGCCGACTTGACGACATCACCCTTGGCGTCACGCTGGACGAGACGACCACCCGCACCGATCTCATCGCGCTGATTCGCGCCTTCGGGACTTTCATCGACAAAGCCAAGCTCGACGCGCTCGACCGCCGTGCCGAAACCCTCGAATTCATCCCCGCAACGCTATTACGCAACGACTCCCCGCTCACTCACCCCGTGTTCAACGCCTACCACACCGAACACGCGATGCTGCGTTACTTGAAGCGTCTGCAAAACCGCGACCTCGCGCTCGATCACTCGATGATCCCGCTCGGCTCCTGCACGATGAAACTCAACGCAGCAGCAGCCATGATGCCGATCACCTGGCCGGAATTCGCTTCATCCCACCCGTTCGCTTCGCCCATTGGAACCGTCGGCACGATGGAAATGATTCGCGGGCTGGCCGCCTGGCTATGCGAGATCACCGGCTTTCCCGCCGTTTGCATGCAGCCGAATTCCGGCGCGCAAGGCGAATACGCCGGTCTGGCCGTCATCGCGCGCTACCACGCCAGCCGTGGGCAAGCGTACCGCCGCGTATGCCTGATTCCCCAATCGGCGCACGGAACCAACCCGGCCTCCGCCCAGATGGCGGGTATGAAAGTCATCACAGTGGACTGCGATAGCGACGGCGACGTCGACCTCGGCGACCTGAAAGCCAAGGCCGCCATGCACACCCACGAACTCGCGGCGCTGATGATTACCTACCCCTCCACCCATGGCGTTTTCGAGCAGGGCATCCGCGAAATCTGCCAGATCGTCCACGATCACGGCGGGCAGGTCTACATGGACGGCGCAAACCTCAACGCCCTGGTCGGCCTCACCTCCCCCGCCTTCATCGGCGCGGACGTCACGCACATGAACCTGCACAAGACCTTCGCCATCCCGCACGGAGGCGGAGGGCCGGGCATGGGCCCGATCGGCCTGGCCGCGCACCTCGTACCCTTCGCTCCCGACCATGTTTTCATGCCGGAAGACGCGCAGAACCGCCAACGCCCCAATCGCGGACAGGGCGCGGTCAGTGCCGCCCCGTATGGCTCCGCCAGCATCCTGCCGATTTCGTGGATGTACATCGCCATGATGGGCGGCGAAGGACTCAAACGAGCCACCGAACTTGCCATTCTCAACGCCAACTACATCGCCCGCCGTCTCAGGTCTCATTACCCGATTCTCTTTACGGGCAGGCACGGGCGCGTAGCGCACGAGTGTATCCTGGACATCCGCCCCATCAAGGCCGCCACCGGCATCAGCGAGATCGACATCGCCAAACGGCTCATGGACTACGGCTTTCACGCCCCCACCGTCTCCTTCCCCGTGGCGGGCACGATGATGGTTGAGCCCACCGAATCGGAACCCCTCTCCGAACTCGACCGTTTCATCGAAGCAATGATTGCCATCCGCGACGAAATCCGCCGCGTCGAACTCGGCGAATGGGATGCCACCGACAACCCGCTCAAGAACGCGCCCCACACCCAATCCGACCTCATGGCCGAATGGACCCACGCCTACAGCCGCGAACAAGCGGTTTTCCCGCTTGCCTGGATTGCGGAAAACAAGTTCTGGCCGAGCGTGAACCGGATCGACGATGTCTGGGGCGACCGGAACCTGTGTTGCGTGTTGGGGGAAGCTGGTTCCGACTGACCCCTCCCCGCTTCCTTCTCCATGCTTTTCAAGCGTTCAATCTGGGCGGCGCTTGCGCTCACCCACCTCGTCGTCCTTATCGCGCTCCTGGCTTGGCTCATCGCGGAAACCAAGCCCGTGGCGATACCCGGACTGGAACTGGCTCAGGGCGAACAACTGCGTTGCGTCTCCTACGCCCCCTTCCATCGCCCTGGACAAACGCCGTTCGATGAAGAACTGATCATCCCGCGCCAACAGATCGAGGAAGACCTGCGTGCGATCAAAACGATTACCGGCTGCGTGCGGCTTTACTCGACCGACAGGGGACTGGATCAAGTACCCGGAATCGCCCAGGAACTGGGACTCAAAGTGCTGCTCGGCGCATGGATTGGTTACGTTCCGAAGAAAAACACCCTTGAGATCGAGCGCGCCATCACGCTTGCCAACGCATATCAAGACACCGTGCAGGCAATCATCGTCGGCAATGAAGTCCTGCTCCGCCGCGAGCGTACCGCCACGGAAATGCGCGCCCTGCTCGATTCGGTACGCGCAAGAAGCCCTGTGCCCGTCACCTACGCCGACGTATGGGAATTCTGGCTCAAGAACCTTGAACTGGCCGCGCATGTCGATTTCATCACCGTGCACATCCTGCCTTTCTGGGAAGACGACCCGGTCGACATCGAGCGCGCTCTAGCCCATGTTGCCGCAGCCCGCGAAAAAATCGGCGCTGCCTTTCCCGAAAAACCCATCCTGATCGGTGAAACCGGCTGGCCGAGCGCTGGTCTCCAACGCGGGGAATCGCTGCCCTCAAAGGTCAACCAGGCGCGCTACATCCGGGAATTCGTGCGCCGGGCGCATGACTCTGGCTGGAATTACAACCTCATCGAAGCTGTCGACCAACCGTGGAAACGCTCGCTCGAAGGCACTGTCGGCGGCTACTGGGGCATGCTCGATGCAAACACCTTGCAAACGAAATTCCCGCTCTCCGGCCCCGTTTCCGAGCGCGAAAGCATCATTGCCCCATTGATCGGAACCGGCACGGGCGCGCTCCTCGCCCTGCTTCTGGCTCTCACCGGAAGCTACCGGACACCGACGCGCCTGATCGCCCTCACCCTCACCGGCGCAACGACCGGCCTGATTGCCGTCCTGCATGCCGAACACGCCCGTCTGGCCTACGCCAGCCTGACTGACTGGATCGCCCTTGGCACGGTCGCCCTCACCGCGCTGGCCGCCTGTGCGGTTCTGACGCGCTGGCCCGGTAAACCGCTCTGTCCCGCCGATATTGCCTGGCAACGGATACGGAACGCGGGGCGGCACTTCGAGGCAAGCGATCTACTGTCCGCACTGCGCGGCTTTCTTCTTTTCGCCGCTGCCATCGCGGCATTGCTGCTGCTTATCACTTCGCGCTACCGGGACTTTCCAAGCCTGCTCTACCTGACCCCGGCAACGATTTATGGCGTCATCGGCTGGTTGCACGGCAACACTTTTTCACGCCCTGAGCGCATTTGCGCCGCCCTCATCGCAGTGTGCGCCATTGGCCGCTGGCTGTTTGAGCCTGCCAATCCGCAAGCTATTGGATGGCTACTGACTTGTCTTGCGCTGGCTTTGCCCGCTCTCGCGCGTGATCTGAAAGTGCGGCCTACTGCCCCAAAATAACGGGGAAAACCATACGCTAAACCAGTTGGCTATCGATCTTCCTTGGTGTGCCACAGTCGCAGCACGTAGATCGTCTCGTTCTGAATCTCGTAGCGGATTTCATATTGGGCAGCCAGAATCCGCCGCACTTCACGCGGTTCGAACTGGAAAAGTTGTCTGCCGATTCGCGGGTTGGTGAGCAGGATAGTTGGGGCCTTGGTCAACGCCTGCACCGCCCGCGCAGCAGCCGGTTTGTTCACAGAAGCCAAAAACTCATAGAGGCGCGCCAGGTCGGAAAGCGCCTTGCTCGTCCATTTCAGCTTCATCAAAAAGGTACCGACAGCGGTTCATCGGTATTCAGGCTATCCGCCCATTCCTGGATAGCCTGATGGTCGATGACGCGATTTGCATCCACATCGCCCAATGCCTCAAGGGTCAGCCGGTCGCGCTCTTCCTCTTGGGCAACCCAAGCTGCGAGCGCCTGCTTCATGATCCAACCTCGCGAGCGTTCAGTACGGCTCGCTAATTGATCGACCTTCTCAGCGAGCGGGACTGGCACATGTGTAGTAAGAACACGAGTTTCAGTTTTTTGCATTGACGTAACGTTCTTCATCTTCACCAAAGCTCCGCTTGCAGTTCCAAAAGGCTGATTCAGTTACAATCGTAGTGATTAAACTTGATTGAATCAAGTTATACGGTTAGCTATTGACCAGCCCCGGTCTGACTCTGCCCGCGCTCACACGCCACCGACACGATAGGCGCATAACTCCGCAGCAAGGCAAAAAGCCCCAACAGCATCCCGACGGCTGCGTAATCGGGGCTATACAACACCAGCCCGACCACACCGGCGATCCAGCCGATCCAGCTGCATAGCCGCTGTCCGGTCAGGAACCCCAGGACACCGAAAAGCAGGGCAAAAACCCCCAACCGTTGCCCTTGGAAACTTTGCGTCAGCAACCAGGTCAGCCAGCAGGACAGGCTGGAATCGCTCCCGCCGGAGCCGCAGCCGCGCGGCAAAAGATCGTTCTCGATCACCCCGAAACGAAATGCCATGAGCGTCAGGCAAAGCAAGCCCGCGCACAGGAACGCGCGCCGCAGCATGCGCCGCCCATCCACAGCTTCCTTGGAATCATCCTTGCACACCAATCTCTCCCGGCATGTCCCTGTTCGTCCAGGCTTTTGTAACAGTGTCTATCGCGCCAAATTTTGCAAGATAATATAAAAAAGTCCGGTTCACAGCCTCACCCAAACCGATGAATTGACCATAGAGCGCGAATCCGAACTCCAAAAAGGGGCAAAAAGATGAAAAAGTACACCGTGACTTGCACCGAAGCATGTGGACACTGCGATGGGACAGGCTTTGTGCCAGATTCTCACTCTACCCCCGAAGAATTGGCGTGTGCAGGCGGCATGTGCGGCATGTGCGAAGAAATCTGTCCCGAATGCAAGGGCAAGGGGCGTAGCGTGCGTGAGGTTGATCTGGCCGACGCTTTGCGTGATCTTGGATTGCTGTCAGCGTAAAGATGGGTTTCGCAAGCTCTACCCATCCTACGCGGGCTCAATCTACACAGGCTAACGCTTTTATGCGTAATGCGTCCACATCATGATTATTTTGACCGTTTTTTCAGCCTCCAGAACTTGGTACACAAGCCGATGCTGAATATTTATCCTGCGTGACAACGCGCCGCTTAAATCTCCTTTGAGCTTTTCAAAGGACGGGGGTGATTGGTAAGGATTTTCTCGCAGGAGGTCTATAAGGTTTTTTGCTTTCTTGTCCAATCCTGCTGCCTTGAGCTTGACGATGTCGTTCTTCGCTCTTTTTGAATACATGATCGAATACATTACCAATCAACCTCGTTTTCCGGTATGCACTCGGATATGGGGGTATTGAGTCCTTCGAGAATGGTATTTTTCACATCAGGCATTGATGACAGATACAAGGTCTCCATCAACCCGTTATAATCTTCTTCACTGATAACGACGGCGTTACCGTCCTTCGTGCTTATATTGATGGGTTCGTTGAATCTTATAGCCTGTTCTAAAAGGTTGAACATATCTTTTCTGAAATTGGTTGCATTGGTATTCAGCATGGCGGCCACCTCTTGATTAGTGCAATTATCGTACATGTACATTATAACGTACATCACCTGTTTTGTCAAACGGTTGTACGAGGACAGAATGCCCTGTGCTCGGCAAAAACAAAAGGCAAGTAGCACCATCCCCCACGTCAGGCGAGTTTGTCGTTTGAGCTCGCAAAATGCGGCCTCAGCGTGGCAAATTCCCCTTCGGTGAGAAAGCGTAATAATTCCAGTGACGCTTTGCGTCAGAGATTAGGATCGCCGGACTTCGTCCAGCCTACAATACGAGTCGGGCTACGCTTGCTGCACAGGAAAGGAGAAGCTCATGAATGAAGCTGAGAGGAAGTTAGCCACTGCCACCGCAGAGTTCTTTAAGTTACATTGGAACATTGCATCTCTGGATAATCCCCCGGAGTGGAAGTGCTGGGAGGAATTTCTGGTAGGCCCAGTCCCGAATTACCAACACGGTGGCTGCTACGCTTTGTTTGCCGGTAGCGAATTGATCTACGTTGGCTTGGGTGCAAGCCTTGGTGGCGGGCGTTATTCGCAGCATGGCATCTCCAGGAGGCTCATGGCTCATGTACTCCGGGCGGATGACTCGAATCCCCAGCACACCTATCGGTTGCTTGATAACTGGACAAATACAACGGCTATTTGGACGCTTGGCCTACCCAAGTGTGAATACCTCGCCCCAGCTTTGGAAAGCTATCTCATTCGCGAGTTGTCGCCACCCAAGAATGCACGGGTCTAGCTATTGACCAAACAAACCGTTCAAACAGGTGCTCTCTGCTGCGTGGCTTAAAACACTAGGAACATCGCTATGGCCGGTTCAGTCGGAATTTTTTGGGGTATCCCGGAGTCCAGAAATACGTGGATACTCTTGATCGATTCGACCTCCCTTGAGGAGGCGGATCCCTATGGCGATTTTCTTACGCATCCTCGCGGTCACTACGAGGTATGGGAGCAGTGGAAAGAGCGGCATGCTGTCCCGTCAGCAGGAAAGTCTGTGTTGCACACAATCGACTGTCATGAGTACGAAGATTTTCCACGTGGGCGCATCGTCTATGAAGTCAAGAGCAAGCGTTTTATCGTCTATGCAGACCAGCGACTGCAACAGAAGTCAATCGTAGCTGAAATCGCCAATAAATTCGGATTGCCCGCTGGCGCTTTTGTCGTTCGCTCCGATCTGCATTATCGGGGCTGAAAGCGTAACCTAACCTACTGCCCCCCCGATGTATGCGGCTATTCCATTAACCTATACGCTGACCGCCAATTCACCCTCTCCCACCCCTCAATCCCGAAAATTCCCATACTGCAACGGAAAATCGGTAACGTTCTTTTTCACCAGCGCAATCGCTTCCTGCAACACGTCGCGCTTGGCTCCGGAGACGCGCACGGCGTCTCCCTGAATGGCGGCCTGTACCTTGAGCTTGGCATCTTTCAGGGACTTGACGATTTTCTTTGCCAATTCCTGTTCGACCCCAACCCGCACCTGAACTTCCTGCTTGACTTTGTTGCCGGAGATTTTTTGCGGGTCGCTGTAGTCGAGGCAGCGTATATCGACCTTCTTGGCGGTCATTTCGGGCAGGAGGATGTCTTTCATCTGCCCAAGCTGAAAATCGCTGTCGCCGTACAGGGTGAGCAGTTTGTCGTTCTGCTCGACGCGGGCGCTGGTTCCCTTGAAGTCGTAACGGTTGCCGATTTTGCGGTTCGCCGTGTCGACGGCGTTGCGTAAAGCGACGAAATCGACTTCGGAAAGGATGTCGAATGAGGGCATGACAGGTTCCTCCGCCGGGGTTTCTTATTGCCCCCGCTTGATGCGGGCGTTGGCAGCAATACGCATACGCAGGGCGTTGAGCCGGATGAAGCCGTGGGCGTCTTTCTGGTCGTAAGCGCCTTGGTCGTCTTCAAAGGTGGCGATGTCGGAATCGAAGAGCGAATCGGTTTTCGAGTCGCGCGAGGCGACGATGACGTTGCCCTTGTAGAGCTTCAGCCGTACCCAACCGTTGACGGTCTGTTGGGTGTGGTCGATGAGGGCTTGCAGGGCGAGGCGCTCAGGACTCCACCAGTAACCGTTATAGATGAGGCTTGCATAGCGGGCAAGGAGGTCGTCCTTGAGATGGGCAACTTCCCGATCCAGGGTGACGGATTCGATGGCGCGATGGGCGCGCAGGAGGATGGTTCCGCCGGGGGTTTCGTAACAGCCCCGGCTCTTCATGCCGACGTAGCGGTTTTCGACGAGATCGAGCCGCCCGATGCCGTGCTTGCCGCCCAGTTCGTTGAGCTTGGCAAGCAACTCGTGGGCTTTCATTTTTTGCCCGTTGATCGCGACAAGGTCGCCATTGGCGAATTCAAGGTCGACGTATTCCGGAGCGTCGGGGGCTTTTTCCGGGGAAACCGTCCAGCGCCACATGGCCTCTTCGGCTTCGGCGGCGGGGTCTTCGAGATGCCGCCCCTCATAGGAAATGTGCAGCAGGTTGGCATCCATCGAGTAAGGCGAGCCGCCTTCGCGGTGCTTGCGCTCCACAGGAATACCGTGCTCTTCGGCGTAGGCAAGGAGTTTTTCGCGCGAGAGCAAATCCCATTCGCGCCACGGGGCGATGACTTTGACGTTGGGCATGAGAGCGTAGTAACCCAACTCGAAGCGTACCTGATCGTTCCCTTTGCCGGTCGCGCCATGCGACACGGCATCGGCTCCGGTCGCGCGGGCAATTTCGATCTGGCGCTTGGCAATCAGCGGACGGGCGATGGAAGTGCCGAGCAGGTATTCGCCTTCGTAGATCGCGTTGCAACGGAACATGGGAAAGACAAAGTCGCGCACGAATTCTTCACGCAGGTCGTCGATAAAGATGTTTTCCGGCTTGATACCGGCCTTGAGCGCCTTTTCCCGCGCCGGTTCAAGTTCTTCGCCCTGACCGAGATCGGCGGTGAAGGTGACGATTTCACACTGATAAGTGTCCTGCAACCATTTGAGGATCACCGAGGTATCCAGCCCGCCAGAATAGGCAAGCACTACTTTGTTTATGTTGCTCATGATCCTTCCGTTCCTGTTCAGAGAGGGCGGATTATATTCGCAAGCGAAGGAGCGCGGGCTGCCGTTACTGACAGAAAAACCTGCGGCGCGGCTCCAGGTTACGTTTGCTGGACGAGACGCTGCTTTGGACTTGTTCAATCTACGATTCCGGGCTACGCTTGTTTGAAGAACTGACGACCGATTAGGAAAATGTCATAAGCATGAGCCTAGTAAACCTGGATGTCACTTGGGATGCCACCAAGGCGCAGTCGAACTGCGTCAAGCATGGCGTTACCTTCGCCCAAGCGGCAACAGTGCTGTTGGATCCACTGGCGCTGTCAGTGTTTGATGGGGCGCACAGCGAAGCCGAGGATCGATGGTTTACGCTGGGAGTTGCGAGCGAAGGCAAATTGTTGGCGGTTTCCCACACCTACCAGTCGGATAGTCCGGCCAACGCCCAGGTACGCATTATTTCGGCACGCGAAGCAACGCGCCGAGAACGGGAAATGTACGAGGACGAACCCCGATAGGAAAAACCATGAGCCAAACCCAACGCGACGACCTGCCCGCCGAAATCGACTTCTCGAAAGGAACCCGGGGCAAATTTTTCCACCCTGGCACCAGGCTGAATTTGCCAGTGTATCTTGACGATCAGGTGCAATCCCGCCTTGCCGCCCTAGCCAACGCTAAGGGCGTGGATTTCTCCACCTTGGTCAATGACCTGCTCAGAAAGGACATCGAACTCATCGAAATGACACAATGAATCAGATATTACGTTTCAATAGGTTGTTCTCGGCGATTCGACAAACACCCTGAAATTTTCGGGCGTCAAACGCACGATTCAAGGCTCAACGGCTTGTTCATCCACGCGCCCCAGTACGAGGAATTCCATTAACGCCTTTTGCGCGTGCAGGCGGTTTTCGGCTTCATCCCAGACAACCGATTGCGGGCCGTCGATGACTTCCGGGGAGACTTCTTCGCCACGGTGCGCGGGCAAGCAGTGCATGAACACGGCTTCGGGCGCGGCCACAGCCATCATGCCGGAGTCGACGCACCATCCGGCGAACGCTTGGCGGCGCGCTTCGTTTTCGGCTTCAAAACCCATCGACGTCCATACGTCGGTCGTGACGAGATGCGCGCCCCGGCAAGCGTCTTTCGGATCGTCGAACAACTGGAAATGATCCGTCCCGGCAAGGCCGATTTTTTCCGGTTCGATGCCATAGCCCGGTGGCGAGGAAACGTGGACGCGAAAATCCAGCACTTCTGCGGCCTGAAGCCAGGTGCTGCACATGTTGTTGGGGTCGCCGACCCAGACGACGGTTTTGCCCGCGATGGGGCCGCGATGCTCGATAAAGGTAAAAATATCGGCAAGCACCTGGCAGGGGTGATAGGCGTTGGTCAATCCGTTGATGACCGGCACACGGGAAGCGGCGGCCAGTTGCTCAACCGTACTCTGCTCGAACGTGCGGATCATGACGAGGTCGCACATGCGGGAGATCACCTGCGCCGTGTCATAGACCGGCTCGCCGCGCCCAAGCTGCGAATCGCGCGTATTGAGGTAGATCGCCGAGCCGCCAAGCTGCTGCATCCCGGCCTCGAACGAGAGGCGCGTGCGCGTGCTGGCCTTCTCGAAAATCATCACCAGCGAGCGGTCGAACAGCGGATGGTGAGTTTCGTAACGCTTGAATTTGTCCTTGATCCAACGCGCACGCCGGAACAGGTACGCGTACTCTTCGGCACTGAAATCCTTGAATTGCAGGTAATGCCTGAGCGGACTTGAAATCGAAGTCATTGGCGGTTTTCCCTCCCGGCCATCATTATTGCTTACGACAAAAACTCTCGAATCAGCGGCGCAAGCCCTTCGACGAGGGTTTTAACGTCGCTGTCGCTGAAAATGAGCGCGGGCAACAGGCGAACCACGTTGTCCGATGTCACGTTGATGAGCAACCCGGCATCGAGCGCGCGCGTGACCAACTCACCGCATGGGCGGTCGAGTTCGATGCCAATCATCAGCCCGCGCCCGCGAATGTCCACCACACCCGCCACGCCTTCGAGCGCCTTTCTGAACCCGGCACGGATAGCCTCCCCGACGCGCGTCGCGTTGTCCATCAACCCCTCTTCGGCGATGACATCGAGCGTGGCGAGCGCCGCCGCACAAGCCAGCGGGTTGCCGCCGAACGTACAGCCGTGATTGCCCGGCTGGAAAAGCCCGGCAGCCCGTCCCGAAGTCAGGCAAGCCCCGATAGGAACCCCAGAGGCGAGCCCCTTGGCAAGCGTCATGATGTCGGGCCGCACATCCGCATGCTGCCAACCAAACCATTTGCCGGTGCGACCCGTGCCGCACTGCACCTCATCGACTATCAAGAGCCAGCCGTTCTCGTCGCACAGGGCGCGCAGGGCGCGCAGGTATTCGTCGCTCACAACGTTGACGCCGCCCTCGCCCTGGAGGACTTCCAGCATCACCGCCACCACGTCGCGGCTGCGCGAAGCGATCTGGCGCACCGCGTCCATATCCCCGTAAGGAACCCGGACGAATCCCGGAACCAGCGGCTCGAAACCCGCCTGCGCCTTGCGGTTGGCGGTCGCCGAAAGGGTTGCCAGCGAACGCCCGTGGAAGGCTTGTTCCATGACGATGATCGACGGCAGTTCAACGCCTTTTTTCTTGTGCCCGTAAAAGCGCGCGAGCTTGATCGCCGCTTCGTTGGCTTCCAGCCCGGAATTGCAGAAAAACACTTCGTCCATCCCGGAGAGATTCGCCAGACGCGCGGCCAGTTCTTCCTGCAAAGGGATGCGGTAGAGATTGGAGGTATGCAGCACCCTGCCCGCCTGACGGGAAATTGCTTCCACCAGGCGCGGATGGTTGTGGCCGAGGGTAGAGACCGCAATACCTGCAAGCGCATCGAGATACCGTTTACCCGCTTCATCGAAAAGGCATGTGCCTTGCCCATGCGTAAACGCAACCGGCAGACGAGCGTAGGTATTCATGACATGTGAAGACGGCATACTTAAACTCCGGCAAGATGGAGCAAAAAAGCACACGGCGGCAAAAAGCCGCCGTGCAATAACAATGCACGCGATTTTACGCAGAATATCACCCTATGTACAGGCTGCCGTTCATCCGATTGTCAACATCCTTTCCTGAATGATTCTGCTAGAATAGCGTTATTCAGATCGCCAACTGCGGAGGGAGATAACCGGTAGTTTGGCGCGTGTTCCATGAACCTTATAACCAGCCTACAAGGCCACAGACATGGGTCAGGAAATCAGAAATTTCGTCATCATTGGCGAGACCAGCGACGGAAAAGTTTTCCGTCCGAGCGACTGGGCGGAACGCCTGTGCAGCCTCACGTCAGCCGTCGGGAATAATAAAAAACTCAAGTATTCCCAGTTCGTGAGTCCCGGCACGACCCCTGCGGGGGTAAAAACCGTCATCGTCAATCCTCGTCTGTACAGGCTCGACCCGCTTGCCTGGAAGTTTGTGCTCGACTTTGCCAGAGACCACGACCTGCGGTTTGAGCCCATCCCCGTCCCCCCTGCCTACACTGCCGTTGCCGAGACCTTCCGCGCGCGCCACTCCGTCCGGCGCTTCCTGCCGACGCCCGTTTCCCGCGATCTCATTTCCGAGATACTGGAACTGGCTTCGCGTTCGCCCTCGGGAACCAACGCGCAACCGTGGAAAGTGTACGCCTTGGCCGGGGCAGCGCGTGAAGCCCTGTCCACTGCCCTGCTGGAACGTTACATCCAGAACGCGGGCGAAAAACAGGAATACGCCTACTACCCCGATGAATGGGTGGAACCGTGGCTATCCCGGCGGCGCAAACTCGGCTTTGCCCTATACGAACTCATCGGCATCTCCAAGGGCGACAAGCCGCGCATGAAAGAACAGACCGGGCGCAACCTGCTGTTTTTCGACGCGCCGGTGGGCCTGATTTTCACGTTGGATCGCCGTCTGGCGCAGGGCATGTTGCTCGACTACGGCATCTTTATCGGCCATCTCATCATCGCCGCGCAGGCGCGCGGGCTGGCAAGCTGCATGCAGACGGCGTTCACCGACTTTCCAAACACCATCCGCAGCCATCTCGGCATCAGCGAACAGGAAATGATCGTAGGCGGCCTCGCCCTCGGCCATCCCGACCCGGAAGCCCCGGAAAACAACATCGTTTCGGAACGGGAGCCGGTCGAAGGGTTTGCAGTGTTTCAGGGGTTTTGAGGTACGGCCTGCTGTCCTTGTAAAGATACGATTAAACTCTGACGAAAACATCACTGTTTATTGACGATAACGCCTAAATTAAAGAGAAAAAGAGTATCAAAAAATGAAAAATTCTCGAACATAGTAAATCATGAATATCGTCCCCTTGACTGAATTCCTGTTCAAGAAAAGAAAAGTGAATATCCAGCACTTGGTTTCTTTTGGTTTTACAAAACAACAGGATGGTAAATATGCCTATTCCACTGAAATTGTAGATGGTCAATTTCAAATGATCGTTGTCATTACGGAAGCGGGTGATGTCAACGCAACACTGATAGAAAGAGATTCCGAAGAAGAATATGTACTGCACCGAGTATCAGGAGCAAGCGGTTCATTTGTGGGAAAGGTCAAGGAAGAATATGAGGGCATTCTTAATTTTATTTCAACAAAATGCTTTGACCCGGATGTATTCAAAAGTGAATACGCTAAAAAAGTGATTCAATATGCGCGGGATAGTTATGAAGACGAATTGGAATTCTTATGGCAACGCTTTTCCGACAATGCTATCTTACGAAGAAAAGACACGAATAAATGGTATGCTGCTCTTCTGGTGCTATCAAAGAGAAAACTAGGCTTGGACTCTGACGAAATTATTGAAATTTTAGATTTGCGAATGAACCCCGAAGATGCAGAAATCGTGCTAGATGGTTGCAAATACTTTCCCGGTTATCACATGAACAAAAAGCACTGGTTCACAATCTGCCTGGACGGTTCCGTTCCGCTGGAAGAAATCTATCAGCGAATCGACGCCAGTTACGCGCTTTCTACATGACAGGAAGGAGATTTGAGCGCAAATATGAAAACGATGCCAATATCATATATTTTCACTTATTGCTACGAAATTTTATCTGCGATATATTCAAGAAAATAGGGACTTGTAACAATTTCAAGAGGTAGCTATGGGATTCATCGACATTAACGTTCCCGATACAATCGAACCTGCCAGCGCATTTGTTTCAGAAATCCTCGTCAACCGGGGCGAATGGGTTAAACCGGGCGATGAGGTTATGACGCTGACAGTCGGAGAAAAGAAAATCAATGTAGCATCGCCGCATACAGGCGTAATCATGAAAGTCCTGGTAGCGCAGGGCGATTCGGTATCACGAAAGACTGCGCTGATTCACCTAAAAGACGTAAATAATCAAAGACCTACATTTTTTAATGCGTGGAGAGTTTTTTCCCAAGTGAATGTAAATGTGAGTTTGATTGGGAAAATTTTTGGCAGTAAGGTCAAACAGAATATCGAAATACCTAAAAAAGAAGATGGAAAATGGACTAACGCATGCACCATCCGAATGAGCTATGTGCTGAACAGGACGGGTTTCCCGATTCAACCCGATAAATACGGGACAGTAACCGCCAGGGACGGGATGTGGTATATATACCGCGTCAGTGACATGCTGCTTCATTTGAAGGATACCTTCGGCGCTCCCGACATAGAGGTCAACCGTGTTCCTGTTCAGGACGACTTCAAGGAAATGAAGGGTATTCTTGTTGTCACGGGAGACGGGCCGAACGCAAAAGGCCATATAACCTTATGGAATGGCTTAACGTGCGCTGATATCTGCCACTTTGCAGGGGATGACAACGGGGCCTTCTCGCCACGCAAAGCTGCGCTGTGGTTATTGCCTTAAGCGCAATTCACTTCCCTTTTCTGCCCGTTGTAATCCTTAAGCAGTGATAGGTTCCGGCACATAACGCCGGATACGTGCCAGAGTCTCAGCGAGCGCGTCGCGCGCGCGGGCGGTGTCGAAATCGGCCTGAAGGCCGCTCCAGAAACCATCGCTCATGCCGAAAAAGGCCGACAAGCGTAAGCCCGTATCAACGGTAACAGATCTCTTCCCCGCAACGATTTCACTTATACGCCGCTGGGGTACGCCAATTTCCTTCGCCAAGCGATATTGGCTGATACCGAGTGGCTTCAAAAATTCTTCCAGCAAGATTTCGCCAGGGTGAGGGTAAGGGATTTCGCGCGGCATGATTGTTCTCCTTCAGTGGTAATCCACGATCTCGACGCCTGTGGCTTGACCGGCTTCAAAGCCAAAACAGATGCGCCACTGATCATTGACCCGAATAGTATTGTAAAGCGACATTACCTTCCCCCTCGCTCCCAATAGCCACAACGCCACAGAAGACGAAAGGCTTCGCTCCACGCGAGCTTTTCCGCTCTGCTATCCTTACGCCCTTCCCGCAAAGCAACATCCAAGGCAGCAATGGCAAGCACACAGCAGTACGACGAATCTTCCTTCCGCGTCCTCAAGGGGCTGGAGCCGGTGCGCGAACGCCCCGGCATGTACACTCGTACCGATAGCCCCGCGCACATCATTCAGGAAGTCATCGACAACTCCGCCGATGAGGCGTTGGCCGGTTTCGCGAAAGAAATTCACGTCATCCTGCACCTGGACGGTTCCGTAAGCGTCTCGGATAACGGGCGCGGCATCCCCGTGGGGCTGCATCCTGAAGAGGGGGTTCCCGTCGTCGTGCTCGCTTTCACCCGGCTGCACGCCGGAGGCAAATTCGACAAACGTTCTGGCAGATCGGCCTACGCCTTTTCCGGCGGGCTGCACGGCGTCGGTGTTTCCGTGACCAACGCGCTCTCTACCCGGCTGGAAGTTGAAATTCGCCGGGAAGGCAAACTGTGGCGCGCCGAGTTTGCCAACGGAGGGGAAACCGTCAGCGAACTGCGTCCCGTCGATACCTGTGGCCGACAAACCGGGACCCGCGTGCGGGTCTGGCCAGATGCCAAGTATTTCGAGTCGTCCAAGGTTCCGATTGCCGAACTCGAACGCTTGCTGCGGAGCAAGGCTGTGCTGCTCCCCGGCGTTTCCGTGCGGCTCGATGTTGAACAGGCCGATGGCAGCCGCCAGAGCAAAAGCTGGAACTACCCCGGAGGCATCCCTGCTTACCTGTCGGAATTGGCGGGCGGGCAGGAACCCGTCGCCCCGATCTTCGCTGGGGAAAAATACGCCACCGAAAACGATTCCGCCTTCGCCCCCGGCGAAGGCGCAGCTTGGGCGCTGGCCTGGTACGAACAATCCGTCCCCGGCGAGTCCTACGTCAATCTCATTCCCACCGTCTCCGGCGGTACGCATGAATCCGGTTTGCGCGCTGGGCTTTTCGAGGCGCTCAAATCTTTCATCGACCATCACGCCCTGCTGCCGCGCGGGGTCAAGCTGCAACAGGAAGACGTTTGCGCGAAGATGGGGTTCGTCCTTTCCACCCGTCTCCTCGACCCCCAATTTCAGGGACAGGTCAAAGAAAAACTCAACTCCCGCGAAGCCGTGCGGCTCGTCTCCGCGCAGGTGCGCGACCCCTTTGAAATCTGGCTCAACAACCACGTCGAAGCCGGACGCGCCATTGCCGAACTCGCCATCCGGCAGGCACTGGCGCGGCAAAGAAGCGCCCAGAAAGTCGAAAAGAAAAAATCCTCCGGCGTTGCCGTGCTCCCCGGCAAGCTTTCCGACTGCGAATCCAGCGACATCAGCGAAAACGAACTTTTCCTTGTCGAAGGCGACTCCGCCGGAGGTTCCGCCAAAATGGCGCGCGACAAGGAAACCCAGGCCATCCTGCCGCTACGCGGAAAAGTCCAGAACGCCTGGGAAATCGACTCGGACAGGCTCCTCGCCAACGCTGAAATCCACGACATCGCCGTTGCCCTCGGTGTCGACGCCCACAGCCCGAACGATGCCCCCGACCTCTCCGGCCTGCGCTACGGGAAAGTTGTCATCATGTCCGATGCCGATGTGGACGGCGCGCACATCCAGACCCTGCTGCTCACCCTCTTCTTCCGCCATTTTCCCCGCCTCATCGACGCCGGCCACATCTACGTCGCGCAACCTCCCCTCTACCGCGTCGACGTGCCCGCCCAAGGCAAGAAGCGCCCTGCCCGCCGCCTCTATGCCCTCGACGAAGGCGAACTCACCGCCATCCGCGATCGGCTCATGAAAGAAGGCATCCGCCCAGAGAGCATCGAAGTAGGCCGGTTCAAGGGGCTTGGTGAGATGAATCCTGAGCAACTGCGCGAAACTACGATGGACCCCGCCACCCGGCGCGTGCTTCCCGTGCGCGTGCGCGATGACGCTCTCGCCGAGACGCGCCAAAAATTCAACCTACTGATGGGCAAAGGCGAAGCCGCCGGACGGCGGGCGTGGATGGAAGCGAAGGGGGATACGGTAGAGGCGGATGTTTGAGCGGCTTTGATTTATAAGCCTGAACATTCCTTCCTCTCCCCCGGAGCTACGCGCCACTGAACTGCTTGAACAATCCCAAAACACCTCCACACCGAAAACTTCCGGATCGTTCGAAAAATCCCGATGTCTTATGCCAATTCACACATCCCAACAAGCGCCCAACAGGGTGTGCATGAGCATCTGGCAGCGCGGGTACGTACCCATCTTGCCAATCCGTTCCGCAAGCCGATTGCCGACGTCAGCCGCGCGGCCCGCGATCACGCGCTGGCGGGATGGGATGGGCGCGCGCCTCTGATTCTCGATGCCGGTTGCGGGGTGGGACACAGCACGATCGAACTGGCGCGCGCGTTTCCCGAGCATTGGGTGATTGGCGTCGATCAGTCGGAAGATCGCCTGCAAAGGCGCAAACCCTACCCCGAAGCACTGTGGCCGACTAATATGGTCTTTGTGCGCGCCAACCTGGTCGATTTTTGGCGCTTGCTCGCCGATGACGGTGTGCGATTGGCGCGGCACTATATTCTTTATCCAAACCCTTGGCCGAAAATCGGGCATCTCGGGCGGCGCTGGCCCGCGCACCCGGTGTTCCCGTTCATCCCACGCCTTGGCGGCTTACTCGAATGCCGCAGCAACTGGCCGGTCTACATCGCCGAGTTCGCCCTGGCTCTGGAACTGGCGCTTGGCCGCCCGCTGAAGTGGGAAGCGTTCGAGGCCGTTCGCGCCCTGACGCCATTTGAACGCAAATACCGCGATTCGGGGCAATCCCTGTACCGTTTGCGCGTCGATCTCGATGCGGCAGCAAAATCTTGAAGGCTGCATCAAAAAATTGCCGCACTTCCTCCGTTACAATGGCGATAATTATCCAGACCTCATCCGGTGGCGGTTCGATGCTTCCCAGTTCCGACTTTTCCCCTTTGCTGCTCAGCGACGAAGAAATGGATGCCTTGGAGGCACTCCTCGTCTCGGATGCCGTGCCGGAAGACTGCATGGACCTCGAAATGCTCGATGGCTTCCTGGCGGGCGTGCTCCTGTCGCCAGAGATGATCGAGCGCGAGAGCTGGTTGCCTGAAGTCTGGTCGGCATACGGTGAAACGAATTTTGGCACGGGCAATACCGTGCAACGCGCAATTCATCTCGTTCTGGCTTACTACAACGAGATAGCCACCACGCTTGGACGCGAGAACAGGGACGAACGCTGGGAACCGTTCTGCTTCGCCACTGAAGAAGGCAGCGACAAGCTGAAAATCGGCGACGAGTGGATCAACGGTTTTATGCAGGGGCTCGATCTGTGGCCCGATGATTGGCAGGAAAGCTTCCCGGACGAAGTCGCCGACGATGTGCAGAATGCCTTGCTGCGGATTACCGCGCCGTGGGAAAACGAAGAAGCCGATACCGCCGACGATGAAACGCGACTTGGCTGGCTGGAAGCCGCAGGCGAGGCAGTCAATGGTATTTTTGCGCGTTGGCGCGCCATCGGCCTGCCCGCGCCCCAACCCATCAAATTGGAAACATCGCCTTCATCCCCGTCGGAAGCCGGGCGCAACGACCCTTGTCCCTGCGGCAGCGGCAAGAAATACAAAAAGTGCTGCGGGGACGACCGTGGCTGAAGGCGAGGGTTGCTGATGCCAGCATCGACCGCATTCATCCTGCGGGCCGTAACGTTGTCTCCCGCACTGATCGGGACGATCGCGCCCTGCGATTTCTTCGATGGCAACGAAAACCTGCTGCTGCGCGAAGGCGCGTTGATCAGCGAGAACATCCAAAAAAAACTGGGCAACCGCCGTCTATTCTGCAATGCTCAACAGGCCACGGCCATTCTGACCGACGATCCTTTACGCGCCCTGGTTGCCATCGGCAAGAAACTCTCCTTGGCCGACGCGGCGTTGAGCACAAATGACAGTTTCAGCGTCGAGGTGTGCGAGGAACTTGCCGAATCCATCTATTTGAACTGGCAATTCGACCCCGATGCCTGTATCGGTTTCATGCGCGTGGCTAACCCCGGCGCACCAAGTGTATGCCAAACGATTTTAGCGGCGCTCTTCGTTGCCGAATTGGGTGTCGCGCACGCATTTACCCGCCATGAAGTTATCAGCCTGATCGGTTCGGCTCTGACGATGAATCTGGGAAGCATGGCACTGCACGACGAAATGGCAAATTGTGCAGGGCCATTGCCCCATTCGTTCCGAACACTGCTCATGAAGCATCCGAACCAGGCTGCCGAAATCCTGCTGGGTGTCGGCGTTCCCGAAGCCTGGTCGCGCGCGGTGCTGCAACATCATGAGAACCTCAACGGCAGCGGCTATCCCAACGGGCTTTCCAGGGGCAGTATCATTCTGGAAGCGCGCATGTTGCGCTTGGTCGATATCTTCGCTGCCCGCCAACGTATGCGGCGGGGACGCGGCCCCTTGTATTGGAGCATGTCCCGCGCGCGAGACTTGCCCGGATTGACCAAACAGATTTTCGGGGCCGACCTCGATGTGCTCGACATCAGCCTGACACGCCTTCTGATGGGGCGGCTTGGCCTGTTCCCGCCTGGCACTATCGTGCGCCTGTCCAACGGCGAAATGGCCATCGTCAGCCGCCGCTCCTATGATCTTACGCGCGCAACGACCCTGATCCCACGCGAAGTCTGGTCGTTCCTCGATGCCAACGGGCAGCCGCACCCTGTTCCGTGCGCCCGACTCATTAAACAACGCACGGGGTCGCGCGATTTCCGCATCCTTGGCTACGCCCATGACGATTTGCCCCGCTTGCCAACGTATGACTGGCCTGTGATCTGGGGCTATAGCAGCCAAATACAATAACGGCGTTTCATTGAGTCACCCCAGCCTGAAGCTTGGGGATTCCCTGGTACGATCATCCGGCTCCCGCCTGAGCACCCTCCCCCTCGCGGGAGAGGGTGGCGCGTAGCGCCGGGAGAGGGGAAGGAAGGTTCAGGATTGACAAAATCCGCTCAAAACGGAATGTCGTCGTCGAAATTGCCGAATCCGCCAGAATCGCCCGCCGGAGCCTTGGCAGGGGACGAAGCCTGACGGGAGTCAGGGGCGGCGTCCGGGTTGTCGCGCGGCATCGGCGCGTCACCGCCGCCTTCCCGGCGACCAAGCATCTTCATTTCCGAGGCTTCGATTTCGGTGGTGTAACGGTCAGCACCGTCCTTGTCCTGCCATTTGCGGGTCCGGATGCGGCCCTCGAAATAGACTTGGGAGCCTTTTTTCAGGTATTGCCCGGCAATTTCCGCGAGCTTGCGGAAGAGCACGACACGATGCCATTCCGTACTTTCGCGCCGCTCGCCGCTCGCTTTGTCGTTCCAGCTATCAGTCGTGGCAAGGGTAACGTTGCAGACCGCGTCACCATTAGGCATGTAGCGGATTTCCGGGTCACGGCCCAGGTTGCCAATGAGGATGGCTTTGTTGACGGACGCCATGTGATTCTCCTGTAAGTGCGTTTGGATGTAAGGGCTATATTTGATGGTGGGCGGGTTCAGTCTTGGGTGGAAGCGCCAACGGGCAAGCGAGGGTCAAGATCAGCCATGAGAGGGCAAGACTGCCGCAGCACCAACCGACAGCGGTTTCCCCAAACCGATGGACAATCCAGCCGCCAATGGTACCTCCAAGAAAAAGCCCGATGGATTGCAGAGTATTGTATACGCCAAGAGCCGCTCCTTTGATCCCAGGCGATACGATACGCGAAATCAATGATGGTTGCATAGCCTCAAGGATATTGAACGCAATAAAAAAGAAGGTGAGCCATAACGTGGCAAACCAGATGTTGCCTGTCGATGTGTAAAGCCCAAGTTGGACGAGCGCGAGCAGGGCGACTGCGCCGGTGTAGACGGGCTTGAAACGTCTGCCCCGCTCGGCAGCGATGATCGAGGGAATCATGACGGCGAAAGACAAGAGCACCGCTGGCAGGTAGATTTTCCAGTGCGCGGTAACGGGTAAGCCTCCGCGCGTTGCCAGCGCCGTAGGTACAGTAACCCACATCATCGTCTGGATGAGATGCAGGGCAAAAACTCCGAAATTGAGGCGCATCAACGGCCCGTGGCGCAGGATGTGGCGGAAAACCCCTTCCACGCTGTGCGGCGCGGCTTGCGTGGCAGGCTCAGAAGGCACGACCCAGATCGTCAGCGCCATTGCGCCGAGAGCCAGTGCGGCGGTAAGCCAGAAGATGCCGGACATGCCGATGGCGGCGTAGAGCAGCGGTGCGGCAACCATCGAGAGGGCGAATACGAGTCCGATGCTCGATCCGATCATTGCCATGATCTTGGTGCGGTGCTGGTCGCGCGTCAAATCGGCGGCCAGTGCCGTGACGGCAGCCGAGATGGCACCAGAGCCTTGGAGAACGCGACCAATGATGATTGTATAGATGTCGGTTGCGAGCGCCGCGACAGCGCTGCCGATCACGAACAGCGCCAACCCGAAAAGAATCACGGGTTTACGTCCGTATCGATCCGAGGCCATGCCAAAGAGGATTTGCAGAAACGCTTGGGTAAATCCGTAAGCACCGATTGCCAGACCAACATAAGTAGCGTTGTTTCCGCCCGGAATGGTGTGCGCGTGGACGGCGAACACGGGCAGGATCAGGAACAGGCCGAGCATTCGCAGGGCGAATATGGCCGCAAGGCTCACGCCCGCACGCCGCTCGGCGGGACTCATCGCGTTACTCTCTGGAAAAGACACAGTCGAACTATAGAGCCAGGAAAAATAGAATATTTTTAGATTTTAACTTCAGACAGCATGAGCTACCATCATCGCTATCGGCTCTACGATCCCCAAACAGGTTCGGAATCTAAGATGAATTACCGTACCTGGAACCTCTAAGCATGACAGCATGCCTACCCTCAACGAACGCGGGCCACTCCCGCGCCCGCACGAAACCTACAGGAGACACTCTCGATATGACACACACGCTACCCGTCCTGCCTTATGCCCAGGATGCCCTGGCTCCTCACATTTCGGCGGAAACTTTGGAATTCCATTACGGCAAGCACCACCAGGCTTACGTAACCAATCTCAACAATCTGGCCAAGGGCACCGAGTACGAAAATCTCGATCTCGAAGCCATCATCAGAAAAGCACCTGCGGGCGGCATTTTCAACAACGCAGCACAAGTCTGGAACCACACTTTTTTCTGGAACAGCCTCAAGCCCAACGGCGGCGGGGAACCCGTCGGCGCGCTGGCGGCGGCCATTGCCAAAAAATGGGGTTCGTTCGCGGAATTCAAGAAAGCCTTCCAAGCATCTGCGGTGAGCAATTTCGGTTCCGGATGGACATGGCTGGTGAAAAAAACCGACGGCAGCCTCGACATCGTCAACACCAGCAATGCCGGAACGCCGCTTACCGCGGGTGACAAGCCGCTTATCACCGTCGACGTGTGGGAACACGCCTATTACATCGACTACCGCAACCGCCGACCCGATTTTGTCGCCGCCTTTCTCGACAAACTGGTGAATTGGGACTTCGCAGCGGAAAACTTCGGCTGATTGCCGGGTGAAAGCTTTTCGTCATTGCGAGCGAAGCGAAGCAATCCAGACGCCTTTTTCTGGATTGCTTCGTCGCTGCGCTCCTCGCCAGCATTGCCTAACCACCCCGTCGCTTCGCGCCACCCCTCCAGGGAGGGGAATATCATGAACCCGCTGCTCCAAGTCCGCGCCCTCGGCCAGCAAATCTGGCTCGATAACCTGTCCCGCGCCCTGCTCAACGGGGGAGTCCTCGCGTGCCTCATTTCCGAGGATGGCATTGCCGGGATTACCACCAACCCGGCGATTTTCCAGAAAGCCATCGCCGATGGGCACGATTACAAAGACGATCTTGCCCGCCTCAAACAGCAGCCCATCACGGCGGAAGAACGCTATGAACGGCTGGCTATCGCGGATGTGCAGCGCGCCTGTGATTTATTGCGCCCCTTGTTTGAGCAGTCACGCGGCAATGCCGGATACGTGAGCCTCGAAGTCTCGCCCGCGCTCGCCTTTGATGCCGAAGGCACAGTGGCGGCAGGCAAGCGCCTTCACGCCCAAATCGGACGCCCCAACCTGCTCATCAAGGTTCCCGCCACGCCCGCTGGCCTGGTCGCGGTCGAACGGTTGATTGGCGATGGCATCAACGTCAATGTCACATTGCTGTTTTCGCTCGCGCATGCCCATGCGGCGGCGGACGCCTATCTGCGCGGACTCGAACGCCTGCGGGCGGCGGGTGGCGCGATCGAACAGGCCATGTCGGTAGCAAGCCTTTTCCTATCGCGGGTCGATACCCTGGTCGACGCGCGCATTGAGGCGATTGGCGGCGAAGCCTTGCCGTTGCGCGGACAGGCGGCGGTTGCCATGGCGCGGCTTGCCTATCGAACCTGGCGCAAGCGTTTTCATGGTTCGGACTTCGCGGCCCTGCGCGCGGCGGGCGCACGTCCGCAATATCTGCTGTGGGCAAGCACCGGCACGAAGAACCCCGCCTACGATGACCTGCTCTATGTCGAACCATTGATTGGCGCGGAAACGGTAACGACCCTGCCCGATGCGACCCTGGCCGCCCTGCGCGATCATGGCCGCGTCAATGAAACCCTGATGCACGGTGCGGACGCCGCGCATGCGCTCATCGAGCGGCTTGCCTCGCATAGCATCGACATGTCCGAAGTTGGCGAAATCCTCCAGGCTGACGGGCTGGCGCTGTTTGAACAGGCGTTTGCCAAATTGCTCGAACAGACCGCCACCCGCGATGACGCGGGTTGAGTGGCGATAATGTCAAAAAACACCTTAAATCAGCGTTTTCCTGGAGAGATGTTTAGTCCTATACAAAAAACGCGCTATCTCGGACTGCGCCCATGCCTGTCCCACGCGGCTCTCCGCCGCTCTTCCCTTCGCCGCTCTTCCCTCAGCCGCCCGCCCGTCGGCCTTCCATACGGGGAAGACTCGACTCGGCGCTGCACGAAGCGGCGGTCGTCATACTGGATATAGGCGCACATACATTTCTTGTGATGGCATCCGGTCAGAGGCAGGGCGGGCGCTTCCGATTTCAGCAAACGCTTGCCGGCAATAGCCAACGCAGATTCGCAGGGATCGTCGCAAAGCCGCAGTTCCACGGCATGATATTTGTACACTCGCAAAGGCGGTTTGCTCATTTCGGAAAGCGACGTGAGGTGCCGGTTCATGCGTTTGCGTTTCCCTGCCCGAGTACGCACACGGAATACCATTACATAAGCCAACCCACCAATCAGCAAAACCAGGAACATCCAGGCAACAGTGTTCATTTTCCACACGTCACATTTCGGGCAGACGGCACTATTATATTGACCTGCCCTTTTCTTTCGCGTGATATATCCCTCACGGACAAGTCCGATCCCGGCAACTTGCAGTTCAGGGAATCCTTAGTGCGAATTTTCCCATCTTCAAATAATGCCTACGCAGTTCTTCCGGGAAACGCTCAATAGCATAACGCAGCATGGTTCGTGGCATGACGGCGGCGTGAGCGTCAAGGAAGGTGCGCTCCTCTTCGAGTGTGCAGCGTTTCCCAACCTCGCGCAGCATCCAGCCGACCGCTTTATGAATCAGGTCGTGGGAATCGTTGAGTAGTTTTTCTGCGATGCGAAGAGTTTCCCGACTTTCGCCTTTGCGTATGAAATAATGCGTCGCCACAATCGAAATGCGCTTCTCCCAGAGATTCGGCGATTCCGCAAGTTTTGTCAAAATAGAGGCGTTTTTTCCAAAAAGATGCGCGCCGACGATATGCGGAGCACTTAAATCGACCAAATCCCAGTTGTTGATTCGATCCGTGTGCGCGAGGTAGAATTTAAAAATTTCTTCTTTCCTGGCCTCGTCCCCGCGCTGGTATTGCGCGATAAGAATAAATAGCGCTGTCATCCGCTCTTCATGAAATTGCGAATGCAGCAGCGCCAGAATGTCCGCTTCAGACGCGCCTGTGTGCGCCGTTGCAACTTTCCGAATTTTTGGCACAACAACGCCGTGAAATTTGTCCCCCTCCCCGTATTGCCCAGGGCCGGTTTTGAAAAAACGCGGCAGCGCAATGGCTTTTTCAGGGTCGATCAACGCCCGTAATTCGGCGCAAATGGCTTCCGCCCCAGACGCGATGATTTCGTTCATTCTTTTTTCTTTCTATTACTGTAGAGGGATAATCAACAAAAAAAAAGGCGACAGGCATAGACCTGTCGCCCTAGCTTTGCTTGACGATTACATCCCCTGATAGATCGGCCCTTCACCGCCCTGCGGCGTGACCCAGTCGATGTTCTGCGTTGGGTCTTTGATGTCGCAGGTCTTGCAGTGCAGACAGTTCTGGCCGTTGATCTGGAGCCGTGGCTTGCCGTTTTCACCATCATTCACGATCTCGTAGACCCCCGCCGGACAGTAACGCTGTTCGGGCGAATCGTAGATTTCCAGGTTGACGGAAAGGGCAACGTTGGGGTCTTTGAGCCGCAGATGGCAGGGCTGGTCTTCTTCGTGGTTAGCGTTAGAGAGATAGACCGAGGACAGGCGGTCGAAAGTCAGTACGCCGTCGGGCTTGGGATAGTCGATTTTCTGACATTCGGCAGCGGGCTTGAGCTTGTCGTGGTCGCAGTGGTTGTGCAGCGTCCAAGGGGCTTTGCCGAAGAAGAGCTTTTGATCCATGCCGAAGAGGATGGAACCCACCCAGAAGGTTTTCTTCATAAACGGCTTGAAGTTGCGTGTCTTGTGCAACTCGGTGTAGAGCCACGACTCGCGGAAGGCGATTGGGAAGGCGGTGAGGGTGTCGTGCTGGCGACCGGCAACGAGAGCGTCAAACGCGGCTTCGGCAACGAGCATACCGGATTTGATGGCAGCGTGGGCGCCCTTGATGCGCGCGGCATTGAGGAAGCCCGCGTCGTCGCCGATGAGCGCGCCGCCGGGGAAAACCAAGCGTGGCAGGCTTTGGATGTTGCCGGTGGCAATGGCGCGCGCGCCGTAGGCCAGACGTTTGCCACCTTCCAGGTATTTGCGAATCTCGGGGTGAGTCTTGTAACGCTGCATTTCCTCGAATGGCGACAGGAAGGGATTGCTGTAATTCAGGCCGACGACGTAACCCAATTGGATGAGGTTGTCATCGAGGTGGTACAAGAACGAACCGCCGTAAACATCGTTGGTCAGCGGCCAGCCTGTGGTATGAATGATGAGGCCGGGTTTGTGATGGGGGTTGCCGGGAACTTCCCAGAGTTCCTTGATGCCGACGCCAAAAACCTGTGGGTCTGCGCCTTCGCGCAGGTTGTATTTGGCTTCGAGCCGCTTGCCGAGGTGACCTCGGCAGCCCTCCGCGAAGAGGGTGTATTTGGCGAGAAGTTCCATGCCGGGCTGGAAGTTCGGGCCGGGTGAGCCGTCGTGCAGGACGCCCATGTCGCCGGTGACGACACCCCTGACCGCACCGTTTTCATCATAGAGCACATCTGCGCCCGCGAAACCCGGATAGACTTCCACGCCCAGTGCTTCGGCTTGTTCGCCCAACCATTTTGTGACTTCACCCAGGCGGACGATGTAATTCCCATGATTGTTGAAACAATCCGGCATGAGCGGGAGCGGAAAGGCATAAGCCTTGGTTTCAGTGAGGTACAGGACGCGGTCTTCTACTGCGTTGGTTTTGATCGGCGCACCGCGATCTTTCCAGTCCGGGAAAAGCTCTGTAAGGGATTTGGGGTCAAAAACAGTGCCGGCCATGGTATGCGCGCCGATTTCCGCGCCTTTGTCGATGAGGCACACCGAAATATCGTGGTTGCGCTCGGAGGCCAACTGCTTGAGCTTGATTGCCGCCGCCAGACCCGACGGGCCACCACCAACGACCAAGACATCGAACTCCATCGATTCGCGTTCCATCCCTTTCTCCTCTCGAACTTCGCGCTGCTTTTGGATGAAGCAGCGTCACGTAATGGGAACGAGTCGTGCAAGTCTTGCGCGGCCCGTCTTATTTTATCTATTTGGACACAAGCATTGCCCAACATGATAGTACTGAGGGCTTAGCTGAATCTACCCGTTAAATTAAAAAAAACACAAAGATAGTGGGGGTTTTTGAGGGCTGATTATCTATCCGAAAATAAAGGTAAACGCTGCACACAAGGTCAAGGGGCGCGAAGCGGAGCAAAGAGCCACGTATAATCGAAAATCTCCGGCGGGGGCTTCCCGCCGTTTTTCATCGCTGCCCCGTTCATTCCTCGACTGCCATGATACTCCCGATCCTCCAGCTTCGCGGCGCGCCCGCGTTTTCACGTCCCCGTCTCGAACGGCTTGCCTACGATCTCGCCCAGGATGTGCGGGGGCTCAATGGCTTGGTGGCGGAAGCCTGGTATTTCATCGAAATCAACAGTGCGCTTTCCAATGAAGAGCAGGCGCGGCTTGGCGAATTGCTGGACGCCCGTGCTCAGAATGATGCGCTTCCTCCCGGCGTTTTGCGGCTGGTGACGCCCCGGCTCGGCACGATCTCGCCGTGGTCGTCGAAAGCCACGGACATCGCGCGGCAGTGCGGTTTCGACAAGGTGACGCGCATCGAGCGCGGCATCGCGTATTTCATCGATTCCGCCGCTGCGCCATCGGCTGCGCCCGCCGCGCTGCACGACCGCATGACTGAATCGGTGCTGGCGACGTTCGATGATGCAGCGGCGCTGTTCCATCATTACGCGCCCAGGCCGCTCGCTACGGTCGATGTCATCAATGGTGGCCGCGCGGCGCTGGAAGCGGCCAACGCGGAACTGGGGCTGGCGCTCTCCATGGATGAGGTGGACTACCTGATCGAGAACTTCACCCGCATGGGGCGCAATCCCACGGATGTGGAATTGACGATGTTCGCGCAGGCCAATTCCGAACATTGCCGACACAAGATTTTCAATGCCGATTGGGTGATCGACGCGCGCCCGATGGAAAAATCGCTCTTCAGCATGATCCGCGACACCCATAAGGCGCATCCCGGCGGCACGGTGGTGGCTTATACGGACAATGCTTCGGTGATCGAGGGCGGGGAGGCCGAGCGGTTTTATCCGGATTCCAATGGCGTTTTCCGTTTTCACCTTGAGACAACGCACATTCTTGCCAAGGTGGAGACTCACAACCACCCGACCGCAATTTCGCCGTTTCCTGGCGCGTCCACCGGCGCGGGCGGGGAAATCCGCGACGAGGGCGCGACTGGACGCGGCGCGCGTCCCAAGGCAGGGCTGGCCGGGTTTTCGGTTTCCAATCTTGCTATTCCCGGATTTGTTCAGCCCTGGGAAAAACCCTATGGCAAGCCGGATCGCATTGCCTCGGCGCTCGACATCATGATTGAAGGCCCGCTGGGCGCGGCGGCGTTCAACAATGAATTCGGGCGTCCCAACCTGGCCGGATATTTCCGCGCCTTCGAGCAGACCGTTGCGGGCGAGGTTCGCGGCTATCACAAGCCGATCATGATCGCGGGCGGCATCGGCAACATCCAGGCGCAACAGGCGGAAAAGCCCACGTTTGTGCCGGGGACGTTGTTGATTCAGTTGGGCGGCCCCGGCATGTTGATCGGCCTGGGCGGCGGCGCGGCGTCGAGCATGGCGGCTGGAGCCAACGCAGCCGATCTCGATTTTGCCTCGGTGCAGCGCGGCAATCCCGAAATTCAGCGCCGGTGTCAGGAAGTAATCGACGCTTGCTGGCAGCGGGGAGAGGCCAATCCCATCATTGCCATTCACGACGTCGGCGCGGGCGGGCTTTCCAACGCCATGCCCGAACTCGCCGACCATGCCGGGCTGGGCGCGTGTTTTGAATTGCGCGAAGTCAAAATTGAAGAACCCGGAATGGGCCCGCGCGAAATATGGAGCAACGAGGCGCAGGAACGTTACGTGCTGGCAGTGTCCCCGGACGATCTCGATGTGTTCTCCGCGATTTGCGCGCGCGAACGCTGCCCGTTTGCCGTACTCGGCACGGCGAGCGACGACGGGCATCTAGTGGTCGATGACCGTCATTTCGGCAACACGCCGGTCGACATGGAAATGAAAGTCCTGCTCGGCAAGCCCCCGAAAATGACCCGCAACGTCTCGCGCCGCGCGGTGCACCTTCCGCCCTTTGAAGTCACCGAACTCGATCTGAACGAGGCGGCATTGCGTGTGCTACGCAATCCGGCGGTCGCAAGCAAACGCTTTCTCATTACGATTGGCGACCGCTCGGTGGGCGGTCTGACCGCGCGGGATCAGATGGTCGGGCCGTGGCAAGTGCCGGTGGCCGATGTCGCGGTCACGGCAATGGCGTTTACCGGAACATCGGGCGAAGCCTTCGCGGTGGGCGAGCGCACGCCGTTGGCTTGCGTGAGCGCGCCCGCTTCTGGGCGCATGGCGGTGGGCGAGGCTATCACCAACATCGCTGCCGCCGACATTGATTCGCTCGCCAAGGTCAAACTCTCGGCCAACTGGATGGCGGCAGCCGGTCATCGAGGTGAAGACGCCAGACTCTTCGATACCGTGCGGGCAGTGTCCGAATTCTGCATCGCCGCCGGGTTGTCGATCCCCGTAGGCAAGGATTCGCTCTCGATGCGAACCGCCTGGAAAGAGGGCGAAGAAGAAAAACAGGTTGTCGCCCCGCTCTCGCTCATCGTCACGGCCTTTGCGCCCGTCGCGGACATCCGCCGCACCTTGACCGCGCAGCTTCAGTTCCCGGAAGGGGAGGAGACCGAACTCATCCTCATCGACCTGGGACAGGGCGCGCATCGCCTGGGCGGCTCCGTACTGACGCAGGTCTTCGATTCGGTCGGCGAACACGCGCCGGACATTGCCCCGCAGGATATTGCCGCCTTCTTCTGTGCGATTCACCAGCTTCGCCGAGATGACCTGATCCTCGCCTATCACGACCGCAGCGACGGCGGGCTGTTTGCCACCGTCTGCGAAATGGCCTTCGCCAGCCGATGCGGTTTGTCGCTGGTGCTCGATACCGTGTGCTACGACAATGCAATGAACGACGCCGACGGTCTCGATAAAAATCCTGAACTGCTCAAAGGCCGTTTCGACGACCGCCTGTTCGGTGCGCTTTTTGCCGAAGAACTCGGAGCCGTCGTACAAATCCGCCGCTGCGACCGCTCCGCCGTCGGCGCTATCCTGAACGAAGCCGGACTCGATTACCACTTCATCGGAGAACCCAACGACAAGGACGAAATCCGTTTCCGCCGCAATGCCCGCCTGGTGCTTTCCGCGCCGCGCGCGGACTGGCTGCGCGCCTGGTCGGAAGTCGGCTATCAAATCGCCCGCCTGCGTGATGATGCCGAATGCGTACAGGAAGAATTCGACTCGCTTGCCGACGCGAACGACCCTGGGCTTTCCGTGAACCTTACCTTCGACGTTCAAGAAGACGTTGCCGCCCCCTTCATCATGACCGGCGCGCGCCCGAAGGTCGCCATCCTGCGCGAACAGGGCGTCAACTCGCAGCTTGAAATGGCGGCAGCCTTTACCCGCGCGGGGTTTGATGCCGTCGACGTGCACATGTCCGACCTGCAATCGGGGCGGCATGACCTCGCGCAATTTAGCGGCCTTGCCGCTTGCGGCGGCTTCTCCTACGGCGACGTGCTGGGCGCGGGGCAAGGCTGGGCGAAATCCATCCTCTTCAATCCGGCGCTACGCGGGCAATTTGAAGCCTTCTTTGCCCGACCTGATACCTTCGCGCTGGGAGTCTGCAACGGATGCCAGATGATGGCGCATCTCGCCCCCATCATCCCCGGCGCGGAAAACTGGCCGCGCTTTCATCGCAACCGCAGCGAACAGTTCGAGGCGCGTTTCTCGATGGTGGAAGTGCTTGAAACACCTTCCATTTTCCTTGCAGACATGGCGGGTAGCCGCATGCCCATCGTCGTGAGCCACGGCGAAGGGCGGGCTGTTTTCCGGAGTGATGCCGCGCAAAATGCCGTCTTGGTCGCGTTGCGCCACATCGACAATCGGGGCGAAGCGGCAAGGCTCTATCCCGCCAACCCCAACGGCTCTTCTGAGGGCGTCACCGGCTTCACCACCCCGGACGGGCGCTTCACCATCATGATGCCCCACCCCGAACGGACAGCCCGCACGCTTCAAATGTCCTGGTCGCCCCGGTGGCTGCTTGAACAAAGCGAGGATGCTTCGCCGTGGATGAGGATGTTTTGGAATGTGAGGAAGTGGGTGGGGTGATGGGGTAGACGGTATCTGCACGGGTAAAAAGCAAAAAAGGGGAACATGCATGAATAGATTTGGCCCACAAAACCTACTAGTCGTGGACATGGGGACTGGCAGCTACTACCGAGAACAAGGCGGACACGAGCGTTTTAACCTAGATAGGAATAGAGCCGATGGCAAATACTACGGCTACTGCCCGCCCCTCGACAGTATCGACATTTGTAAACACTTTGGCGCGAAGAGCCGGGAAGGTTACGTCGATGGCATTTTGGTTATCTACGTTGTCAAGAAGGAAAAAAGCAATAACCGAGAGATCATTGCATTTTGCCCAAGTGCAAGAGTCTACGGGAGGCCGCAATCAGGGAAGGGATTGAACCGAGAGTTTCCAAATAAAAAGAGCGGCGAAAAAATGGTTGCAACCTATTCAATAGTGAGTGACAAACTCATAGAAGTAGTCAAGGCACGATTGACGATAATCAACGACGACACCCTAACCAAGGACGAGAACACCGACGAGCGAACATCAAACCGATTCCGAGCGCAACGATTTTATGGAGACAAATACCCAAATCTCACGACGAAGATAATTACCTACATAGAAGGTATATTGGACGAAAAAGATCTAATCGACGACGATTTTGAAGAGCAGGAAGAAATACAAAAAGCCGATGTGCCTACACCGAGTGAAATACAAGGCTCAGCCAACCGACCGCTCAGCACTGTAATAGGTGAACGTGGTGAATCGGTAAGAAAGGACATGCGGTATTCAAAGGCAGCCCTTGTCCAAGCCAAATACACATGCCAACTAGACTCAACTCACAAAACCTTCACAACAGCACGGGGCGTGCCTTATATGGAAGGACACCATCTCATACCATGCACATTGGTAAATGCGAGGAGGTTCGAGAAGGAAGGAAAGAATATAGACTGCGTGGAAAACATCGTCTGCATCTGTCCGAACTGCCACCGAGCAGTCCACTTCGGGGATAAGCCGACCAAGAAAGCAATAATTAAGGTTATGTACGACCAGCAAGCTAAGCGACTGTTGAGAGCAGGAATAACAATCACTGAAGAAGGTCTTTTGTCACTCTACGAGAAACAGCCGTAGCCCAGACCCGTAGGGCGGATAAGCCGCAAAGCGGCACCCGCCATTCCCCCTTTTGACGCGAAGCGTCACCGACCCTCCCTCCTGGAAGGCTTCTAATTTGTGATGTTTCGCATCGAAAGACACGACCGGCGGATGGTAGCCTTCGGCCTTATCCGCCCTACGCTTGCAACCAACGCAATCCAAGGCAAGCTATAAGAACCTACTCCATGCAGTGTGGAAGAGTTGCTGCAATCAAAGATAAAATTTATTGAATACGTAAAATATATTGACTAGTATTTATCTATTATGTAAGAATTAAGTCATGGAAAAGAGAAAAGCCCACTACAACCTGTCTGCTATCAAAGCCATTGTTGCACGTGACGGGATTCTGACTTTCACGGCAACGGCTCGCCACGGGTTCATGAGCATGGGATTGTCCGAGACAGAAGCACTGGCTGTAGTGGCCTCACTCTCAAACGGTATGTTATTCAAATCAATGACGACGTTTTCCTGCCATCAGCTTTGGCAGGACGTCTATCACGCGCCTTGCCCCAATGGGAAAACGGCTTACATCAAGCTCACGATGCAAGACGGGGCGGTAGTGATCCAGTTCAAGGAGAAATAAGGATGAGCGCACGGAAACCGAAATATTGCCTTCAGTGCGACGACGGTACGGAGATGGAACTTGCGATTAAGGACGTGACAGTCAGGGCGCGAGACGTGACCCGCGTCGTCCCGGAAATTGCAGGTTGGCATTGCCCAAAATGCGGGGAAGTCGAATTTGTCGACCAAGACAGTTCCGTGCGGCATATGGCGGCGATGAACGCAGCCTGGGAAGAGGCCAGGATGGAAGAATCCATGCCGCTACGCGCCATCCGGAAGCGGCTTGGGTTAAGTCAGGCGGAAGCAGGGCGACTGTTCGGCGGAGGCGTGTCGGCCTTTTCCGGGTATGAGCGCGGAAAAACACAGCCGCACAAAGCCGTCGTCCTGCTGCTCAGGTTGCTGAATAATCACCCGGAATTGCTGAACGAAGTGCGCGGACACGCATGAGTTTTTATCCGGATTTGCATGAGGTTGACTCCGGTAACAGTATCTACGTAGGCTCAAATTTTACGACCTATCATTTGAATGATATTGAAATACTTTCCGGCTCCCGCCTCCATCATTTGAATATCTTGCTGGGCGTATGGGCTGGGAGACTTCAGCCATTCATCCCACGCCTGTTTGCATGAGTCCATTTCGCGGCACTCCGTAATCGCGATACTGGATTCTTTTTCCCATAACGTCCGCCACCAGTTGCGGGAATAAAAATGCCAATCCAGGTTCCAAAAGGGTCGGACTTCTTCTGGTAATTCTCCTTCGGGGAAGTCTTGTGTAAATCCAGGTACGGCAACTGCTATAAGTCCGCCTTTTTTCACATAGGGCAAGAGTTTCGGCAGCATCATCTCGTTATCGCCAAAGTACTGATACGCATCCACGCTTATGATTATGTCAAAATACTCATGGGCAAACGGAAGCTCTTTTGTCGCGTCAACCAGGAGGGGAAATATCTTTGAATCAAGTCCCAGGCTTGTGAACCGCTCTGCGTTCTCAGTGGGAGAAATCCATAAGTCAGCCGCAAACACTGTTACATCGTATTTTTCCGAAAGTAGTATGGACGAAATCCCCGTTCCGCAGCCCAGGTCAAGGATACGCATGCCAGGAGAAAGGAGAAGAAAATTTGCCATTTCTTCCGTAATCCGCATGGCGTTTGGCCCCATCATGGTATTCAAAAGAAAGTTCATGTCGTAATTGTCGGTAAATGGCGTGGCCACATCTTTCACCTTATGTCATAAATTGTTAAAGCAAGCGCATCCTACACGAACGATGCTTCTCGACTACCGCACCACCCCGGCGCTTCGCGCCACCCCTCCTTGGAGGGGAATTTAACCCGTAAAGTGACAGCCTCATACCCAGCGGCGCACACGTTTCATATAGTCGTCGTACTCTGCGCCGAAACGCTCACGAAGGACTTTCTCTTCGGGAATGATTTGAAAGCGCGTCAGATACACGACAAAGAACAGCAAGAAGAAGCAGGCTGAAAGTTTGGCCGACAATAAAAAATATGCTGACAACATTACGAGGCCGCCCAGATACATGGGGTTGCGCGTATAGCGATATATACCCGTGACCACCAGGGATGAAGCTGTCGAGGGCATGGTCGGGCTTAAAGAGGTTCGAGCTTTGATAAACAACCTTGCCCCTGTTGCAAGCAAGGCAAAGCCCAACAAGAGCAGAACCCCAAAACCTGTCCAACGCGCAATGCTGGATAGCGGCAGCCTGAACACAGGCGGGCAAAGCCACATACCCAAAAAACATGCGAACCCAACCGCCAAAGGAGGTATCTTCAGTTCAAAAAAAGACATCATATGTTTCATAGAACTCCCCGCCAGCAAGTGTAGGGTGGATAAGGCCGAAGGCCGCCATCCACCCATCGTATCTTCTGATGTGAAGCATCGCAAATTGATAAAACCGGTGATGCTATGCGTCAAAGGAGAAATGGTGGATTGCGCCATTTTACGAGACCGGAGACCTTTGGGGACGCACCGTCCGATGGGACGGCAGTCCATCGGGATTGATCAAAACGAAAACTAGTCAGATCAAGTCGAAACTTCTACAAATAACTACATCACACAAAGCAGCCCCTCAAACCTTGATAGACTTGCTCCCTGCATCGCCCTGACCTTCCCCCGAAACCGCCCGCATGGGACGCGATCCCGAACATCCCGCCATGACCACTCAACACATCCCGCCCCTCGAGCCCACGAAAACCTGGTCTGGGCGTTTCAGCGAACCCGTTTCCGAACTGGTCAAACGCTATACTGCCTCGGTTTTTTTCGATCACCGCATGGCCGCGCAGGACATCCGGGGCTCGCTGGCCCACGCCCGGATGCTCGCCCGGCAGGGCATCCTCTCCGGGGAAGACCTCGCCGACATCGAGCGCGGCATGGCGCAAATCGCCGATGAAATCGCGCGCGGGGCGTTTCAATGGAGCCTCGATGACGAGGATGTCCACCTCAACATCGAAAAACGCCTGACCGCGCTCGTGGGCGACGCGGGTAAGCGTCTGCATACGGGGCGCAGCCGCAACGACCAGGTTGCGACCGACATCCGCCTGTGGCTGCGGGAGACCATCGACCAGATTCTCAGGCTCATCACCGCTTTTCAGCGCCGCCTGCTCGATGTGGCCGAAGCACACGCCGACACGCCGATGCCGGGTTTCACGCATCTCCAGGTCGCGCAGCCGGTCACGTTCGGCCATCATCTGCTCGCCTATTACGAGATGGCCCGCCGGGACTTTGAGCGTTTCACGGATTGCCGCCGCCGCGTGAACCGCCTGCCGCTGGGCGCGGCGGCGCTGGCCGGGGCCAGCTACCCTATCGACCGGGTATCGGTCGCCTCTGAGCTTGGTTTTGATGAACTTTGCCGCAACTCGTTGGACGCCGTGAGTGACCGCGACTTCGCCATCGAGTTTTGCGCGGCGGGCGCGCTGTTGATGACGCACTTGTCCCGGCTGTCGGAAGAACTCATTCTGTGGATGAGCCCGCGCGTCGGTTTCATCGACCTCGCAGACCGTTTCTGCACCGGCTCTTCGATCATGCCGCAGAAGAAAAACCCCGATGTGCCCGAACTCGTGCGCGGCAAGACCGGGCGCGTCAATGGTCATCTCGTGGCGTTGCTCACCCTCATGAAAGGCCAGCCGCTGGCCTATAACAAGGACAACCAGGAAGACAAGGAGCCGCTGTTCGACACGACGGACACAGTGATCGACACCCTGCGTATCTACGCCGACATGATCGGCGGCATCCAGGTCAATCCCGGAAACATGCGCGCGGCACTCGCGCAGGGACACGCCACCGCCACCGATCTTGCCGATTATCTGGTGAAAAAGGGGCTGCCCTTCCGCGACGCGCACGAGGCCGTGGCGCTGGCGGTGCGCGCTGCCGAGGAGCGCGGCCTCGATCTTTCCCGCTTAAGCCTCGATGAGCTGCGGGCGGCACTTGCCAAAGTGCCCGGCGCGGCTGAACGGCTGGCCGAAGACGCGCTTGCAGCCATCTCCATCGAAGGCTCGCTTGGCGCGCGCGCCCACATCGGCGGAACGGCTCCCGACGCGGTACGCGCGGCCATCGCGCAAGCCCGCGATGAACTGAACGCGCAAAAGGAGGCGTGATGTCCCCTGAGCGGATCGGCAAATACGAAATCCGCCGCCTGCTCGGAGAAGGGGCGACGAGCAGCGTGTATCTGGCCTGGGATCCTTTCAACCAGCGCGAAGTCGCGGTCAAACGGATCAACCCCGTCTTTTTCAAACCGCCCCATCGTGGCCGCCTGTTCCGGCAACTCCTGGTCAACGAAGCATCGCTCGCGGGAAAACTCAAACACCCGCATATCGTGCGGATTTACGACGCGGTCGTCGACGCCGATGACGCCTATGTGGCGATGGAATACGTCCCCGGCGGGACCTTAGAGGCGCTGGCGCGTCCCGGCAGGCTGGCTTCATTCGAGCGCGTCATCGAAATCATCTTCAAATGTACGCGGGCGATCAATTACGCTTTTCACAACGGCATCACCCACCGCGACATCAAGCCCGCCAACATCCTGCTCTCCGCAGCGGACGGAAACGACATCCGCATCTCGGACTTCGGCGCGGCTTTCCAGGCAACGAGCGAGGTCACGCAAATTGCCAATCTCGGCTCGCCCGCGTACATGTCGCCGCAACAGGTACGCGAGGTACAGGTCGATCACCGCTCCGACATCTACTCGCTCGGCGTAGTGATGTATCAGTTGCTCACCGGGCATCTGCCGTTCGAGTGCGACAACAACTACAACCTCATCTACCGCATCGCCAACGAAATACCGCCCGCGCTCACCGAATACCGCCCGGAAATCCCCGAAGAGCTTCAAATCATTGTGCAGCGCGCGATGGAAAAGGATGTCGAGCACCGCTACCAGACCTGGGGCGAATTCTCGCACGACCTGACGCTTGCCTTCCGCAACTGCGCCATGGAACCCGATCAGGAGGCTTTGCCGGAAACTGAAAAATTCCGCTTCCTGCGGACGCTTCCCTTCTTCGACAAATTTTCCGACGCCGAACTCTGGGAGACCATCGGCTTCTCGCAATGGAATCAATTCCAGCCCGGAACGGTCATCCTCAAGGAAGGCGAAGCGGGCGACCACTTCAGCTTTCTGGTCGAAGGCGAAGCGCAGGCCAAAAGAAAACGCACCCTGCTCGGCGTATTTACCCCTGGGGACTGTTTCGGCGAAATCGCGCTGTTTTCTGCCGGTAAAGGCGTGCGCTCCGCTTCGGTGAAAGCGACTTCCACGGTACGCCTCATCACGATCCGCAGACAGGCGTTGGAACGCGCGTCCGAAGCCTGCCGCATGCACTTCTATCAGGCTTTCCTCACCGTACTGGCCACCCGGCTGTCACTGGCCAGTTCGCGCATCGCCAATTTCGAGGTTTGACGCCCGCCCTTGCAAACAAACATGCGAGTGATCCTGCCCATCCTGGTCTGCGCCCTTTGCATGGGAGCCCTACTGGCGGCCGACGCCAATAAGGAGGCTTTCCTGGTGGGAAACGCGGCGGCGCAGTGCCTCCCCCCTTTCCTCTGGGCCGGGATCACCAACCTGGGCAACACGCTCGGCGCTTTTTGCCTGGTCGCGCCCACACTCGCCAAGTGGCCGCGATGGACAGCGGCGGCGCTGCTGACAACGCCGTTCGCCGCGCTCTATACCCACGCAATCAAACGGTTGGCCGATGTGTCCCGCCCGGTGTCCGTTCTCCCGCATGAGGCGTTCCAGGTCATCGACTCGACTCTACGCTGGCACTCCTTCCCTTCCGGGCATAGCGTGACCGCCTTCGTGGCCGCCGGTATCCTGGTGCTCTGCTCCCGGCGGCGGCTGGCCTGGCTCGCGCTGCCCGCCGCGATATTGGTTGCGTTTTCAAGAATCGCTGTCGGGGCGCATTGGCCGCTCGACCTGCTCGCCGGGGCAGCAGGCGGTTGGGCGGCGGCGGCGCTCGGCTGCGAACTTTCGGCGCGGTGGCGGTTTTGGGAAAAAGCCCTCGGCCAGCGTATCCTTGCCGGGATTGCGCTCCTTTGCGCGTCGATGTTCGTTTTTGAAAACACGGGCTATCCTAGGGGGTTTTGGATGCAATACCTGCTCTGCGCCATCGGCTTTGCCGGGGCGCTTTATGCCTTGTGGCGCCCAGCGGCGTCGAGAGCGCAAGATTCGACATGAAAATCGCCAAGCGCGGGTTCGCCGTCGCATTCACGCTGGCGTTCGTGTTCTGGCTGCTGGATAAACAGCAATGGGCCGGCCTCGCCGCGATGCTGGAACAACTCCCCGGCAGCGCGCTCGGATTGGCGGCAGCGGGTTTTTTCCTGAGTTACCTGCTGCGCGCGGCACGGGTCTTTGATGAATTCCGTCATGAAGCCAATGGCCGTTTCGGCGCTTGCCTTCGCATCGTGCTCATGCACAACGCAGCGGTGAACATCGTGCCGTTTCGCGGCGGCGAAGCGGCGTTTCCCATTCTGCTCGGCAAACTCTTCGGTACGCCGCTCACGCGCGCGCTGGCTTCCCTTTTCTGGTTCCGTTTGCAAGACGCGCTGGTCGTGGCCGTGGTCGCGGTCGCGGTCTGGCCGGGGCTGCCGCCCGCGCTGCGCCTTGCGGGCGTAGCCGCGCTTATCCTCTTTGCCTGGGCGCTGCCGCGCTGGGCGCGCCACCCACGCCCCTCATCCCAGGAGGGCCGGTTCGCCCGCTTGCGCGACGCCTTCGCTAAATCGACCCAACACGCCCGCTTCGGCTGGCTCTGGACGATTGCGAACTGGTCGGTCAAACTCGCCGCGCAAGCGTATTTGCTGGCCGTGCTGCTTGGGACAAGCATGAACACAGGGGCGGCAGGCGCGTTAGGGGCGGAACTCGCCGCCATCCTCCCGGTGCAGGGCGTGGCGGGATTCGGCACTTACGAAGCCGGGGCGGCAGCGGCATTGCTGCCCAATGGCGTCATGCTTGCCGACGGCCTGCGCGCGGCGCTGGCGCTGCATCTTTTCGTCATTGCATGCTCCGTGTGTGCCGGTATCATTGCCGCATTGCTGCCCGAAGTCCAACCCACGCGCCCAGCGGCGGAGCCATCCGAACCCGAGAAGAGCCCAAACCCATGAACCTGTCGCCCCTTCCTCCCTCTGAGCCGCAAATTCCGGCTTCCCTGCCGCGCCATACCTTGTCTGTCATCGTGCCGATGTACAACGAGGCCGAAAACGTCGAACCGCTCCTCGATCGTATCCACCTCGCGCTTGAACCCTACCCGTGGCCGTGGGAGGTGGTGCTGGTCGATGACGGCAGCACCGACGCCACGCCGTCAGAACTGAAGCGTTGCGCGGCCATCAGGGGGCCGCATGTGCGCGTCATCCAGCTCAGGCGCAATTTCAAACAGACGGCGGCCATGCAGGCCGGTATCGACGCTGCGCGCGGCAGCGTCATCGCTACCTTGGACGGCGACTTGCAAAACGACCCCATCGACATCCCGCGCATGGTCGGGCGGCTGCTCGATGAAGACCTCGATCTCGTTGCCGGTTGGCGCAAGGATCGCCAGGATAACCAGCTTCGCAAAATTCCATCGCGGATCGCCAACCGCCTCATCGCCCGGATGACCGGCGTCCACCTGCGCGATTACGGTTGCAGCCTCAAGGTCTTTCGCGGCAGCACCATCAAAAGCGTGCGGCTCTACGGCGAAATGCACCGCTTCATCCCCGCCTGGCTGGCAACGGTAACGACCCCCCGCCGCATCGCGCAGGAAGTCGTCACCCATCACGCCCGCGTATTCGGGCAATCCAAGTACGGCATCTCCCGCACCTTCCGCGTCGTGCTCGATCTCATCTTTGTCTATTTCTTCATGCGCTACCGCACCCGTCCGGGGCATTTCTTCGGCGGCATCGGCATCGCGCTCGGAGCCTTGGGCGGCCTCATCCTCGCTTATCTTGCCGGAATCAAATTTTTCCTCGGAGAAAGCATCGGCACACGCCCGTTGCTCTTCGGCGGCCTATTCCTCGTCATCGCCGGTGTGCAAATGGTAACTTCCGGCGTCCTGGCCGAATTGCTGGCACGGGTTTACTACGAATTCAGCGGCACGCACGCCTATCTGGCGGACGAAGCATCATCCCCCGGCAAAGATGAATGCTGGCATCTGCCCGCCTCCGGAAAGGAAGATGAGAAACCGTGATATGACGCAAAACCGGAGGTTGAATATCCGCGCGGCGCTCATCCTTGCCCTGCCGTTTGCCGCTTTCCTGCTGTGCCTGGGCGGCGCGCCGCTGTTCGATGTCGATGAAGGCGCGTTTTCCGAGGCCACGCGCGAAATGTTCGAGCGCAGGGATTTTCTTTCGACTTGGCTCAACGGTAAGCCCCGTTTCGACAAACCCATCCTGATCTATTGGTTGCAAGCGGCAAGCTACTGGTGTTTCAATGGTATTTTCAGCGTCGAATGGGTTTTTCGCCTGCCTTCGGCGCTTGCCGCGATGGCCTGGTGCTACGCCGTCTGGCATTTTGCCCGCCCGCGTTTCGGACCAAACACGGCACTGGCGGCGCTGGCGGTCGCGGCAACCTCTATCGGACCTTTCGCTATCGGCCGCGCCGCCACGGCAGACGCCCTGCTCAATCTCTTGCTGGCGCTCTCCCTGTTCGATGCCTGGCGATACCTCGAATCCGTCCGTGACGACCAGGGCCAACGCGCCCCATTGTTGCGCTGCTACGCATGGATCGGCCTCGGAGTGCTCACCAAGGGGCCGATCGCCCTCCTCGTGCCGGGCGCCGTCACCCTGCTCTTCTGTGCCAACCGCAAGGATTGGCGTACTTGGCTGCGGGCGCTCACCAACCCGTATGGCTGGCTGATCCTCGCCCTCATCGCCGTTCCCTGGTATGCCGCGATCCTCGCCATCCACGGGCAGGACTTCATCGACGGTTTCATCTTCAAGCACAACGTCAAACGCTTTACCGGCACGCTCGAAGGCCACGCCGGGAGCATTTTCTACTACATCTTCGCCGTACCCATCCTGTTGCTGCCCTGGACGGGGCCTCTTTTCGCCAGCCTACGCAAAGCCAGGGACGATTCCGCCAACCGCGATGGACAACACGCGGGCAGCGGCCTACGCCGCTACCTATGGCTCTGGGCGGGGTTCGTCGTCATCTTTTTTTCGCTCTCCGGCACAAAGTTGCCGCATTACGCTCTCTATGGCGCAACGCCCCTGTTCCTGCTCATTGCCACGCATCGCGATGAATTACGGAAGTCCTTCGCGCATCTCGCCCCACCAACCGCATTGCTTGCCCTGACCGTCGGGCTACCGATGCTGTGCGCGATTCTTTCCGCAAGCAAGCTAGGCAATACCTACCCCTACTATAGCGCCCTGCTTGCCGAAGCCACCTTGCGGGCAGGCACGGGTTATTACGCCGTCTGCGGCGGCGCACTGCTCATCTGGCTGCTCATTCTCTTCGTCGCCAGGGAAAAAAGCACGTTGTGGGATCGGCTGCTTTTCGCCGCGTGTCTGCAGACGGCAGTGCTCGCGCTCGCAGTCATGCCCTGGATCGGCGCGGTGCAGCAAGGGCCGATCAAAGAAGCCTCCCTTTTCGCCCGAAGCCGACCGGAACCCGCCGTGCTCTGGGAACTGCGTACCCCAAGCGTCAGTGTCTACCGCAATGCCGTCACCCCCTCGCGTGCTCCGGAAGCGGGAGAAATCGCCATCACCCGCCTTGATCGGCTGCCGGAACAAGGTTTCGAGATTTTGTTTCAACGAGCCGGGATCGTGGTCGTGCGTGGAATGACCGAAGAAGAATCAAAAGAGCCCGAATAAATAAATACACCCCGTTATGCGCGATGCGGGGTGCATAACGGGGCGAAGAGGGGAACCATGCCACTATGAGATAAGCAAACACCATGCCATAAATTTATCTTGTTGAAATAAAACAAAAATTTCTAAAGATCATTTTTCGATGTAAAGTACTTCGACACTTTTGCCATCAGAAAATGATTCAAAATGAAAATAGCTACATGGAATGTCAACTCTCTGAGAGTCCGTCTGCATCAACTCCTGGACTGGCTGGACGCAAACCGCCCGGACGCGCTTTGCCTACAGGAACTGAAGATGGAAGACCATGCGTTCCCGGAAGCGGAAATTCGGGCAGCGGGCTATTACGCGGCCTTTTCCGGGCAAAAAACCTATAACGGGGTCGCCATTCTCGCTTCCTCGCCGCCGGAGGACGTCACATGCGGCATCCCCAGCTTCACCGATGAGCAAAAACGCCTGATCGCCGCAACTGTCGCCGGTGTACGCATCGTGTGCGGCTATTTCCCTAACGGCCAACATCCGGGATCGGACAAATTCGTCTATAAGCTGGCTTGGCTCGACGCGCTGACCCACTGGCTCAAGGCGGAGGCGTTGCCCGTCCATCCGAACCTGGTGCTTGCGGGCGATTTCAACATCGCTCCCGAAGCGGCGGACGCGCATCCCGAATGGAAAGGGGACATTCTCGTTTCTCCATCTGAGCGCGCCGCGTTCCGGGCGCTCATCGAGTGCGGGCTGACAGACGCTTTCCGCCTGTTTGAACAACCGGAACACAGCTATTCGTGGTGGGACTACCGGATGGGTTCTTTCCAGCGCAATTTCGGCATGCGTATCGACCATATCCTTGTTTCCCCCGCATTGCGGAATGCCTGCCGCGCCTGCGCGGTGGATAAAACGCCGCGCAAATCGGAACGCCCTTCGGATCACGCGCCGGTGGTGCTTGAACTGGACTGGTCAAACGACTATCAAAATAAGCCCAAACTCACGAACGGGGATCATGCCATATGAGCCGTCGTGTTAGACTTCGGGCATTGTCTATGAACTCCCCATCATGAACCTGATTGATCGCATTTCTCGCCAATTCGAGGACAGCGCCCGCGCCAAACTCGCTGCCATCGAATGGCTGGCCGCACCGGTAGCGGAAGCCGTAGAGGCCATGACGGGCTGTTTGCTCGGCAATGGGAAGATACTCGTCTGTGGGAACGGCGGTTCGGCTGCCGACGCGCAGCATTTCGCCGCCGAACTGGTCAATCGCTTCGAGATGGAACGCCCGCCGCTAGCCGCCGTGGCACTGACCACCGACAGTTCGGTGCTGACTTCAATCGGCAACGACTACGAATTTGCCCAGGCCTTCTCCAGGCAGGTTCGCGCCTTGGGTCAGGCAAGCGATGTGCTGTTGGCCATTTCGACCAGCGGCAACTCACCCAATGTCCTCGCCGCCATCGCCGCCGCGCATGAGCGTGAAATGCGTGTGGTTGCCCTCACGGGCAAGGGCGGCGGAAAAATTGCGGAGCTTTTGTCGCAGAACGATGTCCATGTATGCGTACCAGTTGACCGCACCGCGCGCATACAGGAAATTCACCTGCTCGTCCTGCATTGCTTGTGTGACGGCATTGATTGTTTACTACTCGGAGTGGAAAACTGATGAAATTCTATACAACCGCCCTGCTCCCCGCCCGCCGTGCGCTGTTCGTCGGCGCGCTTGCCATCGCGGGGATTTCCCTGTTGCAAGGCTGCTTTCCCATCATGGTCGCCGGCGTCGGAGCCACCGCGTTAGCGGCGGCCGACCGCCGTACCACAGGGACATATGTCGAAGATGAATCCCTCGAATGGAAAGTCTCCAACCTCATCCGCCAGCACTTTGGTTCTCTCAACCGCGTCGTCGTAACTTCCTACAACCGCAATGTGCTACTCGTCGGCCAAGTGCAGGACGAAAACGTGCGCGCCGAAGCGCAGCGCCTGGCAAGCACGGTGTCGAACGTGCGCGCCGTGGTCAATGAATTGACCATAGGACCTGCCATATCGCTTTCATCTCGCAGCAACGACACTGTCATCACTGGCAACGTAAAAACGCGGTTCCTCAACAACAAGGTTTTCTCGACGAATCACGTCAAGGTCGTCACCGAAGCGGGCGTCGTCTTCCTGCTTGGGATCGTGACCCGCACCGAAGGCGATCAAGCGGCGGAAATCGCCCGTACCAGCAAGGGCGTGAAGAAGGTGGTGAGGGTATTTGAATACATCGGCGAAGACGAAGCCCAAGCTATCGACACCCGCAACAACGAGAACAGCGACTCTCCGCCCGAAGCACCCTGATAGCCCCCCGACGCTGACAGTCAGGGCCTACCGAGCGCATCCAGCAATTTCTGGTGGATGCCGCCGAAACCGCCGTTGCTCATCACTACCACATGGTCGCCGGGCCGCGCCTCGGCGGCCACGGCGGCGACCAGCGCGGCAAAGTCATCAAAGCAGGACTGGTGCGCGCCCAGTGGGGCGAGAGCCGCTTGCGCGTCCCATCCAAGATTGCCGCAATAGCAGAACACCTGATCGGCCAGCCGGAGGCTTTGCGGGAGCAGGTCTTTCATCGTGCCCATTTTCATGGTGTTCGACCGGGGCTCCAGCACCGCAATGATCCTCGCAGCAGGGCCGACCTTGCGGCGCAGGCCGTCGAGCGTGGTGGCAATGGCGGTGGGATGGTGCGCGAAATCATCATAAACCTTCACGCCGCCCGCTTCGCCGCGCACTTCCATGCGGCGCTTGACGTTCCTGAATTCTGACAAGGCCGCCAGCCCGTCGGGTATCGACACCCCGACGTGGCGCGCGGCCAGCAGCGCCGCGCAAGCGTTGGCGCGATTGTGCGCGCCGGTGAGTTCCCACGATACGCGGCCTATTTCATCGCCATTCTCATCGCAAATGACGAGGCTCCCATCGGCATCGTCGCCCCTCGTGCTCCAGCCGCCTTTCCAGCCGTTGAACCAATCCACAGGAGTCCAGCAACCGTGCGCCAGCACACGCTTCAGGCTTTCTTCACGTGCATTCGCGATGATGCGGCCCGTGGCGGGCAAAGTACGCACGAGGTGGTGAAACTGTGTCTCGATGGCCGCGAGATCAGGAAAGATGTCCGCGTGATCGAATTCCAGGTTGTTCAGGATCACGGTACGCGGGCGATAATGGACGAACTTGGATCGCTTGTCACAGAAGGCTGTGTCGTACTCGTCGGCCTCGATCACAAACAGGGGCGTTTTGCCGAGACGGGCGGAGACTCCAAAATCCACCGGCACCCCGCCAATCAGGAAACCGGGTTCAAGCCCGGCTTTTTCGAGGATGTAGGCAAGCATGGAAGCCGTGGTGGTCTTGCCATGCGTACCCGCCACGGCCAGCACCCAGCGCCCTTGCAGGACATGCTCGGACAACCATTGCGGGCCGGACACATATGGCAAACCCTGGTCGAGAATCGCTTCCAGCAAGGGATTGCCACGGGAGACGGCATTGCCGATAACGAAAACATCCGGTTTGAGGCTGATCTGACCGGCATCGAACCCTTCAGTGAGCGCGATGCCCGCCGCTTCGAGCTGGTCGCTCATCGGCGGATATACATTGGCGTCACACCCCGTCACCTTGTGCCCGGAAGCCACCGCCAGTTGTGCAACACCCCCCATGAAAGTGCCGCAAATACCAAGGATATGAATGTGCATGGAACGAAAACCCAAAAAGTGGAGAGAGGATGCCGCGTCCTGTGTAGAATCAGCGAGATTTTACCCGAAGGCGCTCATCTTTCTTCTTTCATGGCGGAATACGGTTTTCCCCCACGCGGCGCACAACGCCGCCGCGAAATTGCTGCGCTGGCCGCGCGCATGATGGCCGAAGACGGTATCGGCGATTTTGGCTTTGCCAAGCGCAAAGCGGCCCGTCGGCTTGGCTCAGATGAAGGCGCAAGCGGATACCTGCCGACCAATGCCGAAATCGAGGCAGAACTGCGGCGTTGGCAAACTCTGTATCAAGGCGAGGAACTCCCGGAACGGCTGGCCGACATGCGCCGGGCGGCGGTAGGGCTGATGCGCTTGTTGAATGAATTCAGACCCTATCTGACCGGCAGCACGCTCGATGGCACTGCCGGGCGTTACGCGGAGGTCGAAATCGACTTGTTCCCGGAAAGCGCCAAGGATGTCGAAATTTTTCTCCTCGACGCCGCTTTTCTCTTCGAGCACCGCGAAACACGCAAAACACCGCCCGACGCGCCAGAAACGATCCTGGCGCTGGAATGGGAGGGCATCCCAGCGCAATTGTCCATTTACCCTGCCCCGGCAGAACGTAACCGGCGGCAGCCCCGCGCTCGCCTGGCTCAGGTCGAAGCCCTGATCGCCACACCGCCGTTCTGCGAAGAACCCGGCTGACGAAAAAGATACATTCTGTCTTCTACAAGGAGGGAAGGATGTGGGCGAATACATGGGTTCGTCTTGCCCAGTACTTTGCTCAAAAACGCTCTAATTTTTCGACTTTATCGACACATTAGCGGAAATGCCGGAGGCCATCACCAACGCCATGCCCAAGTATTCCATCCAGCCCAGGTGTTCGCCCCACAAAATGACGCCGGACAGCGTGGCAAATACGACCGCCGTATACGTCAGGCTTGCGCTCAACAGCACTTTGCCCCGCGAATAGGCACGGGTCATTGCCAGTTGCCCGAGCGTGGCGAACACCCCTGTTCCGGCAAGCATGAGAAACCCCTGAAAGGTGATCGGGTTCCAGCGCGAAAAAACGACCCAGGCCAGGCTCAACAAGGTGGAAATGAACGAAAAATAAAACACCGTGCGCGCCGTCGGCTCCCCAAGCCGCCCCAGGCCACTCACATCGAAATACACCATTGCCGTCAGAACGGCGGAAGCCAGCGCCACCGACGCACCAAACAGGACTTGTCCCTCAAACGACGGATGAAGCAAAAAAACGACACCCCCAAACCCCAGACCCAAGGCAAACACAATCCCCCAATTGAACCTGAGCCCGCGAAAAAACATCAGCATTAGCATCAGGAAAACAGGAGACGTGTAATTCAGCGTCACCGCCGTTGCCAGCGGCAACAGGGAAATGGCGTAGAAATAAACAGAAAGCGAGCAAAAACCCGTTACACCCCGCTTCACATGCCAGCGCCAATGCGGCGTCGCCAAGCGCACATTGCGCCAGTGCACCAATGCCAACATGATGAAAAACATTATTACGGAGCGATAAAAAACGATCTCCGCCAGCGAATACCCTTCCTTCGCCGAGAGCTTGACGCACACTCCCATGCCCGCGAAGAAAAAACCGGCAGCGACCATCCACAAGGATTGCATGATGAAAATTCAATGAAGAAATTATGCGAAACAACATGAACGCCCTTCAGGATACGGACTTTCCATTTTCCAAATGAGCAAAATTATGGATTGTACTTGGCATTCAGTCTCTACTATATTGTTCAAGTGCTCGCAACATAATGCCTTTGCCCTTCTTTCCCGAAGCGTTTCCTTCCACACTGCCTTCATCGCTCGTCACGTCTCGTCCTTTCAGCCATGAGCAAAATCCTCCTCACGGGTTCCAGCGGTTTCATCGGGCAGGCACTGGCCCGGCGGCTCATTGCGGAAGGGCACCGGTTGAGGCTGCCAGTCAGATCGCAGCTTTCCTGGGAGCCAGGCAACTCGGTGGTTTTCCCTTTCGAGGGGCTCGAAGCAACCACGGACTGGGCAGCAGCGCTTGTCGGCGTCGATTTGGTCATCCATTGCGCGGGTCGCCCACGCATCATGAACGAGACCGCGCCCGACCTGCTGGCCGAGTATCGCCGCTGCAATGTCGAGGGTTCCGTGCGGCTTGCCAGCCAAGCCGCACACGCCGGGGCGCAGCGTTTCGTGTTCGTGAGCACGGTTGAGGTCTGCGGCGAGCAGACTCAGCCCGATCAGCCCTTTTCCGTCGAATCCACGCCCGCACCGGCCAGTCCTTACGCCACTTCCAAACTCGAAACCGAACGCGCCCTGTTCGCGCTGACCGCGAGCAGTAACATGGAAGTCGTCATCATCCGCCCGCCCCCGGTTTATGGCCCTGGCGTGAAGGGCGATTTCCACGCCCTGATGCAATGGATTGATCGTGGCAGCCCCTTGCCGCTGGCAGGCGTAGAGAGTCGGCGCAGCATGATTTCGCGCAGTAATCTTGTTGATTTTCTGACGAAATGCGCGCATCACCCCGCTGCCGCCGGACACATCCTGCATGTAAGCGACGGAGAAGATTTGAAAGTCTCCGAGTTGGTGTCCAAACTCGGCGAGGCGCTGGAGCGCCCTCCGCAACTAACCCGCATGCCCGCCTGGTTGCTCAGGAGCCGCGCCCGCCTGTCCGGCCGGTACGCGCTGATCGAGCGCCTGAAACTCCCCATGCAGGTCGATATCGAGCATACCCGCCGCCTACTCGATTGGGCTCCCCCTTATGAGATCGACGACTCTCTCGCGCAAACAGCGGCACATTTCCGCAAATACCCGCAAGATTGATGTTGCGATACCGTCCGAAGTGGCATCCCTCCCTTTATAATCGCTTCATATGCCAGTTCGTATCTCCGCGCATGCCTCCCTGGTTTTTCTTTTTGACCTCCTGGCCGTCGTTATTGCCTGGGTAGGCGGGCTGTTGATCCGCTTCAATTTCATCTGGCCATCCGACAGCGGCTCTTCCATATTTTTGATCCTCGCGATGTTGCTGCCCATTCACGCCGTGGCTTGCTATTGGGCGGGTCTGTATCGCGGCCTCTGGCGGTTTGCCAGCATTCCCGACCTCAAGCGCGTACTGAACGCGATTGCCTTCTCGGCAGTCGGGCTGTTGATGATCAAGACGCTTTTCGATGTCCCGGGGCCGGTACTGCCGCGCTCGACACTCGTGCTCTATCCGGTGCTGCTCGCCGCCATAATGTGCGGCGGCCGGCTGGCCTGGCGGATGTGGAAAGAACACTGGATGTACCGCGGCCTACCTGCGTCCGGGGAACCAGTCATCATCGTTGGTGCGGGCAACAGCGGCAGGATGCTGGTACACACGCTCGAACACCGCGCCGAATGGCGGGTCGTCGCGCTGCTTGACGATGATCATACGAAGTGGGGGCGGGAACTTTCCGGCATCCCCATTGAGGGCGGTGTCGATGCCCTGCCCCAGATGTTGAAAAAACACAACGCGGCACATGTCATCCTCGCTATGCCTTCGGCTTTGCCCGCAGCCATCAAGCGCGCTGCCAACACCGCCGTAAGCGCGAACGCTAAGGTATTCATCGTGCCGGGCATCGAAGAATTGATGTGCGGCCGGGTAGAAATCGACGCCATGCGCCCGGTCGAAGTCGAAGACCTGCTCGGGCGCGAGCCGGTACATATCAACGCGGTGCATGTGCATCAAGTTTTCGCCCGCCGCACGATCCTCGTCACTGGAGCGGGCGGCTCGATCGGCAGCGAATTGTGCCGCCAACTTGCCAATTTCGAGCCGAAAAGGCTGCTCTTGCTGGAAATAAGCGAATTCGCACTTTACTCGATCACGGAATGGTTCGCTTCCCACCATCCCGAAGTGAACATCGTCCCGCTGATCGGCGATGTCCGGGACGAGGCGCGCATCGAAGAAATTTTCTCTGTCTGGCGTCCGCAGGCCGTCTTTCACGCCGCCGCGTACAAACATGTTCCCTTGATGGAAAACGGCAATGCCTGGCAGGCGGTATCCAACAACGTTTTCGGTACGCTCCGGCTTGCCCATTGCGCCCATCGGCACGGCGTAGAACGCTTTGTGCTGATCTCCACTGATAAGGCGGTCAACCCGACCAACATCATGGGCGCAACCAAACGATTGGCCGAAATGGTCTGCCAAGCGTTTTCCATGTCGAGCGATACCCGTTTCGGAATCGTGCGTTTCGGTAACGTGCTCGGCAGTTCCGGCAGCGTCGTCCCAAAATTCCAGGCGCAGATCGCCCAAGGCGGCCCCGTCACCGTGACGCACCCGGAAATCACCCGTTACTTCATGTCCATTCCCGAAGCGGCGCAATTAGTGCTCCAGGCTGCGGCTCAAGGGGAGAACGGGGAAATATTCGTCCTCGACATGGGAGAGTCGGTAAAAATCGCCGACTTGGCGCGCAACATGATCCACCTGTCGGGATATACCGAAGAGCAGATCGCCATCGAGTTTACCGGCCTACGCCCAGGAGAAAAACTCTACGAAGAATTGCTGGCTGACGCCGAACAAACGCTTCCTACGCCTCATCCAAAATTGCGGATCGCTCGTTCGCCTCAAGTTGACGAAGATTTTCTCGGCAACCTGCAAAACTGGCTGGAATCTTCCACCCCGCTTGACGATGAAAACGTGCGGCATGACATCCAGCAATGGGTCGCTGAATACACGCCGCCAAGCGCGGGCAAGAGCCGCGTTTGCACGGCAGTGTGAAATCGGGAAGGGTCGCTGTCACCCGCACTCACTACAATGAGGGTGTCTTCAATCCGGGCGGTTCCCGATGTCCGAAAAATTCCCCCTCCAGCCCCTGCTCGACCTCGCCAATACCCGCATGGACGAGGTTACACGTGAACTCGGAGAACTGATTGCCTCCGAACGCAGCAGCCAGCAGAAACTGGAACTGCTTCAGGGATACCGCAATGAATACAGCGAGCGTTTCATCGAAGCGGCGCGTAGCGGCATCGGTTCCGAAGCGATGCGGAATTACACCAATTTCCTCAGCCGTATCGACGAAGCCATCGAAATTCAACAGCAGGTCGTGAAGCAATCGCGCCTGGACACCTCTCAGGGGCAACAGCAATGGGTGGAGCAGCACACCAAGGTGCGCGCCTTCGACACCCTCTCGCAGCGTTTCCAAAGCGAACTCGCCCGCAAGACATCACGCCAGGAACAGCGCGCAAGCGATGAACACTCCAGCCGCAAATTCCGCGACCATCACGAGGATATTTCCTGATCCGTACCGAGGAATCCCCGACAGGAAGCCGGAACGACTCAACCGCCCTCCCCTGGCACATGCCTTGCTTCAACAGCATGAAACACATGCAAACGAGAGCAAGATCATGGCCACTCCGGTTTCTAGCGGCGCGCTGAATCTCTCCGCCTCCAGCGCGGCGGCAAACCCTGATAACAGCCGAAATGCCGCCGCCAATGGCATATTTAATCTCAGCTTTTCCGACCTTTTGCGCGGACAGGTACAAGGCAACTTTGATGCCCGCACCCCTATCTCTCCGCTGACGGATACCCGTCCTGCACCTACACGCACAGCCCCTCCTCCCGAAACTACGCGCGAAACGCCACGCGCGCACGGCGACTCTCCCTCTCCCGCCTCCAGACCCCAGGCATCGCGCCCATCGCAAGAACCCACGCGGGAATCCGCACGCACAAACGGTACGGGCACACCCGAAACCGGGCAAACTGTAAAACGGCAAACCGAAACGCAAGACACCGCCCCCTCCCAACAAGCCAGCACCGAAACCGGAAAACCCGCTGGAAGCAGCGAAAAAGAAGGAGCTTCCGGAAACACCGCAGCAACCGGGCAACCCCTCCAACCCCAACACCCCCTACTCGCGGATGCCACAATTTCGCCGGATTTACCGGCAACGATTGCCGTCCTGCTGAACGGAATTGCCGGAGAAATCGTGAAAGACGCCGCCGGAAACGAATCCGGAGCGGAAACACTCGCCCAGGACGCGCCCACGCGCGACATGGGGAATTCCCGATATCCAGACACGGCGGGCAGCAACCTTTACGCGCGAGCCGCAACTCTTGCGGATAGCACCATGCAAACCGGCGCGGGCATGGAAAGCGATGCCGACAGCGGCAACGGCAGCCAGGGGACGAACCCGGACGCATCGGCCATGCCCACAGGGCGCGATTCCCGGCATCCGGCCACCGCCGCCACCGCACCATCCGGCACGAATGTTGATCCTCTGGTACGGGTCAATGCCACTACGCCAGACATGGCTATAAACGCTGCCAACGCAGCCTCGATCCTCCTGACCCCACGCGAGGGCGGCGACGCACGAATTGCTCCGGCTGGAATCGCGGCAAACGCCAGTGAAATTTCCATGCTGAACCCGCTTCGACTGCCGACACAGGCGGGCGCAGCCTTGCCCCAATTCACCATCCCGTCAGGTGCGGGACAAAGAGCCTGGGCCGAAGAAGTCGGCAACCGTGTCATGTGGATGCTGGGCCGTGCCGAAAGCCGTGCCGAACTCATCCTTACCCCCCCCCTCCTTGGTAAGGTTGAAGTCTCGATCCATCTCAACGGCGATCAAGGTACGGCTCAGTTTCTGGCTTCCTCGCAATCCGCACGCGAGGCGCTGGAACAGGCCATGCCCCGCTTGCGCGAATTGCTCGCGCAAGCGGGGATCAGCCTTGGGGAAGCCAGCGTAAACACTTCCGCCGAAGGCCGGGCACAGAACAACGAAAACACCCATCGTGCAGAAATACGCACACCCGATGCCCATGACAGCGGCAGTGACGGGGATGCCACAGCTATCACGGCTACGAACTGGTCGAAGCTGGACAATGGGCTGGTCGACACTTTTGCCTGAAGCGGATGAATAAGAGGCGCTACGCCCCACTTTTCCACGCATGGAGGAAGGCGCGAACCGACGATAATCAAGCGTAGAAAAGGAGAATCGACCATGGCAGCAGCAGAAACTCCCGTTTCCGCGCCCGCGCCCGCCAAACGTAGCAGCAAATTGCTGCTCATCATCCTGCTGGTCGCGGTACTCATCCTCATCCTCACGGTTATGGGAGTCGGCGCGTTGCTGCTGATGAAAAAAGGCACGGCTGGAAATACCGGCACCAGCCATGAAGCCCCTGCCGTCCCGCCGCCCCCTGTCGCGCCCGTACCGACATATACCCCTGCGGTCGACCTCAGCAAACCGCCGATATTCGTCCAACTGGACCCCTTCACCGTCAACCTGCGCGCCAGGGAAAACGAGGACAACCACTATTTACAGACGGACATTTCCCTTAGGGTCAATGACCAGAAAACCGCCGAGGCACTCAAGGGTTGGATGCCGGAAATACGCAACCGCATCAATCTGATACTGACCTCGAAAACCCTTCAGGACGTGCAGGACGACATGAGCCATGAAACGGTGCAAAGCGAGATACTAAGAGGGCTCAATACCATGTTCGGCGTCCCTCCCCCTCCGCCTGGAATTCCGGAGACACAGGCTCCGCTTGGCCCCGTCCAGGGCGTGCTGTTCATTTCCTTCATCGTTCAATGACGGGGCAAGGTCATGTCCTCGGATTTTCTCTCCCAGGAAGAAGTTGACGCGCTGCTGCGCGGCGTCAACGGAGAGACTGACGAGCCCTCCCGCGAAGAAGAAGAACATGGAGGCGTGCGCTCCTACAACATGGCCACCCAGGAGCGCATCGTACGCGGGCGCATGCCCACGATGGAGCTCATCAACGAACGTTTCGCGCGTTACCTGAGAGTCGGTCTCTTCAACTACATGCACCGCAACGTCGAAATTTCGGTCGGCCCGATCAAGGTACAAAAATACGCCGAATTCGTTCGCAACCTGGTCGTGCCCACCAATCTCAACCTGGTTCTCGCCAAACCGCTGCGCGGAACCGGGCTGATCGTGTTCAACCCCAAGCTCGTCTTCACTGTCATCGACAGCATGTTCGGCGGCAACGGGCGATTCCAGACACGGGTGGAAGGCCGGGATTTCACACCCACCGAGCAGCGCATCATCCAAGGGCTGCTCCATGTGGTGTTCACCGAATATAGCAAGTCGTGGAGCCCAGTCTTCCATATCGACCTCGAATACATGCGCTCGGAAATGAATTCGCAGTTCGCCAACATCGCCACGCCTTCCGAGATTGTCGTCGCCGCCAGCTTTACGCTGGAAATGGGCGATATCCAATCCGACATGCACATCTGCTTTCCCTATTCGATGTTGGAACCGATCCGCGACCTGCTCTATTCGACGATGCAAAGCGACCATCTCACCCAGGACAAACGTTGGGTCACGATGCTGTCCCAAGAGTTGCAGGGCGCGGAAGTCGATCTCGTCTGCAATCTCGGCACAACCAGGGCGACTCTGCGCGACATCGTCAATATGCGCGTCGGCGACGTAATCCCGTTCAGCGTCCCCCAATTCCTGGAAGCCGAAATCGAAGGCGTACCCGTGCTCGAATGCCACTCCGGAAGCCGCAATCACCAATACGCCATCATGGTCGAAAAAATGATCGGCAGTTCCGAACCCCTCAACATGCTGGCAGGAGGCCAACAAAATGGCTGACGACAACAACGAGACCCCGGATATTGCCGAAGCCGACGCTCCGGATACTGCCGAGACCCCAGTCGGCGAGGACGACTGGGCCGCAGCCATGCAGGAACAGGCTACCGTCGAAACGCAAGCAGACGATGGCGGCATCAACGAGGATGACTGGGCTGCGGCCATGCAGGAGCAGGCTGACGCCGAGAACACCGTCGACCATGAAGCCGAACAGGTCGCCGCCGAACTGGCCGCCGCCGCCAACTCACCCTACCAGGCAAAACCCGCGAGCCAGCTCTTTGAAGAGTTCGGTGAAGGAAACAAACCCAGTTCACTCAACGACTACAACATGATCCTGGACATTCCCGTCCAGATCACCGTCGAACTTGGGCGCACCAAGATCACGATCCGCAACCTGCTGCAACTGGCGCACGGTTCCGTCGTGGAACTCGACGGCCTGGCCGGGGAACCGATGGATGTGCTGGTCAACGGAACCCTGATCGCGCAGGGCGAAGTCGTCGTCGTCAACGACAAATTCGGAATACGGCTCACCGACATCATCACCCCCGCCGAACGCATGCGGAAACTTCGCCACTAAACCCACCCCGCCCTGGCGAGACCGCGATGAAACCGCCGCCCGTTTTCCTTCCGAGAGCACTGCCCGCCGCGCTCGCCCCCATTTCCGGCCTCTGTCAGGCCGCAACAGATGCGCCCGCCATCCCCGACCCGCTTGCCGGTCTCGGTCAAATGCTTTTCGGGCTCGCGCTCGTATTCGGCATCCTCGCCGCCTCCGTCTGGCTGCTGAAACGTTTTTCCTCTCCCATCCGAGGCAACGGGCTTCTTCGCATCCTCGGCGTCACGGCAGTCGGGACGCGCGAAAAAGTGGTATTGCTCGAAGTCGGCGAAAAAATCCTCATGCTCGGCGTCACCCCGAACAACGTGCGCGCCCTGCATGTGTTCGAGCGCGGCGAACTGCCGCTTGCGCCCGCCGCGCCTCCCGTCGAGTCAGGAACCGTTTCCACCCTCGCCACATCCTTCGCCAACCGACTGGCCCAGGCATTGAAAGGCCGTCGCAATGCGGGCTAAAGCACTCCTTCTCGCTGCCCTCGCCTGTTTGCTTGCCGCGCTCCCCTCAATCGTCGGCGCGCAGGAAATCGACCTCAATCTCCCAGGGTTGCCCGCACTGACCGCCACCCCCGCGCCCGGCGGCGGCACACTCTACAGCCTGCCTGTGCAAACCCTGCTGCTGCTCACGCTGCTCTCTTTCATCCCCGCGATGGTGCTGATGATGACGAGCTTCGTCCGCATCATCATCGTCTTCGCCCTCATGCGTCAGGCAATGGGAACCCAGACCTCGCCCCCCAATCAGGTATTGCTAGGGCTGGCTCTCTTTCTCACCTTCTTCATCATGTCCCCGGTCGTGGATCGGGTCTACACCGACGCCTACAAACCCATGTCCGAAGGCAGCATCGACGTCGATCAGGCGCTGGATCGCGCCACCGTCCCTCTACGTGACTTCATGCTCCATCAAGTACGCTCTTCCGACCTCTCCCTTTTCACCGAAATGGCAAAAATCGAACAGGTCGACAAGCCCGAGGACTTGCCGATGCGCGTCATCATTCCCGCCTATGTCACCTCCGAGATCAAAACCGCCTTCCAGATCGGCTTCATCGTCTTCATCCCCTTCATCATCATCGACATGGTCGTCGCCTCCGTCCTCATGTCGATGGGCATGATGATGATGTCGCCCGTCATCGTCTCGCTGCCCTTCAAGCTCATGCTTTTTGTGCTCGTCGACGGATGGGGGCTCGTCATCGGCTCGCTGGTACGCAGCTTTGCCTACACCTAACGGACTGAAAGGATGAGGATGCCTCCCCAAGTCTTTGGAGAAAACGAATGACCCCCACCGCCGTTGTCGATCTGGGCCGTCAGGCCGTCGAAGTCACCCTCATGGTCTCCGCGCCGCTGTTCCTCGCCGCGCTCGTCACGGGGCTTTGCGTCAGCATTTTCCAGGCAGCCACCCAGATCAACGAAATGACCCTAACCTTCGTACCCAAGGTCGTGTCGATCTTCCTCACCCTCGTGCTTGCCGGACCGTGGATGATCACGACCATCACCGATTTCATGCGGCGGCTCCTCAGTTCCATCCCGTCGATGATTGGCTAGGTATACCTATTCCCCTCTCCCCCTGCCCCTCTCCCGCAAGGGGAGAGGGGAGAAAATCATTTAGGGCGCACAAATCCAAGGGAAACCATGTTTTTCAGCGTCACCTCCGCCCAACTCGACGCCTGGCTTGCCGCCTTCATGTATCCGCTCGCGCGCCTGCTAGGGATGATGATGTCCGCCCCCATCTTCTCCAATCGCGGCATGCCCACGCGCTTTCGGCTAGGCGTCGGGCTTGGCATCGCGCTTGCCGTCCTGCCCGCCGCGCCGCCCATGCCCGACATCGCGCCCGGTTCCGGCATCGGCCTCATGATCCTCGGCCAGCAGGTTTTCATCGGGGCGGCCATCGGCTTCACCATCCGGCTCGTTTTCGCCGCCATTGACGTTGCCGGTTCCTTCATCGGCATGCAGATGGGGCTTTCCTTCGCTCTGTTCTTCGACCCCAACTCCGGCGGACAGAGCGCCGTACTCGCCGACTTCATGAGCATGGTCGCCGCCCTGCTCTTCCTTTCCCTCGACGGACACCTGATCCTGGTCGAACTCGTGGTGCGTAGTTTTGAATGGCTGCCGGTCGGCACGGGGCTTCATGGACAGGGCTGGAGTTTCATCCCCCGTGCCGGGGCGGCCATTTTCTCCACCGGCTTCCTGCTCTCGCTTCCCATGCTCGCGGTGCTCCTCGTCACCAATGTCGCGATGGGCGTACTTACCCGTGCATCGCCCCAACTCAACCTCTTCGCCATCGGTTTTCCCGTCACGATGCTTGCGGGTTTTTTCTCACTCATCCTGCTGATGAGCAATATCGGCCCTGTGTTCCATAACCTGTTTGAACGCAGCTTCGACGCCGTACCCGCGCTGTTGGAGGCGCTCACACCGGCGAGCGCCTCTGCTGGTTCCAGCCCTTGAGAAATAGATCAGGGGTTCATTCTTCCTATTCCTTCTCAATCGCCTTATAAGCCAGCGCACCCAGGACACCGCCCACGATGGGCGCTACCCAGAAGAGCCAAAGTTGCGCGAGCGCGTCGCTTCCGGCAAAAAACGCTACGGCAGTGCTGCGCGCGGGATTGACCGACGTGTTGGTGACAGGGATGGAAACCAGGTGTATCAGCGTCAGGCAAAGGCCGATGGCAATGGGCGCAAATCCCGGCGGCGCTTTCCGGCTCGTCGAACCCATGATGACAAACAGAAAAACCGCAGTCATCGCGATTTCGCAGACCAGCGCGGCGAGAAGCGAATACCCGCCAGGCGAGAATTCGCCGTAACCGTTCGAGGCAAAGCCGCCCAACTCAAACCCTGGTTTGCCGCTGGCGATCAGGCACAGGATGCCAGCCGCAGCGATGCCGCCGAGGATCTGGGCGACGATATAGGGTACTAACTCTTTGCTCTCGAAGCGCCCCGCCGCGAAAAGGCCGATAGAAACCGCCGGGTTCAAGTGGCAACCGGAAATGTGGCCGATTGCGTAAGCCATCGTGAGCACGGTCAGGCCGAAAGCAAGCGAAACCCCGGCCAGCCCAATGCCAAGCTCCGGAAAGGCCGCCGCTAATACCGCGCTGCCACAACCGCCGAGGACGAGCCAGAACGTTCCAACAAATTCAGCCGCGTACTTCTTCATGAGAAACCTCCGTGTAATTTAGACAAGTAGAACGAGAACGGCACAAACCAATCTACAGATTTATTGTACTGCCAATTAATCTTTCTCCGTTTTTACCGCGCGTTCCAAGTCACCGGCTGGCCGGCGGCATGCGAGCAGCGCAATAGATCGAGCAATGGCCAGGCGCGTTGGGCGAGGTTCACGGACGCGGCCATGCCGGTGCGTCCGGCTTCGGCTTCGGCCTCTTCTTCGGCTTCGCGCTCATCCATGCTCTTCGCGCCCAGCCGCGCATGCTCAATCTCGATGGCGGATTCCAGGCGCGTGATGGCATCGAACAATTGTTCGACGGTGATGATGCCCTGTGCGGCCTCACCGTCCTTATCGAGCAGGGCAAGCAACTGCCGCGCGGCGTCGCCGAACATCAGAACATCCGAGGCGGCCTTGGATTTGAAGGTAATCAGCATCGTGCCATCCGTGTTCGTTTGAAGCTCATAGGCCTTTCACCGCATAGATACCGACGGCGTTTCGCCAGTACCCGCGATAGTCCATTCCTGAACCGAACAGAAAACGATCCGGTAATTCCAGCCCTGCGAAATCGGCCTTGAAGTCTGGGCGGGCCTTGCGGTCGTGCCGTTTGTCGACGAGCACCGCTGTGAGTACTTCGTTCGCGCCTTGTCCGCGCAAGTGCTCGACGATGGCGAGCAGGGTATGGCCGACATCGAGAATGTCATCGACGACGAGCACGGTGCGTCCCTGCACTTTTATATTCGGATACGCGTGCCATTCGATTTCTCCGCCCTGGCTGGAGGAGCCGTAGCGGGTCGCATGAACCCAGGAGAGTTCAAGCGGGAAATTGAGGCGGGGCAGCAAGTGCCCGGTCAGGACTATCCCGCCATTCATCACCGCAAGAACGAGCGGGTCGGCATTGGAAAGTTGCCCGGTAATATCCGAGGCCATGCGGTCGATAGCGGCGTCTACTGTTGCTCCGTCCGCGAGGCATTCGGCCTCATCGCGCATACGCCGGATGTCGTTCAGGCGGATAGTGTCCATATCCATTGTCCCGGTCTCGCTGGATGATGATTCATGCAATCGTTCGATTCTAGCCCAAGTGGATTCTGTAACGCTAAACTGCCGTAGGCACGGGTTTGTCGAATCGGGAGAAGCATGCAAAACGCGGACATACAAAAAACGGCAGTCATGGCCAACAGCGCGGGCGAGCCTCTAGCCGCTGTGCTGGACGGGCTGGAAGCCGCCGTGTATGTCGTGGATGCGCGCAACGGAGTCATTCTTTTCGCCAACCGCGCTTTTCAGGCACTGCATGGGTTCGACGCCGTAGGCCAGGTTTTGCGCGGCTTGGTCGTGCCTCTGCCGGAACGCGGGGACTACCGGGTCGACCCACGCGGAATCGAAGCGCCGGACGCGCCTTGCGAGCTTTTCGATGGGGAACTGTTGCAGCCGCGCACGGGTCACTGGTATCACGTACGGGAACAGGCGGTGCTCTGGGTCGATGGGCGTGTCGTTCGGCTGGGTATCGCCACCGACATCACGGATCGCAAGAAAACTGCTGAAGTCGCCCGTCGGCAGGAGGAACGCATTGCCCGTACCGCGCGCCTGATTACGATGGGGGAAATGGCCTCGATGCTGGCGCATGAACTCAATCAGCCCTTGTCGGCCATTGCCAATTACTGCAACGGCTGCGCCGCGCGCATGCAGGCCGGAGCCGGTGCGGAGGAATTGTTGCCTGTGATGCGAAAAGCCGCCGCGCAAGCTGAACGGGCAGGCAAGATCATTGCGCGCATCCGCGCGTTCGTGAAAAAAAGCGAGCCGCGCCGCCGCGCGACCCCTGTGGCCGCCATTCTGGAAGAGGCGCTGGCCCTGATTGAGATCGACGCCCATCGGCGTGGCATTCGGTTGTCTGTCGAGCTTGCTCCCGGCCTGCCGGATGTCAATGCCGATCAGATCATGATCGAACAGGTGTTGCTCAACCTTGTGCGAAACGGGTTCGATGCCATGAAAGATGCTCTGGAGGATGAGCGTGTGCTGATGGTGAGGGCGCGGACAGGGGGCGGGCATTTCGTGGAAATCGCGGTAATCGACCGGGGGCACGGCATCAGCGAGGAAGGCATGGAGCGGTTGTTCCAACCTTTTGCAACGACCAAGGACGAGGGCATGGGAATGGGGCTGGCTATTTGTCGCTCGATCATCGAGTTCCACGACGGGCGTTTGACCGTAGAACCGAATCCGGAAGGGGGTACTATCTTTACCTTTACCTTGCCCATCGAGGAGACGGTTAGTGAGTGAAGCCAAAACGATGCGCGAAGCCGGGGAAGCGTCTGGGCAACTGGTTTTCATTGTCGATGATGATGATGCCCAACGGGATTCCCTGGTTTGGCTGCTGGAATCGCACGGCCACGCGGTCAGGGCCTTTCCCGATGCCGAAAGTTTTCTCGCAGCCTGGGACGGGAGCTTTGCCGGATGCTTGCTGCTCGATGTGCGTATGCCGGGCATGAGTGGGCTGGAATTGTTCGAGGAACTTGCCCGTCGGCATTGCGCGCTGCCGGTGATTTTCATCACCGGGCATGGCGACGTGCCGATGGCCGTGGCGGCGCTCAAGAAAGGCGCGGCGGATTTCATCGAAAAACCATTCTCTGCCGAAGAAATGCTGAAAATGGTCGAAAACTGCCTGGCACGAGAGAGCGAGGAACGCAAACACCGGCGCGCCCGAACCGACACGGCGCAACGGTTGACGCAACTCACGACGCGCGAACGCGAAGTGCTCGATCTCATCATCGCGGGCAAGCTCAACAAACAAATCGCCGATGTGCTTGGTATCAGCATCAAGACGGTGGAGGTTCACCGCGCGCGCGTGATGGACAAAATGGGCGTTTCCACGCTGGCCAGCCTGATACGGCGAGTCGTGTCCGCCGAACTGTGAGAAGCGCAGGGCTGATAAAATCAATATTTTCCCGAAGCGGGAGGGGCGATGACTGGACGTCTGATTGATGGCAAGGCGCTGGCGGATGAACTGCGCGCCGCGTTCAAGGCGCGTGTGGCCTCGCTCACGGCGCGGGGGCATCGCCCCGGCCTCGCGGTCATCCTGGCCGGGGAAGACCCGGCCTCGCAGGTCTACGTGCGTAACAAGGTCAATGCTTGCGAAGCAGCGGGGATTTTTTCACTGAAGATCGACGCTCCGGCGGATGTGTCGCAGGAAACCCTGTTGGCGAAGATCAATGAACTCAACCATGATCCCGCCATTCACGGCATCCTCGTGCAACTGCCGTTGCCGCGCCACATCGATGAGGAAACCGTGCTCGAAGCCATCGCGCCGGAAAAGGATGTTGACGGTTTTCACGCGGTCAACATCGGCGCGCTCGCGCAAGGCAATCCCCGTTTCATCCCCTGTACGCCTTACGGGGTGATGAAAATGCTCGAAGCGAACCGGATTGACCCGGCTGGCAAGGAAGCGGTTGTCATTGGCCGTTCCAACATCGCGGGCAAACCGATGGCGATGTTGTTGCTCAACGCAAACGCGACGGTGACGGTGTGCCACTCGAAGACACGCGACCTGGCCGCTCATGCCCGCCGAGCCGACATTCTCGTGGCGGCAGTAGGCAAGCCGCGTTTCGTCACTGCCGACATGGTCAAACCCGGCGCGGTCGTCATCGACGTGGGCATCAACCGCTTGCCTGTGGAAGAGGGCGGAAAACTTTGCGGCGATGTCGATTTCGAGGCCGTGAAGGAAACCGCTTCCCTGATTACTCCTGTGCCCGGCGGCGTCGGGCCGATGACCATCACTATGCTGCTGGCGAACACTATCGAAGCGGCTGAACGGAGAGCCGGAGCATGAACATGGACACAGCAGACAAGGTTGCGCCAGTCGTCGGCGTCGTCATGGGTTCCGATTCCGACTGGCCAACGATGCAGGCGGCAGCCGCCATCCTCAAGGACTTCGGCGTACCGTTCGAGGCCAAGGTCGTTTCCGCCCACCGCACACCCGACCTGTTGTTTGAATATGCCGAAACTGCCAAGTCGCGTGGCCTGAAAGCAATCATTGCCGGTGCGGGCGGCGCGGCGCACCTTCCCGGCATGCTGGCCGCCAAGACAGAAGTGCCGATATTGGGCGTCCCCGTCCAATCCCGCGCACTTTCCGGGGTCGATTCCCTGTACTCGACCGTGCAGATGCCCAAGGGCGTGCCGGTCGCCACCTTTGCCATCGGCGAGGCTGGCGCGGCCAACGCTGCGCTTTTTGCGCTTGCCATGCTGGCGAATGAAGATGCCACGCTCTTTGAGAAATTGCGGGAATTTCGGCAGAAACAAACGGGGAAGGTGCTGGAGATGCGGTTACCGGAAATTCCGGGGTGAGTGAGTTGTTCGAAGCCACTACGTGGAGCGAAATTCTGACGGGCGGATGTTGAGATAGTGCAACCATTGCACTATACTCTGAACATGCCTACGATAAAGCGCTTTTCTTCCAGCAAGCTCTGCATGTACGCAGGAGATCACCTGCCGCCACATTTTCACATCCTTTCCAATGACGGTGGCAATGCACTGGTGGAAATATCCACTTTCGCTGTACTGGCTGGGCGCGTCAGCCGTGCCGTTTTCGTGGAAGTCACCGAGTGGGCGGTGGGCGAAAAGGAATTCCTGCAATCGAAATGGAATGAACTGAACCATGTCTAAGCAATTCACCCTCACCTCGATCCTGACGGAACAACCGTCAATCCTGCACATGCAATTTGCGGATGGGCAGCGTTTCGTCGTGGACATAGCGCCCATCGCCCGTGCATACAAGTCGCTAACAAGGCTTGAAGAGCCAGCCGTGTTTGCCTTGGCGTCCATCGCAGACGGCGGACAGGCCGTCTCATGGGGCGGTGATGATGACCTGGAACTTGCCGCCGACAATCTGCGCGCCCGCGCCATTGAGCAAGCTGGCGGGTTTTCGCATGAATTTATCTGGAACTGGATGCTGGCACACCGCCTCACGCTCGATGATGCTGCCCGCGCCATTGGTGTTTCACGCCGAATGCTCGCCTACTACCGCAGTGGGCAGAAATCCGTGCCGCGCACGGTCGCCCTGGCGTGCATCGGGTGGGAAACCGGAAAACAGCGAGTTGCCTGAGCGCTGTTCCTCCAAAAAATGAGTTGCATTATGTTGAATGGTTAAACATGAAATGGGTGACAGGATGCGAGGCTGGTTGCGGGGAGTGAAGCGGGTCGAGTCGCCCAATTTCGACGCCCGCCCGGAAGGCGAGCGGGTCAGGCTGATCGTGATACACGCTATCAGCTTGCCGCCGGATGAGTTCGGAGGCTCCGGCGTGATCGAGCTTTTCACAAACCGGCTCGACCCGGCGGCGCATCCGTACTACGCGGGTGTCCATCAGTTGCGGGTGTCGTCGCATTTTTTCATCCGCCGCGATGGTGAGTTGGTTCAGTTTGTGCCGACAGAATGCCGTGCTTGGCATGCCGGGGTGTCGAAATGGCGCGGACGCGAGCAATGCAACGATTTTTCGCTGGGGATCGAACTGGAAGGGTGCGACACGCAAGCTTTCGACGAGCGCCAGTACGTGGCGCTGAAGGCATTGTTGCGGCGGCTGGCCCGACGGTATCCGGGGTGCGATATTGTCGGGCATTCGGACATCGCGCCCAGACGCAAAACCGATCCGGGGCCGTTTTTCGACTGGTCGCGGCTTGGTGATCGGGCACAATGATGGCCGTGCAACGGAACCTTTGCGGGACTGAGCCAATCACTTCCGCTCGTTCTTTCAAGACAAAGAGGAAATCATGGACGACCTGATACGCGCTGCGGCACTCGATTATCACCGCCACCCTCGGCCCGGCAAGATTGCCGTCACGCCGATCAAGGCGCTGACCAACCAGCGCGACCTTTCGCTGGCCTACTCGCCAGGGGTGGGGGCAGCGTGCGACGCCATCGTGGCCGATCCGCAGGAAGCCGCCAACCTGACCGCGCGCGCCAATCTGATTGGGGTCATCACCAACGGAACCGCTGTGCTCGGCTTGGGCAACATCGGCGCGCTTGCCGCCAAGCCGGTGATGGAAGGCAAGGGGGTATTGTTCAAGAAATTCGCCGACATCGATGTGTTCGACATTGAGATCAACGAATCAGACCCCGACCGCCTGGTCGATATGATTGCCGCGCTGGAGCCGACGTTCGGCGGCATCAATCTGGAGGACATCAAAGCGCCGGAGTGCTTCTACATCGAGCAAAAACTGCGTAGCCGCATGAAAATCCCGGTTTTCCACGATGACCAGCATGGTACGGCCATCGTGGTTGGCGCGGCCGTTCTCAACGGCCTGCAAATACAAGGCAAGAGCCTGAAAGAAATTAAGCTCGTGACTTCGGGCGCGGGCGCGGCGGCGCTGGCATGCCTCGATTTGCTGGTGATGCTCGGAATCCCTGTGGAAAACATCTGGGTGACGGACATCGAAGGGGTGGTCTACGAGGGGCGCGCCGCATTGATGGATCCGATCAAGGCGCGCTACGCCAAGAAGACCGATGCGCGCAGCCTCGATGAGGTCATCGAAGGAGCCGATGTTTTTCTGGGCTTGTCGGCGGGCCGCGTACTCAAGCCTGAAATGGTTGCCAAAATGGCTCCCAATCCGCTCATCCTGGCGCTTGCCAATCCAACCCCGGAGATATGGCCCGGCGAAGTGCGGCAGGTGCGCGATGACGCCATCGTCGCTACGGGCCGTTCAGATTTTCCGAATCAGGTCAATAACGTGCTCTGTTTCCCGTTCATTTTCCGAGGGGCTCTCGATGTGGGGGCAACCAGCATCACCGACGAGATGAAACTCGCGGCGGTACGCGCCATCGCTGAACTGGCGCGCGCCGAGCAAAGTGATATTGTTGCTGCCGCTTACGGCGAGAAAGTGAGTGGTTTCGGAGCCGATTACATCATTCCGCGCCCCTTCGACCCTCGGTTGATCGTCAAAATTGCCCCGGCGGTGGCCGAGGCAGCCATTGCGTCAAAGGTGGCGACGCGCCGCATCACCGACTGGGATGCCTATCGCACACAACTCAGCAATCTCGTCTGGCACTCCGGACTTCTGATGAAGCCGGTGTTTGCCGCCGCCCGCAACAAACCGCAACGCATCGTCTTTGCCGAGGGCGAGTCCGAATTGGTGCTGAGAGGGGTGCGTGGCGTGATCGACGAAGGCATGGCCTGGCCGATCCTGGTGGGGCGCACGGAAGCCGTCATTGGCGCAATCGACCGCCTGGGGCTGCGGATGAATGCCGGCCTGAACTTTGAAGTGATCGACCCCGCGTACAACCCGCATTTCAACGAAATGTGGAAGCTCTACCACAAACTCATGGAGCGGCGGGGCGTCACGGAAAGCGAAGCTCAAAATGAAGTGCGCCGCAGCACGACACTGATCGGGGCGTTGCTGCTCGCGCTAGGCTATGGCGATGGCCTCATCTGCGGGACGGATGGCGTGCATCGCACCCATCTGGCCTATGTCGACGCCGCAGTGGGCCGCCGTTCCGGCGTCAATCATTACTACACGGTCAACGTACTGAACACGTCCGGCCGTACGCTGTTCATGACCGATACCAACGTCAATTACGACCCGACACCTGAACAGATCGTCGAAATGACCGTGCTGGCCGCTGAGGAAATGCAGCGTTTCGGGGTCGAACCCAAGGTGGCTCTGTTGTCGCATTCCTCGTTCGGTTCCGCCGACACGCCGACTGCCGAGAAGATGCGCGCCGCCCTGCGCCTGTTGCGTGAACGCCATCCCGAATTGCAGGTCGAAGGCGAAATGCACGGCGATTCGGCTCTCGACGCCCAGTTCAGGCGGCGTGTTTTCCCGAATTCGCATTTGGAAGGGGAAGCCAACCTTCTGGTCTTCCCGACCCTGGACGCAGCCAATATCGCCTTCAACCTGTTGAAAACCGCAGCCGGCGGCGGAGTGACAGTCGGGCCAATCCTGCTCGGCGCGGCCAAACCCGTACATGTGCTGACAGCTTCGACCACAGTACGCAGAGTCATCAACATGACCGCGCTGACCGTCGTCGAGGCGGGATGCCTGGAGGGGTAAAGCCGTGCCAGTCCTCAATAAGTGACAGTTTTGAAGAGTGTTGTTTTTGCGTCATTGCAAAAAGAAAATAACGCTTACCGTGCATTTTTTTGCTTTGCGCGGTTTGCCGTTGAGGGGCGAAGGTGGTAAAATATGAATGTGTGCTGTTCGAGATAGCTTCAAAAAGTCTCTCTACTTCGTTGTTTTTACAATAAATAAGTCAACCCAGACTCTGGGCTGAAAAGGTTTTCATGAAGCCCCGATTGTTGTTTACCATAATGGTGGCTTTGGCCCTGACCCTGACAGGGGGCGGTTATGCTGTGGCCGCGCCCACGAAATGCACGGGCGCGTCGAAGACAAAGTCATGCAAGTCTGCGCCGACGTCGGCGGCAAGCAAAGGCAGATCGGCTTCCGCGGGCAAAAAACAAGCAGGCAAGAAAAGAGCGACGAAGTCAGGCAAGATCGCAAACGTCAGGCATACGCTCGCGGGTAGGCTGGCGGTAGCGAAAAAGCAGGCCGCCAGGGCGCGGGCTGCGGATGACCCCATCACGCTACGGCTGGACGAACACGGACAGCCCCGCCTGAGTTCATCGGCTTTCTACGTTGCCAACCAGAACACGGGCGAAATTCTGCTTCAGAAAAACGCGCGCGCGGTGATACCGATTGCCTCGATTACCAAGCTCATGACGGCAATCGTGGTGCTTGAATCGAGAAGCGATCTGCACGAAATGCTCACCATCACCGATAGCGATGTCGACTACCTGAAGGGTACGCATTCCCGCCTGGGGGTGGGGACGCGGCTGACGCGCGAAGACATGCTGCATTTAGCGCTGATGTCGTCGGAAAACCGCGCCGCTTCGGCCTTGGCGCGCCACTATCCGGGCGGGCGGGCGGCCTTTATCGAGGCGATGAACGTCAAAGCGCGCCTGATCGGCATGACCGACACCCGTTTCTACGACAGCACCGGGCTGACGCCGCGCAATGTTTCCAGCCCGCGCGACCTGTCCCGCCTGGTGATAGCGGCATCCGGTTATGCAAAGATACGCGAGTTTTCCACGACGGAAGAACGCTATATCTATATCAACGGCCATCCAAGACGTTTCGGCAATACGAATGGGCTGGTCAAGAGCGCAGACTGGGTCATCAGCGTTTCCAAGACGGGTTACATCAGCGAGGCGGGCCGTTGCCTTGTGATGCAAGCATGGATGCAGGATCAGCCGTTGGTGATCGTGTTGATGGACGCGAATGGCCGCAACATGCGTACTGTCGACGCGCAGCGGGTACGTTTGTGGCTGGAAGAGAGGCCGGAACGTCTGGCCGCTACCCGCCGGGAACAGCAAGGGTAAACAGAATTTCCATCAAAGTAGAGAAAACGCGAGGAGTTTAACTCCTCGCGTTTTTTTGTGCTTTGCTCCTCTTTCCCACAAGCGAAAGAAGGGGAAACATGCAAAGCCCCCTGCGTACTTTGAGTCACCCCTGCCTGAAAGGCAGGGGATTCCTCGATACGGTCTTGGGGAGCCTTCGGCTCCCAGTTACGCTTTGTCTCGCTTGACTCCGCCATTTATGGCGGAGTCAAGCGAGACCCGTGTTCAACATCAAGGCTTGGGTTTGCTCTCCGCTACCTGCGGCCCCTTGAGTCTATTGAGCGCCTGGGACAGTTGATAGTCGTCCTGGCCGCCGAATTCAAAGGGTTTGGGGAGAGGGGCAAGCTCGGCACCGGTCTTTCCGGCGGGTTTGCTGAGGTCGGGTTTAGCGTCATCGCGCGGCTTGCTCTCGGCATTGGGGTCGAGGTCGTTACCCAGATGCCTTTGAAGGTCGGATTCGCGCAGGCGTTTGATCGAACCGCCCAGCGCGGATTCTTCGATGACGACGTCGGGGTCGATGCCCTTGGCCTGGATTGAACGGCCTTTCGGGGTGTAGTAGCGCGCCGTGGTGAGTTTGATCGCGCCGGAGTTGGTCAGCGGGAGGGTGGTCTGTACCGACCCCTTGCCAAAGGTGCGCGTCCCCATGATGGTCGCGCGTTTGTGATCCTGAAGCGCGCCCGCGACAATTTCGGAGGCTGAAGCCGAGCCGCCGTTGACCAGCACGATCATCGGCACTTCGCGCGCCCAGGGTGGCAGTGCGCGCAGAAAATCGCCGCCGCTGCCATACATGTAATCGCCCGCCGTGGCGCGGTATTCGCGCTGGGCGCCCGGAGTGCGCCCATTAGTCGTCACAACCGTCACACCTTCCGGAAGGAAGGCGGCGGCAACGCCGATTGCGCTGTTGAGCAATCCGCCTGGGTCGTTGCGAAGATCAAGCACCAGCCCCCTGAGTTTTCCATCCTTGCCCAGTCTACCAAGGTGCTCGACCATCGACTTGGCGGTGTTTTCCTGGAATTGGGTCACGCGCAGGTAACCAAAGCCGGGTTCGATCAGCTTGGATTTGACACTCTGCACTTTGATGACTTCGCGGGTCAGGGTCACGACAATTGGATGCTGTTCTCCCTTGCGCGCCAGTGTCAGGGTTACTTTGGTCGAGGGTTTGCCGCGCATGCGTTTGACCGCTTCTTCAAGGGTCATGCCCTTGGCAGGGGTCTCGTCGATTTTGACGATCAGGTCGCCCGCCCGAATGTTGGCGCGGAAAGCGGGCGTGTCTTCAATCGGGGAGACAACTTTGACGAAACCTTCTTCCAGGCCGACTTCAATGCCGAGCCCCCCGAATTCGCCCTGAATGCCGACTTGGAGTTCTTTCAGCGCCTCGGCATCGAGATAGGCCGAGTGCGGGTCGAGTCCGCTCAACATGCCGGAGATGGCCTGTACGATGAGCTTTTTGTCTTCGACCGGCTCGACGTAATCACGCTTGATGACGCTGAACACTTCGGCAAAAGCGCGCATATCTTCGACCGGCAAGGGCTGATGCGGCCCAATCCTGTCGGCATTGGCGGAAAAATTCAGACTGAGCATGATGCCGATCGCGACACCCGTCAGCATCAAACCGGCCTGTTTCAGTTTACTGTTTGGCATGGGGCCTCCAAGAGAAAATCCACGGGCTATCTGAGCCTCACCCATTGCATTGGGTCAATGGCCTGTCCCCGGTGGCGAATTTCGAAGTATAGGCCGGATTCTGACTCCGATCCGCTCGCACCGACGCTGGCAATTGCCTCACCTGTACGCACGATGTTACCGACTTCTTTGTATAGGGCGTCATTATTACCATAAATGGACAGGTAACCGCCGCCATGGTCGACAATTAGCATGTTGCCATAACCGCGCAGCCAGTCCGAGTAAACGACCGAGCCGCCGCTGACGGCTCGTACTTGTGTACCACGGGCGGCTCGGATGAAAACGCCCCGCCAGGCCGTGCCTTGCCCGGCGCGCGGCGCACCGAACTTGCCGAGGAGTTGGCCGGCAACCGGGAAATTCAGTTTGCCACGTAGCTGGGCAAAACCCGTATCGACCGAGGTCAGTTCAGGAACTTCCCGGACTGTGCCGACCACTGGCTCGGCTGCGCTTTTTTTGCCAACGTTCGGAGAATGTTCCACTCTGGCATCCGCCACGCTGTTCCGTCGCGTCCGCGCGTTTGCTCGCGCCTTCTCCCGCTCGCGCCTTGCAGCGGCCGCCCGCGCTTCAGCTTCGGCGGCGCGCTGTACCAGCGTGTTGACGACCTGGGTCAGACGCTCTTCGTCGGCCTTGAGCGCGACCATTTTCTCCCGCTGCGTTTTCAGCGTCGTCTCGATTTTTTCAAGGGTTACTCGGCGGCGCGCGTAGGATTCTTCCTGTTTTTCCTGGCGCTTGCGCCGGTCGTCCTCAAGGCGGGCCAGGGTTGCCCGGCGGGTATTGACTTGCTGGGCGTGTTCGGCCTTGAGCCGCAGGTCGTCCCTCAAGCCTTCGATCAGTTCGAGGCGGGCGCGGCCAAGGCGTTCGAGATAATAAGTATCGCGCACGAACTGGTTGGGGTCGCGCGCCGCCAGCAAGGCGGCGACGTCGTTGGCCGCGCCGTATATGTAGTTCCGCCGCAGCCACTCGGCCAGTTCGTCCTGGCGGGCAGCGATGCGATCTTCGAGTTCATGCTGCCCGGCTTCGAGTTCGGCAAGCTGACGGCTTGCATCCGCGTGCTCGGTCATAACCTGGCGCAAGGCGCGCGTAGCCTTTGAGACTTCGCGCTCGACATCCGCCACGGCGCGAACCGCTTCGGTTTGCATGGCTTCGGTTTTTTCCACGTCGCGCCGCAAATCTCCAAGGCGGCGCTCGATGTTCTTGAGCTCGGAACGTTTGGCGTTGATTTCGGCCTTGCTCGACCCGCTTGCCGCCTTGGTTGTCCTGGCCGCCTTGGCCGTACCGGCTTTGGTGGTCTTGGCGGTCTTGGCGGTCTTGCCCTGCCCGCCCGTCGCCTTAGCAGCCTTGGTAGTTTTACCCTGCGCGCTCGCTGGCCTGGCATGCAGCGGATCGGACAGCCCCATCCCGGCCCACATCACCAGTGCGAAAACCAATGCGCGTCGAATGGAAAAAGCGGCCACGGCGAAAACCGGTCACCCCCCGGCCTTGCCTTGGTTGGCCACGGCAGCCTGGGCAGCGCGGATGGTGTTTTCGTCGGCAAGGTAGTAGCTCTTGATCGGGCGCAGATTGGCATCCAGTTCATAGGCCAACGGCTGCGCGGTTGGGATGTTGAGCCCGACGATGTCCGCCTCGTTGATGCCATCGAGATATTTGATGAGCGCGCGCAGGCTGTTGCCGTGCGCGACAATCAGGACGCGCTGGCCGGCCAGGACTTGTGGCGCTATCGCGGCCTCCCAGTACGGCACGACACGCGCCACGGTGTCGCGCAGGCATTCGGTACGCGGAAACGCCGACTTGGGGAGCAGTGCATAACGGGGATCGTCGACGGTCAGCCGGGGGTCGCCTTCTTCCAGCGGCTCCGGCGGGATGTCGTAGGAACGCCGCCAGACCAGCACCTGTTCGTCACCATACCGGGCAGCCATCTCGGCCTTGTTCAGCCCTTGCAGGCTGCCGTAATGGCGCTCGTTCAGCCGCCAGGAGTGTTCGACCGGCAACCAGAGGGCATCGAGTTCTTCGAGCACGACATTGAGCGTCTTGTTGGCCCGCTTGAGTACCGAGGTAAACGCCAGGTCGAAACGATAGCCTTCGCGCTTGAGCAACTGCCCGGCAGCCCGCGCCTCCGCGACGCCCTGTTCGGTCAAATCGACATCCGCCCAGCCAGTAAAGCGGTTTTCTTTGTTCCAGACAGATTCACCGTGGCGAAGCAGTACGATCTTGAACATGAGCCAATGATCCGGGGAAAGGGGTTGAAGAAGGTAAAAACGTTCGATCTATCGTATACTAATGGTTTTCATGCTGCTTTTTCCCTGCCGCCTCTCCAAATGAGGCTCCCGTGGAGCAAAGCTCGACGTTAAAGGCAAGAATGCAGCGCATCTCGTATTGTCCATCAATATTACCCTCGGAGCATTTTTTACGTGGAGTTTCTGCAACAAAACCTGCTTTGGGTCGCCTTGGCTGCGGCTTCGGGCGCATGGCTGCTCGTTGAGTTCATCCGCCAGCAGCGCGACAAAAGCCAGCTTACGCCTGTCGAGGCCACCCTGCTCATCAACCGTGAGGATGCGGTAGCGGTCGACGTGCGCGCGCAGGGCGACTATGAAAAAGGTCATTTGCCCAACGCCCGCCACTTGCCGTTGTCCGATTTTGAACGCCGTGGCACGGAACTCGAAAAATTCCGTGCCCGTCCGCTCATCCTTTATTGCAACAGCGGGGCGACTTCGGCCAAGGGCATTGCCGCCCTGAAGAAAGCGGGGTTCGAGAAGCTCTACAACCTGCGCGGGGGGCTGTATGAATGGGAAAAAGCCGGATATCCGACCTCCCGCAAGAAAAAATGAGTGAAGCCGCCGCCATGCCCATACCGCCCGTGAAGATGTATACGACCGCTGTTTGCCCGTACTGCCAACGCGCCGAGCAGCTTTTGCGCGCGCGGGGCGTGGTTGATATCGAAAAAATCCGGATCGATCTCGACCCGGCCCTCCTTGATGAGATGATGCGGATCACCGGCCGCCGCACGGTTCCCCAGATTTTCATCGGCGATTATCATGTCGGCGGTTGCGACGATCTCCAAGCCCTCGACAGCGAAGGGCGACTGACCGCCCTGCTGGGCGGGTAAAACGCCTGAATCTGCCGTATCCTTTCTTTTTTCAAGATAGGCATCATCCCTTCAATCAACCACAGGACGCCAACATGACCGACAATACCCAGGCCACCGACAATCCGCCCGTCTTCGCAATCGAAAAAATCTACGTCAAAGACCTTTCGCTCGAAGTCCCCAACGCGCCGCAAATTTTCCTTGTCCGCGAAGCCCCGCAAGTCAACGTTCAGCTTCGCACCGAAGGCAGCCCCGTCGAAGCCGGAGTCTACGAGGTCAAACTCACCATCACCGTCGCAGCCACTCTGAGCGGGGAGCGTACCCTTTTCCTGGTCGAAATCACCCAGGCCGGTATTTTCCGCATTCAGAACGCGCCCGAAGAGGAACTCGAACTGATACTGGGCATCGGTTGCCCGAACATCATTTTCCCCTACGCGCGCGAAACGATCTCGGACGCCGTGACCCGCGCCGGCTTCCAGCCAATGCTGCTCGCCCCGGTCAACTTTGAGGCTCTTTTCCAACAATCGCGCCAGGACGCCGGCATAGCCCAGAATCAGCCGATGCAGTAACCGCAGCCGCAACCAACGAGGAGGAAGTTCCATGATCCGCCCTGCCATCCTTGCCACTGGACTGGCCTTGCTGGCCGGTTCGGCTCAGGCCATCGACTATGCCTCCGTTGCCCGGAACGCGATTCTTTTCGAGACTTCTTCCCTTCAAGCCCGCAGGCTCGCCATTATCCGCCCCGGCACACCGGTGGAAGTGGTGGTGACGAGCCCCGACCTGCAATGGGTGAAAGTGCGTGATCCTTCCGGCGCTATGTCGTGGATCGAAGGCAATGCCCTCAGCAAACAGCGCACCGTGCTCGTCACCGCTGAACAGGCAGCGGTACGGCGCGAGGCGAACGAACGTTCCCCGGTGGTTTTCGAAGCCGTCCGCAATGTCGTGCTCGAATTCGTTTCCTCCGACCCAAGCGGATGGGTCAAGGTGCAACATGCCAGCGGCGACAGCGGTTTTTTGCGTTCCACCGAGGTATGGGGGCTTTGAGCCAGCGCCAGCGGATTCGCATCGCTGTTTTCGGGGCGGGCGCATGGGGTACGGCGCTGGCGCAGACGTTTTCCGCCGCCCATGAAGTCTGCCTATGGGGGCGCGAGGCCGACAACATCGAAACGATGCGCCGCGAGCGGGAAAACAAACTCTTTCTGCCCGGCATCGCCTTACGACCCGAACTGAAATTCAGTGCCGATTTCAGCCAGACCACAGCAGGCGCGGACCTGCATCTCATCGCGACGCCGCTGGCCGGGCTGCGCGAGACCGTGCACGCCCTGCGCGACCTTCAACAGTCTTCCCCCTCCGTGCCACTCATCTGGGTATGCAAAGGGCTGGAAGCCGATAGCGGCAAACTGCCGCACGAGATCATTGCTGAGGAAATGGGCGAAGGCGCCGCTTGCGGCCTGCTCACCGGCCCCTCTTTCGCCGCCGAGGTCGCGCGCGGGCTGCCCACAGCCATCACGCTGGCCTCAAGCAGCCCTGGTTTTGCTACTGACTGGGTGCATAAGCTGCATCAACCGAGATTTCGGATATATGCCAACGACGACATCATCGGCTGTGAAACCGGCGGCGCGCTCAAGAATGTCTTCGCCATCGCTGCCGGGGTATCCGACGGCATGGGTTATGGCCTCAACGCGCGAGCCGCGATCATCACCCGCGGGCTGGCCGAAACCGCCCGGCTCGCAGGCGCGCTCGGCGGACGCCACGAAACCCTGATGGGGCTATCCGGCATGGGCGACCTCATCCTTACCAGTACCGGTGACCTTTCCCGCAACCGCCAGGTCGGCCTGGCGCTCGCCGCCGGGAAAACCCTCCCCGACATTCTCGCCGGGCTCGGCCATGTGGCCGAAGGCGTTTCCACCGCTCGCGAAGCTGCCCGCCTCAGCCGCCGTCTTGGCGTAGACATGCCGATCTGTACCGGCGTGGATGCCCTGCTGCATGGTGGAGTCAGCCCGCATGAAGCGGTGAAGCAACTGCTGGCGCGCGACCCGAAGCAGGAATGGTGGCGCGCTTAAGCGCCGTCAATGCCCCGTACCGTCACCCTGCTCCCACAAACCCGTTCTGCCGCCAAGCCTCGTACACCACCAGCGCCACAGCGTTCGACAGGTTGATACTGCGGTTGCCGGAGCGCATCGGAATATGCAGCCGCCGCGCAGGCGGCAACTCCTCCAGCACCGCATCCGGCAAGCCACGGGTTTCAGGGCCGAAGAGCAATACGTCGCCTTCAGCGTAAGCCACGCGATCGTAACGCTCGCCGCCGCGCGTGCTCAAAGCGAACATCCTCCGCCCGGCGAATCGCGCCCGGCACATGGCCCAATCCGGATATACGGTCACATGGGCGAGGTCGTGATAATCCAACCCCGCGCGACGCAACTGGCGGTCGGAGAGATCGAAACCAAGCGGCTCCACGAGATGAAGCCGCGCCCCGCCATTAGCGGTGAGGCGGATGACATTGCCTGTGTTGGGCGGTATCTCCGGCTCGAAAAGGATGACGTCGAACATGTCAGGATTTTTTAGATCACAACCCCTGCCCCGTGCGCCAATTTATCCGCCCAGAAGCTCGAACGTACCATTGGCCCGCAGGCGGCATTTCTGAAGCCCATTTTCTGCGCTTCGGACTCAAAGAATTTGAAGGTGTCGGGATGGACGTAGCGCAGTACCGGCAGGTGGTCGGCAGACGGTTGCAGGTATTGACCGATGGTGAGCAAGTCGACTCCGTGCGCGCGCAGATCACGCATCGTTGCGAGGATTTCGTCGTCGTTCTCGCCCAGGCCGACCATCAGGCCCGATTTGGTTGGGACGCCTGGATAGCGCACCTTGAAGCGTTCGAGCAGAACGAGGGAGGCGGCGTAATCCGCGCCGGGACGAACCTGACGGTAGAGGCGCGGTACGGTTTCGAGGTTATGGTTGAGAACGTCGGGCAAATCGTTCGCAAAAGCGTCGAGCGCGATATTTTCGCGCCCGCGAAAATCGGGCGTCAGTATTTCAATGGCGGTTCGGGGCGAGGAGGCGCGAATGGCACGGATACAGGCGGCAAAATGCGCCGCGCCACCATCGCGCAGGTCGTCGCGGTCGACTGAGGTGATGACCGCGTAGGCGAGTTTCATGTCCGCGATGGTTGCCGCCAGCATGGCGGGTTCTTCAGGGTCGGGCGCAGCGGGACGACCGTGGCCGACATCGCAGAACGGGCAGCGCCGGGTGCAGATGTCGCCCAGGATCATGAAAGAGGCCGTGCCATTGCCGAAACATTCATGAATGTTGGGGCAGGAGGCTTCTTCGCATACGGTGTGAAGCTGGCGAGCGCGCAAGGCGGATTTGATTTCGTTAAAGCGCCCGGCTTCATCGCCGGAGCCGATTTTCACCCTGATCCACTCCGGCTTTTTCAAGCGCGGCGCGGGGATGACCTTGATCGGGATGCGAGCCGTTTTGTCGGCTCCGCGCTCTTTGCGAGGAGGCGTCGTCATCGTCGTTCCGGTCAGGTTGGCATCGCCATCACCGGCGGCAACAAACGCTGAAGATGGCCGAGCAGATGAGAGCCTACGGCATCCACGTCATCCTGGATGCCGAAATCGGCAAGCCGCGTACTTCTCAGGCCAGCGTAGCCGCAGGGGTTGATCCATGAGAAAGGCGCGAGGTCGACATCCACGTTTAGGGCAAGACCATGATAACTGCATCCGCGCTTGACCCGCAGGCCGAGCGCGGCGATTTTCGCGTCATTGATGTAGACACCGGGCGCGCCGCGTTTGCGTTCGGCCTGTAGCCCATATCCGGCCAGCGTAGCAATGACGGCTTCCTCCATCATATGGACGAATTCGCGCACCTTGACCCGTCGGCGGGGAAGGTCGACGAGCAGGTAAGCCACGAGTTGGCCGGGGGCGTGGTAGGTGATCTGACCTCCACGGTCAATGCGTGCCATAGGAATCCCGGCGGGGTTTTGCAGCAGGTGCACTGAATTGCCCGCCTGACCGAGCGTAAAGATGGGCGGGTGTTCGAGCAGCCAGATTTCGTCGGGCGTTTGGGCGTCGCGCGTCGCGGTGAAGAGCTTCATGGCTTCAAGCGCAGGGGCGTAGCCGGTAAGGCCCAGGCGCTTGACACACAGGCTGCCGCCGTCGTTCACAGTGCGACCTTGACCAGCGGATGCGCGGCCAATTCGCGGTAAAGCGCGTCGACCTGCGCTTGCGAATGAGCGCGGAAGGTGCAGGTGAGCGACAGGTAATTGCCTTTGCCCGATGCCCGCATCTGCGCCGTGGCCGGGTCGAAATCAGGAGCATGGCGCAACACGGTTTCGAGAATCGCCTGTTTGACGCCCTCGGTGTTCGCGCCCATGACCTTGATGGGAAAGTCGCAGGGATACTCGATAAGGGTTTCGCGGGTCACAACAGGCTCTTGAACCACAACATGATCGCGTCCCATGTCCGCCCAAAGAAACCGGCCTGCGGCACATCCGAGAGCGCCACGACCGGGAAACTCCCGTAGAGTTCGCCATCAACGGTAAGCGTAAGGGTTCCGATCTCCTGCCCTTTCGCCAACGGCGCAAACACCGGCTGGCGGCTTTCCAGAACGGGTTCGATCTTGTTGGGCTTTCCCTTGGGCAACGACATGATGAGGTCGTGCGTGAAACCTGCACTAACCATTTTTTCCGTGCCCTTCCAAACCCTGAATTGCGACAAAGCTTGATCGGCGGCATAAATCTGCATCATGTCGTGGGACTGGAAACCGTAGTTGAGCAGCTTGAGCGATTCCTGCGCGCGCGCGAGGTCGGAAGAGGCTCCAAGGACAACCGAAACCAGTCGGCGCGACCCACGCGAGGCGCTCGCCACCAGGCAGAAGCCGGCCTCCTTGGTTTGCCCGGTCTTCATGCCGTCGACCGTGGAGTCGATGAACAGCAGACGGTTACGATTGGACTGCTGGATGCGGTTGTAGGTAAAGGACTTGATCGAGTAGAGGCCGTAATAGTCCGGAAAATCCCAAACGAGCGCGCTGGCAAGAGTCGCCAAGTCGCGCGCGGTAGTGTAGTGCTGGGGATGGGGCAAGCCGTTGGAGTTCATGAAATGAGTGTCCTTCATGCCCAGGCGCGCGGCTTCCCGGTTCATCATCGCGGCAAAATTTCCTTCGCTGCCGCCGAGCAACTCGGCGAGCGCAACGCAGGCATCGTTGCCCGATTGCACGATGACGCCCCGAATCAGGTCGCCCACCGCAACCGGCGTCCGGGGTTCGATGAACATGCGCGAGCCTTCCTGCTTCCAAGCCGCTGTGGAGACCTGCGCCTCCTGACCCTCTGTAATCGTCCCCGCCTTGAGCGCCTTGAAGGTCAGGTAAGCCGTCATCAACTTGGTAAGCGAAGCAGGTTCGATCCGGCTGTCGGGGTCATTTTCGGCCAGTATCTGACCCGTCGCATGGTCAATCAGTATCCAGGACTTAGCCGCCAACACCGGCGCAGGGGTCGGTTGCGCGGAGTTGGCATAGAATGAGGCGGCAAACAGGAAAATGAGCAGAAAACACGAAAAAAAGCGGAAAGATGAAAAACAGGGCATCGTTCAGTCCCGGAAGATTTGTGAAAATAAGTTGGAATTATAGGCCGTTATACGGGCAGCGCGTACTCGAATGCCGCTGTCTTTTTATATCCGCCCCTTGGTAAACGAAACGGTTCCCGGTTAGATTAGCGGGCAAGTTTTTCCTGCCTCAACCCTCTCTTCGCCCCCCTCCATGAACCCCACGACAATTCAGATTATTGGCTCGCTCCTATTCGCCATCGCCATCCTGCATACCTTTTCTGCCGGTTTTCTCACGCGGCTGGTGAAGCGATACCCTTCGCATGCGGGGCTGTGGGAACTGTTCGCCGAAGTGGAATTTGTCTTTGGCTTCTGGGCCGGCGTATTGATCGTTTTCACCGCGCTGGCCGCTATTGGGACGGAGAAAGGTTCTTTCCACGCCGTCACGGAATACCTGGAGAGCTGCAGCTTCATCGAACCCCTGTTCGTGCTGGCCATCATGATCGTCGCAGCCAGCAGGCCGGTGCTCCTCTTTGCCTCCGTTATCGTGCGAGCCGCCTCCCGGCTATTGCCCATGCCGCGCGCCATCGCGTTCTATTTCACCATCCTGACCGTAGTTCCGGTGCTCTCCTCCTTCATTACCGAACCCGCCGCCATGACGTTGGCCGCGATGATCCTGAGAGATGCCTACTACCGCAAGGGGATGTCTGCACGCCTGATGTACGCCACCATCGGCGTATTGTTTGTCAATATCTCCATCGGCGGCACGCTTACCAACTTCGCCGCCCCGCCGGTGCTGATGGTAGCGAAAACATGGCAGTGGGACAGTTGGTTCATGCTTTCCCATATCGGCTGGCGCAGCACGATAGCCGTATTCGTCAACGCACTGGCCGTCAGCCTGATTTTCCGCAAGGAATTGCTCCAGTTCGAGGTCGAAGAGCGCAGTGACGGACACAGCGACATTCCTATTCCAGTGACCGCACTGCACCTGGTGTTCCTGAGCCTGATCGTGCTCTTCGCCCATCACCCGCACGTTTTCCTCTGCGTCCTGCTGGCGTTCCTGGCGTTTGCCCATGCCTATCCCCGTTTCCAGGATCATCTGATCCTGCGCGAAAGCCTGATGGTGAGCTGCTTCCTGGCCGGACTGGTGACGCTTGGCGGCCAACAGTCGTGGTGGCTGCAACCGCTGCTCTCGTCGATGAGTTCCACCACCGTGTATTACGGAGCCATGACCCTGACGGCAGTCACGGACAACGCCGCCCTCACCTACCTGGGCTCATTGGTGCAAGGTTTATCGGACGAATTCAAGTACGCGCTGGTGGCGGGTGCGGTCACGGGCGGCGGTCTCACGGTCATCGCCAATGCCCCCAACCCGGCAGGGATGTCCATCCTGCAAGGGCACTTCGAGGGCGGCAAGGTCAACCCGCTCGGCCTGCTTGCCGCTGCCATCCCACCGACCTTGGTGGCTATTGCCGTGTTCCGACTTCTTTAAGTTTTTGTCAAGGAAGGCAAATTGCTCTTCCATGCCGCGCACACTCAATCCAGATCGCTGATCTTGGGGTCGGAGCGCAGGAAACCGCGCAAGGGAGCAACGGGAGGAAGCGAATTCCTTTCGTTATTCCGATTTTCATTGATGATCTTGCCCCACTCCTCGAAAGCCTGCTTCACATCATCCTGCGCGCCTCTTCCGTTTGTGTGCTGACCCCATAATTCCCGCCGGACTTTTTGGATGATGCTTCTCTGGGCGTGGGCGATGTTCATCTCGCTATCCGTTTCCATGCTTCGGGTGTTGATATTGGCGCTGCCCAAAGTCATAAAAACGTCATCTATTATCATGAGCTTCGAGTGGATGTAGACTTCGGGCCAGGGCACGCCCTTCGGGGTATCCGGGGCGGTAAGGGTACAGATATGGACTTTGAGGCCGGGAATCTCTTTGGGCAGGATGGTTTTGCCTTCGGTGTCTCTCTGTAGTTCCAACAACTGCGCCGACAACGGTTTTTTCTTCGCTTCCAGCTCGGTGATTTTCGCACTGTCCTTGGCGCTGGCCCCCCCAATTCTGAATATCTCGAATTCGCTCGCCGATGGCATATTCCGCCCTTTGAGCTTCTCTATCTCCCCGTCTATCTGGTTGATCTGTGTTTTCAGGTCGTTAATACGCATCTGTCGCGCGACACCGGGCATGGCATCGGCTCGCCCGAGGCTGTCGAGCATTTGATAGGTCTTTTTCGTGCCGGAACCCATGCCTTCGTCCCCGCTGTTGGTGATAACGAAGAGATAAAGCGAATCGCCTGCATTGCGCGCCCTGACCCGCGCTGCGGCTTCCTTGATCCATTCGGCCATCGGCGGCCAGCGGAAGTATTGGTTTTCGATATAGATGAAACGGGAAGCGTTCTTGACGGCGTGCTCAAAGCTGTCCCGGATGTCGAACCGTGGGGGCTTGTTTTGTATCTGAGTGCGGGCGGCCTGCGCGCCGCCCGTTGTGATGCCGCCGAGCGTGGCCTCAACCGTTGCACGGGTTGCAATGCCTCCCTCGCATGCCACGAGTTTTGAAGTGTAGAGAGGAAAATTTCTGAAATGCGCTTCGGAGAGATTCTTCAATCCTTTGCCGCCAGCTTTCCGCCATGCCTTTTTGAAATTTGAATAGAGTCCCCCCACGATGGGGCCGGTGATGCGGCTGGAAAGGTCTTGCCGGGGAGTGGCGACATTACGGCCTTTGTTCGGCTCTTTGGAGCAGTAGTCATAATTGTGCCCAGGGGTGTCCCAATAAGGGTCGAGCGTGTTGTGGCCCATGACGAAGGCGATATGGCCTTCCGGCGATTCCGCGTCGATGACGACGACTTTCTGGTGGTGGCTCGGAGCGGCAACCATGGCAGCGCGATGTTCTGGGCTGATGCCTTCATCCGTATAGCTTCTCGTTCGGATGCTTCTTTGTTCGAGCATCGTGAATCCGCGCGTTCTGAATTCGAGGTTCTCGCGGATCGTTTCCAGTTCTCTGTCCGTGCGCTTGGCAACGTGACCGGGTCTGGGTTTTTCAGACGAAAGAATTCTGTCAACGATAGGGCTGCTGTCTGCGGTGCTCGACACGTTACTGCGCCGCGCACAATCAAAACTCGCATACCACCATTTGTCGTACTCGTACTGATCCTTGGTGTGCGTTTTGGGGCAATCCATAACCGCGTCGGCTTGCCGCCCTGGGGTGTTGGCTTCGCCTTGCGTACCGGCTGCGTTGACTCCGGGCATGTCCGGGAAGGCCCAACACAGCACACGCACCTTGACGCCTTGCAGCGCCTTTTCTTCGAGCAGTTCGCCGATGGATGGGGCGTTGCCGTCGCGCACGAAATACATCGAGGGTTGAAAGCCCCAACAGATGTAGTTGATCGAGTGTTTGGCCTCCTGAATGGCTCGGTACAGTTCGCAGAAGGCCGCCTTACCGCAGTTCAGCATCTTGAATGTTGCGTTCCAGCAGCCGTATTCCGCTTCGCCAATGAACCAAGGCGACGGGGCTTTGCTCAGATCGTCAGCCATTTGCAGTTACCCTCCTTTATCAAACCCCCTGTTTGAGGCTTGCGGCAATGAAATCGTCAAGGTCGCCATCAAGCATGGTCGATGCGTACCTCCGAGTCGGTCTTGTTGTCGCCCGCGTGGCGCGTAGACGCCGCCGCAAGTCAACATTCCTTGTTTTCCTTCACGTTCCAATTCCCGCACACTTCCGCCCCCAAATCGCCCGTCGTTTTCTGCTCCTTGATTGCGACGTCGATCCTGGAATAAGCCAAAGACACATGTTCTGTCGTCTGCCCCCCGGAGGAGCCATCAGGCCCAACATCGACGATGAGTGCGTCGTGCAACGTAATTTTGAGAAATTCCTGTGAGCCCCCGCCTGCCTTGCACGCGGACAAGACGACGGTGGGGATATGCTTGCCCAGCGCGCAGTATTTGAGAAGGTTGGGCGAAGCGATGTCGATGTAGTGGGTAAACGTCAGGGGGCGGAAATCGGCTTTCCCGACGCCGCCGCCACCGCCTGTAGCCAGCGCGGCAGACTGCGTGACCTTGTAGTTGAAATGGAGCACGTCAATCCACTCCTGGTGTTTGGACTG